>Ga0207712_10000010_pt1 | contig 455972 bp, 436 predicted proteins | sample KBSS44metaG_FD_184402 | JGI IMG/M metagenome (GOLD analysis project Ga0207712, IMG submission 184402) | Switchgrass rhizosphere microbial communities from Kellogg Biological Station, Michigan, USA - KBS S4-4 metaG (SPAdes) (version 2) | ecosystem: Host-associated > Plants > Roots >... | reverse complement strand
GTCGCCGAAGCCGACGATGCCGTCGAAGCGGCGCTGCCACGACCCCAAGCCGATCCGGACCCCGCGTGCGTGGGCGATCCGACCGACCCCTGGGCTCACGCGACGCCCACCCGAGCACCGCGACCGACCGCTGACGCCGACCGCCCGCAACGCGAACCCTTCGACCCCTGGGCTCACACCGACACCCCGGCCAAACCCGAACCGGCGCAGCCCATCTCCGATGCCGAACACTACGAACCGTCAGATCCCCTGACCCACACCAAGGCCACCGACACCGACGAACCCGAACCGCCCCAACCATCCGGCTACGCCGAGTGCCGCCAACCGCCCGAAACCTGGACCAATAACAACGCCGGCGCCGACGCAGGCACTGAACCCGTAGAACCCGAAGTGACCACCGATGGCCGCCGCCGTGAGCCCCAACCACCGAGCTTCCGGGCAGGCCTTGCCACGATGGAAACCCTCATGCCCCAGTCGGACCCGGATGCCTACCATGGATCGGTGCGGCTCGACCCGAGGAGTGACGCCGCCGCCGAAGGGCCTGGCGGCCGTTCACCACCCGATGGCCGAACCGCCTGAGGCGGGAGATTCGATACCTCGCTGCGCGAGTTGCGGCCTAGGCGTCTGGCCAAGGCGCGCCTCGGCATCCAGACGGCCAGTACGGCTCTGCTCCCGCTCAGCCGTGCTTCGCCCGCCACCCGCGGTGCCAGTTCAAGCAAGGCCTTGGGTAAGTGTCGTTCGGCCTACCCCTTTGCCCCCGGCCTATACGAGAGAGGCGCGCCGGCGGAGACCCCTGCCGGACCGAACGAATGCACGATCGGAACAGCCGCTCTAGAGTCGGCGGTTAGCCCAGCCGTCGTCGTTGTGGGCGAGCAGATTCAGTTCACGCTCCCAGCCGCGATCGCGTGCCCGGTCCAATGCCCGCCTTGCGAAGAAGGCGGCTAGCGCGCTAATCGCCACGATCGTGATCCACACGGCTACTGCGGCGACGGTCGCATTCAGTCTGGCGTCGCCGTTGGTCAGCGGTGCGGCGACGATGTTCCCGCCGTCGCTCACCCAGATCGTCATCTGATCGCCGGTCCTGATCGTCGCGGGGCTTACCACCCATTCGTTGCGGAGTCGTGTCCCTTCGTGCCACTGCGCACGCACGTAGGCCGGAGTGTCGAAGTCGGTCGGCAGGCCAGCGCCCTCGACAACGAGAGCTTGTACGGAATGGCGGCTATGGGACTGCTCGACGGCGGTACGCGCGCCCGACTCGTAAACCATGGTTTCCGCCGACATGGCGAAGGGCAAGGCGAACAGCGCGCTGAACACGACGCAAAGAATCGCCGAAGCCTCTAGCCGATCGGTCGAGCGGACCAGCGGATTGCGGCCGAGTGCGCGCTGAATCCAACGGATGCGGCCAGCAAACAGTGTGACGCGGGTTACATTCGCTCTAACTGTGTTTTCGTTTTTTCGCGCAAACATCTGCTATATGGTCGCACCGGCCGCGTCGGGCCGCCAAGTCGGAACGGCCATGCGCGACGGAAGTCACAGCAGGGCGGCCGCGTCGATTGCTTCCAGCATGCCGCGGGTGGCCAGCTCGTCGGCCAGCTCGTTGTCGGCGACACCCGCGTGCCCCTTCACCCAGAACCACTCGACCTGGTGTCGCGCGCACGCGAGTTGCAGCCTCTTCCAAAGGTCGACGTTCTTGACCGGTTGCTTCGCTGCGGTCAGCCAGCCATTGCGTTCCCATCCGAGCACCCATTTGGTGATGCCGTTTCGGACGTACGTGCTGTCGGTGTAGAGGTGCACCAGCACCGGTCTGGTGAGCGCCTCGAGGGCCATGATCGGCGCGGTCAATTCCATGCGGTTGTTGCTGGTCTCGCCGGACTCGCCGCCGCACATCTCTCGGACGTGGTGGCGCTGCCGCAGCACCGCTCCCCAGCCGCCCGGGCCCGGGTTGGGTCGGCAGCCACCGTCGGTGTGGATGACGACCGGGTCCGAAGTGAGCGCGTCGTCGGGATCGGTCATGCGCCGAGAATAGGCAACTGATCAAGCGCACTGTCGCAGCGACTCGCCTAGACCGGGGCCGGATCGGCTGCAGCTCACCGCCGCTCGCGGTGCTCAGAAGCCGATATCATCGCCGTTCGTACGGACATCCCGAACTCCCGATGGTGCAGCGTCGTGATCCGACGTCCGGGCTGCACCGCTGCCTTGATCGGAGTGACGCGGTCACCGAAGAGCGACGCAGTCTCATCGATGTTGGCGACCACGTACGTGATACCCCAGAGCGCGGACGGACCATCACTCGTCGCGTCCGGCGAACCGACGACTTCGACGATGACCTCGCCCAACCTGAAGAAGATCTGGCGGATCGCTCGTCCGCCGAGTTCGCCGTCCCTTTCCCTGCGGGGGCTCAGGCCGATGGCGGCCAGCGACTCGACGGTCCGACTCAGGTGCGGCGAGAGCAGCACGACGTGGTCGATCGCGACGACGCCGTTCGGGTGCGTGGCTGGGGTGGCAGGACCGACGTTCGAGCCGTGGGTTGGGACGCCGTCGATGTCGGAGATCGAGTCGGCGGGCAAGCCTCGCAACGACCACCCGACGATGCCGGTTTTCTCTCGGTCTCGGTCGACAAGTCGGATGCGTACGCCGCCGACGCGGCAGACGGCATCGGAGTCGACGCTGAAACCCGCGCTTGTCCAGGCGTCCGCGGGATCAGCGACTTGTAGCTCATCGACGGTGACGGTCACGTGTCGAATACTGCACGACCATGAGTCGGACGGACTATCGCCGGTGCCGTGCAGGTCGCTCCGCCGTGTCGCGACCGCCGTCGGCGTTTGGTGCAACCCTGTCGGTCTTGTTCCGGAGCGCTCGAATCGTCCTCGCGAAGGTGCCTGCAGAGGAATGACGTGGGGAAGCCACGGCGGCGGATGGTCGCGCGTTGGCCAACGGCCTCGTCTGCCGTGCCGCGGGGTCGACTCGAAGCGTCAGCGGAAGTCGTTGCAGCCCAGGGTGACTGGTTCGATCTAGCGAACTCGTGCGGACTGCCGTCGTCGTCACGACGTTCTGTGCGGGAGGGGTGGTGCGGCCCGTCGCCTGTCCGGCGACGGATTTGACGATGTTCGGGCCATAGGCGTTGGCGAGTTGGTGGCCGAGTTCGCTCAGCCTGGTGACGGCGTTGTGGAACTGGAACGTCAGCTCGTCGCGGGAGATCCCGACGATGGCGACACCGTCTTCGGCGACGGCGTGAATCGCCTCGAGGCCTTCGCCCGCGAGCAGAAGTTCGCGGGCCTCCGCGGCGGTGGCCGTGTTGACGGCGTTGGCCCGACCGAGATTGTGGTGGAGCATCGCGAAGGCGTCATGGGTGAACTCCTTGAGGATCGTCAACGACGCGATCTGGTCCGGATCGTCCGTTGCGTCGATGGCCCTAGTGAAGACTCGGTCGATCGCCGTGACGAGGTTGCCGACGGCCGCGGTCAAGGGGTGGTCGGGCACGCCGATGGCGTCGCCCTGCGCGGCGGCGAGCCGAACGTTCGCCGTCGCGATCCGCGGGAGTTCGACGGGCGCGTGACCGATCGGGACGACGACTGGCGTGAACGCGATGGCGGTCGCCGCGGTCAACGAAATGCCTGCAGCGAGGTATGCGCGAGCTGAAACTTCCATGGGATTGCTCCTGCCTGACAGGTCATGTCAACAATTGGTGACTTGGACGCTATGCGACGCATCGGACGTATGTCAACGGTCGATTACATCTGCTGGAGGCATAGGGTTGCGCCATGGGCTCCGACTACACCGACGATGACGACGACCAGCTCACGCAGGAAGACGGACTGATCGACCGGGGTGTCGACGACTTGCTCGACGAGGGCTACTCGCCGCCGGACAAGTGGCGCGAGCCGAAGGACCACGAGACTCTCGACGAACTCCTCGCCGAGGAGGAACCCGATCCGGCGATGGCTCTCGACGACTACGAGGCGCCCGACGAGCAAGCGGGTGACGACGAGGTCGGCGACCTGCGTGCCGGTCGGCTGGTCGCGGGAGCCGAGATGTTCGGTACCGAGGTAGGCATCGACGGTGGCGCCGCGTCAGCCGAGGAGGCTGCGGTTCACGTCATCGAGTTGTGAATGCGGCCGCGATGGAGTGCTTGGAAGCGGCCGATGGCGCTTGTCGCGGATTCTAACTAGTCGCGCGGAGCCAACGGAACGGTCGCAGTGCGAACTGCACGCGCAGGCCGAGGACGTGGATGCTGACGCACCATCTGCTATCTGGCATTGGGGCGCCCCGAAAATCGTTCCAGCACAACCGAAACCGTCAAGATCGCCAAGCCGGCGATCGCTAGTGCGGCGCCAGAGGCGGCGGGTGCGGTGTAGCCGTAACCCGCGGCGATCACTAGCCCGCCGATCCACGCGCCCGTCGCGTTGGCGATGTTGAGGGCGGAGTGGTTCAAGGCGGCCGCGAGGGTCTTCGCGCCGTGTGCGACGTCCATCAGCCTCGTCTGAAGCGCAGGCGCGATCGCCGATCCCGAAGCCCCGATGAGGAACAGGCCCAGCATCGCGGTCCACGGGTTGTGTGGCGGCGGCGACGAACAGCGCCAGCACGACGCCGAGGGCCGTCAGCGATGCGTAGAGGCCCTTGATCACCGAGATGTCGGCCATCTTTCCGCCGACGAGGTTGCCGACTACCATCCCGACGCCGAACACCATGAGTGCCAACGGAACAAGTGCGCGAGACACGCCTGCGACGTCGGTCAGCGTGGTGCTGACGTAGGTGTACACGGCGAACATGCCGCCGAAGCCGACCATGCCAACGGCGAGGGCCAGCCACACCTGGATTCGCCGCAAGGCGCCAAGCTCGGTGAGTGGACTGGTGACGTGCATCTCGCGCAGGTCGGGTAGCCAGTACCAGATGGCGGTCAGGGTGACCATGCCGATGACGACGACGAGACCGAACGCGCTGCGCCAGCCGAGGGCCTGCCCCAGCCAGGACGCGATCGGCACGCCGAGCACCGTCGCCACGGTGAGTCCCGTCATCACGTGTGCGACGGCCTTCGCGCGGTTCATCGGACCCATGAGGTGGCCGGCCACCAGGGCGGCGATGCCGAAGTAGGCGCCGTGCGGAATGCCCGCGACGAACCTTGCGACCATCAACGTTTCGTAGGTGGGCGCGACGACGCTGGCCAGGTTGCCGAGCGTGAATACGGCGATGAGGCCGAGCAATAGCGGCTTGCGCGGCATGCGTGCGGTGAGCGACGCGATGAGGGGTGCTCCGACGACGACGCCGAGCGCGTATGCGGAGATGACGTGGCCTGCGATCGGCTCGGTCACGTTCATGCTCGCCGCGATGTCGGGCAACAGGCCCATGGCGACGAACTCGGTCGTGCCGATCGCGAACGACCCGGTTGCGAGGGCGAACACCGCCAGCCAGCGCACCCAAGGGGGCGGTGACACGACGGAAAGCGGCACGGAAGGCGGTGCTACTGATCTGGTCACGCGGACAACGGTAGACCTACTTAGGCCGTTGCTCAAACCGACTTATGTATTTTAGATAACAAAAGTGGCGTGGCTTACGTTTCTCGGGTTCAATCGAAACGTGGTTACCGTCGGCGATGTCTTCACCCTCATCAGGGAACGCCGGGCGGCCACGCGTACCGAGATAGGCCAGCTGACCGGGTTGTCGCGGACGGCCGTCGCAGCGCGGGTCGGAGCGCTGGAGGCGCTTGGTCTGGTCACCGAACGGGAGCAGGCGCCGTCGACCGGTGGCCGTCCTGCCGCCCTGCTCTCCTTCGATGCCGACGCGGGCGTGGTGCTCTCGGTGGCCATCGGCATCAGCCGAACCCGGCTCGCGGTCTGCAATCTGGCGGGCGAGGTTCGTTCGAGCAGCGACATCGATCAGGAGGTCGCACTCGGTCCCGACGATCTGATGCCCGACGTCGTGAAGCGGCTCGACGTATTGCTTCAGGAGTTTCCAGGTGCACGGGTGTACGGCGTTGGGCTGAGCCTGCCAGGCACCGTGGACCGCGAGCGCGGCTGCAGCAAGGACTCGGCGATCCTGCGGGGGTGGGATGGTGTCGACCTGCGGCCGTACTTTGCAGAACTGCAACGGCTTTCGGGAGTTCCGGTCATCTCGGACAACGACGCCAACGCGATAGCGGTCGTCGAGCGACAGGGCCACGACGACGTGCTGGTGATCAAGGCGTCGAGTGGACTCGGCGCGGGCATCGTTGCAGGCGGAGTGTTGCAACGCGGAGCCGCGCAGGCGGCTGGCGAGTTCGGCCACAACAAGACCGCTGCAGCGCAAGGACTTCCGTGCAGGTGCGGCGATACCGGCTGCCTGGAGGCCATTGCGGGAGGATGGGCGGTGGTACGAGTGCTGCAGAAGAAGGGCTACTCGGTGCGGCACTTGCGCGACGTCGTCGAACTCGCTCACGGGGGTGATGCGGAGGCGCGCCGCATGATTCGCGACAGCGGAAGATACGTGGGCGAGGTGCTTGCCTCGGCCGTCAACCTGCTGAACCCTGGCGTCGTCGTCGTGGCGGGCGACATGGCAGGGGCTTATGAGATTTTCGTCGCAGGACTGCGGGAAACGCTGTACGGCAATGCGACTGCGCAAGCGACCCGCTCGTTGGACGTGGTGCCCGCGGCGCACGGCAGCCACTCGGGCATCGTTGGCGGTGCGGTCATGGTGCTCGACGAGGTGCTGAGCCCGCGTGCGGTCGACGCGTTGGCGGCGCGCCTCTAGCCGGCCTTTGCGATCACGTTCTCCGCGAAGCTTTCCAGATTGCGGATCTTGTCGTCGAGCGCCTCGGTGTCGGCGCCCATGGTGTAGGGAATTCGGAACCCGACGATGACGTCGGTGACGCCCTTGTCCTCTAGTCGCTTGACGCCGTCGAGGGTGAACCCGTCGATCGAGATGACGTGGATCTGGAACTCGTCGGCCAGGCCGATGCGCTCCTCTTCCTCCCGGTACTTGTTCAGCTTGGCAAGCAGCGGGTCGAGTTCCGTGGGATCTCCACCGCCATGCATCCAACCGTCGTTGCGCGCGGCCCGCTTGAGCGCGGCGTCGGCGTGGCCGCCAATCAAGATCGGAATCGGCTTGGTTGGGGCGGGCGTCATCTTGAAGGTCGGAAAGTCGTAGAACTCGCCGTGGTATTCGAAGTAGTCCCCGGAGGTGAGGCCGCGTATGACGTCGATGCACTCGTCCATCCGCTTGCCACGCTTGGCGAAGGGGACGCCCATGATCTCGTAGTCCTCGGGCCACGGGCTGGTACCTACGCCGAGGTTGAGGCGGTTGTCGAACAACGCCGCGAGAGACCCGGCCTGCTTGGCCACGAGCGCGGGTGGCCGAATCGGCAGCTTGAGCACGAAGACGTTGAACTGCAGCCTCGTCGTCACCGCGGATAGTGCCCCGATGAGCGCAAACGTCTCGATGAACGCCTTCCCGTCGAGGAACTCGCGGTTGCCGTCCTCGGTGTACGGATACTTCGAGTCCGAAACCTCGGGGTACGCGACGCTGTCTGCGATCGTCATTCCGTGGTATCCGGCCTCGTCGGCAGCCTTCGCCAACGGGATGTAGTACTTGGGGTCGGTCATGGCTTCTGCATAGGTGAACCGCATGACCCGATACTAGAACACGTTCTAGTTTTGCGGATCGGAACCTACGGCATGATGAGCAACGTGCCCACGACCTGGCTCACCAGGAACGTACGTGTGCTGTCGGCCGTCTCCTTCCTGCAGGACACCGCGAGTGAGCTTCTCTACCCACTGCTGCCGATCTACCTGACCGCGGTGCTCGGCGCGCCGCCAGGCGTCGTCGGCGCGATCGAGGGAGCCGCTGAGGGTGCGGCGGCATTGACGAAGTTGGCGTCGGGTCCGTTCGGCGACCGGTATGCGCGCCGGCCACTCATTGCGACCGGATACGGTCTGGCGGCGTTGGGCAAGGTGATGGTCGCCGCGTTCGCGACCTGGCCGGGAGTGCTGGCCGGGCGGGTCGTTGACCGCCTTGGCAAGGGCTTGCGTGGCGCACCGCGAGATGCCCTGCTGGTCGCCGACGTCGACGAGGCGGCGAGGGGTCGGGTCTTCGGCTTCCACCGCGCGATGGACACCGCGGGCGCGGTGGTCGGTCCACTAGTCGGGCTCGCCGGCTACGAACTCCTCGACCATGAAATCGCTCCGTTGTTGTGGGTCGCCGTAGTACCCGCCGTGCTCAGTGTCGCCTTGGTCTTCGCCGCCCGTGAACGTCGCCGTGTGGAGTCAGTCGCCAGGCCGTCGATCTTCTCCAGGGTGCGCGACCTCCCCGGCGGGTATTGGCGGGTGACTCTGCTGTTGGTGGCGTTTGGTGTGGTCAACTTTTCCGATGCGCTACTTCTGTTGCGGCTCAACGAGATCGGGTTCTCCGTCGTTGACGTGATCCTCGCGTACGTGGCGTACAACGCGGTGTATGCGTTGTCGAGCTATCCCGCGGGTGTTCTGGCGGATCGCGTTCCTCGGGCGGCAGTATTCGGAATCGGGTTGGTGTTCTTCGCCATCGGATACGGCGGACTGGGGATGACCGACGAACCGCTGGCCGCATGGCTCCTCATCGGCGTCTACGGCCTCTTCACCGGGTGCACCGATGGTGTTGGCAAGGCATGGATCTCGTCGCTCGTCGGCAGTGACCTTCAGGCCAGCGCCCAGGGAGTGTTTCAGGGTGCGTCTGGCTTCGCGATGCTCATCGCTGGGCTCTGGGCAGGGCTGTCATGGGGCACCGACGGTCGCCTCCCGCTGCTGATCTCTGGTGCGGTAGGCGCGACGTTCGCGGTCGTGTTGTTGTTCGTCGCGCTGCGTCAGGCAAACGGGGGAGTGCCGACGCCGGTCACGGAGTAGCCGCCCTGAGGCGTGCGCTCGGTGAGTTTGGCGGCGGCGGTGCGACCGTTGGCGGTGAGCAGCGCCTCTGGGCGCTTGAGCACGTCGTCGGGCAACTCGCCGAAAACCGTTCCGCGCCAGTGATACTTGCCGTCGATCGGATCAAGTCGTCCGGTGAGCCGCACGCGGACGGAGTGGTCGTCGTCGGCAACCCGCAGGCTCGCCGGCCCGTCGTAGCTGGTGTAGGCCGCGGCGTCGACATCGGACTGGGCTCCGACGGCCGTCCGCGCCTGGGGCAGGAAGTTCGTCCGCCGCCACATACGGCGTGCGATCGGGCCCATCAATCCGACCTCTTCGAGAAACGCCGCGAGCGGTGCGAAGCCTGCGATCTGGACCTGGTGGCGATGCGGACTGCTGCGGGCCATGCGGCGGGCCTTGCGCGCGTCGAGGCCGACGCGTCGGTACTGCACTTCGTTGGTGAACAGATACCGGAAGAACGGCCCGCCGACGCCGTTGATGCTAGAGATCCACCACCGATTCAGCCGAGGCATGTCAGCGACGCGCTTGCGCACGCCGTCACGCGCGAACTGGATGTGGCGTGCCTCCTCGGTGACGTGAATTCGCATGAGCCGCTGGATCATTGGCTGCAACTCGGGATCATCCATCATCTGGCGCTGCAGTGAGTCGAAGATCTCCTCGCCGATGAGGGCGGCAACCCACAACACCGAACCCTTGAAGCCGAGTGGCACGGCGTTGATGATCACTCGCTGATACCACCTGGGCTGTATCGGCTTGGCGCCGACGCGTGCGATGGCCTTGCCGAACATCACCATGTGACGCGTCTCGTCGCCCATTTCGGTCAGCGCGTAATGGGTCTCGCTGGCGGTGACGTCCTGATGCATGAGCTTGCGCAGGATGCCCTGGTTGAGGATGTTCTCGAACCAGATACCCGCGGAGAGCGTGTTGACGAGTTCTTGGCGCGACAGTTCGATCTGCTGTTCGCGGGTCATGGCGTCCCAGATCGGCGTCCCGTACAGCGACACCACCTTGGGCGGCAGATAGAACTTGTCGGGATCGAGGTCGGCGTCCCAGTCGATGTCGACGACGGGCTCGTAGTACTTCTTGACCGAACCGCGCAGCAAGCGGTCCGAGAACTCTTCGCGGGTTGGAGCAGTCATCGTCGACCCCTTCATCGGCGTTGCCTAGAACGTAGATTCGTGGCCGCCAATAGTCAATACCCCCGGTATCGCATACCCAGGGTATTTGCAGGTCATGGCAATGTCGAAAACTGAGCGGTGCATACTCGGCTCCGTGACGAAACGCATCCACGTCATCGGAATCGGAGCCGGTGATCCTGGCTACGTGACGCATCAGGCCATCGAGGCGCTCAACGACGTCGACGTGTTCTTTGCAATGGACAAGGGGGAGGCGAAGAGCGATCTCGTCGCCTTGCGCCGCGAGATCTGCGAGCGCTTCATCCGCGAGCCCGGGTACCGCTTCGTCGAGCTGGCCGACCCGAAGCGTGCGAAGGATGGCGACTATCAGCAGGCCGTGGCCGACTGGCACGCGGAGCGGGCGGGAGTCTGGGCGCAGGCGATCGTCGACGAACTACCCGAGGATGGCGTCGGCGCCTTCCTGGCGTGGGGTGACCCCTCGCTGTACGACAGCACGTTGCGAATTCTCGAACGCGTGGCAGCGAGCATCGACGTCAGCTATGACGTCATCCCGGGCATCACCGCCATCCAGGCGTTGACGGCACGGCACCGAATCCCTCTCAACGACGTCGGCGAGCCGGTGCTGATCACGACCGGACGCCGGTTGCGCGCCGAGGGGTTGACGGGTGCTTCCGTCGTAATGCTCGACGGGGAGTGCACATTCCTGGAATGCCCTCCGCAGACCAGGATCTGGTGGGGCGCCTACCTCGGAACCCCCGACGAGCTTCTGATGGCGGGCACCGTCGGCGAGGTGGGCGAGCGTGTCGGCGCGGTTCGGGCGCAGGCAAGGGCGCGGCACGGCTGGATCATGGATACCTATCTATTGCGACCAGGGGAATGACAAGATCACCCGCATGGGACAGTTTCTCGTTCGCGCCGCGGTAACCGGATTGGCCTTGTGGATAGTCACGCTCGTCGTGCGAGGCATCGAATTCGTCGGCGGTGACACGACGTTGCAGCGGGTCGGCATCATCTTCGTCACCGCGCTGATCTTCGGCGTGGTCAACGCGTTCATCAAACCGATCGTGCAGATCCTGTCGATCCCGCTCTACATCCTCACGCTCGGGCTCTTCCACATCGTGATCAACGCCCTGATGTTGTGGATCACGTCGTGGATCACCGAGAACACCACCCACTGGGGCCTGTACATCGACGACTTCTGGTGGACGGCGATCTGGGCGGCGATCGTTCTTTCGGTCGTCAGCTGGCTGCTGTCGTTGGTGCTCCCGGAACCGAGCAACGCCTAGCCTCTCGGCTTGATCTAGAGCTCAGGGCCTTCCCAGCGAGGCGGCGTAGCCTCGCGCCAGTGAGTCCGGAAGTCAACCGGCGCACCTTCGTAGGTGCGTCCGTCGCTGCGGGTGGTGCCGTCGTCGCAGGCTCCTTGTTGGTGGGGCACGAGGCCAAATCTCCACCTGCGCAAGGGGAGACCTCGGTCGTCCATCTCCGCGTGAATGGCGAGGCCAAGGAAGTCGCCGTGGACAACCGGACGTCGCTGCTCGACATGCTGCGTGAACGCGTGGGCCTCACGGGCACCAAGAAAGGATGCGACCAAGGCGCTTGTGGTGCATGCACCATTCAAGTCGACGGCAGGCGGATCAACTCCTGCCTGACCCTGGCCGTCATGCATGACGGCGCGGACATCCGCACCATCGAAGGACTCGCCAAGAACGGGATGCTGCACCCGCTGCAAAGGGCATTCATCGACACCGACGCCTTCCAGTGCGGGTATTGCACGTCGGGCCAGATCATGTCGGGCCTCGGCTGCATCGGTGAGGGCCACGCCGGCTCCGACGAGGAGATCCGAGAGTGGATGAGCGGCAACATCTGTCGCTGCGGCGCCTACACCAACATCGTTGCCGCGATCAAGACCGCGGCGAAGGAGACCTAGCCGCGGTGTTTCCCTTCAGGTTTGCTCGCGCCACCGACGAGAAGTCAGCGCTGGCAGCAGGACGGTCCGGTGCTCGGTACATCGCAGGCGGCACCACGCTCGTCGATCTCATGCGCGAGACCGTGGAGCGACCCGATGCGATCGTCGACATCAACGCCCTGCCGTACCGCGGTGTCGACTTCGAAGGAAGGGTCCTGCGGATCGGCTCGCTCGTCAGAATGTCGGACCTCGCCGCCGACGCTCGGGTACGCCGCGAATTTCCCGTGCTCGCCGAGGCATTGGAGCTCAGTGCGTCTGCGCAGCTGCGCAACATGGCATCCATCGGCGGAAACCTGATGCAACGCCCACGGTGTCTGTACTTCCGCGACGTATCGGCTGCGTGCAACCGTCGCGCGCCAGGTACGGGCTGCTCGGCGGTGGGCGGGCTCAATCGCACGCACGCCATCCTTGGCGCCAGCGATCAGTGCGTTGCCACTCATCCCTCGGACCTTGCGGTGGCCCTCGTCGCACTCGACGCGGTGGTGCTCACCCGAGACTCGTTGGGAGATAGGCGGATTCCCATCGATCAATTCTTCCTTCAGCCCGGCAACACCCCCGATCGCGAACACGACTTGAAACAAGGGGAGTTGATCGTCGGCGTAGAGCTGCCGACCGGGCCAGAGATGCGACGGTCGGGCTATCTGAAGGTCAGGGATCGGCAGTCCTACGAGTTTGCGCTCGCGTCCGCGGCGGTAGCACTCGACGTCGACGGCGGAACCGTGCGAACGGCACGGGTGGCCGTCGGCGGCGTGGCCACGGTGCCATGGCGGCTCCCCGCGGTCGAACGGGCATTGGTGGGGCGGGTGGCGGCGCCGGAGCTTTGGCACTCTGCCGCGGCGCACGCCGCCGATGGCGCCAAGACGTTGTCCGGCAACGGCTTCAAGGTCGAACTCGTGCGGCGCGTCGTCGAGCGCCAACTCGCCACGGTGGCGGGCATGCCGTGAGCCACCCGTTCCCCGCGGCCATTCCCGTGATGGGCACCCCGCTGACGCGCATCGACGGGCCGCTCAAGGTGACGGGTCAAGCCCAGTACGCCGCCGACAACCCGACGTCCGGCTTCCTGCACGCGGTTCTGGTCTGCAGCACCATCGCGACCGGCGCGGTGGACCGCATCGATTCCCATGCGGCCGCCAAGCATCCGGACGTGCTGCGCATCATCACCGACTTCCGCGGTGTGGAACTTCCCTACGACATCGGCCGCGTTGCGTTCTTCGGGCAGCCAGTAGCGGTGGTGGTTGCGCGGACGCTAGAGGCCGCCGCACACGGCGCCGCCTTGGTCCAGGTGTCGTACAGGCCGGCTGCGCAGGTGACGGACATCGATGCGCCGCAAGCGGTTCCGCGTCCAGGCCACAATCAGGTCGACTACTCGCGTGGCGATCCCGAGGCGGCGCTGCAGCGTGCGGCGGTCGTCACCGACGCTCGCTACGCCATCTTGCGCAACAATCACAATCCGATGGAGCTGCCGTCGACCGTCGCGCGTTGGGACGGCGACCAGTTGACGGTGTGGGACAAGGTGCAGTCCATCGTGTCGGCGCAGGAGGCACACGCGAAGGCGCACGGAATCGCCGTCGAAAACGTACGAGTGATCTCGCCGTTCGTCGGCGGGGCGTTCGGGAGTGCCGGACAGACGTGGCCGCATCAGTTGCTCGCCTCCTTCGCGGCCCGGGTGATGCGCCAGCCGGTCAAGCTCGTGCTCACGCGCAAACAGATGTACGGCGGAATCAGCTACCGGCCCACCAGCAGACAGCGGGTGGCAATCGGGGCCGACCGCACGGGCCGGATCAGCGCGATCGTGCACGAAGGCCGCACCGAAACCGCACGCTACGCGAACTACGAAGACGGTCTGACGGCGTCACCGAAGTTCATGTACACCAGCCCCAACATGCGGTCGACCTACCGGGCGGTACCACTGGACGTAAACGTAGGGGGACCGATGCGGGGACCCGGGGCGACCAGCGGAACGTTCGCGCTGGAATCGGCGATGGACGACCTGGCGCATCGACTTGGGCTGGACCCCATCGAGTTTCGGCTGCGCAACGAACCCGACCACGACCAGACGAACGGACTGCCCTTCTCGAGTCGGCGGCTAGTGGAATGTCTCCACGCGGGTGCCGACGTCTTCGGATGGGCAAGGCGCAATCCTCAGCCGCGTTCGATGCGCGACGGCGATCGGCTCATCGGAATCGGTATGGCCGCGGCTGGATATCACACCGCCCGCAGCCCGTCCGACGCTCTCGCTCGGTTGAATGCCGACGGTACGGTGGACGTCCAGACCGCGACCAGTGACATGGGGCCGGGCACCTATACGTCGATGACTCAAGTGGCTGCCGACACGCTGGGCGTGCCCATGAGCCGCGTCCGGTTCGCGCTGGGTGACAGTCGCTACCCGAAGGCGCCATCACATTCCGGATCACGAACCATGGCCAGTGTCGGGTCGGCGGTGTTCGTTGTTGGGAACATGCTGCGCGACAAGGTTGTTCGCCTCGCAGTCACCGACCCTGGTTCTGCGCTGATCGGGGCTGCACCACAGGACGTCGCGGTCGTGGACGGGCGTATGTTCGTCGCCAGCGACCCATCCCGCGGCGAGACGTATCAGGACCTGTTGCGTCGACGCGGCCTGCCAAGCATCGACTCGCGGGACTCCTACCTTCCCGACGACGCCGAGAAGCGGTTCTCGATGTATGCCTACGGCGCGGTGTTCGCGGAAGTGGCGGTCGACGAGGCATTGGGTTTCGTGCGGATCAGGCGCATCTACGCGTGCTACGACGCGGGCAGGATCGTGAACCCGAAACTGGCGCACAGTCAGGCGATTGGCGGAATGGTCGGCGGCATTGGCATGGCGCTGCTAGAGGGCACCGAACTCGATCACCGCGACGGACGGGTCGTCAACGCCAACATGAGTGACTACCTGGTGCCAGTCAACGCCGACGTGCCCACCCTCGATGCGGCGTTTCTGCCCGCCTCGGACACGGTTGCCGACCCCATCGGCGTCAAGGGTCTCGGGGAACTGGTCATCGTCGGGGTTCCCGCCGCGATCGCCAACGCGGTGTTCAACGCGACCGGTAAGCGGGTGACGGACTTGCCGATTCGGCTGGAGCACCTGCTCTAGCCGGTTGCGCGACGGCCGATTCGCCGACTATGCGGGTCGACGGCGACGCTCAGTTGACCGGGACGTCGATGATCGGCCGCTGCACCTTGGCGTCGGGGCCGTCGAAGTGCCACCACTCGCCGTCGTAGGGCGTCAACCCGCCAGCGGCCATGCTCGAACGCAACCGCGCTCGGTTGGCCTGCTCCTGCGGGGTCACGCCGTCGGTCGCAAAGGCCATGCCGCGAGGGGTGAAGTCGTCGAAGTCGGTGCCCATGTCGACGAGGCCCTGCGCACCCGAGATCGTCACGTCGACGGATCGGCCCGCCTCGTGGCTGCGGGAGTAGTCGCCCGGCTTGGCCACCCAATTCGGGTTCGGGACGGCCTCGAACATTCGGACTTGAACGTCATGCGGCCGGTAGCAGTCCCAGAACACCAGCACCTCACCCGTCGGCCGCAACGCGGCCGCTGCCTTGGCGAGACCGTCGGCCATCGACTCGTGCACCAAGCAGCGCGCGTCGACGGGATAGAGTGGCACCCCGACGAAGTTCTCGGGTTTCGCATAGCGCATGTCGACGATCGCTTCGGGCACAACGGTTTTGACGTCGATGAACCCCACAGCCGCAGCCTCGGCCGATACCGGTTTGACGGCAGGGGGCGGCGGTGGCGTCCGGCTGGAGGTCGTGACGACCGCGGCCGTCGTCGTCGATGGCGCAGCTTGGTCGGAACGCGGTGTGGCACAGCCCGCGCCGGATCCAGCGATCAGTACTGCGACGAGCACCCGTGCCGCATCCCTGGCCATCGAGGCTATGCCCGGTACAACGTCGCATAGATGGTGAAGTCGCGTTGTTGCGAAGTCGAGAAGTAGACCGAGCGAAAGTCCAACGCGCCGTCGAGCCGTGGTGTGAGCGTGACCGTGGATGGTACGCACGTGCCGCTGGTGATCGTCTCGGTCATGATCCGCGAGATACCTTGGGAAGCAGTCTGTTTCCACGTTCCGCTGCACGGTATCTGCGGATAGCTGACGGTACCGCTCAGCTCGGCACCATCGACGATCTCGGCCACCACGTCGAAGTCGTCCTGGTCACCGTTTGCGCGCCCGCTCCAGCGTCCCGCCAACGACGTCTGTATCGGCCCGGTCGTCGATCTCGTGGTGGTGGTGGTGGTCGTCGTGGAGGTCCTACTCGGTGACGACACCCCAGTGAGGCCGGTCGAGGTAGGCGCAGTGTCATCGGTACCGCTGCCGCCAAGCGTCGCAACCCCGACCGCGATGGCACCGACCAGCACGCCGGCGCCGACGATCGCCGCGACCACTAGCCACCGCTTGTCCTTCGGTTCAGTGGGTGGGGGAGCGGGCGCAGGAGGCGTGGGAGGCAACGTCGTCACGACGGTCGCCGGGGCGGGACCGGCGAGTGCCTGACGGGCGGCAGCCGCCAGCGCCTTCGGGGTCTGGTAGCGCTTGTCCGGATCCTTGGCCATGCCGATGGAGACGACGTCGTCGAACGTCGTTGGTATGCCGGCCCGCATCTGTGAGGCCTTCGGCGGCACGGTGAACATGTGAGCAGCGATCAGCCCTTCGACCATGCCGGTGGGGAACGGCTTGGCACCCGTCAGACACTGATGAAGGACACAGGCGAGGGAGTAGACGTCGGAGCGGGCATCGGCCTGCTTGGATTCGAAGCGCTCCGGCGCCATGTAGTCCATCGTGCCGACCGCCGTGCCGGTAACGGTCAGCTCGGTGTCGGTGACGGCGCGGGCCAAGCCGAAGTCGATGAGATAGGCGAAGTCGCCATCGAGCACGATGTTCGACGGCTTGACGTCGCGGTGGACGAGGCCGACGCGGTGGGCGGCGTCGAGTGCGTCGGCGACCTGCTCGACGATCGACACCGCGCGCTGCGGGTCGAGCGGTCCCGCGAGCAGTTCGGCAGACAGGTCGTGGCCCTCGATGATCCGCATGTCGACGAAGAGTCGTCCGTCGATCTCGCCGTAGTCGTGGATGGGTATGACGTGGGGGTTGTTCAATCGCGTCGCCGCGCGGGCCTCACGACGAAATCGCTCCTCGAACGTCGAGTCCTTGGTGAGGTGCGCGGGTAGCACCTTGATCGCAACCATCCGGTCGGTGCGGGTGTCGAACGCCCGCCAGACCTCGCCCATGCCGCCACGGCCCAACAGCTCGACGAGCCGATACCGACCGAACGGCGTGCCCTCCACGGGGATCCTTCCTCTCGCAGCAACCTGCCAGCCAACGATAGGCGGTGCGTGTCGTGAACTTGTGACGTGGAAGCACGCGATCCGACGGGTCGGGCATCTTGAGATCGAGATCGTGCTCCTCCCGAACCTTCACGTGCCAACGCGGCACGGCCGCGTGGACACGTCCGTGCTGCTGTCGGCACACTGGAGGAATGCCCGAGTTACCCGAGGTCGAGGCGCTCGCCGACCACTTGCGCCGGCACGCCGTCGGTTTGACCGTTGGCCGCGTCGACGTATCCGCATTCTCGGTGCTGAAGACCTTCGACCCGCCGGTCACCGCTCTCTACGGGCAGACGGTGACTGGGGCAAACCGGTGGGCGAAGTACCTGGGGCTGCAGGTCGGCGAATTACACCTGATCACTCACTTGTCCCGTGCTGGGTGGCTCAAGTGGTCGGACAACCTCGCAGCTGCCCCCCTCAAACCCGGCAAGGGGCCAATCGCGCTGCGGGTACACCTGGTAAAGCCAGGCGAGGCCCCTGGAGCCTCGGGTGCGACATCCGGCGTCGGCTTCGACCTCACGGAGGCGGGCACGCAGAAACGATTGGCGGTCTGGCTCGTCGACGACCCGATGAAGGTGCCACAGATTGCCGCACTTGGACCCGATGCGTTGTCGCTCGGACCCGAAGAGTTGGCCGCCGCACTCGCCAACGAAACCGGCCGGATCAAGAACGTCATCACCGACCAGAAGGTGATCGCGGGCATCGGCAATGCCTACAGCGACGAGATCCTGCACGTCGCCAAGTTGTCGCCGTTCGCCACCGCGAACAAGCTGACCGACGCTCAGTTGGGCACATTGCACGATGCGATGATCTCGGTGCTCACCGACGCCGTCGAGCGGTCCGTCGGGCAAGGTGCCGCCATGCTCAAGGGCGAGAAGCGATCTGGTTTACGGGTGCATGCGCGCACGGGCCTGCCGTGTCCGGTGTGCGGCGACACCGTGCGCGAAGTATCGTTCGCCGACAAGTCGTTTCAATACTGCGCGACGTGTCAGACCGGAGGCAAGGTGCTGGCCGATCGGCGGATGAGCAAGCTGCTCAAGTAGTTTCGCAATAGGACCGCGTCGCGACGTCGAGCGCCTGCTGGTAGAGCGGATCCAACTGACGGGCTGCGACGACTGCGGTCTTGGCGTCGTCGCGTTCTGCGATGCAGTCGGGCCCCTTCAGCGAATCCTGGTGCGTGGCAATCTCGTTGACCATCGCGTGGTTGTACACGTCGATGGCGGCCCGCGACTCGGACAGATCGGGTGCGCTCGTCGGCGCCGCCGCAGGGTCGAACTTCCATTGCCCGAAGCGGATGTACTCGATGCCCTCGGTCGAGTGAATCTGATCCTGGAACACTCTCCGAACGAGGTGAGGGTCGATTCCGTGGCTTGTCGCGTCCGCGCCAACGGAGTCGAGCACCTGCTCGGCTCGCGCCGCATCCTCGATCGGGCCGCCCTTCACCCACTTGAAGGCGGCGACGGGGTCGGCCGTCAACAACCGCTGCGCTGCGGTATCCACCAGCTGATAGAGCGGACTGGGAGGGTCGGCGACGGCCGCGGGCGCCGTTGCGATCAGCTCACCGATCAGGACTCCGACGACGAGCGCAACGTTGTGTCTCACGAGATTCATCATCGCGCACAAGAGGGAAAACCCCCGGCGACTGGTGCGGCGCGGCTCCCCCAAACGGCCGCACCCCTCGTGACGGTCGTATCCGCTTGCACCAATCGCCGGGGGTCACTCTCCCCCGACAAGTTCGATCAGGTCGTGTGCACGATCAGCACGTCCACCCTTGCCTTGCGCGAGACCCCTGCAGGCACCGATCCGAGCAGGCGGCCTTTGATGGTTCCCATTCCGACGCTGCCGACGACCAACAGGTCCGCGTCGGTTTCGTCGGCAAGGTCGAGTAGCGCCTCCACGGGGGGGCCGAGAATCGCGCGCTCCTTGATGTCCGACGCGCCTTGCTCCTTCGCCCTGTCGCGGGCGTCGCGCAGTATCGCGTAGACGGGTGCGTTGCCGACCATCCGGTGTCCCGCATCCTTGAGGTAGTCGGCGGCCCGGAGATCGTCCTCGTGAGGGAAGTGTGCAGTCGCCACAATGAGATTCGCGTTGGCGGCGGCGGCGATCGCACCGGCCCTGTCCACGGCACGCAGCGACGAGTCCGAGCCATCCGTTCCGACGATGACGGTCCGATAGGTACCCATTCGTGCTCCTCGGTGTGCAGTGTTCGTGCCCTGTTGGGCGGCTGTATCAAGAGAACGACGCGGGGTCCCCTCGCTGCAATGGCGCCTGCGAAGTCGAGTAGCCGACTACTCAGAGGGGGGTGTTCGGCCGGCGAAAGAATCGAGCCATGGTCACTTCGGCGATTGCTACGGATGTTGGATCTCTGTCATTGGCACCCAAGAACCCCCTTTCCTACTGGGAGTGCCTCCGCGCGGCGAGGGCGTTCGACACGGGCCCGGAGAAGCTTCGCGACGCAGGTGGACCGGTGACCAGAGTCGTCATGGGACCGAAGCAGCTAGTGCCACCGGCCGTCTTCGTCACCTCGCCCCAGGGCGCCCGTGACGTTCTTGGTCGTACCGACGCGTTCGCGGACCGCGGCGAGATGCCGATCGCCAAGGACTTCCGGCGCCTTCTGGGTGGCAACCTCCTGATCCTTCCGCACGACGAATGGTTGCCGCGGCGGCGAGCGATCCAACCGATGTTCACCAAGCAACACGTCTCGCGGTTCGCCGGGCACATGGCAGAGGCCGCAGAGGAGGTTTGCCGCAGCTGGGGAGACGATGACGTCGACCTCGACATGCACTGCCGCAGACTGACCCTGCGGGCGCTAGGGCGCTCCGTGCTTGGCGTGGATCTCGACCAGCGGGCCGACGAAGTGGGGCCCGCGTTGCGCACGGCGCTCGAGTGGCTGGCGGACCGTTCGATCCAACCGCTCAAGCCGCCGCGGTGGCTACCGACTCCAGCGCAACGGCGCGCCCGTGCAGCGAAGACGGTGCTTCACGACTTGGCCGCAGAGATCTTGGACGCGTGCCGCGCCGATCCGCAGTTGGAAGCGCCGCTGGTGCGCGCACTGATCGACACGAAGGACCCGCACACCGGCCTGCCGCTTAGCGACCGTGAGATATGCGATGAGCTGGTGTTGTTCATGCTCGCGGGACATGACACGACCTCGACGACGCTCACGTACGCGCTGTGGGCGCTTGGTCACCACCAAGTGCTACAAGACCGCGTCGACGTCGAGGTCGCCGAACTCGGCGATCGCCCGCTGACGCCCGATGACGTGCCTCGGCTCGGGTTCACGGTTGCGGTGCTGCACGAAGCGCTGCGCCTCTGCCCACCTGCGCCAGTCATCTCGAGGATGGTGATGCGCGACATCGAGGTCGACGGTTGCCGGGTCGCAGCGGGCACGATTGCCGTCGTGGGGATCTATGCCATGCATCGCGACCCCACGCTGTGGGACAACCCGCTCGAGTTCGATCCCGATCGTTTCGGCCCGCAGCGCTCCAAGGGCCGGAGCCGCTGGCAGTACCTACCCTTCGGGGGCGGACCGCGTTCGTGCGTCGGCGATCACTTCGCCATGTTGGAGGCCACGCTTGCGCTCGCGACCATCGTTCGAAGGGTCGACATTCGGTCGCTGGACCGCGATTTCGCTACCGCCGTGCCCTTCACCGCCGTCGCCGCCAACCCGATCCGCGCGCGAGTACGGCAGCGAATCTAGCCCGCAAGTGCCGTCGCGACCGTTATCATGCGGCCGTGGGTGGTGGGGACCCGTTGACTGGGCGTGAGGGAGAACTGGTCACGATCCGCCGGGCGCTCGGGGGCATGGGCGGCTATTCCGGTGTTGCGATCGTGGGAGCGGCAGGCGTGGGCAAGACCCGCCTTGCCCGTGAAGTGCTGGCTCGGGCCGCCGCGGCGGGCGAGCAGACGAAGTGGATCGTCGGAACCGCATCAGCCAGGCAGATCCCACTCGGTGCGTTCACGTCATCGATCGGTGAGGGCATATCCGATCCCATGTCGAACGTGCGACGGATCATCAATTCCTTTGTTGCGCAGCAGCGCAAGGGTCGGGTTCTGATCGGGGTCGACGACGCGCACCTGCTCGACGGGTTGTCCGCGCACGTCGTCCATCAATTGGCCCAGTCAAGGGCAGCGCGGCTGGTTCTCACGTTGCGGACGGGTGGCAACGAGCCCGACGCGGTGACCGCGCTGTGCAAGGACGGGCTGCTCGCCAGGCTCGACCTCGAGCCGCTGTCCTTGCGTGACACCTGCGACTTGATCGAGAAGACCATTGGCGGATCGGTGGATTCGCGTAGCGCGCAACGCTTCTGGAAGCTCACGGGCGGCAACGCGCTCTTTCTCGGACAGCTGCTGAAGGATCAGATCGCCGCCGGTCGGATGAAGCAGGCAGCTGGGGTGTGGATGTGGGACGAGGACGTCGCCGTGTCACCCAACATCGGCGACATGGTCGGCAGACAGCTCGGGCGGCTGACGCCGGAGTTGGCCGCGGTGGTCGACACGCTCTCGCAGTGCGAGCCGCTGAGCCTCGCCGTGCTGTGCGACCTCGTCGAGCGCCATGACGTCGAGATCGCCGAGCGCATGCATCTGGTCACCGTCGAGCGATCTACGAGCGGCTTGTCGGTACGGCTGGCGCACCCGCTGTTCGGTGAGATTCGGCGCGCGACCGCGGGCGAGATGTACCTGTCCAACATTCGCGGTCGGTTGGCCGAGCGCCTTGGCCGAGACGAAGACCGCGACATGCAGGCAACGGTGCGGCGGGCCATCCTGACCCTCGAGTCGGACCTGGAGTCGGACCCGTCGCTGTACCTCGAGTCCGCACGGTTCGCGATGACGCTGCTCGACCTGCAGTTGGCAGAACGCTTCGCGAGTGCCGCCGCGAAATCCGGGGTTGCGGAGGCCGCTTCGGTCCAGATGTTCAACATGTTCCTGCTGGGGCGAAGCGACGAGGCGGAGACGCTTCTGCGCGAGATGAGCAAGGAAGGTCCGGAACACCACGGCTGGGCCACGCTGCGGGCAGCCAACCTCATCTGGATGCTCGGCAAGCCCGCTGAGGCGTCGGCAATCCTGCACGAGCTTGCCGCCGAGGATGAGTCACCTGCCGACGTCGCCGCACGATTGGCGGTCGAGGCGTGCTACGACGCCGTGTCGGCGCGCTGCGAGGCGGCCGCCGCCAAGGCCGTTGAGGTGCTGGAGACCGAACCGCCCTCCGACTTCCACGCGATGATGGCGTCGTTGGCCCTGGTGATGGCGCAGGGGGCGCTCGGCGAGGTCGGTGACATGTCTGCCGTCTTCCATCGCGCACTGGACATGGCGACCAACTCATTTCAGGTATCGCACATGCGCTTCTGGTTGGGCAGTGTGTATGCGCGGGCTTGCCGGTTGACCGGTCGGCTCGACGAACTCGCGGAATCGGCGAAGCAGTTGGCCGACTCGGCACGTGATGTGCCCGGTCTCGCGCATGCCAATCTGGCATTTCTGCTCGGCCACGCCGAGTTGGTCCGCGGCGATCTCCAGAGCGCGGTGAAGACCCTGCACGAAGCGCTCGCCGGAGTCGAGGTACATGGCGTGCGCAGCGGTCTGCATCCGGCGAGTTGTTTCGCGCTGGCCGAGGCGCACGCCAAGTTGGGTCAACCTGCCGAAGCGATGGCTGCGCTCGCCGAGGCGCGGGAATGCGTGCCTTCGGACTACCTCTACATGCAGACCGGTCTGTGCCTGGCGACGGGGTGGGCGCTCGCGGCAGGCGGGGCTCTGGCCGACGCCGTCGCAGCAGCGCGGGCAGGTGCTGCCGAGGCCCGTGACCGCGGGCAGCCGACGCACGAGCTCGCCCTGTTGCAGGCGGCCGTTCAATGGGGCGACGCATCCGGCGCGTCGAGGGCGCGCGAACTGGCCGATCAGCTCGAGCTCCCGCTCGCCGATGCCGTTGCGGGCCATGCTGAATCGCTACTGGCTGGCAGCGGGGACGGGTTGCTGGATGCGTCGGCGAAGTATCGAGCAATCGGCGACAGGGCGACCGCCGCCGACGCCGCTGCGCAAGCGGCGGTTGCGTTCGCGTCCGACCAGCAGGGCAAGCGCGGTCGGTACGCGGCCGCGCTCGCGCAAGAGCTGGCCGAGCAGTGCGGTGGGTTGTGTACGCCTGCGCTGCGGACACCGGTGACGGCGCTTCCGCTGACGGGTCGTCAGCGTGAGATCGCCGAGCTCGCTGCAGCGGGCATGTCCAACAAGGAGATCGGCGACCGATTGATGATGTCGCCGCGCACCGTGGAGGGCCATGTATGGCGCGCATGCAAGCGGGTCGGGGCCACGTCGCGGGCCGAGCTTGGGGCCATCATGCGGGCAGGCCCTGGCGGGCTGGCGAGCTGAGCCCAGTCGGCGTCGGTTTCTTGACGGCTGTCGAGTCCGGTTATCCTGCACGGATGACTCGTCAGAAGATCCTGATCACGGGCGCGAGCTCGGGTCTTGGCGCTGGCATGGCCCGCCAGTTCGCGGCCAAGGGGCGTGACCTCGCTCTGTGCGCACGCCGGACCGAGAACCTCGAGGAGCTGAAGGCCGAGCTCTTGGCGCGACACCCGAACGTCACCGTGGCGGTGGCAGCCCTCGACGTCAACGATCACGAGGCCGTGCCGAAGGTATTCGCCGAACTCGGCGAAGAACTCGGGGGCATCGACTGCGTCATCGTCAACGCGGGCATCGGCAAGGGCTATCCACTCGGCGGCGGCAAGGCGTGGGCGAACAAGGCCACCATCGAGACCAACCTCGTCGCCGCGCTGGTGCAGATCGAAACGGCACTGGAGATGTTCAAGAAGTCCGGCAGCGGCCACCTGGTGTTGGTGTCGTCCGTGCTCGGCAACAAGGGCGTCCCCGGGGTGAAGGCCGCGTACGCAGCGAGCAAGGCAGGCGTCACGTCACTCGGCGAGTCGTTGCGCGCCGAATATCCATCGGGGCCAATCAGGATCACCGTGCTGGAGCCCGGCTACATCGAATCCGAGATGACGGCGAAGTCGGCGAGCACGATGCTCATGGTGGACAACGAGACCGGCGTGAAGGCGATGGTCGATGCCATCGAGAAGGAGAAGGGTCGCGCCGTCGTTCCCGGGTGGCCGTGGTGGCCGCTGGCGGAGTTGATGAAGGTGCTGCCGCCACGGTTCACGAAGCGCTTCGCCTAGGCGGTCCTCGCGATTCGTGCACGCTCGCGAGCGGTGAGCGCTCTGTGGTGTGCACAAGTCGCTCATGGTGGAACCAAAGTGTGGGTCGTCGGCGTCGATATCAGTTGTGCTGGACGACTTCTTGCGACGACACGACGGCGTGATCACCCTCGACCAGGCTGCCTTATGCGGTCTCTCGAGGCATGCCGTAGATCGATGAGTTCGATCCGGCCACTGGCGGCGTTGTTCGAGGGGTGTCTACTTCGTCGACGATCGGCCTTTCACGGATGCCGCGAGGGTCCGTGCGGCCGTGTGGGGTCACGGCAAGCGAGCTACCGCTAGCGGGCTGACCGCGGCTTGGTGGCTCGACCTGACGACGTTCGTGCCAGAGCCTGTCGAGGTCACGGTGCCGCGCGTCAGCAATCATCCCAAGAGACCAGGAATTCGGCTACGTCGACGTGATCTGGCGGACTGCGACGTCATCGAGTTGAAGGGGCTTCGTGTCACCGCGTTGCCGTTGACTGTCGTGGAGGCCGCCGTGCGTCGGGGCGGAGGTCCGAAACTCTTCGACCATGCCCTACAGCGACGTAGCGAAATACCGCCGCTTTGGGCCGCGCTCGCGTGCACAAGCCGCAACTACTCGGAGCGGCCGCGTTCGACGCGGTAGTGGCGCACCAGGGCGTCGGTCGAGCTGTCCGTCTGCTCGGGGGGCGACGCGTCGTTGGTGATGACCGGGAGCAGCGCCTTGGCTTGTGTCTTGCCCAGCTCCACGCCCCACTGGTCGAACGAGTCGATGCCCCAGATGACGCCCTCCGTGAACACCTGGTGTTCGTACAGCGCTATCAATTGGCCGACCACCGACGGCGTCAGCTTCGTCGCCAAAATCGAAGTGGTTGGCCGGTTTCCGGGCATCACCTTGTGCGGCACGACATTAGCGGGCGTGCCCTCTGCGGCGATCTCCTCTGCCGTCTTGCCGAACGCCAGCACCTGCGTCTGAGCGAAGAAGTTGCTCATCAACAGGTCGTGCATGCTACCGGTGCCGTCCGCGGTCGGAAGGTCGTCGGTCGGTTGAGAGAATCCGATGAAGTCGGCAGGCACCAGCCGGGTGCCCTGGTGCAAGAGTTGGTAGAAGGCGTGCTGGCCGTTGGTTCCCGCTTCGCCCCAGAAGATTTCGCCGGTCTCGGTTGTCACCGGGCTGCCGTCGGCCCGCACCGACTTGCCGTTGGATTCCATCGTCAGCTGCTGCAGATAGGCTGCGAATCGGGTGAGGTCGTTCGAGTACGGCAGGACCGCGCGTGCCTGGGCATCGAAGAACTCGTTGTACCAGAGCCCGATGAGGCCAAGCAGCACAGGCGCATTCGCCTCCAACGGGGTGGTGCGGAAGTGTTCGTCGATGACGTGGAACCCTGCGAGGAACTCGGCGAACCGCTCCTTGCCGACGACGGCCATCACCGATAGTCCGATCGCCGAGTCGACCGAATAGCGGCCACCGACCCAGTCCCAGAAGCCGAACATGTTGGCGGTGTCGATGCCGAAGTCGTCGACGAGCTTGGAGTTGGTGGACACGGCCACGAAGTGCTTCGAGACGGCCGCGTCGCCGAGGACGTCGGTGAGCCAGCGTCGCGCTGCCGTGGCGTTCGTCAGCGTCTCCAGGGTGGAGAACGTCTTCGACGCAATGATGAAAAGCGTTGTGGCGGGATCGAGTCCGTCGAGCTTGGCGACGAGGTCGGCCGGGTCGACGTTGGACACGAAGCGTGCCGAGATTCCTGCGTCGGCGTAGTGCCGCAGCGCCTGGTACACCATCACCGGGCCGAGGTCCGAACCACCGATGCCGATGTTGACGACGGTCTTGATGCGCTCACCCGTCGCACCCGTCCATTCGCCAGAGCGCAGCCGGTCGGTGAAGTCGCCCATCGCGTCGAGCACCTCGTGCACGTCGGCGACGACGTCCTGGCCATCGACGACCAGCTCCGCGTCGCGGGGGAGCCGCAGAGCGGTGTGTAGAACCGCCCGGTCCTCGGAGGTGTTGATGTGAACGCCCGCGAACATGGCGTCGCGCTTGGCCTCGAGACCAGCCGCCTTGGCAAGGTCGGCCAGCAGTCCGAGCGTCTCGCGCGTGACGCGGTGCTTGCTGTAGTCGACGTAGAGGTCGCCGACGGTCAGGGTGAGCTCGCGGCCGCGGTCGGGATCATCGGCGAAGAGCTCTCGCAGGGTTTTTCCAGCGACTACGTCGTGATGTCGAACCAACGCGTTCCACGCAGGCGTGGAGGTGATGTCGGGAATCGAATTGGTATCGCTGGTCATTTTCTCCTCGCGCGAGCGCTCGTCGGAAGACATACCCCGACCCTAGTGCGGAGGCCCGTTCGAAGGAGTAAATCATTGATGCATGGACATCGAAAAACTGCTGTCATCCGTCCCTACCGGGCTGTGGATCGGGGGTGAGGAGCGGCCAGGTTCTTCCACCTTCGACGTCCTGAACCCCGCGACCGACGAGGTGCTGATCTCGATCGCCAACGCCACCCCAGAAGATGGCATTGCCGCGCTCGACGCCGCTGCAGGCGTGCAAAAGGAGTGGGCGGCAACCGCGCCGCGAGAGCGCGGCGAGATCCTGCGCTCCGTGTTCGAGGCGATCACCGATCGCGCCGACGAATTCGCAACACTCATGACGTTGGAAATGGGCAAGGTCTATGCGGAGAGCATGGGCGAGGTCAAGTACGGCTCGGAGTTCTTCCGCTGGTTCGCCGAGGAGGCCGTCCGGATCGGCGGCCGCTACACCAGGAGCCCAGCGGGTAACGGCCGCATCATCGTCACCAAGTCGGCGGTCGGTCCGTGTCTGGCGATCACGCCGTGGAACTTCCCGCTGGCTATGGGTACGCGCAAGATCGGGCCTGCCATGGCCGCAGGCTGCACCATGGTCATCAAGCCCGCCCAGGAAACCCCGCTGACGATGCTGCTGCTTGCCAAGTTGATGGACGAGGCGGGCCTGCCGAAGGGCGTGCTGTCGATCCTGCCGACGAGTAAGCCCGGCGACCTGACCACGGCGCTGATCGACGACGGCAGGCTGCGCAAGCTGACGTTCACCGGATCGACCGGGGTGGGCAAGGCCCTTGCCAAGCAGAGCGCCGACAAGCTGCTGCGGCTATCCCTCGAGCTGGGTGGCAACGCGCCATTCATCGTGTTCGACGACGCCGACGTCGACGCCGCGGTGGAAGGCGCCCTGCTTGCGAAGATGCGCAATGGCGGCGAGGCCTGCACGGCGTCCAACCGGTTCCACGTGGCCAACGCCGTGCGCGCCGAGTTCACCGAGAAGCTGGTGAAGCGGATGAGCGAATTCAAGCTCGGCAACGGACTGGAGGACGGGTCGACTCTCGGCCCGCTGGTCAACGCCAAGCAGGTGGCCACCGTCGAGGATCTGGTGTCAGATGCGGTGGCCAAGGGCGCGACGGTCGCCGTCGGCGGTGTCGCACCGGAGGGACCTGGCCACTTCTACCCGGCCACCGTGCTCGCCGACGTGCCTGCGACGGCCCGAATCTTCAAGGAGGAGGTGTTCGGCCCAGTCGCTCCCGTCATCGGATTCGACACCGAGGAAGAGGGTATCGCCGCGGCCAACGACACCGAGTACGGCTTGGCGGCCTACATCTACACGCAGGGACTGGACCGCGCGCTGCGCGTCGCCGAGGCGATCGAGGCGGGCATGGTCGGCGTCAACCGTGGCGTCATCTCGGACCCGGCAGCACCGTTCGGCGGGGTCAAGGAGTCGGGCTTCGGTCGAGAAGGCGGCTCCGAGGGCATCGAGGAGTATCTCGACACGAAGTACATCGCGCTGACGTCCTAGGGGGCGGTGGGTCGCGGCCGCTCAGTGGCCGAGGCGGCCGCGGCCCAGACGCAGCAATAGCATCGCGAGATCCTTGCCCTCCGGGCCAAGTTCGCTGTAGCGCTCGATGACCTTCATCTCGCGACTGTGCACGAGGCGGGTGCCGCCGTTTGCCATCCTGACCTTGCCGATCTCCTGCGATACCTCGGCGCGGCGCTTCACGGCCGCGAGGATTTCGGCGTCGAGTCGGTCGATCTCGAGACGCAGGGCGTCGATGTCAGTCATGGGGTCGGTTTCCACGCTCATGATGGGCTCCTCTGGAGTTCGGATTCTGCAATCTCATCCGGTTTCGGGCCTCACACAAGAAACGAGCCCCGGATCCGGATGCGGACCGCGGGGCTGAATTGGACGCAGCTAGACCACGGGCACCGCAGGCCGGTACCCGTAAAAAAATCGTCCCTGCTGATTGAACACGACTTGAGTGTGCCACCACTGGTCCCGTCGGCGCAAAGGGTCAGTTTGCGCGGCTCCGCCGCGGTGTCGCCGTGCGGCGGTAAGTTTGTCCACGACATGACTGTGCTCTCGTCGGCCACCGATACCGAACACCTCCTAGAGGGGCTCAACCCTCAGCAGCGCCAGGCGGTGCTCCACGAGGGGTCGCCGCTGCTCATCGTCGCTGGCGCGGGCTCGGGCAAGACGGCCGTGCTGACCCGACGGATCGCCTATCTGCTCGCCGCGCGCGACGTCGGGGTCGGGCAGATCCTGGCGATCACCTTCACGAACAAGGCCGCCGCTGAGATGCGGGAGCGGGTGAGTGCACTGGTGGGCCCGCGCGCCAGGAGCATGTGGGTGTCGACGTTCCACTCCACGTGCGTGCGGATCTTGCGCAACCAGGCCTCGCTCCTGCCAGGCTTGAACTCCAACTTCTCGATCTATGACGCCGACGACTCGCGGCGCCTGCTGATGATGATCGCCAAGGACATGGGGTTGGACACCAAGCGGTATTCGCCCCGGCTGCTTGCCAATTCGATCTCGAATCTGAAGAACGAGTTGATCGATCCCGACAAGGCGAGGTTCGAAGCGAGTGAGGGCGACGACGACCTCAGCCGCATCGTCGCCGACGTCTACGCGGAGTACCAGCGTCGGCTGCGGTCTGCCAATGCATTGGACTTCGACGACCTGATCGGCGAGACGGTCGCGGTGCTGCAAGCGTTCCCGCAGATAGCTCAGTACTATCGGCGCCGCTTCCGGCACATCCTCGTCGACGAGTATCAGGACACCAACCACGCTCAGTACATGTTGGTTCGCGAACTCGTGGGCCACGATCTCACCGACGGCGAGGTCCCACCTGCCGAACTGTGCGTCGTGGGCGACGCCGATCAGTCGATCTACGCGTTCCGCGGCGCCACCATCCGCAACATCGAGGACTTCGAACGCGACTACCCCAACGCCACCACCATTCTGCTGGAACAGAATTACCGTTCGACGCAGAACATTCTGTCGGCAGCCAACGCCGTCATCGCCCGCAATGCCGGCCGCCGCGAGAAGCGACTGTGGACCGACGCCGGCGAGGGTGAACTGATCGTCGGCTACGTCGCCGACAACGAGCACGACGAGGCCCGCTTCGTCGCATCGGAGATCGACTCGCTGACCGATCGCGGTGAGATCAACTACAACGACGTCGCAGTGTTCTACCGCACCAACAACTCATCGCGCGCCGTCGAGGACGTGTTCATCCGGGCCGGGATTCCCTACAAGGTCGTCGGCGGCGTTCGGTTCTACGAACGCAAGGAGATTCGCGACATCGTCGCCTACCTCCGAGTGCTCGACAACCCTGGCGACGCGGTGAGCATGCGTCGCATTCTCAACACTCCCCGCCGGGGGATCGGCGACCGCGCCGAGGCGTGCGTCGCCGTGTATGCGGAGAATACGGGGGCCAGCTTCAACGACGCGCTTCAAGCAGCTGCCGAGGGCCGCGTGCCGATGTTGAACACCCGCTCGGAGAAGGCAATCGCAAGCTTCGTCGAGATGATGGACGGGTTGCGCGCGCAAATGGACGGTGAGCTCGGCGACCTCGTCGAGTCAGTCCTCGAACGCACCGGCTACCGTCGCGAGCTCGAATCATCAAGCGATCCACAGGATCTCGCGCGCCTGGACAACCTCAACGAATTGGTCAGCGTCGCTCACGAATTCAGCACGGATCTAGCGAATGCTGCTGCATTGCGCGAAGAATCGGATGTCGAACTCGACGAGGACGTGCCGGATACGGGTGCCCTCGCGGCGTTTCTGGAGCGGGTCTCCCTGGTGGCCGATGCCGACGAGTTGCCCGAGCATGGCGCGGGTGTCGTGACGATGATGACCCTCCACACGGCCAAGGGATTGGAGTTTCCCGTCGTCTTCGTCACGGGCTGGGAAGACGGGATGTTCCCTCACATGCGGGCCCTCGGTGACGCAACTGAGCTCTCGGAGGAGCGTCGGCTGGCCTACGTCGGAATCACCAGAGCCCGCCACCGGCTTTACCTGACCCGGGCCAAGATTCGGTCTTCGTGGGGTCAGCCCATGCTCAACCCCGAGTCCCGGTTTCTGCGCGAGATCCCTCAGGAGCTCATCGATTGGCGGCGCACCGACGTCGCACCCTCGTTCAGCGCACCCGTCAGTGGTGCCGGTCGATTCGGAGGGTCGCCTCGGCCGGCTCCCAGTCGCGGTTTGGCGAGCAAGCGACCGCTTCTGGTGCTCGAACCCGGCGACCGGGTGACTCACGACAAGTACGGGCTCGGTCGCGTCGAGGAGGTCTCCGGCGTCGGCGAGTCGGCGATGTCGCTCATCGACTTCGGAAGCTCAGGACGAGTCAAGTTGATGCACAACCACGCGCCGGTGACCAAGCTGTAGCAGTTGTCCAAACCAGCTGGCGCGCATCATCTTCGGGTCCAACGTCCGGTAGCTGGGAGCAGCGTCAGAGCGATGCTCGCGGCAGGCAACACGGGAATGCCGTAGACGATGGATGGCAATTTCGCTCCGGCCACGAACAGGCCGGCGAAGATCATCAGCGCGACGAAGGCGCCGACGATGATCAGCAGCCGACCGATGCGGCGCCGCAGTAGCAAGGAGATCAAGCCACCGATCGTCGCCGCCGCCGACACCGAGGTGAGAAAACCGATGGCCACGACGAACAGTTGGTCGGTTCGCCACCACCCGGCGATGAGCGAGGTGGCGATGATCGCCGTCGCCCAGCCGCTGACGATGCTGACGGCGGCCGTCGCCGATGCTGCAGCGGGACTGGGTTGGCGGACACCTCTTGCACGGAATGCCAGCGGCGTGGGCCGCGGGATATAGGTCGTTGGGGCGTCGTCGAGGTCAGGCGCCACAACGTGCTCCACGTCATCCTGCGTGAGAGCCGGGAACGAACCGGTTGGAGTGCGACGGATGATGTGGGGCCGGTCGTCGGGCTGACCGCCTTCTGTCACCGAATCAGCCGGTGTACTTGCCTGGGGACAGCCCCCGCTGAGCCAACCACGGCACCGGATCGATCCGGTCGGTGCCGTTGAGCAGGACCTCGAAGTGGCAGTGCGGCCCGGTGGAGTTGCCGCGGTTGCCGACGGTGGCGATCTGGTCGCCCGCCATCACACGCTGGCCAATGCTGACCAACCAGGTGTTGACGTGTCCATAGAGCGTGACGGTGCCGTCGTTGTGTCGCAGCTTGACCCAAGCGCCATAGCCTGCGGTCGGACCCACGTCGATGACGACGCCGTCGGATACCGCGTAGATCGGCGTTCCAATGGAGTTGGCGATGTCGATGCCGCCGTGCAGGACGCCCCAGCGGTATCCGAATCCGGAGGTGAAGGCGCCCTTGGCGGGCATGACGAAGAGGGGTTTTTGCAGTCGAGCTTCGCGTTCGGCTCGCTCCTGGGCAAACGCGGCGCCCTTGGCCAGCTCCTCGCTGTGCACGGCGACGGCGGCCGCTGGGGCGACGGAAACGATCTGTATGCCGTCGACGGAACCCGTGATCAACCCGCCGTCGACAGATGATTCACCGGCCGCCAGCGTGCTGGCTTGCGCCGGTGTGTCAGTGGTGTTGACCACGGAGTACGCAGCGGCCGCGGTCGCGCCCGCCGCCATCGCAGCTGCGACGAGGCGGGCCTTGACGGCGCCTTCGTCGACCTTGCGGTGGATGCCGGAACGCGGTCCCATGCGGATGACGTCGGTGCGGGCATTGCCGTCGCTGACGTCGGTGTAGCTATCGCGATATGCCCGTGATGCGCGGCGCTCGGCGCCTGGGGATGCCTGGAATTGCATCGGCACGGCGAGCCGAATCGGGTAGAGATTGTCGGACTCGTCCGTGTCGTCGAGCTCGGGAGCTTGGATGACGCGAGCCTCGCGGTTGAACGCCGAGCTATTGGAAAACTCCAGGTCGTCCAGGTCGCCGTACTCGTTGAACGGGATGATCACGGTGATTTCGGTGTCAAGCACAGTCGCTGAATCTCCGTACAGAGACTTGGACGAACTGTGCGAAGCCAACCGAAAAGTCCTTGTCGTCGTGACCTGACCGTTATCAAGACCAGAAGCACGTTAACGAAGTTCCAATGTTGGTGGCAACCCAAGCGCGCATTCCGCCGGAGAATGTGATTTGTATCACGACATGGCGGCGGTGAGATGTACCACATGAGCGGGAGGCGATGCCTGACCCACTCGCGTGTGTGGATAAAGTTCCCACGAGCCGTTCAGGCCTAAACCTCAGCAGTCGTCTTCAGGACCGGGTCAATCGTCAACGCCGACAGACAGGGAAATTCGGGAAAGCAATGGACCTCTTCGAATACCAGGCGAAGGAACTGTTCGCCAAGCACAACGTCCCAACGACGCCAGGGCGGGTGACGGACACCGCCGAAGACGCGAAGGCCATCGCCACCGAAATCGGTAAGCCCGTCATGGTCAAGGCGCAGGTCAAGGTCGGCGGCCGCGGCAAGGCAGGCGGCGTCAAGTATGCAGCAACTCCCGATGACGCCTTCCGTTATGCGGGCGACATCCTCGGCCTCGACATCAAGGGCCACGTCGTCAAGAAGCTGTTAGTGGCCGAGGCGAGCGACATCGCCGAGGAGTACTACATCTCCTTCCTTCTCGACCGGTCCAACCGCACGTACCTCGCGATGTGCTCCGTCGAGGGCGGTATGGAGATCGAAGAGGTGGCCGCCACCAAGCCCGAGCGGCTCGCCAAGGTGCCCGTCGATGCCGTCAAGGGTGTCGACTTGGCCTTCGCGCGTGAGATCGCCGAGAAGGGGCACCTGCCCGCCGAGGTGCTCGACGCGGCCGCCGTCACAATCCAGAAGCTGTGGGAGGTCTTCGTCGGCGAGGACGCGACGCTGGTCGAGGTGAACCCGCTCGTCCGGACGCCCGACGATCAGATCCTTGCGCTCGACGGCAAGGTCACACTCGACGCCAACGCCGACTTCCGTCAGCCCGGCCATGCCGAGTTCGAGGACAAGGACGCGACCGATCCGCTCGAGCTCAAGGCCAAGGAGAACGACCTCAACTACGTCAAGCTCGACGGCGAGGTCGGCATCATCGGCAACGGCGCCGGGTTGGTCATGTCGACGCTCGACGTGGTCGCCTACGCGGGTGAGCGCCACGGCGGCGTCAAGCCCGCCAACTTCCTCGACATCGGAGGCGGCGCCTCCGCGGAGGTGATGGCCAACGGCCTCGACGTCATCCTCGGCGACAGCCAGGTCAAGAGCGTCTTCGTCAACGTCTTCGGCGGCATCACCGCGTGTGACGCCGTCGCCAACGGCATCGTTGGCGCGTTGAAGAAGCTTGGCGACAGCGCCAACAAGCCGCTCGTCGTGCGCCTCGACGGCAACAACGTCGACGAGGGCCGTCGCATCCTCGACGAAGCCAACCACCCCCTGGTCATCCAGGCCGACACGATGGACGCCGGCGCCGACAAGGCCGCCGAGCTGGCCAACAAGTCTTAAGGAGACGTGACCGATGTCTATTTTCTTGAACGCGAACTCCAAGGTCATCGTCCAGGGCATCACCGGCGGCGAAGGCACCAAGCACACCGCGCTGATGCTGAAGGCGGGCACGCAGGTCGTCGGCGGCGTGAACGCGCGCAAGGCGGGCACCACCGTGTCTCACACCGCGAAAGACGGCTCCGCCGTTGAACTTCCGGTGTTCGGCACTGTCGCCGAGGCCATCAAGGAGACCGGCGCCGACGTGTCGATCGCATTCGTGCCGCCGGCCTTCTCGAAGGACGCGATCATCGAGGCCATCGACGCCGAGATCCCGCTGCTGGTGGTCATCACCGAGGGAATTCCGGTGCAGGACAGCGCATACGCGTGGGCCTATAACGTCGATAAGGGTGAGAAGACCCGCATCATCGGCCCTAACTGCCCCGGCATCATCACGCCTGGCGAGTCGCTGGTCGGCATCACGCCGAACAACATCACCGGCAAGGGCCCGATCGGCCTGGTGTCGAAGTCCGGCACGCTGACCTACCAGATGATGTACGAGCTTCGCGATCTCGGCTTCTCCACCGCGATCGGCATCGGCGGCGACCCAGTCATCGGAACCACCCACATCGACGCCATCGAGGCGTTCGAGAAGGATCCCGAGACCAAGATCATCGTGATGATCGGCGAGATCGGCGGCGACGCCGAAGAGAAGGCGGGTGCCTACATCAAGGCGAACGTCTCCAAGCCGGTCGTCGGCTACGTCGCGGGCTTCACCGCACCGGAGGGCAAGACCATGGGCCACGCAGGCGCCATCGTGTCCGACGGTGCAGGCACCGCGCAGGGCAAGAAGGAGGCGCTGGAGGCCGCTGGCGTCAAGGTCGGCAAGACGCCGTCGGAGACGGCCACCCTGGCCAGGGAGATCCTCGCGAGCCTGTAATCCCTTACGCCGAAACGGCACTCACAGTCGTTAAGTCTCGCGCTGAGCGACAGTGAGCGCCGTTTCTGCGTTAGAACGCCCAGCTGCCGGACGGTTGCAGCACGAAGCCGTGCTGGTGGTCGGCATCGATGCAGGCGACGAGGTCGTTCTCGCCGACGGCGCAGGTGCCATTGGTTCCAACGAGCTTGCGACCGACCTCGATCGGCATGACTCGCGAAGAGGCACAGTCGGGCTCTTCCCGACGGAGCACGTATGGCGAATTGCTCGAGGATTCATCGACTTTGCGAGCGACGGGACAGCCGGTTCCGGAGACGGAGTTGGGCAGGCCCTGGATGTCGCCGCTGCACACAATCGACTTCTGCGGTCCGTAATCGAGCACGCAAGTGACCTGCTGAGGGGTCACGAAGGCGGTTCCGCCCAAATTGAAGTGCGAGGGATCGACGGCCGTGAACTTGGCCATGTCTGGGAATCCCGATGGTGGGCTTGGGTTTTCGTGCCACGGTGATGTGCACGCGCTCAGTGCCACGGTCATCAGGGCGAGCCCTACGATTCGCACTTCGATCACTTCTGCCACCCCCGAGCTTCCTAGAATGCCGCACTACCGGATTGCCGGATGACGAAGCCATGCCGGTGCATCGTGTCGATGCACGCGACGAGCCCGGCATCGCCTACACCGCAACTCATGTATGGCGTGACGAGTTTCTGCCCTGCGTTGAGCGGCGTGCTGAGGAACGGCGGGCAGGACCCACCACTGCGCGTGAACGCGTACGGCTCGTCTTCGCTCAACGTGGGGCCCGAGTTGGCGACATAGGGGCAGTTTCCCTCGCCGACGGCGGGAAGCGCCTGCGGGATTGCCGGGATCTGCCCGCTGCACGACGCCTGGGCCGAGAACATGCAACTGATCGAGCCGTCGGGCGTGGTGAACCCGATTGACCAACCCCAGCGCCCACTCATCTGGAATGGCTTGGTGTCGGTCATCGTCGCCCAGCCGCTCATGTTGGGAAAGCCTCGCGGTGGTTCCGCGCTCGCGCTCGGGGGAGCGGCCAACGCAGCTGCCATCGCAACGCAGGCCAGAGCGAGCTCACCAAGTGTCCGCCTCTTCGGATCGTGATCATCGTGATCGGCTTCCGCGTCAATGCTGGACCGTGACTGAGGTTGTCTAGGTCTTGGGGTTGTAGGGCTGCGTGTCGTGCCCCGGTGTCGGAACCCAGCCATCCCTTTCCCACGTGCTTACCCGTAGGTCCACGGTTTTGCCAACGCTGAAGGCGGGCACGCAGGTGTTTGGCGGCGTGAACGCGCGCAAGGCGGGCACGACCGTGAAGCACGCAGACAAAGACGGCAATGACGTCGAACTCCCGGTGTTCGCCAGCGTCGCGGAGGCGATCAAGGAGACAGGCACCGACGTCTCGACGGCCATCGGCATCGGCGGTGATCCCGTCATCGGCGCCACCCACATCGACGCCATCGAGGCGTTCGAGAAGGATCCCGAGACCACGCTGATCGTGACGATCGGCGAGATCGGTGGCGACGCCGAGGAGAAGGCAGCGGCCTACATCAAGGCCAACGTCTCCAAGTCGGTGGTCTGCTAGGTAGCGGGCTTCACCGCTCCCGAGGACGAGACCATTGGGCCACGTGTGTGCCATCGTCTCCGACAGCGCAGGGACCGCGGCGGGCAAGCGGGAGGCACTCGAGGCCGCGGGCGTGAAGGTCGGCAAGACGCCGTCGGAGACCGACCGCCAAGGGCACGCGAGCTGCTCGCCAGCCTTTGGACAGCTTGGGCGTTAGAACGCCCAGCTGCCCTTTGGTGATAGCACGAAGCCGTGGCCGTCTCCTCCGATACAGGCGAGCAACCCGCCATCGCCTGCACCGCAGCCCGTGTCGTTCAAGACGAGGCGTTGGCCCGCAGGCAACGTCTTTGGTGACTGGTCAACGTCGTTGGTCGTGATTCGGAACTCAAATGGGACGTTCGACGTGGATTGCATCACCGAGTCGGCGAAAACGGTTCCGGGAGGCTCGGTCTGACGAAGGCTTTCGCCCGCGGCATTGGAAGGGAAGCCCGGCATGGCTCTGCTGTCGCACTGGATGCCTCCCAGCCGTGTGCCGCCGAACACGTACGCGAAGCACGTGACACCGGTATCGGTCTTGAACTGGACGAAATCGTCGTGGTGCCAGTTGGTGCCGGAATACGCGGCGATATCGGCGGGCGTCAGTCCGTTGAGGTCCGGGAATACGGGCGAACCCGGCGGCGGAGAGACGTTCGGTCGCACGTTCACGAATGAGGTTGGGGTGGTGGTCGATGCCGAACTCTGCTGCGTGGTGGCTGAATCGCACGCCGCAAGGGACACCACCACGTTGAGCATGCCAAGGAATAGGACCAGGACGCTTCGCATCAGAACACCCAACTGCCTGAGGGCTGGAGCACGAAGCCGTGATTGGTCCACGCGTCGACGCAAGCAGTGAGCTGGCCATCACCGACCGCGCATGTGACGCCATAGGCGTCGTTGATCAGCTTGCGGCCCGGTTCGAGGATCGCATCACTCGTGGGCACACACGACTGGTCTGACCGGCCGAACGCGAAGGGCTCTTTGGGGCCAACCCCCTGTGTTACCGATGGGCACGTCGACTGTTGATCGGCGCGAAGCCCAGGGATCGGCCCAGTGCACCAGGAACTCGCCCCGATGGCGCAACTGATTCTGTCAGGCGTACGGAAGAAGACGTAGCCGCTCGTCCAGCGCTGGTCGTAGGAAACAGGTCGAACGAACGGTGTCGAGTCGCCTTGAGTGAAGCGGCTGAGATCGGGGAATCCGGGGGGCGCTGCATGCGCCGGTGCAACCGTCGTGACGGACATCAGCGTCGCAACTGCGGCCGCGATGTGGCCGACACGCAAGAGCGAACTCCCCAGTGCCGCTGCGGCATTCATGGAACTGTCCCGTCGTTAGTGCTGCACGGTCACGTTGGTCGTGTAGGTCTTGGGGTTGTACTGGGCATTCGGTTGTTGCGGCGATGGGGTGAAGCCGGGAGTCGGTTCCCAGGTGCTGACACGGAGCTGAACCTGTTCGACGCCAGTCACTGGATCGTAGGTCGTGTCGACAACAGTCGGCCCGTACGGAGGTGCACCCGCTGGCCAGTTCGGCGGAGAACCGGGGGGGAAGAGGTTCGTTGGTTGTGCGTTCAGCAATCCCTCGGGCGTGTCCGCGGTGATCGCGGACATGGGTTGTTGGTTCGCGCCCTTGACCACGTCGTCGGAGCCGATCAACATGAAGCCTCCGCCCTTGAGGGCGACTAACTGACTTTCTCTACTTCCTGGCAGGTTGTTGAGCTGCCCGACTGGATGCACCGAGTTGATCCAGCCATTCGGGTTCGCGGCGTCAACCGGATCCGACTCGTATAGGACCCGCGTTCTGCTGTGTGGATCCGGGTTTCCCACGATGTACATCTTGTTGGTCTTGGGGTCGTATGCGCCACTGGCCTGAGAGATGCCAGGGAGGACTCCGACCTTCTTCGACGGGTCTGAGAGGTCCACCACGGTGGTGTTGGGAACGGCGTATCCGTCTTGAGGTTGGCGGTCGTACGGGACTTCTCCGTAAAGGGCGTACTGCTTTCCGTCTGGGCCGACGATCGTTCCCGTCGGAAGCGGCCGGACGTTGTGCTGACCGGGAGGATTCCCAACATCCAAGGGATTCTCCTGACCGTTCAGCGTCGGGTATCCGGTCCGGCCGTCACCGCTGATCTCGATACCGGTGCCGGGCAGCGTCGCGTTGAGATCGGCCTTGTTCTGTTCGTACGTCAGTGGCCCCGCCGGTCCGGTGATCGTCGGGTTGCCGGGTGCTGCGGTCGAAGATGCGGGTCCGCTCGGGCCGCCGAGCGTGAAGTCGCGCAGCGAGTCGGCGATCGGCGTCAGCGACGCGCCGATCCGTTCGTCGTCGGCCGCCAGTCGCAGGGCGTGGGCCTGAATGCCTGCCTGCAGATGCGCCGTCTGAATCCTGCGGAACACGCTGAGCGGCAGGCTCAAGAACGACGGCATCCGGTCGGTCACCTTGAGCTGCTCGCTGACGGCGAAGAACTGGTGTTCGGCGTTTTCGATTGCCGACGTGGCAGCGCGCTTGTCGCCGGCGAGTGTGTCGGCGCCGGTGCGCGCAATCTGGGCGGCCTGCCGCAAGCTCTCCGACGCACCTCGCGCGGTGGACTGGTCGGCGGACGCGCGATCGCGGGCCTCGTCCGCGGACCGTCCCTCCCAGTGCACCCCGCCCACCGAGCTGACGGCCCTGCCGAAGACCTGGTCGACGAGGGCGGCCTGGTTGTTCCACGTGGCGGCTGTCGTCTCGAGATGGTCGAACCGCCATCCTTCGACGCGTGATCTGGTCAGTTGCTCGGTCATGGATCGGCCTAGATGCGCATCTTCATCGCGATTTGATGGGCCTGCGCGGAGTCGGTCGAGGTGTAGAACTTCGCCGCGTCCGCCATCGACTGACCTAGGCCGAGGAGCTTGTCGGTGCACTCGCCCGTCATGTGGTCGGCGGAGGCAATCAATGCCGAAACCGCCTTCCCGCTGGGCTGGTCGGGTGCTGGTGTGTTCTCGTGCACCGTGCCGAACCGGGACAGTTCGCCGCTCAGCTGGGCGAACTCGCGTGCCGCGGCTTCGAGGGCGGGGATGTCTACCTGTAGCGGCGGAGTCACGTTTCGAGCCTAAAGTCCCGCAGCTGGGAGCTTCCTGCAAATGTTCGGACCCGGGATTGGAACACGTTCTCGTTTTCGGTTAGCCTAGCGAACTAACACTTGCCAGGAGGTATGTAATGCCGGTCGACCCCAGGACACCCGTCGTCGTCGGTGTCGGACAGTTCACCGAGCGCATCGACGACCCCGACTACCGCGGCATGTCCTCGGTTGACCTGGCGACCGAGGCCGTCCGTGCCGCGCTGTCCGACACCGGGGCCGACGTCAGCGCCGTCGCGCAGGCGATCGAGGTGTTCGTCGGGTTGCGGCAGTTCGAGATCTGCACGCCGTTCACCAAGCCGCCGCTTGGAGCGTCGGACAACTACGTGCGATCGGTGGCGCAGCGCGTCGGCGCCGATCCCGCACGTGCGGTGCTGGAGCCCATCGGCGGCAACGGCTCGCAAAAGGTGGTGACGGAGTTCGCGGGGGCGATCGCCGCTGGGGAGATCGAGGTGGCGTTGGTCCTCGGTTCCGAGCCGGGGTCCACGGCAAAATACTTCTCGGGTCGTGACGACAAGCCGGACTTCACGGAGAACGTCGGTGGCCAACTGGAAGACCGCGGCTACGGCTTCGAGCAGTACATGAACGAGTACACCGCGGCACACGGGCTGACCGGTGCGCCGGTGCAGTACGGGCTATTGGACAACGCGCGCCGCGCCCGGCTGGGTCTCAGTGTCGAAGACTACCGACATGCCATGGCCGAGCTTTTCGCACCGTTCTCCAAAGTCGCTGCCAAGAACCCGTTTTCGTCATCTCCGGTGGAACGCTCCGTCGAAGAGATCGAAACCGTGACCGATGAGAATCGGATGATCTGCGACCCGTATCCGCGTCTGCTCGTTGCCCGCGACACCGTGAACCAGGGGGCCGCGGCGCTCATCATGTCGGTGGCGGCCGCCCGCAGGCTCGGAGTGCCGGAGACGAAGTGGGTGTACTTGCGGGGGCATGCCGATCAGACCGAGCAGGCATTGCTCGACCGTGTCGACCTGAGCATCAGTGTCTCCGCGAAACAGGCTGTGGCAGAGGCGCTCCGCGTCGCGGGCATCGGTATGGACGAAGTGTCGACCTTTGATCTCTACAGCTGCTTTCCGTTTCCGGTATTCGCGGTTTGCGACGAGTTCGGGCTCGCGAGCGACGACCCGCGAGGGCTTACGCTGACCGGCGGCTTGCCGTACTTCGGTGGCCCAGGAAACAGTTACTCGCTGCATGGAATTGCCGAGACGGTCGCCGAGATGCGGGACAAGCCAGGAACATTCGGCCTCGTCGGCGCGAACGGCGGCATCATGAGCAAGTATTCGGTGGGGATCTACTCCACCGAGGCAGGCGACTGGGCGCCGGATCGCAGCAAGGAGCTTCAACGAGGCATCGCAGCGTTGCCAACGGTGGCGGTCACCCGCAACGCGGAGGGCCTCGCCACCATCGAAACCTACTCGGTGCGCTACGACTGGCCCGTGACGACGGGAGTCATCATCGGCCGTCTCGTCTCCGACGACAGCCGGTTCATGGCACTGACCGACGACGAGGAACTGGTGGCGTTGTTGACCAGCGGTGATCCGCTCGGCGCGAAGATCGTCGTGACCGCGGGCGAGAAGGAGAACAGGGCCGTGCTCGCCTGAGCCTGCCGAGACGGAATCAGACCAGGGCCGCGAGCTTTCCTGCCAAGCGTTCGACGTAGGCGGCGACCTCGTCTTCCGGCTTGTCGGGCAGGCCGAACAACACCTCGGTGACACCGAGTTCGGCCCAGTGGGCCAATTTCTCCGGCACCGGCTTGAAGTCGAGCGCGACGATCTGGGGAGCCCCTTCACGACCGGCGGCGGCCCACGTGTCATGCAGCAGCTTGACGGGTTCGTCGATGTCGAAGTCGCGGGGTGTCGTGATCCAGCCGTCCGCCGACTTCGCGATCCACTTGAAGTTCTTCTCAGTGCCCGCAGCGCCGACGAGCACGGGGATGTGCGCCTGCACCGGCTTCGGCCACGCCCAGCTCGGGCCGAACTTGACGAACTCCCCGTCGTACTCCGCCTCTTCTTGCGTCCACAACGCGCGCATCGCCTCGAGATACTCGCGCAAACACGTCCTGCGTCGGCCAGCCGGAACGCCATGGTCAGCCAGTTCGTCTGTGTTCCAACCGAATCCGACGCCAAGACTGACCCGCCCACCCGACAGATGGTCGAGGGTCGCGATGGACTTGGCCAACGTGATCGGGTCGTGCTCCACGGGCAGCGCCACTGCCGTCGAAAGCCGAACTCGCGACGTCACCGCGCACGCCGCCCCAAGGCTGACCCACGGATCCAGCGTCCGCATGTAGCGGTCGTCGGGCAGCGTCTCGTCACCGGTGGTGGGGTGCGCCGCCTCCCGCTTGATCGGGATGTGCGTGTGTTCGGGCACGTAGAAGGTTGTGAAGCCGTGGTCGTCGGCCAGCTTTGCGGCGGCGGCGGGAGTGATGCCGCGGTCGCTGGTGAAAAGTACGAGCCCGTAGTCCATGCCCAGAATTAGAACGTGTTCTAGTCCTCCGGCGCAAGGTGGGCGGCCCCCGACCGATGAACTTTGCTCAGGTGGCAATGAGTGGACACAGAGGGGGCGCGCACCGTCGTCGTCGTCGGCCGCGTGCAGTAGCGTGGTGGACGAAGTCGCCCAGCACAGGAGGGTCATGTCCTACCCGCCCGGTAGCCCCGGTTACCCGTCCGCGTCCCAGCAGTCGCCGCAGTACGCAGGCGCTCAGCAATTCCACTCCCCGCAGGAACCCGTTCCCGCAGGTCCAAGCAAGTTGCCGTTCTATCTCTCGATCGCGGTGGTGGTGCTTGGCCTCGCCGCGTACCTGTCGACGTTCTTCAACGATTCCGGCGGACCTGGATACGCCATCATGGCGGCCTTGGTGGCTGCTCTGCTCGCGGGCGTAGCCCTGCTGCCCAAGCAGAAGGATTCGACCGCGATCGTCACGGTGCTGGCGGTCCTCGGTTTTCTGTTGGTTCTCGCTGGCGTGATATCGGCAAAGGGCGAGCCGGTTGGGTGGGCGAACTACCTGATCCTGGCGTTCACGCTGCTGCAGGCGATCGCGGCCGTGTGGGCATTGCTGCTCGACGCAGGCATCGTCACTGCGCCCGTGCCGAAGCCCAAGTACGAACAGCCTCAGCAGTACAACCCGTATGGCGGCGGACCTGCGCCGTACTACGGGCAGCAGCCGCTTCAGCAGGCTCCTCATCAGCCGCAACAACAACCGCAGCAGTCGCAACGGCCCAACTATCCGCCGCAGTACAGCGGCTACCCGGCAGGCCAAGCGACGGCCGCCTTCAATACCGGCAACGGCCCTGCGCCGCAGCAACAGAGCGGCCCACCGACGCCTCCGACCGGCTTTCCCGCCTACGGCCAGCCTCAGTCGGCGGGTCCCGCGACGTCCGTGATCCCGCCGCAAACGCCGCCGCAGCAGCAGCAGCCTGCCGAGCAGGATTCGGCGCCTCCGCCGTCGTAACCCCTTAGCGGCGCCGTCTAGTGGACAACCGGCCAGTCGGCACACGCCAGGCCCGAGAATTACTCAGGGTTGCGTTCGGTCCATCGGTAATTGCGCTCGTCGTGATTGCTGCACTCGTACTGCTGCAGTTGTTGGTCGCCAACAGCGACATGACGGGCGCGTTCGGAGCCATCGCCAGCATCTGGCTGGGCGTCCACGACGTCCCGATCTCGATCGGCGGACGCGAGCTCGGAGTGATGCCGCTGCTGCCGGTACTTGCGATGGTGTGGGGGACGGCGCTGACGACAAGGGCGGCGACGCGGAAGGATGCGTCGTGGTTCGTCGTGCGCTGGGTCGTCGCGTCGGCACTCGGCGGCCCGCTGCTCATCGCCGCACTGTCGCTGGCGGTGATCCACGATGCCTCGTCGGTGCTGACGGAGTTGCAGACCCCGAACGCGTCGCGCGCCTTCGCGGGGGTCATATCGGTACACCTGATCGGTGCGGTGATTGGCGTCGCTTCGCGCGCGGGGCGACGCCTCTCGACGGCGATGCGGCTTCCTGGGTGGCTGCCCGACGCCGGCCGCGCGGCTTCAGCCGGTGTGTTGGCGCTCTTCGGGCTTTCCGGCGCGGTCGTGGTCGGGTCGATCGTGGTGCATTGGGGGACGATGCACGATCTCTTCGCGATCACCGACTCGGTGTTCGGCCAGCTGAGCCTGTCGCTGTTGTCGGTGCTATATGCGCCGAACGTGATCGTCGGAGCCGCAGCGGTCGCGGTCGGATCGAGTGCTCACGTAGGACTGGCCACCTTCAGTTCGTTCACGGTTCTCGGCGGTGACATTCCGGCGTTGCCCGTGCTCGCTGCCGTGCCGTCCCCGCCCCTTGGCCCGGTGTGGGTGGCGCTGCTGATCGTCGGTGCGGCTTCCGCGGTGGCCGTCGGCCAGCAGTGTGCGCGACGACCACTGCCGCTGCCCGCCGCGGCGGCCAAGCTGGTGGTGGCCGCCGCCTTGGCCGCTGTCGTGATGGCCGTGCTGGGCCACGCCGCAGGGGGTCGGCTCGGCAACTTCGGCGTGGTCGGTGTCGACCAGACCACGTTCGGGCCTGCCGTGTTCCTTTGGTTCGTCGCCGTTGGGGGACTGACGGTCGCGATGACCGGCGGCATCGTGTTCACCCCCATCGCGGTGTTCAGGCCGAAGAAGTCAGAGCCCGTCGTGCCTGAAACGGAGCCCGAGCAGAGTGCGGCACCGGTCGAGGAGGTCGACGTCGAGCAGGATGAGCCCGAGGCTGAGCCTGAGGAACCCGAGGCCGAGCCGCTACCGGAGATCGTGGAACGACCGCCTGCCACACCACCGCCAGCGGAAGAAGAGCGCGCTCGACAGGCAGCGCCGAAGGAAGCGCTGCCGAGGCAGGCGCAATCGCCGCGCCAGCGGTACGACCTCGACGACGATCCCGAGGCCCATTTCGTTACCGACGACGACGTTGACTAGGCACGCCGATTAGGCTGCTTCGCGTGCAACCCCCGCTCCGCGTGCCCCCGAGTGCGCCCGCGCGGCTCGTGGTCCTCGCATCGGGGACTGGGTCACTGCTCGAGTCTCTGTTGGAGGCGGCTGTCGACGACTTTCCGGCGCGAGTCGTCGCCGTTGGCACGGATCGCGATTGCCGCGCGCTCGGCGTCGCGTCGTCCGCAGGCGTGCCCGGCTACACCGTGCGCTTGCGTGACTACCCCGACCGTGCCGCGTGGGACGCTGCGATAACCGACGCCACCGTCGAACACTCGCCGGACTTGGTCGTTTCGGCGGGTTTCATGAAGATACTTGGGCAAGAGTTCCTTTCACGCTTCATCGGTAGGGTCGTGAATACCCACCCCGCGCTGCTGCCTGCCTTTCCCGGAGCGCACGCGGTACCCGACGCGCTGGCGTACGGCGTCAGGATCACCGGCACCACCGTGCATCTGGTCGACGCCGGAATGGACACCGGACCGATATTGGCGCAGGAGGCCGTGCCGGTGTTGGACGACGACGACGAGGCGACGCTGCACGAGCGGATCAAGGTCGTCGAACGACGGCTACTCGTGGAGTCACTGGCCGCGATGGCGACGCGAGGTGTGATCTGGACGGGACGAAAGGCGGCACTGGGATGACGCTGCGGGCGCGAGGAGCAAAACGGCAGATGCGGACGCGAGGAGCAAAACGGCAGATGCGGACGCGAGGAGAAAGATGACGGACGAGGGCAAGCGAGCGATTCGTCGCGCACTGATCAGCGTGTACGACAAGACCGGGTTGGCCGACCTCGCCAGGGGTCTGCACGATGCGGGCGTCGTCATCGTATCCACGGGGTCGACGGCGAAAACCATTGCTGCGACGGGTATTCCGGTTACGCCGGTCGAGGACGTCACCGGCTTCCCCGAGGTGCTCGACGGTCGGGTCAAGACGCTGCACCCGCGCGTGCACGCCGGACTGCTCGCCGACACCCGCAAGCCAGAGCACCTTGCCGCGCTAGAGGACCTCGGCGTCGCCGCGTTCGAACTCGTCGTCGTCAATCTCTATCCGTTCAGCGAGACCGTCGACTCCGGTGCCACCGAGGACGAATGCGTCGAGCAGATCGACATCGGTGGCCCCTCGATGGTTCGCGCCGCAGCGAAGAACCATCCCAGTGTCGCCGTGGTGGTCGAGCCGCTCGGTTACGACGGGGTGCTCGCCGCGGTGCGGTCAGGTGGATTCACGCTCGCCGAGCGGAAGCGCTTGGCGTCGTTGGCTTTTCGCCACACCGCTGACTACGACGTCGCGGTGGCGAGCTGGATGCAGTCGACGTTGGCGCCCGAGGTCGGTACTCCCGAATCGGCCTCGCTGCCGCAGTGGTTCGCGGGCACGTGGCGCCGCAGCGCGATCCTCCGGTACGGCGAGAACCCTCACCAGCAGGCCGCGCTCTACGCCGACGACGGTGCCTGGCCCGGTCTGGCGCAGGCACAGCAGTTGCACGGCAAGGAGATGTCGTACAACAACTACACCGATGCCGACGCGGCATGGCGAGCCGCGTTCGACCAAGAGCAGACGTGCGTCGCGATCATCAAGCACGCCAACCCCTGCGGCATCGCGATCTCGTCGGTGTCGGTCGCCGACGCCCACCGCAAGGCCCATGAATGCGATCCGCTAAGCGCATTCGGCGGCGTCATCGCCGCCAACACGACCGTCAGCGTCGAGATGGCCGAGACGGTCGCCGACATCTTCACCGAGGTGATAATCGCTCCCGCATACGAACCCGGCGCCGTGGAGATCCTTTCGCGCAAGAAGAACATCCGCGTGTTGGTGGCCGCCGAGCCTGCGGTGGGCGGCACCGAGTTCCGGCAAGTCAGCGGCGGACTGCTGGTGCAACGGCGGGATGCGATCGATGCACCGGGCGACGACCCCGCGACGTGGACGCTGGCCACGGGTACGCCCGCCGACCCGGAGACGCTGGCGGACCTGGTGTTCGCGTGGCGGGCTTGCCGCGCCGTGAAGTCGAACGCGATCGTCGTCGCAAAGGACGGCGCGACGGTGGGCGTCGGCATGGGTCAGGTCAACCGGGTCGATGCCGCCAAACTCGCGGTCGAGCGGGCCGGAGACCGCGTCAAGGGCGCGGTGGCCTCGTCCGATGCGTTCTTCCCGTTCCCCGACGGGCTGGACGTGCTGACGGCGGCGGGCGTGAAGGCGGTCGTGCACCCCGGTGGGTCGGTGCGCGACGATCAGGTGACCGCCGCCGCCGAGGCCGCAGGCATCGCGCTGTACCTGACGGGCGCCCGGCACTTCGCCCACTAGGTATCAATCCCATTGACATGTATCAGTTAGGTTGATATACCGAGGGCATGTCTGAACCGACGCCGCCCGGCTGGCTCAAGCCGATGAACAAGATGCTGATGGCGATGCAGAAGCTCGGTATCGCCGCAGGGCCGGTACGCGTGCTGACCGTGGTCGGCCGCACGTCGGGCCAGCCACGCAGCACGCCCGCAACCCCCTTCACCCTCGACGGCAAGGTCTACGTCGCAGGCGGCTACCCCAAGGCCGACTGGGTGCTCAACGCCCGCGCGGCGGGCGAGGGCACCGTCACACGGGGCCGCCGCGCCGAGCGCGTCACATTCACCGAGCTCAGCGCCGACGAGGCCAAGCCGGTGTTCCGCGCATTCCCCAGGGAAGTGCCTGCTGGCGTCGGCTTCTATAAGCGGGCCGGACTCGTCGGCGAAGGCACCCCCGACGAGTTCGAGGCACTCGCGGGCCGGTGCGCGGTGTTCAGATTGGACCCGATCCCCGCCCGCTGAGGCCATTCGGAAATTCTGCTCTCAGCGCGGAGGCGATGCTTCGCGGGACGAACAGTCGTAGCGTGGAGTCGTGACATCACCTAACGATCTCCCCCGCACACTCGGCGAGCTCCGCGCCTCCGGGCATCGCGAGAGGGGCGTGAAGACCGAAATCCGCGAGAATTTGCTTGCCGCGCTCGGCGAGGGCCGTGACGTGTGGACGGGCATCCTGGGCTTCGAGGACACCGTGCTTCCGCAACTGGAGCGGGCACTGATCGCAGGCCACGACGTGGTTCTGCTCGGTGAACGCGGGCAGGGCAAGACGCGGCTGCTCCGCTCGCTGATCGGATTGCTCGACGAGTGGACACCCGTCATCGACGGCTCCGAACTCAACGAACACCCGTACTCGCCCATCACGCCCGAGTCGATCCGCCGGGTGACGACGTCCGGCGACGACCTGCCCATCAAGTGGGTGCACCGCAGCGAGCGCTACACCGAGAAGCTCGCGACGCCAGACACCAGCGTGGCCGACCTCGTCGGTGACGTCGACCCGATCAAGGTTGCCGAGGGCCGCAGCCTCGGCGACCCGGAGACGATCGCCTTCGGGCTGATTCCCCGCGCCCACCGCGGCATCGTCGCCATCAACGAGCTACCCGACCTCGCCGAGCGCATCCAGGTGTCGATGCTGAACGTGATGGAGGAGCGCGACATTCAGGTCCGCGGATACACGCTGCGGCTGCCGCTCGACGTGGTCGTCGTCGCAAGCGCCAACCCCGAGGACTACACCAATCGCGGTCGCATCATCACGCCGCTGAAGGACCGCTTCGGCGCCGAGATCCGCACGCACTATCCGCTCGCGCTGGAAGCCGAGGTCGGCGTCATCAAGCAGGAGGCCCATCTCGCCGCCGCCGTCCCCGACTACCTGCTGCAGATCCTTGCCCGGTTCGCGCGCTCCCTACGCGAGTCGCAATCGATCGACCAACGGTCGGGAGTGTCGGCGCGGTTCGCGATCGCCGCTGCCGAGACCGTTGCCGCCGCGGCCAGGCACCGCTCGGCGATCCTCGGTGAACAGGACCCCGTTGCGCGAGTGATCGATCTGGCCACCGTTATCGACGTCCTGCGGGGGAAGCTCGAGTTCGAGTCCGGCGAGGAGGGGCGCGAACAGGCCGTGCTCGAGCACTTGCTGCGTCGCGCCACCGCGGACACTGCGCAGCGTCTGCTCGGGGGCATCGACGTCGGCCCCATCGTGGCCGCGGTCGAAGGCGGCGCCCCGGTGACGACGGGGGAGCGGGTATCGGCGAAGGACGTTCTCGCCGCGCTGCCGGACCTTCCGGTCGTCGACGCGATCAGCGAGCGACTCGGGGCGCAGTCCGACGGCGAACGCGCGTCGGCCCTCGAACTGGCGCTAGAGGCGCTATACCTTGCAAAGCGCATCGACAAGGTGTCCGGCGAAGGCGAAACAATCTATGGCTAAACATATTTCGCGGTACTCGCGATACACCGGCGGACCCGATCCGCTGGCGCCGCCGGTCGACCTGCGCGACGCGCTGGAACAGATCGGCAAGGACGTGATGGAGGGCAGCTCGCCGCGGCGCGCGCTTGCCGAGCTCATGCGTCGAGGCACCAAGGACATGAAGGGTGCCGACCGGCTGGCTGCCGAGGTGAACAGCAAGCGGCGAAAACTGTTGCAGAACAACAACCTCGATGGCACCCTGCAAGAAATCAAGAAGCTGCTCGACGAGGCGGTGCTCGCCGAGCGCAAGGAACTCGCCCGCGCGCTCGACGACGACGCCCGATTCAACGAACTGCAGCTGGAGGCGTTGCCCTCGTCACCCGCCAAGGCGGTCCAAGAGCTCTCCGAGTACGACTGGCGTTCACCGGAGGCGCGGCAAAAGTACGAGCAGATCAAGGATCTGATGGGCCGCGAGATGCTGGATCAGCGTTTTGCAGGCATGAAGAACGCGCTGGAGAACGCGACCGACGAGGACCGACAGCGCGTCAACGACATGCTCGACGACCTCAACGACCTGCTGGACAAGCACGCCAAGGGCGAGGACTCGCAGCAAGATTTTCAAGACTTCATGGACAAGCACGGCGAGTTCTTCCCGGAGAACCCGCGCAACGTCGACGAGCTGCTCGACTCGTTGGCAAAGCGGGCAGCAGCCGCGCAACGCTTCCGCAACAGCCTCTCTGCCGAGCAGCGTGCCGAACTGGATGCGTTGTCGCAGCAGGCATTTGGCTCGCCGTCGTTGATGAACGCGCTCAACAAGTTGGACGGCCATTTGCAGGCTGCCCGCCCCGGCGAGGATTGGGATGGCTCGCAACGCTTTTCGGGCGACGATCCGCTGGGGATGGGCGAGGGTGCGCAGGCGCTTGCCGACATCGGCGAGCTCGAGCAGCTCGCCGAGCAACTCTCGCAGAGCTATGCGGGCGCCCAGATGGACGACGTCGATCTCGACATGCTGGCTCGCCAACTGGGAGACGAGGCAGCCATCGATGCGCGCACCCTGTCGGAGCTAGAGAAGGCGTTGATGAACCAGGGCTTCCTGGATCGCGGATCAGACGGCCAGTGGCGACTCTCGCCGAAGGCGATGCGTCAGCTTGGCCAAATGATTCTTCGTGATGTGGCGCAGCAACTTTCGGGCCGCCACGGTGAGCGCGACACGCGTCGGGCGGGAGCCGCAGGCGAACTCACGGGCGCTACTCGACCGTGGCAGTTCGGCGACACCGAGCCGTGGAACGTGACGCGCACGCTGACGAACGCCGTGCTCCGGCAGGCCGGTACCGGTGTCGCGGAGTTGCCCATGCAGATCACGGTCGAGGACGTCGAGGTCTCCGAGACCGAGACGCGCACGCAGTCGGCCGTTGCACTGCTCGTCGATACGTCGTTCTCGATGGTGATGGAGAACCGGTGGCTCCCGATGAAGCAGACGGCGCTGGCGCTGCACCACCTCATCACGACGCGATTCCGATCGGACGACCTGCAGATCGTTGCCTTCGGCCGGTACGCGCGCACGGTCAGCGCAGCCGAATTGACCGGCCTGGAAGGCGTTTACGAGCAGGGCACCAATCTGCACCACGCGTTGGCGTTGGCCACCCGACACCTGCGCAGACATCCCAACGCGCAGCCCGTCGTGCTCATCGTGACCGACGGTGAGCCGACCGCTCACCTAGAGGACTTCGGTGACGGCGACGGGTCGTCCGTGTTCTTTGACTATCCGCCGCATCCGCGCACCATCGCCCACACCGTGCGCGGCTTCGACGAGATCGCGCGTCTAGGGGCGCAGGTGACCATCTTCCGGCTTGGCAGCGATCCCGGGCTGGCCAGGTTCATCGACCAGGTGGCACGACGCGTGGAGGGTCGTGTCGTCGAGCCAGATCTCGACGGGCTGGGTGCGGCGGTCGTAGGGGACTACCTGAGGTCGCGTCGTCGTCGCCGCTAATCCTGCGGGGTCGTAGGGTCAGCGCATGGCGATGCCCAACGATCTCGTGTTCGTCCGCCATGGCGAGTCGGAGGCCAACATCGTTCAGCAGGCGGACAAGTCAGGCCTGTCGCACGCGCAGAACGACGAGGTCTTCGATCGGCCCGACTGGGAGCAGCGGTTGTCGAGCCGCGGCATAGAACAGGTCAAGCAGGCCCGTGCGTGGGTCGACCAACGCCTCGGCGGGGCCAAGTCGTTCGACCTGCGCTACTTCTCGCCGTTCCTGCGCACCAGGGAGACTGCCGCGTACCTCGGTGGGGAGGACTGCGGCAACTGGATCATGGACGATCGGGTTGTCGAACGAAGCTGGGGCATCTACGGGATGCTCTCGCGTGCCGAACGTGAGAAGAAGTTCGAGCAGACCGCCAAGATGTACCGCCAATCGCCTTGGTACACAAAGCTCGACGGCGGCGAGTCGCGCTACGAGGTCAGTGACCGATTCCGTGACTTTCAGGGCACGTTGCACCGCGAGGCTGACGGCAAGCGGGTGTTGGTCGTGACGCACGGCGACTTCATGGGCGTCGCGCGCTACAACCTCGAACGGATGCTGCCCGAGCAGTTCGAGAAGGTCGAGCACGATCCGACGCAGGATGTGAAGAACTGCGCGATCTTTCACTACTCACGCATCAACCCGTCCGATCCCGAAGACGTCCGGCCCAAGCTGAGCTTCCGCCGTCTGGTGAACCCGACCGACTTGGCATCCTCCCCATTCGACGGCGAGTGGCGTGAGCTTCCACGGCGGCCCAAGTTCACCGGTGCGGAGCTACTCGCCCAAGCCGATCGAGCCCCGCGGCTCATCCCAGGCGAGTGAGAAGCGGGTCTAGTTCCTGTCGGTCCTGCGCTTCTTGCGCTTGATGCCGACACTTCCCCAGAGAGAGAAGCCGCGGACGGTGATCTTCGGCGCGCCAGGGGAGCCCACCTCGCCCGGATGGTCGAACGTGCCCATCACGCCGACGCCGTGGACGTCGACGTTGATCTCCGGGGGTACCAGGATCGTCTGGCCGCCGAAGATCGAGTAGGAGTGGATCTCGACGTCCGGCGAGGTGAAGTCGGCGTAGCGCAGATCGATCACGCCCCCGCCGAAGAGCGCGAAGGAGGTCAGCCGCTTCGGCACGTTCCAGCGGCCGCGTCGCTCGAAGCCGCTCATGATCGCCAGCAGCAGCGTCGACGGCGCCGGTCGGTACGGCCCGCCGCCCGCAGCTGAGCTGACACCGGGCAGGTCGGCGCTGAGGCGGTCCAACTCGCCGAAAGTCTGGGCGGCATACGCCTTGTTCAGGCGCTCCTCGTACTCCGTCATCTCTAGCCGGCCCTGGGCGGCGGCATCGGTGAGCAACTGCGCGACCTGGATCCGATCCGTGTCGCTAGCACGCATCGAGGGGCCACGTGACACTGAGTTGCTCATCACGGACGAGCCTACGACGATCACTGGTACATGCAAGGTGGCTTGGATATAAGTAGCTAAACTGTGGCCCGTTCGACGCGGATCTAGCAACGGCTCGGCGACGGAGAGAAAGCGGTCAGGGTTTGGCAACGGTTGATCCCGACGGCGCTAGCGCGGCAGACCTGTCGACCCCTCAGCAGCGGTTCGAGGAATCCCGGGCGGGCAGGGTCGTCATCAGCGTCTTCGTCGCCGCGTTCGTGCTCGTCGGCATCGTTTGGAACATCCCCGATTCGCCCATCGGCCGCGGCCTTCAAGCCGTCGTGCAACCCGTCGCGTCGGCTACCGGCCTCGACCAGTACTGGGGCATGTACGGAACGCCCACCCGACGGGTCGAGACGCTGGAGGTTCACGTCACGATGGCCGACGGGCGCGTGCGAGTGTGGACCATGCAACCCGGTGAGCAGGGCGTCGGGTGGTGGGATCGATGGATCCTGCTTCGACGCTCTGCGATGGTGGACTCGGCCATGCGGCCACAGCTGGCTCACTGGGTGGTCCGCCAGGTCACCAAGCCAGGAGAGCAGGCGGCCGCCGTCAGCGTGATCCTCCGTACGGAGAACCTGTCGGCGCCCGGTGCGGAGGCAGGCGGCCGAGCACCTGCAAAGAAGGTCCTCTACCAAGAGCAGCTGGTGGCGCCGTGATGAACGCGATCGGCGACCGGTGGGCCACGTTCTGGTTCACCCCTGTACCCGTGTACGCGCTCGGGTTGGTTCGCTTGGTGTTCGGCGTCGTCGTCGTGGTGTGGGCGCTCGCTCTGCTGCCCGACTTGTACCGCGTCTTCGGCGACCAAGGCGTGGTACCCGTGTATCCGCGGGTCGAGTACCAGTGGGGTCTCTTCGAATGGTGGTCCGGAGACACGGCCCTTCTGGTCGGCTGGATCGTGTTGACGGTGGCGGCGCTCGCGATGGTGGTGGGTTGGCACAGCCGCATCGCCGCGGCCTTGGTGTTCGTCCTCTTGCTGTCGTTCGTTCGCCGCGGGGCCTACATGTTCAACGCGGGGGACACGATCCTCGTCGTCATCGCGCTGATCCTGGCGGTGTCCTGTTGCGGCGCAGCCCTTTCGCTGGATCAGCGGCGTCGCACCGGGTCGTTCTGGTCGGCTCAGACCCAGGCGCAGTGGCCCATCCGGCTCTTGCAGGTCCAGTTGACCTTGATCTATCTGGTGTCGGTTCAGGCGAAGCTGTCAGGCGGCAAGGATTGGGTCGACGGCTCCGCCGCCTTCTACACCGCCCGCACCGACGGCAGATGGGCATGGGTGGAGGTCCCCGACTGGTTGTTCGGCAACGCGGTTCTGGTCAACGTGGCGACGTGGACCACGCTGGTGATCGAGCTTGCGATCGCCGTCCTCGTATGGAACAAGCGCTGTCGGTTCTGGGTGCTTGCCGCCGGTGTGGTGCTGCACCTCGTTCTGATGGTGACGATGAACGTGGCGTTCTTCAGCATCGCGATGTTCGTGCTGTACCTCGCGTTCGTCCCACCCGAAGTGGTGGCGTCGTTGCCGCAGCGGCTCAGGCGCTCGGGGCGACCCAGTTCGGCTGACGCTTCTCCAGGAACGACGTGATTCCCTCGCGAGCCTCGTCCGAGACGAACAGCGTGGCCGACTGCTCCGCGAGCTGTTCGGCGTAGCGGTCGAAGCCCTCGAGGATGGCGATCGTCGTCAACGCCTTCGAGGCGGCCAATCCCTGTGGCGAGCCCTTCGCGATGTCGGCGGCGAGCGCGGCCACGGAGGCAGTGACGTCGTCGGCGGCGAGCGTGACCAGGCCGATGGCCGCGGCCTCTGCGGCGTCGAACTTCTCGCCGGTGACGAAGTAGCGGCCTGCAGAGCGGGCACTCATCTTCGGCAACAGCGTTAGGGAGATGATCGACGGCGCGACGCCGATGCGGGCCTCGGTGAGCGCGAACGTACTTGCAGGCCCGGCGACGACGATGTCGCACGCCCCGATCAAGCCCATGCCGCCTGCGCGGACGTGTCCGTCGATCGCACCGATGACGGGTATCGGCAGCTCGAGCATCGTGCGCAGCAGCGTCGTCATCTCGCGAGCGCGGTCGACGGCCAGCTCGCCAGGGCCCTTGGCCCTTCCCTCAGTTGGAGCCTCGCTCAAGTCGGCGCCCGCGCAGAACGTGCCGCCCGCATGCCCGAGCACGACGCACCGCACGTTCGGATCGGCCGAGGCAGCTGCGAATCCTTCACGGAGCTCCCGCACCAGCACGGTGGACAAGGCATTGCGGTTGTGCGGTGAGTCCAGCGTTAGCCGCGCGACCGCGCCGTCGACGGAGTACGAGACGAGCGTCGTCATCAGTAGGACCGGGGGAGGCCCAGCGACGTCTGCGCGATGAAGTTGAGGATCATCTCGCGGCTGACGGGTGCGATGCGGGCCAGTCGCGACGCGGTCAGCACCGACGCGATCCCGTACTCCTTCGTCAAGCCGTTGCCGCCCAACGACTGCACGGCCTGGTCGACGGCACGTACCGATGCCTCCCCTGCCGCGTACTTCGCGATGTTGGCGGCCTCGGCGGCGCCGACGTCGTCGCCAGAGTCATACAGGGTGGCGGCCTTCTGCATCATCAGCTTTGCGAGCTCGACCTCGATGTAGTTCTGTGCCAACGGATGCGAAATTCCTTGGTGCGCACCGATCGGCGTCTTCCACACTTGGCGAGTCTTGACGTACTCGGAGGCTTTGTTGATCGCGAATCGGCCCATGCCAACGGCACTGGCCGAGCCCATGATGCGTTCGGGGTTCAGCCCGGCGAACAGCTGCGCGATCGCCGCGTCCTCGGAACCGACAAGGGCGTCGGATGGCAGCCGCACCTCGTCGAAGAACAGCTGGAACTGGTTCTCCGGGCTGACGATCTCCATCTCGATGTTGGTCCACGACATGCCGGGCGTATCAGTGGGCACGACGAACAGCGCGGGCTTCAGGTTGCCGGTCTTATGGTCCTCCGTGCGTCCCACCACCAGCACCGCCTGCGCCTGGTCGACGCCCGAGATGTACACCTTCTGCCCCGACAGGATCCAATCGCTTCCGTCGCGGCGCGCGGTCGTGGTGATCCGGTGGCTGTTGGACCCGGCGTCGGGTTCGGTGATCGCGAACGCCATGGTGATGGAGCCGTCGGCGATACCGGGAATCCAGCGCTTCTTCTGCTCGTCGGTGCCGAACTTGCTGATGATCGTGCCGTTGATCGCGGGGGACACCACCATCAGCAGCAGTGCGCAGCCCGCGGCCGACATCTCCTCCATGACGAGCGACAGCTCGTACATGCCAGCGCCGCCACCGCCGTACTCCTCGGGGAGGTTGACGCCGATGAACCCCAGTTTGCCTGCCTCGCTCCACAACTCGGTGGTGTGCTCACCCGCGCGGGCCTTCTCCAGGTAGTACTCGGGGCCGTAGCTTGCCGACATCGTCGCGACTGCCTTGCGCAGCGCCTGCTGTTCCTCGGTTTCGAAAAAACTCATCTTGTCTCCTTGGGTTGTCACTCGATGCGGGCGAGGACGGCGCCGACGTCGACCTGTTGTCCCGCGCCGACATTGAGTTCGGTGAGCACGCCCTTGGTGGGCGCGGTGATCGTGTGTTCCATCTTCATGGCTTCCAACCAGATCAACGGTTGGCCTGCCTTGACGTGGTCGCCGACCGCGGCCCCGACCCGCAGCACCGATCCCGGCATGGGCGCGAGCAGAGAGCCCTGCGCGACAGCCGAATCGGGGTCGGGGAAGCGTGGTGCAACGGTGAGTTTGACCGAGCCGAGCGGCGAGTCGACGAAGACGTCGTCTCCGTAGCGCGCGACGTCGAACGGATGCTCCACACCGCCGGCGGCGAGGACGACGCGCTCAGCCGTCGACGACACCAGGCTGGTGGACTCGTCGTCGGGCAGCTGTAGGGCGCCGCGGACGAACCGGTAGGCGACGACGTGCTCGACGCCCGTCCCGTCGACGTAACGCTTGGTCTGGAAGCCCGATGGCAGGTTGCGCCAGCCGCTCGGTAGCCCACCGAAAACCGTTGATGCGCTGACATTGTGCGCGGCGTCTGCAAGTGCGGCGGCCAGTGCGGAGAGTTTGGGTGCAGCCGGGTCGATCTGCGGTGCGGCGAGTGCGGCAAGCCCGTGGGTGTCGAAGAATGCGGTATCGGTGGCGCCTTCGAGAAACGCGGGATGCCGCAACACGTTGACCAGAAGGTCGCGATTGGTCGTGATGCCGTGTAACCGGGTCCTGGACAGCGCGTCGGCCAGGATCGCCGCTGCCGCCGTTCGTGTCGGGGCGAACGAGATGACCTTGGCGAGCATCGGGTCGTAGAAGATCGAGACGACCGAGCCGTCGACCACACCGGAGTCCAACCGCACCCCCGCTCGCTCCAGCAGCGTGAATTCGCTGCGGGCCGTTGGTACGTCGAAGTGGTGGATCGGTCCCGCTTGCGGCTGCCAATTCTTGGCGGGATTCTCGGCGTAGAGACGGACCTCGATCGAATGTCCGCGTGCGACAGGAGGTTCCGCGGTCAGGGCGCCACCGTCTGCGACGTCGAGTTGGAGCTCGACGAGGTCAAGGCCGGTGGTCTCCTCGGTGACGGGATGCTCGACCTGAAGGCGGGTGTTCATCTCGAGGAAGAAGAAGTCTCCGGCATCGTCGGCCATGAACTCCACCGTGCCCGCGCCGGTGTAGCCGATCGCCACCGCGGCTAGGCGCGCGGCCGCAAACAGCTTGGTGCGCATGCCTTCCGTACGCTCGACCAGAGGCGACGGCGCTTCCTCGACGATCTTCTGGTGGCGCCGCTGTATCGAGCACTCGCGCTCACCGACGGCCCACACCGTGCCGTGTGAATCGGCCATCACCTGAACCTCGACGTGATGCCCCGTCGCAAGGTAGCGCTCGCAGAAGACCGTCGGATCACCGAACGCGGACTGTGCCTCGCGTTGCGCGGCCTCGACCTGGTTGGGCAGCTCGGTTAGGTCGGTGACGACGCGCATGCCGCGCCCACCCCCGCCCGCGGAGGCCTTGATGAGGACGGGAAGTTGGGCGGCGGTGACGGTATCCGGGTCGAGTTCGTCGAGGATGGGGACTCCGGCGGCGGCCATCAACTTCTTGGCTTCGATCTTGGAGCCCATCGCCTGGACGGCCGCGACAGGAGGCCCGATCCACGTCAAGCCGGCCTGCTGGACCGCTGCGGCGAATTCGGCGTTCTCCGAGAGGAATCCGTAGCCAGGATGGATGGCATCCGCCCCGGAAGCGCGAGCAGCGGCGATCAGTTGCGTCGCGTCGAGGTAGCCGTTGCCGTCGAGCCGAACTCGTAGGTCGGCCTCGGCGACGTGCGGCGCGGCGGCGTCGGGTTCGGTGTAGACGGCGACGGTGCCGATGCCGAGGCGGCGGCACGTGACGAACACGCGGCGGGCGATCTCCCCGCGGTTGGCGACCAGAACTCGGGTGATCATTTGTGCCTTCCCTTCCCCAGTTGCGCACACAAACCCGCGCTCACCGCGGTCGAAGGTGCACAAATCACTGAGAACCTCACATTCGGAAGACGCCGAAGTTCGACGTCCCCTTGATCGGGCCATTCGCGATGGCGGACAAGCACATTCCGAGCACGGTGCGAGTATCGCGGGGGTCGATGACGCCGTCGTCGTAGAGCATTCCCGACAGCACCATCGGCAGAGATTCGGCCTCGATCTGGCCTTCGATTGCCGCGCGGAGAGCGGCGTCGGCGTCTTCGTCGACCTGCTGGCCACGAGCCTCTGCGGCGGCGCGGCTCACGATCGAGAGCACGCCGGCTAGCTGGGCGCCGCCCATGACCGCGGACTTGGCGCTCGGCCACGCGAACAGGAAGCGTGGGTCGTATGCGCGTCCGCACATGCCGTAGTGGCCTGCGCCGTAGGACGCCCCGATCAGCAGTGAAATGTGCGGGACCGTCGAATTGGAGACGGCGTTGATCATCATCGAGCCGTGCTTGATCATTCCGCCCTCCTCGTACTTGCGGCCGACCATGTATCCGGTCGTGTTGTGCAGGAAGAGAAGTGGGGTGTCGGACCGGTTGGCCAGCTGGATGAACTGGGTGGCCTTCTGCGACTCCTCGCTGAACAGCACACCGCGATGGTTGGCAAGGATCCCGATCGGATAGCCGTGCAAGGTGGCCCAGCCGGTCACCAGTGAGCTCCCGTACAGCGGTTTGAACTCGTCGAAGTCGGAGCCGTCGACGATTCGCGCGATGACGTCGCGCGGGTCGAAGGGGATGCGGAGATCGGCGGGCACGATGCCTGCAAGCTCCTCTGCGTCGAACAGCGGGTCGACGACCGGCCTTGGGGTGGGCCCCTGCTTGCGCCAGTTCAACCGCGCGACGATCCTGCGCCCGATGCGAATGGCGTCGAGCTCGTCGATCGCGAAGTAGTCGGCCAAACCAGAGACCCGTGCGTGCATCTCCGCTCCACCCAACGACTCGTCGTCCGACTCCTCGCCTGTGGCCATCTTGACGAGCGGCGGCCCTGCCAGGAATACCTTGGAGCGCTCCTTGATCATCACGACGTGGTCGGACATGCCGGGGATGTAGGCGCCGCCCGCCGTCGAGTTGCCGAAGACCAGCGCGATGGTCGGGATGCCCGCCGCCGACAGCCGGGTCAGGTCGCGGAAGCCCTGGCCGCCAGGAATGAAGATGTCCTTCTGCGTGGGCAGGTCGGCCCCGCCCGACTCGACCAGCGAGATCATCGGCAGCCGATTCTGCATCGCGATGAAATTGGCGCGCATCATCTTCTTGAAGGTCCACGGATTCGTGGTGCCGCCCTTCACGGTCGGGTCGTGCGCCACGACCATGCACTCGACGCCCTCGACGACGCCGATGCCCGTCACCACGCTCGCCCCGACGGCGAAGGCACTGCCCCACGCTGCGAGCGGGCTGAGTTCGAGGAACGGTGAGTCGGGGTCGACCAATAGCTCGACCCGTTCGCGCGCGGTGAGCTTGCCGCGGTCGTGGTGTCGCTTCACGTACTTCTCGCCGCCGCCGCCGAGCGCCTTGGCGTACTCGACCTCCAACTCGGCGAGCTTGGCGGTCATTGCGTCGGCCGCATCCGTGTACGCGGCCGACCGCGGATCGATGGTGGAGCGCAGGGTCGTCACGACTTATACCCCAGCAGCTTGGCCGCCAGCGCGGTGAGGATTTCGGTGGTTCCGCCGCCGATGCCGATGATGCGCATGTCGCGGTACTGCCGCTCGATCTCCGACTCCGCCATGTATCCCATGCCGCCGAACAGCTGAACGCCCGCGTTGGCGGCGTGTTCGCCAGCCTCGACCGCGGTGTTCTTGGCGAAGCACACCTCGGCGATCAGGTTGGTCTCGCCAGCGAGCTGGCGCTCGACCACGTTGCGCGTGTACACCCTCGCCACGTCGATGCGACGGGCCATGTCCGACAACGTGTTCTGGACCGACTGCCGCGATATCAGTGGCCTGCCGAACGTCTCCCGAGCACGGCACCACGCGACGGTCAGGTCCAGGCAGCGTTGCCCGCTCGCATAGGCCTGGGCCGCGAGACCGACGCGTTCGGAGACGAAGGCCGACGCGATTTGCGCGAAGCCGGTGTTCTCGACGCCGACGAGGTTCTCCACGGGTACCCGGACGTCGGTGTAGGAGAGCTCGGCGGTGTCCGAGGAACGCCAACCCATCTTGTCGAGCTTGCGGGTCACTTCGAATCCTGGCGTGCCCTTGTCGACGACCATCAGCGAAACCCCTGCCGCGCCGGGGCCGCCGGTACGCGCGGCGGTGACCACGTAATCGGCTCGCACGCCGGAGGTGATGTACGTCTTGGCGCCGTTGATGACGTAGTGATCGCCGTCTCGGACTGCCTTGGTGGTCAGGTGCCCGACGTCCGAGCCGCCGCCCGGTTCGGTGATGGCGAGCGACCCGATCTTCTCGCCGGCAAGCGTGGGCCGCACGTAGGTGTCGATCAGCCTCTCGTCGCCCGAGGCGATCATGTGCGGCACCGCGATTCCGCACGTGAAGAGCGAGGCGAAGACGCCGCCGGGCACGCCCGCCTGGTGCAGCTCCTCGCAGATGATCACCGCGTCGGCGCCGTCGCCGCCTCCGCCGCCCACCGCTTCGGGGAAGCCAGCACCGAGCAGTCCTGCCTCGCCCGCCTTGCGGTGCAGCTCCCGAGGCAGGTCGCAGGTGCTCTCCCACTCGTCGACGTAGGGCAGGATCTCCCGTTCGGCGAAGTCGCGCACCGTCTTTCGCAGCGCATCGCGTTCGGGTGTGGTCCAGATGCTCACGATACGAATTCCTCCGGGACGTCGATGAAACGGGAGCGCAGCCATTCACCGAGGCCCTTGGCCTGCGGGTCGAAGCGGGCCTGATAGGCCACGCCCGCGCCGAGGATGCCTTCGATGACGAAGTTTACGGCCCGCAGGTTTGGCAGCAGGTGGCGGCTGACGACGAGATCGGTTGTCTCGGGCAGGAGTTCGCGCAACTTCTCAACGGTCAGCGCGTGAGCCAGCCACCGCCACTGCGCGTTGGTGCGCACCCACACGCCGACGTTGGCGTTGCCGCCCTTGTCGCCGCTGCGGGCTCCCGCGATGTGGCCGAGCGGAATGCGTCGAGTCTCGCCGAACGGCAACGGTTCTGGCAGTGCGAACGGCCCGACCGGCTCCAGAGCCTTGGTCTCGCTGGCCGGGCCGACGTCCACGCGGCTGCCGTCGGCGAGCACCGCGACGTGCGGAACCTCTGCTGCGTCGACGTAACCCGGGGTGAACACGCCGTACACCTGGCCCTCGTCGGGCGGCGCCGTGACGGTGAATCCAGGATAACTAGCGAGCGCCAATTCGACTGCCGCAGAAGAGAATTGACGCCCGACGTTGACCGGATCGGGGTCGCGGACCACGCAGTGAAGGAGCGCGCTCGCGGCTTCCTCGGTGTCGGCGTCCGGATGATCGGTGCGCGCCAGGGTCCATTCCAGTTCGGCGGGCTTGACCGTCAGTGCGGCTTCGAGTTGCCTGCGGACGAGTTCGGCCTTTGCGTCGACGTCGAGCCCGGTCAGCACGAACGTGGTCGAATTGCGGAAGCCGCCGATGCCGTTGAGTGACACCTTGAGCGTCGGGGGAGGGGGTTCACCCCTCACGCCGCTGATTCGCACGCGATCGGGTCCGTCGTCGCTCAGCGCGAGGCTGTCGACGCGCAACGTGACGTCCGGATTGGCGTAGCGCGGCCCGCCGATCTCGTAGAGCAGTTGCGCCGTGACCGTGTCGACGCTGACCAGTCCGCCGGTGCCGGGATGTTTGGTGATGACCGACGATCCGTCGGCGCTGATCTCGGCGAGCGGAAAGCCTGCGTAGGTGAGATCGGGGATTTCGGTGAAGAACGCGAAGTTGCCGCCCGTCGCCTGGACGCCGCACTCGATGACGTGGCCTGCAGCCACGGACCCTGCGAGGGCGTCGTAGTCGCTGCGCTGCCAGCCGAAGTGTGCGGCGGCGGGGCCGACGATGACCGAGGCGTCGGTCACGCGTCCCGTGACGACGACGTCGGCACCGGCGGTCAGGCATTCGACGATGCCCCACGCTCCGAGATAGGCGTTGGCGGACAGTGGGCTGCCGAACCCGAGCTCACCTGCTCGGCCGACCAGGTCGTCGCCCTCGACGTGGGCGACCTCGACGTCGAGACCGAGGCGATCGGCGAGCGCACGCACGGCCGCCGCCAACCCGGCCGGGTTGAGCCCGCCTGCATTGCTGACGATCCTCACGCCGCGCTCCAGCGCAAGCCCCAGACATTCCTCTAACTGGGTCAGAAAGGTCTTGGCGTAGCCACGGTCGGGGGCCTTGGCGCGGTCGCGGGCCAGGATCAACATCGTCAGTTCCGCCAGGTAGTCACCGGTGACATAGTCGATCTCACCGCCCGTGATCATCTCCCGCATCGCGGCATGGCGGTCGCCGTAGAAGCCCGAGCAATTGGCGATGCGCACAGCCTGTTGGGCGTTGGTCACGCGTTCTCCCCTCGGCACGGTTCGCGGCTTACCGCGGGCGTCTCAACCAACCGGTAGGTTAGTCGGTACCACCGGTCCCGAGTCAAGCACCCCGCACGACTTTTGGACGCTACGCAGCCAGCGGCTATTCTGGTTGGCAATTGCCGTTGCCCCGTGAGTACGGGTGTGCGGCGGCGTCAAGAAGAACCTCAAGAGGAGAGCTCCACCATGGCTGTGCCCAAGCGCAGAATGTCGCGGTCGAATACGCGTAGCCGACGCGCGCAGTGGAAGGCCGAGGCAACCGGGCTGGTCACTGTCACCGTCGCAGGTCAGCAGCACAAGGTGCCGCGTCGGCTGCTCAAGGCCGCGCGCCTCGGGCTGATCGACCTCGACCGCCGCTAACCGCTCAGAAGGACAGGCGCGCGGCGACCGGAAAATCAAGGCGGCCTGCGGCGCGCCTCTCAGGCCACTCTCAGACACTGGGCCGACACTGTGGCTGTGCGCATTCTTGTCGTTGACGACGATCGCGCTGTGCGCGAATCCCTACGGCGTTCACTCTCCTTCAATGGGTACTCGGTCGAGCTGGCCCAAGATGGGCTAGAGGCGCTCAGCCTGATCTCGTCCAACCGTCCAGACGCCTTGGTTCTCGACGTGATGATGCCGAGGCTGGACGGCCTCGAGGTATGCCGCCAGCTCCGTAGCAGCGGTGATGACCTGCCGATTCTCGTCCTGACGGCACGCGATTCCGTGTCCGAACGCGTGGCCGGTCTCGATGCGGGCGCCGATGACTATCTACCCAAGCCCTTCGCCCTCGAGGAGCTTCTCGCCCGCATGCGAGCGCTGCTTCGGCGCAGGACCGTCGACGACCGTTCCGAATCGGTCGCGCTCACCTTCGCGGACCTGAGCCTCGATCCCGTGACCCGCGAGGTGATCCGCGGCGACCGGCCCATCAGCCTGACCCGGACCGAGTTCTCCTTGCTGGAGATGTTGATCGCCAACCCGCGCCGGGTGCTGACCCGCAGCCGCATCCTCGAAGAGGTGTGGGGCTTCGACTTTCCGACGTCGGGCAACGCGCTAGAGGTGTACGTCGGCTACCTGCGCCGCAAAACCGAGGCCGAGGGAGAACCGCGACTGATCCACACCGTGCGTGGGGTGGGTTACGTGCTGCGCGAGACACCACCCTGATGGCAACGGATGTTTCCGGCTCCTCCCGCCCGCAGCGTTCGCCATTCTGGTGGCGATCACGCGAGCGGCGCGCATCCGACGCCCTGCTGCCCGTCGACAACGGCGCCACGTCGGTATCGCTGCGGTGGCGGGTGATGCTGCTTGCGATGTCCATGGTGGCGATGGTGGTCGTTCTCATGGCCGTGGCCGTGTACGTGGTGGTGTCAAGCGCGCTCTACAAGGACATCGACAGCCAATTGCACAGCCGCGCGCGGCTTCTGATCGAGAGCGGGTCGCTATGGGCTGATCCTGGCAAGGCGATCGAGGGATCCGCCTACTCGGACGTGAACGCGATGCTCGTCAACCCGGGTCGGTCGATCTACACCGCGAACCAGGAGGGGCAGACCCTTCCGCTCGGCGAGCCCGAGAAGTCCGTGGTCCGAGGCGAGCTCCTGATGTCCTTGCGCACGGTGAACTACCAGCGGGTGCTCGCCGTTCACCTGTCGAATGGCAGTTCCCTGCTGATCTCCAAGAGTCTGGCCCCGACGGGGAAGATCTTGAAACGGTTGGGGACGATCCTGCTGATCGTCGGTGGGCTGGGCATGGCGGTCGCGGCCATCGCGGGCGGTACCGTCGCGCGCACCGGGCTGAGACCCGTGGCCCGCTTGACCGAGGCCGCGGAGAGGGTGGCGAGAACCGACGATCTACGCCCGATTCCCGTGCACGGCAGCGACGAGCTGGCACGGCTCACCGAAGCGTTCAACATGATGCTGCGAGCTCTCAACGAGTCTCGCGAGCGTCAGACGCGTCTGGTGTCCGACGCCGGCCACGAGCTCCGCACCCCGTTGACGTCTCTGCGCACCAACGTCGAGTTGCTGATGGCATCGATGGCGCCTGGTGCACCGCCGCTTCCTGAGGACGAGATGGCCGACCTACGGGCTGACGTCATCGGCCAGATCGAGGAATTGTCCACTCTGGTAGGCGATTTGGTCGACCTGACGCGTGGCGACGCCGCCGTGCTCGCACAGGAACCCGTTGACATGTCGGAGGTGGTGGACCGCAGCCTCGAACGCGTTCGCAGGCGGCGCAACGACGTCGACTTCGTCGCAGACGTCGCGGGCTGGCAGGTCTTCGGCGAGGTGGCGGGCTTGTCGCGGGCCGTGCTCAACCTGCTCGACAACGCCGCCAAGTGGAGTCCGACCGGCGGTCGAGTGATCGTTAGGCTCACACAGGTGAGCCCCACGTCTGCCGAGCTAGTCGTGGCCGACCAGGGCCCTGGCATTCCTCCCGAGGAGCGCGGGCTCGTGTTCGAGCGGTTTTATCGCTCCACGTCGGCAAGGGCGATGACGGGTTCCGGCCTTGGGTTGGCAATCGTCAAACAGGTCGTGCTCAAACACGGTGGCACGCTTCGGATCGAAGACACGGCACCGGGCGCCGATCCACCTGGCGCATCCATCCACGTGCTACTACCTGGCAGGCCCCTGAGCACCGCGACGCAGACGCGGCCGACACACGTGGGCCGAGCTGTGGACGAGGTCGACGCAACGGCTGAGAATGAGAGAGGTAACGGGGAACGGCGTGGGGATCGCCCGAATGTTCTCTAACGGGATTCACAGTCCGAAGGGGCACTGTCGAGGAACGTCTCGCGTTGTAGCGAATGACGGGTCTACCTCGAAGTAACAGACGACACGCACCACTCGTAGGAAGAGCACCGACAGGCAATGACGAACCCCCCGCGGTACGTGCCGCCGCCACCACCGGGCGGGAGGCCGGGTGGACCCGGCGGCCCTGGCATTCCTCCCGCGGCCGGCCAGCCGGCCCCTCCGCCCCCGGCCGGGTATCCCGGTCCGCAGCGGACTGCGCAATTCCCTGCGCCTCCCGCTGACTGGCGTTACGCCACGCAGCCGCCGGCCTACCGCGGTCCGCGAGACCCGTATCGCGCTGCCCCGCAATCCCTTTCGTCACCCGCTTTCGTACCCCCACCGGTCACGCCAAACCAGCGGAGGCGTTCTCGCAAGGGAGCCTTGATCGTCGGCGGTGTCGCCATTGCCCTGATCGCCGCAGGCATCGGCGGTGGTGTGGCGACGGTATTGCGGCCCGACCGCCCGACCGTCACGCAAACGGTCGCCGCATCGGCGCCTGCCCAACCGGCAGCCAGTCTCCCCGCGGGCTCGGTCGAGCAGGTCGCGGCCAAGGTGGTTCCGAGCGTGGTGAAGCTGGAAACCGACGTGGGTCGTCAGACCGCCGAGGGCTCGGGGATCATTCTGAGCGCCGACGGCCTCATCCTCACCAACAATCACGTCGTCGCGACAGGCCAGAAGCCTGGCGGCGAAGGTGGTGCCCAGACCAAGGTGACCTTTGCCGACGGCAATACGGCCAAGTTCAGCATCGTCGGCACCGATCCCAGCAGCGACATCGCCGTGGTGAAGGCCGAAGGCGCTTCCGGGCTGACGCCCATCACGCTCGGTTCTTCGGCAAGCCTGCGGGTGGGGCAGGACGTGGTCGCGATCGGTTCGCCACTGGGACTGGAGGGCACGGTGACCACGGGCATCATCAGCGCGCTCAACCGGCCCGTCGCCGCAGGTGGGAACGGTCAGAATCAGAACACCATCCTCGACGCCATTCAGACCGACGCGGCCATCAACCCCGGCAACTCGGGCGGCGCCCTCGTCAACATGGCCGGCGAGCTGGTCGGGGTCAACTCTGCCCTTGCGACCACGGGTGGCGTCTCCGATCCGTCGTCCAGCGGATCGATTGGACTCGGCTTCGCCATCCCGGTAGATCAGGCCAAGCGCATCGCCGACGAATTGATACAGAACGGAACGGCCACGCACGCCTCGCTCGGCGTACAGATCGGGCCTGGCGACTTCGACGGTGCCAAGATCGTCGAGGTCACTAGCGGCGGGCCTGCCGCCGCGGCAGGGCTGCCGAACAACGTCGTCGTTACCAAGATCGACGACAGGACCATCACCAGTGCGGCAGCGCTCACCGCCGCGGTCAGGTCGAGGGCGCCTGGAGAACGAGTGAAGCTGACCTACCTCGACGGTTCCGGGAAACCGCAGACCGTCGACGTCACCTTGGGAACGGCACAGTAATGAGCATCACGACTGGCAGGCCGCGGCTGAAAGTGGCTTCTTCGTCGGAAGTCGACCCGTCATCGAAAGCGGCTGGGCCTCTCTACCTAGCGGCATATACGGTTGCTTCCATGGAACAGCCGGGAGAGTTGGTCGGTCGTGCGCTCGTGGTCGTCGTCGACGATCGCACCGCGCACGGTGACGAGGAAGATCACAGCGGCCCGTTGGTCACCGAGCTTCTCGGGGAAACGGGGTTCGTCGTCGACGGGGTCGTCGTCGTCTCGGCGGACGAGGTCGAGATCCGCAACGCGTTGAACACCGCCGTCATCGGAGGCGTCGACCTAGTGATCTCGGTCGGCGGCACCGGAGTCACGCCCCGTGACGTGACGCCAGAGGCGACCATCACGATCCTGGATCGCGAGCTGCTCGGCATCTCCGAGGCGCTCCGATCGTCCGGTCTGTCTGCGGGGATCGTGGACGCAGGGTTGTCCCGCGGGCTGGCAGGCATCTCGGGAAGCACGTTGGTGGTCAACATCGCTGGGTCACGGGCCGCCGTGCGCGACGGCATGGCGACGCTCGGTCCGCTCGCGACCCAGATCATTGGCCAGCTATCCAGCTTGGACATCTAACCTTCGAGTCCTTGAAAATGGCGAGCGAAACTGACCCGCGGCATGGCGGCGGAATCGTTCGTCTCATCAAGGCTGAGTCGGTTGGCTGTGCCGTGTTAATTACTGATGAACAGCAATCACAACGGGAATGTGATCTTCGTCACATTGGGGCGTATTCATGACAAATCCAGACCGGCCTTCGCGGCAGCTAGTTAACGAGCTTTACGGCGATTCTCTGCCGTTGACCACGCGCGACGAGCGCGCAGAACATACGTCGGAAGACGAGGCCGAACGCGAGGCTTGGTTGCGGGAGAACGTGCCGCCTCACCACGGCTGAGCTGTGATTTCGGGCTGAGCGTGGGGGATGCAGTGAGGCGGGTGACATCCTGCCGCCCTGGCTGGTATGCGGAGATGGACCGGCGTCGGAGTGATGGCAGACGACGAAATGCCTATGTCGGACGGGTCGCGATGCTCGCCAGCAAACGTCGGCAGAACTCATGACACGTTCACGATGACAACGCGCGTGCGTTGCCGCGCGGATGCCGCCCCGTTATGTTTCTGCTGTCAACGATGAGCAAAACGTAAGAGCGCGATGTGAGGTTTCTAATTTCACTCACACGTATCTCATGCGTGGTGTGTGGTTGAGCGTTAGAGTCACGTGCCGAACAAAACAACGGTGAACCGCTGGATTACCGTCGACATAGCTAGGGAGAACATGAAGGCAATCAGTCGGGTGCTGATCGCGATGATCGCGGCAATCGCTGCCCTTTTCGCGACAACGGGCACCTCACATGCAGGTTTGGACAACGAGCTCAGCCTGGTCGATGGCAAGGACCGGACCCTCACGATCCAGCAGTGGGACACGTTCCTCGACGGGGTGTTCCCGTTGGACCGCAACCGGCTGACCCGCGAGTGGTTCCACTCCGGTAGCGCCCGCTACATCTGCGCCGGACCCGGATGCGACGAGTTCGAGGGCACGCTGGAACTGGGCTACCAGATCGGCTTCCCCTGGTCGCTGGGTGTTGGCATCAACTTCAGCTACACCACCCCGAACATCGCGATCGACGACGGCAACCTGTCCGGTCTTGATCCGTTCAACTCGGTGATCACCCCGAACCTGTTCCCCGGTGTCTCGATCAGCGCCGACCTCGGCAACGGCCCCGGCATCCAGGAAGTCGCGACCTTCTCGGTCGACGTCTCGGGCCCCAACGGCAAGGTCGCAGTCTCCAACGCGCACGGCACCGTCACCGGTGCGGCCGGTGGCGTTCTGCTCCGTCCGTTCGCCCGGCTCATCGCCTCGACGGGTGACAGCGTCACCACGTACGGCGAGCCTTGGAACATGAACTAGCTCCCAAGTTCAGAACAACGTAAACAGCCCCCCGGCCTCGGCCGGGGGGCTGTTTCGTTCGTGCGTGCGCTCAGTCAGTCCTTGTCGGCGCTCGTCGTCTCCGCGGTGTCGGGGCTCGGTCCGGTACCGGGGCCCGTCGTCTGCTTGGCGACGCCGGCTTCGGCCGCCATCAAGTCGCGGATCTCGGTGAGCAGGCTGAGTTCGGTGTCCTGAGCCTGCTCGACCTCGCCCTTCTTGCGCAGCCTGTTGTACGGCACGACGACGAGGAAGTAGACGACGGCGGCGACGAGAAGAAAGTTGATGGCCGCCGACAGCAGGACGTTGAGATCGATCGTCTGGCCGCCGTAGATGGGGATGCGAAGGATCCCGTAGTTCGCGTCCTTTCCAGCACCGACTCCGTCGATGAGCGGTTGAACGATGCTCTCGGTGAACTTGGTGACCAGCCCCGTGAATGCGGTGCCGATGACGACCGCTATCGAGAGGTCGACGATGTTGCCGCGAGCGAGAAACTCCTTGAAACCCTTTAGCACGAGCGGATTCCTTCCTTTGGTAGGGGCGGTCTTGGTCCAGGACTCAACCCAGGCCTGCAACGTTAGTCCGCGGTAGGCTTGCGGAGATCGGTTGACGTCGACGAGATCTGGGGCCAACGGAGTGAAGATTCGGCAAGTGGTATCGAGTGTGATTGTGCTGCTGGGACTTTCGGTGATACCGATGGGGTTGGCGAATGCCAAGCCGCCCACTCCGACGCCCACGCCGAAGCCGACTACGTCGACCAACGACGAACTGGCCGACATGGTCATGGACGCACTAGGGCATCCGCCGATCCCGACCACCACCCCGGTCGCACCGCCGCCGTAGACCCTCAGCGGAGGGTCAACGTAATGGCCCGTGTCAGTGACGCACCGGCCACTTCGTTGGCAGTCGGTGCGGGTAGCGCGACGAGCACCAGCCGGTCGTCCCGACCACCCGATGCCTGATGCTTCGCAGACACGAGGACGACGACGGCGTTCGTCGCCAGCAAGAGTGGCCGCTCGTCGGCCTCACCTGACGGCGCCTCGTCGACAGCCAACACGTCGACGACGTCACCAGGACGGATGAGGTCGAGCAAGCCTGTGTCAGCGAGATGCAAAGGCACGATCCTGGCATCTGGTCCCGCGGCAACCTCGGCGAGCCTCGGACTGAGTAGGCGCACGTCGGTGATCACCTCGCCGCGACGCGCGGGGCTCGTCAGCGTCGACCCAACGGCAGCGGCGAAATCGGACAAGGCGCCGTCCGGGATCGTGGTCACCGGATGGGACTGAAGGGTCAGGTCGGCGGGGGCGAGTTCACTACCTGGAGACAAGTCGCGCGCAGCGACGACGATGGTGGACTGCCCGTCGGCCGGATCGGGCCGCAGCGCCGCAACGGCCGCAAGAACGACGAGGCCGCCCGCCGCGAACCGACGGGCAGCGACCGTGCGTGTCCAATCCGGCCGTCGATTCAACAACCGACTCAAAGCGGACGGGTTGAGCGAATCCCCCATGAACACACGGTAGGCAACGAGTCACCAGTTGGGACAGGGCCGACGCGGCGCCTGTGGATAACCAAGCTAGCTCGAAGCCGCGGCCTTCGGGCTCGACTTCTCCGAGGAACTGGCGGCGGCGGCTGGCTTGTCCGCCGACTTCTCGACCTTCTTCTCGGCTGGCTTGTCCGACGACGACGAACTCGACGATTCATTGGCGCCACCCGACGAGCTGCTGGCCGAACTCTTCGACGACTCGCGACTGTCGTTGCGGTAGAAGCCGCTGCCCTTGAACACCACCCCGACGGAGCCAAAGAGCTTCTTCAACCGACCCGAGCACTTCGGGCACGTGGTCAGCGCATCATCGCTGAAAGCCTGCACCGCGTCGAACTTGTTGTCGCATTCGGTGCATGCGTAAGAATAGGTCGGCACAGAAACCTCCGAGATGGTCAAACCTGTTAGCACTCTAGCTGCTCAAGTGCTAGAACCGCTACGTGAGGCGCGCCATTCCCGTCATTCTCGTGATGGTGGTGGTCGGGGTTGCCGTCGCGCTCTGGTTTCATCGCCGCGAGTCCCCGCTGCCACAGCTGCCATGGTCGACGCAGACGGCGGCCACGCATGCCACGCCGTCGTACGACCACGCGCGTTCGGATGCGCAGCGACTGGCCGTCAAGGGATGGGAGGGGCGGATGGACTTCGCCCGCTACAGGTTCGGTGAGCCGTGGAGCGACGACGTCAGCGTCGAATTCGGCCACAACGGCTGCAACACCCGCGACGACATCCTGCGACGCGACCTCGCCCACCTCGTCGTCAGACCCGGTACATGCTTCGCGCAGAGTGGAACGCTTCACGACCCGTACTTGGGTAGGGCGATCGCCTTCGTCCGTGGGCCCGAGACATCCAGCGCCGTGCAGATCGATCACGTCGTCTCGCTGTCGGACGCCTGGTACAAGGGGGCGCGCGACTGGGACGACCAACGGCGCAGGGACTTCGCCAACGACCCCAGAAACCTTCTCGCCGTCGACGGAAAGGCCAACTTCGACAAGGCATTTCGCGATGCCGCGAGCTGGCTGCCGCCGAACGTCGCGTTCCGCTGCGAGTTCGTCGCGCGTCAGGTGGCGGTGAAGGTGGCCTACGGGCTGTCGGTGTCGGCCAAGGAGAAACGGGCGATCGTCGACCTCTTGGCGGCCTGCTAGGCACCGAGCCGGAGCAGCCCGCGTCCCGGAGTGAGTGCGTGCGTCATGGGAACGTCGTGCGCCTCGCCAGGCAGCGATTCCATCAGCTCGTCGTCGCGGACGACGGCGACCAGCTTTGCCGTCGGGTCGGCCAGCCGCAGCGAGCGGTCGTAGAAGCCGGCGCCCCGACCGAGGCGGATGCCCGCGCGGTCGACCGCCAGCGCTGGGACCAGCACCACCCTCGCCGTCGCGACGGTATCCGGCGGCAACCAAGGAGGCGTCGGCTCGCGCAGCCCGAACTCGGCGTCGACCAGACCTCCCTGGACATAGGAGCCCCAACTCAGTGGGCCGCTGCGCGCCACCGGAAGCAGCACCTTCGCGCCCGCAGCTGTCATCGCATCGAGCATCGCTAGCGAACCTGGCTCCGACCCGATCGGCACGTATGCGCACACGACTTGTCCGGGAGGCACCACGTCGGCGACCGCGGTCACCAGCGCGTCGGCCTCGGCGCGGCGCCGTTCGGGAGCCAGTTCGCGGCGGGCACGCAGAATCTTCGTGCGCAGTTCGCTCTTGCGCACTCGGGCGAGCTCCACGTCGTTACCCATCTCTCCGCGGCATTCCCAGCGCTTTCGCCCGAGGTAGATGTTGGGTCTCGGGCGTGTGATCAGCGGATGCGGTTAGTGTGTATCCGATGATGTCACAGGCGCAGGTACCGATTCCGCGTACCGCGGTCGTCCCCGCCGCTGGCCTGGGAACGCGATTTCTGCCTGCCACCAAGACGGTGCCCAAGGAGTTGCTGCCCGTCGTCGACACCCCCGGCATCGAGTTGGTGGCGGCCGAGGCCGCAGAGGCAGGCGCGGAACGACTCATCATCATCACCTCGGAGGGCAAGGACGGCGTCGTCGCCCACTTCGTCGAGGACCTCATTCTCGAGGGCACCCTGGAGGCCCGCGGCAAGCACGTGATGCTGGCGAAGGTCCGCCGTGCGCCGGCTCTGATCAAGGTCGAGTCGGTTGTTCAGCACGAACCGCTAGGGCTCGGCCACGCCGTCGGTTGCGTCGAGTCGAGCCTGTTGCCCGACGAAGACGCGATCGCCGTGCTCTTGCCCGACGATCTGGTGCTGCCGACGGGTGTGCTCGAGACGATGTCCAAGGTGCGGGCCAAGCGTGGCGGCTCGGTGCTGTGCGCGATCGAGGTGCCGCCCGACGAGATCAGTGCCTACGGCGTATTCGACGTCGAAGTCGTGCCGGATGCCGTGAACCCGAACGTGTTGAAAGTCCTTGGCATGGTGGAGAAGCCGAAGGCAGAGGATGCACCGTCGCTGTATGCCGCCGCGGGTCGCTACGTGCTGGACCGTGCCATCTTCGATGCCCTGCGGCGCGTGCAGAAGGGTGTCGGAGGCGAGATTCAGCTGACCGACGCCATCGCGCTGCTGATCGAGGAGGGCCATCCCGTTCACGTCGTCGTCCACCGCGGCCGCCGACACGACCTGGGAAATCCCGGCGGCTACCTCAAGGCTGCGGTTGACTTTGCGTTGGAGCGCGACGACTACGGGCCGGAGCTGCGGCGCTGGTTGGTCGAGCGACTAGGCCTGGCGGCAAACTGAATTCGCGCCTGATGAATTCAGCGCCGACGACGCGCCGGGCCTTCGGACTGAAGAAAGGCGCATTGTGCGTTCGGTGGAGGAGCAGCAGGCTCGAGTAGCCGCGGCCGCGGTGGCGCCACGACCGATACGGGTGGCCATCGCCGAGGCACAGGGGCTGATGTGCGCCGAGGAGGTCGTCACCGAGCGACCGCTGCCCGGCTTCGATCAGGCCGCCATCGACGGTTATGCCATCCGCAGCGTCGACGTTCTCGGCCTCGACAGGGGAGTCGACAACGGCGACTCCGGGTCCGAAGAGGACTCCGACGACCGCGACGACGTCGAGGTGAGCCTGCCGGTCATAGGGTTCATCGAGGCGGGCGCGCGAACTCCGAGCAGGCTGCAGCCACGCCAGGCCGCCCGCGTCCAGACGGGTGCGCCGATGCCAACGCTCGCCGACGCCGTCCTTCCCCTGCGGTGGACCGACGGCGGCGAGTCGCGGGTCCGGGTGCTTCGCAGCGTTCGCTCTGGTGCCTACGTCCGGCGCACTGGCGACGACGTCCAGCCCGGTGACGTCGCAGTGAGGTCCGGCACGATCATCGGCCCAGCGCAGGTGGGCCTGCTCGCCGCGGTCGGACGGGACAGGGTGCTCGTCCACCCGCGGCCGCGCCTGTCGGTGATGAGCGTGGGCGGCGAGCTCGTCGACACCTCGCGGACGCCGGGCAATGGTCAGGTATACGACGTCAATTCATATGCGCTCGCGGCGGCGGGACGAGACGCCGGTGCGGAGGTCAACCGCGTCGGCATCGTCGACACCGACGCGGCGGAACTTCGTGACGTCGTCGCGGGGCAGGTCAATCGGTCCGAGGTCGTCGTGATCGCGGGCGCGGTTGGTGGGGCCGCGGCCGAGAGCGTGCGAAGCGTGCTTTCCGAACTCGGCGAGATGGAAGTGACGCGAATCGCCATGCATCCCGGCTCGGTTCAGGGTTTCGGGCAGCTGGGCCGTGACGGCGTGCCGGTGTTTCTGTTGCCCGCGAACCCAGTGAGTGCGCTGGTCGTGTTCGAGGTGATGGTGCGTCCGCTGATTCGGATGTCGTTGGGCAAGCGGCAGCCGATGCGGCGAGTCGTGCAGGCGCGCACGCTGTCGCCGATCTCGTCGGTCGCGGGGCGGACGGGTTACCTGCGTGGGCAGCTGATGCGTGACCAGGACACCGGCGACTATCTGGTGCAGGCTTTGGGTGGGGCGCCTGGCTCGTCGTCCCACCTGCTCGCGACGTTAGCGGAGGCGAACTGTCTGGTGATCATCCCAAGTGAGGCCGAACAGGTTCGGACGGGTGAGATCGTCGACGTCGCCTTCCTGGCCCAGCGTGGCTGAGCGGCTGGTCGATTCGTCGTGAACCTCTGGCGATCGACGTCCATGCATCCAGGCTGGCCGCAACCTGCGGGTCCGATTCGGGTGGAAGCCGGGGTCGTTCGGCTGCGACCGGTTCGGTTGCGCGACGGCTCGCAGTGGAGTCGCATCAGGCTGAAGGATCAGGCGCATCTAGAGCCGTGGGAACCGGTCTCAGACGTGAATTGGCAAGTGCGCCACGCAGTTACGTCGTGGCCATCGATATGTTCTGGACTGCGCGCCGAGGCACGCAAGGGTCGGATGCTGCCGTTTGCGATCGAGCTGGACGGCGAGTTCTGCGGTCAACTCACCATCGGAAACGTGACGCACGGTGCGCTGCGGTCGGCCTGGATCGGCTATTGGGTGGCCAAGGACGTCACCGGCGGTGGCGTGGCGACGGCGGCGTTGGCGTTGGGCGTCGACCACGGTTTCGGGCCGGTTCGACTGCATCGGATCGAGGCGACGGTACGGCCGGAGAACGCCGCTAGCCGCGCGGTGCTCGCGAAGGCGGGTTTCCGTGAAGAGGGTTTGCTGCAGCGCTATCTCGAGGTAGACGGTGCGTGGCGGGATCACCTGTTGGTGGCCGTCACGATCGAGGAGATGCGCGGCTCGGCAACCTCGGCCCTGGTCCGAGACGGGCGCGCCAGCTGGTCGTAACCGTGGGACAGATGTGACTCATGTGGCTGATGTGCTTGTCACGGGTGAATTACAGGTGTGTAATTGACTCGGCGCGCCGTCCCTGGATGCGCTGGTCACAGACCTAGCCTGATGGGGAAAGGAGCCGGCATCATGCCAAGCATCCCCCAGTCCCTCCTCTGGATTTCCCTTGTCGTGCTTTGGCTGTTCGTGCTCGTTCCGATGCTGATCAGCAAGCGGGAGACCGTGCGACGGACGAGCGACGTGGCTCTGGCGACCAGAGTGCTCAACGATGGCCACGGTTCGCGGCTGCTGCGACGGCGCCGACCAGCGGCCGGACACCACAGCGATCCCGACTGGCGACCATCGGCCGACGACCTCGACGACGATGCCGAAGAGGACGTCGAACCGGCGCCCAAGCGCACCGTCGTGCTGGCCGCGGCGGCCGTCGTGACCGAGGTGGAACCCCTCGACGTCGAGGTAATCGACCCGGATACCGACGCGCTGCCGGTGGGTGAGTCCGAAGCCCGCTCGGCCGAAGAACCGGAACTACAGCTAGATCTCGGGCTGACCGACGAGACGAATCCTCCGACGCAGGCGATCAGAACCGTCGCAGAGGCGGACTTCGACACCGACGACGAGCTGGACGAAGACGAGTTGGACGACGTCGATGTGGTCGATCAGGTCGGCGAGGACCAGGTAGACGGCTTCGACGCCTTCGAGGGCACCGACCACGAATACGAGTATGACGACGACACGTCGAGTTTCGAGGCCCAGTCCGACGACGAAGTACCCCTCGCGGTGTCGATGTCGGAGGCCAGGCGGCGACGCTATGAATCGCCAACCGCCGCGGCAGTGAGCGCGCGAAAGTTCAAGTTCCGCAAGCGAATGCTGATGGTGCTAACGCTGCTGATGGTTGCCGTCGCCGTGGCGGCGTACTTCGTCACGCCGAACCTGTGGTGGGTGTGCGGCTCGATCGGCATCTTCACGCTGCTCTACCTCGGCTACCTCCGTCGCCAGACGCGGATCGAGGAACAGGTCCGCCGCAGGCGGGCACAACGGATGATGCGGGCGCGCCTCGGCGTCGAGAACACTCGCGATCAAGAGTTCGACGTCGTCCCGTCGCGGCTGCGTCGGCCAGGAGCCGTCGTGCTGGAGATCGACGACGAGGACCCCGCCTTCGAGCACCTCGACTACGCGACGTACGAGGAGTACTACATGGCGCGTGCGGCGGGGCAGTAGCTCTACCAAGAATCTTCCAACCCCGCTGGCTGATCCTCGAGGTAGCCGGTCCCACGACGGGACCACTACACCACGAGGAGTTACCCATGAACGCCATCGAGATCGTGGACGTCATCGACGTCGCCAACGAGATGATCGCCTTCGACGAAATGCTCGCGGAAGAAGAAGCGCTCGTAATGCAGGTCGCCGCTTACTCGCGCGTGGCATAGGTACCGCAGAGCCGCTGGTTTTTAGCGGGCGCGTCCCGACTGGTAGCCTGTGCTACCGCAAGGGGCTATGGCGCAGTTGGTAGCGCGCCTCGTTCGCATCGAGGAGGTCAGGGGTTCGAATCCCCTTAGCTCCACTCTTGCTAGTGCAGTTCAGGATGTTTTGAGTAGGTAGGCCCGAGGTTCGTCAACCTCGGGCCTACGTCTGGTTGTGAGAATGCCGAAAAGGCATCGATCCGAGAGTGGCAGTACCGCAGGGCAATGGTGTTCCGAGTGCATGTATTGGCGAGCCTTGTCGCGGCGAAATCATCGCTCAGCCTCGGGGCCGGGACGGCCCACTAGGTCCAGGCCGTACAGCGTTGCGGCGTTGACGAAGGAAAACTTCTCGCGGTCCTCCTCGGAGGCGAAGTGTCCGAGGAAGGATTCGATCTCGTCCTGCTTCGGCTGCTGGAACGGGTAGTCGGTGGAGAACATCAGCCGGTCGATAGTGGTCACGGCCAGGACATGGTGCAGGAGGGCCGGGTTGAACATTCCAGAAGCGGTGATGTGGAAGTTCGTCCGGATGTATTGCGAGACAGACCGTTGCAGCCCCGCCACGCGGGAGAGCCTGTCGGCTCGGTCGAGCCAAAACAGCAGCATCTCGCCCCAGTGGCCGAGCACGATCTGCAGTCCTGGGTGTCGGTCGAACGTCCCGCGGAGGATCAGGCGTAGTGCGGCGAGTGCGGCGTCGAGGTGCCAGCCCCATCCGAAGGTGGCTAGCGCAAGGTCGGTCAGGTCGCCGAAGCCCCGGTAGGAGGCATCGCGCGCCGCGTCGGAGGGGATCTGCGGGTGGATGAAGACTGGCTGGCCGAGCTCGGCTGCGGCGGCGAAGAATTCGTCGTAGGCGGGGTCGTCGAGGAAGCGGTCGCCGGAACGGCCGTAGACCATGGTGCCGACGTGGCCCAGACCTCTGGCGCGCACTAGCTCGTCGACGACGTGCTCCGGGGAGGACATGGGCAAGGTCGAGAGAGCGCGGAACCGAGTCGGATGCTTGTCGACGGCCGCGATGGCGGTGTCGTTCGCGGCGCTGCTGAGGCGCCGGGCCTGCTCGGCGGAGAGCGGTTGGGTTCCTGGCGGAGTGAGGGCGAGGATCGAGATGTCGATGCCTTGAGCATCCATCGCCGCGATCCGGCACTCGCCGAGGTTCTCGAGGCGCTGCTGGTGGTCGCCCATTGCGTTGAAGGCGAGGCTTTCGTCCGGCCGGGCAAGGGATTTGAGGGCGGAGGTGACGCCGGGGGCCATCCAGTGTTCTTCGATGGCGATCAACATGCTGTCCTCTGGTTCGTTGGACGGATCGGATCAGGACGGGCGTCGATTCGCTCATCAGCTGTTGAGTGAAATAGTACGGTAGTCGAACGCTTCGCTCAACACGCATAGAGTGAACCCATGGACGAAGGCAGCGAGGATTCCGGTTCCCCGCCCACCACGAACCGGGCGGCTCGTCGCGCAACGACGCAGGCCCGGATCCTCGACGCGGCGCGGCAGGAGTTCGGCGACCGAGGGTTCGAAGCAACGACCGTGCGGAGCATCGCTCACCGCGCCGGGGTCGACCCGTCCCTGGTCCTGCAGCACTACGGATCCAAGTCGGCGCTTTTCACTGCCTCGATCCAGCTCCCGTCCGGCAAGCCGGAAGAAGCCGCAGATCATCTGGCCGACGTCCTTTCGGTGCGTGCCGCCGCATTGCCCCCCGAGATGCGGGCCCTGGTCCGATCCATGTTGACCGTGCCGCAGGCTTCCGACGCCATCCGGCATCATCTCGACGAGCGAATCGGCAACCTAGCCGCAGCTATTGGCGGCCCGGACGCCGAGCTGCGCGCCGCGGTCGCCGTGAGCAGCATCCTCGGCCTGACCCTAGCCCGCCACTTCCTCCAGTTACGCGCGGTGGCGAGCGCTTCCGACGACGACGTCGTCCGCGTGGCCAGCCAGGCCCTCGCCTCGGGCCTTGGAGCAGAACGCGTGAATTCAACCCCTTGGCGCCGTGACCTCTAGGCCGCCACCGAAACCGGTGATGCCGGGCGGCTTGCCTAGCTAAAGCGATCTCCAGATGCGGCGTTTCATCGGCCGCGAGCCATCACGCACCATGGGTTTCGCGCGGGGGGCCTCGTGCGGGAATGTCCCGGACGGCAAAACTGCTGTCACGTCTTCCTGCCAGCAGCTCCCGAACCCGCGTCTCGGCAACCGACGACGCCGGTGCCATGCCGACCATTTCTGTGTAGGGCAACGGGTTTCGGCAAAAGTCGGCGATCCCTTGGCTCACGATTTCCCCGGCGCGCCGGCGCTGGTGCGCAGTCGGGTGATGACGCTGACGACGGTTCCGGCCATGGCCACCGCCGCGACGGCGCTCAACGCCAGCGGCATCGATACCGCTGACAGGCCGCCGGCCAGGGCGGGGCCGATCGAGCTACCGCCGTAGAGCATGAAGTTGAACAGCCCTGCGGCTGCGGGACGGTCGCCGGGGGCGACCAGGTCGCGGACGCGGCCCACCAGGATGACTTGCGCGGCGGCGAAGCCGATGGTGGCCAGTGCGACTCCGATGGCCACGGTGAGCGGCAGCGGTCGCCACCCGGCCAGTAGTGCTGCGGTCGCCGTGAGCATCCCCAGCAGCGCGGTCGTCTGCCACAGCGGTTGACGGCGTCGCCACAGCGCGGCGAGGGCGGGTCCTGTCAGTACCCCGCACAACGCCGCGGGTAGCAGGAGCAGGCCAGTCTGCAGCGGCGAGACATGTTGGCGGGCAAGCAGTTCTGGCGCCGTGCTTAGCGCTCCGTAGTAACCGGCGAAGAGTGTCAGACCCGCAACGGCCCCCGACAGCAGCCCCGGTGCCGTCACGACGCGACGGGGGACGAATCCACGGGGGTGGCGGCGGACGTGGTGTACTAGCACCGCCGCAGCGCAGATCGCCACCCCGGCCATGACGAGCAGAACCGGTGGGGCCAGCTCAGCGGACGCGCTGTGCAGCAACGTGATGGTTGCTGCGGCCAGCACCGACAGCAGCACCGCTCCTGTGACGTCCAGGCGCTGGTGACGATTCGCGTCACCGGGGGTGAGCCGCAAGGCGGGCAGGAGCACTAACAACGCCAACGCCGGTACGGCCATCGGTGCCCGCCAACCCAGAGAGGCGGTGAGCAGACCGCCGATCAGGCTGCCGCTGCCCGACGCGGTTGCCTGGCATACCGCCACCGCCGCAAGGGCGGTGACGCGTCCCCGCCGATCCTGGGTCTGATCGATGCACGCGTAGACGCAGATGATCATGCCTCCGGCGCCGAGGCCGCCGAGGAGGCGACCTGCAACCACGACGGGGAGTATCGGCGCAGCGGCGGCGATGATCGACCCGGCCGCCATCGCCGCAACGGACAATCCCAGCGTGGCGCGCAGACCCCACCGTTGCGCGAGGCGTCCGCCCAGCGGCATGGCCACCGCTGCGCCAAGCGACCACACCGAGATGATCCACTCGGTGGCCGAGAACGACACTCCCAATGCCGTGGACACCGAGGGCAGCGCCACCGATGGTGCACCGATGGCGACGGAGACCGGGGCGGCCAACGCGCCAAGGACTATTCCCGTCCACCGGGCCGAGACCACCCGTGGGCGAGTGGACGCGACGTCGGCCTCAGGACCCGAGCGCAGTGATCTCATACCGAAAGGATGTGCAACGCAACAGAATCCGAGCGGGCTGCGCTCGTCGACCTAAGTGGCTGCCGCACTACAGTTTCTTCTTCCGAAGCCAAGTGCGGATGGCTGCGATGTGCTCTTCCTTGCACTCCAGTGGCAGCCAGTGTCCGGCGGGCAGGGTCGTCTCGGTGAGGTCGGTGCAGGCCGCCCGCATTGGGTCGCCTTGGCGGTTTCCGGTGATGCTGCAGATCTGATCGAAGTCGCCGTTGACGAACAACACGGGCTGCGACAGGCGGCCGCCATCGGGTGCTTCACGAGCGTAGGCGAGGTTGGCGTCGTCGTTGAGGTACCACGCGCACCCTGGACCGAAGCCATGAGCCTGGAACGCCTCCAGTAGCGCGTCGAAGTCTGCCGGCGGCCAAAGAGCCGGGTCAGGTTGAGTGGGAGGGGCGTGGTGCGCGGCGCCGAAGCGCCCGCCGTTGCGGGAAACCAACGCATTCGGCGACACCTTGCCGACTCCTGCGGGGTTGCCCGGTCGAAAGATCGACGCCAGCGATGCGGCTTGGTCCGCATCGAGGTCGGCGACTGCCGCCTCGAAATGCGTGGTGTAGTAGCGGTAGTAGTCCCACTGGCCCTCTGGATATTCGTCGGCCGGATAGATCGTTCGGTCGATCAGCGGGAGGACCGTCTGCATGGCGTGTCCGTCTGGGTGGTAGGCCAACGACGTCAGTACGACGCCACGGCTGCGGCCGGGCTGGTGTGCGGCGACGTCGCCGGCCACGACGCTGCCCCAGTCGTGGCCAACCCAGATCGCAGGCTCACCACCAAGGTGGTCATGAAGTTCCGCCACGTCTGCGACGACTTCCTCGATGGTGTAGGCGTCGGTGGCTGCCGGGATGGAGGATCCCCCGTAACCCCGTAGGTCGGGAGCGACGCAGTGCCAACCCTCGTCGGCGAACGCGTCCATCTGGGCGCGCCACATCAAACCGATGCTCGGCCAGCCGTGGAGAAAGATCATCAGCGGTCCGTCGGCGGGCCCGCATTCGAGGTAGTGGGTCGTGTGACGGGGCGTGCTGAAGGTGCGTGAGGCCAGTGTTGAGACCGTGGGGGCGGGCATGGAACTCCTCCGAAAGCAATGAACTTTGCTTTTTCACGGTACGTCCAATGACGAGGAAAAGCAAAGTTCTTTGCGTACTATCGATGGCATGCTCCACCCAAGTGCTGCCAACCGCCCCGAAGGACGGGCGAGTCGGGTGACGGGCGCGATCTACGCGTCAGTCGGCGAACTCGTCGCCGAGGGCGCTACCAAGATCAGCTTTCCCGTCATCGCCGAACGGGCCGGGGTCAACCCGACGACGTTGTACCGACGCTGGGACGACGTCAATGCGCTCCTCGAGGAAGTCGCGGTCGCCGCCCTGACGCGCGACGGTGAATCGATACCCGACACCGGATCGCTCGAGGGGGACTTGACGGAGTGGGCTGAAATCATCGCGTCTGACATCTCCCGTCCCGGGCGGGCGCGCTACCTGCGCGCGATGGTGTCAGCACGCATCGAGATCGTGGCGAGTTGCCCGGTCATGCAGACGCGGCAAGAGCAGGCGGCAGAAATGGTGCGTCGTGCCCGCGAACGCGGAGAGCCGACACCGACGGTCGCGCAGATCCTCGACCACGTCATCGCGCCGCTCTATCACCACGTCGCGTTCGCATTGGAAGTCGACCACGAGTTCGCACGCCGGATGGTCCGCGACGTGCTGACCATGGTCCGCTGACCGATCGTCCCGGTCCGGCGTTGCACCGGACGGGCGGCAGCTCCTCGAACCATCGCAGGTTCGGTCAACCGCTGCTCGGCCTCCCGCCGCGATAGGCGGGTGATTCCTTGGCATATGCCAGAACCGGCGCAAGCTGGTTACATCTGCTCACTGTTGGCGGACGGAGACATGCTGGCCAGATCGACCGCCAGCTCCAGTCAGGTTCTTGACAGCGGATTCGATGTGATCGCACATCTGAACGAGCCCTGGTCCCGATGAACCACGAGCGGTCCCGCGTCGTGTCACTGAAGGGGACACCGTGACGATGAGGTCATGGCGCTGATGTCGAGTGCGATGGGGAGACAACTTGTCGAGATGTCTTGCACGTGCGCCCGCCGGGGCGCCACCATTGGTGCTGCTGCATCCCTTGGCCTCGACGGGAGAGATGTCTTGGGCACCTCTCGCAGAATCGCTGCGAGCCGCGGGCTATCGCGTCGCAGCGCCTGACCTACCTGGGCACGGGAGCTCCAGCGCCACGTCGTTCACGTGGGAGAGCGCCGCGGCCACGGCCCGTGCCGCCGCCGAGCGATTCGGACTGGAAAAGCCAGTCCTCGTTGGCCATTCACTTGGGGCGGCGACCGCGATGTACGCGGCCAAACGCGAGCCTGCCAGCTTCGCTGGTCTAATCCTCAGCGGCGCCGGGGCATGCTGGAAGGACAGGTACGTCCAGATCGGTCTCACGGCGGCGGCTGCCATCGGAGCGCTGTCTGCGGCGGTCGGCCGGCGTGAATTGCTGGCTCACGCCGCAGGCGTACGCGGCCACGAGATCCGGATCGCCGCCAGCACGGCTCAGATCGCACCCGCTCAACTATGGCGAGCTGCAAGGCTTTTGACGCACTTCGACATGCGGGACACACCTCCGCCCCCGATACCGAGCACCGTCATCGTGCTCACCGCCGACCGGCGGATGCCGCCGGGATTGCAGCGGGCACTCGCCCGTTACTTGGACTGCCCGCACGTCGACGTCGCCGCCGATCATGACGCACCGGTCCGTCAGACCGGCCGGTTCTTCGACGGCATGCATGACGCGCTGACGTTGTTGACGGAAGGATCATCATGACCACCCAGATTTACGACGGCCGCGACGTCGTCGTCATCGGGGCGGGCCCCGCCGGACTCGCGGTCGCACGCGAGCTCGAGCATCGTCACGGCATCACGACAGTGGTCGTCGACCGCGCAGCGGCGCCGGCCATTTCGTGGCGTACCCGCTACGACAACTTCCGCCTCAACACCACCGGGTACTTGTCGCATCTGCCAGGACAGCGGATCCCCGTGACCGCAGGCCGCTGGCCGACCCGGGAGGACATGGTCCGCTATTTCGACGACTATGTGCGGCGGCAGAACATCAGGCTAGAGCTGGGTTGCGAGGTCAAGACCGTCGAACGCAGGCAGGACGGCTGGCTATTGGACACGACGTCAGGCGAAATCCGAACGCGCGCAATGGTCCTCGCTACGGGTAACTATCGCACACCCACCATCCCCAAATGGCCCGGTCTAAGCGAATTCAGCGGTGAGTTCGTCCATTCCGGCAATTTCAGAAATGCCTGGCCCTTTCGCAACCGTGACGTTCTGGTCGTCGGCGCGGGCAATTCGGCCTCCGACATCGCCGTACAGCTCGCGAACGACGGCGCGCGACGGATCTGGCTTGCGGTCCGTACGCCTCCGCATCTGGTGCGACGGGCCATGGCTGGTTTTCCTTCGGACATCTTCCTCGAGCTCTTCGCCTGGGCACCCGCGAGCGTCGTCGATCCGATCATCGGGCTCTCCGAACGCATGATGTGGGGCGACCTGTCGGGCTACGGCTTCGACCAGCCGCCGCTCGGGCTCAAGGCGACGGTGGAACAGACGGGCCGAATCCCCACGCTTGCCGACGAACTCATCGCCGCCGTGCGAGCTGGCCGTGTGGAGGTCGTCGACGCCGTCGAAGCGGTGGAAACCGATCGGGTGATCCTGCGCGACGGCACCTCGGTGCAGGCCGCGGCGATCATCGCCGCCACCGGTTTCAGCCGGGATCTCGACGGGTTGGTCGGGCACCTTGGCGTCCTCGACGACCACGGCTGTCCACACGGCGGGTTCGCCTCCCACGTGGGCGATGGGCTGTTCGCGATCGGTTACGGCATTCCGCCCAACGGCCCGCTGCGCGCGATCCGCCTCGCCGCGAGTCCCTTGGCCGAGGAAATCGCCGCTCACCTGGCGACGAGCTCCCGCGCACAACCGAAAGTTCCAGCCGCGGAATGACTGTGAGCTGCAGACGCGACCAGCCGAGATTATGAGAGCGATCACGTCGGATGAACTGAAGCCCCTCGCGGTTCGTGTCACTGAAAGACGGGGGTCTGGCCACGACGCGGTGGCCAAGAGCAAGAGGCCTATCCGAGTCGCAGTCGATGCGCTGTCCGAAGTCAAGGGGACGCAATGGTTTTGCCTTCTGTCGATAAGTACTACGTCCGCGGGGCCGAGGGATACGAGACTGCCCGTCGGGCGACGGTGTGGAACGGCCTTCTGCCGGACCGCTTTCCCGACGTGATCGTGCAAGCTCACGACACCGAAGACGTCGTCGCAGCGATCCGCTATGCCCGCGCCAACGGCCACAAGGTCGGCATACGGTCGGGCGGGCACAGCTGGGCGGCCAGTCACCTACGCGACGGCGGCCTCGTCCTCGACGTCAGCCACCTCGACCACTGCGTCGTCGACCCAGATCGGATGACCGCAGACGTCGGCCCAGGCAAGATCGCCAATGTCTTTGCGGCCGAGCTCGACTCGCAAGGCCTGTTCTTTCCCACTGGCCATTGCGAGGGCATTCGCCTCGGGGGCTACCTGCTGCAGGGCGGGTACGGCTGGAACAGCAAGGTTCTCGGACCGGCGTGTGAGAACGTGCTTGGACTCGAGGTCGTCACCGCAGAGGGTGACCGGATCTACTGCGACGCGGAAAACCACCCCGACCTGTATTGGGCCGCCCGCGGCGCTGGCCCTGGTTTCTTCGGTGTGGTCACGTCGTTCAAACTGCGGCTACACCGCCGCCCGGCGGTGCTGGGCACGTGCCTGTACATGTACCCGATTGAGTTCGCCGACGAGGTATTCACCTGGGGTCGCTCCATCAGCCCAGAGATCGACGATCGCGTCGAACTCCAAATCCTCACCACGCGCGCCTTCCCGGCAGCCGGGATCGACCACCCCGTCATCACCATCGCCTCACCGGTCTTCGCCGAATCAGAGGACGAGGCGATGAAAGCACTTGCTGCACTTGGCACCTGCCCGGTCGTCGACAAGGCGATGATCAACCTTCCCTATGCACCGACGACGCTGCCCAGCTGGTACACGGCCGTGATGTCGAATTACCCGAAGGGACACCGCTACGTCGCCGACAACATGTGGACGTCGGCGTCGGCTGAAGAACTACTGCCCGGCATCCGCAGAATCATCGAAACGATGCCACCCCACCCCTCGCACTTCATCTTCACGGGTTGGAAGCCCTCGCCGGATCGCCCTGACATGGCGTTCAGCGTCGAGGACGACATCTACATGGCGCTGTACACCGTCTGGGAGGATCCGGCCGACGACGAGCGGTACCGCGACTGGTCGGGGTCCAACATGGCGGCGATGTCTCACCTGGCGACCGGCATCGCGCTCGCCGACGAGAACCTCGGAAGGCGGCCTGCGAAGTTCCTCACCGACGCGAACATGGCGCGCCTGGACAAGGTGCGCGCAGCCTACGATCCCGACGGACGCTTCCACAGTTGGATGGGGCGCGCGTGAAAGTAGCCGTGCGGCATTGCGATTCGAGTGGAGGCTGCCGAGAAAGCACGAGTCGCCACTGTCTGGTCGACCGGGATCGAATGCCTGCATGCGGGCGCATTACAACTCGCTGTGCATCCCCCGACGGGATGGCGAATCTGCGGGGCCCGCGTCGTCGTGTAGTGCTCCAGATCACTATAGCGGCGCTATACAACTTCCTATAGCGCCGCTATAGTAGGCGTCGTGAGTACGCGTGAAGTGCTAGTAACCGCCGCCTTGAAGGTGCTGGAACACGAAGGCGAGTCGGCGTTTTCTACGCGCCGGATGTGCGCAATGGCCGGTGTGACGGCTCCGACGCTCTACCACCACTTCGGTAGTGCTGATGGACTTCTCAGCGCTGCGATCGTCGAGGCGTTCGCTCAGTTCCTGGCGAACAAGAAGGCCGAAGTCCTATCTGACGATCCAGAGGTGGCGCTTCGCCAAGGCTGGGACAACTACGTCCGCTTCGCCGCCGAACGGCCACGGCTGTACTCCGCGATGCTGGTCCGCGTCCTGCAGGGGGTGAGCATTCCGGCTGCCGATGCCGCACGCGCGCTTCTGATGGAGCGCATCGACGCGCTCGCCGCCGCCGGCCGCTTGGCCATGGACTCGCACGCCGCGGCCGACCTCGCGTGGGCGTCGGCGCATGCCGCGTCGTCGCTCTACGTCATGACCCCCGAGCAGCCACCCGATCCGGCCGTCATCGACGGAATGCGCGACATCGCAATGCTTTCCATCTGCACACCCATTGAAAGGAAGAAGTCGAGATGAAGATTCTCGTCACTGGCGGCTCCGGTTTTCTCGGTGCCCGCCTCATCCCCAAGCTCGTCGACGACGGACACGCTGTGTTCGCGCTCGCACGGTCTGCATCGTCCAGCGAGGCGGTCCGCGCGCTGGGCGCAGCCCCGGTCGATGGCGAGCTCGACAACATCCGAGACGTCTCGCTACCGGCAGTCGACGCAGTGGTCCACGCAGCGGCGCTATTCCGCTTCGCTGGCCCCCGCGACCCGTACTTCCGCGCGAATGTCATTGGCACACAATCGGTCCTGGACGCTGCTCAAAGTGTGGGCGTCACCACCTTTGTCTACATCAGCGCCGGTGCCGTCGTCATGGACGACCGAGGTAGCCCGCTGCACAACGTCGACGAGGCGGCGCCCACCTACCCGCACAGTTTCTCCGGTTATATTGCGAGCAAGGCGCAAGGCGAGGCGGCGGTGCTCGCAGCCAACCGGCCCGGCTTCCGCACCATCGCTCTGCGCCCGCCCGCCATCTGGGGGCCGGACGGCCCGTTCAGTCGACAGCTGCCTGGCGCCGTCGAGTCCGGACAATTCGCGTTCATCGCGCGTGGCGAGTACCCAATCTCCACGATCCACGTCGACAACGTCGTCGAAGCGGTGCAGTGCGCGCTCGAACGCGGCACCGGTGGGCGTCCGTACTTCATCAACGATCGCGACACGACGACCTTCCGCGACTTCGTCGCCGACATCGCGAAGGTGGAGGGAATCGCCATCGATGGGCTTCGCTCCGTGCCCTACCGTCTCGCGTTCACTCTGGGCCGAGTCATGGAAGCCGTTTGGACGCTGCGATCGGACAAGGGGGATCCGCCGCTGAGTCGCACGATGGTTCGCCTTATCGGACGGGAGTTCACCACCGACGACGCCGCCGCGCGCCGCGAACTCGGCTACGTCGGCACCACCACGCGTGCCGAAGGCCTCGACGAGATGGTTGTGCGCGCACCGAGATGAGGCCAACGGCACACGACGCGAGTTAACAAGCAATGTGACCATTGTGATCTCACGGGATGCTCCCGACGACGGGGAGATGATCGGGATGGGTGAGTTGCTTTCGCGGCGACATTTCTAGACGCGCCAGGCGGCCTGGATCGATGCCGCTTCGCGTGCGCCTTGCTGAATGCCAATCTGTAGTGCCTGGCCAGCGATCTGGGAATCCAACACATTCACTGGAGATTCGAGGCCGCTGAAGTCGGGGTCGATCGCCGCCACCTGGGTCGTCTCTCTTAGCCGTGCAAGCTCGGCGTTGGAGGCGATGGTCGAGCGAACGCCATTCAGTCGTTCATCGGGGGATCACCAGTTGTATCAGTCGACTAGCGCGTCGGACCATGTGAGAACGGCGGCAGCGCGGCGAATTCCGGGTTGATGCGAGCCGTGCGGGCCACATGATGCGCCAAGCCCCGCACCCGAGACAGCGGGTGATCGGTGAACTGCGAGTCGTACCGTGGGTCGTCGCCGGCGTGAAATGGCAGTCGGCCATGAACTTCCGGCGCATACGGGTGCGGCATCACCCAGTTCTGGAACCCGAGCTGATCCACGAGCACCGCCTCGCGGAGCCCGGTCATGCCCGACTCCAGCGCTTGAATCTTCACTCGGACACAGGAGTTGGCCCTGGGAACGGTAAACGACGCCAGGAACGCCTGCCCTGCGGGCCGATCGGGCAACGGCAGCTTCACCACCTGATACACCGCGGGCAATCCACCGAATTGCACCACGTGGGCTTCGATCAAGCAGCCGGCCTCGGCGGCTTGCACCGCGAGAGCATGTCGCAACCGGGCCACGTCCTCCAGCGGCGCGGGCAGCTGTGGCGGGCCGTCGTCATGCCACAGGGTGATCTGATCAAGGGTGCGGGGCACGATCCAACCGACGAGATCGACGCTCTTACGGTACTCGAACCCAGTGGTGTCGAACGAGATTGGCACCCGAGAAGCCTAGCGCCGTAATTCCTCGGCGACCAGCAGTGGGATCGGCGCTCCAAAACTGGGATCTGGCAAGCGTCTTCGACGCACGACGAGCGAAGAGGCTAGCGCCGTACTTCGACGACGAGGTGCCTTATGCCGGTATGACGATTGCTGCGCGTCCATTCGGCCGGCTCGACCAGACGAACCGTGGTGAATCTGTCCAGGAGTTCTTCGAACAGCACACGCAGTTCGAGGCGCGCGAGGTTGGCGCCGAGGCAATAGTGCACGCCCTGCCCGAACCCAAGATGGGGATTCGGTTTCCGGGTCACGTCGAAGGTGGCCGCATCGGGGAACGCCGACTCGTCCCGGTTGGCCGAGCCCTCCCATATCTGCACCTTCTGTCCGGGTTCGATTCGGCGCCCGCCGAGTTCGACGGTGCTTGTGGCGGTTCGCCGCTTCGAGGGCGACGGCGACGTCCAGCGGACGAACTCCTCGACGGCGGTGGGTAGCAAGTCGAGATCCGTTCGCAGCACGTCCATCTGATGCGGGTGCTCGACGAGGGCGAGGAGTCCGCCAGCCACCGAATTGCGGGTGGTCTCGGCGCCTGCGCTGAACAGCAAGCTGAAGAACAGGTACAACTCCAGGTCCGACAGCCCATCGGCTCCGTCGGCATCGGTCGAGGCGTTCGCCACCACCGAGAGCATGTCGTCGGTCGGGTTGGCGCGCTTGTCTGCAATCAGTTCCTGGCCGTAGGTGTACATCCGCGAGCCGGCGTCCTCGCTCGACATCTGACCGACATTGGCCTTTCGCGAACGGCCGAAGTCGAATTGCGGCTCTATGGCATGGAAGAGCCAATGTCGTTCGGACTCAGGCACTCCCAACAGTATGCAGATCATCTGCATCGGAAGCTCTGCGGCCACGTCGGCGACGAAGTCGAACGGTTCATCGGGCGTGACGCCATCGAGTAGGCGACGGGTTCGGGTGCGAAGATCGTCCTCGACGCGCGTGATCATGCGAGGGGTCAGTCCCGAACTCACCAGCCGTCGGATGGCCGAATGCCTGGGATCGTCCATCATGTTGAGCACCTGGCCCGCTATGGACAAGTCTTGCAGCAGGGTGCCGCCATACGGGCGGGCGCCACCGGTCACCGATGAGAAGGTCTCCGGGTCGCGGAAAACCGTCAGCGTCTCTGCGTACGTCGCCACCGACCAGAACCCCTCGCCGTCGGGCGTGTTCTCGGTCGCGTGGTGCCAATAGACCGGTGCTTCCTCGCGGTGCAGCGCGAAAAGGTCGTGTGGAAAGCCCGACGCGAAGTTGTCCAAGTCCGTGAAGTCAATCGCGGCAAGCGAAGTGGCCGTGGCCCCTGGGTCTTCGTTCGTCGTCATCGTCCTACCCATCGACTGACCATCATGGCGGGTCCGGCACGGACTCTAGCGGTTGCGGGAGCGTTCGTACTCGAAACCGCGGATCGCGGGCCGCGAGAATCCCCTTGGGTCAGACGCCGCAATCAATCGTCTTGCGGGACAAGCACTTCGCTCGCTGTCCCGTCCGGGTCTCGAACGTCGTACGACCTACATGGCCGCGACGATGTTCGCCTGGGTCAGCGGGAGTGTCCGAACCCGTACGCCGAGTGCGTCGTTCAGCGCATTTGCAATGGCGGCGGCCGCAGGACCTTGGACGCATTCCCCGACACCCAGTGAGGCGTTGCCAACCGACGGCAGTAACTCGACCGCTACCTCGGGCACTTCGGAGAAACGCAGGATCGGATAGCTCTCCCACGTATCACTGGTCACCGTGCTGCGATCGAAACGGACCCGTTCCTTGAGCGTCCAGCTCGTCGCCTGGATCGCCCCGCCCTCTATCTGGTTGGCAGCGCCGTCGGGACTGACGATCAGGCCGGCGTCGACCGCGACGGTCAGTTTGCGAACCCGCAGCGCTTCGATGGCATCGACCTCTGCCACGACCGCGCAGTACGCGGAGCTGTTCTTATAGCGCGCATACGCGATACCGCGGCCATGCGAATCCCTCGGCGTCCAACCCGACCAATTCGATCGCCGTGCCGCCGCGTCGATGACGGCACGCGCCCGCGGGTCGGCCAAGTGCGCCAAACGGTACTCGATGGGGTCGCGGTCCGCGCTGGCCGCCAATTCGTCCATGAACGACTCGACGGCGAAGACGTTGAGGAAGCCACCGAGCGAGCGCAGCGCGGACGTTCGCAGCGGCGGCTCGTCGAGCAGGTTGTTGACCACCTTGACCGACGGAAAGTCATAGCCAGGAACGGCGTTGCGGCCGGTGCCGCCGCCGTTGACCAATGGTGGCTCGCCGCCGGCACGGATCTGCTCTCCGTCTCGATCACTGACTGCAAGGAACGGCGTTGTCGGGGTCAGGCCCGGCCGCCCCATGTAGCTGCCACTCCAGATCTCGTGGTGCCATGCCACCACGTCGCCTCGGTCGTCGACGTCGGCCGACACGGTGACGACGCCCGCCGATCCGACCGGTGACCAACCCAATTCGTCCTGGCGTGACCAAAGAACCTGCACCGGACGACCTGGCACGGCCAACGCGACCAGCGCAGCATCCATGGCGGCGTCGTCGGCTCCGTTGTGGCCGTAGCAGCCAGCGCCCTCGACGTGACTGACGACCACCCGTTCCACGGGCATCCTCACCGCCTTGGCGATCTCCCGGCGGAGATGATAGATGCCTTGCGCGTGCGTCCAGACGTGCAGCCGGTCGTCGACGGCGTGCGCGACGGCGCATGAAGGACCGATCGACCCGTGCGCGATGAACGGGCGGTGGTAGGTCGCCGACTTGGACTGTGCAGCAACCCGTTCGGCTTCTGCGGTGCGCTCGGCGAGCACCGACGTCTCGGCAGACGCGCGAACCAGGAAGTCGGCGAGGTCGTCTTCATCGGGTAGTGATGGGCGCTCGTCCCAGACGGCGTCGCGACGCAACCGCTCGGCGGCGCGCACGACCACCTCCTCGCGTTCGGCGACGGCGGCGAGGAAGGACCCGTCGCGAACGACGGAGACGACGCCAGGCAGCGCGAGCGTGGAGGCGGTCTCGATGCTGCGGAGCCGCGCGCCGCGAGACGGTGGTCGGAGTACCCGAGCAAAGAGCATGCCTGTCGGGGCGAGGTCGTGAACGTACCGGCGAACTCCAGTCAGCTTGTCGGGCAGGTCGATTCGAGGCACACTGCGGCCGACCACGCTGTAGTGGTCGGGGGACTTGGGCGTGACGGTGCCCGATGCATGGCGATCCAACGAGACGTCGGCGGCGAGATCCCAGTAGGTGACTTCGCTGCCGTCGCGTGCGGTGATGCGGCCATCCAGAACGTCGAGGTCTTCGATCGGCACCGCCAGCTTGGCGGCAGCGACGGCGAGGTAGAGCTCGCGCACCTCGGCGCTCACTGCCCGCAGCGCGCTGCCGGAATGCTGGATTGACAGGCTCCCGGCGGTGTATCCCTCGTCGGGACTCAGGTCGGTTGTCGCGGCCGTCATCCGGATGCGGGCCACGTCGACGTCGAGTTCCTCTGCGACGATCTGCGCCAGGGCGGTCAAGACTCCCTGACCCAATTCGACCTTGCCGGAACGTACTTCGACGATTCCAGCGTCGCTGATGGTGAGCCACGTGCTCAGCACCGGATTGGCCGTCAGCGACGGACTCGGTTGACCACCGGTCATGCGTCACCCTCGTCCATCGCTTCCGCGGCGGCCAACACGGCGCGAATCACCCGGTTGTGGGCGCCGCATCGGCAGAGGTTGCCGTCGAGTGCGGCGCACACGTCCTCGCGCGTCGGGTGCGGTGTCTCTGCGAGAAGCGCTGCCGACTTGACCACGATGCCCGACATGCAGTAGCCGCACTGTGCCGCCTGAGCGTCCCGCAGCGCCAGGATGACCGGATGCGCGTCGCAGGCACCCAGACCCTCTACGGTCGTGATCTCCGTGCCTACCACCGTCGACACCGGGGTGTCGCAGGAATAGGTCGGGCGTCCGTCCACCAACACGTAGCAGGCGCCGCACGCGCCAAGGCCGCAGCCGAACCGAGTTCCCTTGAGGCCGAGATGATTGCGCAGTACGTACAGAAGCGCAGTCTGGCCTTCGACGTGCACCTCCACGCGCTGGCCGTTCACGGTCAGCGATCTTTGCACGGGTTGCTCGGACGTCATGGTTCCTCGACGTCGAGGCTACGCGGTGAGCGTCGACCTCGTCGTGTGCGCTAGGTGACCACGAAGTAGAAACCGAGCAGCAGTGCGAAGAGTCCGATCAACCATCCGCCGGTGGTGGCCTTCAGCCACGTCGGCGCGTTCCGCACCTCCATGAAATTCCAGATCACCAAGGCCGCCTTCACCGCAGCGATCAGTAGGACCACGACCGTGACGGCGGCGTTCAACTGATGGGCCGAGCCACCGTCACGGGCAGTCAGCCACGACACCACGGTGACGGTCGTGAGTACGGCCCAGACGATGGTCAGCGGATTGCGAACGTATGACGTCACGGATCACCTCATCAAGTAGAGCAACGCGAAAAGGACGAGCCATAGGACGTCGACCATGTGCCAGAAGGTCGCGCCGGTCTCGACGAACGTCATCTTGGGTCGTACCGACCGCAGGTTGCGAACGACGAAGCACAGGATGACGAGCCCCAGCAGGACGTGGCACAGGTGCAGCCCCGTCATCACGAAGTAGTACATGAAGAAGAGGTTCGTTCCCGGTGTCAGTCCAGCCGTGACCTCGGGAACGTACTCGAATGCCTTCAACACCGGGAATGCCGCGCCGAAGACCAATGCGATGCCGAATAGGCGAACCGCGTCGGTGACCTTGCCGCTGCGGGCCGCGCCCGTGCCAAGCGCGACGAAGAGCGAGCTCGTCAGCAGCATCACGGTGTTGATGGCGCCGATGTCCGAGTTCAGTCGTGCCTGGCTGGTCAGAAAGACCCCCTGGTCTTGGCCCCGGTAGTACACGTATCCGACGAAGTAGACGCCGAAGATGAGCAGATCGCCGACGACGAAGAACCACATACTCTTCTCGCCGGGAATATGGTTGCGCACGTTCAGGTTTCGTCGAACCGCGACGTCAATCATGCGATCGCCTTCGGCCGGACGCTCGGTGACTCGCGATCGAGCCACGCGTTCTCCAACTCGTCGTCCGGCTGGTTCTTGATCGCCCTGAAGATGCAGACGTAGACGATGATCTGCCACGACACGTAGAGCACCATGGCGAACCAGAACGTCATCAAGCCGTTCCAGGCGAACGGTCCCGACTTCGAGATCCAAACGGGCGCTGCCATCAGCTCGGTGACGTACTGCCAGACCGTGTAGTAGCCAAGCCACTTCGGCAGAACGTTGTTCTCATCGAGGATGATGGCCAAGCCGAACGCCATCCACATGACGCAGAAGCAGCCCAGCGAGCCGATGAACGCCAGGTAGCCAAAGTCATAGAGCATCAACAGGATCAACGCGTCGTACCCGGGTCGAAATGCGCCGAGTCCGAAGCAGAACATCGGGAAGAGCATGCCGACGATGGCGCCGGTCATCGAACCGACCATCATCGAGTATCGGAACACTGGCGACACCGACATGCGCTTGACCTGAATGAGGTACACGGCGTTCGACAGGGGCGCCAAGCCGAACGACATCGTCAGCATCGTGCACGCAATGAGCAGGTTGTGCGAGTGCATGAAGTCGACGACCTGTGACGCCGACGCGCTCGGCGAGCGCGGAGGCATCATCCAGCTCAGCGGCACGAACACGATGCCGAACAGGTTGAAGAAGAACGGCACGGTCCAGAACGCGATCCACTGATCGAGCTTGCGCTTCCTACGGCGCGGTTCCGCTTGCCCAGCTGCGGGCGGAGGTTCGGTGACGATGCCGTCGCTCACGCGAGCACCTCCTGCTGATGTTCTTGATTGTCAACGGTGCCTTGGCGATTGACGACCCGCAATAGCACGAAGAACATGACGACGAGGTAGATCGCGAGTACCGCGATTCGCAGGGTGAACGATACGCCGCCGTCCCACGCCAGCGGTCCCGTCTTGAACAGAATCGAGAAGGCGCTGGGAATCAAGAGCACGGAGGCGGCGACGTTGAAGTGTGCCACCCACCGGGGGAAGATCGGCTCTTGGCGGTCATCGAGATAGATGCTCACCGCGAGGCAAAGGTTCTGCACGACGATCGAACCGACCGGCGCGATGAAGAAGAACCACGCCATGTCGTTGAGCAGACTGATGAGCTGCGGATCACGGTCGGGTCTGAAAGCCGCTACCCCCCAACAGTAATCGGCGAGGATGAACGCGGTCGTGCCGACTCCGACACTGATGATGTAGGCGTAGGTGAACACACTGCTCGACGAACTGGTGCGGGAAATCTGCACGGCAGTGACGGCGAACAGGGGCACCAGCGATCCCGCGATCAGATTGCAGAGGATGACGACGCCGAGAATGCCAGTGTTGTAGTCGCGGAAGATGGCCGCGACCTGTTCGGGTGACAACGTCGGCGACAGCGGCGGGGCGAACAAGGGGAATACGACGTACGCGAGCGCGAACAGCGCCATCGCCGGCGGCGCCGTCCACAACAGAATGCGTTGGCCCTTGATGTTCATCGACGCCGTCTCCGTTTAGGTCCGTCGCTAGCCGTTCGGCTAGTGCTAGCGGATCAAAGGCTAGCCGATCGGCTATCAAGCTACAAGCATCATCCGGGTGCAACGCGAGCCGTTGGGCAGCCCGGCTTTGGGGCATTGCGGAACGCGTTGCGAGGCAAGGCGTTAGGGTTGCCAGCCATGGGCTTGCTGGACGGTCGCGTCGCGTTTGTCACGGGAGGTGCCCGCGGTCAAGGCCGCGCCCATGCGCTGGCGCTCGCCGCCGAAGGTGCAAACGTCGCCATCGCCGACGCGCCCCGTCCGATGAATCTGACGTATCCGCTCGGCACCGAGGACGACCTTCGCGGCACTGCCAAGGAGGTCGAAGAGTTGGGCGGGCTTTGCCTTCCGATCATCATGGACGTGCGCGACGCAGCCGCGGTGGGTGCGGCCGTGCAGGACACCGTCGACAAGCTGGGAAGCCTGGACATCGTGGTGGCCAACGCCGGGATCGTCAGCACCGGCCCGTTGGACGAGGTCACCGACGAGGTCTGGCAACAGCTGGTCGACACCAACCTGACTGGCGCGTTTCACACCTTGCGCGCCGTGGTTCCGGTGATGCGACGTCAAGGGTACGGCCGGATCGTCGTCACGTCGTCGATGGGTGGCCGCATGGGCATCCCGGACCTCGCCGCCTACAACGCGACGAAGTGGGGAGTCATCGGGATGGCCAAGTCCGTGGCGTTGGAGGTCGCCAAGGAGGGCATCACGGTGAACGTCATCTGTCCGACCACGGTGCACACGCCGATGGTGCAGCCCGTGGGCTCCGACGACGTTCCCGATGAATTGGTCCAGCGAATGATGCGGGCGAATCCGATTCCTCGGCCGTGGCTCGAACCCGAGGACGTCAGCCGCGGGCTTCTGTACCTGGTCACCGATCCGGGCGTCGTCACGGGCAGCGTGCTCGAGATCGGTCTTGGCGGGAGCGCTCGAATTCACTGAGCAGTTGGCCTACCGAATTGGCCCATGGGATTCCGCGCGGGCGGCTGCCCGCCGCGCCGACCAGGGGCCAAGCGGGATGGCGGCGATCAGCATCAGACTGACGGCCAGGCCGCTAACGGTGTTCGGCAGCGGCACCCCAAACGCGGCCAGCACGTGCGGGCCGCCGAAGAGGACCGCGAGCGTCAGCGCGCTGAAGCCGAGGGTGACGAGCCAGACGACGGCATCGTTCATGCGCCAGGTCGACGCAACGGATGGCCGGTTGCGCCGGTTGCGCCACTGTGCCCAAGCCAAACCGGCGAGTATCGCCAACCACGCGAACTGGGCGACCGTGGCCCACGCCGAGTTCAGGTCGCGGCCCAGCCCGTAGCTGACGAAGAACGCGGTGAGTATCAGGTACACCCACCAAGGGCCCTGGGTGTGGGCGTTGCGGATCGATTCGGCCTGAGTCTTGTCCATGGGAAATCCTTCTGGTGCGGGGAATCGTCGACTCAGTAGTCGGAGACGGCCTTCTTGACTACCGAGTCGACCTCGTCGGCCAGCAGGAAGCGCTCGGCGACGAGGGCTTCGGCGGCCGCGCGAACGGCAGCCGAGTAGTCGTCGACGGTCGGGTAGCGATCGGTGACCGACGGCCGGCCAGGGGCGAAGGGCAACTTGCTGCCGATGCGCTCGTAGAGCACGTCGGGCAGTTCCTCCACATGGGCCCTGGGATTCCAGCCCGTGTAGGCGGCGAGCGGTGCGGCGACCGCGGGTAGGCGGACGCCTGCGAGCTCGTTGCCGTCGGCATCGGTCGCCGACACCACGTCGACGAACGTCTCGCCGAGCTTGACGGGCCACTCGCCGATGCCACGGTCTGCGTCTGGTCCGAGGTAGACGGAGCGAGCGACGGGCAGCACGGCGAGACCGGGCGTGGCGGCGTGGCCGAATGCGGACAGCACCTCCTTGCGGGAAACGGCAGTGCCATCGCTGCTGCGCGGTACCCGGCTCGCGGGAGGCTGGAGACCCTCGACGACCCACTCTTCGAGCGCGAGCAGCAGAGCCCGGCTCACCGGCGTGACGTCGAGACGGTGCACGGGGTTGCCCGTCGGCAGCGACTCCTTGAAGTTGCTGCTGCCGAAGTGGTCGGCGCCGGCGATCATGTACGTCCGAACGTCGGGGTCCTCTGGCAGATCCCTGCCGGTGTAGGGGTCGACGTGCGTCAGGGCGCCGTCGCCGTTCCAGTACTCGGCCGAGCTGTTGGTGAAGACGATCTTCGGCACGCCGCCGAGCTCACGCTGCCGAGCGAGCAGATCGGCAGGGGCGAACGGGGCCATCGTGCCGAACCCGTTGGTCTGCGTGACCGACGGCTGCGCGAAGCGGTGGTTGAACTCGCCGCGCGCAGCGCTCGCGAAGTCGCTGAACACTCCGTCGAAGACGGTCATCCCGGACTCGTCGACGTTGAGGCCCTCGGAGAGGAACTGGCGCAGGAAGCGACCGGCCTGCGAAACGCCGTAGGCGAACGTGTGGTCGATGCCCTCGGCTCGCAGGTGCGACACCACGTCGCGAACCGCCAGCATTCCGCAGCCGACGACCGGGGCGAGCGACGTCCGGTAGACCAACTCGTACCAGTGGAACGGCTGGAAGCCGCCGTCCAAGGCCACGTGCGTCTCGTCGGTGAACTGCCACGTATCCCGCGGGATCGTGGTGGGCTCGGCGTCGGGCGACGTGCGGACGGTCAGAACCGCCTCGGGGTCGTTGACGTCGACGGTCGGGTACTTGGTGAAGTCGAACAGGAAGTCAGCGCCAGGCAGTGCTTCGACCTCGGGCGCCGAGTACCGCAGTGGGTGGACGTCGTGGGCACGGTCGGAGCGCCACTCGAGGCGCATCGTCCCTGCGGGCACCTCGACCTTGGGCGCGGTGAGGCCCAGGATCGCCGACGAGCGCTGTACGTCCCACTGCCAACCGCACGACGCGATCGTCCAGCCGCGGTCGAGCAGGAAGCCACCCTTCAGCCAAGGAGCGTTGGTGGGCACGCCGCGGTTGGGGACCACGAACAGGAGCTTGCCGTTGCCACCGTCCTTCGGGCGGATTAGCTGGAGGTCGGCGTCGTAGCGCACCAGGCCGTCGGCGTCGCGGGGCGCGAGCTCGAGATCGACGATGCGCTCGTTGCCGAGATGCTCGGGGTCGACCGCGAAGTTGACGGTCGCCTCGACGCATTCGTAGCGGCTATCGGCGTGCTGGTAGACGTTGTTCGTTCGAACTGACTCGACGGCCATGTCAGCTCCTCGTGGTGGTCGGTTGGGCGGTATCGCCGACGACGGTTGTCGTCATGAAGAGAGATTGCCGGAGACCTCTTGGAGGATCCTTGGCAATTTCTCAGGCGTGCCCTGCCGACGGCGAGATGCCCGGCGGCGACTGCTTCAGTCGCCGCCGGGCATCAGGTGAAACCGCCTAGACCCGAGGGAAGTTGGCTCCCGCAACCGCGTACATCGGTCCGCCGTGCTGCAACCGAGGACCGGCATGCGGCACGTCGACGCGCGGGCGCAGCTGGGCTGGGTGCGGGGCGGTGAACTCCAAACGCATTGTGCGGCCGCCGATCTTGACCGACATCCCGGGCCGCCACTGCGCAGAAGTCCACGGCGCGAGCTTCGTCCAGCCCTGCTGTCCCTGCTCGCGCACCAACGATCCGTTGGCCGAGTTGCGGTCGGTGACGATGACCTCGCCGTTGAAGAGTCGAATCTCCATGTGGGAGCGCGACATCTCACCCGTGACGTCGTCGATGCGAACCGGGCGAAGCCCGAGCTTCGTGGCGTTCGCCTTGTCGGGGTCACGACCGATCAGGAGATCCTGATCGATCTCGATGCGCGAGTTGTCGTCGAGCACGATCCATCGCCTCGGCGGCGGCCCGGCGACCACGGGAGCCGGGGCCTGCACGGCGACGGGAGCGACGAGGGGCAGGGGAGCGGCTGCGGGCGGCTGACCGATGACCGGTTGCACCGCAGGCACGCGTGCAGGCGTCTGGGGTGCCTTCGAGCACCAGATGACGGCGCCCTGGCCGGGCACGGTGCTGCCACCGGTGAGCGAGTAGATGCCGTTCCGCTGAGCTGGCGTGAAGGGTAGCTGGCCGGGCTCGTCGACGGTGACGACGACGGCAACCGCGGGCACCGGCACCGTCTGGTGCACCAGCCGGCCGCGACCCCGCAGGATGGTCTGCAGGACGCCGTCGTCGAGGACCACGGTCACGGCGCCCGAGATCAGGACCTCCAGGCCGGTGGCGGTAGGCATGATGATGCCGACGTCGACCAGCGCGCGGCTGAAGTTCGCCTGGCGCGTCATCTCCGTGAACGCACCTGCCAACGTCTTCTGCTCGGTGCGCCCGACCATCTCGACCAGAGCGGCCAGCTGATGTGCGGCAGCGGAGTTCTGCGTGAGCGGTGCCCGGTCCATGTGGGCCACGACGATGACCGTGCCGTTGACATTGGCCACCAGGTGCCTGCCGGGGACGACCTCCACCTCGCGAGGCGGGCTGATCACCCGCTGGCACACCATCGTCTGCTGATGGCCGACCTCGGAGAGCTGGCGTGCCAACTCGGGATCGGATACCGGCGGGGAGGTCGAGTGGTCGGACGGGGCCTCGCTGATGCCGATCTTGGAGTGCAGCCAGCGCAGCGGGGCCGGGGCCCACCAGTTGAGATCGCCTGCCAGCTTGAGGAAGGCGGGCACGACGACAGCTCGGATGATCGTCGCGTCGATCACGACGGCCAACGCCGTGCCGATGCCGAACATCTTCATGAACGACAGCCCGCTGGCGAACGAGAAGAGGGTGATCGTCAGGAGCATCGCTGCGCTGCTGATGATCCGCCCGACCCGGCCCAACCCGACGACGGTGGCGGCGTCGTTCGACAATCCCGACTCCCTGGCCTCCTTGATGCGGCTGAGCAGGAAGATCTCGTAGTCGACCGACAGGCTGAACGCGATCGAGCACAGCAGCACGACCATCGACAGGTTCAGCGGGGCGGGAGTGACGCCCAAGTAGTGCGCCAGGTGCCCGTCCTGGAAGACCCACGTCATGATCCCGAGAACTCCGCTCAGCACCAGCACGTTGAGGACCAGCGCCTTGAGCGGGACGATCACGCTGCCCGTGAACAGGAACAGCAGGATGAAGGTGGACACCGCGATCAGGCCGATCGCCAGTGGCAACTTGTCGCCGATCGACTTGCTGCTGTCGATCAGTTCGGCCGTCGCGCCGCCGACCTCGACCTGGTGGTCGACGATCATGCCGCGAATGTCGCGCACCATCTGCTGGGCACGGGCCGAGTCGGTCTCGACCGAGATGAACACCGTCGCCTGGCTTGCGGCATCCGGTGCGATCGACGGCACGGGGCCTGCGGGCTTGCCGTGCGCGAAGGTACCGATCGGACCCTGGACGACGATCACGTCGTCCATGTTCGAGACCTTGAGCGCGAGATCCTTGAGCGCGGCAGCGTCGTTGCGCGTCGCGAGCGTGATCGTCTGCGAAACGTCCATCTTGTACTCGTTCGGGTTCTGCAGCGAGTCGGCGACCTGACGCGAGGTCGAGCTCTCCGGCAGCGCACGCTGGTCCGGCGTTGCGAACTTGGCGTGCAGGAACGGAACGCCGAGCCCGACCAGAATCACGATCACGGGCAATGCGTACATCACCGGGCGCTTGATCACGGCCTCGGCGACGCGCCGCCAGAAGAGCGAGTCCGCCGACGGCGAGGTCTTGCGTCGGATCACCTTCAGCGACTCGATCTTCGTGCCGAGGATCGCGAGGAATGCCGGCAGCACGACGATCGCGCTCAGCGCCGAGAGCAGTACGACGGCGCTGGCGGCCAGACCGACCGACCGCAGGAAGTAGATCGGGAAGACGAGCAGTCCGACCATGGCCAGCGTGACCGTCACTGCGCTGAACAGGATGGTGCGGCCCGCGTGGTCGACGGTCGAGATGATCGCCTCGTGGTGCTCCTTGCCGTTGTCGCGTTCCTCCCGGAACCGCGACACCATGAGCAAGCCGAAGTCGATGGACAACCCGAGACCGAACGCGGTCGCGACGGTGAGCGCGTGCGTCGAGACGTCCGTCCACATCGTCATCAGGGTCAACACCAACAGCGTCATGATGATCGAGCTGACGCCCACCATGATCGGCAGGAACGCGGCGACGAGGCCGCCGAACACGACGATCAGGATGACGAAGGTGACGGGCAGGGCGACGGCCTCGCTGAGCTTGATGCCTGCCTTGACCTTGGCCCGGATCTCCTTGGAGACGCCGAGGTCGCCACCAGCACGCAGCTCTACGTTCGGGTCGTTGGGCAGGCCGTTGATGATGTTGGCCGCGCGGTCGGATGCTTCGTCCTCGTTGCCGCCGACGTGCACCAGGATCAGCCCAGACTTGCCGTCCACGCTGCGCAGGTTGGTTTCCTTGGGATCTTCGAATGTCTTGGTGACCTGCGAGTCCGGCTCTGCCTTCGCGAGCTTGGTGACTTCGTCGACGACCTTCGAGACGTCTGGGCTGTCGAGGCCTCCGCTGCGGGGGATCACCTGGACGATGAGGTTCGAGCTCGTCGGGAACTCCTGGTTGAGGAAGTCTTCGACCTGCGACGACTCCGACGCCGGGTCCGTGTACCCGCCGACCTTCAGCTTGTCGGAAACGCCACTGCCGAACACGACGCTGGCACCCAGCAGGATTGCGACCAGGAGCAGCACCAGCTTGGGCCGCTTGACGGTGAACTCAGCCAATTTCCTCAACATGGAAGGAGTCTTTCCTGTGGCTCTTGGTGTTTTCTAAATGCGTTCTTGGCAGGGTCAGGCGGGCACTGCGACGAGCCGCTCGTCAGCCGAGCTCGGCGCCTCGCCACGCGCCGCGATCTTCAGGAAGACCCGTGCGACCAGGGGCGCAGCGAACAGCATAAGCAGAATTCGGATGACCTGCGCGGCCATGACGAACGTGACGTTGGAGCCTGTTCCCACGGCAGTGGCCAGCACTGCGTAGACGCCGCCGGGGCTCGTCGCGAGGTAGCCGTCGAGCATGCTCAGACCTGCCACCTTCGCAAGGACCACGCCGAAGCCGGCAGCGGGCACGTTCAGCACGACGATCAGCCCGAGCACGGTCGGAAGGATCCGCTTCATCGTCTGGAACGACTCACGGGTGAACTCGAGCCCGGCCTGCCAGCCGATCAGCATGATTCCAGCCTGCACCAGAATCATCGGAACGGTCAGCCCTCCCGCGATGCCGGTGAGGTCCAAGACGATTGCAATCGCCATCGGACCGAGCAACCCGGCGCCAGGCAGCCTCACCGAGCGGCCTGCCGCGGTGCCGACGACGACGATGAGAGCGACCACTGGAACGCTGTAATACCAAGGCAGCGAATAGGTTTCGGACAAGTGCGCCGCATTGTCCTCGGTGCTGTGGAAGAACAGGGCCACGATGATGGGCATCGACGCCATGATCAGGGCGACGCGGAGGTACTGGACGGCCGCGACGATCCGGTCGTCGGCGCCGAGCTCCTTGGCGATCGCCACCACTCCCGCCGCGCCCCCCGCTACCAGCGAGAGGGCGCCGGTCAGTGGGCTGACGTTGCGGTGCAGTCCCAGCAGTGCGCCGCCTGCGACGCTGATGGCCAGCGTGCCGATGCCGATGGCGATGACGATCGGCCAGTTCGAGCCGAGCGCGTCGAACGAGACGCTGTGCACCAACAATCCGGTGTAGACGCCGAGCACGCCTTGAGCGGCGCGGCCCGCGGTCGACACGGTGTTCGGCGCATACCGGGCCAACATCTTGGCGAGGACGCCGCAGCCAATGGCGATGAGGACGAGGTCGAGCGTGTTCATGGGCGAGAGACTGCGACACGCGTCTTGGCGGATTCTTGATGCCTTTCATGCACCCCCCGCAGGCCGTTTAGAAAGTTCCAAGAACGCGTCCACAGACTTCCCGGGAAGGAACGCGGAGGCTTCCCAGGAAGAACGCCGCCCTACGCCGCCGGCGGCCGTAGCCTGGACGCATAGAGCTTGACATGGAAGGACAGTCCCGATGAGCATCGAGGCAACGCAAGTAGAGGCCGGATTCCGGCGCATGCCGATCACCGGGCCCACGGTTTGGAATCGCGCCAGCCTTCGCGAAGACGACTACGTCGTCGCGGTCCAACCGGATCAGGCCGCCGCCTGTATGCAAATTCGCGACGAGCTACGTCGCAATGGCAAACGGATCGACACCATCGAGCCCTCGGACTTCCAAGCGCGCGGCCTGGCGCAGATCGCCAGTGGAATCCGTCGCTGCATTCTGTCGGGCCCCGGCTTCTGCGTGCTGCGCGGACTTCCCCTAGATGGTTGGACGGACGAGGAGGCCTCGATGCTGTACTGGGGCCTTGGCACCTACCTCGGCACTCCCCAACCACAGAACCGGCAGGGCGACCGCGTCTACCTCGTCCAGGACACCGGCAAGACGACCGCGGAGGCACGCGGCTCGAAGACCAACGCGGAATTGATCTTTCACTGCGACGGTGCCTCCGGCTACCTCGGCAGCAAGGTCGACGTGCTCGGGCTGTTCTGCCTGCGCAAGGCGGTATCCGGCGGCGAGTCACGCATGGTGAGCTCCCACAACGCTTACAACACGCTGTTGGAGACGAGGCCCGATCTCGTTGAAACCCTTTACGGCCCATTCTGTTTCGACCGGTCACGCGAGACGCTGCCCGGCGAGGACCCCATTTCGGTTGGCTCGGTGTTCACCGACACGCCCGACGGCGTTCGCGTGCGCTACAACCGCGCTTACATCGAACTAGGCCATCATTTCGCCGACAAGCCGCTGGACGCGCCGCAGCGCGAGGCGCTCGACGCTCTCGATCAGGTGCTCAACGATCCTGCCAACTCCGTCGAGTTCACCCTTGACCCCGGGGACGTGTTCTTCGCCAGTGACCATGCGACGATGCACAATCGGCGCAAGTTCGTCGACGCTACCGAGGTCGCGGATCGGCGCTGTCTCGTGCGGCTTTGGCTCGAAGGCGAGCCCCGCAACTCGACGGTCGGCTAGGCCTCGCACAAGTCGCCCAGCCTTTAGTTAGCTTCGTTGAGAAAGCTCCAAGAGCAGTCAGACACACTCTCTTCAGAACGTGGCCCACCCCATGTACGGGCCGCGATGACAACCAGAGAGTTAGTGAAAGGACTGAGCAGATGAGCGAGTCGACGCAAGTACTGTCCGACACCCGGCGCCAGTCGGTCGATGGCCCCACGGTCTGGAATCGCGCGAGCCTTCGCGCCGAGGACTACGTCTACACGGTGACCCCAGAGCAGGCAGCCGCTTGCTTGCGGATCCGGGATGAGCTGCGGCGCAACGGAAGGCGGCTCGACACCATCGAGCCTGCGGACTACCGCTCGCCCGAACTCGCGGAGCTCGCCACCGGAATCAGCCAGCACATCGTCTTCGGCCCCGGCTTCTGCGTGCTGAAGGGGCTCCCCATCGAGGGCTGGACCGACGAGGAAGCGTCGATGCTCTACTGGGGCCTCGGCACCTACCTCGGCGGGCCGTTGCCGCAGAACCGTCAGGGCGATCGCGTCTACCTGGTTCAGGACACCGGGCTCACGGTCGGCGAGGCGCGCGGCTCGAAGACGAACTCCGAGCTGATCTTTCACACCGATTCCGCGTGCGCCTATGCCGGCAGCCGGCCCGACATCCTCGGCCTGCTGTGCCTGCGCAAGGCGATGTCGGGCGGTGAGTCGCGGATGATCAGCGGCCACAATGCCTACAACGCGCTGCGCGAGTCGGCACCCGAATTGCTCGAAGAGCTCTACGGGGAGTTCTGGTTCGATCGTTCGAACGAGACCCAACCCGGTGAGGATCCCTACTCGGTCGGCGCGATCTTCACCGACACCCCCGCAGGCGTGCAGATCCGCTACAACCGCCTGCACATCGAGCTGGGCCACTACCGCGGTGGTCGGCCGTTGACCGACCGTCAGCGCCAGGCTCTCGACGCCCTCGACGCCGTGCTGAACGATCCGGCCAACTCCGTCGAGTTCAAGCTAGAGCCGGGTGACGTGTTCTTCGCCGACAACTACGTGACGTTGCACAACCGGCACGGTTTCGTCGACGAGCCCGAGGTGGAGAAGCGTCGCTGCCTGGTGCGCCTGTGGCTCGGTGGGGAACCGCACAACGCGGCTTCGCCTTCGCGACGGACGACCCACGGCGTCCTGCGTTCGCGCCGTCGCTGATCGAACGAGCCGAGGGCGGCGATCGACGCCGACGGGGGCACGCCGAGGGCGCAAGGGTGTGGACTCGTTTGCCCTTGGGTATGCCTGGTTGGGCAATGTGCTTCAGACAGTCGACGACCTTCCCAGCCCTACTGCTAGTCGGGATGCTGTCCGTAGCCTGCTCGGGGCCACCGGGCGGCGGTGCCGAATCATCAACGGTCGCAACGTCGTCGACCTCCTCCGGGCTAGGCCCTACGGCTGTCGAGCTGCCCCCCGTTCTCGTGAGTTATGCGTGCGAAGGTACGACGACGCTGTTGTCCGCGATGTTCTACAACGCTCGACGGCCAGCAGAGCTGGTGCTCACCTGGGGTCAGCAGACCGCGCGGCTGACGCAGCAGCCAATGGGCAGCGGCATCCGCTACGTCGGCGACGGCGTCGAGTACGACGAACACCAGGGGAGAGTGGACGTCGACTTCAAGGGCACCCAACTGAGTTGTCGGGCAAACCAGCCGTAATCAGGATTAGTCGCGTGAATCGGCTCGCGTAGGCAAAGCCGGACGTTGCACACCGCGCGTGGGTGTGTCACTCAGCAACCTCGGCGGCATGCAATCCGCATGACTCGTGCGGCCAGCGGTGACAAACTGAGCCGATGATCGACAACGAGATTTACGCACGGCTTGGCACGCTGGAGCAGCTCGTCAAGAATTTATACGAGAAGACCGGCATACCGATCCCCGATCTTGCGACGCTCGCCAGGACGACGGTGTCACCCCGCGTGCAGCAGCTGATCGCGTCGGGCGACAAGATCGGCGCCATCGTCGCCTACCGGCAGGAGACGAACGCCGACTTGGCCACGGCGAAGAAGTTCATCGAATCGCTCTGACCGATCTCCACGCGATCTCCATGCAATCTCCAAGCACCGTGTCGACGAACGGCTGATCCTGAGTGCACGGCAAATGCTTGCCAACTCATCAGGAGATCAGTCATGAAGAAGTCCATCGTCAACCTCGCCGTGTTCGGCGCCATGTCCGCAGCAGCCCTCGGCCTCGCTGGCACCGCAACGGCCGTTCCGTTCGGTGGCTCGAACGCCTCCGATGCCGTTGCGACCCTGCAGTCGCAGGGGTTCTCGGTTCAGATCAACGGCACGGTGAACGTGCCGCTGTCTCGGTGCACCGTCCTCGGCGTGCACGGGCTGCCCGGTCCCGAGGTGGCGGGACGCCAAGGCTCCCCCTCCTCTGGTGAGCAGGGGTCTGGCACCGTGTTCGTGGACGTCGACTGCACGCACTAGGAGGGAGGGTGGGACCGACCGGGGGAGAGGTCCCACTGCGATCGGCCCCGGCGACCCGCAGACGATTGCCAGCCCCCTGCACACGCCGTAGCCTCGTGACGTGGTGGGATCCGCTGCAGTCAGCGCGGACGACCTGGCCGCCTTGGAATTCTTCGGAGGCTGCCCAGTTGAGTCGCTGGGGCCGATCGCAACTCAGCTGCGCCCGCTGACCGCCGTACCGGGGCAGGTCCTCATGCACCAGGGCGAGCAGGCCATCTCGTTTCTCCTCATCAGCAAGGGCCGCGTCGAGATCCACCACGAGGGGACGGACGGGTTCGTCCTCGTCGAGTTGGGGCCCGGCATGATCGTCGGCGAACTCGCGCTTCTGCGTGACGCCCCTCGGACTGCGACGGTCACGGCCGTCGACGAGGTGTCGGGTTGGGTCGGTGGTCGCGAAGCCATCGGCGACATGCTCGAGATTCCGTGGCTGCTCGACAAGCTGTTGCGGACGGCGCGCCAGCGACTCGCCACCTACATCACTCCCATCGCCGTTCAGTTGCGCGATGGCACCGACCTGCGGTTGCGACCCGTCCTGCCCGGGGATAACGCACGCGTCGTGCGTGGGCCCGTCGAGTTCTCCAGCGAAACCCTGTATCGCCGGTTTCAGACGACCCACACGCCGACCCCGGCCCTGATGCGGTACCTGTTCGAGGTGGACTACGTCAACCACTTCGTGTGGGTATTGACCGACGGCGTGGACGGACCGGTCATCGCCGACGCGCGGTTCGTCCGCGAAGAGGCCGACACGGCCACCGCCGAGATCGCGTTCATCGTCGGCGACGAGTACCAGGGACGAGGCGTCGGGAGCTTCCTCATGGAGGCGCTGGCCGTTGCGGCTCGCGCGGGCGGCGTCACGCGATTCACCGCGCGCGTGCTTGCGGACAACTACGCGATGCGCGCGATCCTCGACAAGTACGAACCGCAGTGGCACCGCGACGAACAGGGCGTGGTGACCGCACTCGTGAATGTGCCTGCGCCACGGACGTTGTCGCTTTCGCCCAAGATGTATCGCCAGATTCGTTCCATGGCGGGCCAGGTCATTAGGGTGGTCGGTTGATGAGGCCTCCCCTTTCGAAGGACACGCGGCTCTGCATTTCGCTGGCTGCTCGACCTAGCAACATCGGTACCAGGTTCCACAACCACCTGTATGACGTTCTGGGCCTTGACTTCATCTACAAGGCGTTCACGACGACGGACATCGCCGCGGCCATCGGCGGCGTACGGGCGCTCGGCATCCGGGGCTGCTCGGTGTCGATGCCCTTCAAGGAGGACGTGCTGGCGCTGGTCGACGTGGTCGAGCCGTCGGCGCATGCGCTCGGATCGGTCAACACCATCGTCAACGACGGCGGCCGTCTGACCGCTTCCAACACCGACTACCTCGCGGTCCAACGCCTCATCGTCGAACACCGGCTCGACCCCGCCGACACCGTGCTCATCCGCGGTAGCGGCGGCATGGCGAGCGCAGTCGGTGCGGCATTCCGGGACAGGGGTTTTCACGCAGGCACGATCGTCGCACGCAACCACGAATCTGGAAGTGCGCTCGCCGAGCGGCTCGGTTACGAATACGCCGACGAGGTCGGCTCCCGTGTCGCTTCGGTGCTCGTCAACGTCACCCCGATCGGGATGGCAGGCGGGCCCGAGGCCCATGAGTCCGCGTTCGGCCCAGAGACGATCACGTACGCGCACAACGTGTTCGACGTGGTGGCTCTGCCGTCGGAGACTCCGTTGATCACTGCGGCCCGTTCGGCGGGCGTCTCCGTCATCACCGGTGCCGAGGTCATCGCGCTACAGGCCGCGGAGCAATTCGAGCGGTATACGGGCGTACGTCCGACGGCTGAACAGGTCGCCGAGGCATCGGCCATCTCTCGGGCGTAATCGTTACGGAGCGTTGATCACCACGATGGGGCGGCGCACGCGCTCGAGCATGTGACCGGTGAAGCCGGCATACATCATCCGCGCCTGAACGAACCAGTCCATCGACGAGTGCACCGCAGCCGCCGTTGGCGGCGCATCCGCCGGCAGCGGAATCTGGAACGGCAAAACCACGGGTACGTTGGCGCGCAACGGGATTCGCTTGCCGAGCGTCACCACTCGCCCGTCCAACTGGCCGCCGGGGCTCGGGGCACGGGTCAGCGGATGAGACGCGCGCTCGCGCTGCCACGATACGGCCAGATCACCGTCGGGCAGATCCATGGTTGGAAGCAGGGTCACCTGGCCGGTGATGTCCTCACCGGCGCGCTGAATCGGCGACGACAGCGCGATGTCGATGACCGTCTCGGCAGCGCCGGAGACCACCTCCAACGGCTCCACGTGGGCTTCGACGTCGGCGGATCCGATGAGAACGGTGAACTCGCCGCGTGCGTCGACGTCGCGACCGCCGCGTGCGACGGACAGTCGGCATTCCCAACGAGCGATCGACGACGACGAGGCAGGTGCCCATGACGGAATGCGGAATGTCGATGAGGTGCCCGCGAACTCACCCGTTGCGATCGGGATGTCCTCGGCGATCACGCTGACCCAGTCGTCGGTGTCGCGGTCACCGCCGTAGTTGGTGCCAACCTGATCGGCGGTCCAGAAGCTGTCGTTGCCCGCGGCTGCTGCCGCGTCAACCCGACCGGCCCAGTGATAGTTGTAAAAGTTCGTGTAACCCCAGTCCAGGCGGGCCGCGGTGACCTTGTCGATGGGCTTGTCGGTGGTGACGGTCGCCTGGACGGTCTGTCGCGGGCAGACGACCGCTGGCGTCACGACGACGGACGCGCCACCGCTGCGACTGAAGAGTCCCACTACGTTTCGAACCACTTCTTGTTCTTGTACTTCGCCCTGTTCGCGGCGTACTCCTCGGGATGGTTCTTCTTCTGGTACGCGCGCGCCGGCCAGAAGATCAGCCACAAGACCGGGTAGACCGTGATGTAGAACAAGCCGGTGACTACGGCGCCCATCAACACGGCGAACACCCACGCCGGGTAGATGAGGATCAGGCAGAACTGGAGGAATTGCTTGATCACGACGGGGTAGCCCTCGGCCATCGACCACACGTAGCGCGGGCTCATCATGTGCAGGAACCGCTTCACCCTCGACGTCTGCGCCTCGGCGTCCGCCTGCGCCTCGCTGACGTCTCGACCGCGTTCCTCCCTAGTGAGTCCGCGCTGCGGTGGCGGAGGTTCGCTGGGGTTTGGGGGATGCACAGCAGTCATCAGGCCAGGCCTCGTTTCTGTCGGAAGATCGGCAGGAACCTCTTTGCCAACGGAGAGTACCCAACCAGCATCGGAGTCACGGGGTGATGGTGGTCTTCTCGTCGATGTCCGACATGGCGCCCAAGAGCGGGCCCATACCGTCCTCGGTGCTCTTGGCATTGAGCTGCAGGACGTACAGCCCGTTCGGGCTAGGGATGACGATCGTCTTCTGCGCGACGAACAGCTTGCCGCCGTCCTTGTCATAGGTTCCACCGATCTGGAACCCGTTGAACCCGCCGAGCTTGGTGTTCTCGCCCGATCCGCCCTCGAACCCTGGCAGGTTCCTCACCTCACCCGCCGCGTAGCCGAGGACTTCGTCGGGCTTGGCGGGGTCGGAGAGCTTCACCATCATGGCGACGATCGTCGGTACGGGCTTCGCGGCAGCCGGGTCGGCGTAGTCCATCGCGGCGTAGGCGCCATTGGGCTTCGTAGCGTCGGCATCCGTCCAGCCGTCGGGGATGGGCAGGGTCACCACCGGGGCCCCGGCCTCTCCCTTTGCCACGGGCGTCTCGGTGATTCCGGTTTTCTTGATGTAGTCGGCGATCGTCTCGTTCGGTCCCGACGCAGCGACCGCCGAGGTCGGCGCGGCGGTCGAAGTCGCGCTGCTCGACGCGCTGCTGCTGCTGGCGGTTGAGGTCGTCGGCTCCGTCTTGGTGTCCGACCCGCAGCCCGCGAGCGCCAGGCTTACCGCGAGGACGGCGATGGCGGCACCACCGGCTCTGGTGTGCGTTCTCATGGGTCGTTCTCCTGTCGTAGAAAGCAGCCTGAGCCTACGGTCGCAGGCTCGCGCACCGGGCTTGAATCAGAAAGCGATCTCTTGGGTGGTAAAGCGATCGGTCACGTTGCCGGTCAACGATCGGTCGTACGGGTCGATCGCCTTGGCGTCCCCGCCGTCGGACAGATCGAGCGCGTCGAACTCGACCCAGATGATGCTTGGGCTCGTCGTCAGCTCGAAGAAGTACATCCGGTTGGTCAGATCGCACACCGTTCGGTATTCGGTGTTGTAGACGCCAAATTCGGCATATGGCGCGCCGAAGGGTACCGAGACATTGCGCATGATGGCCATCACGCCCGCGACCGCTTGGCGCTCGTCGACGGGCTTGGGGAGCAGCGCCGAGTAGTAGGCCGCTCGCTGGAAGCGATCGATCGCATTGACGTTGCCGGGCAATGGCATTTCGCAACTGGGGTGCGAGAAGTCTTGAGCCGCAAGAAGAGCCAATTGCTCGTCGTACGTCGGGTCGTTGGTCATCAGCGTGAATTCGCGACCGTGGTGGACGACGAGGTTGCCGTCTGCAAACTCGAGAATCGCCGAGTCGCCGTCGATGTCCTCGATGGCGAGGTGCATCGTCGCGTCGTATCCGTGGGTGCCGACCATCACCAACTGGATGCCGTCCATGAGTGCCAACGCCTCCGAAACCGTCGCAGCCTGGTCGAGCAGATATTGTGGCCACAGGGCGATGTGCAGGCCGGGGCGCGCCGAGTCGCGGGCGCCGACGTCGGTCGATTGCAGGTAGAGGCCATGCGCCGCGAGTCCGCGCTCATTGAACCCGTCGACGGTGCCGATGCCGTAAACCGTGGTCGCCAAGCTGGCGTACGTGCTGCTCCACCGCAGCGGGTTGTCGGTGACGACGATTTCGCCGAGCATCACTCCTCCGTCGCGCTGGCGACCACGTGGCGACGCGACGATCAAAGGCTCCGTCGACTCGGGCCAGTCCATGGTGCGACCAGTCAGTACTGCGACGCCATTGATATTCCACAAAACCCGAGTGCACACGGCGTCTCCTATCGACTGGGCGAGCGTAGCCGTGGTAGCAAGGCGGCGTGCGTGTCTTCGCGACGTGTCTCCTGGCCGCGTGTTGTGCTGCCTGCGGCCATCCGGGTCCTGGCACGCCAACGTCGACGTCGTCGGCGTCTTCGGTGGAGTCGGCTCGGCCGACCGAGGTCCAGCCCGTCAACATCGCTCGCGTGCAGGGCGATCTGCCCGCCGGCTACGAATTTGCCGGCCTCACTGGGCGGACGGCCCCGCTGGCGCTGTGGGGATTCGGGCCGGATTGGGTGTCGGATCCGCCGCAGTGCGGAGCGCTGGGGGTACCGGCGGGCGAGGATGCGCGAGTCGTCGGGTGGTCGGGGTCTGGGCCAGGTGGCATCGTCTACGCGGCCGTCGCCGAGGCCCGGGTGGACCTGGATGGGGCGCTCGTCGATGGGTGCGGCAACTGGTCGGTCACGGCGGGACACACCAACGGAACGGTTCTGCTCGTCGCCGCGCCCCCGATTGAGGGCGTCGCAACGCTCGGAATGTCCTCGGATGCCACGACCCGCGTCGAGGGAGGCACCGAAACCCATTCGCACGCCGACACGTTCACCGCCTATCTCGGCGATTACGTGACCTACGTGACGGTGGTTACCGATCCTGGAACGGCAGGCCCTCGCCTCGACGCGGACTTCGCGGCAGGACTGCTGACGAAAACGGTGACGGCGTTGCGAGGCTGACGTCGTGCAGCCAGGTAGATTGGCGGCGATGCTGAGGACCCTGCTGTTGGTGGTGTGCGCCGGCCTGTTGGCGGCTTGTTCTGGCGGCGAAGCGGGCGGAGGGGGCAAGTCCGCCGACATCGCCAGGGTGGTCGACGTGAAGTCGACCTTCGGGCCCGAATTCCACGTGACGACCGTTGCGCCGACCGGGATCGATCCGCATCTCCTTGCGCCGCAGCCACTTCCGCAAAAGGTGACGTTCGACCCCGCTGACTGCGCAAAGCTCGCGACGGCGTCGACCATTCCCAAGGGTGTCAAGGGCAACATGGCTGCGATGACGGCGGAGGGCCAAGGCAACCGGTTCATCGCGATTGCCGTCGAGACCTCCGAGCCGTTGCCCGTCAACGAGCCGGGAAAGGGGTGCGAGCGCGTCGCCTTCGCCGGGCCAGGCGCCAAAGGGCTCGTCGAGGTGACCGATTCGCCGTCGATCCAGGACGTTCAGGTCGTGAGCACTCACCGCGTCGTGCAGACCGAGGTCAACGGAAAGCCAGCGGGCGGTGAGCTTTACAACTACGTGGCGACCTTCGGTTCGTTTCTGGTGATCGTCACGGCCAATCCGACCGTTGTGCCGGACAAGCCTGCAGCCCCCGTCGACGTCAAGCGTGCCCGCGATCTGCTAGTGGCAGCGGTGGCAGCCGTGCGGGGGGCGTCCTAGCGAACGCCTCGCGGCCGGAACTGGATGCTGATCCTGGGCCCGGTCGGCTTCGCCGTCTTCGGCACGGAGTGTTCCCAGGTGCGTTGGCAGGAGCCGCCCATCACCAGAAGGTCGCCGTGCCCCTGCGGCAGCCGCAGCGAGCGGCCGCCGGTGCGGGGACGCATCGCGAAAACCCTTGTCGTTCCGAGGCTTACGATTGCCACCATGGTGTCCTCGGTGCTGCTGCGTCCGATCGTGTCGCCGTGCCACGCGACGCTGTCATTGCCGTCGCGGTACAGGCACAGGCCTGCGGTGGTGAACGGCTCGCCGAGTTCGCGAGCGTAGATGTCGTTGAGGCGTACTCGCAGCTTGGCCAGGGCCGGATGGGGTGCCGGCTCGGCGATGAGGTCGTGGAAGCTGACGAGCCTCGGCACGTCGAGCAGGCGGTCGTACATCTGCCTGCGTTCGGCGCGCCAGGGTATGGCCGACACGAGCTCGTCGAACAGTTCGTCCTGCCCGCTCAGCCAGCCGGCCCGTACGTCGAGCCAGGCGTCTTCACTCAGGGATAGCCGTTCGGCGTGGTCGAAGAGCGAGCCCTGGACCGAGAGCGACACGCCCCGATGATATCGCACAGACGTTCGATTTTCATAGGTTGACCGGCCCGGGTCCTCGGATCGCCAGCGAGTCGTCGGGATTTGAAAGGGCGCAGGTCTTGAGGCTCATGCATCCGCAGCCAATGCAGCCCGCGAGGTTGTCGCGGAGCCTCTGCAAGTGCAGGATCCGCTCGTCGATGTCGTCGCGCCAGCCCGCCGACAGTCGCGCCCAATCCTTGCTGGTGGGCACCCGGCCGGTGGGCAGCATCGCCAGTGCGTCGCGTATCCGGCCGAGCGGGATGCCGAGACGCTGCGACATTCGAATGAAGGCGACGCGCCGCAGAGTCTCGCGGGCGTATCGACGTTGATTGCCCGAGGTGCGCCTGCTCTTGATCAGACCTTCGCGTTCGTAGAAGTGCAGTGCGGACACCGCAACACCGCTGCGACGCGACATCTCTCCTGGCGTGAGTTCGAGCATCTCCATAGACCTCAACAATAGTTGAGGCGCAGGTTCACGCTAGGCAGCCTCGAGTGGCTACGGTGCTAGGTGTGACGGATACGGTGTTGGGTTCCAATTCGGAGGTGGGCACCCTCCGGGTGGTCGTCCTGCATCGCCCGGGAGCCGAGCTGCAACGGCTGACGCCCCGCAACAACGACAGGCTGCTGTTCGACGGCATGCCGTGGGTGGCGCGGGCACAGCAAGAACACGACGCGTTCGCCGACCTGCTTCGCTCACGAGGGGTGGAGGTTCTGCTGCTCGCCGACCTGCTGACCGAGGCCTTGGCGAGCGGGGCGGCTCGCATGCAAGGAATTTCGGCTGCGGTCGATGCGCGACGCCTTGGTCTGCCCCTTGCTCAGGAGCTGGCGGCCTATCTGCGGACGCTCGACCCGACCCCGCTCGCGCGGGTGCTGATGGCGGGGATGACGTTCAACGAGTTGCCATTCGGCGAAAGCGAACTCTCGCTGGTACGGCGGATGCACCACGGCGGGGACTTCGTCATCGAGCCGCTGCCGAATCTGCTGTTCACACGCGACTCGTCGTTCTGGATCGGGCCACGCGTCGCGATCACGTCGCTGGCACTGCCTGCGCGGGTGCGCGAGACGTCGCTGACCGACCTTATCTACGCCCATCACCCGAGGTTCCTCGGTGTGCGGCGGGCATACGAATCGAGGTCTGCCCCCGTCGAGGGCGGTGACGTGTTGTTGTTGGCCCCCGGCGTCGTGGCGGTTGGGGTGGGCGAACGCACGACTCCTGCGGGTGCGGAGGCGTTGGCGCGCAGCCTGTTCGACGATGATCTGGCGCATACCGTGCTGGCGGTGCCCATCGCACAGGAGCGGGCCCAGATGCACTTGGACACGGTGTGCACGATGGTCGACGTCGACGCCGTCGTCATGTATCCGAACATCGTGGACTCGTTGTCGGCGTTCACGATTCATCGCAGGGCCGACGGCGTGACGATCGATCGTGCGGTGCCCTTCGTCGACGCGGCTGCCGACGCGATGGGAATCGAGAAGCTACGAGTCATCGACACCGGACTCGATCCGGTGACCGCCGAGCGTGAGCAGTGGGACGACGGCAACAACACTCTGGCGCTGGCGCCAGGCGTCGTGGTCGCCTACGAGCGGAACACCGAAACCAATCTGCGGCTGCAGGATTCGGGTATCGAGGTGTTGTCGATCGCGGCATCTGAGCTGGGCACCGGCCGCGGTGGCCCGCGTTGTATGTCCTGCCCCGTCGCCAGGGATCCACTCTAGTCGCGTGCGTAGGTGCGACGCCGCATGCGAAGTGCATCGCGAGCCCGGCCCACGATCGTCGTTCGCAAGTGTTGGTCCACCACCTGGATTTCCACCCAGCCCATCCGCTGCAGCAGATCCTGGCGTGAGAGTCGTTGGACTATGAATGCGTCATCGGGCTCGTAGTGGCTGACGCCGACTTTCGCGTCTTCCCAACCCATTCCGATTATTGCCGCAGTGGGCCCTTCACCAAGCACTATGCTCGTCCGCGGCGTGGGCAGCCCGCCGTCGATGAGCCACAAGCGAATTTGAGTTTCCTTCGGGGTCCGCGTGCCACCGTCCATCAGGGAGAGAGCCTCCCACGCCCCCTCAACGCCGCGCGCGCCCCGATAGCGCTCGATCAAGGGCACTACCTGCCGGTACTCGACCCCAGTGACCGCAGCTAGCTGATCGAGCACCATGACCGCCTCATCCCGGGACAGGTGTCGTGCGAGGTCGAGTGCGGTGCGTGTAGGAGAGGTAACCGGCATCGACGCGATGGTCCGTATCTCGTCGGCACCGATTCGCTCGTTGCGGACGACTACCCCCTCGCGCCGTTGCCTGCGCAGCCCAGCGATCAATTCGATCGGGTTCTCATCCATCACACTGGGGTCGCCATACAGCGCTGCTGCCGCCCGGCCCGCGATGACGCCGCGGCGACCAGTCCACAACCAGGCGGCGTAGGCGTTCGTCACGATGTCCCTACGTTGACCGTTGACGAGGTAGACGTCGGGATGCACGGCGGTGTGGTTCCACCGCAGTTGTCCTCGCGTCAGTGCGCCGTTGGCGATGGCCTCGGAACCGATGAACGGCATGAACATGGCCAGATTTTCATCGACCGGACCGACGAACTCGCCTCAGCGCGAGTCGCCTAACTCCGGGCTGTGGATGGAATCCATCGTGTGGATGGACCCGCCAGTGTGGCAATCGCGTGCCGACGGTGGTCTCTTGTGATCGCACGTCGGCGGCGGTCTTTCGTGATCGCACGTCGGCGGTGGTCTTTCGTGATCGCACGTCGGCGGTGGTCTCTCGTGGATCGCATGTCGACGGCGGTCCTATGGGCGAGTTCGACGTCACGGCTGCGAGTTCGCGCGGTTTGGCTGACGACCACGACCCTGAGCTCGATGTCGCAACCCTGAGCTCGAATTCGGGCATAGGACCTCGAAGAGGGTGTCGCCGCGGAGCACCGGAAAGGCCTAGCGCCGGAAGCCCTAGCACCGGAAGGCCTAGCACCGGAAGCCCTAGCACCGGAAGCCCTAGCGCCAGCTGGGCAACCAGATCTGCATGTTCCACGTGGACTGCGATATCGGCAGCCCGGTGAGGATCGGGAACAGCCACACGAAGTTGGTGATGACCAGCGCCACGTAGAAGCACACCACCAATAGCCCAAGAGTTCGACGTTCTCGGCCCTGTCTAGGCGCATAGAGGATGTCGCCGAGTATCAAGGCGATGCCCATCACGAGGAAGGGCGCCATTGGTGCGGCGTAGAAGAAGTACATCTGCCGATCGATGTCCGCGAACCACGGCAGGTACCCCGCGCAATACCCGACGAGGACGACGGCGTAGCGCCAGTCGCGTTTGACGAACGCCCGCCAACACACCCACGCCAACACCGGAACGGCGACGAACCACATGGCAGGCGTGCCAACGAGCAGTACCGCCTTGACGCACCCCTGCGCGCCGCAGCCCTGGCCGTTCTCCTCGAACGCGTAGAGCACCGGCCGTAGCGACATCGGCCACGTCCACGGTTTCGACTCCCACGGATGGTGATTGCCCGCGGAGTTGGTCAACTTCGAGTGGAAGCTGTAGGCACCGTAGGTGAAGTGCCACAGCGACCGGATCGCGTCGGGGAGGAGTCCGTCGTCGCCGATCGATCGGCCTTCCTCGTGCCGGTCGACGGCGGTCTCCGAGGCGAACCACGGCGCATACGACGCCAGGTACACGAGCAATGGGATGAGCCCGAACACGTACACGGTCGGGGCGAAGTCGCGTCTCAGCGTGCCGACCCAGGGCCGCGGCACTCGGTACTGGCGACGGGCCGCGACGTCGAAGGCCAGTGTCATCGCCCCGAAGAACACGATGAAGTACAGGCCCGACCACTTCGATCCGAGCGCCAGCCCCAAGAGCACGCCTGCGCCGAACCGCCACCAGCGCACGCCGAGGCGTGGACCCCACGGCGTCTCGGCGATGCGTCCTTCCATCAGCGCGACGTGCATCCGCTCCCGCATCTGGTCGCGGTCGACGATCAGGGCGCCGAACGCCGCGACGACGAACACCACGAGGTAGACGTCCAGCAGCGCGGTACGGGCGGTAACGAAGCTGACGCCGTCGGCGATGATGAGCAATCCGGCGATGCCGCCGATGAGCGTGGAGCGCGCGATGCGTCGGGTGATCCGTGCGACCAGAACCACGATGATCACGCCGCATACGGCGCCGCTGAAGCGCCAGCCCAGCCCGGTGTAGCCGAACAGCGCCTCGCCGATGGCCATCAATTGCTTGCCGATCGGCGGATGCACGACAAGGCCGTAGCCCGGATTGTCCTCGACGCCGTGGTTGCCCAGGACCTGCCACGCCTGCGGTGCGTAGTGCTTCTCGTCGAAGATCGGCGTGCCGGAGTCGGTGGGCGATCCGAGGTTGAGGAAACGGGTGACGGCCGCCAACGCCGCGATCACTGCCGTCATCGCCCAGCCCTGCAACCGGTCCAGCGGGCCGAAGTCGGGGATCGGCATCAGCGGCTCGGGGCTGATCACCGGGACGTGGCGAGGGGTGGCGACGGCATCTACGTCAGCGACGGAAGAAGCGGTCACGCCTGCGATCGTAGGCTGTCCGGTGTGACGGGCTTGGGTACGGGAGGACGCCTGTTGCTCGCGGCAACGCCATTGGGCCAGGCGGGCGACGCGTCCGGCCGTCTGATCGAGGCCCTTGGGACCGCCGACGTCATCGCCGCAGAGGACACCCGGCGGGTGCGTGTGCTGATGCAGTCGCTCGGTGTGCGGCCAGTCGGGCGGATCGTCAGCTTCTTCGACCAGAACGAGGCGACGCGCGTGGCGGCGCTGGTCGAGGAGGTCGCAGGCGGTGCGACGGTGCTGGTGGTGAGCGACGCGGGGATGCCACTGATCAGCGATCCCGGCTACCGACTCGTCGCGGCATGCGTGGAGGCCGGCCTGCTGGTGAGCTGCCTGCCGGGGCCGTCGGCGGTGACGACGGCGTTGGCGGTCTCGGGCCTGCCGTCGGACCGGTTCTGCTTCGAGGGCTTCGCGCCGCGCAGGCATGCGGCGCGCTTGGCATGGTTCTCCGGGCTGGCAGGCGAACGGCGCACTGCCGTGTTCTTCGAGTCGCCGCGAAGGCTTGCCGAATGCCTCGACGACGCCGTAGCGGCCCTCGGGGCGGATCGCCGTGCGGTCGTCTGCCGCGAGCTGACCAAGACCCACGAGGAGATCAAGCGCGGCTCGCTGGCCGAGCTCGCTGCGTGGGCGACAGACGGCGTGCGAGGCGAGATCACGGTGGTGCTGGCAGGCGAGGTGGCAAGGGCCGACCTCGAGTCGCTGGTGGCCGAGGTCGCCGAACTGGTCGACGGCGGTGCCAGGGTCAAGGACGCGTGCGCGGAGGTGATTGCCGCGAATCCGGGCGCCCCGTCACGACGCGAGCTCTACGATGCGGTTCTGCGTTCGCGGCAGTAAGGGAGTCGAGCGATGGCGCTGCCCGGGTTGGTTCTGGTGCACGGTGGTGCCCACGCCGGCGACTGTTGGGATCTGACCGTCGCCGAAACCTGAAGGCTGGCACCGGAATCGACGGTCATCGAGTCGGTGCCGGTGCGGGAGATGGTCTTCGCCGCCGCCTTTCGTCCCTCCGGACGGCTGCGCGGTGGTGGACACGTTGCACGGCGATCATGACGTTGCGCGCGTTCAGACCCTCATCGAGATCGACACCTGTCACGACTCGATGGTCAGTGAACCGGAACGGTTGGCGCAGATACTGGTCGAGCGGTGTGCGCTGTACTGGTGATGCCGACGATCGTGGCCGCCTTGTCCAGGCACTCCCGCCATTCGCCGTCGGGATCGGAGTCGGCCGTGATGCCACCGCCGACGCCAAGTACCGCGTCGCCCGCAGGGTCGAATTCGACCGTGCGGATCGCGACGTTGAGCTCGGTGCCCGCTAGCGGAGACGCCAAACCGACTGTGCCGCAGTAAACCCCACGCCGACGCGGCTCCCACTGCTGGAGCAGCTGGCGCGCCCGGCCCTTCGGCGTACCTGTGACCGATGCGGGCGGGAACGTCGCATCGAGCACCACGGCCATCGACACGTCGCCATCGACGAGCGCCGACACCGTCGACACCAGGTGCCACACGCCGGGCGCTGACCGCACGGCGAGCAGTTCGGGAACCGTTACCGAGCCCGTGACGGCCACCCGGCCCAGATCGTTGCGGACGAGGTCGACGATCATGATGTTCTCGGCGACGTCCTTCACCGACGCGCGCAGCGCCGACGGCGACTTGGCTAGCGGCAGAGTGCCCTTGATCGGGCTGGAGACGATGACGTCTCCGCGTCGACGCAGGAACAGTTCGGGCGATAGCGAGGCGACTGCGCCCCAATCGCCCATCAGGAATGCCGCGCGAGCGGGCGCGGTGCGTGCGACCGCCTCGGCGAAGAAGTCGACGGGGCTACCGTCGATCCGCCCGGTGAACTGCGTGCACACGCAGGCCTGGTACACCTCGCCCGCGGCGATCGCCTCTAGGCAGGCCGTCACGCCCGCCTGATGCGTGGCGCGGTCGGGACCGTGCCAATCGAACTGGAACCGCCCGTCATCGAGAGGGCGTTCCAGCGCATCGACGATCCACGTGGGAAGTGCTGCACCGGAAAGGCTTTCGTACCACCAGTCGCCATCGAGATCTTGGCGAAGCACGCTGTCGGTCCAACCGCCCGCGGCTTCGGGGACTCGGGGTCCGATACCGTCGGCGCCGGGATCCGGGTAGGGAAGATACCCGATCCACCCGCCACCGACGGCGTCGACGGTGTCCGCGCCAGCCGGCACGTCGAACACGTCTGGCTTGGCGACTGGTTCGATCGAGACGCTCGGTGCGATGACGGCGCGTGAGCCGAACCAGTCACCAGTCAGGGCCGCGGGTGGGGGCAGCCCGATGTGCGCGGTCGCGGCGGCCAACGCACGAAGCACTGCGGGTGCGCTGCGCGGCGAGGCGATCCGCTCGATCCACATCGGGCCAGCTTGTCAGACGCTCGGGCCGACTGTCGCTCCGCAAGCTTCGCTCAGCGTGAGATCTCCCTCGCGACCATCACTCCACCCAGCTTCTCGGGGTTGCGCATCGCGTAGAAGTGACTGATCACACCGTCGGTGAGCTCGACCGTGATGACGCCCTCCAGATTGTCGCCGAGGTACAGCACCAACGCGGGGGCGCCGTTGTAGAAGGCAGGCTCGACGCGGCCCTCGTCGCCTGCGAAGCGCAGCAGGCCGAGGATGAGGCGCGCGACGCGCTCGGCACCCATGATGGGTCGACGCGCGGCGCTCGCCTTGCCGTCGCTGTCCGCCGTCCACACGACGTCTGGTGCCAGCATCGCGATCAATGCGTCGACGTCGCCGGTCGCCGCGGTCGCGAAGAACTGCGTCGTCAGCTCCATCGACCGTTGCGGGTCGACCGGGTCGAACCGCTTGCGGCGGGCGTGCACGTGCTCGCGGGCGCGGTGCGCCAGCTGACGCACCGACGCGCTGGACTTGCCGATCGCGGAAGCGATCTCGTCGTGGCTGAACCCGAACACCTCGCGAAGTACGAATACCGCCCGCTCGTCGGGGCTCAGCGTTTCCAGTACGACCATCATCGCCATCGAAACCGATTCGGCGAGAACGAGATCCGTAGACGCGTCGCCGGAGTCGACGAGCAGCGGCTCGGGAAGCCACGGCCCGACGTACTCCTCGCGTCGACGAGATTGCGCGCGAAGCGCATTGAGCGCCTGCCGGGTGACGAGCTTGGCTAGATAGGCCTTCGTATCCGTCACCGTTTCGAGATCGACGTCGGCCCATCGCAGATAACTTTCCTGCAGCACGTCGTCGGATTCCGTTGCCGTACCGAGTATCTCGTAGGCGATGGTGAACAGCAGCGGCCGCAGGTGCGTGAACCGCTCTGCGTGCTCGTTCATTTGACGGGTAGTGCCGCGACGTGTGCGGCCCGCTTGCCGCCCTTGAGCCAGAAGTACGAACCCGGCTTGCGAGCCTCCTTGCGCAGGAACGAGATCGTGCCCTTGCAGACCGCCTCCTTGATCGACGCCGCCGTCCGCCCGCTGATGTACAACGGCATGACGCGGTCGTCGAGGTGCGCGAGCTGAATGGTGCCGGCCTTGCGGCCGAGGCTGATGCACTGCCCGGTGAACGCCTGGTTCACCACCGCAGGTTCGGTGCCCGCGATCCGGCTGAGCACCGTGTTCGCAGCCTGTGCGCCGAGCGGGATCGCAGCCTGGCAGCTCATCCGCAGCGGCGAATCCGATGGCGCCGATGCGTCACCGGCGGCGACGATGTACGGGTTGTCGATGCTCGTCAGCGTCTCGTCGGTGAGTAGGCGCCCGATCGCGTCGGTCGCGAGGCCGCTTCGGGCGGCGAGGTCGGGCACACCGAAGCCTGCAGTCCAGACGGTCGCCGCGCTGCGGAGCCGACGGCCGTCGGCAAGCAGGACCGAGCCCATGCGGACCTCGGTGGCCTTCGCGCCTTCTCCGTCGACGACCGTCACCCCGAGCTTCGTCAGGCGATTCGTGACCGAGCGACGCGCACGCTCGCTGAGGTACGGACCGAGCACGGCGCCGCACACCAGCGTGGTGTGCCAGCCTTCCTCGGCGAGCTCGGCGGCCGTCTCCAGCCCGGTCGGCCCTGCGCCCACCACCACGACGGGTGACCCGGGCTGCAGCTCGGCCAGCCTCGCGCGCAGAGCCTCCGCGTGCTCCAATTCGGATATGGGGTAAGCGAATTCGGCGGCACCCGGCACCGTCAGTGCCGCTCCGGTGCTGCCGACCGCATAGATGAGGTAGTCGTAGGAGACCGTCTCGCCCGAACCCAGCGTCACCATCCGGGACGCGGCGTCGATGAGCTCGGCGGTATCGACGACGAGGCAGACCTCGGACGCGAGCACGTCGGCGTAGTCGACGACTGCGTCGTCTGAGCCGGTGACGCGTTGGTGAAGCCGGATGCGTTCGACGAACTGAGGCCTCGGATTGATCAACGTGATCGCCACGTCGCCATTGAGGCGGAGGTGGTTGGCTGCGATGACGCCTGCGTATCCGCCGCCTATCACGACTATCCGTACGGGGCGGTGCTTGCTGGTCATGACTACTCCTCAAAGGTCTGCCGACTCTCCTGTGAGCCGGTCTGACCTCAAGACACCTCTGCTCACCGAAGTGTGACAGCGTTTACCTCAATGTGGTGCGCGTCACTTCACTTTGTCAGATGGCGAACGGTGCGGCCTGCGCTATTACTCTCTCGTCATGCTGCTCGGGAGCAAACCGCAAGAGGGTGCGCTGGCGGGCGAGCTCGAACTCCGCAGCTGGCGAAATCCGCGCCCGTCGGGCATGGCGTTGATGCTCACGGTCATCGTCGTGCTGACCGGGGCAACGTTGCTGCTGGGCTTCGCCAACAAGGAGCGGTGCGTCGGCCCCGACTTCGATGCGCGTGGCAGGAGCGCGCCCGACTACAGGCCCAGGATCAACCGCGACGTCTGCTATTCCGACATCCAACATCTCTGGCTTGGCCGCGACGTCGACAAACACGTCTTTCCCTACGTCCACGGCTCGATCACACCGGAGGGCAAGCTGACGGGCGGCTCCATCGAGTACCCGGTGCTCACCGGAATGCTGATGTGGGCGGCAGCCTCATTCGCGCACAACGATGGCCAGTTCCTGCTGTGTTCGGCGCTACTACTTGCCCCCTTCGGGCTGGCAACGGGCTGGATGCTCGGCAAGCTCGCGCGCTGGCGTGCGCTGATATGGGCGCTCGGTCCGCCGCTGGTCCTCTACGCGTTTCTGAACTGGGATCTGGCGGTCGTTGCGTGCGCGGTGGCAGCGGTGTTCGTGGTCAACGGGTGGCGCCCGGAGCGGGCGCTGGTCGATCGCTCGGTGATCGCAGCAGTGCTGCTAGGGCTTGGTTTCGCGTTCAAGCTGTACCCGGGGGCGTTCGTACTGCCATTGGCGCTGTACGTGCTGACGATGTCGCGGCCAGGGCGATTGCATTGGTGGGGGGCCGCGCGAGTGGTCGCCGCGGCCACGGCCACGGTGGTATTGGCGAACCTGCCGTTCGTGCTCGCTGGCTACGACGGTTGGCGGGCGTCGTTCACCTTCCAGCAATTGCGGAAGGTCGACCTCGTCACCAACTCGATTTGGTACTGGGGCTTTCAGCCGGACTCCGGCTCTGATCGCCTCGAGTTTCAGCGGTGGGTCAATTGGCTTTCCCCGACTCTCGTCCTGCTGTCGTTCGGCTTGGCCGCGGCGGTGGGTTGGGCGAGGTGGCGTCGGACCGGGACCTATCCCTGGATCGCGGTCAGCGCGGCGATGCTGTGCGGATTCCTGCTGTTGCACAAGGTGCACTCGCCGCAGTACACGCTGTGGTTGCTTCCGTTCTTCGTGGTGCTGGCCGTGCCGTGGCGCTGGGTGATCGGCTACCTCGTCGTCGACGCAGTCATGGGCATTGCCATCTTTCGCTGGCTGTACGCAAGGGACACTGGCGGTGCAAACGACATCTCGGCCGGGCTGGCCGCGCAGTCGCTCGCGGTCGGAGTCTGGGGGAGCGCCGCGCTGCTCGTCGTGCTGTTCGTCGTGTTCCTGTCATTGCCCGATCCGCTGGCGGACCGCGAGCGACGCATCGCCGCAAGCGTGGGCGATCTCGCTGCGCCAGGCGATGTTTCACTCGACCTGGTAGCGGGGGAACACGGCCGTCGGCGGTGGCAACGGCGTTCCCGGTACCAACCGGACGGCGATCGCGGAGAAGTCGCGTTGATCGGTTCGCTGCCCGAGCAGGTCTAGCAGCCTGGCAGCCGAATCCGGCATCACGGGTTGCACCAGCAGAGCTGCCACGCGAACCGCCTCCAGCGTCGTGTACAGCACGGTGCGGAACCGCTCTTGGTCCTCGGCGGCATCGGACTTGCGCAGCACCCACGGCTCCTGAGCCGAGAAGTATCGGTTGGCTGCTCCGAGCATCAGCCAGATCGCCTCGAGCCCGAGGTGCATCGCAGGCACGTCGAAGTGCTTGCGCACGGTGGGCAGCAACTCGTCGGCAAGCGCAAGCAACTCGCGGTCCGCATCGGTGAATTCCCCTGGCTCCGGGGCGATTCCGTCGAGGTTCTTGTTGACCATCGACAGCGAGCGTTGCGCGAGGTTGCCCAGCTCGTTGGCCAGGTCGGTGTTGATCCTGCCGACCAACGCCTCCTCGCTGAAGTTGCCGTCCTGGCCGAACGGAACCTCGCGCAGAAGGAAGTAGCGCACCTGATCGACGCCGAAGGTATCGATGAGATCGATTGGGTCAACGACATTGCCCACCGACTTGCTCATCTTCTCGCCCTTGACGTTGATGAAGCCGTGCGCGAAAACCCTTCGCGGCAACTCGATTCCGGCCGACATGAGGAACGCGGGCCAGTAGACGGTGTGGAAGCGGATGATGTCCTTGCCAATCACGTGCAGATCGGCTGGCCAGTACTTGCGAAATGCCTCGGACTCCGTGTCGGGAAACCCCGCTCCCGTCAGATAATTCGTGAGCGCGTCAACCCAGACGTACATCACGTGGTCGGGATGGTCGGGCACCTGGACGCCCCAGTCGAACGTCGTGCGCGAGATCGACAGGTCGCGCAGCCCGCCGGAGACGAAGCTGACCACCTCGTTGCGGCGCACGTCAGGGCCGATGAACTCCGGGTGCGCCTCGTAGTGGGCGAGCAACCGCTCTGCGTAGGCCGACAGCTTGAAGAAGTAGGTCTGCTCCTCGGTCCACGTCACGGGCGTGCCCGTCTCGATGGAGTACCGAACCCCGTCGGCGCGCTCCTCCAGTTCGTCGTCGGTGAAGAAGCGTTCGTCGCGCACCGAGTACCAGCCCGAGTACGAGTCGAGGTAGACGTCCCCCGACGCGTTCATCCGTTTCCATATCTCTATGGACGCCTCGACGTGATCGTCGTCGGTGGTGCGGATGAAGCGGTCGAAGGAGACGTTGAGCTTCTCCTGAAGGCCTTGGAACACGTCGGAGTTGCGCTTCGCGAGCTCCGCCGTCGGGATGCCCTCGGCTTCTGCAGTTTGCGCCATCTTGAGACCGTGCACGTCGGTGCCGGTGAGGAAGAGGACGTCGAAGCCGTCGAGCCGCTTGAATCGTGCGATCGCATCGGTGGCGGTCTTCTCGTAGGCGTGCCCGATGTGGGGCGCGCCGTTCGGATAGTCGATGGCGGTGGTGATGTAGTACGGCTCGCTCATTTGGATTCACCTTAAAGTGTTGCCGTGAGTTCCAAACGCGAGCCGCCGCCCGCTCCGGAGCCCCTTGCCCCCTTGGTCGACGCCCACACCCATCTAGACGCATGCGGCGCGTCGGACGCCGACGACGTGCGCGCGATCCTCGACAGGGCCGAGGCGGTCGGCGTCATGGCGGTCGTGACGATCGCCGACGATCTCGACGCGGCCCGCTGGGCGGTCGAGGCTGCCGACTGGGATCCGCGGGTCTATGCCGCCGTCGCGCTTCACCCGACGCGGGCCGACGCACTCACCGACGACGCCCGCGCGGAGCTCGAGCGGCTCGCCGCGCACCCGAGGGTCGTCGCGATCGGCGAGACCGGAATGGACATGTACTGGCCAGGGAAGCTCGACGGTTGCGCGGATCCCCAGCGGCAACGCGAAGCCTTCGCATGGCACATCGACCTCGCGAAGCGCACCGGCAAGCCGCTGATGATCCACAACCGCGACGCCGACGCAGAGGTGCTCGACGTGCTCGCCGCCGAGGGCGCACCCGACGGCGTCATCTTTCATTGCTTCTCCTCCGGTCCGGAGATGGCGAGGGTCTGCATCGACGCCGGCTGGCTGCTGAGCTTGTCGGGCACGGTCAGCTTCAAGAACGCGTCGGCACTGCGCGAGGCGGCGCGGCTGATTCCGCCGGGTCAGCTTCTCGTCGAGACCGACGCGCCTTTCCTGACACCGCACCCGTACCGTGGCGCACCGAATGAGTCGTACTGTCTGCCCTACACCGTGCGCGCGTTGTCCGAGGTCGTGGGCCGTCCGGCGGCCGCCATCGCACACGAGACCGCTGAGACGGCTGCGCGGATCTACGGATTTCGCAGCTAGCCTAGGTTGCTGGCCCATCGCGATTTCGTTACCGTCCTGTGATACACGCGGTCGGCCCGTATTCGTGGCAGACGCAAACGTCGGGAATTGAAACCTTGAATTACTTGCACAGAATCGATGAAGCACGTTCACCTGCGATGCGACTCCTGGTTGGAGGCCTGCTCGTCGCGTTGATCTTCGCGGGCGGCGTCGCGGTCGTCGACCACAAGACCGTCACCCTGACCGTCGATGGCGCGTCAGTGCAAGTTTCGACGATGAAGTCGCACGTCATCGACGTGGTGAACGAGTACGGCCTCGACGTCGGGGCGCGTGACGACCTCTACCCGGCTGGTGACCAGGCGGTGCACCAGTCCGACACCATCGTCTTGCGTAGGAGTCGCCCGCTGCAGATCTCGCTCGACGGACGGGACAGCAGGCAGGTCTGGACCACTGCTTCGACGGTGCAGGACGCCCTCTCGCAGCTTTCGATGACCGATACCGCGCCTGCGGCCGCATCTCGTGGGACGCGCGTGCCGCTAGAGGGCATGTCCCTACCCGTGCTGAGTCCGAGGACCGTCCAGATCAACGACGGCGGAGTGGTGCGCACCGTCAAACTGGCAGCGGCGAACGTCGCCGGTCTGCTGGAGGCTGCGGGCGTTCCGCTGCTGCAGAGCGACTCCGTCGTCCCGGCCGCTACGTCTCCGGTGATCGAAGGCATGCAGATTCAAGTGACGCGCATCCGGGTGGAGAAGATCGTGCAGCGGATGCCGCTGCTGCCCGTCGACAAGCAGATTCCCGACGTGACGATGAACATGAGCCGTCGCGTCGTCGAGCAACCCGGCATCCCTGGAACGCAGGACGTGACGTTCGCGGTCGCTTCGGTCAACGGGGTCGAGAGCGGACGCCTTCCAGTAGCCAACGTCGTCATCGACCCGGCCCAGCCGGGGGTGGTTCGGGTGGGCGCAAAGCCGGGAACCGAGGTGCCGCCTGTCAGCAATGGCGCTACGTGGGACGCCCTATCGCGGTGCGAAGCGGGTGGCAATTGGGCAATAAACACTGGTAACGGATTTTACGGTGGTGTACAATTTGACCAAAATACCTGGGAGCGCAGCGGCGGTGGTCGCTACGCTGCCCGGGCCGATCTGGCTACGAGAGAAGAACAGATCGCGATTGCTGAAGTCACGCGGGCGCGTCAAGGATGGGGTGCCTGGCCTGTGTGTGGTGCGAGATTGGGGGCGTCCTGACGATCCGGCTCCTCGGGCGAACCGAGATACGGCATCTGGCGAGAGAGCTTGACTTTCGACCCCGCAAATCATTCGGCCAGAACTTCGTTCACGACGCAAACACGGTCCGTCGAATCGTGTCCGCATCGACGATCAACCGAAACGACCACGTGCTCGAGGTCGGACCAGGGCTGGGCTCGCTGACGCTCGCCCTCCTCGACCGCGGCGCGCGGGTGACGGCCGTCGAGATCGATCCCGTCTTGGCGCGTCAGCTGCCGACCACGGTGGCCCAGCACTCGCACAGCGAAATCACCCGACTTAGCGTGCTGCACCGCGACATCCTCGAGCTGGCTGCGTCCGATCTGGAGGAAGCCCCGACGGCCTTGGTGGCGAACCTCCCGTACAACATCGCGGTGCCAGCGCTGCTGCATCTCCTAGCCGAGTTCCCGTCGATCCGCACGGTCTTGGTCATGGTGCAGGCAGAGGTCGCCGAGCGCCTCGCCGCTGAGCCCGGCGGCAAGGACTATGGGGTTCCGAGCGCGAAGGTCCGCTTCTACGGGACCGTGCGGCGCTACGGAATGGTGTCGCCGACGGTGTTCTGGCCGATTCCGAGGGTGTATTCCGGCCTGGTGCGCATCGACCGGTACGAGACCTCGCCGTGGCCAACGGATCCGGCTTTCCGCAACCATGTGTTCGAGCTGATCGACATCGCATTCGCCCAACGGCGCAAAACGTCGCGCAACGCGTTCGCCGAGTGGGCCGGATCCGGCAACGAGTCGGCAGAACGCCTGCTGTCGGCGAGCATCGACCCGTCTCGTCGCGGTGAAACGCTTGGCATCGCCGACTTCGTGCGGCTCTTCCAGCGTTCGCCGGCATCCGAGGTGGCCGGATCGGGTGCTGCAGCCGTTCCACCGCATCAGCCGGTTCGCGTCTACTGACGCCCGCCGTCGACATCTGCGCACGTGCGTCGCTAACCGCTCAGTGATCCTTGACACACGCTCTGAGCAAACACTAGCCTGGTCGTTTACGGTTGCCGGACAGTTGGTACCGAGCGGCGGGATCGAACGAGGGGTATCTCACCACTTCGTGCTCGTCGATGTCGTCCCGGCGATAATGTCGTGTCGTGCCTACATCGGACGGAAGTACGGCGGCCGAGTGGGTACCCACGGGTTCGGTCAGCGTCAGGGTTCCTGGCAAAGTCAACCTGTACCTCGGCGTCGGCGACCTGCGTGATGACGGCTATCACGAGCTGACGACCGTCTTCCACGCAGTCTCGCTGTTCGACGAGATCACGGTGCGCAACGCCGACGTGCTGTCGGTGGAGACCTCGGGCGAGGGCGGAGAGTCGCTGCCCTCGGACGAACGCAACCTGGCATGGCGCGCGGCCGTCTTGATGGCCGAGCACGTCGGGCGGTCGCCGGACGTGGCGATATCCGTCGAGAAGTCGATCCCCGTGGCGGGTGGCATGGCAGGTGGCAGTGCTGACGCCGCCGCGGTGCTGGTCGCGATCAACGCGCTGTGGGAACTCGGGGTGCCGCGACGTGACCTGCACGCCCTTGCGGCCGAACTGGGCAGTGACGTCCCATTCGCGTTGCACGGCGGGACTGCGTTGGGCACGGGTCGAGGCGAACAGCTGGCGACGGTCCTCGCTCGCAACACGTTCCATTGGGTGCTGGCGTTCGGCAAGAAGGGCCTGTCCACGCCGGCGGTGTTCGCGGAGCTCGACCGACTTCGAGGCGACGACGCCAAGGATGCGCCACCACGGCTATCCGATCCCGAGCCCGTTCTTGCGGCGCTCGCATCCGGTGACGCGGTCCGGCTGGCCGCAGAGCTTGGCAACGATCTCCAGACGGCCGCCGTGAGCATGGACTCCGATCTGCGCAAGACGCTGCGAGCAGGCGCGGATGCCGGCGCGCTGGCGGGAATCGTCTCCGGTTCCGGACCGACGTGTGCGTTCCTGTGCTCCTCGGCGGCGGCCGCCATCGACGTGGGCGTCCAGTTGGCTGGCGCTGACGTGTGCCGCACCGTGCGCGCGGCAAGCGGGCCCGTCCACGGTGCGCGCGTCGTGCCCGCACCGCCCGGCCTGGCCTGATTCGCGAGTGACCCGGACCACATTTCGTCTAAGGGGTTTGGTAGTTACTTAAGAGTCTCTTAAGATGATCGACGGTGAAAACTAGCGGTCACGCAAGCGGGACGCAGGCACCCCAAACCGGACATCCGGATGGGGTTGACGTCGTCGGATTCGACCGCTTCACCGGGACAAAGTCGTCCAGGGCGTCGGCTTGGTTCCGTCGCGCAACACCGTATCGAGACCTAACCGCTCCCGAAACGCGAGCGCGTCTCCAAGAAAGCGTCAAGGTTAGGTCGGAGCATTACATCTGGGCGCTGACAGCCCAGAAACGGAGGAGGTCGTCGTGAGCAGGTTCACCGACAAGATGTTCCACAATGCTCGGACCGTCACCACGGGCATGGTCACCGGCGAGCCCTACGAGCCAGTGCGGCATACGTGGGGCGAGGTGCACGAGCGCGCGCGTCGTATCGCAGGCGGCTTGGCCGCCGCCGGTGTCGGCCCCGGTGACGCCGTAGGCGTGCTGGCGGGCTTCCCTGTGGAGATCGCGCCGACCGCGCAGGCGCTGTGGATGCGCGGCGCCAGCCTGACGATGCTGCACCAGCCGACTCCGCGGACCGACCTGGTGGTCTGGGCCGAGGACACGATGAACGTCATCGGCATGATCGAGGTCACCGCCGTCGTCATCTCCGAACCCTTCCTGGTGGCCATCCCCGTGCTGGAGGAGAAGGGGATCAAGGTCCTCAAGGTCACCGACCTCTTGGAGGCCGATCCGATCGACCCGGTCGAGACCGACGAAGACGACCTCGCGCTGATGCAGCTGACGTCTGGATCCACCGGATCGCCCAAGGCGGTGCAGATCACGCACCGCAACATCTACTCCAACGCCGAGGCCATGTTCATCGGCGCCCAGTACGACGTCACGAAGGACGTCATGGTCAGCTGGCTGCCGTGCTTCCACGACATGGGCATGGTCGGCTTCCTCACCATTCCGATGTACTTCGGCGCCGAGCTGGTCAAGGTCACGCCGATGGACTTCCTGCGCGACACGCTGCTGTGGGCGAAGCTAATCGACAAGTACAAGGGCACCATGACCGCGGCGCCGAACTTCGCCTACGCGCTGTTCGCCAAGCGGCTGCGCAAGCAGGCCGAGCCGGGTCAGTTCGACCTGTCGACGCTTCGATTCGCGCTGTCGGGCGCCGAACCCGTGGACCCGTCCGACGTAGAGGACCTGCTCGACGCGGGCAAGCCGTTCGGGTTGAGCCCCAAGGCAATTCTGCCCGCCTACGGCATGGCAGAGACCACGCTGGCAGTGTCGTTCTCCGAGTGCGGCGCCGGTCTAGTGGTCGACGAGGTCGATGCCGATCTGCTGGCCGCGTTGCGCCGCGCCGTGCCCTCGACCAAGGGCAACACTCGGCGGCTCGCCTCGCTGGGCCCGCTGCTCCAGGATCTCGAGGCGCGCATCGTCGACGAGAACGGTGAGATCATGCCAGCCCGCGGGGTTGGCGTCATCGAGCTGCGCGGCGAGTGCCTGACCCCCGGCTACATCACGATGGGCGGATATCTGCCAGCCCAGGACGAGCACGGCTGGTACGACACCGGCGATCTCGGCTATCAGATGGAGAACGGCCACATCGTCGTGTGCGGCCGCGTCAAGGACGTCATCATCATGGCTGGCCGCAACATCTACCCGACCGACATCGAGCGGGCCGCTGGCCGAGTCGCGGGAGTTCGCCCGGGCTGCGCCGTCGCGGTGCGGCTGGACGCGGGTCACTCGCGCGAAACCTTCGCCGTCGCAGTCGAATCCAACGCCTGGCAGGATCCGGTCGAGGTTCGGCGCATCGAGCACGACGTCGCACACGAGGTCGTCACCGAGGTCGACGTGCGGCCCCGCAACGTCGTCGTGCTTGGGCCTGGCACCATTCCGAAGACGCCGTCGGGCAAGCTCCGTCGCGCCAATTCGGTCTCGTTGGTCACCGGCTAGCACCCGCCCGAGCTGGGGAATTACGTGCGTCGCTGAAAAGCGATGGCCGACTGTCGTGCTGCGTCGTTACGGTTGAGCGATGACTACCCCGGCCATCGAAGCCATCGACCTCGTCAAGCGCTTCGGTGACTTCACCGCCGTCGACGGTGTGAGCTTCTCCGTGCCGCAGGGCACCGTACTTGGTCTGCTCGGCCCCAACGGCGCAGGCAAGACCACCACGGTGCGCATGATGACGACGTTGTCCGAACCGACCAGCGGCTCGGCGCGCGTCGCAGGCTACGACGTACTCACCGAGCCGGACATGGTGCGGCGCAACATGGGACTGACCGGTCAGGCGGCGACGGTCGACGAACTGCTCACCGGTCGCGAGAACGTCCGCATGATCGGCGGGCTTTACGGCATCGGCCGGCGAGATCTCAAGAGCCTCGGGGACCAACTGCTAGAGCAGTTCGACATCGCCGAGGCCGCCGACCGTCCAGTCAGGTCGTACTCCGGTGGCATGCGGCGGCGTCTCGACCTTGCCGTCAGCCTGATCGCGTCACCGCCGGTGCTGTTCCTCGACGAGCCGACGACAGGACTTGATCCACGCAGCCGCAGCGATCTGTGGGAGGTGCTGCGGGGGCTGGTCGCGGGCGGTACGACGCTGCTGCTCACCACCCAGTACCTCGAGGAGGCCGATCAGCTGGCCGACCACATCGTCGTCGTCGACCGCGGCCGCATCATTGCCGAAGGTACGCCGTTGCAACTCAAGCAACAGGCGGGCAATGCCAGCCTGGTCGTCACGGTGTCGCATGCAGGTGATCTGCCATCGGCACGCGAGCTGGTGGCCAAACTGGGTGCTGAGGTCCACGTCGACGTGGGTGCGCGGCAACTCACGGCCGCGGCGGGTGGTATCGCCGATCTCACCAGGGTTGCCGGTTGGCTGCAGGACGCGCGCATCGAGGTCGACGACATCGGGCTGTCGCGACCCAGCCTCGACGACGTGTTCCTTTCGCTCACCGGCCACCGCGCCGACGACGAGGAGATGACCGCATGACCGCCGTCGCCCCCAAGGCCAACGTGGCGCTGCAGCGGCCTGCCACGCGACAGACGAACATCGCGCAGCAGTCCTGGATCATGGTGAAGCGCAACCTGATTCACACCAAGCGCATGCCAGAGATGCTCAGTGACGTCACCGTGCAGCCGATCATGTTCGTGCTGCTGTTCGCGTTCGTGTTCGGCGCGTCGATCGCGACGACGGGCGGCGCGTCCTACCGCGAGTTCCTACTGCCGGGGATTCAAGCCCAGACCATCGTGTTCACCGCTTTCGTCGTGGCCTCGGGCATCACTGCCGACGTCGAAAAGGGTGTCATCGACCGGTTCCGCTCGCTGCCGATCCGGCGGTCCTCGGTGTTGATCGGTCGCAGTGTCGCAAGCCTGGTGCACTCGTCGATCGGTGTGGTCGTCATGGCGGTCACCGGATTGTGCATAGGGTGGCGCATCCGTGGTGGCGTCGCCGATGCGGTGCTCGCCTTCGCGCTGATCCTTGTCTTTGGATTCGGCATGATCTGGTTCGGCATCCTCATCGGATCGGTGATGCGTTCGGTGGAGGCGGTCAACGGCGTGATGTTCACCGTATTGTTTCCGATCACGTTCCTGGCCAACACCTTTGCGCCCACCGAGCCGATGCCCAGATGGCTGCGAGTGATGGCGGAGTGGAATCCCGTCTCGTCGCTCGCTCAGGCGATGCGAGAGCTCTGGGGCAACGGCCCTGCTGCGCCTGCCGATGCTCAACTGCCGTTGCACCATCCGGTCCTTTCGACCATCTTGTTCTCGCTGGCGATGACGGCCATCCTGGCACCCTTCGCGCTGCGGGCCTACGCGCGGCGGACGTCTGACTAATCGATGGCTTGACGACAGCTAGATATAGCTGACTATACTCAGCCGTATGGCCGACAAGCTCCCACCGCGCATCGCTGCTCACCCGACCGTGCGCAAGATGATGGGACGCAAGACGGAAAGGCCCGACGTCATCGACGCCGACTGGCTGCGTCAGGTGTGCCTGGAGGCGGGGGCCGACGACGTCGCATTCGCCAGTGTCGACAACCCCGACCTCGCCTCCGAACTCGAGCACGTCGACGGCGCACTGCCTGGTGCGCGCAGCTACATCTCGTTCGTGGTGAAGATGAACAGAGACAACGTCCGCTCGCCAGCCCGAAGCGTCGCCAACCAGGAATTCCACCGCAGCGGCGAGATCCTCAACGAGGCTGCGCATCGGATAACTCGGACGCTGCAGGACAAGGGATACCGCGCGTTGAACCCCTCGGCGACGTTCCCGATGGAGATGGACAAGTTCCCTGGCCGTATCTGGGTCGTGGCGCACAAACCGGTCGCCGTGGCCGCGGGTCTCGGCGTCATGGGCATCCACCGCAACGTCATTCACCCACGATTCGGCAACTTCATCTTGCTGGCCACGGTCATGGTCGACGCTCCCATCTCCAGTTACGGTGAGCCGCTGGACTATTCGCCGTGTCTGGAGTGCAAGCTGTGTGTCGCTGCGTGCCCGGTTGGCGCGATCGGGAAGAACGGAGAGTTCGACTTCGTCGCCTGCTCGGTGCACAACTACCGAGAGTTCATGGGCGGCTTCACCGACTGGGCGCAGACGATCGCCGATAGCAAGGACGCCGATGACTTCCGTTCGCGCGTCAGCGATTCGGAGAACGCGTCGATGTGGCAGAGCCTGTCCTTCAAGGCGAACTACAAGGCCGCCTACTGCCTTGCGGTGTGTCCGGCGGGCGAGGAGGTGATCGAGCCCTACCTCGACGATCGCAAGGTCTTCATGGACCTGGTGCTCAAGCCGCTGCAGGAGAAGCGGGAGACGCTCTACGTGCTACCGAACTCCGCCGCAAAGGCGCACGCGGAGAAGCGCTTTCCGCACAAGCCGATCAAGGTCGTCGACAGTGGGATTCGTGGCCGAACTTAGCGATTTGTGCACTCACGAGCGCGCTCGCCGCTCGCGAGCGTGCACAAATCGCGAAGAACTACCAGGCGTGGACGGTGTTCTGCGCGGGTTCGAGGCCGTCGCGGATCAGTAGTTCGGTGGCATCGGCCGCCTGCTCGAGGATCGTGGGAACCTCCGTCCGCTCTGCCGAAGAGAAGTTCTCCAGCACGTACGCCGCTGGATCCTTGCGTCCGGGCGGCCGGCCGATCCCAATGCGTACGCGGTGAAAGTCCTTGCTGCTCAAGGCGGATGCGACCGATCGCAGCCCGTTGTGACCGCCCTCGCCGCCGCCGAGCTTGAGCCGGATGCGACCGAAGTCGATGTCGAGCTCGTCGTGGATGACGATCACGTCGGCTGGGGCGACCGAGTAGAAGTTGGCGAGCGGGCCGACCTGCCTGCCCGACTCATTCATGTAGACCCTCGGTTTGGCCAACACCACCGACCGGCCGCCGAGGCGGCCCGTCGCCACCTCGGCACCGGACTTCTTGTGCACCTTGAAGCCCGTGCCGAGGCGTGCGGCCAGGACGTCGGCCACCATGAACCCGACGTTGTGTCGCGTCGTCTCGTAGCGCGGCCCCGGATTGCCGAGGCCGACCACCAACAGCGGATCGGCCACGGCAGAAGTCCGCCTTAGACCGAAAACTATTCGGACTCGGCTTCGGTGGACGCCTCGGCGGCCTCTTCGGCGGCCTCTTCGGCCTGCTCCTCCAGCGACTCGCCGCCGCCTTCGGCCTCGAGGTCGGCCGCGGTCGGCGCGTTGGTGACGTTGACCACCAGCAGCTCGGGATCGGAGATCAGCGTGACGCCGTCGGGCAGCGGAACCTGCGATGCGAGGAACTGCGTGCCCGCCACGGCGCCCTCGACCGACAGGGTCAGGTGCTCGGGGATCGACATGGCGTCGGACTCGATCTCGATGGTGTTGGACTCCTGGTTCACCAGGGTGTCCGGACCCGCGTCGCCCTCGACGACGACGTTGACCTCGACGGTCACCTTCTCGCCGCGGCGCACGATGATCAGGTCGACGTGCGTGATGGTGCGGCGGATCGGGTGGATCTCGATGGCCTTGGGCAGCGCGAGCGCTTCCTTGCCCTTGATGTCGAGCGTCAGCACGGCGTTGGTGCCCGAGTGACGAAGCACGGCGGCGAACTCGCGGGCGGGCAACGTCAGGTGCTGCGGGTCGGCGCCGTGGCCGTAGAGAACCGCGGGGACCTTGCCATCGCGGCGAGCCTGACGCGATGCGCCCTTGCCCGTCTTCTCGCGGACCTCAGCGGTGAGATTGTTGGCTGCGTGGGCTGCCGTCTTGGCCATGTGTGTCGCTCCTGTGCCTGGTGTCTGGCACGGTGAGGGCGACTAGAAGCAGCTGCGCTGCGAATCGGTTCCCGTCGATAACGGTGGTCCGATCGGGTCCACCCTCGCCGTGATCGCCAGCCAGGTTAGCGCACGCAGGCCGCTAGAACGAAATCACAGCGGATACTTGGTGTCCGTGAGCTGCTCGGATAGCTCCCACAGCGCCATGGCGGTATTCGCGTTGCGGGCCAGCGGGCTGCGCGGAGTTGGACCCGTCGGACCCTGCATCATGAACTTCGGCCCGATGAAGCTGTCGCCCGGCAGATCCTGCGACGCGGCGTACAGCGTCTGGCGTGCGCCGAAGTCGGCGTCGGTGGCCAGCTTGTTGCCGATGCCCAGCAGCGCGTTGGTCAGCTTGCTCTCGGAGTGGCCCTGCAGGCCGGTGTGCGAGTAGCCGGGATGGGCGGAATGCGACTTCAGCGGTGATCCGCTGGCATCGAGGCGACGCTGCAGCTCGCTGCTGAACAACAGGTTGGCCAGCTTGGACTGACCGTAGGCCAGCCACGGGGAGTAGGGCCGCGACTGCCAGTTCGGATCCTTGAGGCTGATCTTCCCGAGCAGGTGCAACGACGATGAAACCGTGACGACCCGGTCGGTGACCTTCGGTAGCAGGAGGTTTGTCAACGCGAAGTGGCCGAGGTGGTTGGTGCCGAATTGGCTCTCGAACCCGTCGACGGTTCGCGCGAGCGGTACCGCCATGATGCCTGCGTTGTTGATCAGGACGTCGACGGCGTCGATGCCTTCGGCGAACTCGCGAATGGACGCCAGATCCTGGAGGTCGAGCTTGCGAACCTCGACGTCGCCGGTCATGCCCGCTGCGGCTGCGTCGCCCTTGGCGGTCGTGCGGACGGCGAGGATCACCTTGGCGCCGACCCTGGCCAGTTCGCGTGCCGTCACCTCGCCGAGGCCGCTGTTGGCGCCGGTGACGATGACAGTGCGTCCGGCGAACGAGGGCAGATCGGCAGCAGTCCAGTGGCTCATGGGCACAGCCTAGATTCCCCGAGTCGCTTCGCTCCTGCCCGCCGAACCTAGATTCCCCGAGTCGCTTCGCTCCTGCCCGCCGAACCTAGAGCGTTCGGTTACGGCTTTGCCGTCACCGTGAAGCCCTTGATGACGTCTTCGATGTCCGGCCCGTACTTCGCCGCCTCGTTCTCGAAGCTCGTCACGGTCAGCGTGATCAGGTACAGCGCGCCCTGGTCGCCAGGCTTGGCGGGCTTGCCCCGTGCGAAGACGACGCGGTTGTACGACTGCATGCGTTGGCCGCTGAGGTCATAGCTGCCCTCGATCATCGACGAAGGGAAGCCGTGGAAGTTGTTCTTGGACCCATTGAGCTTCTTGAAGTTCTGCGAGACCTCGGCCTCCGCATCCGCGTGCGTGAGGGCCTCGTTGACGTCGAAGGTGCCAGTGAGGCGGTACGTCACCAGCGTGGCGTTCGGGTAGCCAGAGCCCTTGGTGATCACGCGCGTTCCCGGCGCGAGGCTGGGGCTCGAGTACTGCTGCCAGCCCTTCGGCCGGGGCAACGTCACGGTCAGGTCGGTGAGCTTCTCGGGTTCGACTGGATCGCCGGTGACCCCGACGGACTCCAGGTACGTCGACATGGGGACGGGTGGTTCACCGTTCGGGTTCGTCGTCGTCGTCGTAGTGGTCGACGTCGTCCAGATCGACTTGTAGTCGGGTGGTTGCGGTCCGCAGCCTGCCGTGGCGATCGCCAGCAGCACGAACGGGACAGCCCAGCGCCGAGACGTCACAGAATCTCTCGGACCGAGTCCATCGGGCGGGCCAGTCGGGTGCCCTTGGGCGTGACGACGAACGGTCGCTCGATGAGGATCGGATGCTGGGCCATGGCGTCGAGGAGTTCGTCGTCGGAGGCATCGGCGAGGCCGAGTTCGGCATAGAGCGGCTCGCGCTTGCGGACGGCGGTGCGGACGTCAATCCCTGCGTCGTCGATCAGTTTCTCTAGCTCGGCACGCGACGGCGGCGTCTTCAGGTACAGCACGATCTCGGGCTCGATGCCGTTGTCCCGCAACAACTCCAAGGTCTTGCGCGACGTGGAGCACTTCGGGTTGTGGAGTATGACGGAGGCGCCCCTGCGCCGACCTTCGGCAGAAGCCACTAAGCCGATCCGTCGAACAGGCTGGTGACGGAACCGTTGTCGAAGACGGCGCGAATCGTGTTGGCCAGCAGCGGCGCGATCGAGAGGACGGTCAGCTGCGGGAACATCTTCTCCTCGCCGATCGGCAGCGTGTTGGTGACGATGACCTCGCGGGCGCCGCTGTCGGCAAGGCGCTGGGCGGCGGGATCCGAGAGCACGCCGTGGCTAGCGGCGATGATGACGTCGCCAGCGCCGTCCTCCTTCAGCAACTTGACGGCGCCTGCGATCGTGCCGCCGGTGTCGATCATGTCGTCGGTGATGATGCACGTCTTGCCGCGGACGTCGCCGACGACGCGGTTGCTCTTGACCTGGTTGGGCACCAGGGGATCGCGGGTCTTGTGGATGAACGCCAGTGGGACGCCACCGAGCGAATCGGCCCACTTCTCCGCGACGCGCACGCGGCCCGAGTCGGGGGACACGACGACCATGTCGTGGTCGGAGTAGTTCTCGGCGATGTAGCCGCAGAGCAGCTTCTGCGCCCGCATGTGGTCGACGGGGCCGTCGAAGAAGCCCTGGATCTGGTCGGTGTGCAGGTCGACGGTCACGATGCGGTCGGCGCCTGCGGTCTTGAGCAGATCGGCGACCAGTCGCGCGGAGATGGGTTCGCGGCCGCGGTGCTTCTTGTCCTGCCTTGCGTAGGGATAGAACGGCAGGATCGCGGTGATGCGCTTGGCGCTGCCGCGCTTGAGCGCATCGATCATGATCAGCTGCTCCATCAGCCACTGGTTCAGCGGCCACGGATGGCTTTGCAGCACGAAGGCGTCGCAGCCGCGCACGGACTCGTCGAAGCGCACGAAGATCTCGCCGTTGGCGAAGTCTCTGGCGGTCTGCGCGGTGACGGGCACGTCCAACTCCTTGGCCACCTGCTCGGCCAACTCGGGATGCGCGCGCCCCGAGAAGAGCATCAGACTTTTGCGGTTGTCGGTCCAGTCGTTGCTCACAATTGCCCTCGCGGCTCGGGGATCGATACGGGGCAATCGTACGTAGCGTTCGTGGCATCACGTTGCCGGGTTACCAGAATGCCAACGGAAAGCGTCCAGCTACTGGGCCGCGTCGGAGTCGCCCTTCGCCCTGCGTGCCGCCTGCGCGGCGTCGCTGTCCGGACGTTTGCGCTCGACCCAACCCTCGATGTTGCGTTGCGGGCCAGCCGACACCGCAAGCGCGCCGGGCGGGACGTCGGATCGCACGACGGTGCCCGCGCCGGTGTAGGCGCCGTCGCCGATCGTGACCGGCGCGACGAACATCGTGTCCGAGCCCGTCCGGACGTGTGAGCCAATCGTGGTGCGCCGCTTGGTTTCTCCGTCGTAGTTGACGAACACGCTGGATGCCCCGATGTTGCTGTGCTCGCCGATGTCCGCGTCGCCGACGTAGGTCAGGTGCGGTACCTTGGTCCCCGTGCCGATGACGGCGTTCTTGGCTTCGACGAAGGCGCCGAGCTTGGCGTCGGAGCCCAGTTCGGTGCCGGGGCGTAGGTAGGTGAACGGGCCGACGTTCGCGTCGGCGCCGATCACCGACAGTTCACCATGAGTGCGGATCACCGAGGCGCGGTCGCCAACCTCCATCGTGGTGAGCGTGGTGTCCGGCCCGATGGTGCATTCGGCACCGATCGCGGTGGCCTTGAGCAACTGCGTGCCGGGATACACCACCGTGTCGCGACCGATCGTGACGTCCACGTCGATCCAGGTGCTCGCCGGATCGATCACGGTGACGCCGTTGCGTTGGTGCCCGGCGACGATGCGGCGATTGAGCTCGGCGCCGAGTTCGGCCAGCTGGACCCGGTCGTTGACGCCCGCGACCAGCGCGCTGTCGTCGACGTGGTGTGCGCGCACGATGCCGCCGTCGCTGCGGGCGATCGAGATCACGTCGGTCAGGTACAACTCGCCCTGCGCGTTGTCGGACTTCAGCCGACCTAGTGCGGACCGCAGCGTCGTCACGTCGAACGCATAAATGCCGCCGTTGATCTCGCGGATCGCCTGCTGCGACAGTGTCGCGTCGGCCTGTTCGACGATCCCGATGACCTCGCCGTCCTGCGTCCGCAGGATGCGACCGTAGCCGGTCGGATCCTGCACCGTCGTGGTGAGGACCGTCGCCGAGGCGCCCGCGGCATCGTGTCGGCTGACCAGCTCGGCAAGGGTGTCGGCGTCCATCAAGGGCACGTCTGCGGTGGTGACGACGACGGTGCCAGCGAAGTCGGCTGGCAGCGACGGCAGCGCGCTGGCGACCGCGTGGCCAGTGCCGAGCGGCTCGTCCTGAACGGCGATGTCGATGCTTCGCCCCAGGTCTTCGGCCAGGTCGGTGGCGGCGGCGCCGACGCGTTCCCTGTCGCTGCCAACCACAACGACGAGGTGCTGCGGGGACAGTTTGCCGATCGCGTGCAGGGCGTGGGCCAGCATGCTGCGACCCGCAAGCGAATGCAGGACCTTGTTGACGTTGGACCGCATCCGGGTGCCCGCACCCGCCGCCAGCACGATGACCGCGGTCTCGCCTCTAGTCGTCATGACCCTCCAAAGCCGCGACTGTGCGGTTTCGTCCGAAACACGCCGTCAAACGGTACGAAAAACGCACGTTCACGGTCAAAAGCCGCTCCGTCGCCAGGACTCGAACCTGAACTATCTGAACCAAAATCAGAGGTGCTGCCGATTACACCACGACGGACTGCGGGTAGGACTTTAGTCGAAGACCTACTGTGTAAGGCGTGGCGGCACCGGAGAAGGAAGTGCGCGTGCCCAGGGCGCGCATGACCGGCAGTGAACGGCGCCAACAGCTCGTCGAGATCGCGAAGTCGCTGTTCGCCGAGCGCGGCTACGACGCCACGTCCATCGAGGAGATCGCCCAGCGGGCCAACGTGTCGAAGCCCGTCGTCTACGAGCACTTCGGTGGCAAGGAAGGCCTGTACGCGGTCGTCGTCGACCGTGAGATGTCGGCTCTGCTCGACGGCATCACGTCGTCGCTGACCAACAACCGGTCCAGGGTCCGCGTCGAACGGGTGGCGCTTGCGCTGCTCACCTACGTCGAAGAGCGCACCGACGGCTTCCGCATCATGATCAGGGACTCGCCGGCCAGCATCAGCTCGGGCACCTACTCGAGCCTGCTCAACGACGCAGTGTCGCAGGTGTCGTCGATCTTGGCAGGCGACTTCGCCCGGCGCGGGCTCGATCCCGACCTCGCTCCGCTGTACGCGCAGGCTCTGGTCGGGTCGGTGTCGATGACGGCGCAATGGTGGCTCAACACCCGCGAACCGAAGAAGGAAGTAGTAGCCGCCCATCTGGTCAACCTGATGTGGAACGGCCTGACGCATCTCGAGTCCGATCCCGAGCTCCACGGCGAGTAGTCACGGGATCGAGGCCTGCAAGCTCCGCCGAGATCGACGAAATGGCGCAATTCACTCGCACTTTCGCGCCCGTTTGTTCGTTTGGGCGAGAGGGGTCCCACGTGCCTAGGATGGGGGAACAATGAATTCGCCGGGGCACCACCATGTCGAGACCCCGATGGCGGGTCTCGTCGAGCTCGCGCTCACGGACCCCTGCCTGGCGGACCTCACCAAGCAGGCGACCGCTGGCGTCGCCGAGAAGGCGCTGGTCGGGCCTGCCGCCGCCAGGTTGTTCGTCGCCGCAGCGCTCGCGCAGGCGGGTCCGCTGTTGGCGGTCACCGCCACCGGTCGCGAGGCCGACGACCTGACCGCGGAGCTGCGGGCCGTCCTCGGTGACGTGGTGACGATGTTCCCGTCGTGGGAGACGCTGCCGCACGAGCGGCTGTCGCCGGGCGTCGAGACCGTCGGCGCCCGCATGATGGTGCTGCGCAGGCTCAACAATCCCGACGACGGCCGGTTCGGCGTCCCGCTTCGTGTCGTCGTCACCACCGCGCGCTCCCTGCTACAGCCGATGGCGCCCGATCTCGCCGACATCGAACCGGTCATCCTGACCGTGGGCCAGGACGCAGACTTTGATGCAGTGCTCGCACGGCTGGTCGACCTCGCCTACACGCGTGTCGACATGGTGGGCAAGCGCGGCGAGTTCGCGGTGCGCGGCGGCATCCTCGACCTGTTCGCGCCGACGGCAGAGCATCCGGTGCGCATCGAGTTCTGGGGCGACGAGGTATCCGAGATGCGGATGTTCTCCGTCGCCGACCAGCGCTCGATTCCCGAGGTGGCCATCGACACGGTCATCGCGCTGCCGTGTCGGGAGCTGTTGCTGACCGAGGACGTCCGCCAGCGGGCTGCCGCGCTGGCCGCAGAACAGCCTCACGACGACAACCGCGTCGGCGAGACGGTCGGAGGGATGCTGGCCAAGCTCGGCGAGGGCATTCCCGTCGACGGCATGGAGGCGCTGCTCCCGGTGCTTCGACCGACCGAGCTGACGTTGTTGACCGACCACCTTCCCGCCGGTGCACCCGTGTTGATCTGCGATCCGGAGAAGGTGCGCACCAGAGCCGCCGACCTGGTCAAGACGGGCCGCGAATTCCTAGAGGCGTCGTGGTCGGTCGCCGCGATGGGGGCCGACGCGCCGATCGATCTGGAGGAGCTCGGCGGCTCGGGCTTCCGCGACCTGACCGACGTCCGCTCCGGCGCGGCCGACGGTGGGCATCCGTGGTGGACGCTGAGCCAGCTCGGGGACCCGGATGCGACCGAACTCGACATCCGACCCTCGCCGTCGGCACGTGGTCAGCAGCACAGCCTCGACGAGATCTTCGCAATGCTGCGGGCGCACGTGAGCACGGGCGGACGCGCCGCGGTCGTCACGCCAGGTGCGGGCACCGCACACCGCGTCGTCGAGCAGCTTGGTGAATCCGACGTCCCCGCAACGATGTTGGCGTCTGGCGCCGCCCCGCCGGCGGGCGTCGTCGGCGTGCTGAAGGGGCCGCTGCACGACGGCGTGGTCATCGCTGGGGCGAACCTCGTCCTGATCACAGAGGCGGATCTGACCGGCAACCGGGCCAATGCGACCGAAGGTAAGCGCCTTGCGGCCAAGCGCCGCAACGTCGTTGACCCGCTGGCGCTCACCGCCGGTGACCTGGTGGTGCACGATCAGCACGGAATCGGCCGGTTCGTCGAGATGACTGAGCGCATCGTGTCGGGTGCCCGCCGCGAGTACCTGGTGCTGGAGTACGCGTCCGCCAAGCGCGGCGGTGGGTCGGACAAGCTCTTCGTGCCGATGGACTCGCTCGATCAACTGTCGCGCTATGTCGGCGGCCAAGAGCCGAACCTCAGCAGGCTCGGCGGTAGCGACTGGACGAACACGAAGACCAAGGCGCGCAAGGCCGTTCGTGAGATCGCCGGTGAATTGGTGGCGCTCTACGCCAAGCGGCAGGCTGCTCCCGGGTTCGCGTTCGGGCCCGACACGCCATGGCAGTCCGAGATGGAGGACGCGTTCGGGTTCACCGAGACCATCGACCAGTTGACCGCGATCACCGAGGTCAAGTCGGACATGGAGAAGCCCATGCCGATGGACCGCGTCATCTGTGGTGACGTCGGCTACGGCAAGACCGAGATCGCCGTCCGTGCGGCGTTCAAGGCAGTGCAGGCGGGCAAGCAGGTCGCCGTCCTGGTGCCGACGACGCTGCTGGCCGATCAGCATCTGCAAACGTTCACGCAGCGGATGGCCGGGTTCCCGGTGACGGTGAAGGGGCTGTCGCGCTTCACCGACCCCGCTGAGTCCCGCAAGGTGCTCGAAGGCATGAAGGACGGTTCGGTCGACATCGTCATCGGCACGCACCGGTTGCTTCAAACCGGCGTGACGTGGAAGGACCTCGGGCTCGTCGTCGTCGACGAGGAGCAGCGCTTCGGCGTCGAACACAAGGAGCACATCAAGTCGATGCGCACGCACGTCGACGTCCTGACGATGAGCGCGACGCCGATCCCGCGCACGCTGGAGATGAGCCTGGCGGGCATCCGCGAGATGTCGACGATCCTGACCCCGCCTGAGGAGCGATTCCCCGTGCTCACCTACGTCGGTCCGCACGACGACAAGCAGGTGGCGGCGGCGCTGCGGCGCGAACTGCTCCGCGACGGGCAGGCGTTCTACATCCACAACCGGGTCCGGTCGATCGACCAGGCCGCGGCGAAGGTGCGGGCGCTGGTTCCGGAGGCGAGGGTCGTGGTGGCGCACGGTCAGATGCCCGAAGAGGTGTTGGAACGCACCGTCGAGGGATTCTGGAATCGCGACTACGACATTCTGGTCTGCACGACGATCGTCGAGACCGGTCTGGACATCTCCAACGCGAACACGCTCATCGTCGAGCGCGCGGAAACCTTTGGCTTGTCGCAGCTACATCAGCTGCGCGGTCGGGTGGGCCGCAGCCGCGAGCGCGGTTATGCCTACTTCCTGTATCCGCCGGAAGTTCCGCTGACCGAGACGGCGTATGACCGGCTCGCGACCATCGCGCAGAACAACGAGCTCGGCGCAGGCATGGCCGTCGCGATGAAGGACCTCGAGATCCGCGGCGCCGGAAACGTTCTCGGCGCCGAGCAGTCCGGCCACGTCGCAGGAGTGGGCTTCGATCTCTACGTTCGGTTGGTTGGCGAGGCGGTGGAGGCCTACCGCGCGGCGGTCGACGGGAAAACCGTTACCTCCGTTGAGGAACCGAAGGAAGTCAGGATCGACCTGCCCGTCGATGCCCACCTGCCGCCGGAGTACATCGGCAGCGACCGGTTACGGCTGGAGGGCTATCGACGGCTCGCGGCCGCCGCCGACGAAGCCGGCATCGCGTCGGTGATCGAGGAACTGGTCGACCGCTACGGCCCGCTGCCGGAGCCGGCGCAGCGGTTGGTCGCGGTGGCCCGGTTGCGATTGCTCTGCCGCGAGTACGGCGTCACCGAAGTCAGCTCGGTGTCGGCGGCGAACGTACGCGTTTCCCCGCTCCCGCTGCTCGACTCGCAGCAACTCCGGCTCAAGCGGATGTATCCCAGTGCGACCTACCGCGCGACGACGTCGACCGTCGTGATCCCGATTCCGCGGGCGGGCGAGGGGGTCGCCGCGCCCCGTGTCCGTGACCTCGAATTGGTACGTGTAGTGGCCGGACTCCTATTGACGCTGAACGGCAAGACCTCGGCCGACGTTGACATAACCGACTTCGGGGGTGGCACGACGAAGAGTGTTGGCGCAAAGAGCGAGGGATCCAACGAGAGGCGGAGACCATGACGGTCGTCCTCGTCGACCCTCGCCGGCCGTCGCTCGTTCCCGTCGAGGCAATCGATTTGCTCGTCGGCGACCTCCAGTACACCGAAGAGATGCCGGTCAAGGTGCCGTGGTCGTTGCCAGCCGCGCGACCGGCCTACGAGGGCGAGGATGCGGCGGTGCTCCTGTCCTCGGATCCCAACCACCCGATGGTCCTCGCGCGCATCGAGGCGGGGGAGAAGGTGATCTCGGCGCCCAGCCCCGTTGCAGGCGAACGCCTCGTCGACGCGGTCGCGATGATGGACAAGCTTCGCACCTCGGGGCCGTGGGAGAAGGAGCAGACGCACGACTCGCTGCGTCGCTACCTGTTGGAGGAGACCTATGAGCTCTTCGACGCCGTCCGCATCGGCGACGCCGAGTCGTTGCGCGACGAGCTCGGGGACGTCTTGCTGCAGGTGCTGTTTCACGCCAGGATCGCCGAGGACTCGCCCAACGGTGCGTTCACCATCGACGACGTTGCGGAGTCGCTGGTTCGCAAACTCGTCAACAGAGTGCCCGCAGTCCTTGCGGGAGAGCCGATTTCGCTCGAGGAGCAGCTAGCTCAGTGGGAAGAGCGAAAGGCGACGGAGAGCGCCGTGAAGATGCGTGCTTCGTCGATGGATGACGTGCCGACCGGCCAGCCGGCACTTGCGTTGGCGCAGAAGGTCATCGAGCGCGTCACCGCCGCTGGCCTGCCTTCGGATCTGCTCCCATCGGACATCCTCTCGGTGACGCTGTCGCCGGGAGTGGACGCCGAGAACACGCTGCGCTCCGCGGTGCTTGAGTTCATGGACACGGTCCGCAAGGTCGAGTCGGCGATCGCCGCCGGGCGTCGCACCGACGACGTGCCAGAGGAGTTGGACGTCGCCGTGCTCGGGGCGGTGTCAGCCGAGGAGTGGCGCGAGCACTGGCCCAGTCAGTCGCCTGCGGAAGTCGTTGAGCTGCAACATGACTTGGATCCCGAGGCCGTCGACGAACCCCCCGAAGACGAACCGGACGAGGACCTACCGGACGTCGTACGGGATGGCTAGCTGTTAGAACGGCAACGCGGCCGGCCTCGCCTAGCCACACGCGCCACACCCGTCGCTGGCCCGGGCGGCTTGCTCGTTGCCCACCTTCGAGCGAATTCGGCGGCGAACGATCAACCCCGAGTCCAGTTTTCGCTCGGAGGTGAGCAATGAGCCCATCGCCCGATCCCGGGATCATCGAGACCGCACCGAGCACCTCGCCGAGCGCACTGGTGTTTGCGGGCCGGGCGATGCGTACAACAACCGTACTTTCGGTGCGATGGGCTAGGCCTAGGCGAACAGTCCGTCGCCGAGGAATCGATCCGCGCCCTTGACGCCAGGCAGCGTGAAGAAGAAGCCACCGCCGACGGGCAGGACGTACTCCTCGAGCGGCTCACCCTTGAGGCGCTCCTGCACGGTCAGGAAACCCTTCTGCAGGCTGCGTTGATAGGCGATGAACGCCAACCCCTGGTCGAGTCGGCCCGCACCGTCGAAGCCGCGCGAATAGTTGAACCCGCGACGCAGGATCAAGTTCTCGTCGGTTTCGGCGGTGCGCGGGTTGGCCAGCCGGATGTGCGCGTCTAGCTTGATCCGCTCGCCCTTGGGATCGCTCGCATAGTCCGGGTCGGTGAACTCGCCAGACAGACCCATGGGCGCGCCGCTGACCTTCTCCCTTCCGATGATCGTCTCCTGTTCGATGAGCTGGGTTCGATCCCAGAACTCGACGAACATCCGGATGATGCGCACCGCCTGATACGAGCCGCCGACCGCCCACGCGGGCTCGCCGTCGCCTGGGCCCACCCAGACGTGGCGGTCCATCACGTCCGCATCGTCGACGACGAGGTTGCCCGTTCCGTCCTTGAAGCCCAACAGGTTTCGCGGGGTCGTCGCGCCGTCCGCACGGCCTGCGCCGATTCCCCGTGCGTATCCGTCGATCATCCAATTCAGCACCAGCTCGCCCCTGGTGCGTCGCATCAGCTGACGCAGCGCGAACTGCACGGTGTCGTTGTGCCCTGCCTCGAAGATGATCGAGACGTCGCCGTGGCTGAGCTTGGGATCCAGCTTGTCGTTGGCGAGGAACGGCATCTTGACCAGTTCCTTGGGCTTGCGATCGGCCAACCCGAACCGGTCGTCGAACAGCGACGCGCCGACGCCGACGACGATCGAGAGATTGTCGGGCGGCGGCTTCTCGCCGAGGATGCCGGAGTCGACGGGCGGAAACGCGGGGTCGCGCACGCTCGGTGGCTTGCCGGCCATCAGCCCGCGGATCTCGTCGGTGACGGCCCGAAGTGTCGCCTCTAGGCCCGCGCGGTCCTTGACCTGGAGGTTGAACGACGCCACCAGTCCCTGCTCGGGAATGGGCAGCGCCGTCACCCCCGCCTGGTGATCGCCTTCGAAGCCGACGAACGTCGGCGATGGCTCGGCCCGGTGGTGTCCATGGTGCGACGAGCTACCGATGGCGAGTGTCGCACCGACCCCGACCGCCGCGCCCGCTCCGGCGCTAACGGCGCCGGTGACGAAACCTCGTCGCGAAATGCCCTGGCGCGGCGGTCGATCGGTCACTTGAGGCCCAATACCCCCGAGACCTGCGACAGGTTCTCCGATAGTGCGGCCAATTGCGCCTTCAGGGTGTCGACGACCTGCGGGGTCACGGTCACGGCCGGGCACAGTGGCGACGGGTACTGGTCGCCCTCGGTGCAGTAGAGCACCCAGCCGCCATCCTTGCGCAGCGGCGCGAGCGTCGCGTAGATCTCGGTGATGCCACCGTCGATCTTGCCGAGGAGCGCAGGGTCCTTCTCGGTGAGCGCAGGGGTCAGCTGGTCGATCGCGGCCTGCGAACCCTGCAGGTTGGCGTCGAAGTCCCACAGGTCGGTCTTGGAGTAGCGCTCTTCCTCGCCGGTGATCTTGCCCTGCGACACCTCCTCGATGAGCTCGGCTGCGCCGTTCGCGACGTTGATCGGCTCGACCTTCAGACCCGCGATCTCGCCCTTGAGCTGTTGGATGCCCGCGTCGAGGTGGTCGGCGAAGGGCTTGCCGCCCTCGGTGGTGTTCTTCTCGAACAGCAGGTACTCGAGGCGGTGCCAGCCGGTGAACTTCGGGTCGTCGACGCCGGTGAAGTCATCGACGCGGGAGTCGACCGCGCCGTCGATGTCGGAGACCAGCTCGGCCAGCGGCTCGATGCGCTCCCACGGCATGCGCGAAGGCGCGTATGCGGCTTGCGCGGCCTTCAGATCGCCTGCGCGCACCGCGTCGGTGAAGGTCTTGACGAGCCCGACGAGTTCGTCCACTTGCTTGACCGCGTACGCCTTGTAGCCGTCGGCCGCCTGCTGCGCGAGCGGGTTCGGCGTGGCTGCGGCGGCCGTCGTGGCGGTGCTGCTGCTGCCCGCCGTGCTCTCGTTGCTGTCGCCCTTGTCGCCGGAACAGCCGCTGAGAACTGCGCCGCCAATAAGCAAAGACGATGCAACGACCGACACTGGCCAGGCAAGATGCCGTCCCATGGAGCCTCCTTGTAGTAGTCGCGCAGTGACTTTACAGCTTTCCCACATGGCTAGGGTAGGCACGCCTAATTAAGGATTGCATCACCAAAGAAAGCCCGGGCCTGCGGGTCGGTAACTTGCGCGTTGGCCTACCGTAGGAGGCGACAAACGGCGGCATCCGTTTCGGCGCGGAGCCGCCGATGCGTGGTCCGCAATCACGGGACGATCGGGACGGCCCAATGGTGGGCTGAGTTGGTATCAGGGAGTGCAGTGTCGCAAGTGCGTTGGCTGCGGATCGTCGCGGTGATCACTGCGGCGACTCTGCTGTTGGCCTCCAGCTGTACCTGGCAGCTCGGCATTCCCATCCCCGAGGGCGTGCCGCCGCCCACGGGTGACCCGGTTCCGCCGGTCGACACCCACGCCAAGGGCAGGCCCGCGGATCAGCTGCACGAATGGGCCGCCGAGCGAGCGCCTCGGCTGGGAATACCCGTGACCGCGCTAGAGGCGTACGCCTACGCCGCCAGGGTCGCGGAGGTGGAGAACCCGAATTGTCACCTGGCCTGGACGACGCTGGCTGGCATCGGGATGGTGGAGAGCCATCACGGCACCTACCGGGGGGCCGTCATCGCGCCCAACGGAGACGTCACCCCGCCCATCCGCGGCGTCAGGTTGGACGGCTCGATGGGCAACATGACGATTCCCGATACCGACGGAGGCAAGCTCGACGGCGACCCTCACCTCGACCGGGCGATGGGACCGATGCAGTTCATTCCGGAGACGTGGCGGCTCTACGGTGTCGACGCGAACAACGACGGCAAGATAAGCCCCGACAACATCGACGACGCTGCGCTGTCGGCTGCGGGCTATCTATGTTGGCGCGGAAAGAATCTCGCGAAACCGCGGGGCTGGATGGACGCGCTTCGCGCCTACAACCTCTCCGATCAGTACGCGCGGACGGTGCGGGACTGGGCAACGGCTTACGCCGACGGCCACGGCCTGTAGAGCCGAAGATCCGGGCTGTAGAGCCGACCGACCCGCCAACCTCTAGGCTCGAACAGCCAGACGTATTGAACGCCCCACCCGACGAGGAGACGCCAGTGCCCATCATCGAGCAGGTCGGAGCCCGCGAGATCCTCGACTCGCGAGGCAACCCCACGGTCGAGGTCGAGGTGGCCTTGATCGACGGAACGTTCGCGAGGGCGGCGGTGCCGTCAGGCGCGTCGACGGGCGAACACGAAGCCGTCGAATTGCGCGACGGTGCCGACCGCTACGGCGGCAAGGGCGTGGAGAAGGCCGTCGATGCGGTCCTCGACGAGATCGCGCCGACGGTGATCGGGTTGAGCGCGGACGACCAGCGGCTCGTCGACCAGGCGCTGCTCGACCTCGACGGCACCCCCGACAAGTCGCGGCTCGGCGCGAACGCGATCCTTGGCGTGTCGTTGGCCGTCGCGAAGGCGGCCGCGGAGTCGGCGGGCCTGCCGCTGTTCCGCTACATCGGCGGTCCGAATGCGCACATCTTGCCGGTGCCGATGATGAACATCGTGAACGGCGGCGCGCACGCGGACACCGGCGTCGACGTGCAGGAGTTCATGGTCGCGCCGATCGGTGCGCCATCGTTCAAGGAGGCGCTGCGCTGGGGCGCCGAGGTCTACCACTCGCTGAAGTCGGTGCTCAAGAAGCAGGGTCTGTCGACCGGTCTCGGTGACGAGGGCGGCTTCGCTCCCGACATCGCTGGCACCAAGGCCGCACTCGACCTGATCAGTTCCGCCATCGAGGGCGCGGGCTTCAAACTGGGTACCGACGTGGCGCTCGCGCTTGACGTTGCCGCGACCGAGTTCTACACCGACGGAACGGGTTACGCCTTCGAGAAGGAGACTCGGACGGCCGAGCAGATGACCGAGTTCTATGCAGGCCTGCTCGACGCCTACCCGCTCGTCTCGATCGAGGACCCGCTATCCGAGGACGACTGGGACGGCTGGGTCTCGTTGACGACGGCGATCGGCGACCGCATCCAAATCGTCGGCGACGACCTGTTCGTCACCAATCCGGAGCGGCTGGAGGAGGGCATCGACAAGGGCGCTGCCAACGCGCTTCTGGTCAAGGTGAACCAGATCGGCACGCTCACCGAAACGCTCGACGCCGTCGCTCTCGCCCACAACAGTGGATACCGGACGATGATGAGCCACCGCAGCGGCGAGACCGAGGACACCACCATCGCCGACCTTGCCGTCGCGGTGGGCAGTGGCCAGATCAAGACGGGTGCACCTGCCCGTAGCGAGCGGGTCGCGAAGTACAACCAGCTGCTGCGCATCGAGGAGGCTCTCGGCGACGCCGCTCGATACGCAGGTGACCTGGCCTTCCCCCGTTTCGCACCGGAGAGCAAGTAACTTTCATACATGCCCGACGCGAAGCGGCCTGACCCGAAGCGCCGCACTCCGGCGCCACGGCCGGCGGCGCGACCGAGTAAGGCGGGCGAAACCAGTCGGGGCCGTCCGCGGACCGGCGCGGCGGTACGGCGCGAGCCTCGAGTCGCACCCGATCCGGCGTCGGCCGAGGACGTTGCTCCCGAACCGGTCGTCGAGCCGATCAGGAAGGCGATCGCCGAGGCCGCGGAGCGGCAGTCCGAGCAGAGGTTCGGCTCGGCCGCGCGGCGAGCCGCCATCCTCGCCGCCGTGGTATGCGTCTTGACGTTGACGATCGCGGGTCCCGTGCGAACCTACTTCGCGCAGCGCGCCGAGGTGAAGCAGCTCACCGAGGCGGAGACGCAATTGCGCAAGCAGATCGCCGATCTGGAGCAGCAGAAGGTCAAGCTTGCCGATCCCGTCTACATCGCCTCGCAGGCGCGCGAGCGACTCGGCTTCGTCATGCCTGGCGACATTCCGTATCAGGTTCAGCTGCCACCGTCGGCTGGACCCAGCGCCGTTCCAGCCGGGCCGGATGCGGCGGTCGTGCCAAACGGCCAGCCGTGGTACACCGCGCTGTGGCACACCATTGCCGATGCGCCGCATGGGATTTCGCCTGCTCCCGTCGGCGACGACGTGACCTCCATCGTGCCCCCCGTCGTTCCTCCCGCCGGTGGTTGAGCAAGCCGATCTGGCCGCCGTCGAGGGCCAGCTGGGCCGCGAGCCCCGCGGGGTCCTGGAGATCGCATATCGGTGCCCGAACGGCGAACCGGCCGTGGTGAAGACGGCGCCGAGGTTGCCCGACGGCACGCCGTTTCCGACGCTGTACTACCTCACGCACCCGGTGTTGACCGCTGCCGCAAGCCGATTGGAGTCGTCGGGCCTGATGCGGGAGATGACCGAACGGCTGGCGCACGACGAGGAGCTCGCCGCGGCGTACCGGCGCGCGCACGAGTCCTACCTAACCGAACGCGACGCGATCGAATCGCTTGGCACGACGCACACCGGCGGAGGGATGCCGGATCGGGTCAAGTGTCTGCACGTGCTGATTGCGCATTCGTTGGCCAAGGGTCCGGGGATGAACCCGCTTGGCGACGAGGCGTTGGCGGTGTTGGCCGAAGAGCCTGCGATGGTCGGCATCCTCGAGCGGGAAAGGTGGACATGACCGAACACCTGCGGGTCGCTGCGGTCGATTGCGGCACGAACTCCATTCGCTTGCTGATCGCCGACGTCGTGGATGGCCGACTGCGCGACGTCCACCGCGAGATGCGCATCGTCCGACTTGGCGCAGGGGTCGATGCCGCAGGCGAATTCGCGCCGGAGGCGCTGCAGCGCACCGAGGCGGCGCTGAGCGACTACGTCGACCTGATGCGTGAGCACTCTGCTACCAGGGTTCGGATGGTCGCGACGTCGGCGGCCAGGGACACGGCCAACCGCGACGAGTTCTTCGCGATGACGGCCAGGCTTCTGGGTTCGGTGGTGCCTGGCGCCGTCGCGGAGGTCATCGAAGGGACCGAGGAGGCCGCCTTGTCCTTCCGTGGGGCTGTCGGCGAATTGGACTCTGCGGCAGCGCCATTCGTGGTCGTCGATCTCGGCGGAGGGTCGACGGAGGTGGTCGTGGGCGGCGGAGCCGGGCTGCCGGCGACATCGGGCAGCAGCGACGTGACGGCCAGCTTCTCGGCCAACATCGGCTGCGTGCGCCTGACCGAGCGGTGCCTGCACTCCGACCCGCCGACCCCTTCGGAGATCGAGGCGGCGCGGGCCGTCGTACGCAATGCCCTTTCCGAAGCATTCGCGGTCGTGCCCGTCGACGCCGCCCGCACGTGGGTGGGTGTCGCGGGCACCATGACGACGTTGTCCGCCCTGGCGCAGGGGATGACGACGTACGACTCCGATGCCATCCATCTGTCCCGCGTGGGGGTCGCCGAGCTGGTCGCCGTCTGCACCGACCTGGTCGCCATGACGGTCGAACAGCGGCTCGCGCTCGGCCCAATGCACGAGGGCCGCGCCGACGTCATCGGCGGGGGCGCGATCGTCGTCCAGGAATTGGCGCGCGAACTCGGTGAAAGGGCCGGAATCGACGAGCTCATCGTCAGCGAGCATGACATCCTCGACGGCATCGCTCTTTCGATCGCCTAGCGGCCCAGCATCGGCGATCATGAACGTCGGGGAGAGGCGGCAACGTGAGTGATCGGATTTCGATCGTCATCGCAGAGGATTCTCTGCTGGTGCGGGACAGCGTTTCTCGGGCGTTGTCGACGAATCCCGACGTGACGGTGGTCGGCGAAGCCGAGGACTACGACGCGGCGGTCGAACTGGTCGAGCAGCACCAGCCGACGATCGTGGTCACCGACGTTCGCATGCCGCCCACGTCGACCGACGAAGGCATTCGGCTGGCGCAGTGGATGCGGACCGCGCATCCCGAGGTCGGAGTCATCGTATTGTCGAACTTCGCAGAACCGAACTACGCGGCGGGGTTGCTGGAGGGCGGCACGGCTGGCCGAGGCTACCTGCTGAAGGAACGGATATCGCACTTCGACGAGCTCGCCGAGGCGGTGCGCCAGGTGGCAATCGGCGGCACCGTGCTCGATCCGTTGGTCGTCGAGGCGTTGCTCGCCCAACCTCGTTCCGCGCCGACGCTGAGCCGGTTGACGCCCCGCGAACGCGACGTGCTCAGCGAACTCGCGACGGGCTTTAGCAACCGGACGATCGCGGCACGCCTGGTGTTGTCGCAGCGGGCGGTGGAGAAGCACATCAATTCGATATTCGCCAAGCTCGAACTGACCGTCGACGACTCCGTTGATCGGCGAGTGAAGGCCGTCCTGTTGTTCCTCGGCGACTCAGGATCGGCCGATGGTGTCGACTGAGCGACGGAAATGGTGGTGTCTACACCCTTGGCTGGTAGCAAACCCGACAGCGATGATTACGCGGTGATGGACGAGCGCGTGCGAGTCTGGGTCGTCGACGACCAGGCCAGTTTCCGACGGGCAACCGCCGCGACCCTCGCCGCCATGGACGACTTCGTGATGGCAGGCGAGTGCGAGACTGGGGAATCGGCCGTCGAACGGCTACGTGACGCCGACGCCGACATCGTGTTGATGGACATCCACATGCCAGGGATGGGCGGCATCGAGGCCACTCGTCAACTGCGTGCCGCACATCCGGATCTACTCGTCGTGCTGATGTCCACCTACGACATCGAGGACCTTCCTGCGGCGGCCTCTGACTGCGGGGCGGCCGAATACCTGCACAAGGAGCACCTTTCGCCAGCGTTGTTGAACCGGATATGGCAAGCAGGCGGCTGAGGCTTCCGCCTGCTGCCGGAGCGGTGCCCACGTGGCGCGCCCCGAAGATCCTGCTGCTCACGGCGTTCAACTCATCGGCGTGGTTGGGCCACGACCTGATCAACCGGTTCAGAGCCGAGCGCTACGAGGTGTTTCTGGCCGCCCATCTCGGGGCGTGGGCCAGTGCCGGAGTCGTGCTACCGCTCCTGGAATACGCGCTGTGGTACCGAACGCTTTACGTGCTGCTCTTCGCGGCCGTCGGTGTCCCACAGTGCATTGCATTGGCGTTCGGGCTGCGGCTGGCTCGGCTCGGCCGATATTCGCAGTCGATCAGCTTGGTCTGCGTCACCAACTGGATCAGCGTCGTGCTGGTGACGCTCATCAACCCCAACTTCCTGGCGATGATGGCGCTGTTGGCTCTCGTCCCAGTTGTCTTCGCAGAGCCCTACATTCACTGGAAACGCGGCCTCGTCTTCTCCGTGATCACCGCCGCGGTCGTATTGCTGATGACCATGCTGGTGCGCTTCCTGCCGATCCCAGAGGCGGTGCAGAACGGCCCCTATTGGCTGGAGACCCTGGTCCTGGTCGTGGGGGTGCCGTTCAACGCGTTGCACCTCATGGTGATCGCATGGAACAACGCGGCTGCGTTGAGGACCTCGGAGTCTCAGCTCGCAGAACGCGCCGACGAACTGGCGGCGTCACGCTCCCGTCTGACCACCGCGGCCGACGAGGAGCGCCGCCGACTCGAACGAGACCTGCACGACGGCGCACAACAGCACCTCGTAGCCCTCTCGGTCATCCTTGGGCTCGCCCGCAACGCAGATCACGACAAGTATCAAGCTCTGCTGACGGAGGCGTCCGAGCTGGTCGACACCTCCATCGTCGAGATCCGGCGACTCGCGCACGGCATCTATCCACCGCTGCTGGTCAGCGGCGGCCTGACGGAGGCCTTGCCGACGCTCGCCGCCCGTGCGACGGTCCCCGTGACACTGGACGTCCACGGCCTTGATCGCTATCCGACGTCAACGGAGGCGGCGCTCTACTACTGCTGCAGCGAGGCGCTGACGAATGCCGCCAAACACGGCGGGCCCGATACCCAGGTGACAGTCACGGCGAACGCCGACGACACGGTGCTACGACTCGTAATCGCCGATACCGGAGCGGGATTCGATCCCGCCACCATCGGGCATGGGCTGATCAACATGGCCGACCGGCTGTCGGCGATCGGTGGCACGCTCGCGATCGACACCGCGCCGGGACGCGGCACCCGCATCACCGCCACCGTCGACCCTCGGGCCTGACCACTCGCGCCGGGGGTGTAGGCACCCCCATCAATCGTGTAGCTCATACGGTGGGCAACGGGGTCCCACCTCGGCAAGATAGAGCTACAAGTTCGAAACACCTTGTTTGACAGTATGTTCGAGGAGCGGGGGCTCACATGTCGACAACCGGAAGTCATACGACATCCATATCGGTGGCAGATCGTCCACGTGCGACGCAGGGTCGACTTGCGCTGGTGCCTAGAAACTTTGACAATCACGCCACGCGCAAGTCCCTCCCGACCGGGATCGTGACTCTGCTGCTGGCGGACATCGAGGGATCCACTCGGATCTGGGAGACCCAACCTCGCGAGATGGCGGCCGCGCTCGCAGCCATGGATCGCGTGCTCGCCGAGCTCGTCAACGCCACCCACGGCGTATGCCCGATCGAGCAGGGCGAAGGCGACAGCTTCGTGGTGGCGTTCACGTCCGCGAGCGACGCCGTGATGTGCGCGCTCGCGCTGCAGGAGGCCGTCCCGTCGCTGATCCGCCTGCGGATAGGCGTTCACACCGGCGAGGTGCAACTGCGGGACGAGGGAAAGTACATGGGCCCGACGATCAACCGCGCAGCCCGGTTGCGCGAGCTCGGCCACGGAGGTCAGACCCTCCTATCGGGCACGACACGCGATCTCGTCTTCGGCGTGCTGCCGGATCGCGCGTGGTTGACGGACCTCGGCCGCCACTCGCTTCGGGACCTTTCCAGCCCCGAACGCGTGGCTCAACTGAGTCATCGGAACCTGCGCAATCACTTCCCGCCGCTGCGGATCCGCACGACCGAGGACGCGGTGAAGCCCGTGGTTCATCGAAACCGCTTCCACCGCACGGATTTACGGCGCAGTGCGGGCGTCCGCACCGACAAGATTCTGGGCGCCGTCAGGAATCGGCTGGCCGACTACCTGAACCCAGACTTCACATGAGCCACTGGTTGGTTGGGGGCGACGAGGGGCGCCCCCAACCAATCGGTTAGTCCTTTGGCGATTGCCTACTTTGGCGTCTCGGTGCAGTTGGGTCGGTTGCCGCAGTGACGCCCGCCGTCGCACCTGTTGCACTTGCACGAGCATGCCGGCTGGGGCTTGGTGGTAATGCGCATCTGGATCATCTCCGTTGGCTGCTGATTCGCAGGTCGATTTCGCACCCGATATCACGATGTGACGAGTTCACAATACTTCTACTCGTGCCGAGCGTGAAGGTCTTCGCGCGCGGCGGGTCACGACCGCAGGATCGGCTTGATGGCATCCAAGACCGCGACGTCCTCGATCGTCGATGGGGGCGCTTCGTCGCGGCCGTCGGCGATATTGCGCATCGTCTTGCGCAGGATCTTGCCCGACCTGGTCTTCGGCAGCGCCGCGACGACGTCGACGGTCTTGAAGCTGGCCACCGCGCCAACGTTGTCCCGCACGGCCGCGACCAGTTGCTCGGCGACGCCGTCGGCGGACGCACCTGCCTTGAGCACTACCAAACCTCTTGGCACCTGGCCCTTGACGTCGTCGCTGACGCCGATCACCGCGCACTCCGCAACGGCCAGATGCGTCGCGAGCGCGGCCTCGATTGCGCCCGTCGACAGGCGATGCCCCGCGACGTTGATGACGTCGTCGGTCCTTCCCATCACGAACAGGTAGCCGTCCTCGTCGACGTAACCGCCGTCGCCAGAGAGGTAGTAGCCGGGGAAGGCGCTGAGGTACGACGCGACGTACCGGTCGTCGTCGCCCCACAGCGTCGGCAAGGTGCCTGGCGGGAGCGGCAGCTTGACGCAGATCGCGCCCTCTTCGCCTGTGGCGCACTCGGATCCGTCGGGCGCCAGGATCCGGACGTCGAAGCCAGGCATCGCGACGGTGGCGGAGCCTGCCTTGGTCGGAAGTGCCTCGATGCCCATGGGATCGGCGGCGATGGCCCAGCCGGTCTCGGTCTGCCACCAGTGGTCGATGATCGGGATGCCGAGCGCGTCCCTTGCCCAGTCGTAGGTGCCGGGGTCGAGTCGCTCGCCGGCCTGGAACAGATACCTCAGGGCCGAGAGGTCGTGGCCGGCGAGGTGCTTGGCCTCCGGGTCCTCCTTCTTGATGGCGCGCATGGCCGTCGGCGCGGTGAACAGCGTGGTGACCCGGTGTTCGGCGGCCACTCGCCAGAACGCTCCAGCATCCGGGGTGCCGACGGGCTTGCCTTCGTAAAGCACCGTCGTCGCACCGAAGAGCAGCGGACCGTAGACGATGTAGGAGTGGCCGACGACCCAGCCGACATCCGATGCGGCCCAATAGACTTCACCGGGCGCAGTGTCGTAGACGTGGCGCATGGTCCACAGCAGTGCGACGGCGTGCCCACCGTTGTCGCGGACGATTCCCTTGGGCTTGCCGGTGGTGCCCGAGGTGTAGAGGACGTACAGCGGATCGGTCGCCGCCACCGGAACTGGGTCGACGGGCTCGGCGTAGGCCATCGCCGTGGCCCAGTCGACGTCCCTGCCCGGCGTCAGAGCGCACGGCTTCTGGTCGCGCTGCAGGATGACGCACGCAGGGGTGTCGTGCTGGGCGATCTCGAGGGCCGCGTCGACCATCGGCTTGTAGTCGACGACGCGCGTTGGCTCGATGCCGCACGACGCCGAGACGACGACGGCGGGCCGCGCGTCGTCGATGCGGGCCGCGAGCTCGTTGGCGGCGAACCCGCCGAACACCACGGAGTGGACGGCGCCGAGCCGGGCGCAGGCGAGCATCGCGATGACGGCCTCGGGCACCATCGGCATGTAGATCACCACGCGGTCGCCCTTTTCTACACCGAGGCTGCGCAGCACGCCTGCGAATCGCGCCGTCTCGTCCAGCAATTCGCGGTAGGTGTAGGTGCGCTTGGCCCCCGTGAGCGGTGAGTCGTAGATGAGTGCAGGCTGGTCGGCGCGGCCGCCGTCGACGTGGCGATCGAGCGCGTTGGCGCACGTGTTCAGTTCGGCATCGGGGAACCAGCGGTAGAAGGGCGGGTTGGTGTCGTCGAGGATGCGTTGCGGTTCGCGGGTCCAGGTCACCGCGCGGGCGGCGTCTGCCCAGAATGCGCTGGGATCGTCGATGCTGGCGTCGAACTGCTCACGGTATCCGGCCATACCCGCACGGTAGCTGGCGTTCACGGGCCCCTCAGCGCCTTTCTGTATTGTCCGGGCATGGGCAATGAACCGCCGCCGATCGCAGGCGTTCGCAGGTCCTTCGTCGAGGCGCGAGGCGTGCGTTTCCACGTCACCGAGTCCGGGCCGGAAGATGGCAGGCCGGTGCTGGCCTTGCACGGCTGGCCGCAACACCATTGGGCGTATCGCGACCTGTTGGCCGACCCTCCGCCAGGGCTTCGGATCATCGCCCCCGACCTGCCGGGCTACGGATGGTCCGGACCGGCGCCTCACGCGTGGGCGAAGGACGACGTCGCCGCCGACGTGCTCGCGCTGATGGACGCGCTAGGTCTCGACCGCGTGCTTCTCGTCGGCCACGACTGGGGTGGCTTCGTGGGCTATCGAATGGTGTTGGAGACACCGGAACGCTTCGACGGGTATCTGGTGATCAACATGGCACACCCGTGGGTGACGCCTCGCATCCTGCTGCCGCACTTCTGGCGGTTGCTGACGTACCAACCGTTCATGGCAACGATCGGCGTGTGGCTGCAGCAGAAGACGCCGTACGTGGAGAAGGTCATCTACGGTGTGGGACCTCGCGAGCATCGGCTTGCCCCCGACGTCCGTCGGGTGTACTCGGAACGCTTCCGAGATCCGGTGGTGGCCCGCGCGGGCAGGGATACCTATCGGACCTTCCTCATTCGTGAAATACCCTCGGCGGCAAGGCATCCAGAGACGCGCAGGGCGACGGTTCCGATCCGTGCGCTCTTCGGCACTGCCGACTTCGCGGTGCATCGCGCGCTTGCCGACCCGGCCACGGCGAACGCCGACGACTACACGTTCGACCCGGTCCCTTACGGCCACTTCGTCGCCGACGAGGACCCGGGCCTGGTGCGGGCGAAGCTGATCGCCCTGGCCCAAGAGACCGCTCACTAGCTCTAGCCCCACGCGACTTCGGCGCGCTTTCCACTCATTCCTGGGTGGAAAGCGCGCCGAAATCACGAACGGGCGGCGGCCAGAAGCTCGTCGCGAAACTTCGGATGTGCAATGGCGGCAAGCGCTTCCCCGCGCTGCAGCACGGTCCGGCCCTCCAGCTCCGCCACGCCGTACTCGGTGACGATGACGTCGACATGGTGGCGCGGCGTGGTGACCACGGTGCCCGCCGCGAACGACGGCACGATCCGCGACTGCAACTGGCCGTCCTTGGAGAACGTCGATGGCAGGCAGATCAGTGAGCGGTCGGACAATTCGAGCCCGGCCCCCGCCACGAAGTCCTCTGCGCCGCCGATGCCGCTGAATTGCTTGCCGTTGATCGTGTCGGCGACGACTTGGCCGTGCACGTCGATCGCGAGCGCGCCGTTGATCGAGATCATGTCGTCGTTGGCGCCGATCACCTCCGGCGAGTTGACGATGTCGACGGGCAGGAACGCGACGTCGGCGTTGCCGTCCAGCCACGCGTAGAGCTCGTTGGAACCGAACGCGAACGTCGTCACGCTCACGCCGTGGTACTGGCCCTTGCGGTCATTGCTGATCTTGCCAGCTCGGTGCAGATGCATGCAGCCGTCGGTGAACATCTCGCTGTGTATGCCGTAGCCGCCGCCATCGCCCTCTGCCAACAGCGTCGCGATCCGGTTGGGTATCGAGCCGATGCCGACCTGGAGGGTGGCGCCCGCCGCGATGAATTCGAGGGCATGCCGGGCAATCGCGTCGTCGACGTCGGTGGGTGGCGCGTCGCCGCCGGGCAGTTCGATCGGCGCGTCGGTCGACTTCACCATGACGTCGATCTCGTCGACGTGCAGGGCATGGCGATTCTCGCCGAGTCCGAACGTGCGGGGATATGCCTGCGACGTCTCGACGATCAGCACGCGCCCGGGATCGGCTCCAGCACGGCGCAATTCGCCGATGGTGCCGCCGGCATGCAGCGACAGCGAGCACCAGCCGTCGGCATCGGGCGGGGTGGCGACGGTCGTCATCACCCTCGGGGCCTGCCGTTCGAGCAGCGGTCCGAAGCGCCGGAAGTCCGCCGGCGTGAACTCGATGTCGGCACCGGAGGCGAGCAGCGCCCGCTCTAGCGGACCGTAGAAGCCCGACAGGTAGTGCACGCCGCTGCGCGAGAACAGTTCGGTGCCGACGGCCAGCAGCGCGCCGTAGACCTGGAGGTCGGTCCAGTCCTCGCGTTCGCCGAGCGCGCGAAGGAACGCGGGTGGCTGTCCGGGTCCGAGCGGGATGCCGAGCGTGTCTGCCGCCTCGAGCCGTGCGGCAGCCTGCTCTGCGGATAGTTGCTCGGGCATGGCGCGACCCTATCGTGCGCCCCACGGCGATTTGTGCACCCGCAACCGCGCCGACCGCGGGTGCGGGTGCACGAACCCCGGAGGCGGGTGCGGTGGCCGTTGATCGCGTGGCTCTGTGGTGACGGCGATCTGTGAGAATGCGGTGATGACCACGGACTGGCGCAGCATCAACCTCGCGAACTGGGAGTCTCGCGTGCCCGTGCACACCGGGCCCGACGGCTACGACCTCGCCTCGTTCGACGACCCGGCGTACCTGTCGGCGGTCGTGCGCTACGACCTGCCTCGGCTTGGCCGTCTCGACGGTCTCGACGTCGTGCACCTGCAGTGCCACATCGGTACGGACACGGTCTCACTCGCCCGGCTCGGGGCCCGCTCGGTGACGGGTCTCGACTTCTCGCCATCGGCGTTGGAGGCGGCCGGCACCTTGGCCAAGCGGGCGGGGGCCGACGTCCGGTTCGTCGAGTCCGACCTCTACGACGCGGTCGACACGCTTGGTGGGGACGGCTTCGACGTCGTCTACACCGGCATTGGCGCGTTGTGTTGGCTGCCCGACGTCCGCCGGTGGGCGGGCGTCGTCGCGGGTCTGCTGCGGCCAGGTGGTCGGCTGTTCATCCGCGAGGGGCATCCGGTGCTGTGGGCCATCTGCGACCCGCGTCCGGATCAACTGCTGGTGCTGGACTACCCGTACTTCGAGACCGAGGGAGTCGCATTCGTCGAAGAGGTCACCTACGCCGGCTCGGGCACCTTGTCCCACCCCGAGCTGGTTCACTTCAATCATGGCCTCGGCGAGATCATTTCGGCGCTGCTAGAGGTCGGGCTGACCATCGCGGCGTTCGAAGAGCATCGCGAGGTGCCGTGGAATCCGTTGGACGAAGCCATGATTCCGAGCCCCGACTTCGAGGACGAGTGGGTATTGGCGCAGGGCCGCGACCGAATGCCGATGACCTACACGTTGCAGGCCGTCAAGCAGTGACGGCCACCTTTACGGCGTCAGCCGAACGGCAGCCTTTCGCGGAGCGTGTCGACGAGGAACTGGCCAGTCGACACCGGCTTGAAGGCCCTGGCAGCGGCGGTCAGCGCGTCACGCGACTCTGCGCTTAGCTCGATGTCGGCTGCGGCGACGTTGAATTCGAGCTGCTCGACGCTGGAGGCCCCTGGGATGGCAACGACGCCGGGCAGGCTGATCAGCCAGGCCAGCGCCACCTGGGCCGGCTTGGCGCCGACGTCGGTCGCGACGTCGCGCAGCGTCTGTAGCAGCGGCTCGACGCGACGCAGATTCTCGGTGCCGAACAGCGAGTTCATCGCCCGCGCACCGCCGGGCGGCCGGTTGTCGAGGCCATACTTTCCGCCAAGAAGTCCTTGTGCCAGAGGGCTGTAGGCAATCACGATGCGGTTCTCGCGCTCGGCGAACGGCACCAAATCTTCGAGGGCACCCGGCCGCGCGAGTGAGAAGTCGACCTGATTGCTGATGACTGGCCTGCCGAGCGCGGCGTCGGCCTTCTTCCATCGCTCCAGCGAATAGTTCGATACGCCAGCCCCACCGATGCGGCCGCTGTCGAGAAGATCGCGCATGCCCGGCATGATCACCGAGTCGGGGACCACGGGGTTGGCCTGATGGATCTGGTAGAGCGGGATGCGGTCCAATTGCAGTCGTTTCGCACTGCCGCGCTCGCGCTGCTTGATGATCGCGGGAAACGGCGCGACGGGGAACACCTTGCTGGCGACGACGACGTCGGCGCGCTGTTCGCCGAGGGCCTCGCCGAGGATGCGCTCACTCTTGCCGGTGCCGTAGATCTCGGCCGTGTCGAACAGCGTGACCCCCAAGCCGAGGGCTCGTTTCACGATGTCACGGGCGGGACCGTCGGCATAACCATCGCCGTAGCCCCACTCGCGCGAACCGAACTGCCAGGTGCCTAGCCCGATTCGGCTGGTGTGGCCGACGCCGTCGATCTCCAGGTATTTCATGGCATCAACGGTACTGACGCCGACTGGTTCGGTCTGGAGCGTGACGGCGCCAATTCGTACACCGACGGCAAAACCAAGTAGCTGGCGGCGGATCTTGCCGCAAATCCAAGTAGCTGACCACGGGCTCGGACGTGGGTTCCCGTAGTTAACGTCTGGCAAATGGCCTGAGGCACGGCCCGTGCAGGATTTCTTGGCGAGGGAGAGCGACTCACGATGCAGTTCGATTCGAGGTCGACGGTCATCACGACCGCGTTGGCGACGGGCGTGCTCGCCACTGCTTCCGTAGGGGCGTTCTTCGAGGCGGGGCGTATGCAAGCGACGCCCCCGCCGACACCCCGGGCGGCTGTGACGGCGGCGCCTGCGTTGGCTGCGGTGGTGACGCCGACCCGGTTGTTTGCCGTGGTAGGCGGTGGGCAAAGTGCGAGGGCGGTTGCGGGCAGCGCCAGTGCGCTATCTGCTGTCGTCGTCAACCTCGCGGCCGCCCCTCCGCGCCTGTCGGGGGTTCGGTCGCCGGTCGGTGTGCCGGTGGCACTGGCCGGACGCAACCCATTGGGTGCTTCGGGGGGTGGGGCGAATGCGAGCGTGGCCCAGGTTGGGCCGAATGACTTGGGTGGCCTGTTCGGTGCCGCGGTGGGGATTTTCATCGGCGACGGTGATGAGCCCGGTGAGAACGGCGGCCTGCTGATCGGCAATGGCGCCAACGGAGGTCCGGGTCAGGACGGCGGCCGCGGGGGCCTGCTGATCGGCAACGGCGGACGCGGCGGTGACGGCGACGAATCCCATCCCGATGGCGGGAATGGTGGTAGCGCAGGGCTTTTCGGCAAGGGCGGCGATGGCGGCATCGGCCTATCACGCGAGGCTGCCTTGGGCACACCGGTACAGGCCGGTAAGGGTGGCAATGGTGGCGCCGGTGGTTTCATAGTCGGTGACGGCGGCGCTGGCGGCGCTGGCGGCAGGGCTCTCGTCAGTGGCGCGCCTTCAACCGGCGGTGATGGCGGTCGCGGCGGCCGTTCTGGTCTCATCGGAGATGGTGGCGCGGGAGGCGCAGGCGGTGACAGCGGAGATGCGATCCTGCTATTCGAGGGAACGGTCGGAGTCGCAGGCAACGGCGGTGCAGGCGGTCACGCGCTCTTCATCGGCAGCGGCGGTGCGGGCGGAGCGGCCGGCGGCGTTCACGCTCAGGAAAGCGCGACCGTCGGCACCGGCGGTGCAGGCGGCAACGGTGGCTTCTTGGCAGGCAATGGCGGTCGAGGCGGTACCGGCGGAGACAAGGTCGCGTATGTGAGTATCGGCGGTCCAGCCGGTCGGGGCGGGGCTGGCGGCAACACCGGACTGCTCGGCAACGCCGGTCGTGGGGGTGACGGCGGAATCGGCACCAACGTCGGCGGCGGTGACGGTGGCCGAGGTGGTCACGTCATCGGCATCGGCGATGGCGGAGATGGCGGAGACGGTGGTACGGGCGGCGTTCGAGGGGGCAGCGGCGGGGACGGCGGTGGACCGGGCATTCTGGGTGGTCAGGGCGGTGCCGGCGGAAACGGCGGAGGAGCCCTCGCCCAGCTGGGTCGGGGTGGCGACGGAGGCGACGGAGCCAACGCGGTGGGCTTGGGTGCCGGGGGCCGCGGCGGCCGCGGCGGCGACAATCCATCCGTAGGCGGTAGCGGGGGTAATGGCGGCAGGAGCGGCCCGTTCAACGTCGGCGGTCGTGGCGGCGACGGCGGAAGTGCGGCCACAGGCGTCGGCGATGTCTCCGGCGGCCAGGGTGGCCGCGGCGGACGTGGGGGCTTCAACGCCAACGGTGGCGCGGGCGGAAACGGCGGGTCGGCCACCGCTAGCCCTGGTTTCGCCGGTATCGGAGGCAACGGCGGCGATGGTGGCCGTCCCGGTGGGCACGGCGGGATTGGCGGGAGCGGCAGCACCAACCCCGGCGAGAACGGGAACGACGGCTAGCTACTCCTGGAACCGGTAGCCCATCCCCGCTTCGGTCAGCAGATGCTTGGGGTGCGACGGATCGGCTTCCAGTTTGCGCCGCAATTGCGCCAAATAGACTCGCAGGTAATGGGTTTCCTTGGCGTATGCGGGGCCCCACACCTCCTTGAGGAGTTCCTCGCGCCCGACGAGCTTGCCTCGGTTGCGCACCAGCATCTCCAGCATGCCCCACTCGGTAGGGGTCAGATGCACCTCGGCGCCGTTCTTGGTGACCTTCTTCGCCGCCAAATCCACTGTGAATGACGATGTTTCGATGATCGGTTGGTCGGTCTCCGCGGATGCGGTGGCACGCCGGACCGCTGCTCGCAGCCGCGCCAGGAACTCGTCCATGCCGAAGGGCTTCGTCACGTAGTCGTCGGCACCCGCGTCGAGAGCCATCACCTTGTCGGACGAATCAGTGCGCGCCGACAGCACGATGACGGGTGCGGTCAACCAGCCGCGAAGGCCCTCCAGCACCTCGATGCCAGACATGTCGGGCAGGCCGAGGTCGAGGATGACGACGTCGGGCTTGTGTTCGGCAGCGAGCCGAAGTGCTTGCGCGCCAGTGGAGGCGGTGTCCACGTCGTAACCGCGGACCGACAGATTGATGCGCAGTGCGCGAAGGATCTGTGGCTCGTCGTCGATGACGAGCACTCTGGTCTTGGTCGCGGTCATGGCAGCCTGCCGTTGGGTGTGGCGAGATCGACCACGACGGTGAGGCCGCCGCCGGGGGTGTCGGTCGCTGCGATGGAGCCGCCCATCGCCTCGACGAAACCCTTTGCGACGGAGAGTCCAAGGCCGACGCCGGTGCTGTTGTCCTGATCCCCGAGCCGCTGGAAGGGCTCGAAGAGTTGTTCCTCGGTGCCGCGCGGGATGCCTGGTCCCTCGTCGATGACGTTGATCAACACGCGTTCGCCGACCCGGCCCGCATTGACCCGAACCACGCCGTCCGGCGCATAACGCAGCGCGTTGTCGATCAGGTTGACGAGTACCCGCTCCAAGAGGCCCGCGTCGGCCAGTACGACGGCGTCGTCCACCTCCACCTTGACCCGGTCGAGCCCAGATCGGCCGTATCCCGTTGTCCCCCTGTTGATTCCGAGCAGCGCGCGTTGCACGACCTCTTCCAGGTACACGCGGCGCAGCTCGGGTTTGACGACCCCCGCGGCCAACCGTGACGAGTCGAGCAGGTTGCCGACCAACGCGGTCAGCTGGTCGATCGATTCCTCGACCGTGGCGAGCAGCTCGGCAGTGTCCTCGGGGGAGAAGCCGACGTCGTCGCTGCGCAGGCTTGACACCGCCGCCTTGGCGGCCGCAAGCGGGGTGCGGAGATCGTGGCTCACGGCGCTCAACAGAGACCGACGGAGTTCGTCGGCACGTGCGATGGCCTCGGCCTTGCCTGCCTCATCGACCAGCTGACGTTGCCGAACCAACCCAGCGGCCTGCTTCGCGACGGCGCCAAGCACGCGTCGGTCGCGGGCTGCGAGTTTCTTGCCAGCCATCAACAGCCAGAATTCGTCGTCGCCGACCTCGACGGCGGTGTCCGCGCTGTCGACGTCGACACAGGGGTCCGTGCCCACGCAGGCCACGATGCCGGAGCCCTCTCGCAGCACGCTGACCGCCCGCTGTGCATAGGTTTCGCGGACACGTTCCAACAGCGTAGTGAGGTCGGCGTCGCGAAGGACGGAACCGGCGAACAGGGCGAGGAGTTCCGCTTCCTGCGAGGCATGACGGGCTTCACGCGAGCGGCTGGCGGCCCCGTCGACGAGTGCGGCCACCGCGACCGCGACGGCCAGCAGCACGACGATCGTGATGGCGCTGTCCGGTTCGGCGATGGTGAAGGTGTAGCGCGGGGCGACGAGGAAGTAGTTCAAAAGCAGGCCGGAGAACAGCGCGGACAGGGCGGCAGGCGCGACGCCGCCGAGCAGGGCGACGATGAGCACGCCGACGAAGAACAGCGCACTCTCGCCGCCGATGCCGAGGAAGCGGTCCAACAGCAGCACCGTGATCGCGCAGATTGCGGATGGGACGGCGATGGCCGCGAGCCACGACGTGAGATGTCGTTGTCGCGGCGATAGTTTGGTGATCGACCACCCAGGCTTGACCTGTTCGTGGGTGACCATGTGCACGTCGATCTTTCCCGAATCGTGCACCGTCTTGGCGCCGATGCCCTCGTCGAAGATGCGCGCCCACCGCGAACGGCGGGATATCCCCAAGACGAGTTGGGTGGCATTCATCTCGCGGGCGAAGTCCAGAAGGGCGGCGGACACGTCGTCCCCGATGACGGTGTGCAGGGTGGCGCCCAGGCTGGCGGTGAGCTCCCGCACCTTGCCCATTGCTGGAGCCGATACGCCGGCCAGCCCATCGCCGCGGACGACGTGGACCACCATGAGTTCGGCACTCGACTTGGATGCGATCCGAAACGCCCTGCGCACCAACGTTTCCGACTCCGGCCCGCCGGTCACCGCCACGACCACCCGTTCGCGGGCCTCCCACGTCGCGTTGATCTCGTGGTCCTTGCGGTACTTCGCGAGTGCGGCGTCGACCTGGTCGGCGAGCCATAGCAACGCAAGCTCACGCAGTGCGGTCAGGTTGCCCTGCCGGAAGTAGTTGGACAGGGCCGCGTTGATGCGTTCGGGGGCGTATACGTTGCCGTGGGAGAGCCTGCGGCGCAACGCCTCCGGAGTGATGTCGACCAGTTCGATCTGCGCGGCGGCGCGAACGATGGCGTCAGGCACTGTCTCCTGTTGCTCGATGCCGGTGATCTGTGCGACGACGTCGTTGAGACTCTCGAGGTGTTGCACGTTGACCGTCGAGATCACCGAGATGCCTGCATCGAGCAGCTCCTCGACGTCCTGCCAACGCTTGTGGTTCTTGCTGCCTGGCGTGTTGGTGTGGGCGAGCTCGTCGACGAGCACGACCTCGGGGTGCCGCGCCAATACGGCAGGCACGTCGAGTTCCGGGAAACGGCTGCCGCGGTACTCCACGTAATGCGGCGGAATGAGCTCGATGTCCTCTAGCAGTTCAGCGGTCTTCTTGCGGCCGTGGGTCTCCACGACAGCCGCGACCAAGTCGGTGCCCCGCTCCACCCGGCGGTGGGCCTCGCCGAGCATCGCGAAGGTCTTGCCGACGCCTGGCGCCGCACCGAGGTAGATGCGCAGTTCCCCACGCTTCTGACCGTTCGGTGCGGCGCTCACGTGCTCATCATCCACCTGCGGGCTCAGCTCCTTACGGGATACTTCTGATCGAGCGCGAGGTTGAGTTCCAGCACGTTGACCCGAGGTTCGCCCATGAAGCCCAGATCGCGGCCATAGGTGTTGTCGGCGACGAGCTGACGCACCTGGTCGGTGCCGAGTCCGCGAGCCTTGGCGACGCGTGCGACCTGGATGTCGGCATACGCGGGGGAGATGTTGGGATCCAGACCGCTACCGCTTGCGGTCACCGCGTCCGCGGGCACCACTGGGTTGGCCGGGGCGGATCCACGGATGGGCACGATCTGACCGACCGAGTAGTCCTCTTCGGGCTGCGCACATTCGACCTTCACGCCTTCGTACGTGGCGAGGAAGGGCGCCTTGGTCGTCGAGCACGGTTGATTCACGCTGACCACCTTGGTGGGGTGGACGACGTTGCCCGCCGTGTCGCGCGGACCGATGACCGAGAGCACCGCGCCGACGCCGTCGCCCGTGCAGAAGGGTCGCGATCCGTCGACTCCCTCCAGCGTGCCGATCGCGGCGCTGCGCGAACACACCAGGGTCAGCAGGCTTGGCTTGTCTGGTGTGTCGACGATGCTCTCCGGACCGAGATTGCTTGCGCCACTCTCCAATGGGTCGTAACCGGCACCTGCCGCAGACGGACGGCTCTGGAAGTACTGCGGCAACGGGTGACCGTCGGCGTCGGTGAACGACTGGCCGATGAGCGAGCTGCCCACAGGCTTTCCGTCGACCGAGATGATCGATCCCTGCGCCTTGTCGTCGAGGCCGGGAATCAGTGCCAGCGCCCAGACGACCAGCGGGTACCCGATGCCGGTGATCACCGTGAAGACCAGCAACGCGCGGAACGCTGCCCAGTGATTGCGAATGAGGTTGGAAACATTCATGTTAGGACATCCCAGGAAGAAGTTGGACGACGAGATCGATGAGTTTGATCCCGATGAACGGGGCGACGATGCCGCCGAGACCGTAGATGTAGAGGTTGCGGCTCAACAACTTTGACGCACTGCTCGGGGTGTATCGAACGCCACGGAGCGACAGCGGGATCAACGCGACGATGATGATCGCGTTGAAGATCACGGCGGACAGAATGGCGGACTCGGGACTGTGCAACCGCATCACGTTCAGCAGGTCCAGACCGGGGAACAGTGCGACGAACATCGCCGGAATGATGGCGAAGTACTTCGCGATGTCGTTCGCGATCGAGAAGGTGGTCAGCGCCCCGCGGGTGATCAGCAGTTGCTTGCCGATCTCGACGATTTCGATGAGCTTCGTCGGGTCCGAGTCGAGGTCGACCATGTTGCCGGCTTCCTTGGCGGCCGACGTGCCGGTGTTCATCGCGACGCCGACGTCGGCCTGGGCCAACGCAGGGGCGTCGTTCGTGCCGTCACCGGTCATCGCGACGAGCCTGCCGCCTTCCTGCTCGCTCTTGATCAGTGCGAGCTTGTCCTCGGGCGTCGCCTCAGCGAGGAAGTCGTCGACCCCGGCCTCGTCGGCAATGGCCTTGGCCGTCAACGGGTTGTCGCCGGTGATCATCACGGTCCGGATGCCCATCCGGCGCATCTCGTCGAAGCGTTCCCGCATGCCCTGCTTGACGACGTCCTTGAGGTGGATGACGCCGAGCACCGCCGGTGTGCCGTCGCGGATCTCGGCGACTGCCAAGGGAGTGCCGCCAGCGGCCGAGATCCCGTCGACGATGTCGCCGAGCTGCGTGGACACCTTGCCACCGTTGCTACGGACCCACTCGGCGATCGAACTTGCCGCACCCTTGCGGAGTTGGTGTCTGTCGATGTCGACACCGGACATCCTGGTGGTGGCGGTGAACTCCACCCAGTGGGCGCCCGTCAGCTCACCAGGGGTTCTGGCGCGCAGTCCGTACTGCTGTTTGGCGAACACGACGACCGAACGCCCCTCTGGGGTCTCGTCGGCGAGGCTTGACAGCTGCGCGGCGTCGGCGAGTTGCTCCTCGGTGACGCCGTTGAGTGGCACGAACTCGGCCGCCTGCCGGTTGCCCAGCGTGATGGTGCCGGTCTTGTCCAATAGCAAGGTGTTCACGTCGCCCGCGGCCTCGACGGCTCGCCCGGACATGGCGAGCACGTTGCGTTGCACCAGCCGGTCCATGCCCGCGATGCCGATGGCCGACAGCAGCGCGCCGATCGTCGTCGGGATGAGGCAGACCAGCAGGGACACCATCACGATTCCGGTCACGCCGTTGCCGTCGAGGGCTTGGGTGTCGGGCACCCCAGGGTTGTTCGCCTTGGCGAAGATCGCCAACGGCTGCAGGGTCGCAACGGCGAACACGAAGATGATGGTCAGTGCGGTCAGCAGGATGTTGAGCGCGATCTCGTTGGGCGTCTTCTGCCGGTTCGCGCCTTCGACGAGAGCGATCATCCGGTCGATGAAGCTCTCACCCGGCTTCTGGGTGATCTTCACGACGATGCGGTCGCTCAATACGGTGGTGCCGCCCGTCACGGCCGAGCGGTCGCCGCCGGATTCGCGGATCACGGGAGCCGACTCGCCAGTGATCGCCGACTCGTCCACCGAGGCAATGCCTTCCACGACGTCACCGTCACCGGGAATGGCCTGCCCGGCTTCGACGACGACGATGTCGCCCTGTTGTAGCAGCGGCGCGGCTATCTCTTCTTCGGTTCCGGTGCCGCCTGGGGTCCATCCGGTCAAGCGGCGGGCCATGGCGTCCGACTTGGCTCGGCGCAACGTTTCCGCCTGTGCCTTGCCACGGCCTTCGGCGACGGCCTCCGCGAGGTTGGCGAAGAGGACCGTCAGCCAGAGCCAGACCACGATCGACCAGGAGAACCAGGTCGAATCCCGAACTGCCAGAACCGTGCTCCACACCGCGCCGATCTCGACGACGAACATGACTGGGTTTCGCCACAGCGTGCGGGGATCGAGCTTGCGGAACGCGTCGGGCAGCGACTTCAGCAGCATCTTCGGGTCGAGCAATCCGCCCTTCACAGTGGCCTTTTGCGCGTGCGTGGTCTGCTGCTGAGACGCAGGCGAATCAATGGTCGGAGTGGACATTTCAGTGAATTCCTTCAGCGAGGGGTCCCAGCGCGAGGGCGGGGAGGAAGGTGAGGGCAACGAGGATCACGGTGACGCCGACGACCATGCCAACGAACTGTGGCCGGTGAGTGGGCAACGTCCCGATGGACTCCGGCGTTGTGCCCTGGCGGGCCAGTGCGCCGGCGAGCGCCAGAACGAAGATCATCGGCAAGAACCGACCGAGGACCATCGTCACGCCGAGTGCGGTGTTGTACCAATCGGTGTTGACGCTGATACCGGCGAACGCCGAACCATTGTTGTTCGCTGCGGAAGTGAACGCGTACAGCACTTCCGACATGCCGTGCGGTCCGCTGTTCAGCATGCCGGCCCGCTCGCCGGGCAGCGCCATGGCAGTCGCGGTCCCCACCAGCACGAGCAACGGCGTGATCAGGAAATAGCTTGCGGCCAACTTGATTTCGCGGGGAGTAATCTTCTTGCCTAGGTATTCGGGCGTACGGCCGACCATCAGCCCGGCGACGAATACCGTGATCACTGCCAGGATCAGCATCCCGTACAGCCCGGATCCCGTTCCGCCGGGGGCGATCTCGCCGAGCTGCATGTTGAACAGCGCCATCATGCCGCCGAGGCTCGTGTAGGAGTCGTGGAACGAGTCGACGGCTCCCGTCGAGGTAAGCGTCGTCGCGTCGGCGAAGACTGCCGAGTTGAAGACGCCGAAACGTTGTTCGACACCCTCGCTCGCCGAACCGATCGCGGTGGGGTTGGTGCCGTGGGCCTGGAGCTGGAAGAAGCTCATCAACGTGACGCTGAGGATGGCGAGCGTGCCCATCACGGCGACGATCGCGTATCCCTGCTTCTTGCTGTCGACCATGCGGCCGAACGTGCGCGGCAGCGAGAAGCTGATGACGAGCAGCAGGAAGATCTCGACCCAGTTGGTCCACGCGGTGGGGTTCTCGAACGGGTGCGCGGAGTTGGCGTTGTAGAAGCCACCGCCGTTGGTGCCGAGTTCCTTGATGGCCTCCTGGCTGGCGACCGGACCGCCCGTGATGGTCTGGGTTCCGCCCGCAAGCGTGTCCACGATCTGGTCGTGCAGGTGGAAGTTCTGGATCGCGCCGCCTACGAGGAGGATCAGCGCGGCGATCAACGCGAACGGCAGCAGGATCCGGATGGTGCCGCGCACCAGGTCAACCCAGAAGTTGCCGAGGTCGCTGGTGCGTCGTCGCGCGAAGCCGCGGACGAGGGCCACGGCGACGGCCATGCCGACGGCTGCCGAGACGAAGTTCTGAACCGTCAGCCCGGCCATCTGGACGAGGTGACCTTGGGTGGATTCGCCCGAGTACGCCTGCCAGTTGGTGTTGGTGACGAAGCTGATCGCCGTGTTCCATGCCAACGCGGGCGTCATGGGCGTTGCGGGGTCGTTCAGGTGCAGCGGAAGCTTGCCCTGGACGAGTTGGAACAGGAACAAGAACAGGACGCTGACCCCCGAGAAGGCGAGCACGCTTCGGGCGTAGGCGCCCCACGTCTGTTCCCCCTTGGTGTCGGCGCCGATCAGCCTGTAGAGCACGCGCTCGACGCGAGAGTCCTTCTCGGAGTTGTAAACCCGGTACATGTAGTCACCGAGGGGAACGTGGACGGCGGCCAACGCCAGGATCAGAACGGCGAGGAAGATGATCCCCGCGGTGAAGGTACTCACCTAGAACCTTTCCGGAAGGAGAAGGGCGGCAACGAGAAACAGTGCGATAGCGATCGCGAGCACTAGGCCGATCGCGTTGTCGACGCTCACAGTCGCTCGACCGCCTTCTGCGCCAGGCCGAGCAGGGCGAAGATCGCCACCGTCAGCAGGACGTACACCATCACGGACATCTCGTCTCCATTTCGCATCACGCCCACTCGGGCGGGCCGTCACCGAGATTCAACGCGCGATTTCTACGCAATCCGTGCGTCCTTACGGTTTCTTGACGCTGGCCGCGCGTTCGTTTACGCCCTCCTAGCACTAGCGGTGATGGAGGTCACGAATGCCGAGGTGAAGGGCTGGTTTGCCGTTCTTTACGGCCACCATGGCCGGTGCGTGGGCGTCGTCAAGAAGGCGTCAAATTTGGTCGTCACGTCGTCAGGAGAGCGTCAGGAAGCGGTTCGAGGCTTCTATTCGGAGCCACCCTTGAAAAGTGCCGTCGGCATCGAGTTCGCGGCATACCGAGGAGCAGCAGTGACAACCGCCGAGTTGGTCCATCCCGCCGCAGCCGACGCAGTGGAGTTTGCCGAGTACCGCGCGTCCATTCCTGGCATCGCCATCGCTTGTCCTGGGGAAGCTCTGCGGGACGACGAGGTAGCGCGATGGGCGAGACGACGCGGCGTCACCGTGACTGCACATACCAGTGACCAACTCGCCCTGGCGGTTTCGTCGGGCATCGATCCCGCACGCATCGTGATGCATGGCGATCGCGGAGCGTGGGGGCCGATCCGTTGCGCGGTGAGGGTCGGCGTGCGGCAATTCGTCGTCGACGCCGCCGAGCAGGTGCCCATCCTGGAGCATTGCACCCGTCGTCGTCAGCAGGTTCTCGTCGACGTGAGCACAGTGCGCGGCGACGAGATCATCGAGGCGGCAGCCGATTCAGACTGGCTGGCACTTGTCGGACTGCACTACTGGATGGACGCGAACGCGACGGGGATGTTCCGCTACGCCATCGCGGTCGATGCGATGGTCGCGAGGATGGCAGGGTTGTACGCGCGCCGCTTGCCTGTCTCATGTCGCATCAGTCTTGCTGGACCCCTTGATGTTTCGTTACCGGTCGCGGGTCGGATTCTCGACGAGGCGACGGAGTCCAGCTGCGTCCGGCACCACGTTCCTCGGCCGAGCGTGGTGTTCACACCTGCGCTTCGGTGAGTGATTCGTACACCTGCCACCAAATGAACTCGTGGTCGGCGATGGAGATCTCGTCGAGCTCGAGGCTGGCGTCGGCCTTCAAGAGAGTCTCGGCCGATTGCGAAAGCTGCGCGTATCGGGCCGCCGTCGTCGGGTCGTGATAGCCGTCGATGACGATGGCCTGCAGCGTGCGGACCCGTGAGCGAGCGTTGCCCGCCATCGCGTAGGCGAACGCACCGGCCGCGACCGTCACCGCCACCGCGTAGGCGCATGCAATCGGGGGCCGCTGGTTGACGCTGAGTGCGGTCGCCACCAGCAGCCATAGCACCGCACCCCAGGTTGGCCACGACCGGGCCAGCCGCACGTAGCGTCGCTCCCCCGTGGTGATGCCCGGGGGGAGGACGATGAGCCGGAACCTCCTGAACCCGCTTCGGCCGGGCCCCACTTCGAGCGCACCCCAGGCGTGTTCGCCGTCGAGCATGCGCGACCGCCACGACTTGGGGACGACTCGCTGCGGTTCTCGCTGCATGACTCCAGAGTCCTCGTCAATCGTGGGGTTGGCGATGGGCCCGACAAATCTTTACGGTCCCTGCGCGTGATTTCGTGGGGTGCCGCCGCGCGATCCACGGGTGGACGGGTTGGGCGACGAAGGTGGGTCGACGCTGTGAATTGTTCGATTTCGCCGTGTCCCGCAACGCCGGAGGTGTTGACTGAAATGAGCGTCTTTCGGTCTATCGAGGTGGGTGTCATGGCACGCGTTGATCTGTTTGCGAAGATTCCGTTGATCGGGATGACACTGGTCTTCCTGGCGATGTTCATCGTCGCGGTCACTGCGTATCTTCACGCGGGTTGGTATTCGATCATCGGCTACGCGATTGCGGCCGTCGTCGCGGTGGTCGGCTTCGTGATGACGTTTCGCGACGTCAGCGATACGCCGGGACCTCCGGAGCATTGGGATGCCCGCGGCGACACCGTTGATCCTGCGTCATCCGGAAACTGACTAGAGAGCGAGGACTTCTTCGATGACCACTGAACCCAAGGCTTCGGCGTACGACAACTCCTCGCTGTTGGCGGAGGACGAGGGCTACCACAAGGGTCTCAAACCCCGACAGCTGCAGATGATCGCGATCGGCGGTGCCATCGGCACGGGACTGTTCCTCGGTGCAGGCGGTCGACTGCACAACGCGGGGCCAGGACTGTTCTTGAGCTACGCGTTCTGCGGCATCTTCGTCTTCCTCATCCTGCGGGCGTTGGGCGAGCTCGTGCTGCACCGGCCGTCGTCGGGGTCCTTCGTGTCGTATGCGCGAGAGTTCTTCGGCGAGAAGGCGGCGTTCGTGGCCGGCTGGATGTACTGGCTGAACTGGGCGTTCACGGCCATCGTCGATTCGACGGCGATCGCCACCTATTTTCACTACTGGTCGTCGTTCGGTAGCGTCCCGCAGTGGCTGATCGCATTGATCGCGTTGGCGCTCGTAGTGGGCGTGAACCTCATTTCGGTCACCCTGTTCGGCGAGCTCGAGTTCTGGGCCGCAGCGATCAAAGTCCTTGCACTGCTGACATTCCTGGTCGCGGGCACCATCTTTCTTGCAGGCCGCTACCACATTCAGGGGCAGTCGACCGGTTTCAGCGTGATCGCCAGCAACGGCGGGATCTTCCCCAACGGCACCTTCCCGCTGGTGATCGTCATGTCTGGTGTCGTATTTGCCTATGCCGCAGTCGAACTCGTCGGAACGGCGGCCGGTGAGACTGCCCATCCGCACAAGATCATGCCGCGCGCGATCAATTCGGTGATCGCACGTATTGCCGTCTTCTACGTCGGTTCACTGTTCTTGCTGGCGCTCCTGCTGCCGTACAGCACCTACAAGGCCGGCGAGAGTCCGTTCGTCACGTTCTTCTCCAAGATCGGAGTCGACGGCGCGGGCACGATCATGAACATCGTCGTCTTGACCGCCGCGTTCTCCAGCCTGAACGCCGGGCTGTACTCGACGGGGCGGATCCTGCGGTCGATGGCGATGAACGGCAGCGCACCGAAGTTCACGGCGCGGATGTCCAGCCGCGGTGTGCCGTATGGCGGAATCTTCCTGACCGCGGTCGTCGGGCTGTTCGGCGTGATTCTCAACCTTCTAGTGCCCGGCCAGGCGTTCGAGATCGTGCTCAACATCGCGGCCCTCGGCATCATCGCGTCTTGGGGCACGATCGTCCTCTGCCAGATTCAGCTTTACCGCTGGGCGAAGAAGGGCATCCTCGAGCGGCCGTCGTTCCGGCTGTGGGGTTCGCCCTACACCGGCTACCTCACGTTGGCGTTCTTGCTCGGGGTCGTCGTCCTGATGGCATGCGACCCGCCCATCGGAACCTGGACCGTTGCCACGCTGGTAATCATCATTCCGGCGCTGATCGTCGGCTGGTTCGTGGTCCGTGGGCGGGTGTTGGAGGTCGCCAGGGAACGCCAGGGATACACCGGCGAATTCCCGGTCGTCGCCAATCGGCCGCTGCCACCAGAGAAGGACTGAACTCACCCATTTCGCGCCCGCCGCGGAAACGGTGACGGCGCATCGGTGCAGTTGATCAACCGGGCTGTGGTCCTTCGAGGGTAAGCACGCCGGATCTCGGGACCCTTCGAACACGGCGGCCGACCCGCACGCAGCCGCTCGTTTGGTCCGCGACGGCGGCGGGTAAGCCGCGGTGCAGACAGTGCACAGGCGTCGCACAGCATTGGCTCGCCGCGCTCGGGAGTGACGGGAACTGGAAGTGTGGCAAAGGAATCCGACTCCGACGGCGAAGCGGAGACGCGCCAGCAGCCAGCGGTGAGGGCAATGCGGTCGGAGTCGGATTCGGGACCTGCACTGCGTGGTCTGCGAATTTTCTTATGACAGAGCAGGTGGGGACGGTGGGATTCGAACCCACAAATGTCAGGCGTTTTAAGCGCCCCGCCGATGCCAATTAGGCTACGTCCCCTCTACGCAGCCGAGTCTATCGTGGAGGTAGATCTCTTGTTCCTGCCTCTAAAGGTCGGCAGACTTGGCTGTGGATGAGCACTCTGATTTGCGACGTCACCCCGGTCCCGATGTGCGCGTGGCACGCCGAACGCTGACGGAGCAAGCGGCGTGCGGGTTCAACGGTGACGGCGGGGTCGCGGCGGCACGCTCGGTACGGCAAACGTTTTCCGTCTAGCACCGGTGCCCCAGGCCTGCTTCGACGCGACGCCTACCAGCTAGGTGTGCTACTTCTAGAAGTTGTGGACGAGCCCACTCCTGCCGTGACTTGGCGCGGCACCGCCGTGAGCAGGCGTTCCCTTCTCGTCGGCATCGGCGCGGTCACCGCATTCCTGGCCGTCGACCTCGGCGCCGTCGCGTACGCCAACAACTGGATCGGCGACAGGTTCAGCCGGCAGGCGATCATCGACCGGTTCCAGGCGATCTTTGGCGTGCACCCCGGTTTCCGGCGCAACCACGCGAAGGGCGTAGCGGTGTCGGGCCGCTTCGACAGCAACGGTAGCGGACACGAATTGTCCAGTGCCGCGGTTCTTGCCGCGGGCACGTCGCCCGTCGTGGGGAGATTCTCACTCGGCGGGGGTAACCCGACCGTGCCGGACGATCCGGGTGTGGTGCGCGGCTTGGGGCTGGCGATCGGGTTCGCCGGCCGGGAGCAGTGGCGGACGGCGATGATCAACGCGCCGGTCTTCCCAGTGAACTCGGCAGAGGCGTTCTACGACCAGCTGCTGGCGAGCAAGCCGGATCCTGCGACCGGCAAGCCCAACCCTGACGCCATGTCCGCGTTCTTCGCGAAGTATCCGGCCAGCGCCGCAGCCACCAAGCTGATCAAGGCAGATCCGCCGACTCCGGGCTTCGCCGACAGCACTTTCCACGGCCTCAACACGTTTCTGTTCGTCTCGGACGCGGGCACACACACCCCGGTGCGGTGGGTCTTCGTGCCCCGTCAAAAGGCGCTCCCCGCGTCGGGCAAGGGCGGTGACGTCCTCTTCGACGCGCTGGTGCGGCAACTAAAGACCGGTCCTCTTAGTTGGGACTTGCACCTCATCGTGGGTACGGAGAAGGACCCCATCGACCCGACGCTGCCGTGGCCTGCCGACCGCCGCGTCGTCAACGCGGGCACGCTGACGCTGACGACCGTCGAGACCGAAGCTGCGGGCAACGCCCGCGACGTCAACTTCGACCCACTCGCGCTGCCCAATGGCATCGTGCCGTCCGATGATCCGATCCTGGGTGCGCGATCGGCGGTCTACGCATCGTCGTACCGGCTGCGCACGGAGGAACCCAAGTCGCCGTCCGCCGTACAGGTCGACAAGGTGGCACCGTGACCGGCCCGCAGCGGTTCCCGGTCCGCTCGCGAATCCTGCACTGGCTCACCGCCGTTCTGGTGTTCGGTGGCTTGCTCATCGGCTTCACGATGGTCAACGCGCTCGGCTCCTACGGGGCATTGGTCGCCGTCCACATGACGATTGGCGTGACCATCCTGGTCGTGACCGTCGTGCGACTGGTCAACAGACTTCGGTCCCATCCACCAAACTGGCCGCCGACGGTCGGGAGGCTCGAAGGCAAGATCGTCAACCTGTCCGAGCGGGCGATGTACGGGCTCCTGCTCGCCCAGCCGCTGGTGGGGTGGGCGATGGTCTCGGCGGCGGGTCGGCCGCCGGTACTCGTCGGGAACCTTCACCTGCCGCGGATTGCGCCATTCGATGCCGACCTGTATTCGATACTGCGCCAAACACATTCGGTGTTCGCCTTTCTCCTCGTGGCCGTCATCGGCGCGCACGTGAGCGCCATCCTGCTGCACACACTGACACTGCATGACGGGATGCTGTCGCGGATGACGTTCGGGAGATCGGTCAAACCGGCAGTAGCGGAGTCGGATTCCACCTGATCCGCCGGCGATCCATCACGGCACAGTCGTGGGCATCCTCAAAGTCTGCCCCTGCTGCGTGGACGCCGTGCCGATGAGCTGACTCCCGCCAGCAAGTCGGCGAACTGTGACACCGGGATCTGGTCGAGATTTCGTACCGCGGAGGCGATTTCGGCTCGGTGCGAGCAGTCGGCGAAGGGTTCACCGAGCCACTCGAACTTCTCGACGACGCGTTCCCACGACATCGGAGACGTTGGCGAGCCTTCGAAGTCCGATTGCTCTCGAGAGAACGTGCGGCCATCGGTGGTGAGGACGTGCACGCGCGTGGACGTGCGTTCCGGATAGGCCGCCGTCAGGTCTGACGCAGGTTTGACGACGACGCGCGCAAGCAGGCGCTGGACGTCCGGGCGCATGATTCGGTCATTTTCGAGTTGCTCGGGTCCAACTTGTCCGTCCAGAAGCGCAACCGCGGTGAGGTACTTGAGGTTGTAGTCGGCCTGCTCCTTGGTGGTCGGAAGGTCCTTGCCGCCGTAGCTACCGCCGCCGGCGAAGTCGTAGGCGCCTTGGAACACTTCGACGGTCACCGAGTCAACCTCGGCGCCGGTGAGTTGGTGCTCGCTGCGCAGAGCCAGCGTCGCGTCGATCACGGCCTGCCCATGGATCAGCGAGCAGTATTGCTTGAGGTAGGTGCACTCGACGATGTTTAGCGAGGTGTCCTCGGTGTGCATGTCGATGCGCTGGTCGAATAGCTGCTCGAGGCCATTAGGGCCGTCGAACAGTGCTCGTGGGCCCGTGATCCCGCGGCCGGCGAGCAGAGTGATGTACACCGCGCGCATCCCGGTGATTGCGGGTGAAATTCCCTTCCAATTGGAGACGGGCTCGGCGTGTACGGCCGCGAGCGACAGGTTGTCGACCGTCGCGGCTGCAATCGCGGCCGCGGTCTGAGAGGCGTCCAAGCCGAACAACTTCGCACAGCCCGCCGATGCCGACATGGCCAATTGCAGGGCGTGGTTGAAACCACGGGCCATCACGGGTACCTGCGCGCTGAATCTGCACTGCACCTCATACGCGATTGCGAGGGCAAGCAAGAAGTCTGACCCGTCGGCCCCCACGTGCTCCGCAGCCGCCAGGATTGCGCCGAAGTTGTCTGCGGGGTGGCAGAGCCCGCCAGGCGTCAGGAAGGTGTCCAGCAGGTCCGGATACCGGACCAGCACGGCGTTGTAGAACGCCGCCTGGTCGACGGAGGCTCGGCCACCGCCGATCAGCGACGCCGTTGGACGACTGCTGAATTGCATCACGTGTGCGCGAACCGGCGTGATCAAGTCACCGTCCAACGCGCCCACGGCGCAGGCGACGGTGTCCAGCACGTTTCGCTTGAGCATCTGCAGAGCTGCAGGCTCGATGTCGGCAAGGCTTGCGTCCACCACCCATTGCGCGACTTCGTCGACGACGTTCGTGTGTTCCATGTGTTCGACCCTTCTGTTTCGATTTGCCACCAAGCCTCGTCAGTGGCGAACGTGGTGTCCACGACGTATCGGCTACGTGTGGTAAGCCAGCCCTCCTACGTGAGTTGAGCTGAATCATGTTCCGGTGCAACGGGATATGTCCGTGTCGGATCGAGGCCGCTAATCCGACGTTTCGTCGCGGCCTGGCACAGATGCGTCGAACGCGTTCAACGTCACGGCGACCATTGCGAAGCAACCGACGAGGAAGACGATCTCCGCGACGCCAGAATCACCAAATCGCGTCTGTGCGGCCCGATAGGTGCTCTCCGGTAGTGGTCCTCCACGAACGAGAGCTGACGCCGTGTCATATGCGACCCCCTCATCGTCGGTCAGATCCGGCGGTCGTTCGCCCGCGACGATCGTGGCGATCTTGCGGTCGGCCAAGCCGGCGCGTCGAGCGAAGTACTCGTGGCCGTATAGCTCGTAGCGCGCGCCGAATCGTGCCGCCGTGACCAGGATGACCAGCTGGTGCAGGCCATCGGGCAACGTGGAATTAGTCCACAGTGACCTGTTCAATGCCCATGCGGCCGAACCGAATTGAGGGTGATGTAGCCACCCGTTGAACGGCCCGATCAATGCTCCGTCTCGTCGACGTGCGATGAGATCTCCGAAACTACTGGTGATCACCTCGGCCATGTCGTCGTAAAGCTCCTGTTGCTCGGGTGTGAGACTGTTCGGCGGTATGGGCGGAAGCCGCATCGATCCTCCTTCGGTTGGGCAACCGGCACGCCGGTCGACGGGGACGGCGGCCGCCGGGTTCGACGGGTGAATTGAGTCGCCATCAGCCAAGCTCGACAAGTCAGCTACGTCCACGATCCGTTCCCGAACGGCGGTAAGCGCAACTTCCCACCGCCGGTCACACGCTTCTACACTGATCACGTGGAGTTGCGTCAGTTGCGCTACTTCGTTGCGGTGGCCGAAGAGTTGCACTTCACGCGTGCCGCTCAGCGGCTCTACATCTCCGGTCCGGCGCTATCGCAACAGATCATCGCCCTCGAACGCGATCTCGGCGTCGAGCTGTTCGTACGCGATAGGCGAGGTGTCGCCCTGACCGACGCCGGGCGCTCGTTGCTTGCCGACGCGCGATCGATCCTGGCCATGGCAGACAATGCCAGAGCACGCCTAGTGAATGCAGCCGCGGCGAACTCGCCCTTGCGGCTGGGATATGTCAGCTGGCTCCCAGATGACATCAACGCCATCCTCGGTTCATCGACGCCGCTGCGGATCGACGAATGGATATTGCCCTCTCACGCACAGGTGGACCGCGTTGCTGAGGGAACCCTCGATCTCGCGGTGGCCCGAGTTGGCCTTGATGTGGCGCAGGAGCGGCAACTGACTGCCCATCTGTTACGCGCAGAAAGTCTGTCCGCCGTCGGCCCTAGCACGACGTCCACGAAAAGTGTTGCAGCGCAGCGAGTTACCGTACTCCTCGACGCCGATGAATCTGCCTGGTCGTCATGGAACCGATTCGCGGAGGCGTTCAGCGACGATACGGGCGCCAAGATCGCAAGGATCGATGACGGCGGCATCGCAGGCGAAGCGTTCTACTCGCACGTGCGGCGAATCGGCGGCGCCGTGCTCGCGACGCCGAAACGCCACGCCGCGGTGTGTCCGCCAAGCCTGGGCCAACGGCCCGTCGCCGAGCCCGTTCCGCTGTGGACGTGGTCGTTGCTGCATCGGGCGGACGATGACCGCGTCAGCGTCCGAGACGCCGTCACCGCGCTGTTGTCCATCGCCAGCATCCGGGACTGGTGCAAGCCGCCAGAACGACCATGGTGGGTGCCGTTGGACGATCCACATCGCGGCGCTCTCGAGTTGGCTCGCTGAACCGAGTTTGCCGGGCGGCGCTGATCATGTCTTGCCAGTAGCGGCACGATCGGCGGTGGTCGTCGACGTCGGCCCAGTTCGGCGGTAATCGCCGGCCCTGCTCTGCAGGCGTTCGGCCCATCGCGCGCGGGCCGCGAGGCGAGACAGTGGTCCTACGACCAAGTAGTCGCCAGCGGCTCGCAGCCCAAATCCAAGTAGTCGGCCACGGGGCGCGCGAGTGGCGTCGGCGCCGACGATAGCCCGGTACGGGCTATCGGCACGCCCGTGGGCACGGAGGTGTGGCTGTGTACGGAATCGGACGAGTAGGCGCCTTGGCGGCGGCGTTGGGCGTGGGGGCAGCAGCGATCAGCGTGCAGGCGCCCGCTGACCTGGGCGCGACGAGCCTTCGCGTCGAACGAGTAGAATTCGATGCCGCTGCCGTGACATGGCCACTGGCCCTGCCTATTTCAGCGTTCGTCCCTGCAAAACCGGGCAACGTCGGGACCCTGCCGCAGACCTCCAGCCAAGCGCCCGTCACGGGTATTGAGTTCGTCCCGCTGGACGCGTTGCGGCCTGCCCTCGAAGCCCAGTCGCGTTCGTCGGGCCGGCCTGTCAGCATGGCGGAGTTCGCCAAGGTGCTTGCCCCTGCCCTCGAGAGGGAACTTGCGCAGCGTTCCGAGGGCTCGTCGAGGTCGAGTGGCTACGCACCGGCGTCCGTGCAGACCGCGGTGGTTAGGGCCGACGCGGCCGGGACCTCCTACAGCTTCTTCTTCAAAGTGACCAACGATGCCGACGGCCCGCGCGTGGAAGCGCTCGGCGTGCTGTGGGTCGGCAACGGCGCGGACGGTGTCGCCGGTGTCAATGGCGGTGCCGGCGAAAACGGTGGCGTGCTGTGGGGCAGCGGCGGTGACGGAGTCGACGGCGGTGCCGGCGGCAATGCGGGCCTCTTCGGAGACGGCGGCAAAGGCGGCAACGGCCTCGCGGGTCAGACCGGCGGAGTGGGCGGCCGCGGCGGGTCGATCTTTGGCAACGGCGGCGCAGGCGGCGTGGGTGGCACTGGGTTGACCGCGTCGAGTTCTGGGCTGTCGGGCGGGCGTGGCGGCGACGCTGGACTGTTCGGCATCGGTGGCGCAGGCGGAGCCGGCGGGGTAGGCGTTGAGGGACTCGGCGGCCAGACGGCCACAGCCGGGGGTGCCGGAGGTTCTGGCGGTGCGGGCGGCCGGGGAGGCTGGCTGACCGGGGCCGGTGGCATCGGTGGGGCCGGCGGCGAAGGCGCAGCGGGCGGCAGCACCGATGGCGGCTTCGAGAACAAGGCCGGCCGCGGCGGCGATGGTGGCCTGGGTGGCCTTGGCGGCGACGCTGGACTCCTCGGCAACGCGGGAGCCGGTGGCGCTGGCGGCAAGGGTGGCGCGGGTGGCGGCAGCGACAGAGGCCAACTAGGTCCCGACGGCGGTGCGGGCGGCGACGGCGGTGCGGCGGGTCGTGCCGGACTGCTGGCCGGTGACGGTGCCGACGGAGGTACGGGTGGTGAGGGCGGCGCCGGTGGTGGGGGCGGCTCGGGCAAGTTCGATACCTCGGGCTATACCGGTGGTAGCGGCGGTGCTGGCGGCGACGGCGGACTCGGTTCCTCCGGGGGTTTCCTGCACGGCAATGGCGGTGGCGGCGGCGCGGGCGGTGCCGGAGGTGCCGGGGGTGGCGGGGGTCGTTCGAACCGCGTCGACCAAGACGGCGGCAACGGTGGCGCTGGCGGTGTGGGTGGATCGGGGGGGACGGCGGGGGCCGGAGGTGCGCTGTCGGGCAACGGCGGCCGCGGCGGCACCGGTGGTGGGGGCGGCACTGGTGGCAACGGAAATGACACTTTGGGAAGGGGCAACGCGGGCAAGGCGGGCACCGGAGGCGACGGTGGAACCGGCGGCACCGGAAACCGTGGTGGCCGGTTCGGATCGAACGGTGCCGGCGGTGACGGCGGCGTCGGCGGCAAGGGCGGGCACGGCGGAAGCCAATTTGGCTTCGATTCAGGCCTACCGCAGGCCGGTGGCACCGGGGGCCATGGCGGCCGCGGCGGCAGCGGAGCTACGGGTCAGCCAGGCGGAGCCGGCGGCGAAGGCAAGCCCGGCTCACCCACCTCTGGTAACAGCGGCGGGGAGGGCGGAGACGGCGGCTTGAGCGGCACGGGCGGTGCAGCGAATTAGCTTGTGCTGGCGCCGCTTCCGGACCGCTACGCGACGTGAGCCGGGAGGGTTACGCGACCGTTGCCAGGTGGCGCGGCGCGGAGTCGGATGAAGGTCGCAGCAGTGGCCGCGGCCTTCGAAAATGGGGATCTCGGCTCCGTGGCTCGTTCTCGCTGGATGCAAATCAACCAGTTTCAGACGTCTTCGAGCACTCGTAGAGGCGTGATCGCCATACCGGTGATTGTTCTCCGATGCCCGGGTGAGGTATCCGCGTGCCGCTCGAAAGTAACGATCGTCCACAGCTGTTGACGGTTTAACTCACAGGGAGTCGAATGTGAGCACCCGTTGAACCGCGAGTAAAGGGCGTCACACATGACGACTACCGAAGACAAGCCCGACACCCACGGCGACGTGCCAATGCCGCGCAGGCGGCGCAGTGTGGTGGCAGCGATGAAATCGCCTACCGGCGTGGCGATCCCGCATCCGGCGCTGCATTACTCCGTCGACGAGGAGTTGCAATCCAATCGCAGGACCGGCATCGACTACGTGGTCTTCGGTGTCACCGCGGCCATTGCCGTCGGCTTTTTGGTGTGGGGTTTCGTCAGTACGCCGTCGTTGAAGACCGCGTCCGGCGCGGCCCTGACCTGGGTGATGGGCAACACGGGGTGGTTGTTCATCCTCACCGCGTCCGGATTCGTGGTGTTCGTGCTGTGGCTGGCGCTCGGCCGCTTCGGCGCCATTCCGCTGGGCTGCGACGACGAAGAACCCGAGTTCAGGACGGTCTCGTGGGTTGCGATGATGTTCAGCGCTGGCATGGGCATCGGTCTGATGTTCTACGGGGTTGCCGAACCACTGTCGCATTTGGTCACCCCGCCGCCGGGGACGGGTCCGGCAGGCAATGCCGAGGCCATCCAGACCGCGATGGCGACGACGCTGTTCCACTGGACGCTGCACCCGTGGGCCATCTACTGCGTCGTCGGCCTCGCAATCGCATACGGCGTATACCGCAAGGGCAGGTTGCAGTTGATCAGCGCCGCGTTCCAGCCGCTCATCGGTGATCGCGCCAACGGTCCGCTGGGCAAGGTGATCGACATGCTGGCGATCTTCGCCACGCTGTTCGGGTCGGCGGCGTCACTGGGCCTTGGTGCCCTGCAGATCTCCAGCGGACTGGACATCGTCGCAGGCCTCGGCGGGGGCGGCAACGCGCTTCTGATCGGCATCATCGTCGTGCTCACCATCGCCTTCGTCTTCTCGGCAGTATCAGGCGTTGCCAAGGGCATCCAGTGGTTGTCCAACATCAACATGGTATTGGCGCTGATCCTTGCCGTCTTCGTCTTCGTCGTTGGCCCAACGGTTTTCATCCTCAACCTGCTGCCGACGGCGCTTGGGACGTACTTCCAGGACATCGCGATGATGTCGGCGCGCACCGGCGCCGAGGGGGCGAACGTCGATACCTGGCTACAGACGTGGACGGTCTTCTACTGGGCGTGGTGGCTGTCCTGGACACCCTTCGTCGGCATGTTCATCGCCCGGATTTCCCGCGGCCGCACCATCCGTCAGTTCGTCACCGGCGTGCTACTGGTGCCGAGTCTGGTGTCGTTGGTGTGGTTCGCGATCCTCGGCGGCACCGCGTTGCACGCGCAGACCACGGGCACCGACGTCTACGGCGACGGCAACAGTCAGTCGCAGTTGTTCACGCTGCTCGAGACCTTTCCGTTCACCACTGCGGCCAGCGTCTTGGTGATGGTGTTGGTGGCGATCTTCTTCGTATCCGGCGCCGACGCCGCATCGATCGTCATGGGATCGCTCTCCGAGCGCGGCACCATCGAGCCGTCGAAGAAGACAGTGGTGTTCTGGGGCGCGGCGACCGGCGCGGTGGCGGCCGTCATGCTGCTGGCGGGCGGCTCCGACGCGTTGTCGGGACTACAGACGCTGACGATCATCGCGGCGTTGCCGTTCGTCTTGGTGATGGTCGGTCTGGCCGTCGCGCTCGTCAAGGACCTTCGACGAGATCCCATGATGGTGCGAAAGCGCTATGCCGCAGGCGCAATCGACGACGCGGTGATCGCCGGGGTATGCGAGCACGGCGACGACTTCGTGATCGCGGTGGAGCGGGATCCCGACGCCACGTGATGCTGCTCCAGTTGGAGCCCGCTCAGTTGGCGGCCAATGGGCGCAGTGCCGAATCGGCGAACCGTCGACCGATCAGCAGATGCGTCGACGCGTCTGGGTGTAGTTGGTCGGGCAGTGGAAGGCGCGCAGCATCCTCCGGGCCGTACAACGCAAGCCCGTCGACGTAGGAGATGTGCGAGTCGGCCCGCTTTCTGTGCGAGACGATCGCGGCCAACTGCCTGCGGATGTAGGTGAGCGTGAGACGCCCCAACCCGCCCGGCCGCGCCGCGTCGTCGGGGTCGCCCGTCGCGATGAAGCGCAGCTCGCCGTTGGCGAGCGCATCGACATCGAAAGCGCCTGGGCCCGGCGTGGTTTCGTGGATGGGGCAGTACAGCGGGCTCACGACGACCAGTGGAATGTCCGGATGGCCGTCACGGATGGTGTCCAGGAAGCCGTGCACGGCAGGCCCGAAGGCGCGCTGCCGCAACAGGTCCGCGTTCACGAGGTTGATGCCGAGTTTGACGCTGACGACGTCGGCGGGTTGGTCACGGATCGCGCGGGCGGTGAACGGGTCTAGCAGTGCGCTGCCCGAGAGGCCGAGGTTGACGAGGTCCAGCCCTGCCCGTGCCGCCGCGACCGCGGGCCAGGTCGTGCTCGGGCTCGCCGCGTTCGAGCCCTGGCTGATCGAACTCCCGTGATGGACCCAGCGTTTCCGGTCGTCCTGCACGACGCCCACGGGTGCGTCGGTGCGCAACGCCACCACAAGCGTGCGCTCGTAGTGCGGAAGCCAGAGTTCGACGTCCTTGTCCTCGGCGGACAGTCCATCGAACCTGATCGTCGCGACCGGACCGGTCTCGACGGCGGACTTGCCGGTGGCCGGGTCGACGCGCACCACGTCGCCGCCACTGGTCGTCGCCTGACGGGCAAGCTGGCCGTCGACGATCAGATCGACTGTGCCCGAGGGTCTTTCGGGAACCCCGATCAGAACCATCCGCGTGCGCACGATGTCGAGTTCGATCACCGTCGCCGTCGTTCGGAAGACGAATCGGACCCCGGACGGCTGCGATTGGGCGCCGAGCAGTTGTGGATCGTCGCATTGCTCGCGGGCGCGTCGCGGGAGTCGATGTGGCAACCACCCGCGGTCGGTGCTCTCTAGCTCGGCGAATCCGTGCAGCAGCCCGGCGTCGATCTGGTGGTGGATCAGGATTTCACCCCCTCGATTCGCTCGTTCCTCCTCGGCCGTGCGCCGCCGGTTCGCGCGGCGCACCGCCCAGTACACCACCAGAGCGACGCCGAGCAGCGGGTAGCCCATACCGATCCGTGTCACCGCTGACCACCCGGGCAGTGCCTCACGCGATTCGGTGATCGAAGCCAGAGGTACGGTGCCTAGCCTTCGATCGCCGAGCGCATCGCGCAGAGTGCATCTCGTTCGCGGATCGGCCCGGCGACGTCCACCTCAGCGTCGGTGGTCTTGACGAGGTCGGCGCAGCCGATCGTGAAGTGCGGTCCATCGGTCAGAAACGCGGAGAAGCCCTCGGTGGAGGCCGCGAAGACGATTCGCGCGACGCCAGCCCATACGCATGCGGCGGCGCACATGGGACAGGGCTCGCCGCTTGCGTACATGACGGAGCCGGGGAACCGTTGGACGTGACCGTCGCTGGTGGCGTCACGGATGGCGACCAGTTCGGCGTGGGCAGTGACGTCGCCGCGCGATGCGACTTCGTTGCGGCCCTCGGCTAGCACGGTGCCGTCTGCAGCGACGAGGACCGCGCCGAAGGGCCGGTTGCCGTTGGCTGCGGCCTCGATGGCGAGTTCGATACTGCGCGTGACGAACTGGTTGTCAGCAATCATGCGCTCATATCCACTGTCGTGCCGATACCGGCTGCGGTGGCAGCATCGACGAGAATGCGGGCCGTCGCGAGATCCTGCAATCCGATGCCGACCGAGTTGAACAGAGTGACGTCGTCCTCGCCGCGGCGTCCGAGCGTGGGGGTGACGATCACGTCGCCGAGTTCCAGGTCGACGTCGGCTTCACTCAGATGACCCTCCTCGATCGCGAGCAGAACATCGCCCGACTTGGCCAATGCGGTCGCGCGGCTGTCGACGACGAGGCGAGCCGAACCCATTCCCCGGCCATTGATTTCGCGGTGGTCGGGACGCGGCGGAGCGCCGACCGCATTGAGATGGAGTCCCGGACGAAACCAAGCGCCGTCGATGATGGGCTCCTTGGATGGGGTGAGTGTGCACACGACGTCGGCAGCTGAAAGGACGTGCCTTGGGGACTCGGCGGCCTCAACGGTGATGTCGAGGTCGTCGACGCGGCTGCGGAACTGTGCCACCGTCGACGCACTGCGTGACCAGACGAAGACCTTCTCGATGCCTCGGACGCGCGCGATGGCGCGAGTGTGTTCGACGGCGAGTGTGCCTGCCCCAATCAAGCCTAGCGAGGTACTCGAGGGCCGTGACAGGTGGGCGGTGGCGACCGCGCTGGCGGCGGCGGTGCGGATCGCGGTGATCAACCGTCCGTCGAGGATCGCCTCGCATTCACCGGTGTCCGCCGACATCAACATGATGGTCGAGCGTTGGGTTGCCAGCCCGACGTCGCGATTGAAGGGCATGTCGGACAACATCTTTACCGAACTGACTCGGTGGCGTGCGGAGGTAGCGACCATCGGTAGCACCGCCCCTCCGCGCTCTAGCGCGAGAACGGGAGGTGCGGGGTTGGTGGCGGTGCCGGTCACGAGGTCCGCATGGGCGTGTTCGACGGCGTCGTAGACGGATGTTCGGTCGATGAGGGTGGCGATGTGCGAGTGAGTCAGGACGAGTGTCATGAGCGGGTAGACCTTTCGAGGTGGTGGGTTAGACGCGGCCGACGTACGGAACGGTCAGGCACGTGGGCGCCTTGCGTCCGCCGACGAAGCCGCTGATGGCGATGATCGCGATGAGGTACGGCAGCATCACCAGCAAGGCGTATGGAATGTTGACCCCTATCGCTGGCAGGGCGAACTGCATGGCGCGGGCAACGCCGAAGAATAGTGCAGCCCAAAGGATTCCGACGACCTTCCAACGCCCGGCGATGACCGCAACGACCGCGAGGTAACCCATTCCTGCCGTCATGTTCTCGCTGAAGGAACGGACCTCCGAGAGTGCGAGTTGGGCGCCGGCCAGACCCCCGGCGCCGGACGCGATGAACACACCGATGACCCGGGTGCGGTTGACGTTCAGGCCGGTCCAGCCTGCGGAGGTGGCATCTTCGCCGACTGCGTCGACACGGATGCCTGCCATGGTGCGGCTGGAGAAGATCACCGCCAGCGCGGCGATGACGAGCAGGCAGAGGTAACCCAGAACGGTTTGACCGAACACGGCGGGTCCGATGATCGGCAACCTGCTGAGCACTGGGATGCGAACGTCGTTGAACGCGGGGACGTTCTGGCCCCTGCCGTTAGCGAGCAGGATCCGTGCGCCGAAGGTGGTAAGCCCCAGCGCGAGGGCGTTGGCGGCGACGCCGACGACGATCTGGTCGGCGCGGAACCGGACGCTCAATAGCGCTTGGGCCGCACCGAAGATCAGTCCGGCCAGGACTCCTCCGAGCGCGCCGAAGACGGCTGATCCGGTGCTGACCGACCCGAGCACGCTCGCGAAGGCGCCGGTGAGCATCATGCCCTCCATGCTGAGGTTGAGCACTCCCGCACGTTCGCTGATGGATTCGCCGGTGGCTGCGAGCAGAAGGGGGATGGCGAAGGCCACTCCGCTAGTGAGTACCTCCGTGATCATGTTGGTGTTCATGCGTGCACTTCCTCGGCAGAATTGGTAACGATCATTGGGGTTTCTCTGTGTGACAAGGACTTTCGTGGAGCTTTGGCGGTGGTCCACCATGCGGCACCCGCGATCAATATGATCAGGACGCTTTGCACGACGGTGATGGTGGAGGACGGCACGCCTGCGGCGAGTTGCAGGTTGATGCCCCCTGACACCAGGAATCCGAACAAGAGCGAAACCGCGGCGACGGCGGTCATGGAGCCGCGGGCAAGCAGGCCTACGACCAGTCCGCTGAAGCCGAATCCCGACGAGAATCCGTCGGCCAGGATGAAGGGAGCCGACGTCACGAGGAGTCCGCCGGCCAGACCCGAGAACCCGCCTGCCGACGTGAGTCCGAGGAATGCAGTGCGGTCGACGGAGACTCCGAGCCTTGCCGACGCGGTACCGGAGAGCCCGACGGCGCGCAGTCGCAATCCGATGGCGCTGTGGCGCAGCATGATTCCCACGACAATGACGAGGATCACGGCGAGGACGATCGCAATGGTGGCCGGGTTCCTGTGCAGCCCGAGCAACGGCAGATGCGTCGCCGCCGACAGTGCTTCGGATTGAGGCAGCGTCTCCGAGGACGTCATGGGTTGGCGCAGCAGCGAAGGTTCCTGCACCATCAGCACGACCAAGGCCAGGCCGATGAAGTTGAGCAGCAGGGTGGTGATGATCTCGCTGGTTCCTCGGCGGATCCGGAGCCAGGCCGCGATTGCCGCCCACCCTGCGCCGGCAAGCACGGCAGCGAGCAGGGTGACTGGCAGCCCGATCGCTGTCGGAACCCCGTTGGGCAGTGAGACGCCGACCGCGGTGGCCGCGATGCCGCCAAGGCACAGCTGGCCCTCACCGCCGACGTTGACCAGCCCGGCCCGGTAGGCAACGGTGAACCCGGCCGCTACCAACATGAGCAGAGCGGCGTTGTTGAGCGAGGTGCCGATCGCAAACGGTGAGCCGAGGGTTCCTTCGATCAGCGCGTCGATGACAGCCGCCGGCCCTGCTCCAGCGGTGGCCGCGAGCGCCAGACCGACGATTGCCGACACGATCAGGGCAGCCACGGCCACGACCATGGGATGACGACGGTGCAGTCCCAACGTCGATGGGGCGATGCAGATCCGTGGGACGGAATTCTTCGCGACCCTGGTCATTCTGAGACTCCCATCATGAGGTTTCCGATATCGGTTGCGGCGGTGGATGAATCGGTATTGACCGAGCCGAGGAGTGCGCCGCGATATGCCACGACGATCCGGTCGCAAACTGCGAGCAGTTCGTCGATCTCGCTAGAGGTGACAAGCACGGCGGCGCCGTCGTCCGCGGCGTCGCGTAGGCGTTCGAGGACGAACGCGACGGCCCCAGCATCCAGGCCACGGGTCGGTTGGGCGGCGACGACGACGCGTAGGCCCGGCGTGGACAGTTCGCGGGCGAGCACCACCTTCTGTTGGTTGCCGCCCGATAGGGAACCGATCGGCGCGTCCGGGCCGGGAGTGCGGATCGAGTAGTCGGCGATGGCGGTCGCGGCATCGGCCCGCATCCGCGTGCGATTGAGCAGACCCCACCGGCGATACGTGGATAGTCGTGGCATGGCGATGTTCTCGGCGATCGACAGCGCGCCGATCATGCCCTCGGCGTGACGGTCTTCCGGAATCACGGCCAGCCCTGCAGACGTGCGTTGGGCAGGTGAAGCCGAAGTGAGATCCTCTCCGCCCACGGTCAGCGTCCCGCCATCGGGTTCGAGTGCGCCGGACAAGACGCCCGTCAGCTCGGACTGACCATTCCCCTCGACGCCGGCGATCCCGACGATCTCGCCTCGGCCGACGCTCAGGTCGACACCGGACAACGCGGTGCTGCCGTCGCTTCGGGTGAAGGTGACACCGGCGACCTGAAGGACCGCGTCGGTGTTGGTGTTCGTTCGTCGCCGTGCGGCTTTGGTGCGATCGAATGGTTCGGTATCGCCGAGCATGAGCTCCAGCAGCGACGCCAGGGGAACGTCTGCCAGACGGCCCCCGCCCACGACGGTGCCTGCCCGCAGGACGGTGGCCTCGTCGGCGGCGCGAGCCACTTCCCCGAGCTTGTGGGTGATGAGAACGACGGACTTGCCATCCCCGGTGAGGGCAGCACACGTGGCAATGAGGGCATCGATCTCGGTGGGATCCAGAACCGCGGTTGGCTCGTCGAGCAGGATGAGCTGAGGGTCGCGCAGCAGCGCCTTGACTATCTCGACCCGTTGCCGGGCACCGACGGTCAGTTCCCCGACGGTGGCCTTCTGGTCCACGATCAAGCCGTAGTTGTCGGCGATCCGATCGAGGTCGCTGGACAGCCTTCCGCGTGGTGGTCGGAAGCCTTCGCGGCCCAGCAGTAGATTGTCGGCAACGGTCATGGTCGGAATGAGCGAGAAGTGCTGATGCACCATCGCCACGCCGGCTTGCAGAGCGTCCGAGGGGTTGCGTGGCCGGTAGTCGTTGCCCCCAAGGGTCATGCTGCCGGTATCGGGGGAGACGGTGCCGTAGATGCTGTTGCACAGCGTCGACTTGCCTGCACCGTTCTCGCCCAGAATGCAGTGCACTGAACTGGGTTTGACAGTCAGGGTGACCGCGTCCAGTGCCCGCACCGGGCCAAACGACTTGCCGACGCCATCCATGGATAGCAACGCCGTGGTCGTCGCGGGGCTCGTGTCTTGCGTGATGGTCATCGTCATTTCTCTTTCGACTCTCCGGTCTGCGTGCCGTGCTGATCAGTAGGGCTTGGCGGAGCCGGAGACGATGGCCGCCGTTGCCTTGGACACCGCGTCCTTCACGGCCGGATCGGTGGAGCAGACCACGAACGCGGTGCCACCCTTGTCGGTGGTGACGCCGAAGGGGACCTGCTCGGCCTTCCAGCTGCCGTCCATGGCTGATGACACGGCGTACTCGATCTCAGTGCCGATGTCGGTCTTCACGAAGCCGGAGTAGACGGTGTTGGCGGCGCAATCTCCTGGGATGGGGCCACCGTGCAGGGTGTTGCCCGATTCCTTGGCCGCTTGCTCCATGCCCTGCTTGCCGAGGTTGACGATCTGACCCAGTACGTCGGCACCACCCGCGTAGGCAGTGCCTGCGGCCTGCTTGGCCTTGGCGGGGTCGTTGAAGTCACCGACATACTGCGGGGTGAGGACCTTGATCTCGGGGCGGGCAAATCGTGCGCCGTTACCGAAGGCGTTGGCGGCGTTGACGATCGCAGGCAGCTCCACGCCGCCAACGAAGCCGACGATGCCGGACTTGGAAGCCTTCGCCGCCGCGGCGCCGGAAAGGAATTCCGCCTCGGCTTGCTGGGGGTCGTAGTAGGCGAGGTTTGCCATCGGCACCGCGTCCGACGGTCCGCCGATTTCGACGAACTTGACGTCGGGGAATTGTGGGGCGACCTTGCGGACGTCGGCGTCGGTCTGGCCGCCGACCGAGATGACGAGGTCGTTCTTGGAAGCGAAGCGCTGCAATGCCTGCTGGTAATCCGCGGGGGCGACCTGCTCGACGTAGCTGGCGTCGACCTTGTCGCCGTACTTGGCCTTGATGCGGTTGAAGCCGTCGAAGCCAGATTGCATGAATCCGGTGTCGTTGACCGAGCCGGGCAGAAACACCCCGACCGACAGTCCGCCGCTGCCGGCCGAGCCTCCATCGGATGACCCGCACGCCGTGGTGCCGAAGGCGAGAATGCCTGCGGTGGCAAGGATTAGCAACTTCGTGGGCTGAGTGACCTTCATCGAGTTTCTCCTGTCTCTGGTGGCTACCACTTAGCGGTATACCGTTATGAAGAGAATCAGGTGATTTGATTTCAGTTCAGTTGCCTTCGTGTAAGCATTGCGTTACCGGTATACCACTAACGTTAAGATGGCTATGCTGGTCGAACGCCGAGGAACAAGGAGATCGACGATGACAATCGCGGTGGCAAGTGCCAGCCGAAAGTCGTTGCGCGAACATGCCTACGACGAGTTGCGTGCCCGGATCGTGGGGCTGCGTCTCCCGCCAGGGACCCGACTCATCGAACGCGATCTAGCCGAGGAACTCGAGGTGTCGCGCATTCCGCTGCGCGAAGCCATGCAGCGGCTGCAACAGGACGGCCTGGTCGTGGTGGTGCCACGTCAGGGCGCGATTGTCTCCCCCTTCACTGTCGACGACGTGCGCGACCTGTTCGACGTCCGAGAGAGTCTCGAAGTGCTGGCCGCACGTCTGGCGGCCGAGCGAGCCGACAAGGAGGGACTGAATGCCCTTGCCGCCCAGCTTGATACCGCACGAAAGGCCACCAAGCTCAAGGACAAGCCTGCGATCGCCGCCGCCAATGCGGGGTTTCACACCATCATCGTCGACCTGGCCGCAAACCCCCTACTGGAGTCGATGCTCAAGCCGCTGGAAGCCCGAACCGAGTGGCTGTTCCACCTCACGAAGGACCGCGATGCCGGCGTGCAGTGCCGCGAGCACGAAGAACTCCTCGCTGCGATCACCGACCACGACCCCGATCGTGCAGCTGCGTCCGCGTTCCACCACGTGCACTCCGGGCGCGATACCAGTCTGGCCATGGCCGCGCAGTGGTCGAGTGTCGAGTTCGACCCGGTGCAACTGACGAAGGGTCGGCGGCGCGGGAACGCCTAACCGTCGCATTGGAGTAGCCGCTCGTCATCGCCGCACTCGCGATCGTCTCGCCGTGATGCGGAAGGTGCCGAAACGACGAAGACCCTAGCGCCGGTCGGGCGGCGCTAGGGTCTTTGACTCGTTACGGTGTCAGTTGTTGCCGGTGGTGATCCTCAGGCCACCCTGCTGGAACAGGGAGCCTTGGGGGGTGATGATGCCGCCGTTGCCGTGACCGTTGCCGAAGATGATGGCACCTGGGACGAGCGCGAAGCCGCCGCCGTGCTGGTTGGTGAAGACGATCCCGGGATCCGCCGATGCGGGCGAGGCTGCCAGAGTGGCCAGCGCGGGGGCACCGAGGAGCAGTGCTCCCGCGACTGCGCCGCCGGCGATGCGGCCGGTGATGGAGCGACGAGCGACCTTCTTGTTCTGCGTGCTGTTCATGTGGGGTACTGCCTTTCGGAGTTGTCGTGGTGGTCGTGGTTGTTGCGGTGTTTCCCCGGATGTTTGGGTTGAGAAGACAATCGCAGCCGGTTCTTGGCGCATCCTTGGCGCTTGGGAAGTCGCTGCTCGACGACGGAACTGGCGCGCGACAGGTACCGAATCGCCTGGCTCACGACGCCATGGAACGCAACCGTCGGCGCGTAGTGCCCGCAGTGGTGACGGTGCACCCATTGGGAGGTCGCACTGATCCAGTGCAATGTCCTCGCGTCGTTCGCAGGATGGCTTGCCTCAGCAAGCAGCCGGCCCGTCACCCAATTGGGTGACGGGCCGGCCGCGTTCGTGTGTGCGGGATTCGACTAGTTGTCGGCGTGCCCCCTGATTAAGCAGCGGACGGGGTGAATGACGTCGCGCACCGGTCCGCCGCACCACCAATGGAAACCCGACCCGTTGCCAATCGGGTTTATACCGTTGCCGCCGTCATTGGCATAGCCGGGCCAATCCTGGCTCAGCCCTGCACCGCCGACCGTCGGGGACGCCGCCGCGACGGCAGGAAATGTCAGCGCACCAGCCATGGCGATGCCGCCGACCGCAAAACACAGTGTTCGTTTCATGGTTCCGAAACCCTTTCCGATTGAATGGAGAAATGCAAGATACGGCAAGTGGGCTACTGGAAAATGTGTAACAACAGATTTTTAGATGAGAGCTTGTTATGAAAGTCCACCAGGAGAAATTGAAACTGCGCGCGACAATCCGTCGCCAATGCCAGAAAGGTCACGATTGAGTGGCAATCCGATGAATCAGTATTACTAAGCGTCAACCCGGTGGACAATTCCCGCGCCGACGTCGTTCACCGTCAGGCAGTGCGAGTCCGACTGCGCGCACGTGGTTTTCAGGGTCCTCCAGGCGTTTACATTCCTCTTCAAGATCGCGATACTCGTAGACGGGCGTGCGCCGGGGGGAGGCGCGCACTGGTGGGGGAGAGTTGCATGGCAACAGTCGGGCAGACGATCGAACATCCACTTTCAGGTGAGCGAGTGACGTTCCTTGAAACCGCTGCGACGACGGGCGGTGAGCTGCTCAAGATCAGCATCGAGATGGCTCCTGGCGGCGCCCTCGGCTCGGCCCATGTTCACCCGCGCGCGCAGGAGGACTTCGAGGTGCTCACGGGACGCATCGAACTCAAGACCGCCGGGAAGTCCCGGATCGCCGACCCGGGCGAGAGGATCGTCGTTCCACGGGGCGCCGACCACATTTGGGGCAACCCGTTTGACGAACCGGCGACCGTCGCGGTCGAGTTGCGACCCGCCCTCAAGATGGAGACATTCTTCGAGACGCTCTTTGGGCTCGCGAACGACGGCAAGTTGAACCCCAAGACGCAGATGCCGAGTTTTCTCCAGGCGATCCTGATGATGCACGAGTACCGCGACGACATACGCCTGCCTGGAGCAGGAGGCGGTATCGCGTGCCGGCTGGGAGTCGCATTGGCGCCTCTCGCCCGCGCACGCGGATACCGCGCCCGGTACCCGCGGTACAGCGACCCCGATGCGCCGTAGCAGCGAAGGACCTGCGGCGCTTAGCCATTGGGGCACTGCGTCGTCGGAATGAAGAGCGACCAGCACCACCCCGGCGGGAGGGGCGGCGTGAGGTTCGGCGGAGGCGGCGGGGGTGGCGGCGGAACCGGCCCCTCGAAGATGTTGTGCGCGACATTGCCCTGGCCGCTGTAGACGTACCAGTACGTGTGGCACACGTTGTTGTCCCAGATCACGGGGTACACGCGAATGTTGCCGGTTTGCACAGGAGGGTCGCCCGGGCACCAATGGCACGGACCCTCTGGGTGGTCCTCCGGACACCCGGGCCAACTGCTTTGCGGCAAGGGACCTCCGGGTAGAGCCTGGGCGGGAGCTTGGACCAGTGCCAGACCGGCCATCGCCACGCTTAGCGGCATCAACACCCCTGCGGCGACCCGCTTCAATTTGTGCACACTGCTCATGTTTCATGTCCTATCGACCGGTGCTCAGCTGACGCCACTGATGCAACGCCGTATGTTCGCTCGGGCCAGTACATGGCGTCTTCGCTGCTACCGATCCCAAGATTCGGCCACACGCGTTACGTCGAGATCGCTTAACGCGGTGTTACTGCGACGACAGTCAGTGCGATGGCGCCGACGACTGGATCTCGATCGTGGCACGGGCGCGGGGTTCGTCGCGTCTTGGCAATGTCGCGCGCGTTCGCGATTCGATATGAAGTTGCGGAAATGCCAAATTACTGCGAAACACAATGGCTGATGCTGCCATCTATGAATGGCCCGTATTCGCCATCTTTGAAACTTAGTGCGGAATTGCGGGAATCGAACAGTCGGTGGGCGGCTAGGTGGTACGCGAGAATCTGGCATTTCTGCCCCTGACGCCGGATCGCACTTCATGATCATGAGTCAGTTGTGGGAGCCGGTCGTTTGCGGAGATCAACGTTGATCAAGAGGGCGCTATGAGAGCTACTGCATTCGTGGGCCGGGTTAGCGGGTTGGCCGTAGCGTTGGGCGTGGGAGCGGGCCTGTTCGTCGGCAGTGGAACGGCTTGGGCAGAGCCGGTTTCCTCTGCTACCCCCGGGCCATCGGTGAACGAGCCCAAGCCGGGCGGGAAAGCCGTGCGCGCCATCCGATCGGCCATCGCCTCGACGTCGTCGCGCGGCGGCAGTTTGCGGACCACACTCGGGGCATTGACGGATAACGTCGGCTCCCGTCGGTCACCGTCCACCGCGCGGACGACGACGGCGTTGCGGCCCGTCGTGATCGGACGCGTGGCGAAGGCGCGGCTAGAGGTCGCGTCGTTGCAGACTCCACAAACCCTGGCGGAGAGAACCATTGGTGCGGGATCAGCGGCCGTTGTCGAGCGACGACCGCCGACATCAATGGCCATAACCCGTGACGTCATTGCAAATGCCGTTGTCGCCGCGCTCAAACGGAGTTCGAGCCCATTTGACTCGCCGCCTGCGCCGTTGGCCGACTCATCCATCGCCCTGGCTGCGCTAGGAGTGTCGCGTCGAGAACTTTCCGGTGCGGTTCCGAGCATGAGGCGCGCGACGACGCCCTCGGTGAGTACGCCCATCGTGGTCGGCGGTTACGAGATTGCGCCAAGCTCGGTCCTGAACGTCGGTTCGTTCTACGGGCTGATCATCACTCCGCCCGCGCTGACGGGTTCGGTACAGGGAACACAGGAATTCGACGTCAGCGATCCGAACACCCATCAGCCGATTGGGAGTTTCGACGCCTTCGTGAGCACGACCAATTCGCTGATCATCGGCGGCGGCATCTCGCAGCAGATCTACGTCACCAGTGTGGCGGACGGCGCTGACCCCACTGCGACTCCTCCCGTCGGCACCGTGATATCCAAGGTCACGTTCGGCCAGGCCGGGCGGCTCGGATTCCTCTACAGCGCAATGCCTTCGGACCCCGGAACTGAGATTTCGTTCAAGCTGCTGACGCCGTTTGGGGACGTCAAGATCCCCATGCCCTATGACGCCACCCTGGTGGCCGGGGAGGTCGTCAGGCCAATGGAGCTCAACGACGAGTACTACATCGCGCCGGCGCCCGGGCAGGAGCTAGACGTGACCTCCACGTCGGGAGTTCCGCCGCTGTTCACCGACATTCAGGGCGAGCAGGTGTTCGCCGTCTACCAAAGGACCGACGACGGCGTCGACGACAACGACGCGGTGATCGGCACGTTCAAGGGCTATGTGACCACCACGTCGGACATCATGGGTACGACGACCGAAGCGATCCTCGTCACCGAGGTCTTGACGGGAAACGTGGGCACCGGGCCGGGGGACGTACCGCCCGCCGGCTCGGTCTACAACGTCATCTACCACTTCGGGATCTTCTACTCCTCGATCCCGTCGGATTCCGGGGACGTGGTGACCACCGAATACCGCACGATCTTCGGCAACTTCAAACTTCCCTTCTACGAGTGGAGCGCGTCGTCACCGCTCGTCTACGACTCGTTCGAGGTGCCAGCCGCCGGCTACGGATTGATCCCCGTGACCACGTTGCAACCCGCGGGCGTCAATGGGTTGCCCCCGATGGAAGTGCAGGTCCAGGGGTACCAACAGTTCAACGTGGTCAACTCCGACGGAAATGTGATCGGCAGTGTCGACGGCGACGTCACCTACCAATGGATGCCCTTTGGCATCTACGCCGAGGCAATCCTCGTCACCAACGTTGACGGCGAGGGTCCTCCGGTCGGCTCCCAGATCAACTTCGTGAACTCACCATGGAAACACTGGGGGGCGTACTACACCGCGGTTCCCGAGGGTGACGACGACGTGCTCGCATTCACGATCGTGTCGCCCTTCGGCAACATCCCAATTCCCACGCGCTACAACGCAATCAAGGGCTTCGATGATGTCACCTACTACGATCCGTTCGTCTGAGCGGAGCGGCGAATCGCGTACAGCCTAGCCTGAATACAGAATTACCTGTACAGTCGCCGTCATGCCGACCTTGGTTCATACCGACGCCCTGGCCCGCTTCGGCTACGCGCTATCGGATACGACGCGCACCAACATCCTTCTCCGCCTGAACGCCGAGCCTGCGTTCCCGTCCGACTTGGCCGAGCGGATCGGTGTCTCACGCCAGATCGTGTCCAATCATCTCGCCTGTCTCCGCGGCTGCGGCCTGGTCGTCGGAGTAGCGGAGGGTCGGCGCACGCGCTACGAGCTGGCCGATCCCCGAATAGGCCACGCGCTCAACGACTTACTGGGTCTGGTGCTGGCCGTCGACCCGAGCTGTGACTGCATGGGCGCGGACGGTACGGGCTGCGGGTGCGCGTGATGGTCCCACCAACGCTCGATCGGAAGCGAGTGTTGTCGCGCCGCATCCGATGGTTCGTCGCAGCGACGATCGCCTACAACGTCGTCGAGGCGATCGTTGCCCTCTCGGAGGGCGCAGGCGTTTCCTCGACGGCGTTGATTGGCTTCGGCCTCGATTCCGTGATCGAGGTGTCCTCCGCTGCGGCGGTTGCGTGGCAATTCGCAGGCCGTGACCCCGAGGCCCGCGAGCAGATCGCGTTACGCATCATCGCGTTCTCCTTCTTCGCGCTGGCGACTTACGTGACGGTGGATGCGATCCGATCACTGCTCGGCGTGGGGGAGGCGCAGCGTTCCATCATCGGGATTGCCTTGGCCGCGGCCAGCCTGGTCGTCATGCCGGTGCTTTCCTACGCTCAGCGGCGAGCCGGGCGTGAGCTGGGATCGCTTTCGGCAGTGGCGGATTCGAAGCAGACGCTGCTCTGCACCTATCTGTCCGCGGTGTTGCTCGTAGGGCTTCTGCTGAACAGCTTGTTCGACTTGTCCTGGGCAGACCCCGTTGCGGCCCTCGTGATTGCAGGGATCGCCGTCAAGGAAGGACTGAACGCATGGAAGGGGGATGCTTGCTGCGCTCTCGTTGCAACCGGACCATGCGACTCATGTTGCAGTCCTGGCTAATTCGCACGTGCGACGTGCACCTGGATGTTGCTCTGTCGGCTCAGCCCGAAACGCCGTGATACTCGAAGGCACTGAGAGCTAGTCGCCCGACGTTGTTTCACCGTTCCCGGACCTCGTGGTGCTCTGACGGTAGGCCCTGGACGGCATGCGTCATGGCGACGACGTCGCGATGCAGCGTGTCGTCGGCCTCGACCACACTTGCTGGCGGCGTGCTTCTTCGTGCCGCTGCGTGATAGCAATTCCCACCGATCGCACGCATTGAAATGCAGTGCCGGAATGTTCTTCGCGCGTGCACATTGCGCGATTGCGATATCGTTGCCCATTCTGGCCGCCACCTAGGGAAATGATGTGAAGATCCGGAGGGTGCCCCTCGTCGCGTGGGTCGGCGTCGTCTTCTTCCTCTCGTACGCGCTGTGGTTGGGGTTCGGCTTCGGCGGTCCCGACGTCATCGTCTGGGTCAGCGACCTTGGCAGCTTGGTGGCCGAGGGCCTTGCCATCGTCTGCGTCGTCCTTGCCGCAATTTCGAGCGCTGGCAGGCAACGGATCGCCTGGATCGCGTTGGCCGCCGCACTCGGCAGTTGGTTCACCGGCGACGCGATCTGGGCGGTCTACGAACTCGGCCTCGGCGTCGAGGTGCCGTTTCCGTCGCCGTCCGACATCGGCTACCTCGCTTATTACGTCTTCACCATCGTCGTATTGGTGACACTGCCGACGGGCAATGCGGGTGCCACTCTCGCTCGGCTGTTCCTCGACGGACTCGTGGTGGCGGGTTCGCTGTTCGTGCTGGCGTGGGTGGCGGGCCTGGACGAGCTGGTCGTCGCCGGGGGAACCGACACGTTGTCGTTCGCGCTGTCGCTGTTCTATCCGCTGGCCGACATAGCTCTGTTCACGATGGCGCTGCTCATGCTGTCGCGGGCAGGGCCGGGTCAGCGGGTGACGATCAGCCTGCTCGCTGCGGGGATCGCCGTGCTCGCCATCGCCGACAGCGTGTTCCTGTACCTGAACACCGACGGCTCGTACATCAGTGGCAATTTCATCGACATCCTTTGGGCTGGCGGCCTGATGTTGATGGCGGTCGCTGCACTGGTTGCGACGCAGGCGAGATGGCGCGTCGTCGACGCGCGCGAATCATCGAGCGCCGCAGTGTGGGTCACGTACGTCCCGCTCGTCATCGCGGTGGTGCCCGCCGTCTGGTACCTGTTCAGTGGCGAGCACACCCGACCGGTGTTGGCGGCGGTGTTCCTCTTGGTGGCGGCGGTGCTAGTCCGGCAGGTGCTATTCGTCATCGAGAACCGGCGTCTGCTCGCCACCGTCACCGACCAGGCGTTGCGCGACCCGTTGACGTCGCTGGCCAACCGCGACCTGTTCCACGATCGGCTCACCCACGCGGTGGCGATGCACGCCCGCGACGCCCGCGACGTCGCCGTTCTGTCGCTGGACCTGGACGACTTCAAGGTCGTCAACGACAACTTGGGCCATCCCGCGGGCGACGCGGTACTGGTGCAGGTCGCGGAGCGCTTGCGTACCAGCGTGCGCACCGGAGACACCGTTGCCCGGATCGGCGGCGACGAATTCGCAGTGCTGATGGAAGGTGGCGATGAGTCCGCGCTCGCTGCGGCGGAACGCATCCTGGAGGCCTTCGACGCCGAGTTCGTGATCGACGATCAGCCGGTCAGCGTCCGTCCCAGCGCTGGGCTCTCCGAGTTGTCAGGTGCCAACACGACGGACCTGACGGCCGAGACGTTGCTCAAGCAAGCCGACGTCGCGATGTACTCAGCCAAGCGTACGCGCGCAGGCGGGGTGGCGGTCTTCTCGACGGAGATGAAGTTGGTCGACGCCAACGACGTTGGCGCGACGAGACTTTCAGGAAAGAACGTGACGCCGACGGGTGCCACGCGACTGCTAAGCCGGCTGCGCACGGCCATCGACGATGGCTTGCTGTCGGTGGAGTATCAGCCGAAATACCTCTTGGGCAACGGGCGAATCATCGGGGTCGAAGCGTTGGTGCGCTGGCCCCATCCGCAACTGGGCCTGTTGACGCCAGAGTCGTTTCTGCCACTCGCGCGGCAGAACGGGTTGATGGGAGCCGTGACCGACCTGGTGTTGAACCGCGCGGCCGACGATGCCGCAAAGTGGCACACGCTTGGATTCGCAGTTCCATTCGCCATCAACGTCTTTCCGCCGGCGCTGAGCGAGGTCAGCCAGGCTTCGAAGATCGCTAAGGCGATGGCCGATCGCCACCTGCCGTTCAATCACGTCACGGTGGAAATCACCGAGGACCAGCTGTTGGGCAATCCGGATCGTGCCCGCGAAGTCCTGGGGCGCCTGCACGACTTCGGCATTCGGGTAGCCATCGACGACTTCGGAAGCGGCTATTCGGGTTTGGAGTATCTGCGGCAGCTGCCGATCGACGAACTCAAGCTGGGCAAGTCGCTCATCGCGCCGATTTCCGAGGATTCTCGCGCCGCGGTGATCGTGCGCAAGCTCGTCGAGATGACGCGAGACTTGGGCATGGTGTCCGTGGCGGAGGGCGTCCAGAGCGCAGCGATCGTGGATCTGCTCACCCGTTATGGGTGCGACGTCGTGCAGGGCTATCACCTCAGCCCGCCAGTTGGGGCCGCCGAATTGCCTCGAATGATGTCGATGCAGCATCCGCTCACCGATCGGGCCGCTGCCTTGGCCGCGCGCAACGGACGTTAGATCGGTTCTTGGCGGATGCAGGGCGAACCGTCGCTACCTCCGCGACAGTGAACTGGTAACTCGCGAGACGTTGCGCCCGTGCAATCGAGGAAATTGACGTTTTGATAAACCTGTGAATGGAGGAGTTCCTGGTTCGGGATGCCTCAATTGGGCTGCTCGACCAGAGCCGCCTCGGCCCAGTAGCCGCCCATGCCCGAGGGGATGGCGATGACCCGAATGGTGCGCGGTGTTGGGCCCTTTCCGGGACAGATCTGTTGAAGCTTCATGTCGAAGCCACGGGCCCGACTGGGCCGGCTATACCAAGACACGGGGGCGGGGTCTTGTTCGCCCATGTCCTCGATGCCGACGAGGCCGTACTGGCAATATGGCGGAGGCAGGACCGCAACGATGTTCGCCGTGATCGCCCTCGAGTAGGTATCGGACTCAGGCTGACCGTCGATTCGGAATAGCTCGACTTTGTCGGGATTGTGCGTGTTGAGCCCCGTGACGATTCCCTTCGCGGCTTTCTCCTGGACGTCGGAGGTGTACGCCTTCATGGGATACGGGTTGACGTCTTCGGTCGCGTACAGATACCAGAGGCCGCCACCGCCAATGCAGGCCAAGGTGAAGGCCACCGCTATTGCGATGAGCTTGCGCCTACGTCTGATGACCGACATCTTTGTCACTCTCCCGGATATCTCAGGTGGACGCATTCGACCGAGGCGGGGCCGCTGGCGAAATCAGGACCATCGGGCATCCAAGCGTCATGAAAATGATTGTCGCCGTTGGCATGTGGTCCACGACATCTACCAGCACGCCGTTCTCCATCTTCTGCACCCATGGACGGGGGTGTGATTGGTCGTCCCGCTCGCCTCGTCGTGGTGTCCGCCTACGGCTCTTCTTCAAGTGCTGCCTCAGCCCAGTAACCGCCAGAACTTCCGAATTCTCCTGGTGAAATCGCGATTACCCTGATGGTGCGCGGTGTCGGTTGTTGTCCGGGGCAGAGTTGCTGCAGTTTCATGTCGAAACCCCACGCATGCCCGACAGTCTTGGCGTACCAGGGCACCAGATCGGCGGGATGGTCCTGCTCGCCTTTGTCCACGACACCGTCGAGGACGTATCGGCATCCCGGATCGGGCAAGACTGCGGCGACGTTATCCCTGATCGCTGCGTTGGGAACGTCGTACTCCGGGCGCCCGTGCAATCGAAGTAGCTCGACGTTGTCGGGATTTCTGGTATTCAGCCCCGAGACGATCCGCTGGGCGGCCTTTTCCTGCACCGCTGGGGTGTAGTCGCGCATCCCGTACGAGTTGTGGCCGCCGTAGGGGTTTCTGCTGTCGACGATGTGCCAGTACCAGAACCAGGCGACAAGCCCGATCGCCACGATGCCAACGACGATTCCGGCCGAGATTGCCGCTATACGAGTCTTCTTGGTGATGACGGCCATCGGTCACTCTCCGGGGTAGCTGACGTAGACGAACTCGACCGATGCTTTGCCACCATTGAAAGCCCGGGCGGTCGGGCATCCAATCGCTATGGAACTTGTTGTTGCCCCAGGGCATGTTGGTCTACGACGTCCACCAGCCCGCCATTCTGCATTTCCTGTCCGACGTAGACCACGGTGTGGTTGATCGTGCCGGTGGCATCGTCGTGGTAGTAAATCAACGGGTCAGCCACGAACACCCTCCATTCGGCACCTCGGCACAAGCCGGTCAGCCGCGCGGTTGTGCTCCGCTCAGACCCGACCAAAGCATTTGGGACCCAATCAATGGCGCGATCTTGTCGGCTAGGTAGACGTGTCCGGCATCGGTGGGGTGCACGCCATCCTTGCCGATCAGATCGGGCCGCCCGACGAACCATCGTTGCGCGATCGGATCGACGAACGAGGCGCCGACATTCTTGGCTTGATATGCCAGGATGTCCCGGATTCGGAGCACCGTGGAGGGCGGATCAACCGTCGGCCATGCGGGCCCTATGACGAGCACCCGCGCAAGCGGTGCCGTCAGCCGAGCTCTCAGCAAGGTGGCGCGCACGTTGTAGTTCAGTGCGGTGGGGTCCTCGTCCTTGTCGTTGCGGGAGCCGAAGAACACCACCAGCGCATCGTCGCGGCGGACTGCTGCTGCAGTGAGCTGGTCGAAGATGTGCCCACGGTTTCCCTTGATGTGATAGCCGGCCCTGCCCTCCGCTTGAACGTCGAAGGTGAGCGGCATTCCCTGCGCCGCAAGCCTTTGCCACGCCACGGCGGTCCAGTTCTTCGGTCCGAGGCCACCTTCATCGGTACCCGTGGTGTAGGAGTCGCTGACGATGGCGATCCGGTTGGCAACGAAGTCCAGATTTCGCGTCTGACCGTGCGTCACCGGCGTCGAGTGCCCAGGAACCGCGATCAGCGCGGCGAGGACGATGACGACCAATAGCGAACGGCTCACGCGCACTGTATATCCCCCCGCCGAGCAAACGATGCGCACGACTCGCGGTTCGTTATGAGATCGTCAACCCGCACGGGCGGAGGGCTCCTCCGGGTGCGCCTGTTGGGCCTCCCTCAGGGACTTGACCTTTTGACGCTGCGGTTCGAGTGCGTCCTCCGCCACCGGACCTTCCGTTTCGGTGACGGCCGGGCCGACGTCGAGCATCCTTCGCATCCACTTGCGGCACGGCTCCTCGACCAGGTGGTAAAGCGCTGCTGCGCCGATCAAGGCGAGGACGAGCAGGCCGACGACGATGGCCTTTCCGGTCCACGTCGGCTCGAGAATGATGTCGAACTGCTTCGCCGTCCACCTCCACGCGACGTGTACCAGCTCGTGCACCATGTAAAGGCTGAACGAGATGTGGCCGAGGTACACCAGAGGTCGGATGGACATCAGCGCGGGCAGTGACCCAGCTCCGACCGCCAGCGTCGCCACCAACGGGACGAACAAGACGTCGACCAATCCGCTCGAATCACTGATCTTGGCAACGGGATTGAAGTACAGCCAGAAGATGCCGCCGATGATGACCGCCGCGATCAGGAGCGAAAGAAGTCCGGCGTTTCTCCGACCCCGGTCGGACAGGCGAAGCTTGCGCACGGCGGCGCAGGCGAGCGCGCCCGCGGTGAACTGGAAGACGATGCGTGGCAGCCAGCTCCACGGTGTGTAGAAGAACCCGGTGGCCAGCAGCAGCATGATCGGGGGGAGTGTCGCAATGAAGGCAAGCCACATCAAATTCCGTGCCCGAGTCACGCGGGCGACCCGGAAGATCACCATCGCGAGCACTCCGAACAACAGGTACGCAAGCCACTCCGCGCTGATCGACCAGGCCGGGCCGTCCCAACTCGTACCGTCGAAGAACGGCTCGAACCAGAGCTGCACGAGCGTGAGCTGGCGCACGTAACTGATCGCGTTGAGCTCAGCGGTCGACTCCGGCGGCACGTGACCGACGTGAAGGGTGAAGATGACGAACGCCGCGGCCAGATGCATGGTGACGATGTAGACAGGCCACACTCTTGCCAGCCGTAGCCAGAGGAATCGAAGGGTCGCCCTCGTCGACCACGTCTCGCCCATGCGGTCGAGGTAGGTCCAGGCCAAGACGAAGCCGCTGAGAATGAAGAAGAGGTCGACGCCTTGAGCGCCACAGTTGAGCACCGGAGCGAACGTGTCGAGGAACCACGGTGCGACTTGTCCGATCGGTTCGCGGAAGTGGAACAGCACTACCCATACCGCCGCAAAGATGCGCAAGCCGGAAAGCGCCTTTATCTCTCCGGTTCGCACAACACTCTTTCGTGAGGACTCTGCTTCGACGTTGTCGTCCACGCCACTTGCGTGCGCTTGTCCGGGCGGCTTTCGCCGTCGCGACCTTGCATCCGGAAAGCGCATTGGAGATTACCAGGACGGCCGCTCGCGGCGGGCCTGGAGCAGCTGTGGAGTTCCTGTTTGCTTCTCTTGGCAAATGCCCGACAGCTCGGCAAACGCCATCATTCGTGACGCGAACAGGGAATCGGCATGGGGCCGCACGGCCGGGAGCTATCGAGCTGGCGTGTGCGGAGCGTTTTTACTCGAATCGTCCCCTTCGGCTCGGTCGTGAACTCGCTGAGTACAAAGGAGGGCTGAACGACGGGAGCAGCGGCTGGGCGTGCACGCTATGACGAATGAAGCCGCGTCGACCGTCGAGTTGGGTACTGGTAGCAGCACTGCTCACGACGGGCCTGTCGATGCGGACCGCGGCCACTAGTGTCGGGCCGGTCCTCGACGACCTCGAACAGTCGCTGCACACGAGCGGCGCGGTGGAGGGCTTGATCACCGCCCTGCCGGTCGTCTGCTTCGCCGTCATCGGGGCGCTGACCCCGCGCTTGTCCCACCGCGTCGGGTCCGAGCGTTTGTTGGTCGCCGCGTTGATCGTCGCGACCGCGGGGACGGCGTTGCGCGCCCTTTCGAATTCGCCGTGGACGTTCGCCGGATTTAGCGTGCTGGCGCTCAGCGGTGGCGCGGTGAGCAACGTCCTGCTGCCGAGTCTGGTGAAGCGATATTTCCCCGATCGCATTGGTGGAGCGACCGCGGTGTACACCACTGCGCTTGCCGTGGGTTCGGCGCTCGCGGTCGGCCTGACGGTTCCGATGGGCGACCTTGGCGACGGCTGGCGGCTGGGCCTCGGTTCTTGGGCGGCTCTTACCGCCCTGGCCGTGTTGCCGTGGCTGACGGTATCGATGGGGGGCCGACCGGAAGCGGCGACCCAAACCCGAATCTCACTATCCAGGCTCGCTGCGAGCCCCACGGCATGGGCATTGACGGCGTTCTTCGGCCTGCAATCCATGCAGGCCTACATTGCCTTTGGCTGGTTCGCGAAGTTCCTTCACGCCCATGGCATTTCACCTCATGCCGCCGGCTGGATGGTCGCGCTGTACTCGGCGATCTCCATCCCGGTCTCGATGGTGGTCCCGACGCTCGCTGCGACTCGCCCTCGCACGATGCTGACCGTGCTGTGCCTCTGCTCGTTAATCGGTTACGTCGGAATGGAATTCGCGCCGACGAGCGGAGCGTGGGTGTCGATGGCACTCGTCGGAGTGGGTGCAGGCACCTTTCCGATGGCGTTGGTGATGATCGGCCTGCGGTCGCGCAACACCGAATCGACGGCGGCGCTGTCGTCGTTCGTCCAGTCGATTGGTTACGTCATCTCGGGAACCGGTCCGCTGTTCTTCGGCGTGCTCTACGGCTGGACGCGCCAGTGGACCCTGCCACTAGCCGTGCTTTTCGCATCGCTGGCGTTGACCTATATCGCGGGTTGGCTGGCGAGCCGAGAACGATTCGTCGACGACGAATTGAGGGCAATGGAGCCGGTTGGTTCTCGCGCCCCTTCCGATTAGGAAATTCGGCATTCCCATTGTGCTCGGCGCCCTCGAACCAGGTATCGAACCGGGCAGCCCGTCGATGATCGCTGCCCCAGCGGCTGGGTAACCCGGTATCTTCCGGACATGGCCGAATCGCCGACACCCCTGACGATCATGTTCTGGCCGGAATCGGCCTACGGACCGACGAACCAGTGCATCGGACTGGCCGCCATCCTTCGCGATCGCGGCCACACCATCGTGTTCGCAGCCGAGAGTTCGTGGGCAGGCAAGCTGACGCCATTCGGCTTCGTGGAGGAGCTCGTTGATCTTGCCGCGCCTCCCGAAGGGGCGGACGAGCAGGACGCCGGTGCGTTCTGGACCGACTTCATCACCCAGACCGCACCCGAGTTCCGCAAGCCCACGATCGAGCAACTCGAATCGTTCGTCCAGCCCACGTACCAGGCGCTCATCGACGGGGCCAAGTACAGCGAGCCGCGACTGCGCGAGATCATCGCCACCCATCGGCCCGACGTGATCGTCGAGGACAACGTGGTGATCTTCCCGGCACTCACGACGTCGGACGCACCATTCGTGCGCATCGTTTCATGTACTCCGTTGGAGGTCAGCGGACCCGGCGTGCCGCCGCCGTTCTCGGGGCTGCCCAGCGACGATCGATCCGAATGGGACGCCTACCGAGCAGAATTCGAGCGCACCCACCGGGCGATGTGGAACGACTTCAACGCATGGGTGCAGGAGCAAGGCGGTGCCCCCCTGCCCGACTTGGAGTTCATGCCCCGCGGCGGCGCGTCGAACCCCGCCGCCAACCTCTACGTCTATCCTGCCGAGGCGGACTATCTGGAGGCGAGGCCACTCGACGACAGTTGGATCAGGATGGATTCGAGCGTCCGGGAGACCGACGAGGACTACGTCCTACCGCCCACGGTGGCCGACCGTCCCGACGACAGCGCGCTGATCTATCTGTCGCTCGGTTCACTCGGCAGCGCCGACGTGGAACTCATGCAGCGCCTCGTCGACGTACTCGGCACGACCCGTCACCGCTTCATCGTCAGCAAGGGTCCGCAGGCTGACCGGATCTTGCTGACGGACAACATGGTTGGCGCACAGATGGTGCCGCAGACGAAGATCATCCCGCAGGTCGATCTGGTGATCTCGCACGGTGGCAACAACACCGTCACCGAGACGCTGCACTTCGGCAAGCCACTCATCGTGCTCCCGCTCTTCTGGGACCAGTACGAGAACGCCCAGCGCATCGACGAACTCGGGTTCGGAGTCCGGTTGAACACCTACGGCTTCGCCGACGCGGAGTTGACCGACGCCGTCGAACGGCTACTCGGCGACACCGCACTGCGGACTCGCCTCGCCGAGCAAGGAGAGAGAATCCGCGCTCGCGACGGTCTTCGCGTCGGCGCGGACGTCATCGACCAGGTGGGTGCGAAGTACCGAGCGTCGCTTGACTGACGCCGTCGGCCTCGTCGATGTGCTGAACCTGGCCGAGGATAAACGCCTTTCGGTGTTCGACGGTGCGATGGGGCAGTCTGCGGTGCCGATGGTCCGCGACGACGCAGGGGAGTGGCGGCGCGCTCGTCCCGGCGACGGCGTGGCCGAGGCGCTGTTGACGTTGCTGGGCGCCGTCGACGAATCCATGGGCCTTGGCAACTTCGCGGTTCGTTCGTGGACCCGCCACGCTGCGACCGGGGAACGAGCCGTCGGCGTGGATCAGACCAACGAGTCGGTGATCGTCGGCGACGCGGCAGTGGTCAAGTGGGCGACCCATCTGCAGGTGGGTCCGCATCCGGCGCCGCATCGAATCAGCGTGTTGCGCGACAACCGCTTTCAAGGCATGCCCGCGCCGTGGGGGATGGTCACCTGGCGGCCACCGAGCGGCGCTGAGACGTTGGTTGCCTACGTGGACGAGTACGTTCCCGAAGCGGTCGACGGCTGGACGTGGGCCGTCGACCTCATCACCGAAGCCGTGGGCGAGCGCCGCTTCGAGGGTCTGTCCGACACCGTCAACCATCTCGGTCCGTTGATTGCCGGGTTGCACACTCACCTGAGGTCCACGGTCACCACTGCCTCCGCCGAGGACGCCGAACGGTGGCGGGACTCCGCGCTGCAAGCACTCGAAACCGTTTGTGCACTTGATGGTTCATCGTGCATCGAGGTGGCTCGGGCTCGTCGCGACGAGATCGCTCACGCGCTCGACGGGCTCGGCGGGTTTGCAGGCACCCCGGTGATCGAGGGCCATGGCGATCTGCACGTCGGCCAGATCCTGCGCAGCGGCACGCGCCTCCTGGTCACCGACTTCGACGGAAACCCGGTGTTGCCAGCGTCGGAGCGCGCTCTGCCGATCCCCGCAGCCCTCGACGTGGCGGGCATGACCCAGTCGCTGGCACACGCCGCGATCGTTGCCAGCAAGTACGCCGAACTCGAACCCGCGGTGCTTCAAAGGGTCGACCTCAACGCGCGAAAGGCCTTTCTGGTCAGCTACGAGGGGGCGCTTGAAGCGATGCAGGGCCAGGAGCTTTACGAGCCGCGTCTGCTGAAGCCCCTTCGACTACAGCAGGTGCTGCGCGAGATCGTCTATGCCGCACGCCATCTTCCTCGCTGGATGTACGTACCCGACGCCGCCTTGCCGGCGCTACTCGACGAAGGGAACCTCGCGTGAAGCCGGACGGGTTCGCCGCCGACCTCTACCGCAAGCCCGAAGTTCTGGGGCGGCTGGCCGCAACGCTGGAGGCTGGCAACCCGTGGGCGCAGGTCATCCCCCGTGACGTCGAGCGTGTGGTGCTGATCGGCATGGGGTCGTCGGCGTACGCCGGCGGCGTGGTGGCGGCGAGGATGCGCGCCGGCGGTCTGGTCGCCGCCTCGGAATTGGCTTCCTCGCAACTGCTTCCGGCGTGGGGGGCGCGGACATTGGTGGTGGCGACCTCGGCCAGTGGCGGCTCCGTCGAAACCCTCGATGCGCTCAGCCGCTTGCCCGCGGGGGCCCACACCGTGGCGCTGACGAACACGGCTGGGTCGGCGATCACCGAACGATGTGATGCCGTCGTCATGTTGGAGGCCGAGTCCGAGGTCGGGGGCGTGGCGTGCCGAAGCTATCAGCACACGCTCGCACTGCTGCTGGCACTGGACTGTCAGCTGCGCAGAACGAGTATCTCCGCGCTGGCCGAGTCGGTCGCAGCGGCGGCGCAGGCATCGCAGCACCTCATCGCCACCGAGTTCGATTGGCGCCCTGAGGTTTCTCGCTTGCTGCTTGGCGCAGACGGCACGCACCTAGCCGCCCCGGCGCACCGGCTCTGCTCGGCCCAGCAGGGCGCGCTGATGCTGCGCGAGGGGCCTCGTCACCCCGCCGTGGGATGCGAAACCGGCGACTGGAGTCACGTCGACGTCTATCTCACCAAGACCACGGATTACCGCTTGCTCGTCTTCGCGGGCTCGGAGTGGGAGTCGCAACTGGCTGAATGGACTCAGGAGCGCGACAGTACCGTCGTCGCGGTTGGAGGGTCCGTCGCCGGCGCGCAGTGCGAGATCCGTTATGCCGGTGATGAAGACGACGACGTCAAGCTGCTCACCGAGGTTCTCGTGCCGGAACTCGTCGCGTCCGCGGCATGGCAGGCCAGCGTCATCGAGTGACGCCGAGGCGATCGTGACGGGCGCGCGACTATCCTGGGTCGTCACTGCATCCCCATGCGACGACGAAGGGACATACGTGGCCAATCGCCTGAGGCTACGCCGCCCGCGAGGACTCGGGCGACGAGCGTGGTTGGTCACCTGGAGCTTGCGGCTAGTCCTGTGGACCCTCGGATTCACCCGCCTCGTCAAGACGAAGATCGTGAACGCAGACGTCGTACCGAAGCGCGGCGCGGTGATCCTGGCTGTCAATCACACCTCGATGATCGACGTGCTGTTCATCCTTGCGGCGCTGCGTCGGCCCGCCATCGCGATGGCCATGGCGGAGTTGTGGAAGTCACCGCGGACGCGCTGGCTGGTCGAAGTGCTGGGCCAAATACCCGTCGTGCGAGGGAATTCCGAATCGGGCAAGCAGGCGATGGAAAGCGCGGCCCATGCGCTGGAGAACGGCGCGCTCGTCGGCATCTTTCCCGAGGGCAGAATCGTCAAGCCCGGTGAGGTCGCGGCCTACAAACCGGGTGTCGCGGTCCTCGCCAAGGAGACCGATACGACGATCATCCCCGTGCAGATCGTCAACGCCAACAAGGTGTTGCCGCTCGACGCGAAGTACCCGTCGCTCAAGCACACCGTGTACGTGATCTTCGGCGAACCGATCGACCCCGACGACTTCGATTCCATTGACGAACTCCTCGAGGAGACTCGATCACGCATCACCTCGCTGAAGGTGCCGTCGAGCTGAGTCGCTCGTCGCCCGATGAATCTGCGAGCGGTCGCGGGTCTACCGATCGAAAAGGACAATCGACTCACGGGAGAAACGCATGGGCCTGATCTACATAGAATTGTTCGCAACCCTCGACCTCGTCGGGCAGGCGCCCGGCGGGCCGGACGAGGACCCGACCGGTTTCCCGTTTGGCGGATGGCAAGCGCCGTTGATCGACGACGTCGCCGGCGCGCAGATCGACGCCGCGTACGAGGGCACGGATGCGCTGTTGCTCGGCCGACGGACATACGACATATTCGCGGCATTCTGGCCGCACCAGGACGAGGACGGCGAGGATGGGGCGATCGCCGAGCTGTTCAACCGTGTTCCGAAGTACGTCGCCTCGCGTGGCACGCCCGATCTGTCGTGGGCTGGGTCTTCGAAGCTCGGCCCCGACCTGGCGACCGCGGTGCGCGAGATCCGCGACCGGCACGACAACATCAAGGTGGTCGGAAGTCTCAACCTCGTGCAGACCCTGTTGCGCGAGAAGCTCTTCGACCGCATCGACCTGTGGGTGCACCCGATCGTGCTCGGTGTCGGCAAGAAGGTATTCGACGGTGGCGCGGTCCCGACGAACCTCACGCTGCTCGAGCCGCCGGTGGCAAGTCCCAAGGGAAGCGTGTACCTGCGCTACGGGCTCGCCGACGGCACGCCGGCCACGGGGGACATGAGCGAACGATGACCGCCGTGTGACGCATCGCCGCAGCGGTGGCTCAGTCGATGACTGTTCTGACGCAACTTCTTTCGGTCAGGAGGGTGCGAGGGAGTCGCGGAGGTGTTTGACGACGTCGGGGTGTTGGCGCGGCGGAGGATGGTCAGCTCTGCGGGCCTCACTCAGGAAGCGCGCCTAACGTCGGGGGCGACCATCTTGCCAAGAGTGTTCAGGAGGCCAAGCGTGCTCGCGCAGCGTCAGCATAGATACGTCGTGATCGGAGCCGGAGCGATTGGAGGGTGCATCGGGGGCGTGTTGGCCCGCGGTGACGTGCCCGTCGTCCTGGTGGCCCGCGGCCGCAACGCCGAAGTACTCGCAGGCGAGGGTCTTACGATGCACACGCCCGACGGCACGTATCGCGTACCGGTTTCGGTCGCCACGGCCGACGACGTGCGGCTGACGGAGGCCGACGTCCTGGTCTTCGCGACGAAGACCCAGCAACTCGATGCAGCACTGAGGGAATGGGTCGACATGCCGGTAGCGACGGCGAGCGCAGACGTGAGCACCGCGGGGGAGTGCCTGCCGGCATTGACGGCACTCAACGGCGTTGCTGCAGAGGAGTTGGCACTGCGCTACTTCGCTCGCGTGTACGGGGTCTGCGTATGGTGCCCGGCAGTGCACGTCGAACCGGGTGAGGTGATCGTGCGCTCATGGCCGGTGGTCGGTCAGTTCCACGTCGCTCGGTGGCCCGCCTCGATCGCGACGACCGACGACGCGGAGTTTCTGGCGGAGTTGCAGGCATCGTGGACCGGGGTGGGCATCAACGTTCGGCTACCTGACGACGTCGCTCCGTGGAAGTACAACAAGCTGTTGCTCAACCTCAACAACGTCATTCGCGCGCTGTCCGAGCCAGGGGCCGATTCGAAGAGTCTGCGGGACGCCGTGATTCGCGAGGGTGAAGACGTATTGCGAAGGTCGGGAATCGAGTTCGTCTCCTTCGAGGCGTCCACAGCCGCGCGAGGGGACGGCCCGACCCCACGATCGGTGCCCGGGTTCGACGATGCCCCCGGCGATTCCACGTCGCAGTCGCTAAGCCGCCGTACCGGCAATGTCGAGACCGACTATCTCAATGGCGAGATCGTGCGGCTTGCTCATCGTATCGGCGCATCGGCGCCGGTGAACGCGGCCTTGACCCGTGCCGCCCGGGCTGCCGCCCGCGACGCCTCGGGTCCCGGCGGCTATACGGCGCAACAGCTGGCCGACCTCGTCGAGGCGTCCGCCTAGCCCGGTTCACTGGTCGGCCGCAACCCTCAGAATCCCGGCGGCAATGGTGGCGGCGGGGTGCTGACCACTGGCGGCCTGCGCGTTGCGGGTGCCTGCGTACTGTGGCGCCCAATCAATCGCACCTTGCGAGCGGGGGCGCGGCTGCGCGATTTACCTAGTTAGGCCCCTGGTGGCGGGCCCTTCGAGCAGGCTGCCGTCGGGGGCGAATCGCGAACCGTGCAGCGGGCATTCCCACGACTGGTCGGCGTCGTTCCAGTTGACGATGCCGCCGAGGTGTGGGCACACGGGTGAGACGACGCGTTCGACGCCGTCGACGTTGCTCCTGGCCTGGAGGCGCCACGGCGGACCGCTGACCACACCACCACAATCCGGGGTGCGATTCGACGCCGCGGCGATCGGGGTCACCCATCCCTTGGCGAGATTGAATCCAACCTCCAAATTGGCCTGGGCGGCGGTCGTGATCCCGGATAGTTCGTGCGGGCTCCAACTGGCGAATGCATCGGCCCAATCCATGCGCCCACCAAGGATGCGGCTGGAGAGCGCCAGCGCGGCGGCCGGTCCGTTGGACATACCCCATTTGTCGAAACCCGTTGCTACGCAAATGCGGTCGAGACCCGGAAGGATCGACCCGACGTAAGGAAGCTCGTCGGCGGGTGAATAGTCCTGCGCCGACCAGTACCGCGTTCGCGTGGCGCCCGGGTAATGCAGCACGGTCCACCGGGTCAGCTCGTCGAGGGCAGCTGTCGGACTCTTCTCGCGGCCCACGGGATGGCCCGCACCGCCGACGATGAGCACCTCGCCGTCGGCCGTCGGTGCGTAGCGCACGGAACGGGTCGGCGAATCGGTGGAAATGTACATCCCGCGAGTGACGTCGCCGGGGACGTCGAATGCCATGCAGTAGGAGCGCTGGGCCTTCAGCCTCGCAAAGAAGCCACCGCGATCCAGGATGGGAATACCGGTAGCAAGGACGAGTTGCCCGGTGCGGACGGTGATCTCATCGTCACCTGAAGTGCTGACCTTCACTCGCATGTTCGCACCGAGGCCGGCGACACTTCGTACCCGCGTGCCTTCGGCGAGCCGGCCACCATGTGCGGCTAGTTCGGCAACGAGGCTGTCCAGCAACGGCATCGGATCGAACTGGGCCTGATCGCGTAGCCGGACACCCCCGTGGTATGGAAACGGGACGTCGGCGTCGTCGACCCAGTCGACGTCGAGTCCGACCTGGCGCGCGGCCTCGAATTCCGCACGGGCCGTGGCGATTCCAGCGTCGGATTGCGCGTAGGTGTGTGCGTCCTCGTGCTGAACGTCGATACCGTGGTTCTCGCAGTGCCTCAGCACCCACGCCTGGCCTTCGCGGTTGCCCTCCAGGTACATGCGGGCGAGCTTGGGTCCCTGCTTGTCGAGAATCTTGGACAGCTTGCTGCCTTGCAGCAGGCTGATCTTGGCGGTGGTGTTGCCCGTTGCGCCCGCGCCGGCGGTGCGGGCCTCCAACACCAGGACGTCCTTGCCTGCCCGCGCCAGCAGGACCGCGGTGATCAGGCCGGTGATGCCAGCGCCCACGACGACCACGTCAGCGCTTGGTTCGCCGGGCACCGCGGTGGGCGTGGTTACGTCAGGTCGGTCGGCGAGCCACAGTGAAGTCACGTCGCGAGCTATACCCAGACATCAGCGCTCGAAACTGTTCGCCGACTGTGTCGGCGTGGGTCAGCCCGCAGAAGCCGTGACCGTGACCGGGATTCCGTTCAACGCACCGTTGCCCGACGGCTCGTCGAGGAACTCCGGTGGGGAGAGCACATTCGTGTTCACCCCAGGTGAGCCGTTCGCCACCGACATTCGGGTACCGGGTTTGCCGTGCCCCCAGCCGTGCGGCATCGAGACCACGCCGGGCTTGATCGCGTCGGTGAGTTCGACCGGGACGCTCAATGCGCCCGCTGATGACGAAACCGTGACGGTGGCCCCGTCGGTGATGTCTCGTTGAGCGGCGTCGTCGCGGTGCATCCAGAGGGTGCATCGGTCACGGCCCTTCATCAGCGGCGCGACGTTGTGCAGCCACGAGTTGTTGGAGCGCAGGTGGCGTCGGCTGACGAGCACCAGTGCATCTGGCGCACGTTCGATGCGGGCGCCGAGGCGTGGGAGGTCGTCGAGGAGGTATTGCGGCGCGAGGCGGACCTTCCGATCGGCGGTGCCTAGGATCTCGGGTAGCCGTGGGGTCATCGGGCCGAAGTTGATGCCGTTGGGGTGAACCTTGAGCTTGTCGAGGGTGAGCCCGTCGGGGTTGTCGCCGTAGCGATCGCCGAACGGCCCGGTGCGCAGCGTCAGGTCGAGAATCCTTTCGGGTCCGCCGTTTTCGTAGTGACTACGGATCGCCGCGCCGTCGAGTCCCTGTGTGAAGGCCATGTAGTCGAAGAACCCGTCGTCGATGGCTTCGACGTCGACGTCCTCGGCGGCCGTGCCGGTGCACAGCCCGGTCAGCCGGATGAGAATCTCCCACTCCTCGGGCCGGTCGGGGTCGTCGGGTGCGAACACCGGCGGCGAGTAGTTGGCGAAGCTGTTGATCGCGAAGTTGAGGATCAGGTCGTCGTGGTGAGGCTGCTCCAATGGTGAGAGCCCGGGGAGGATCACGTCTGCGTGCCGAGTGGTCTCGTTGAGCCAGAGGTCCACCGAGATCATCGCTTCGAGCAGCGGCAGAGCCTCGTCGAGTTTGTCGCCCGCAGGGGTCGACAGCACCGGGTTGCCCGCGACGGTGATGAGCGCCTTGACCTGACCCTCGCCCGGTGTCGCTATCTCCTCGGCCATGCACGACACGGGCACCTGGCCCAGCACCTCCTTGGCCCCGCGCACCCGGGTGCGGAAACGTCCGAACTCTGCCAGCCCATCCTCCAGACCTGGCTGCGGTTGCACCGTGATGGACCACGCCGCGGGACGCGCGAACATCAGGCCGCCCTCGGTGTCGAAGTGTGCGGTGAGGATGTTCACCACGTCCACCAGCCAGCTGGCCAGACTGCCGAACTCCTGATTGCACAAGCCGATTCGGCCATAGACGACCGCGCGCGGGGTGGTGGCCAACTCGCGAGCCATGCCGCGGATGCGATCGGCGGAGACGCCCGTCGCGGCCTCGACGCGCTCCGGCGACCAGTCGGCCGCGACCTCGCGCATGCGGTCCACGCCGTCGAGATACTGCTCGACGTGGCCAAGTGCAACGAGTCCCTCGTCGAACAGCGTGTGCACGATCGCGATGAGAAACGCGGCGTCGGTGCCGGGGGTGATGGGAAGCCACTCGTCGGCGCGTGCCGCGGTGGCGGTGCGCACGGGATCGATGACGATCACCTTGCCGCGCTTGCGAATTCCGTCGATGATGCCCATCACGTCAGGCGCGGCCAGCAGCGACCCCTGCGACGCGGCCGGGTTGGCGCCCATCACTACCAATAGGTCGGTGCGCTGAATGTCCGGCACCGGGAATGACCACCACCCGCCATACATGAGATGTGATGACAGGTTCTTCGGCCACTGGTCGACGGTGCCAGGTGAGTAGGTGATCGGCATTCCCGACATCCCAAGCAGCACACCGGAATACCGTGCCAGCGAGAAGGAGTGCGCAAGCGGGTTGCCGACGTAGGCCGTGACGGCGCTGATCCCGTACTTCTCGATGATCGGCGTGAGAAGTTCGGTGCAGCGGCGGAACGCCTCGTCCCAGCTGGCCTCGTGCCATTCGCCGTCGATTTTCACCATCGGAGTGCGGATGCGATCGGGATCGTGATGCACCGCGCCGAGCGTCGCGCCCTTCGGGCAAATGTGACCTCGGCTCCACTCGTCGTCGCGGTTCGGGCGGATGTGTGCGACGCGGCCCTGCTCGACCTCGATCGCTAGCCCGCACATCGCTTCACAGAGCGGGCAGGTGTACAGATGGCGGCCGTCCTGTCCGACCGGGGCCAGGGGTAGTTCACGCTCGATCGTCATGGAGGACTCCCTCGCTTCGTCGTGACACACTGTATCGACAACGGACGACGGGCGGGAGTGGAATGGACCCGATGACGCAGAGTCGCCACCGGCGACAGGGTTCTCGCCGGGACCCAGCGATCGACGCCGACGTCCTTGCCGCGACTCGTCGTCTCCTCGTCGAGCGTGGTTATGCCGCAACGACGATCGATCTCATCGCCAACACCGCAAGAGTTTCGCGGCCAGCGGTCTACCGGCGGTGGAAGTCGAAGGCGCACCTGGTGCACGAGGCTGTGTTCCCTGACCTCGGCCCCGAAGCTCCGCACGACGACTTCGCCGCGGAGATCACTCGACTGTGCCGCGGCGCAATCCGGATGTACGGAGACCCGGCGGTGCGCGAGGCGATCCCCGGACTGCTCACCGACCTACGCGCCAACCGACCGTTGCGTCGCGTGCTCAGCGATCGGCTGGAGGCCGCGGCGCGCGGGCAACTGGCGGGTCGGGTGGACGACGCGGTCGCCGCGGGGACCGCACGCGCGGTCGATCCGGACGCCCTGATGGACGTCATCGCCGGCGGGGCGTGGTACGCGGTGTGCGTTCGACGGGTGACCGACGTCGACAGCGCCACCGAGACGCTGGCCGACCTCGTGCTTCACGGGGTACTGGCGTAAGTGAAAGTAGTTCCCCCACAGCGCTGATCGATCTCACATGTCGGCGTGCCGGCTCCGGACGAAGCAGTAGGCGCCATATGCGGCAAGGCCAAGCGCGGCGATGAGCAGTAGCACCTTGCCGTAGGGTGCGCCGCCGAGCGTCTTCACCGCGGCGTCGATGCCGGAGGCCTTGGCCGGATCGGCGGTGAGTGTCGCGACGAGGACGAGTACGCCGGCACCGGCGAGCGCCAGCCCCTTGGCGACGTAGCCGACGACTCCAATCCAGGTGATCGCCGTTCCGCCCGAGACGTTGAGGTCCTTGAAGAACTTCTTGGTGGCTCCCTTGTAGACGTGGTACCCGCCCACGCCGATCACGACTAAGCCCACGACGACGAGAATTGTCTTGCCCCAGCCGGATTGCATCATCTGAGCGCTCAATCCGGCGTTTTGTTGTCCACTGGACTTGCCGCTCCCAAGGGCGAACTTGGCAGCGGAGGTAGCGAGGGCGAGATAGACAACGCCGACGGCGGCGGACTTCACTCGGTGCTTGGCGTCGTCCTCCAAGAACGTCTCGACGAGGTACCAGAAGCCAAGGGCCGCAAGGACGACGGCGGCGACCCAGAGCATGGCCGCGCCGCCGGGTTGTGCGGCCAAGGCGGCCAGGGCACCCGACTGGTCGGCATTGCCGCCGGTACCGAAGGCCAGTCGCGCGACGATGAACGCGATCAGTACGTGCAGCACGCCGCTGGCTGCGAAACCGGCTTGCGCAATGCGTTCGAACCAAGCGTTGCCGTGAGCGCTGGCTGCCATCGACTGTGTGCTGACCATCTACGGCGGGTACCCGGGCCGCCGATTGATCCAAACCATGAAATTTACGGCGGGGAAGAAACGCGAGTGTGGACAGCACCTAGGTACTCGATCAGCAGTACCTAGGTAGTCGCGGCACCGGGCAAGCCGCAAGTCAGGTAATCGCACCCGGGTACTCGTGGTGGTTCGGTGGGCGATCGTGAGAGTCATTTGATCCCGTCAGCGGGTCATCTGACCGGAGAGGTAGGCCCTGGTGAGCAGGAAGTCGCAGAAGCGGGCGTCAGTGGGAGTCCTTGCCGCGGGAGCGCTCGCCGCTGGTGCCGCGGGTATCGGTGGGCTCGCCGGCTCACCCGTCGCGCAGAACGCCGCGCCGGAAGCCAGAGCGCTCACGGTGGACGTGGAGCTGATGTCGACTGACTCGCCGCTGCCTCTCTTCACGGGGTTGGCGTGGCTGCCGATCGCTGGCGGCAACGGCCCACAGACGCTGATCGGATCGGCGGCCTTTGCGGGATCGGCGAACGGTCCGCTGCTGGGCAGGCCGATGGTCGGAGACGGCGGCTGGCTCGTCGGCGACGGAATCGATGCTGCCGCCGACTGCCAGGGTTTGGCATGCAACGGTGGCAACGGCGGCTTGTTGTCCGGAAACGGCGGCGACGGAGCCAACGGTGGCCGTGGCGGCAATGCCGGTCTGATCTCCGGCGATGGCGGCAATGGCAGCAACGGCGCCAATGCGGTGTACGCACTGAACGAAGAAGGGGTCGCAGTCCTGGTGCGTCCCGCCGCGGCGGGAGGGCGGGGCGGCAACGGCGCCGTGCTCGTCGGCAATGGCGGCGCCGCCGGTAGCGGCGGCACTGACGACCAACGTAATCGCGGTTTCGACATTCCCTTCACTGACGCCACCGGCGGCGACGGCGGACAAGGCGGACGTGCCGGACTCTTCGGTGGCAATGGTGGCGCTGGTGGCAATGGTGGTGAGGCGCGGTCCTTGAGCGGAACCGCGACGGGCGGCGCGGGCGGTGCCGGTGGCGGTGCCTTCATTGGCGACGGAGGCATCGGTGGCGCGGGCGCCCGAGGCCAAGCCCGAGGAGCAGGCATGCAGGAGACAGGGATCGGCGGAGCAGGCGGCAGAGGCGGCAGCACCGTGATCGGCAAGGGCGGCAAGGGCGGCGTCGGCGGTTTCGGCGACGGCTTCAACGAGAACACGAGCAGGGGCGGCTTGGGTGGCAACGGCGGCAGCACCGTCATCGGCTTCGGGGGCGACGGCGGCCAAGGCGGAGACGGTGATACGAGCTTCGCCGATGCCGTTGCAGGCAAGGGTGGCCGTGGGGGCCACGTCCTCCTCGTCGGCGACGGCGGTGCCGGAGGGAAGGGCGGTCGGTCGTTCAGCGACGGGTTCGGAGCCGCGTACAACACCCATGCCGGTGACGGCGGCTCAGGCGGTAACGGCGGCTTCTTCCGGGGGACCGGTGGCCGCGGCGGCGACGGTAGCTACTCGGCGAACGACTCCTACGGTGCTTCTACCGCGGGCAACGGCGGGGCGGGTGGCCGCGGCGGCAGGTTCGGCGGCACCGGCGGGCGGGGAGGCAACGGCGATACCGCCGACTCCATTGGTGGTCCGGTCACCGGAGGTAACGGCGGCGCAGGTGGTCGCGGCGGTCAGACGCGCGGCGTCGGCGGTGCCGGTGGCGACGGCAAGGCTGCCATATCGTATGAGGGTGGCGTGACCAATCAAGGCAAGGGCGGACTCGGCGGCCGCGGCGGCATTCGTGGCATCAACGGCGTGAACGGTTCGAACGCGTAGTTCGGACTGCCTCGACGAGTCAGCCCGATACCGAAGCGTCGTAGATCGATTGGATCGACTTGTCGAGCGTTGCATCGAACTCCCGATCCGACTGCTGGGCTGACAGTCCTTCGGTCAGTGCGCGGCTGAAACTTGCTATCACGCCGGTGTTCTCGGCAAGGAGCGCGTCTGCTTCGTCGCGTGAGTAGCCACCGGACAGGGCTACCACCCGCATGACGCGGGGATGTTTGGTGAGCGGCTCGTAGAGGTTGGCCACCGTAGGCAGCGAGATCTTCAACATCACTCGCTGGCCGTCGCGGATTCCGTCGAGGTGTGCCGTGATCTCGTCGAGGAGGATCGCCTCGGCCTCGGCCTTGTCGGAAATGGTGACGGTCACCTCCGGCTCGATGATCGGGATCAATCCGTGTGAAAGCACTTGGTGCGCAACGTCGAACTGCTGGGCGACGTTGGCTGCGATACCCGCGACGTTGGCGGCGCCGATCACCGACCGCTCCTTGGTGCCGAAGATGCCCTTCTGCACTGCGCGCGCGAGCAGGTCGTCGAGTCCAGGGATGGGCTTCATCAGCTGCACACCGTCGGCCTCGTCGGCCAAGCCCTTGTCGATCTTCAAGAAGGGTACGACGCCCTTGTCCTCCCAGAGATAGTTCACCGAGGGCTTGCCGCCGATGTCGCGATCCATGGTCTCTTCGAACAATATGCTGGCCAGGATCCGGTCGCTGCCGAACACCGGCGACGTGATGATCCGCGACCGCATCTCGTGGATCAGGTCGAACATCTGGGCATCGCTCGAATAGGAATTCGCGTCGATCCCGTACAGGCGCAACGCCTTCGGCGTCGACCCGCCACTTTGGTCGAGGGCAGCGATGAAGCCCTTGCCCGACGTCATCCGGTCAGCTTGCGTTTGATCCATCGTCTCGCCGTCCTTTCCGAGGGTTGCCCCGCTGCACCCCTCGACAGCCTATTCTCCTCTGCCATGTCCAATTGGCTGCTGTTGCACGGCACGCCGCTAATGCCTTGCGGTGTGGATGGAGGGCGCCCAGTGTCGAGCGGTGAGGTCGCTGCGCCGTCCGTCGCGCCAGGTGTGAGAGGCTGGCCTCAGTACCGACGCCCCCAGCGTCGCGGTGCCCGACGCGTGTGGCCACGAACGTAGACCTCGCGGCCAAACCCCGCTCTGGTGTCGACGGCGTACGCGCCTGGACCGGCGAACACCAACAGGAAGAACCCCCAGCAGAACATCACCGCGAGCTCGCCGCCGTTGCCGATGGGCCAGAACCCGTTGGGAAGATGCTGGGTGAGGTATGCGATGAACATCTCGCCCGAGGCGACGAAAGCCGCTGGGCGGGTGAATAATCCGATGGTGATCAGGACACCGGTGATCAGCTCGATCAAACCGGCGAACCAAAGCAGGGAGCCTGGGGCGGCCTCGGGGCCGACGGGCCAGCCGAAGATCTTCTGCGTGCCATGGCATAGGAACAACAGGCCGAAGAAGATCCGAAACAGGCTCAGCACCATTGGCGCATACGCGCCGACACGAGCTTCATAGCGACGGGATTCCACGCGTTGGGTCATGCGCGGGGGAGTAACCAAGATCAAGTATCGATAAACCAACCAACCTTGACATCGCACCGCTGACCGGGTCGGCGAGATGGACGCTCGCACCAGAAGATCGAATGGTTTGGGCGATCGCCGGTCTAAAGCCTGCGGAGCTGGCGCACGATCCTGGTGAAGGGCAGCGACGCGGCGATCCCCCGCCTCACGTTGGGCTGGGCGAAGCTCATGTTGTTCAGGACCGCATAGCGAAGGCCATTGTCACGCAACACCGCTGCTTGTTCAACGACCTCGTCGGGAGTGCCGGTCAGGAAGCAGGCCCTCAAAAGCCCTTCAGGGACGTCGTTGGTCGCGGCCACGACGGTCTCTTCGTCGAGCGTCTGCGGGATGAGGTCCTGGCCTCCCATGAAGTCGTCCCCGAATGGGTGTCGCCCACCATGACGTTTCCACTCGCTGGCGGGGAGGCTCAGAGCGAGGGCGCGAAGGAGTCGCGAGCCAAGAGTCTCGTCGACCTCGGCGCGGCTGCGTCCCGTCACCACGAACAAGTAACTGGCCGCGACGATCGCCATCGGATCGCGCCCGACGTCGGACGCCGCGGTGCGGACCACCTCTAGCGCGGACGCGTATTCGTCTGGCTGGAAGTACATTACGGGAAACCACCCGTCGGCGTAACGACCGGTGGCCCGCAGCATGCGTGGACCGTGGGCGGCAACCCAGATCTCGGGATACTTCCCCTTGTAGGGAGCAGATCGAAGATCGCGTTGTGCAAGGGGAAGAACGGCGAGTCGCGGGTGACCAACTCACCCGGTGAATCCCAGAGCGCACGGATCGTTGCCAAGGCCTCGACGAGCCGCCCTACCGGCTTCGACCAGTCCACTCCGTAGGGTTCGTTGCCCTCGCGCTCGCCGGTGCCCATGCCGAGGATCGCCCGGCCCCGAGTCATCAGGTGCAACGTCGCAGCGGCTTGGGCGGTGACGGCAGGATTGCGCCGCCCTGCGTCGGTGACGCTGGTACCCAGCCGCAATCGCGCAAACCGATTCTTGGCGGCCAGATACCCCAGCGCAGTCCAGGGTTCGTTCACGGCGTCGGCTCTCGGCATCAGCTTCGCGGCGGTCGAGCCGATGTACTTGGGCGTCATGATTGACCGGGGAAGCAGTGAGTTCAGATGGTCTGGCACCCAGAACGAGTCCACCCCAGTTGCGGCTGCGGCGAAGAAATTTGCGCGCGTCATGGCCATCGAGCCGAGGCCCGTGTAGAACAGCTGGTCTCCCAGACCCACCCGCAATCCCGACACACCCCCTACCGACGATGGAGCCATTATCACTCTGAATCACTCGGAATCACTCGGACGCTTCGGTCAGCGTGAGCAGTCGAGCGACACCGTGATCGTGCGCCGGACGACGACAGGAACGAGGTCGTGGTCTCCCGGCCCGTTCACCCGCCTCAACTCGGTTTGCTCCTTGGGATTTCGAATGTCGGTGACGATGCACTGATCCAACGGCGAGCTGCCGATGCGGTCGACTCTGACATCGAATCCTTGCGCTTCGAGCTGACCGATGGTGGTCGCCGCCGATTCCGCACTCGCAGGGATCGCGGGAACGGCGAGTACGGCGAGGGCGGCTGCCGATCCCGCAGCGGCGGTGAGGTGGACGATCTTCATGGCTGGAATCCCTTGCGTCGACGACGTGTGAACGACTCCTACGGTGCCGTGAAGGGGACGGCTTGCGCTTGGAGGTTCTGTGGAGAACGGCTGGAGATCGTGGGCAAGCGTCTACTCTCAATCCAGTCACGACCCGTCGATCGGAGGCTCCCCATGGCGCGCATTCAACGGTCCGACGCCTTCATCGAGATACCGACGACGGACCTTGGCCAGGGCGATCGAATCAACCTCGGCGTCGCTGGCATCATGTTCCGGTTGCCGGAAGTCGCGACCGCCGTTGGCGGCGTGACGGCAGCGCTGCAGCAGAGCGGCGCGCTGTCGCCACGCCTGATGGAGCTAGTGCGGCTACGCATCGCCTTTCACAACCAGTGCCGTAGTTGCATGTCGATCCGCTACCAGAGTGCGATCGACGACGGACTCACCGAGGACGCCGTCTGCTCGCTAGAGCAGCCTGCGGAATCCCCCGACCTCACCGACGCGGAGCGCAGCGCGCTGAGGTTCGCCGACCTCTTCGCCACCAACCACCTGGCCATCGACGACGCCGTGTACGACGACCTGCGTGCTCACTTCAGCGAGGACCAACTGGTGGCGCTGGGGTTGCACTGCGCATTCTGCGTCGGCTTGGGACGTCTGGCCGCGACGTGGCACGTCGTCGAGGACCTGCCCAGCGGCCTACGCGTCGACACCGACGTTCCGCTGACCCCATGGCACTCGGAGTCCGCGGTGGCATCCGGCTAATTGGGCTCACATCTTCGCCCCAGGAAGCACCCAGCACTGACCCATACGATCGCGGCGTGCTCAGAGTTGTTCGTGCTGGAGCCGTTGCAACGGCCCTTCTGTGTGTCGGCACCGGCGTAGCCAACGCCGACCCGTTGCCCGTCGCCGACGTGACGCAGTCCGCAGGCACCGACGACGGCTGGCATCTGAGCGCCTCGTTGACGCAGATGACCATCAACTCCGTGCCCAACATGGCCGCCACGGCGTTCACCAGAGAGGGCTTCGTATCGGGGAAGGCCGCAGCGTCCATCGACGGGAACGGCACGATCCCGGTGAATTCGGGCCGCCTCGTCTTCGGATTGCAGTTGGGCTGCCAAGTCGACCTCAGTGAGGGCGGCAGCGTCGACGTCGGCGGTGACGCCGGGATCAGCCCAGGCTTCACCGGCGGCGGCAATCTGCTCAGCAAGCTCGGCCCGTACGCCGAAGTGGATGGCGACATTTCGATCAATCTGCTGCCGGGGACGATCACCAACCTCGGCCTCGGCAAGAAGACGATGAAGGGGCGCACCGGCGAGATCAACGTTCACGACGCGCACGTAAAGGTCGACGCCTGCGGTGGAGCCGTGTCCATCCGATTCTTCGCATCGGCGATGATCGAGACCGACAAGTCCGACGACAGCGTCAACGTCTACGGGGACATCCTCTCGCTGTGATCGCGTCCGAGATGTGGCGTCGCCGTTGGATTGCAGCGCTCGTGTGCACGGCATGGCTGTTGGCCGGGTTGCCATCCTTCGTGTCTGCCCCCGTCGCGAGCGCAGACTGCACGGTCGCAGGCGATTTCGGGGCGGGCTCCGGGTGTCCACCTCCGGACGACTCGTCGGGATCGGGGGGCGGAGGCGAAAGTTGGCCTCCCACTTCGGTCGACTGGCCGCCGTCGCAATCCGACGACTCGGGTGACGGCGGCGACAAGGGTGGGGGAAGCGGCGGTGGCGGCGGCACGGCGACGCCCATCGTCATGCCTGCCGGACAGCAGGCACCTCCAACGACGCACGCCAGCCCGACGGATTCCACGACTACGACGAGCGACCCGAAGCCGATCGTGCTGCCTGGCGGATAGCCCGAGGTGAACGGAGCGACTATCGACTGGCCCGCGCGGCATCGATCGGGACGATCGCCACCAGTCGGTCACCGCTGACCACGTGGTAGCTGTCGTAGCGGTCGACCGTCGGGTCGCAGTGTGGGGTGAGTAGTTCGACCCGCTCCCCAAGCCGAACGGCCGCGCCCGCGGGACGGGTGATCGCACCGTGCTCATCGCCGAAGAAGGCATAGGTCGAGTCGGCGAAGCGTTCCGTGAGGGGCCGCGGCGCAGGGCCGTCGGTGGCCAAGGCCTTCAGGCCGGCGTCCACCGTCACCACGTGCTCGGCGTTGGCGCTCACCACCTGCGTGGTCACCCACATGCTGGTGCCGAACCTCCCGTCGGCGTCGTCGGCCAACGCGTCCGCGTATTGGACGTCCATGAAAACGTATGAACCCGGCTGCAATTCGTTGAGCACGCCGAGTTCAAGGTCAGCCTGCACGGTGCCCGTGCCGCCACCGGTGACGAGGTCGATGCGGTGGCCGTCGTCACGCAACGCGTCGACCACGTGCGCCAACCTCTCCATCCCGGCGCGCACCGCGTCACGACGAGCGTCGAACCCCTCGATGTGTTGCCAATGTCCGCCGTAGCCTTGTACGCCCGTCAGTCTCAGGGCGGTGTGCCCGGCGACGTCATCGGCCAACGCACGTGCCTCGGCGACTCCAGAAACTCCGGTGCGCATGAGGCCGACGTCGACGTCGACGACCACGTCGATGACGAGTGACCGTCGCTGCGCCTCGGTCGCCAGCGAGGCGACGGCCTCCGAGTGGTCGACCACGCACTTGAAGTTGGGGTCCAGCGCTGCGACGTCGCACAGCCGCGTCAGCGCGGCGGGTTCGACCACCGGCGAAGTAAGCAGAATACCGCGTACGCCCGCTTCCGAAAGTGCTTCGACCTCACCGAGTTTCGCACAGCAAATCCCCACGGCGCCCTGTGCGATCTGCTTGCCGGCTATCCAGGCGCTCTTGTGGGTCTTCGCATGCGGACGAAGGGCAGCCCTGGCGTCGACGCGTTGCGCCATGGCGGTGATGTTGGCGTCGAGCACCGCCTCGTCGACGATCAGCGCAGGCGTGGGTATCCGGTACCGCGACCCAGGCTCGCCGATCATTGCGCGTGTCACGGCGTCCGCACGACTAGTACTCACCCGATCGAGGTTAGGTGCTCGAAGCGGGGCCAGCGACACCATCTCCACAAATCGCTCGAGGGCGACGGGCGAGGGGCGTCAGTCGCCGGTGCGCGTCAACGTCTGCTCGAAACTGGTACTGGCGCAGCTTGATCCGGACTCCTCCTGGTAGCCGCTTCCCTTGAGCAGCGTGATGGGATTCTGGAGTGGTTGGGGAAGTGTCAGCGTGGAGTTGATCTTCGAGTGCGAGGTGCCTCCCGTCGAGCAGGGAGCGTCGTACTCGTCGTTGCGGGTCCAGATCCCGTTTTGATAGACGAACGACTCACCGTCGCCGTTGGTGTCGATCAGGAAGCTGATGCACCGATCGCCGGTCCGAAGACAGTTCGTCTTCACTCCGAGGTGATAGTTCTGGATCCGCGGCGTGGTGTTCGCGTTGATGAACTGCTCGTCGTATTGACCGTAGAACGCCTCTGCGGGCGACACCACGCGCGTCGGCAACGTACCAGGGTCGGGTAGGCCCGCGACCGACGTGTTGCCCGTCGGGGTGAAGGTCGCCGTTCTCTTCGTGAAACACCCGCGCGGGAAGGCTGCCGTCATTTCGCCCGTGACGGAACCGTCGGGCTGCGGTTTCAGCGTGACGACGTTCCACGCCTCGTCGTCGGCGTTCGAGCACCTGGCCGACGAGAGTGAAACCGCAACCCACGACCCGTCGGCCAACTTGTCGAACACGACGTCGTTGGTTGGGTACTGGCCACCGGTGGTTCCCGTTGCGACGCAGCCGTTTTCGCCGCATTCAGAACGCAGACGCCACGTCTCGGTGAACGGTGGGTCGTTGGCTGGGGTGCCGTCGGAGAGGATCGTCGGCCCGAAGGCGACGGTAAAGCTGCCCGTGAGGGGACCGGGTTCGGGAGCGGCGCTCGTCGACGTGGTGGAGGAGGACGGGGAAGTCGGGCCCGCAAGCGGCTTCTTGTCGTCGCCGGAGTTCGCGATGACGATCGCCGCGACGATGGCCGCGATGACGACCACCGCGACGCTGGAGATCGCAATGATGAGGTTGCGGGATGACTTGGGCGGCAACGAGTTTGGCGCCGGTTGGCCTGGCCAACTAGGCGGCGGTTGCCCAGGCCAAGCTGGGTTTGGGCCCGTCGACGGGCGGTACTGACCCGCATCGATGGGGCCGGACTGTCCAGGCGCGCCCATGGGATTGCTGGCGAGATACGCCGGTTGGGTTGGGGGCCGCGGTGGCTCGTAGGGGTTGGGGGTCGGCGGCGGGGTGATCGGCGTTGTGGCGGGTGGCAACGTGATCGGCGTCGTGACCGCGGACCTTGCGGCGAAGGCCAATTCGCGGGTGGTGGCATACCGTTCGTCGGGGTTCTTGGCCATGCCCTTGGCGATGACGTCGTCGAGTTGCGCTGGCACGTCGCGATGGCGCTCCGACGCCCTCGGTGGCGGCATCGCGATGTGCCCGCCGATCTGCTGTTCGAGGCTCTCGCCTGGGAAGGGCTGGCTGCCGGTCAGGCATTCGTAGAGCACGCACGCCAGCGCATAGATGTCCGAGCGGGCATCGGTCTGCGAGGTCGTCATGCGTTCGGGTGCCATGTAGGCCCAGGTGCCGATCACGCTGGAGGTGTTCGTGAGCGCACTCTGTCCCGCTGCGCGGGCGATGCCGAAGTCGATCAGATACGCGAAGTCGTCGTCGCCGACGAGGATGTTGGACGGTTTGACGTCGCGGTGCACCAAGCCGACGCGGTGCGCGGCGTTCAGGGCGGACGCGACCTGATCGATGATGGCCACGGCGCGCGGCACGGCCATTCGGCCCTGGCGCAGGATCGTGTGCAGATCGTGGCCCTTGATCAACCGCATCGTCACGTAGAGCCGGCCGTCGATCTCGCCGAAGTCGTGGATCGGCACCACGTGCGGCTCGTCGAGTGCGGCAGCCGCTCTCGCCTCGCGGCGGAACCGCTCCTGATAGGTGGCGTCGTCGGCGTATTCGGTGGGCAACACCTTGAGTGCCACGATCCGTTCGGTGACGGTGTCGAAGGCCCGCCACACCTCGCCCATGCCGCCGCGACCCAGCAGATCCAGCAACCGATAGCGACCGAACGGAGTCCCGTCCTCCACACAACCTCCCCAGCAACGACGCAAACCACGCCACGTAACTCGACCCTGACCGGAACGATAGGCCCACGCTGGCTCGCGTGCTGACGCAAAGTCCCCGTCAGCACGCCAGCTAGCCCGTGGGCGGCAGAGTCAGTCGCCCGTGCGGGTCATCGTCTGGTCGAAGCTCAAACTAACGCAGTTCGATCCCGTCGATTCCGTAAAGCCGTGTCCAGTGAGCAGCGGAATGGGATCCGGAGTCGGCGACGGAAGCGACAGCGTCGAGGTGAGCTTGACGTGGGAGGTGCCACCGACCAGGCAGGGAGCGTCATATGAGCTGTTCCTCGTCCACACTCCGTTGGCGAAGATGAACGGCTGATTGCCGACCCCCGGTTCGAGGAAGAAGCTCATGCAGCGGTCAGCGGTGCGAAGACACGCCGTTTGCACCCCGAAGTGGTTCTTGAACTCACGCTGCTTGCCCGACGGATACAGAACGCTGCTGTCGTATTGGCCGTGCAGCGACTCGGCGGGTGAGACCACCCGCTTCGGCTGGCTGGCAGGGTCGGGAAGTTGGGAGGTGTCGGTGGCGCTGACCCGTGTGAAGGTCGCAAGTCTCTTGTTGAAACATCCGTTCGGGGTGGCCTGAGCCCATTCGCCCGTCATCCTCCCGCCCGATTGCGGCTTGAGCGTAATGATGTTCCACACCTCGTCGTCGGCGTTCATGCAGCCGATTCGCCCAGTGCCCACGGAGAGCCAAGCCCCGTCGACTTGGTCGAACACCAGGTCCCTCGTCGGGTACTGCCCGCCGCTCGTCGCGGTGGCTACGCACCCGTTGTCACCGCATTCCGAGCGGAACTTCCAAGATTCGGAGAATGGCGCACCGATCCCCGGGTTTCCGTCGGCAAGCAGCAGTTGGCCGAAGTCGACGTTGAAGGTGCCGGTGAAGGGCCCATCGTCGGGAACCGCGCTGGTCGTCGTGGTGGTACTGCTTCCGCCGGAGGACCTCTCTTGCGGCTTCTTGGGGTCGTCCTGACTCGCGATGATGATCGCCGCGACTACCGCGACGATTGCCACCACCGCGATGCTCGAAATCGCGACGAGGCGATTGCGGGATGACTTGGACGGCGGCGGGCCGGACCCGGGTTGCCCTGGCCAGCCCGGCGGGGGCGGACCCGGTGGCCAATTGGGCCCTTGGCCGGCGCCGGGTGGCCAGTTTGGGCCGTGGCCGTCGGGCGGACGGTACGGGGTGGCGCTTTGCGGCGGTGGGCCGCCGGACGCCAACTCCGCCCGCTGGGTGACGTAGCCCGGCTGGGTCGGTGGGCGCGGGGGTGCGTTGAGGTGTGGAGTGCTCAAAGATGCTGGGGTGGTGGAAAATACGGGATTCGGACCGGTGCCGGATGACGTCACTGCGGCCTTGGCGGCGCGTGCCATCTCCCGGGTCGTGGCGAAGCGTTCGTCGGGGTTCTTGGCCATGCCCTTGGCGATGACGCCGTCGAGTTCGACGGGTACGTCGGAATGCCGGGCCGACGCCGTCGGTGGCGGCATCGCGATGTGTCCGCCGATCTGCTGTTCGAGACTGTTGCCCGGGAAGGGCTGGCTGCCGGTCAGGCATTCGTAGAGGACGCATGCCAGCGCGTAGACGTCGGCGCGTGCGTCGGTGTGGCCGGTGGTGAGCCGTTCGGGTGCCATGTAGGCCCACGTGCCGATGACGCTCGAGGCACTCGTCAGCCCGGTCTGTCCTGCTGCGCGGGCGATGCCGAAGTCGATGAGATACGCGAAGTCGTCCTGGCCGACGAGGATGTTGGACGGCTTGACGTCGCGGTGGATCAGGTTGATCTGGTGTGCCGCGTGCAAGGCAGAGGCGACCTGGTCGATGATCCCGACCGCTCTTGCCGGATCCAATCGGCCCTCGGCGAGGATGGTGTGGAGGTCGCGGCCATTGATCAGTCGCATGGTTACGTAGAGGCGGCCGTCGATCTCGCCGAAGTCGTGGATCGGCACGACGTGAGGTTCGTCGAGGCCCGCGGCCGAGCGGGCCTCCCGGCGGAACCGCTCCTGATAGGTGGCGTCGTCGGCGAACTGTGTGGGAAGCACCTTCAACGCGACCACGCGTTCGGTGGCGGTGTCGAAGGCCCGCCACACTTCGCCCATGCCGCCGCGACCCAGCAAATCGAGAAGTCGGTAGCGTCCGAACGGCGTCCCGCCCTCCACGCAACCTCCCCAGACTATCGACTGGCCGACCCCTTGCCCGGAACGATATGCCTTCTGGACGTGCCGTGCTTGCGGAAATCGCGGACCTAACGACGGGTTCAGTCGCCGGTGCGAGTGATCTTCTGGTCGAAGCTCACGCTATTGCAGCCGCCCCCGTTCGATGCCGCGAAGCCGTGCCCGGTGAGCAGCGTGATCGGGTTCTGCGCAGGCTGGGGAAGCGGCAGCGTCGCGGTCATCTTGATGTGCGAGGTCTGTCCGGAACACGGATCGTCGAATTCGTCGCTGCGGGTCCACACTCCGTTTGCGAAGACGAACGGTTGGCTGCTGATGCCGGGTTCGAGCAGGTAGCTCATGCAGCGGTCGCCGGTGCGCAGACAATCCGTCCGCACGCCGAAGTGGTTCGTCCGTATCCGTGGCGTGCCGCTGGCGAAGGTGAGTTCGCTGTCGTACTTGCCGTGGAATGCCTCGGCGGGCGACACCACCCTCGCAGGCAGTGATGACGGGTCGGGGATGTAGGAGGTGTCGGTGTCGCCGGTCTTGGTGAAGGTCACGGTCCGCCTGACGAAGCAGCCGCGCGGCAGGCTCTGAGTCATCTCACCGGTCATCGACCCGTCGGGTTGCGGCTTGATCGAGATGACGTTCCACGACTCGTCGTCGACGTCCTTACAGCCTGCCGTCGACGTCTGTACCGAGAGCCAGGCGCCGTCGACGTCGTCGAAGGTGACGTCCTTGACCTGGTACTGGCCGCCGGTGACTCCGGTGGCAACGCAGCCGTTGCCGCCGCAAGCCGAACGTAGACGCCACGTTTCGGTATAGGGGCCGTCGCCAGCAGGTGCCCCGTCGGCGAGGAACGTCGCTCCGAACGCGACGCTGTACGTGCCTTGCAAAGGCGCGATTGCGGGAACCGCACTCGTCGGTGCGGTGGTGGCGGACGAGGAGGTCGAGCCCGCGACGGGCTTCTCGTCGTCACCGGAGTTCGCGATGATGATCGCCGCGACGATGGCCACGACGGCGACCACCGCGATGCTGGCGATCGCGACCGCACGGTTACGGGAATGCTTGGGCGGCAAGGGGTTTGGCGCAGGACCCCCAGGCCAGCTCGGCGACGGTTGTCCAGGCCAGCTCGGGTGGGGGCGCATTGGTGGGAACTCCGCGCGCTGGGTGACGTAGCTTGGCTGAGTCGGCGGACGCGGGGGCTGGTTGAGGTAGGAATTGTCGAAAGGTGCTGCGGTGGTGGGTAATACGGCGGGCGGCAACGTAATCGGCGCAGTGACGGCGGACCTTGCGGCGATGGCCAGTTCGCGGGTGGTTCCGTACCGTTCGTCGGGGTTCTTGGCCATGCCCTTGGCGATGACGTCGTCGAGTTGCGCTGGCACGTCGCGATGGCGCTCCGACGCGCGTGGTGGCGGCATGGCGATGTGCCCGCCGATCTGCTGTTCGAGGCTGTCTCCTGGGAAGGGTTGGCTGCCGGTCAGACATTCGTAGAGCACGCACGCCAGTGCATAGATGTCCGAGCGGGCATCGGTCTGCGAGGTGGTGAGGCGTTCGGGTGCCATGTAGGCCCAGGTGCCGATGACGCTCGAGGTGCTCGTCAGCCCGGCTTGGCCTGCCGCGCGGGCGATGCCGAAGTCGATCAGATACGCAAAGTCGTCGTCGCCGACGAGGATGTTGGACGGTTTGACGTCGCGGTGCACCAAGTTGACCTGATGTGCGGCATTCAAGGCGGATGCGACCTGATCGACGATGGCCACCGCACGACCGGGGTCCATGCGACCGTCCTGCAGGATCGTGTGGAGGTCATGGCCCTTGATGAGTCGCATCGTCACGTAGAGGCGGCCGTCGATCTCGCCGAAGTCGTGGATCGGCACCACGTGCGGTTCGTCCAGTGCGGCTGCCGCTCTGGCCTCCCGGCGGAACCGTTCCTGATAGGTGGCGTCGTGGGCAAGCTGCGTAGGCAACACCTTCAGCGCGACGATCCGTTCGGTGACGGTGTCGAAGGCCCGCCACACCTCGCCCATGCCGCCGCGACCCAGCAGATCCAGCAACCGATAGCGACCGAACGGTGTCCCGTCCTCCACGCAACCTCCCACCACGAATGACGAACCGAAGACGACGGCTATCGAGCGACCATAGCCGCGAGTGACGACCGAACGGCCGTGACCTAGTTGAAGTCGAGGGCCTCGACGACTGCCACCGGTCCCTCGTGAGTGGGCCTGTCCGCCCCGCCGATGACGTACACGGTGTCGTTGACGGCAGCCACCACCTCGCCGTGGCGCGGAGTCGGCATCGGCGTCAGCTTCGTCCACTTCTTCTCGGCGATGTCGTACATCTCGGCGACCGCCAAGACCTGAGTCGGTTCCTCGCCACCTACCGCGACGATCCTGCCGTGGAGATACGTGGCGCCATAGCTACCCCGCGGGGTCGGCATCTCCGGCAGTTCCGGCTGCTTGACCCATTCGTTGGTTTCCGGGTCGAATCGCTCGAACGCTGCGGAGTTCTTGTCGGCGGACAGGAATCGCCCACCCACGGTGTAGACGTACTTGCCGTCGGTCACGGCAGCGAGATGCTCACGCGGAGTTGGCAAGTCGGCCGCGTCCTTCCATGACGTCCCGTCGAAGATCTCCGTCTGCGGGACGAGCTTCTTGTCGGCCTGGCCACCGACGACGATGATCTTGTCGCCGACGGTGGCAGCCGCTGCCGCCGCCCGAGCGTGGGTCAGAGGGGGTAGTTCCGACCACGTGCCGCCGCGCAAGACGAACACCTTGTTCGACGGTGTTGCGAGGTTCTCCTCGGTGCCACCGATGACGACGAACTCGCCGCGATACGCGGTCGCGGTCGCGTGATGCAGCGGCATCGGCAGCGGAGGCTGCGTCTGCCACGCCCCAGTTTGGGGGTCGAAGCTCTCGACCAGCTGGAACGTCTCACCGTGGCGCATGCCACCGGCGATCCAGATCTTGCCGTCGAGTACCGCCCACGCCATCATCAGGCGAGCCGTCGGCGCGTTCGGCAGGGAGCGCCACTGCGAGGCAGGTTGCAACACCCGACCGGCGAGCTTGATCGACTCCGCGGACGAAGTCACCTGATCGTCGCCGACGCTGGTCGACCCACCGATTGCGTACACCTTGTTGTCCACGCCGGAGGCTGCCATCCCGTGACGCGCGGTCCCCATGTCGGGCAAGTCCGACCATGACTTGGCGACCAGATCCAGCGCCGCAACGCTCTTGAGCACCTGCCCGTCCGATATGCCACCCATGGCGACGAGGCGCTTGTCCGCGATCGCCACGCCAACGTCACTGCGCCCCTGCGCGAGGGCAGGCAACGTCGTCCACGCATCGGCGGCGGGATCGTATGCTTCGACCGTCGTGACGTCGTCCTTGGCGTTCTTGCCGCCGACGGCGTACATCAGCTTGTCGTCGGAAGCGGAGCCGAGCAGCTGTCGCGGAGTGGGGATCGGTGCGCCCAGCGTCCACGTGTTGCCGTCGAAGATCTCGGTGGTGTTCAGCAGCTTGCCACTGGCGTCGATGCCACCAGAGACGATGATCTTGTCGCCCACGACAGCCGCCGCCGCAGCCGACCGCGGCTGCAGCAGGTGCGGCAGCTCGACCCAGTGGCTACTGACCACGCGCCACACCCGATCCGATGCGGCGCCATTGCCCTGCACGCCGCCGATGACCACGGGATTGCTCTGGTACGTCACCGCCATCGCGTGCTGCACCGGAACCGGGAGGTCGTCGCCGCCCTTCCAGCTGTCGATGCCTGGGTCGTAACCCTCGTGCCGTCCCGTTACCGTGCCGTCTCCGTTGACGCCGCCAAAGATCCAGATCGTGCCGTCGGATTCCGTGGCCGCCACCGCTGACCGCGCAACGCGCGCATTGGTGATCGGTTGCCACGGGCCCTGCTGCTCGACGGCTTCCGTCGTGGGCGACTGCGAACCTGCGTTGGGCTTGCCGTCGCCGCCGTCGCCGCGCGTCGCGACGAGCACTACCAAGCCGATGACCAACAGCACGGCCAACGCTGCCGCGGCGGCGATCAGCCACATCTGTTGGCGCTTCTTGGGATCGGGCGATTGGGGCGATCCAGACTGCGGCAGCCCCGATTGGGGCGGGCCGGACTGATGCGACCCTCCCTGGGGCGGCCCCGAGAGCCACGGTGGCACCGGCGGTGAAGACATACCGCCGCCATGACTCAGACTTGCCGGCCGCGAGATCCGGCTCGTCGGATCGGCGTGTTCGTAGGGTGGACCGGACCTGGGTGGGCCCGACGAAGGTGGGCCCGACGAAGGTGGGCCCGACGAGGATGGCCCCGAGTGCCTCGATTGTGAGCTGCTCGGCGCCGAGAACGGCGCGGTGTGACCAGGATCAACCGCAGACGGGTTGGACTGCCGACCGGACATGCCCTTGAGGTTGAAGCCCGTCGTCGGGACGCCCTCAGAGTCCTCTCCACCGGGGCTGGCAAGCGCCATGTTGTCGGGCGGCAGCCCGTTTCGACGCTGGATGGCCTGGAGCTCGCGGCCGAACTCCGCGGCAGAGGAGAACCGCTTCGACGGGTCAAGCGACATCGCTCGCTCGATCGCGGTGCACACGTCGGCGGGGATGCCCCTCAAGCGCATGTCGGGGATCGGCGATGACACGATCCGCATGTACTGCGCGATCAGTTGTTCGCCGGTGCTGTTGTCGTGCGCGGCGGTGCCTGCGATGAGCGCGTAGAGCGTCGCGCCCAGCGAATAGATGTCGGCCGAGACCGTCGGTTGTTCCCCCGAGAGCACCTCGGGTGCAGTGAATGCGATTGTGCCGCTGAAGAACCCGGTCACCGTCTTGAAACCGCCGTCGATCCGGGCGATCCCGAAGTCGGTCAGTTGCGGTTCGCCGTAGTCCGTGGTGAGCACGTTCCCTGGCTTGATGTCGCGGTGCAGTGTTCCGGCCTTGTGCGCGGTCTCCAGCGCGCCACACAGCTTGACCCCGATGCGCAGCGTCTCCGGCCAGGACAGCGGACCCGACCGTTGCAGCCGCTGGGCTAGGGCGTCGGCGCTGTGATACGGCATCACGATGTACGGTCGGCCGTTCGACGTGACACCGACCTGCAAGATGTTCACGATGTTCGGGTGGCCGGAAAGTCGGCCCATGGCATAACCCTCGCGCAGGAAGCGCTCTCGATTCATCTCGTCGAGTTCGGACGCGAGCACCTTGATGGCCACGACCCGCCCGAGCGCCGTTTGGTTGCAGCGGTAGACGACCCCCGACGCCCCCCGCCCGACCTCCCTGGCTTCTTCGAAACCGGCGGCCGCCAGCTCAGAGGCGAGTTCGCTGCCAGCCGACGATGGGACCGTCGTCTCGTCTCCAGCCATTTCGTGCCCCCTGGATTTCAGTGTGACGAATCGTATATCTCTGGACCTACATCGGTCAGTTTATGAACGGTGTAACTGTGTGATCTCGAACGCCTCGCCCGCAGCTCACCATTATCCGCGTTCGCTCGCGATTCAGAGTCGCTTCGACTTCAGTTGCCGGTGCGGGTCATCGTCTGCTCGAAACTCAGACTCGCGCATTTGCCACCGATCGATTGTGCGTAGCCGTGCCCGCTGAGGTTGGTGATGGGATCTGAGGGCGACGGGGGAAGTGGCAGTGTCGACGTCCACTTGACGTGGGAGTTCTCCCCCGAGCACGTGTGGTCGTATTCGACGTCGGCGGTCCACTGTCCGTTGGCGAAGATGAACGGCTGGAAGGCGTCGGGGTTCATGAAGTAGCTCATGCAGCGGTCACCCGTGCGAAGACAAAACGTCTTGACGCCGAGGTGATCGGTGACGACCCGTGGATCGCCGGTCGGATAGGTGACGTTGCTGTCATATTGGCCGTGAAGCATTTCTGCCGGCGACACGATTCGCTTGGGCTGGGTGGAAGGGTCGGGGAGAGCCGCGGTGTCGGTGTCGCCGGTTCGGGTGAACGTCGCAGTCCGCTTGCTCCAGCAGGCGTGCTGGGTGGACTGAGTCCACTCGCCGGTCATGGACCCGTCGGACTGTGGCTGCAGGGAGATGGTGTCCCACGCTTCGTCGCTGAAGCCCTTGCATTGCACTGACGACGTGGATACGGAGACCCAGGACCCGTCGGCGACCTTGTCGAAGACGACGTTGAGGCTGGTGTAACCGCCGCCTGCGATTGCCGTGGCGATGCAGCCGTTATCGCCGCATTCCGAACGCATCCGCCAGGTTTCGGTGAACGGGTTGCCGACGCCTTGAGTCCCGTCCGACAAGACGACCTGGCCGAATGCGACGTTGAAGGCTCCCGTCAACGGGCCGTTGGTGGGCTGTGCCCTTGCAGGGCCGGCATTGGGCCCGGGGCCACCCTTGTCGCCGGAGTTGACGAGGATGAACGCCGCGACGATGGCCACGATGGCAACCACCGCGACGCTGGCAATCGCGACCATTCGATTGCGGGAAGACTTGGGTGGCAGAGGGTTTGGCGCAGGCTGTCCGGGCCAACTCGGCGGAGGCTGTCCCGGCCAACTTGAGTTCGGCCCCGTTGGCGGGAACTCCGCGCGTCGGGTGACGTAGGCAGGCTGGATCGGCGGGCGCGGTGGCTGGTTATGCGGTGGGTTGGGGTAGGGATTGCGGAAAGGCGTTGGCGTGGTGGGAAGTACGGCAGGGGGCAGGGTTATCGGAGCGGTGACGGCGGACCTTGCGGCGAAGGCCAACTCTCGCGTCGTCGCGAAGCGGTCGTCGGGATTCTTGGCCATGCCCTTGGCGATGACGTCGTCCAACTGCGGTGGCACGTCGCGATATCGGTCCGAAGCCCTCGGCGGCGGCATGGCGATGTGCCCGCCGATCTGCTGCTCGAGGCTGTCGCCGGGGAAGGGCTGGTTGCCGGTCAGGCATTCGTAGAGCACGCACGCCAGCGCATAGATGTCGGAGCGCGCGTCGGTCTGGGACGTGGTCATCCGCTCGGGAGCCATGTAGGCCCACGTGCCGATCACGCTCGAGGTGCTGGTCAGCCCTGTCTGGCCTGCGGCGCGGGCGATGCCGAAGTCGATCAGATAGGCGAAGTCGTTGTCGCCGACGAGGATGTTGGACGGTTTGACGTCGCGGTGGACCAAGTTGACCTGGTGTGCGGCGTGCAGGGCGGAGGCGACCTGGTCGACGATCGCCACGGCGCGCGGTACGTCCATCCGGCCCTGGCCAAGGATGGTGTGCAAGTCGTGGCCCTTGATGAGCCGCATCGTCACGTAGAGCCTGCCGTCGATCTCGCCGAAGTCGTGGATCGGGACGACGTGCGGTTCGTCGAGTGCGGCTGCCGCCTTGGCCTCGCGGCGGAACCGTTCCTGGAAGGTGGCATCGTCGGCGAATTGGGTCGGTAGCACCTTCAAGGCGACTACGCGTTCGGTGGCGGTATCGAAGGCTCGCCACACTTCGCCCATGCCGCCGCGACCGAGAAGATCCAGAAGTCGGTAGCGGCCGAACGGCGTTCCGTCCTCCACGCCACCTCCCACGGCAAATCGATCCACCTAAGGCGACCCTAGCCCCGAACGAGAAGCCCGCACCATTCGCCGAGGTCTCAGGGGGTAGGCAAGGCCAGGCGCGCGGTGTGGTCAGTCGCCGGTGCGGACGAAGTTCTGATCGAAGGCTCCACCGACGCAAGAGGATCCCGTTGATTCGTCGACGCCGTGCCCTGTGAGCACACCGATGGGGTTTTGCGGCGGTTGCGGAAGGGGTAGCGACGTGGTGATGACGAGGTGGGACGTGCCGCCCTTCGGGCAGGGATTGTCGAGTGTGACGTTCCTCGTCCAGACTCCCGTCGCGAAGACGAATGTCTCGTTACTGCTCATGTTGGTGAAGTTGCTGACACACCGACTGCCGTCACGCAGGCAGTCCGTTCGAACGGTGTAGCTATCGGTCTGTGGCTTCGTCGTCCCAGCCTGGAACGTCGTCGTCATGTCGTATGTGCCGCGAAGTGCCTCGGCGGGCGAGATCACACGCGCCGGCTGGGCGGCGGGATCGGGCAGCGCCGAGGGATCTCCGCTACCGAATCGACTGAACTTGATGGTCCGCCGGTTGCCGCAGGACTGCGTGGTGACCTGTGTCATGTCGCCGGTGAAGGTTCCGTCGTTCTGGGCTTGCAACGTGATGGTGTTCCACGCCTCGTCGTCGACGACGGCTTGGCAGGTCTTCTTCGAAGTGGTCACCGCAACCCAGTTGTCGCCGATCTTGTCGAAGATCAGGTCCTTCGATGCGTAGGTTCCGCCGCTCGTTGCAGTGGCGATGCATCCGTTGTCCCCGCACGCCGAACGGAAATTCCAGTTCTCGGTGAATCCCGGGACGGCTTGTTCCGGCGGCGGAGGTAGCCCGTTCAGATATGTGATCGGGCCGAACTCGGCGGTGTACTTCCCGGTGAAGGGACCGCTCGTGGCCGGTGAGGCGGCGCTAGTGGAGGTGTTCGTGGAAGCCGCGGAGGACCCCGAAGACGTTGTCGTGGAAGCGGTCTTGTCGCCACTGGAGTTCGCGATGGCGATCCCTGCGACGATGGCTACTACGGCTACGACCGCGACGGCCCCAATGGCGAGGATGCGGTTGCGGGAAGTCTTGGGCGCCGGTGGTTTTGGCGCGGGCAACGACTGCCAACCCGGTGCGGGCTGGCCGTGCCAATTCGAGGGCGGGCCGTTCGGCGGGACACTCGGTGGGCCTTGACGGGTCGCGTTGATGGGGGGCGGTGGTCCGTGCGTGGCCAAGGGGCGGTTCGTGGGGTGACCGGTCTGAGTGTGCGGCTGGGCGAACTCGCTGGCCATCGGTACATGGGTCGTGGGTGGTGCACTCCGTGGCGGCGCAGTCTGCGGTGCCGCGATGGCGCTCTTTGCCGCCCGGGCCAATTCCCGAGTCGTGGCGTACCGGTCGTCGGGATTCTTGGCCATTCCCTTCGCGATCACGGCGTCCAACTGGGGAGGTACGTCGCGGTGTCGATCGGAGGCCCGCGGTGGCGGCATCGCGAGGTGGCCGCCGATCTGTTGCTCGAGGCTGTCGCCGGGGAACGGCGGGTCACCGGTAAGGCACTCGTAGAGAACGCATGCCAGGGCGTAGACGTCGGCCCTTGGGTCGGTCTGGCCACTGCTGACGCGCTCGGGTGCCATGTAGGCCCACGTACCAACGAAACTGGAGGCGCTCGTCAGCCCGGTTTGGCCTACGGCGCGGGCGATGCCGAAGTCGATCAGATAGGTGAAGTCGTCCTGGCCGACGAGAATGTTGGAGGGCTTGACGTCGCGGTGTACGAGGCCGACGTCGTGCGCGGCCTGCAGTGCCGAGGCGACCTGATCGACGATCCCGACCGCACGCCCGACCTCCATGCGGCCTTGCCCAAGGAGGCTGTGCAGGTCGTGGCCCTTGATGAGCCGCATCGTGACGTACAGGCGGCCGTCGATCTCGCCGAAGTCGTAGATCGGGACCACGTGAGGTTCGTCGAGGCCCGCGGCGGAGCGAGCCTCGCGGCGGAATCGTTCCTGGTAGGTCTCGTCGTCGGCGAACTGGGTCGGCAGGACCTTGAGTGCGACGGTGCGCTCGGTGACGGTGTCGAAGGCCCGCCACACCTCGCCCATGCCGCCACGTCCGAGCAGGTCAAGCAGCCGGTAGCGCCCGAATGGCGTCCCGTCCTCCACACGACCTCCCTCGGCGACAGCTCAGCCAACCGTACCCGACCGGCACCTCTGCGCCGCTCGTACATCAGGCCGCGGCGATGCCTCCAGCAGGCACGGGGCTATGTCTTGCAGGTCTGGGCAATCGTCGCCACGGCGGCGCCTGCACTGTCGAACGCCGCCTTGATCGGTGGCGAGTCGATGAGTTCGCCCGCCAGGTAATGCGACGCCACGGTGCGATAGGCATCCGCGAGATCGCGAACCGCATCGCGGAGGCCTGCGGGCGCAGCCTTGCCATCGTCGGCGGCGATGATCAAGTTGTCCGAAGCCACGGCGAGGGCGAGCCGCGCGTTGGCGGCGGCCGCAATCGCCCCAGCGGGATCGTCGTCCGGCGCCGCCTGACTGGTCTGAAGACTCACGCCGCGGTACGCGAGATCCGATGCGGCGCAGACCTTGGTCGTCGCCTCGGCGATCTCGGCATCCGTGTACGGGGCAGGTGCCGCGGACTCGGTATGGATTAGTGGCCATGCCGCGAGGGCGAGCGCGACGAGCGCCAATGCCAATGCAGCGACGACGGCGATCAGCATGCCCCGCGATCCGCTGGGGGATTCGTCGGGACTAGGTTTCGAAGGTTCGTCAGTGGGGGTAGTGCTCGACGCCTCGTCGCTGTCAGACATTCGCCGATGATACTGCCGGCTCGCAGACGCCCGTGGAAACGCGCCGGGTCTGACTGTCCTACAACACCTTTGAGAGGAACTCCTGCAACCGCGGGTGCTTGGGGTGGTCGAATAGTTCGGCGGGAGGCGCGTCCTCCACGATCTTGCCGCCGTCCATGAATAGCACTCGGGAGGCGACTTCTCTGGCGAAGCCCATCTCGTGCGTGACCACAACCATCGTCATGCCGCCTGCGGCGAGCTCGCGCAGCACCTCGAGGACGTCGCCAACCATCTCGGGGTCCAGTGCGCTGGTGGCCTCGTCGAACAGCATGATGGACGGGTTCATCGCCAGTGCGCGTGCGATGGCCACGCGTTGCTTCTGCCCGCCGGAAAGCGTCGCGGGCTTGACGTTCGCCTTCTCCTTCAACCCGACCTGTTCGAGTAGTTCGAGCGCCTTCTTCTCGGCGGCGGCCTTGTCCATCTTCTTGGTCAGCAACGGTGCCATGGTCACGTTGTCGATCACGGACATGTGCGGGAAGAGGTTGAAGTGTTGGAAGACCATCCCGATGTGCTGGCGCACCTTGTCGAGGTCGACCTTCTTGTCGGTCAGGTCGTACTCGTCGACGACGACCTTGCCCCCCGTGATGTCTTCCAGCTTGTTCAAGCACCGCAGAAAGGTCGACTTGCCCGAGCCGGATGGCCCTATCACGCACACGACTTCGCCCTGCTTGATCGTGGTGTCAATCCCGTTGAGCACCAACAGTTCACCGAATGACTTCTTCAATCCGTCGATTCGAATCTTGACGGTTCCTTCGGGCTCGGCGGCCGCTGCCTCCGGGACTAGCTGACTCATTTGTTGATCCTCTTCTCTAGTCGATCAGAGAGTTTCGTGAGTGCCATGATGACGATGAAGTAGATGATGCCGATGATCAGCCACATGTAGAACGACTGGAAGTTTCTGGCGATGATGATCCGCCCCGTCTGGGTCAGCTCGGCGATGCCGATGACCGACAGGATCGACGTATCCTTCAGCGTGATGACGAACTGATTGATGTACGACGGAATCATCGTCCGGATTGCTTGCGGCAGAATCACTTTGCGCATAGTCGGCAGATATCCGACGCCGAGGCTGCGCGAAGCCTCCATCTGACCCTTGTCGACGGACTGGATGCCGCCGCGGACGATCTCGGTCATGTACGCGCCGGCGTTCAACGACAGCGTGATGATGCCCGCGGTGAGCGCAGACATCTGGAACCCAAGTGCGGCCGGTATGCCGAAGTAGATGAAGAACGCCTGCACCAGCAGCGGAGTGCCGCGGAAGACGTCGACGAACGTCGTCCCGATGGCGCGAAGCCAGATCGACCGCGACACACGCGCCAGTCCGAAGATGATGCCAAGCACCAAAGCGATCGCAATCGAGACGATCGTCAGGAAGACGGTCATCTCGAGGCCTTGCATCAGGATCGGGAAGGTGCTCTTCAACAACCCGAGGAACGAATTGTCGGCCGTGCTCGCGCCTTCACCGAGGTAGCCGTCGATCATCTTCTGGTAAGCGCCCGAGGCCTTCAGGTTCTTCAGGCCCGCGTTGAACTTGGCAAGCAGTTCTGCGTTCTTGCCCTTGTTGACGGCGAACCCGTAGCTGGAGCCCTTCTCCTTCGGCGTCACGGTCTTGAGGCCGTTGCCTTGGGTGATGCCGTATGCCAGCACTGGATAGTCGTCGAAGACGGCCACCGAGTTGCCGGTCTTCACCTCGTCGTACATCGACGAGGAGTCGGCGAAGGAGACGACGTCGAATCCGTACTTGTCCTTGATCGAGTCGGCGAACGTGGCACCCTCGGTGCCGTTCTTCACCGCGACGCGCTTGCCCTTGAGATCCTCGTATGACTTGACGTCGTTGTTGGTGGCCAACACCGCCATCTGCACGCCGGACTCGAAATACGGGTCGGAGAAGTCGAATACCTGCTTGCGCTTGTCGGTGATCGACATGCCCGCTATGACGCCGTCGACTTGATTCGCCTGAACCGCCTGCAGTGCCGCGTCGAAGCCCAACGGCTTGATGTCGACGGTGAAGCCCTGGTCCTTGCCGATGTCCCTGATCAGGTCCATGTCGATGCCGACGAAATTGCCCTTGTCGTCCTGGAATTCGAACGGCGCAAAGGTCGTGTCGGTGGCGATGACGTACTTCTCGCCCTCGGCCGCTGCCGTGGGCGGAGTCGACAGTCCTGCGGTCATCAGGCCAACCAGAACCGCTGCGAGAAGGGCGGCCAACCTGTTCGGAGCCCGCCATGCGGTACCCGTTCTGCGACGTCGTAACCGCTCGGCCCGCATCGTTGCCTCCCAACTGGACATGCACTGGACGGCTCACGTTAACCGCGCGGGTGGCCTGCCGCGGGGGAATCGGGGCGATCGAGACATGGGCAGCAAGGACGCGTCGGTTTACGGTTCGCCCCCGCTCAAGCGAAGTGCCTCGACGGCGGCTTCGATGCTCGGAATGATTCCTGGCCCGTAGTAGGTGACGACCTGACCCAGCGCTCGGGCGACGTGTGGTCCCACCGCGTGCGCGGCAAGAGTCTGTTCGGCGATCACGATGCCGTTGACGAAGTGGGAGGCGTGGAGTCGACCGTCGCGCGTGATCTCGTAACGCCAGTCGCCGATGTGGATGCGTTCGGGCTCGGACTTGAAGACGCCGCGTTTTGCCGGCGTGTGAATGACGCCGGGAACGTTGGCGAACACGTTGACCACCAACGCAACTCCGCCAGGTCCTGACATTGCCGACGTGATGACGCGGCTCACCTGTTCGGCGTCGAGGCCGTCCATCAACCGCTCATCGGTAGGACGAGCGACGGCAGGATCGTCTCCCCGCCGCCGACCTTGCGCACCGCGGTGCCCGCGGCATAGAACTCGACTGTGTGCAATCCCCACGCGTAGTTGGAGATTTCGAAGCCGACGCCGACGACACCGTTGGCTCCGTCGCGTTCCGCCTCGGCCTGCATTCGGGACATGGCGAGTTCCCTTGCCTCGTAATTGCCTTGGGTCCACTGTGGCATCTCGGCGTTGCGGCCGGCCTGCTTGAGCGTCTGCATGAAACCCTGCACTGCGACGTGAAAGACGCAGTTGCCCATGACGAATGCCACGGGGACGAAGCCCGAACGCAAGAGCGTTGTCATGTCCTGTCCGGTCAGGTGGCTGCTGAACGCCTGCCCGTTCGGCCTGCGGTATGCGCCAGGTTTGGCGGCGTACCGCACCGCGGTGCCGACGGCGATGAACTCGAGGTGCTCGCCCTCGCCCTGGTGTCGCCACTCGAGTCGCACCCCGACGACGCCGTCGGCGTTCAGAGCGTCGGCCTCGGCCTGCATGCGCGACATGGCGTTCCAGCGCGCACGGTAGGTCGCCTCGGTGAGGGTCGGCAGCTCCTGCTGCTGCCTGATTCCGGTGAACTGGTAGCCGACGTGATACACCGAAACGCCCATCACGAGGTCGATCGGTTCGAAGCCGGCGCCGTGCAACAGCACGAACTCGTTGATGGAGAGGTCCGACGTGAAGAGCTTGTCGGCATGGGAGAGTCGTTCTCCTGCCACCGGATCGAGCGGGTTCGGTTGCATCGGCGCACACCTTCCTGTGGGTGCGGTCAGAGTATGGGCCGTTGCTGTGAACTCGTTGAGAATCTCGGCGACGTTCCCACGAGTCACACGCCCGCGTCAGCCGAAGTGCGTGCTTGGCCGCGGCAGCCGGACACCGTCGACGTCGATGTCGACCTTCTCGTTGTAGAACGCGACCAAACCGGCGATCGGAGCCACGGGCGGCAGGGGATAGTCGTACGTCCACGCGAGGTCGGCGTGCACGGCATCGCCGACGTGCACGGACCAGTACCCGGACGTGGTTCCCTTGTATGGGCACAACGTCTGGGTCTCACTCGATGTCAGATGCGTGAATGACACGTCGGTGCGGTCGACGTAATACCTTGTGGGCAGACCGGTTTCGAACAATAGAACCGGGCTGGTGGTCTCTGCCAATACGACGCCGTCGAGCTCGACCTTGACGTGGCGATGCGAGCGAAGCGCATCGACGCGGACATATGGATTGCGTGGGTGCCCGACGATCCGCTCGTCCTCTTCGTACCACTCGACGCTCTTCCAGTCGAACCGCACGTAACCGGCGACGGGGGAGTCGGGGTCGTCGAACACGCGTGCCGCTGACTTGGCGGTGCTCGTCTCGGTCGTGACCGACTCCAGCCGGGAATGTCCGAATTTGCTTTGGCCAGAACGGTCGTCGTCGATCAGGTACTCGGCGCGGATGTCGCGAAGCGGGATGTAGTACTGCGGGTAATAGGGCACCTCCCACACGTAGCGGGCCTCAGTGGTGTCGAAGATCAGGTCACCGCCGATGAAACCGCGCACACGCCGCGGCGCGGGCTCGACGCGACCGCGTTCGGCGGCCATCCGCGGGTAGTCCGGATTTGCAGCTGATGTCATGTTCTCCACCATAGGATCGTGATCGGCTCGTCTCATCCGAAACCACGGTGCCCCCCCAAACCTCGCACCGGGATTACTGATCGTGCGGGAATCGCGCATCCACACAGCGATCTCCGCAGGAGATATGCGACAGCGGCGGTCCCGAGGCAGGCACAGTACCTCGGAACCGTCTACGGCGTTGCTGTCAGCAATTGATGCCACCGCCGCAACGTGCGGCGTTGCCGTCCCTGAGGCTTCCCGATGACGCCGCGTTGACCAGCGCGCGCGACGCGTCGCTCTGGCCGGCCGACGCGCTGCTGGCAGGCCACTCCTTGGTATGGGGCAAATCCTCCAGGGGGTCAGAATCGTCGCGGACGACGCGCATGTGCTGCGCCATGTTCCCGGACGACGCCTGGTCGACCTGCACGTGCTGCTCGGACGGGATGTGGAGGCCACCCGAACCGCTGATACCGGTGACTGCGAACGCGGGGGCAGCGAACGCGACGACCGGGGCCACGGTGATGGCCGCCCCGGCGATGATGCCTGCCGCAACTCTCTTGATGTTGTTCATGATCTGCACTCCTTCTAATCCTGCAGGGATTAGGTTTCGTTGGTTGTTTTTCCCTGACGCGATCGAAGCTATGGAGTGCGTGCAGCAGTTTCCCGCTTGTGCTGATAACCGGGACTAATGCTGTTAAGCCTGATTTTGCGCATTGTGCTCACGTAAGTGTTCTGCCTCGGCATCGCTTCGGCGACAAAGGTTTCGAGGAGTCGTTGCTGCCAATACCCTGCGATGCAAGGTTGCTCGCTAGGTCAGGCCGCCCAACGGTGCCACATTGCGCTCTGGGCTGCGGGCCATCGCGTGGTTCACCGAACTTGGTATTGTGTACGAAATATATTGACGGACAACGGATCATGCTAGCGGTCCTGTGTCCTCCGGGAGTGTACTGGCCGGCGTTGGACACCGCCGCACGCGGCTCTATCAAGCAGAAACCAACGAGCTCGCACTAACGCGCGTGCGTCAGCCCTTCTCGATGGCGCTGTCGCCCAACGGATCCGTGATGATCGGCGTGCCCGAGTGGTAAGTCACCTTGTTGCGTGAACCCGCGGTGATGATCGAGTCGGCAGAGTCGACGACGACGACGTTGTCGTTGCCCGCAACGGTCAGCGTCGAACAGTGCCCGGTGATCGTCACCGTGTTCGAGAAGCCGCTGACCGTCATCTGACTGTCGTTGCAGACCACGGTCTTGGTCTCGTTGATGCCCGCGACGGTATCGGTACTGCCTACGGCCGGGACCGTCGGCGACGGACTAGCGGTCGTGGATCCGCCACCGCCGCCAAGCGTGTGTGACGAACCGCCAGAGCCGTTTCCGGAGTTGAACAGATGGTGCGTGACGTACGAGGCCAGGCCAGGGCCGAAGGCGAGCAATACGAAGACAATCGGTATGAGCACCAGGCGTCGCGGTCCCCTTCGCCTCGACGTGCCCCACGATGGGCGGAAATAGCCGGGCGCGGCGGGGAACGGGGCTGGCGCAGTCGGGGGCGGAAGACCAGACCATGGCTGCGGTTGCGGCGGCGGGAACGAGCTGGGTTCGGCCGGTGGCACGTACCCGCTCGGCGGAGGTGGAGGCATGTAGGAACTCGGTTGTGGCGGCGGAGCGTAGGAGTAGCTCGCGCCCGATTCGCCAACGCCGAGTTCTCTTGCACGCTGGGCGCCGCTGGCCTGCTCCAACTCCCGGATGCGGGCCTCCGGATCGTCCTTCGGGTCCATGCAGCGATGGTCGCACAACGAATTGAACCCGGGAGCCTGGTTCACCGTGTCACTAGAGGTGGGCAGCCGTCCATGCAATCGATGAGTTTGGAGGTCTCATGAAGCGAACCGGGCCAGTGCGCTCGACCTCGATGATGATCGCGAGCCTCCTCGCGAGCCTGATCCTGCTGGTGACAGTGGATCCACCGATCGCAGCTGCCGATGAACGATTCGACTTCACGGGCACCACGCTCAGCGGAGCGACGTTCAACGGCGCGAGCCTGACGGGCAAGCCCGCCGTGCTGTGGTTCTGGACTCCGTGGTGCCCGTTCTGCAATGCCGAGGCGCCGTCGGTCAGCGCGGTCGCCTCTGCCAATCCCAAGGTGACGTTCGTGGGCGTTGCGGCACGTTCCGACGTCCCCGCGATGCAGGCCTTCGTCTCGAAGTACAACCTGAACTTCACCAATCTCAACGATGCCGACGGTTCGATTTGGCGCGCGTTCAACGTGCCGTGGCAACCGGCGTACGTGTTCCTACACCCCAATGGATCAACGGATTTCGTCAACAATCCGACGTCGGCGATGTCGCAGCAGGAGTTGACCGATCACGTTGCCGCGTTGACTCGCTAGGAGCCGTTGTCGGTCGTGGGTGACGATCTGGTCGCGTTGGCCTTCGCTGCCGGGCTGGTGGCAGCGCTAAATCCGTGTGGCTTCGCCATGTTGCCTGGCTATCTGGCGTTGGTTGTTCGCGGGGACGAGGAGTCGGCCCAAGGCGCGGCAGTGTGTCGTGCGCTTGCGGCGACGGCCGCCATGGCGCTGGGGTTCGTCACCGTGTTCGGCCTCTTCGGGCTGCTCGCGGTGTCGCTCGCGTCGACCCTGCAGCAGTACCTGCCCTACGTCACGGTGCTGATCGGCATTTTGCTTGTTGCCCTTGGCATCTGGCTTCTCCTCGGCCGTGAGATGACGGGTCTGGTGCTCAACCGCTTTGCTAGTTCGACTCGTTGGGCGCCGACAGCGCGGATCGGCTCGATGTTTGGCTACGGCGTGGGGTATGCGATCGCATCGCTGTCGTGCACGATTGGCCCGTTTCTCGCCGTGACCGGTGCGGCCTTCCGAGGCGGGCCCTTCGTCGAGAGCCTGCTGATCTACCTGGCCTACGCGGCAGGCATGGCGCTGGTGGTTGGCGTGCTTGCGGTGGCGGCAGCGCTCACCAGCGTCGCAGTGGCCGAGAAGGCCCGGCGGATCCTGCCCTACCTCAACCGGGTCAGTGGGGCATTGTTGCTTCTCGTCGGGCTCTACGTCGGCTATTACGGGTTCTACGAGGTCCGGCTGTTCCACTTCGGCGGAAATCCGAACGACCCGGTGATATCGGCCGCAGGCGGTTTCCAGGGCGCACTCGTCGGGTGGGTGGATGGCCACGGGGCGTGGCCTTGGCTGATTGTCCTGACAATCTTGATCGGAGGCATCACCGCGTGGTCGGTGATTCGCAGGCGTCGCCAGGGTGAGCAGTAGTCACATCTGCACCACGGGTCATTCTTGGCGCACCTCTTGGTCAGTTTGCTGCCGTGTCGGGGTGTGATTTGCCGCTCACTTTCAGATCGAATGATAAGAGTGCACCCCAGAGGCTCGACTCGGTAGTGATCTTGGCGAGATTGCCGAGAGGTTAACGCCCCAGTTAGACAGCCATATTGCAGATAGCGAAGCAAACATAACGAAGGCATAACGAAGAGTTTCCTAAGCCTTGTCTGAGAGGTTTCGAGCCATTGGTCGGATGACCCCCTTTCGATTCCCAGACACGCCGGATTCGATCGCTACACTTTGTTCAAGGCAGCGCTCCACCGGGGCGATCCATTCGATCTAGTGCCGGCACGTCTGTTGCCGGCGGAGGTGTCCATGAACATGGCAGGAATCTTCGGGCGCGTAAACGGCGTGACCGTCGAGAACTCGAACGTCACTCTCGTCGGCGCCGTCAACGTCGGGCGAGGCCCGATCGCCGACCTCGCAGTCGACGGCGACACCTTGGTTGCCACCAACTTCGGCGAGCACTCCGTGATGGTCCTGGAGGCCGACGGCCTGGCCATCACCGGCGGTGTCGTCGCAGGCGAGCCCTTCGCCGTCGTGGCCGCCCATGACCGCGCGTACGTCGGCGTCGCATCCGTGGACTACGACGCCATCGCCGTCATCGACACCACGACCGGTGGCGTGACAGCCGCATACCCGCTGTCGTACAACGCGACGGCAATGACGACCAGCCCCGACGGCAAGCGCGTGTACGCGGGCCGGATCAGGGAGGACGGCGTCGACGTCGCCGTCATCGACACCGTGGCCGAGCGCCCAGGCACCATCCACGTCGCCAATGGCGTCGACCTCAGCGTCGACGCTCTGCGCGTCGACGACGGTGACCGTCGGCTCGTCGTCGCAGTCTCCGACTCGCGCGGCAGCCGCCTCGTCGTGATCGATCTCGAAACCACCAGGGTCCGACGCGTTTTGGAAATCGGTGCGCCCATCCGCGACCTCGCACTCGGCGCGGGCGGCATCGCGTACGTGCTCACCTCCGACATCGCCGACCGCGGCGTGGTGCACGTCATCGACCTCGTGGAGCACAGGATCACCGGCAGCTACGCTGTCGGCTCGGTGCCGACCCAGCTGGTCCTCTCTGCCGACGGAACCCGCGCCTTCATCGTCGACTGCGATCACGTCACCGTGTGGCGCACCGACACCCACGCCGTCGTCGACACCATCTCGGTGGGGGTGCGGCCGTCGTGCGTCGCCGTCGACCGCGACAGGTTGTTCGTCGCCGACTACGACGGTGGCATCACGGCTTTCACGGTCTTCCCGTCCGCGCCAGTCGTGTTCGCACCGTCCGCGGCACCCCGCGCGCTCGTCGTCCCGCCGGTTCGCGAGCTAGAGGCCGTCGGCGCCTGACCGACGCCAACCTCAGTTCCATCGGTAGCGCGTCTTCGGACGGCCCGTGCCTCCGTACTCCACGGTTCTGGTGACGGTGCCGTCGTCGGCGAGGCGCTCCAGGTATCGCCACGCGGTCACGCGGGAGACGCCGACCCGTACGGCTACCTCGTCGGCTGTCAGACCCTCGGCGCTGTCGCGCACGGATCGTGCGATGCCGTCGTTGGTCTCGGTCGCAGCGCCCTTGGGAGACGATGATCGGCTGGTGGCGACGCGCAGTTCGGCGAGCGCTCGGTCAACCTCGGCCTGGCTTGCGGCATCGACGCCTGCGGGCAGTGCTGAGCGGTAACGCCGGTAGCGCTCCAGTCGGTCGCGGAACGCGGCGAACGTGAACGGTTTGAGTAGGTAGGCCAGCGCCCCGTGCGCCACTGCCGCACGCACCATGTCGAGATCGCGTTCCGACGTGATCGCGATGATGTCCGGTGCCGGATGCAAACCCGCCAACGCCGATGCGAGGTTGATGCCGCTGGCATCCGGGAGCCCGAGATCGAGCAGGACCAGATCGATGGGTGAGTCGGAAGCAGCGGCCTCGGCTGCAACACGCATCGCGTCGCGTGCGGAGTGCGCCACTGCCGATGGTGAAAAGCCCTCCAGCCGAGTCAGATACGTGCGATGCGCCTCTGCGATCAAGGGATCGTCTTCGACTACGAGAACCGAGATGAGAGCGGCCATCACTGAGTCGGCCTCGGCACCGTCACGGTGACGACGGAGCCGTACGTCACGTCAGTCGTCAATGATCCACCATGGCGTGTCACGACTTGATGTACCAGCGCGAGCCCGAGGCCGTGGTGTTCGGCGTCTGCCGTGGACTTGGTCGAGTACCCGCGCTGCATCGCGCGGGCGAAGACGTCCGCGTCCATGCCAACCCCGCTGTCCGCGACGCGCAAGACGATCTGCTCGTCGTCCTCGCTCACGGTCACTTCGACCCATGGCTCGTCGTGGTCGCACGCGTCCATGGCATTGTCGATGAGATTCCCCAATACGGTCACGGCTTCCTGCGGCGTCAGCGGCAATGGTCGTGCGTCGGAAGACAAGTGAGTGTCCTCGGTGATCGTCAGAGCGATGCCGCGCTCGTCGGCCTGCGCGGTCTTGCCGAGCAGCAGTGCCACCAGCGTGGGCTCGCCGACGTCGTCAGAAAGGCGGTCGACCAGCTGCTGCGAGAGCGCAAGCTCATCCGTGGCGAAGCGGACCGCCTCCTCGGGGCGGCCCATCTCGACCATCGTCACGACGGTGTGCAACTTGTTGGCGGCCTCGTGCGCCTGCGCGCGCAGCGAATCGGTCAGGACCTGCAGCGAGCTGAGTTCGCCAAGGGCGCCTTGCAATTCGGTGCGATCGCGAATCGTGACCACTTCGGACTTGGCGGAGTTGGTGGTCCCCTCGACACTGCTTCGGTTCACCACCAGCACCCTGGCGTCGGTGACGTGCACCTCGTCGCGCACACCAGGATTGGACGTCCGCAGGAACTGCGGCAGGTCGGACGGCGTCACTGCGCCAGACGGCAGGTCGAGGAGTCGGCGCGCCTCGTCGTTGGCGAGCACAACTCGTCCGTCGCCGAGGACGATCAGTCCCTCGGACACCGAATGAAGTATCGCGTCGTGATGCTCGTACATCACCCGCAGCTCGTCGGGCCGCAGGCCGTGCGTCTGACGAAGCAGGCGACGCTTGATCGCCCATACGCCGACGAGTGAAAGAGCAAGTGCGGCAAGGCTGACCGCTGCAATCGTTGGCCACTGGTCGCGCCAACGCTGCGCGAGTGTCTGCTGCGTGATGCCTGCCGAGACCAGTCCGACGACGCGGCCCGACGCGTCGCGTACCGGTGCGATCGCGCGGATCGACGGACCGAGCGTGCCCGTGTACACCTCGGTGAACGTCTCGCCGCGCAGCGCGGGCTCGATGGTGCCGAGATAGTGCCCACCGATCTGCGCCGGATCGGTGTGTGTGAAGCGGGTGCCGTCGGGCGACATGATCGTGATGAACGCGATGTCGGTGTTGGTCCGCACTGCCTCGGTGACGGGCTGCAGGATCTGGGTGGCGTGTCCCGAAACGATGGCCGCCGCGGTCGAGGGGGAGTCGGCCAACGCCGTCGCGATGCCCACCACCTGCTGACGAGCCGCAGTGTCGCCGTCCTGGCGCGCGTCCAGCAGGGCGAAGGCGCTTCCCCCAAGCACGACGACCGCGATGACGACGATCTGCAATGCGATCGCCTGGCCAGCCAGCGATTGCGGCCACCACCTGCGCATCGCACCTCCTGGGCAGTCGTCCCTGTGACCGTAATCAAACAACGTCGAGGATGAGCAACCAATGCCAATTTGGACCTTCAAACCGTTACGACGGCGGCCCAGCCGGCTCCATCGTCGAGATCGAGGAGGAGGGTTTGCACATGGTGCCGACCGCAGTCGACCAAGGCGTACGCCCGGGATTTCCTGGATATGTTGTCGGACAGCTTGATTCCCGTCTTTCAACGAGCGGTGGGAGATCTCCCCGGCTACGGCGGAACCGTCGCCCATGGGTGTTGCTGACCTCGATGGGCGATCATTCAGTCGAGACAGTGGTCTTCCGCCCGCAAAATGCAGTCCATGGTCGTAGGGTGCACGCTGACGGCTGGATTGATGCATGGTGCGAGGGGGTCGGGTGGAGGACGGGACGTCATTCGGGCGCTACCGACTGATCGGGCTCGTCGGACGCGGCGGCATGGGTGAGGTATGGCGGGCGCACGACACAGTTACCGATCGGATCGTGGCGATCAAGTTGCTGCCCGCGCAGTACTCCGACGACCCCCAATTTCAAGAGCGGTTCCGCCGTGAAGCACACGCCGCAGCCCGCTTGAACAGTCCGCACGTGATACCCATCTACGACTACGGCGAGATCGAGGGTCGGCTCTACGTGACCATGAGGCTCATCGAGGGTCGGGACTTGCACGACATCTTGAGCGATGGGCCGTTGTGGACGAATCGCGCGGTGCGCATCGTCGAACAAGTCGCCAAGGCGCTGCACGCAGCGCACAAGGTCGGGCTCGTCCATCGGGACGTGAAGCCGTCCAACGTGCTCATCGATGAGGACGACTTTGCCTACCTGATCGACTTCGGGATAGCGCGGGCAACCGACCAGACTCGAATGACCGGCACCGGCAATGCCATCGGCACGTTTCAATACATGGCTCCGGAGCGTTTGGCGGACGCGCCCGATGATGCCCGCGCTGACATCTATGCGCTTGCGTGCGTGCTCTACGAATGCTTGACTGGCCAGCCGCCCTTTGCCGGCACCAACGTGGCCAGCCTCGCGGGCGCTCACCTCCACGCCCCGCCACCTCGACCGTCGATCATCACACCGGGTTTGCCTCAACGGTTCGATGAGGTGATCGCTACCGGCATGGCCAAGGACCCCGGTCAGCGTTACGCGACGACAGTGGGGCTGGCCGAGGCAGCCCGGTCTGCCGCAGCCGCGCCCATCGCCTCACCAGATGTTGCCAAGACCATGCCCGCATCATCTGCCGGTCCGACGCTAGAACGCGCGCACGTCGCGGCCGAACCGGTCATGCCGCCGCCCTCGCGCCGATCTAGTGGACGTCGACTCTCGGTTTTGGTCGGCGCAGTGATCGGCGTGGTGATCGTCGCCGTCATCGCCGGGTTCGTCCTCACCGGCAAGGAGGACGGACAACGAACTGCGGAGACAACTGCCACCACTGCTCCTTCTATCGCTGGTCCCGCACCCGCCGACGCCGGCCCCTTGAATGGCTCATATCGCGCCGACTTCGGGGCTGAGGTCGATCTCGGCGGTAAACCGCTCGATGGCGCCTCGCCGGCAAGTGGCATTTACGACTTCCGCTCAACGTGCCCGCCTACCGGCTGCGTGGCGGTGGCGGCGGCCGCGAAGGAGGGACCGACGCTCGACTCCACCTTGGTGTTTGACGACATGGGCGGGACGTGGGTTTCTGTCGGAGTCGTCGATCTCACCGCGCCCAAGCCTGGATTTCGTTTCAGTTGTCCTGGGACCGTCGTTGGCGAATTCTGGGAAGTGATTGCGCTGCAACCGAAGCCGGACGGCACGTGGTCGGGCGACGCCACGACGACAGGTGACAACCTGTGCGACGTCAAGCGATCAGTGACTCTGACCCGCATTGGCGACGTCGCTTCGTCTAGCGTGGCGGACCCGGGTTCGATTCCGCCACGAGTCAGCTCGCCTGCCGAGGCATTGCGCGGCCAATATCACTACTCGGGGCACGAGACGAGTGGTCGATACGACGACGCGGCGTACGACCAAATCGTTCAGACGTATTGCCTCCGTTCGGGTCAACGGTGCTGGAGCTATTTTCATACCGCTGCAGACACGGTCGGACTGGCGTTGTCGTTCGCCGACGGCCAGTGGACGTCAAGCCAAATCGATCCACCATGCGCCGGTGTTCCGGCGGAAGGCAAGAACATTGCCGTCTTTCCTCTTCCACGGCCGGTGGAAGATCCAATTCCGGTGTTGACCGGAGTTGTTCACTTGGAGTGGGCGCCTGGAAGCCGGTGTAGTGGGACCCAAAATTACGACGCCAAATATCAACGCACGGGTGACTGACGGGCAGCGCGATCCTTCAAGTGGCGAGCGAGGTCGGCGGTTTCCATGTCTTCGCTGGCGCCACGGATTGTCCGGTGCTGATCAATTCTCGGCGCTCCACCGTAGAACTTAATGAACTAAAGAGTGACCTGAGTCACTCGTGGGCACACCATCCTTACAGACCACATTCAGGGGTCCACTCGCAGCAAACAAGGAGAACCCAGCCATGGCCGCCGAACTGGACACTTCAGCCCCGCCGGATCCGCCGACGCCACCGTCCCCGCTCAAGAAGCGGGACAAGACGCACTGGCTCTACATCGCCGTCATCGTCGCCGTCGTCGGCGGGGTGATCGTGGGGCTCGTCGCGCCAGGGGTCGGCAAGAGCGTCGGCGTTCTCGGCACGATGTTCGTGGCACTGATCAAGATGATGATCGTCCCCGTCATCTTCTGCACCATCGTGCTGGGCATCGGAAAGGTGCGCGCCGCGGCCACCGTCGGGAAGGTCGGCGGGCTTGCGTTCGTGTACTTCCTGGTGATGTCGACGGTCGCGCTGGCGATCGGTCTGGTCGTCGGCAATCTGCTGAGCCCGGGCACCGGCCTGAACCTGTCTGCGACGTCGTCGAAGGGCGGTCAGCTAGCCGAACAGGCGGAGAAGGCCGGCGGCCTCTCCGAGTTCGTCCAGCACATCATCCCGACGTCGTTCTTCTCTTCGGTGACAGAAGGCAACGTGCTTCAAGCGTTGTTCGTCGCGTTGCTCGTCGGCTTCGCGGTGCAGGGGCTTGGCAGCTCCCGCGAGCCGATCCTGCGGGGGATCGAGCATCTGCAGAAGCTGGTGTTCAAGGTTCTGGTGATGATCCTGTGGCTGGCCCCGATCGGTGCCTTCGGTGCGATCGCGAACGTCGTCGGGCAGACCGGGTGGAGTGCGGTGACGCAACTGCTGACGCTGATGCTCGGCTTCTACCTCACCTGCGTGGTCTTCGTGTTCGGCGTACTCGGCGTGCTGATGCGTTTGGTGGCAGGGGTTTCGATCTTCAAGTTGGTCCGCTACCTCGCCCGCGAGTACCTGCTCATCTTCGCAACGTCGTCGTCCGAATCCGCGCTGCCGCGGCTGATCGCGAAGATGGAGCACCTCGGCGTCGAGAAGACGACCGTCGGCGTGGTCGTGCCGACCGGTTACTCCTTCAACCTCGACGGCACGGCGATCTACCTGACGATGGCGTCGCTGTTCGTAGCCGACGCGATGGGCAAGCCGCTTGCCGTCGGTGAGCAGATCTCGCTGTTGGTGTTCATGATCGTCGCCAGCAAGGGTGCGGCAGGCGTCAGTGGCGCCGGCCTGGCCACTCTGGCAGGCGGCCTTCAGGCGCACCGCCCGGACCTGCTCGACGGCGTCGGGCTGATCGTGGGCATCGACCGCTTCATGTCCGAGGCCCGTGCAGTGACGAACTTCTCCGGCAACGCGGTCGCGACCGTGCTCGTCGGTTCGTGGACGCACACGATCGACAAGAACCGCGTCGATGCAGTCCTCAGCGGCGCCAAGCCATTCGACGAATTGACGATGCTCGACGACGATGACCGTGAAGAGGAGGGCGCGACAGTACAGGAGCGCGTGCCCGCCTAGGGCGGCTAGAGCAGAAGGGCCTGGCCGTGTTCATCCCGGCCGGGCCCTTCGTCGTCCATGTCAGTGAATCCCTTGTAGCTGAGGTCATGTGAACATCCTGTGAACCAAACCGCGTGCCGTCTCGTCTAACAGTCGTAGGCCCAAAGGGGCCGTGAACGGAGGCGCGTCATGCGTGCAGCGATATCGACCATGGTGGCCCTTGCGTTGGCTGCCATCGGCCTGCTGATCCCGGCGGGGCAGGCGTCCGCCTCGTCCGGGCCATCGGAGACGGCCGCCGTGACGATCGGCCGACTGCAAGCCGAGGGATATCAGGTGAACATCGATCGAGTTGGGAGCGCACCACTTTCGGACTGTGCGGTGACCAGCGTGCGCAATCCGCAGGTGCAGACGCGGCTACTGCGGGTGCATGGCAGCGGGGGCCACGACCACACGATCGAGGTCGTCACCAGCAGGAGCATCTCCGTCTCGCTCGACTGCTCCAGCCGCTAAGAAGTGTTGCCGCACAGCGTGATCCCGCCGCCCCTTACGTGCGCGAGCAATCCAGTGTCACCGAAATCGATTGACTGATCGTCACCGGCACCAGGTTGTTGTTGTGGCCACGCCCGCCGAGGCCGGGACCGGGCAGGAGTTGGGTGATGGTCTGCGGATTGCGGATGTTGGTGACGACGCACTTGTCCATCGGGCCTGCACCGATCCTGTCGATGTTGACCGTGTACCCCTTGGCTTGAAGCGCTTTGATCTGAGCCGCAGCGGACGGGTCGTCGGCGGCGGCGAACCCAGCAGGGGCGGCCAGCGCCCCACAGATGGCCGCGCCCGCAGCGGCCAATGCCCAATTCGTGCGCATGATCGCCTGCCTTCCAGTCGAGTTGCTCTGATCATCCCCTACGTTCGACCCCTGACGCACGCGATCCCGTCCCTAGGTGCGGCTGGTGCAGTCCAGGGACACCGAGATGCTTCTGTGCACCACGATCGTGATCAGACGGTACCTGCGCTTGCCGAACTTGTTCTTTGGGCCGTAGTAGTCCTTGATCGTTCGCGTCACCGTCTGGGGGTTGCGCACACTGGTCACGACGCACTCGTCCATGGGACCGGAGCCAATCCGGTCGATGTTCACCTGATAGCCCTGGGCCTGGAGGCCGTCGATGGTTGCCGCGGCGTTCGTGATCGCGGTTGCTGGACCGGCAGGCGCGATGAGTACCGAGCACACCGCTGCGGCGGATGTGACTAGTGTGGCTAAAGCTAAAGATGGACGCATCTTCGCGCCGCCTATCGGGTCGACTGTCTGAGGTTTGCCCTCTGTCTATCGCCGGCGAGCGCCCGTTCGTTGCAGGTCTGCACGAGATACGTTCAGCCAATTTGCAGTATCGACCGGCGGAATCGCCATATTGGTGACCACCTACGGTCTACGATCGCGCCCACCGACAGCGGCTCGAAGGATTCGACCATGCGCAGCACCATGCAGGACGTCCCGTTGACCATCACGGCGATCATGCGCCACGCATGCGACGTAAACGGCGATCGCACCGTCACGACCGCGATGGGCGACGGCCGCTACCGCACCAGCACTTACCGCGAGATCGGCGAACAGGCAGGACGGTTGGCGAATGGTTTACGCGCCATCGGCATCGACGGTGACCAAAGAGTCGGAACGTTCATGTGGAACAACGCCGAGCATCTGGTGGCCTACGTCGCGGTGCCGTCGATGGGCGCCGTCCTGCACACGCTCAACATCCGGTTGTCGCCGGAGCAGATCGCCTTCATCGCCAATGAGGCCGAGGACCAGGTGATCGTGGCGGACCTTTCCCTGACCGCGCAGCTCGCCCCGGTGCTGCCCCTGCTGAAGACCGTGCACACGGTGATCGCGGTGGGCGACGGGGAGCTCGATCAGTGGACCGCGACCGGTAAGACCGTTCTTCGCTATGCAGACGTCGTCGCAACGCAGTCGCCGACGTTCGACTGGCCGCGCCTCGACGAGTACTCAGCGTCATCGATGTGCTACACCAGCGGGACGACCGGAAACCCGAAAGGCGTTGTCTACAGCCACCGCTCGAGCTATCTGCATGCCATGCAGCAGTGCACCGCGAATTCGATGGGAGTCGGCCTCGCCGACAAGGTCTTGCCGATCGTTTCGATGTTTCACGCCAACGCATGGGGCTTGCCGTACGCAGCCCTGATGGCGGGCGCCGATCTGGTGTTACCCGACCGATTCATGGACTCGGAATCCTTGATCGACGTGATCGAGACGCAGCGGCCCACGATCGCTGGCGGCGTCCCGACCATTTGGAACGACATACTGAATTGCCTTGAGCAACAGCCTCATCGGGACATCTCATCGCTGCGCGTCGTGGCATGCGGTGGGTCCGCCGTGCCCACGTCCCTGATGAAGGCCTACCACGACGGGTACGGCGTGAGCTTCCTTCAGGCGTGGGGGATGACGGAGACCTCGCCCGTCGCCACGACCTCTTGGCCACTGCCAGGAGCTTCCGCCGAGCAGCAGTGGGCCATGTGTGCGTCACAGGGGCGGCCGGTGTGTGGTGTCGAGGTCCGCGTCGTCGATGACGCTGGCGACCCGCTGCCGCACGATGACAAGGCCGTCGGCGAGATCGAGGTGCGAGGGCCGTGGGTCACCGGCTCCTACTACCTGAACCGTGACGACGCGAAGTTCGCCGGCGGGTGGCTGCGCACCGGCGACGTCGGCCGCATCGACCCGTCCGCGTACGTCACGCTGACCGACCGCGCCAAGGACGTCATCAAGTCCGGCGGCGAGTGGATCTCCTCGGTCGAGTTGGAGAACCACCTCATCGCCCACCCCGCCGTGCTGGAGGCCGCGGTCGTAGCAGTGCCGGACGCCAAGTGGGAGGAGCGTCCGCTCGCGACCGTCGTGCTGCACGACGGCGCACAGGCGACACCAAGTGAGCTCCGAGAGTTCCTGGCGGACAAGGTGGTTCGCTGGTGGCTTCCCGAACGTTGGACGTTCGTCGACCAGGTGCCGCGCACCAGCGTCGGCAAGTACGACAAGAAGGCGATCCGGGCACGCTATGCGGACGGCGAGTACGAGGTGGTCACCATCTCCCGCGAGCAGACGTAGAGTTCCCTCGATCGCGCGGCGACTTTACGTGTGCTCGTGATGGAGGGGCTAGCGCTCGGCGCGCTGGTAGGCGGTCACCACGGCAGCGCCGCCAAGCCCGATGTTGTGCTGGAGGGCGGCGGTGACGTCGTCGACCTGACGCTTGTCGGCGGTGCCGCGCAACTGCCAGGTCAGCTCGGCGCACTGGGCCAGGCCGGTCGCCCCGAGCGGATGCCCCTTCGAGATCAGGCCACCCGACGGGTTCACCACCCAGCGGCCGCCGTAGGTAGTGTCGCCGTTGTCGACCAGCTTCGGCGCCTCACCCTCGCCGCACAGGCCAAGTGCCTCGTACAGGAGCAGCTCGTTGGCGGAGAAGCAGTCGTGCAATTCGATGACCTGGAAGTCCTCGGGGCCCAACCCTGATTGGTCGTAGACCCTTTGCGCCGCTTGGACGTTCATGTCGTAACCGATGATGTTTGCGGCGCTGCCGTCGAAGGTGCTGGCGAAGTCGGTCGTCATCGCCTGTCCGACGATCTCGACGGCCTGCCCCGCGAGGTCGTGCTTGGCGACGTAGTGCTCGCTGACGACGATCGCCGCGCCGGATCCGTCGGACGTCGGCGAGCACTGCAACTTGGTCAGCGGGTCGGAGATCATCTTGGCGGCCAGGATGTCTTCGAGGGTGTACTCCTCCTGAAACTGGGCATACGGGTTGTTGACCGAGTGCTTGTGGTTCTTGTAGCCGATCTTCGCAAAGTGTTCGGCCGTCGTGCCGTATTTCTTCATGTGTTCGCGGCCTGCGGCGCCAAACATCCACGGCGCCACGGGGAATGCGAACTCGTCGATCTCGGCGAGCGCCTTCACGTGGTTGCCGAGCGGCGACTCGCGGTCCTCGGCTCCGATCGCCAGCGCCCCCGGTTGCATCTTCTCGAAGCCGAGAGCCATCACGCAGTCGGCGAGCCCACCGCGAACCGCCTGCGCCGCAAGGTAAAGCGCCGTTGAACCCGTCGAACAGTTGTTGTTGACGTTCACGATCGGGATGCCCGTCATGCCCAGCTCGTACAGCGCCCGCTGACCTGACGTCGAATCGCCCGAGCAGTAGCCGACATAGCCCTGTTCGACCTCGGTGTACGCGATGCCTGCGTCCTCGAGCGCTTTGGTGCCCGACTCCTTGGCCATCTGGGGGTAGTCCCAGCCTTCGCGGCGGCCCGGCTTCTCGAACTTCGTCATCCCGACTCCGACGACGAAGACTCGGTTACCCCTCCGCTTCGAAGTGTTCGAAGTGTTCGGCATGTGACATCCCTTCGCTGCGTTGCGCTTTCGCCAAAGATCTCGCCAAAGATACAAGGCTCGCGCACCGCTGAGTTGTTAGCTGTCGTTGTTCCACCAGTTGTGCAGCGAGTCGAGATCGCTGCTCTGCACTTCCGCCATGATCAGCTCGTCGTTGTAGGACCAGGTGATGTCGGCGTTGCCCTTGAAGGTGCCGCACACGAGTTGCCCGGCAGTTACGTCCGGGGTCTTGTTGTAGCTCCACGTGGTCGCCCCGGGAGTGCTGCTGCCTGGGCAGGGCAATTGCTCGTCGTTGGCGTTGACCGCATTCGTGAACGCCTCGTTCAACCCGTTGATGTTGGGATACAGCGAGTAGCGGGCGCGATCGGGGCCTCCGGGCACCGTCGACTTCTCGCAGTCGACGGTGGCCAATGCGCCTCCTGCTGGCGGGGTGATCGACTGGCACACGCTCTGCGGATAGCTCTCGGGGAGGATCGCGAATATCTGGGCCTCGAACGAGTCCGGGTTGTCCGTCGGCCGTGAGGCCGTGGTACTCGGCTTCGTGCGCGTCGCAGACGCACGCGACGACGACGTCGGCGAATTGGTCGCGGTCGTCAGACCCGCAACCGGCTTGGTGTCGTCCGACTTGGTCGCGAAGTACACCCCGATGGCGGCGAGGGCGATGAGGATGACGCCGCCGATGGCGGCGATCGGAATCCACGGGGTCTTCTTTCCGCCACCGGGACTCGATCCTGGGATGCCCTGCTGGTTCCATGCAGGGGGACCGCCGGGCGGCGGTGTCGCGCCGAACTGCTGAACCCCTGGGGGTGGCGGTGGCGTGCCGTACGGGGGTGGGGTGGAGGTGCCGTAGGCCGGGGGCGGTGGCGGTGGCGGCGTGCTGCCGTAGGCGGGGGGTGTGCTGCCGTAGGGCGGTGGGGTCGTGGTGCCGTAGGGCGGCGGTGGCGTGGTGCCGTAGGGCGGTGGCGTCGTGGTGCCGTACGGCGGTGGCGTCGTCGAGGCGACCGTCGCGGGTGTGACCCCATAGGGCGGCGGGGTGGGCCCGGGCGGCGGCGTCGGTGCCAGCCCCGTCGGCGCAAACGGTTCCACCGGCATCACGGGCGTGGTGGCGCGCTCACTGCGCTGAAGGATGGTCGCCGCCTGATCCTGTTCGCGCGCGGTCAGGGCGTCGGTTGCGGCTGCCGCGAGGTCACCTGCCGTTGCGTACCGATCCTCGGGCTTCTTGGCCATGCCCTTGGCTATGACGGCGTCGAACCCCTCGGGAATTCCTGGGCGTTCGACGCTGGGCCGCGGAATCGGCTGCATCAGGTGGGCGGTGATGATGACGCTGACGCTATCGCCGGTGAATGGCTGAGCGCCGGTGAGACATTCGTGAAGCACGCATGCCAGTGCGTAGATGTCCGCACGGTAGGTGACTTCGCCGTTGGTGAACCGCTCCGGCGCCATGTAGGCGTACGTACCGACGGCGGTGCCGAGTTCGGTCAACTTCTCGTCGCTGACCGCGTTGGCGATGCCGAAGTCGACGAGATAGGCGAAGTCCTCACGATTGATGAGGATGTTCTCGGGCTTGACGTCACGGTGCATGACGCCCGCTTCGTGAGCAGCGTCGAGAGCCGAAGCGATCTGTCGCACGATCGCGACAGCGCGCGCGGGGGTCATGGGGCCGTAGCTCTTCAACACCTTGCGGAGATCGGCGCCACTGATCATCCGCATGTCGACGTAGAGGATGCCGTCGATCTCGCCGTAGTCGTGGATCGGCACGACGTGCGGTTCCTGCAACCGGCCTGCGGAATGCGCTTCGCGCTGGAGCCGCTTGCGGAACACCGGATCGTGGGAGACGCTCTCCGGCAGCACCTTCAGGGCGACGGTGCGGTCCTTGACGGTGTCCTGCGCCTCGTAGACCTCGCCCATGCCGCCCTTGCCCAGCAGCCTTAGCAGACGGTAGGGCCCGAACATCGTGCCCTCACGCGACGTCGGCTCGCTCATTTGCCGTCTCCTTGAACCACCGCGGATGTCGCACGCACATGACGTGCTTGCTTGCACCCTAGTGTGTGGCCGAGGGGGCTACAGCGAAAGACGTCCGCTCATTCTGGCCGAACTTCGAAGGTGAAGTGATGGTCGCAGATGCGTATCGCGTCGCCGGTCTGCAACGTGGCAGTGCCGCGGATCCGCTCGCCCTTGACGTCGACGCCGTTGGCCGACCGCAGATCCGTGATCACGAAGCTGGTGCCCGTGTCGACGATGACGGCGTGGTGGCGGCTGACGTTGGCGTCGTCGAGCACGATGTCGTTGTCGGGCAGTCGTCCGATCCTGGTCGCCGCGGCGAGTAGTTGGTGCACCTGACCCGATGACTCGCGCAGGATCGCGACCGAGCTGGACGTGCCTACCGCGGTGCGCAGAACGATCGAATTGCTCTCGTGTACCGCCGTGGTTTGCGCGGCCTTGCGCGTGTTCATCGGCTCTTGGCGCAGGATCCGCTGGTGCAGCGCTTGGAGAGTCGGGCCTGGGTCGATGCCGAGGTCGTCAGCCAGTGTGTTCTTGAGTCGTTGGTAGGCCTCTAGGGCGTCGGACTGCCGCTCGTCGGTGTAGTAGGCGATGATCAGCTGCGCCCACAGCGGTTCGCGATACGGGTGTTCGGCGACCAGGCTCTCGAGCTCGGCGATGACGGCGAAGCCGCGATTGCAGGCGATTTGCGCTTCTGCCCGCGCGGTGTGCACGACGACCTTGTCCTCGATCAGCGCCGTCGCAAGGGGAGCGACGAACTCGAAGCCGTTGAGGTCGTCGAGAACCGGGCCGCGCCATTGCGCAAGCGCGGTGTCGAGGAATCGGCACGCCTGCTCGAACTGTCCCGCCGCGGCGGCCTGCACCCCGGCGTTCTTCGCGGTGACGAATCGGCCGATGTCGCAATCCTCGTCCGAGATGGCCAGCCGATATCCAGGCGGCGCGCTTGCCAGTACCGTGCGCGCGTCGAGGCCGGTGCGAGCGACGAGTTTGCGAAGGTTCGAGATGTAGGAGTGCAGGCTCGCCTTGGGCTCTGGCGGGGGGTACTGCTCCCATGCCGCGTTCACGAGGGAATCGCTGCTGACCGCGCGGTTGCGGCTCATTACGAGCATGGCGAGGACCGCCCGCTGCTTGGGCGTGCCGAGCGGCATCACCTCGCCGTCGACGCTCATTTGCAGCGGCCCGAGGATGCCGATGTCCAGTCGTTTTGCCGTCATCACCGTCATTGTGCAGCCGATACGGCACGAGAATCCACCCGCCGCGCTAGTCGAGTGGTGTAGATCTAAGTAGAACGTGTTGCAGTTTTGGCCTTGAAGGGGTGTGGCGGCATGGCATTGCGAGTGGTGCAGTGGGCAACCGGAGGCGTTGGCGTCGCCGCGATCAAGGGTGTGTTGGAGCACCCCGACCTCGAGCTCGTCGGGTGCTGGGTGCACTCGGAAGCCAAGAGCGGCAAGGACGTTGGCGAGTTGGTCGGATCCGAACCGCTCGGCGTCACCGCGACGAACAGCATCGATGAAATCCTCGCGCTCGATGCCGACGCCGTCATCTACGCGCCGCTGATGGCCAATCCCGACGAGGTGACGGCGCTGCTCCGGTCGGGAAAGAACGTAATCACGCCGGTTGGCTGGTTGTATCCGAGTGAGCGCAGCGCTGCATCGGTGCGTGAGGCGGCCCTCGCGGGCAACGCGACGCTGCACGGGACGGGCCTGGCGCCGGGCGGCATCACCGACAAGTACCCGCTGCTGTTCTCGTCGTTCTCCACGGGACTGACGTTCGCTCGCGCCGAGGAATTCTCCGATCTGAGGACCTACGAGGCACCGGACGTGCTCAGGCACGTGATGGGCTTCGGTGAGGTGCCGGAGAAGGCCATGACGGGACCGATGCAGAAGATGATGGACAGCGGGTTCATCCAGGCCGTCAAGATGATCGTCGACGAGATGGGCTTCAATGCCGACTCGAAGGTCCGGGCTACCCAGGAGGTCGCGGTCGCGACGGCACCGATCGACTCTCCGTTGGGGGTCATCGAGCCCGGGCAGGTGGCGGGCCGCAAGTTTCACTGGGAGGCGCTCGTCGACGGCGAACCCGTCGTACGCGTCACGGTGAACTGGTTGATGGGTGAGGAAAACCTCGATCCCGCTTGGACGTTCGGACCAGAGGGCCAACGCTACGAGATGGAGGTACGGGGCAACCCAGACCTCACCATCGTCGTGAAGGGCTTCCAGTCGTCGGTCGGCGGGGAAGGGCCGGAGTACGGCATCGTCGGCACTGCGGCGCACTGCGTGAACTCCGTGCCTGCGGTGTGTGCTGCCGAACCGGGGATCCTGACGATGCTCGAGCTGCCGCTCATCAGCGGAAAGTCGGCGCCGCACCTGCGCTGAGGTCGCCATGACCGCAGCTCGCCGTCGAAGCACGGCCTTAGCGCGGCAGCAGCCCGCCGTCCACCGTGATCACCTTGTTGGTCAGATAACCGGTGCGCAGCATCGTGATCGCCATGTCGGCCATCTCGTCGGGCCGCCCGATGGGCCGACCGGGATGGGTATCGGAGGGGTGCCTGTCTCCAGGTCGGCGGGAAACATCTTCGTCTCGCCGACCAGCGCTGGGGCCAGGCAGTTGACCGTCACGCCATCGGCGGCGACGCGCGGCGCGAGGTGATGCATGAGTCCGTGCAGGCCCGCCTTGCTCGCCGCGTAGTGCGCACCGACGACGCCGCCGGTGAACGCGGCGACCGACGAGATGAACAGGATTCGGCCGAATCGACGTTCGACCATGCCGGGCAGCACCCGCTGGCCGAGGAGGAACGGCGCAGTCAGATTCACCGCGAGCGTGGCGTTCCACGACGCGAGATCGATGTCCTGCCAACCCTTTATGTCGGCCGCGCCTGCGTTGGCAACGAGGACGTCCACGTGACCGAGTTCGCGCTCGGCCTTCTCGACGACGGCCTCTGGCGCGCTCGGATCGGACAGGTCGGCGGCGACGGTGATCGCGCGTCTGCCTAGCGCGCGGGCATACTCGGCGACGGCTTCGGCATCGTCGCCGTGCCGCCCGTAGGACAGGCACACGTCGAGACCCTCGTCCGCGAGCCGACGCCCGATCGCCTTGCCGATGCCGCCCGATGCCCCAGTCAGTAGCGCGATGTGACCGGCCAAGGCGCTCACGGCTGCACCAGGATCCTGATCGGGTCGCCGTCGGCCTTGTCGAGTTTCTCGATGCCGAGGGCGACCTCCTCTAGCGGCACTACGTCGCTGATCGACCGCGACAAGTCCAGCCGTCCCAGCGATACCAGTGCGGCCAGCGTGCCGATGTCGGCGTTCTGATAACCCAAGTGCCCGAGCACCTGTCGCTTGAAGAGGTTGAAGATCGACGTCGGTCCGATGTTGGGCACGTCGGCGCTCATGCCGACGCCGACCAACCTGCCGCCGACGGTGAGGCTGTTCAACGCCTGCTCGAACGTCGATCCGAGTCCGACCGCGTCGAACGCGACGTCGAGATTGCGGCCGCCGGTGGCCTCCGCGATCTTGGCGGGCAGGTCGGCGTCGCGGGCGTCGAACGCGTGGTCGGCGCCAACGGCGAGTGCCCTGTCGAGAATGGTCGGCTTGATGTCGACCGCGATGATCGGTGCGGCACCGACGAGGCGGGCCAGTTGGATCATGTGGGTGCCGAGGCCGCCGACGCCCCATACGCCGACGGACTCTCCGATGCCGACCTTGCCGGTGCGCACTACCGCGCCGTAGGGCGTCGACACCGCGTCGGCGAGGATGGCGGCCTGTTCCATCGGCACGTTGTCGGGAATCTTGGTGAGGCCGAACGCCTGCGCGACGGTGTACTCGGCCCAGGCGCCGTCGTAGGCGAATGCCATCAAGCGAATGCGCAGGCAGTTCGACATGTCACCGCGAAGACAGTTCACACACGCCAGGCACGGTTTGCCCGCGGCCACCACCACCCGGTCGCCCTCTTTCCATCCGGTCACTCCCGGCCCGAGTTTCGCTATCGTCCCCGACGCCTCGTGACCTTGCGTGACCACCGGCAACTGCGAAGGGAAGGTGCCGTTGATCAGGCTGAGGTCGGAATGGCAGATGCCGCAGAACGCCACCTTCACCAGGACCTCACCCTGGCCGGGTTCCGGGATCGGAACGTCCTCAACCGCAATGGTCTTCGAGTCCGCGTAGAACCGTTGCGCCCTCATCGTGTCGGCCATGTCCGCTCCCATCCTCGCCTGCCTTGGTACTTCGGGGTACCACCGTCATCATGGCGCAGCCGCTGGTGCTAGAGCAATCACGGGTCGATCCCGATCGCTCGGGATGAGCTCTTCGGGGACATGCTCTCCGAGGTCAGGGGGCCGATGGCTCGCCGAGCTGGAGCGCGCCCTCGTTTCCATTGAGGTCTTGTCAGGACCTTCACAGTGGGTTAGGGGATGCGGTAGAAGGGGTTTGGCAACAGGAAGGTCCGCTCGGAGAAACCGCCGTCGAGGTCGGACGGCTGGTCACCGATGTTGGCGACGATCGTGTACCCCAGGCTCTCGATGTGGGCCCGCTGGGGTGCCTTGAAGTCTGCGGCCGAATCATAGTGCGAACCAACCGGTTCCATGATGAGGTTGGCGTAGCCGGTGTAGCCCGTCGACTCCAGGTTGCGCACCGTTGCGGCGCGTTGGGACTCGGGCCTGCCGGTGATGAAGAAGATCGCGGCGTCGTTGCGTCGCGCGGCGTTGAAGACGTCCATCGTCGGCGGGATGACGGTCGACTGTGAACGCAGGTCCCACGCCGCCCAACCGCACGGCCCCTCAGGCGGTTCGGCGCACGGCCCGTCGATGACCCGACCGAAGTCGTTGGCCTGGATCGCATCCCAGTTCGACAGCGCCGTCTCGTCGATGTCGAACACCACCGCAGGCCGAGCCACCCGCGGCGCCTCCTCGTCGATCCACGCGGCGGCGGGCGCGGCGGCCAGCTGCAAGTCGGTCAGGTAGGCGCCGCTCTCGTAGTAGGCGGTCGCCTCGGTCTTGAGGTCGCCGACATTCGCGGGCTGCACCGGTGGCGGCACGATCGGCGTCGGGGGAGCGGGTGGTTGGGCCACCGCGACGGGGGCGCAGCCGAGCAGCGCGACTGCAAGTGCCGATGCGAGGGTCTTCGGTCCGAGCATGGCTAGCACACTGACACAAACCGGCGCCGTGGCACACTCGATCCCCGTGGCGAAGAGGAGTGGACTCGTGCTGGCGGGTGGTGGGCTGGCGGGAATCGCGTGGGAGACCGGCATCCTGAGTGGCATCGCCGACGTAGCACCCGACGTCGCGCGGCGCGTTCTCGCCGCGGACGTCCTGCTCGGTACCTCCGCGGGATCTGCGGTGGCTGCCCAGATAGGCAGTGGTCTGCCCATCGAGCACCTGTTCGCCCGCCAGACGGCCGAGGCGTCGTACGAACTGGATCCGGGTGTCGACGTCGACGACATCGCCGAGCTCTTCATCGGCGCGATGTCGACCCCGGGTGCGACGACGCGGCAGAAGCTGCAGCGCATCGGCGCGACTGCGTTGGCCGCTGACACCGTTGACGAGTCCGTCCGGCGCGAGGTGATCGTCCACCGGCTGCCGGTGCACGACTGGCCGGAGCGCGTCCTTCGGATCACCGCGATCGACGTCGCGACGGGTCAGCTGGTGATCTTCGACAAGGACTCCGGCGTGGAGCTCGTCGATGCGGTCGCGGCGAGCTGCGCCGTCCCAGGGGCATGGCCGCCCGTCACGATCGGAGCCGACCGCTACATGGACGGCGGCGTCGGCAGCACGGTCAACATGTCCGCTGCGGCGGACTGCGATGCCGTGGTGGTGCTGGTGCCCTCAGGCGAGTTCACGCCGTCGCCGTTCGGGGATGGGACTACGGCAGAGGTGGCGGCCTTCCCAGGTGCAACGCTGGCGATCTTCGCCGACGACGCCTCGCTGTTGGCGTTCGGGCGCAACCCGCTCGACCCTGCGTGCCGGATCCCTTCGGCCAATGCCGGCCGCGTGCAGGGCAGGGCAGTGGCGGCCGCGGTAGCTGATTTTCTCGGCTAATCAGACTGCGGCTCAACCACTTCCAACGCATCGAGCGCTGCGACGGCCAACTCGCGGCCGACGTCGATGACCTCTGTGGCGCGATGGAACTCCAGGCTGCGACACGTTCTTCGCGGCACGTCGATCAAGAGATCGGGTGGGTGCGCCGCAAGGGTGTGACGCATGAGCGCCGCCTGGGCGATCTCGATGGTGCGGTTCATCACCTCGAAGCTGCCGAGCCTCGGCACGGCGCTCTCGAGGTCGTCGGAGTCGACGACGACTTCGCCCTCCTGCCGGTCGGCGTCGGTGCTGCCCGCGCTGATTCGGTTGAGCATCGAGCGCGCCGCCGGGGTGTCGAGCAGCGTGCGAGCCGCGTTCGTATCGAGCAATGCCGTTGTGCTGCGCCACATTCGGCTGAGCAACTCCGCGGTTGGACGCGGCTCGCGCTCGGCTCGCCCGAGATCTTGACCGTTGAGGCTGACGGCGATCACGACGTCCGCGTTGACGGCGGCGAGCGGTGCCATCGGCAGCGGGTCGAGGATGCCGCCGTCGGCGAGAAGCCGACCGTCGAGCACGTGCGGTGAGATGACGCCGGGGATCGCGATCGATGCCCGGATGGCGGCGTCGACCGGACCCCGTTGCAACCAAACGGATTTCCCGGCAATCAGGTCAGTCGTCACCGCCGTGTACGGGATCGGTAGATCCTCGATGGCGACTTCGCCGAGAATCTCACGCACCGCGTCGAGGATCCTGCCCGCGCGTAGCACCCCTGCGGCGCTGATGGATGGGTCGAGCAGCCGCAATACCGCGCCCTGCGTGAGCGAGCTCGCCCACCGGGTGAAGTCATCGAGCCGATTCGCGGCCGCTAGGCCGCCGACCAGGGCGCCCATCGACGATCCGCTGATGCCGACGATGTCGAACCCGCGGTCGCGCAACTCATCGATGACGCCGATGTGGGCGTAACCGCGGGCACCGCCACTACCCAGACACAAAGCCACCCGCATGGATCAATCCTCGCGCGTGACGGGATCTAGGGGACTAGCAGCCCACCCTGGAGAAGAAGGCGGCGGAGATCAGGCCGATGAGCAGGGCGACCTGCCATTGTCCGCTAGAGAATGCCATCGCGATGCCGACGACCGCGGCGACCCCGATGACGAGGAGGACGAATGCCATGAGGACCCGCATGCCGTTGATGGATCCACCGGCGGCGGGCGGTAACGAATTCCGCGAGACGTCGTGCACTCTGGCCATGGGCCATCCCTTCGGGAGGTGATAAGGAACACATAGTACCTAATTTTGTGATTGACGCCACATATTGTTTGACACGCTAAAGGCTTATCTACCAGCGCATTTGGTCGCGCGGATTGTTAGCTCTACGAGCTAATCGCGTCATCGACGGGTTCAAGATCACAGCGCCAGCGCTACAGCTCATCTAGCCCCGGCGAATGCACGCGGCCCAAACACGGCCGAGGCGAGGTCCAAGCCGCCGTCGAGTCGACGAAGGCCGTTTAGAAGCAACGCTTTTGCCGAGATCGCGGGCCTTACCCTCATGCCGATTCGGACCGACTCCACGCGCGAGAGCGAATCTCTGAGGGGGATTGCGCGAGTCCGACGCGGGTGGGTGCAGGTAGTGGCAGGGTTGTTCGAGTGATTCGAGGTCTCGGCAGGCCCAGTCTCCGCGACGTGATCGCCGGCCTCGTCACCGGACTGTTCTCGATCCCCGAGGGCATGGCCTACGCGAGCATCGGCGGGTTCAATCCCGTTGCGGGCCTCTACTCGGGCATGGTCTCGACGATCGTTGGTTCGGTCTTCGCGCGCACCGTGCTGATGGTGACGACGCTGACCAGCGCCTTGGCGCTTTCGTCGCGCAGCGTGTTGACGGCGGCGCGCCTTGATCCCGGTGACCCAGGCAACGTCGCGGCGCTCGGCTTGGTCGTCGGCGTCGTGATGCTGGTCTTCGGGCTGTGCAAGTTCGGCGCGATCATGAACTTCGTCTCCAATGCGGTGATGACCGGCTTCACGACGGGCATCGCCGTGCAGATCATCGCGGGCGCGATCGTCGACGTGACCGGCTACCGGCCCCCCACCCACAACACCATGGGCAAGTTCATCGACGCCTTCGCCAACGTCGGCTCTTGGCAGGCGGCGCCGTGTCTGGTGGCGGTCGCCACGGTCGCAGCGTGGGCGGCGTTCCACCTCATCAAGCCGCTGAAGGCGTTCGCGACGCTGATCGCGCTCGTCGTCGTCACGGTCGGAGTCGTCATCCTGCACGTCGACGTCGAGACCGTCGGTGACATTGCGTCGATCCCAAATGCATTGCCGCCCTTGGAGTTACCACACCTCGATGCGATACCGGCGCTCCTCGGCGGCGGCCTCGCCGTCGCGCTGGTGGCGTTGGCCCAGGCGGCGGGCATCGCAGCGGCGGTCCCGAATCCCGATGGGAGCCGGTCAAACACGTCTCGGGACTTCGTCGCCCAAGGAGCCGCCAACCTCGCAGGCGGATTCTTCGGCGCGCTGCCCACCGGTGGCTCGCTGTCGCGCACGGGCGTTGCGGTGTCGTCGGGGGGGAAGACGCGTTGGACGGGCATCTTCGCGGGCGTCTGGATGACACTGCTCGTGCTGCTCGTCGGATCGCTGGCCGAGGTGATCCCCATGCCGGTCATCGGCGGTCTCGTCGTCGTCATCGGGGTCGAGCTCGTCGCGGGCCGTGCCGCCGACATCATGCTGGTGCTGCGGACCGCGCCCATGTCGGCGGTGGCCATGGTGATCACCTTTCTGGCAACCACCGAGCTACCGCTGCACCAGGCGATAGTCATCGGGGCGATCACCTCGCTGCTGCTGTACTGCGTGCAAGCCTCCAAGTCGGCGACGCTGATCGCCCTGACCCCGTCAGCCGACGGTGGTTGGGATCGCGCTCCCGTGCCCGAGGCCTGCCCGAGCAAGGAGGTGACCGTGTTGCACTACGCAGGCGTCGGATTGTTTGCCGAGGTGCCGCGCATCGACGAGCTCTGGCCCAAGGTGTCCGATTCGGACAATGCCGTCGTCGTGCTCAGCATGGGCACCCTGCCAGACGTCCCGTCGTCCAAGGTCATCCGCGCCGTCAGGAAGTGGGCCACCGACCTCGCCGCCAACGGCGGCCGAATGTACATCGTCGGCCTCAGCCCCGCGGCCGCAAAGGTTCTGGAACGGGGCGGAATCGGCGACGTACTCGGCCCCGACGGCATGATTGTCGCGACCACGCGGCTGTTCGGCGGACTCGATGAAGCAGTCGAACGCGGGAGGCGATGGATCGCCTCTGGCGGGTTTTCCGATACCTCTGATTTTAAGGCGGTCGACTAACCGCACAGATCGTCAGAGGCCGCCTCTGCCGCGACGATGACTGCCGCCTGCCGGTTGGGCGGTAGCTGCGACCACGGCTTGTTGAACGTTCCCACGCCAGCCGAATCCGACTTCTGCAGCTCGGCCAGATACGGCTCGAACTGAGTCTTCAGGTCGCCACCCTTCTCCAACATCCACGTCTTCGCCGCATGGCAGGCCTGGAAGTATTCGTCCTCCGTGGAGGCGGCGTCCTCGCCGACGGCTGTCGTAACGCCGCCGGGGGAGACACCGACCTGACCGGGGGCAGCGGTGTGCGTCTGTAGGGAAGTCGTCGTCGTCGGGGACGAGGTCGCCGACGACTGTGACGTCGGCGCCTGATTCGATCCCGACGAGCAGCCGACGAGGACTGCCGCCGCGGCCGTGATCGTCGCCGTCGCGGCGAGGAGGAGGTGGCTGCGCATGAGCCCAATCTATGCAAGACTCGCGGCCGTGCTGAAGCGGACCGGACTGCAGGAGTGTTGTCGGGCTTGACGCCCGCCCCCCGTCTGTCCACCGTCCCTGGAGTTGGCACCCCATGTCCCTGTCCATTTCACCCACCCGTCTGCGTCTACCCGACCTCATGCACGCCACCGACAGTGCTGCCGACGACGTGTTGTCCGGCGCTTACGACCACGTGTTTCCCGTCGGCGGCACACCTCTGGAGGATCGGTGGTTCTGCCGGTTGCACGGCGACGACGAGCTCGACGTCTGGCTGATCAGCTGGGTGCCTGAACGGTCGACGCAACTCCACGACCACGGCGGCTCGCTCGGCGCACTGACCGTGGTTTCGGGCTCGCTGGCCGAAACCCGATGGGACGGTGAGCGACTGCGCAAGCGTCGCCTGCGGGCGGGCGACCAGGCTGCGTTCCCGCTCGGTTGGGTGCACGACGTCGTGTGGGCGCCGGAGCCCACCCATCTGAGTGGGCCTACCCTGAGCGTGCACGCCTATTCGCCGCCGCTGACCGCCATGTCGTATTACGACGTCACCGCCAACAACACCCTGCGGCGCGACCGGACGGAGTTGACGGACAAGCCCGAGGGGGAGTGATGGCAACTGCGCACGCGAGAAGCAATCCAACGAGCCGCATCGACGGCGTTCTCGCGTCCGCCCGAGCCAGGCTCGCGCGCCTGGCTGCCGAAGACGTTCCCGAGGCACTCGAGCGTGGCGCGATCCTGGTCGACATCCGGCCTGCCGCCCAGCGGGCGCGCGAGGGCGAGGTGGCCGCAGCACTGGTCATCGAGCGCAACGTGTTGGAGTGGCGCTGTGACCCGACCAGTGACGCGAGGTTGCCACAGGCCGTCGACGACGACGTCGAATGGGTCGTGCTGTGCTCGGAGGGCTACACCTCTAGCCTGGCCGCAGCAGCGCTTTTAGACCTTGGCCTGCATCGCGCGACCGATGTCATCGGCGGCTACCACGCCCTCGAATCCGCAGGGGTGCTAAGCGTTCTCGTCGGATCGAAGCAATAGCCGGAGCTTGTCCGTCTTTGCCTGTGTCCAGCCCGGTGGCTCCAGGATCGCAGCCCATGCGTCGGCCACGTCGCGAACGTAGACGTGGCCGTGTCCGTCGGGCACGTCCACCGCGACGGCCATGTCGGCCGACACCTGAAGAAACGTCACGATCGGAATCCACTCCATCCGAGGCGACACGTCGTAGCCGCGCGGTTCACGCAACCAATCCGGCTTGCTGAACAAGAGGTCGGGGGTCCACCACGCGATGGGATCCGACGCGTGCTGCAGGTACACCGTCTTCGGCATGCGCCAGGGATCCGCTGGTCTGCCAAGGTTTTCCGCCTTTGCGGCGAATCGGGCGTACTCGCCCTCGTGGTAGATGGGCAGCCACTCGGGAGACCCGGGATCACGGTTGCGAGTGAGGTCGGTCCAGATCGTGTTGTTGAACGTCGGGCCGGAGAACAGCGCACCGTCGGTGCGGGCGATGAGGTTGTTCAGCGACAGGAACGGTGCCTCACCACCGAACGAGCCGAGGCTCTCCCCGAACACGACCAACTTCGGGCGCTTGCCCTCTGGCATCTGTTTCACCAACTCGTCGACGGCTTCGAACAGTGCCTGCCCGGCCTGGCGGGCGTTCTCCTTGTCGACGAGGAACGACAGCCAGCTCGGCAGGAACGAGTACTGCATCGACACGACGGCGGTGTTGCCGTTGTACATGTACTCGAGCGCCGAGGACTCCGCCTCGTTGAGCCATCCGGTGCCCGTCGTGGTTGCGACCGCGACGACGGCGCGGTTCAGTCCGCCGGTGCGCACGAGTTCGGCGGCGGCGAGCTTCGCTATCGCCTCGATGTTGGGAGCCGAACCCAGACCGGCGTACGCGCGTATGGGTGGAATTGCTGGCGCACCATTGAACTTCGTCAGTTCCTCGACGGTCGGCCCGCCCGATACGAAGACCCGGCCCTGGTGGCCAAGGTCCTCCCACTTGACCAAGGAGTCCGGGCCGCCCGAACGCAGCGGCGTCGTCGGCGCAGGATTGTCGGGATCGTCTTCGTCGTTCACCGCGGCGAAGGTGCTGTTGAGCTTCTCCATTGCGACTCGCACCACGACGCCGTTGAGCAGCGCGATGCTCAGGGCGAGCAGGAGGACGACCACGACGACGGCCGAAACCCGTGGCGGCGCAACGCGTTCCAACTGTCGGACCAGAAACCGAACCAATCTGCCGACCAGCTGGCCGAACTCCACCAAGACGAACAGAAAGACAACAGACAGCACGGCGGTCAGCGGATGGTCCCAGAAGGCTAGCCGCGGCACTCCCATGAAGTCGCGGACGTCGTCCTGCCAGACGTGGAACGAGATGGTGGAGAGCACCTGCCCGACGACGCCGACCACCAGCAGACCCAGCCAGGCCCACTTCGGCGCGGGCGGCGAGGTGTCCTTCGACCGCATGAAGCGGACCAGCCACACCGCGAAGACGCCTAGGCAGTAGCCGATCGAGCCCGCGACCCCGCTCAGGATGCCCTGGAAGAGCGGGCCGCGTGGGAGCAGAGACGGCGTCATCGCCAGCCAGATGAACGCCAGGCCGGTAGCCGTGCCAAAGAACGTGTAATGGCGGACCCACCAGGCACTCCGAGCGGGAGCTTCTACGGTGCCCTCGGTTTCGGCCGCTGCGGGCGGATCGTCGTCGGCGTCGGTCTTGACGTCCGTTTCTGTCACTACCGCAGATTATCGGTGGGTGAAGTTCGGCGGGCGTTTCTCGGTGAACGCCGCCATGCCCTCGGTCTGGTCGTCGGTGGCGAACGCGGAGTGGAACAGCCTGCGCTCGTAGAGCAGGCCCTCGGCGAGGGTCGACTCGAACGCGCGATTGACTGCCTCCTTGGCCATCCGGGCAGCGGACAGCGACATGCCCGCGATGGTGGCGGCGACGGCCTTCGCCTCGTCGAGCAGCGTGTCGGCGGGGACGACGCGCGAAACCAGCCCGCTGCGTTCGGCTTCGGACGCGTCGATGGTCCGGCCGGTGAGGATGAGGTCCATCGCCTTGGCCTTGCCGATCGCACGGGTGAGCCTCTGTGAGCCGCCCATGCCAGGCAGCACGCCAAGCTTGATCTCCGGCTGGCCAAACTTGGCGGTGTCGGCAGCGATCAGCACGTCGCACATCATCGCTAGTTCGCAGCCCCCGCCGAGGGCATAGCCCGCTACGGCGGCGATGGTGGGGGTGCGCGTCGCGGCGAACTTCGCCCAGTGTGCGAAGAAGTCGGCGGCGAACACGTCGGCAAATGACAGGTCGGCCATCTCCTTGATGTCGGCACCCGCCGCGAAGGCCTTCTCGTTTCCGGTCAAGACGATGGCGCCGATGTCGGGATTGGCATCGAATTCCGCTGCGGCCGTGGTGACTTCGAGCATCACCTGACTGTTGAGCGCGTTGAGCGCCTTTGGCCGGTTCAACGTGATCGTGCCGACTCGGCCGTCAGTCGTCACCAGGATGGTCTCGTACGTCATTTCATGGCTCCTATTCGAATGTCAGGTCGGGCTCGGCCGGTGCGAAGTAGGCGTCGACATCGGCGGGGTCGCATTGCGCCAACGTCGCGGGCGACCACTGAGGGTTGCGATCCTTGTCGACGAGTTGTGCCCGGATGCCCTCGACGAAGTCGTGTGACTTCAGCGCCGCACACGACGTCCGAAACTCCTCGACGAGAACGGCTTCCAGTGTGTCGAGCTCTGCTGCCCGCCGAATCGCCGCCAGGGTGACCGAGAGCGCGATTGGGGAGCGCGTCGCCACGAGGTTCGCGGCGTCGTTGGCGAGCCCAGAATCATGCGCCCGCAGCGCGGCGAGGATGTCGGCAACGGTCTCGCCAGCGAAGCACTCGTCGATCCAATGTTGCTGCGCCAGAAGTGGACTGGCAGGTGGTTCGACGGCATGGCTGGCTAGCGCGGCGTCCGGCCCTTCGGCGATCGCCGCGGCCTTGAACGCTTCGAGGTCGTCGTGTGGCACGAAGTGGTCGGCGAAACCCATCGCGATGGCGTCGGCTCCGGAGAACGGCGCGCCCGTCAATGCCGCATGCAGGCCGAGATGCCCCGGCGTACGTGGCAGAAGGTAGGTGCCGCCCACATCGGGTATGTAACCGATTCCGACTTCGGGCATGCCCATCTTGGTGGTGTCGGTGACGACGCGGACGCTGGCATGCGCGCCGACTCCGACACCGCCGCCCATCACGATCCCATCCATAAGCGACACATAGGGTTTGGGGTAGCGGGCGATGTGTGCGTTGAGCAGGTACTCGTCGTGCCAGAAGCGGCGCGCGTACGTCCCGTCGCCCTTGGCGCTGTGGTAGAGCGCTACGACGTCACCGCCCGCGCACAGTCCGCGCTCGCCGGCTCCAGTGAGGAGCACGGTGTGGACTGCGTCGTCGTGCTCCCATTCGTCGAGGGCGCTGGCGAGGCCCGTCACCATGTCGTAGTTGAGCGAGTTGATCGCCTTGGGGCGGTTCAGCGTCACGAGCCCGACGCCGTTCTCGACACTTACTAGGATGTCCTCGTTTTCGGCGGCCACGGGTTGCAATCTAATCGTCGCCAAATGGCGTCGCGCGACGGGTAACGTTTCGGTGAGAACTGATTCTCAACAAGTTCACAGGAAAGGCGACCGCGGCGGGAACCATGCCACGGCGCCGCACGTTCAAAGTCTGTTCGCATGGGGCGAACGACAGCTTTAGGAGAGGAACCGACGGTGCGGGAGTCCAGAAACCCGGTATTTCGATCCCTGCCAAAGGGTCAGGGTGGATATGCGCAGTTCGGTACCGGAGCCGCCGGCTACGGTGCGCAGGCAGTACAGGCTGAGCCATATGTCACGCAGTACCCCGACCAGCAGCAGAAGGGCGTATCCCGCCCGCTGACCATCGATGACGTCGTCACCAAGACCGGCATCACGCTTGCCGTTCTGACGGCCGTCGCCACGGTGACGTACTTCGTGATCGGCCAGAACCTTGCCCTTGCTCAGCCCCTGTGGCTGGTTGGCATGCTCGGCGGGCTCGGCATGGTGCTATTCGCCACGTTCGGCCGCAAGCAGGACAACCCGGCGATCGTCTTGACCTACGCGGCGTTCGAGGGCTTGTTCCTCGGAGCGTTCTCGTTCGTGGTCGCGAACTTCCTCGTGTCCGGCATCAATGCTGGCGCGCTGATCTTCCAGGCCATCATCGGCACGCTCGGCGTGTTCGCAGGCATGCTCGTGGTCTACAAGACCGGCGCGATCCGCGTCACCCCGAAGTTCACCCGCTTCCTGGTGGGCGCAATGTTCGGCGTGCTCGCGCTCGGGCTGGTGAACCTTCTGCTGGCGGTCTTCAACGTGGGTGGTGACTTCGGCCCGCTGCGCAGCGGTGGCCCGATGGCCTACCTGTTCTCGATCGTCTGCATCGGCATCGCGGCGTTCAGCTTCCTGCTGGACTTCGACCAAGCCGACCAAGCGATCCGCGCTGGCGCTCCGGAGAAGGCCGCATGGGGCATCGCCCTCGGCCTGACCGTCACGCTGGTGTGGCTGTACACCGAAATCCTGTGGCTGCTCAGCATGTTCAACAGCGACTAGCAGCCCTACCCGAGGGCCCGGCACATCATCACGTGCCGGGCCTTCGTCTTGTCCGGGGGACCGGGCGGTTTGTGCACACCGGCCCGCGGTGAGCGCGGGCTGGAGTGCACAAGTCCCGTCTAGGAGAGCCGCTCCACGACCATCGCCATGCCCTGGCCGCCGCCAACGCACATCGACTCGATGCCGAACGTCTTGTCGTGCGTGGCAAGGTTGTTCAGCAGCGTCGCGGTGATGCGGGCACCCGTCATGCCGAACGGGTGTCCGAGTGCGATGGCGCCGCCAGAGACGTTCAGCTTGTCCTCGTCGATCCCGAGTTCCCGCGCGGAGCCCAGCACCTGCACCGCGAACGCCTCGTTGATCTCGACAAGGTCGATGTCGGAGATCTTCTTGCCCGCCTTGCCAAGCGCCTTCTTGATCGCCTCGATCGGCCCAAGGCCCATGATCTCCGGCGAGAGTCCGCTCACCCCGGTCGACACGATGCGCGCCAACGGCGTCAAGCCCAGTTCCTTTGCCTTCGTGTCGCTCATGATGACCACGGCGGCAGCACCGTCGTTGAGCGGACACGCGTTGCCAGCGGTAATCGTGCCGTTCGGGCGGAATACCGGCTTGAGCGTGCTGATCTTCTCGTAGGTGGTGCCTGCGCGGGGGCCGTCGTCGGTCGTGACCGTGGTTCCGTCGGGCAGCTTCACCGGCACGATCTCGCGCTCGAAGAAACCGCTCTTGATGGCGTCCTCGGCGCGGTTCTGGCTGCGCACGCCCCAGTGGTCCTGGTCCTCGCGGCTGATACCGGTGAACAACGCGACGTTCTCGGCGGTCTGGCCCATCGCGATGTAGACGTCGGGAATCTTGCCGTCCTCGCGCGGGTCGTGCCACTCGTCAGCGCCCGCCGACTGCGCCAGCGTGCGTTCCTGGGCCTCGTCGAACAGCGCGTTCTTGCTGTTCTCGGCGCCGTCGGCGGCCCCGACGCCGAACCGCGACACCGTCTCGACGCCGGCGGAGATGAACACGTCGCCCTCGCCCGCCTTGATCGCGTGGAAGGCCATCCGGGTGGTCTGCAGCGATGACGAGCAGTAGCGATTGACCGTGGTCCCTGGCAGGAAGTCGTAGCCCAGTTCGACGGCCACCGCGCGGGCGATGTTGTAGCCGGCCTCCCCAGCGGGCTGGGCGCAGCCCATCATCAGGTCGTCGATGTCCTTGGGATCCAGCGACGGGACCTTGTCGAGTACGGCGCGCACCATCTGGGCGGCGAGGTCGTCCGGACGCATGGTGGCAAGCGATCCCTTGACCGCGCGTCCGATGGGCGAACGGGCGGTGGCGACGATGACGGCTTCGGGCATGGCTGCCTCCTAGTTACGAGTTTGAGTACTCAGAAACCTAGACGGTCGCAGGTACGACGATCGGCGCGGGTACGCCCGTCGTCCTGCGCCACAACCTGGTCAGCTCGCGCACGCGGGCCAATGGGTTGGCGGGGTCCGCCGATCGCGTCTGTAGCGTCGGTTCCGCCGTCGAGGTATTCGTCCACTCTCCCAACGCCTTACACAGTGCGGGGAGCAGTTGCGAGGCGGCTAGCGCGTAGCCCGCCGCCGAAGGATGGAACATGTCGGGGGAGAACAGCCTGTCCGGTGCCTTGCGGAACTCGGGCGCCAGCAGGTCGGAGAACGGAACGGGAACGCCGCCCGCCGCGCGCACGACGGCGGCCTGCGACCGGGCCAAACGTAGTCCGAGAGTGCGGGCGACGGTGCGAAGTGGTTGGGGTATCGCCGTGATGACGCCGAAGTCAGGACAGGTGCCGACGACGACGACCGCGCCGCTGGCCCGCAGACGCCGAACCGCGACACCGAGCCTTCGTGCCGAGGGACCGATGCCGTTGGTCGCCGTGATGTCGTTTGCCCCGATCATGACCACCGCGGCATCTGGCGGCGGGCCTGCCACGAACATGGCGTCGATCTGACCCGAGAGCCCCTTCGACGTCGCGCCGACGATCGCCTTGGTGCTCAACCGAATCCGCTTGCCGGTCTGTTCGGCGAGCCCTCGCGCGATCAAGACACCCGGCACCTCGTCGGCGACGACACAGCCGTAGCCGGTCGCCGTCGAGTCGCCGAACACCATCAGGTGCAAGTCGAATGGCATTCCGCGGCGCCACTTATCGACGGGGCCGCCGCCCGGTGCGTATACGCCGTCGGCCCGTGGCGGAATGTCCCACGACTTGGGGATTACCTGCCGAGTCTTGGCAGCCTGCTCGTTGAGCAGATTGCGGGCGCCGACGTAGGCCGAGCCCGTCGATGCCACTGCCGCTGCTGCGGCAATGGCAATCGCGGATCGACTCGGCGCGCTGATGTGCACTCGAGGAGCACGACCGATGGCAACCACTCGCACAGTTTAGGTCGAAATTCACGGACACCAGCGTGGCGAGGGCGATCCGCCGGTCACGTTGCGGTATCAAGTCTGGTACGAAATATCTTCCCTGAACGTTGAACAATTCAGGAGATGTAAAGCTAGTTTACCTGGGGTTGCCCAATGGGTAACCATACCGGGCACTACAACGGCGTAGGAAGTGGTGGCGATGACCGCACCGAGTAAGGTTCAACCGTCGATTCGTGCTGGTGTTCGGCCAGCTAGAGCCCATAAACCGCGCAGATTCCCCGTCAGTGACGGAGCACCCGTCGAGGTGGTGGAGGACGGCGCGAGCCTCGCGGGCCGATTGTTTGCTCTCGCAGCAACGCTCACGGTCAAGCCCACCCTCGCGGTGGGCAGCCTCGCTCCGAAGATGCCCTGGCCGTGGGGCCTCGTTGACTTCGCCGCGCGGGTCCTGCGTCCGGCGCCAGGCACCATCCGTGCCACGATTTCGCTTCCCAATTGCACCGCACAGCTCGTTCGGGCGGACGGCGTGCTGCCTGCCGACGGCAAGCGCAGCGTCGTCCTCTACATGCACGGCGGGGCGTTCCTGACTTGCGGCACGAATACCCACGGTCGGCTGGTGACGGCGCTGTCGCGGTTCGCCGACAGCCCCGTCCTCGTCGTGAACTACCGGATGATCCCAAAGCACTCGATAGGCCAGGCCATCGAGGACTGTTACGACGCCTACAAGTGGTTGCGGCTCAAGGGATATGAGCCCGACCAGATTGTGCTCGCGGGAGATTCGGCAGGCGGCTACCTTTCACTTGCACTCGCCGAGAACCTGCAGCTCGAGGGTGAACTGCCCGCTGCGGTGGTGACGATGTCACCGCTGTTCGAGATCGACAACGACGGCCGTGCGCAGCATCCCAACATGGATTCCGACGCGATGTTCCCGCCGCGCGCCTTCGACGCCCTGGTGTCGTTGATCGAGGGTGCGGCCAAGCGCCACGTCGTCGACGGCCAGCCCGAAGAGGTGTACGAGCCGCTCGACCACATCGAGCCGGGGCTGCCGCGCACCCTCATCCACGTATCTGGCTCGGAGGTTCTGCTCAACGACGCGCGAAAGGCCGCGCACATGCTCGCCGCAGCGGGAGTGCCCGTCGAGATCCGGATCTGGCCAGGTCAGATGCACGTATTCCAGCTCGGAGCGCCCGCGGTCAAGGAAGCGACGCGTTCCTTGCGGCAGATCGGCGAGTACATCCGAGAGGCCACTTGGTAAGCAGGTTGCAAGCCTGACACGATGGACCCATGCGGATCGCCGGTCATATCAGTGAGCTCATCGGCAACACACCTCTAGTACGGCTGAACTCCGTTGTGCCCGAAGGGGCGGGCGTCGTCGCGGCCAAGGTCGAATACCTCAACCCCGGTGCTAGTGCCAAGGACCGCATCGCGATCAAGATGATCGACGCGGCAGAGGCCAGCGGGGAGTTGCGGCCGGGCGGCACGATCGTCGAACCCACCTCCGGCAACACCGGCGTCGGCCTGGCGCTCGTCGCTCAACAGCGTGGCTACAAGTGCGTCTTCGTCTGCCCCGACAAGGTCAGCGAGGACAAGCGAAACGTGTTGCGGGCGTACGGAGCTGACGTCGTCGTGTGCCCGACTGCAGTAGCCCCCGACGATCCGGACAGCTACTACAGCGTGTCCAACCGCCTCGTCACGGAGATCGACGGGGCGTGGAAGCCCGACCAGTACTCCAACCCGAACGGACCCGCCAGCCACTACGAGACGACGGGTCCCGAGATCTGGGCCGATACCGACGGCAAGGTGACGCACTTCGTCGCAGGCGTCGGCACCGGCGGCACGATCACGGGCACGGGCCGGTACCTGAAGGAGGTCTCCGGCGGGACCGTTCAGATCATCGGCGTCGACCCCGAGGGCTCGGTGTACTCCGGGGGTACGGGTCGGCCGTATCTCGTCGAGGGCGTCGGTGAGGACTTCTGGCCGTCGGCCTACGACCCGAGCGTGCCCGACGAGATCATCGCCGTGTCGGACGCCGATTCGTTCGACATGACACGGCGGCTGGCGCGCGAGGAGGCGCTTCTCGTGGGTGGCTCGTGCGGGATGGCCGCGGTCGCCGCGATCAAGGTCGCCGAGCGGGCAGGACCCGATGCGCTGGTGGTCGTCCTGCTCCCGGACGGTGGACGCGGGTATCTGTCGAAGGTCTTCAACGATGCGTGGATGTCGTCATACGGCTTCCTTCGCAGCAGGCTCGACGGCTCGATCGAACAGCCCAATGTTGGTGACGTGCTGCGACGTAAGTCCGGCGCGCTGCCTGCTCTGGTCCACACGCATCCGCAGGAAACCGTGCGCGACGCGATCGGCATCCTGCGAGAGTACGGGGTGTCCCAGATGCCGGTCGTCGGTGCCGAGCCGCCGGTGATGGCGGGCGAGGTGGCTGGTTCGGTTTCGGAGCGCGAACTGCTGTCGGCCGTCTTCGAAGGTCGCGCGAAGCTCGCCGACGCCGTCTCACAACACATGAGTCCACCGCTGCCGCTCATCGGTGCCGGCGAACTGGTCGGCACTGCCGCCAAGACACTGCGCGAGTGCGACGCCGTGATGGTCGTCGAGGAGGGCAAGCCTGTCGGGGTGCTGACTCGCCACGATCTGCTGGGCTTCCTGTCCGACGGCACCGCGTACCGGTAGGGTCGCTAGACCTTGGTCCGATACAGCGTCACCGAGTAGGGGAGTCCGTGACTTATCCGCCGCCAGCCGGTTGGGAGGAGTATCCACCCACCGGCGATTACCCGCCGCCAGGTGGATACCCGCAGGCCGGGGGATACCCGCCGCCCGGGGGTTACCCGGCGCCTGGCGGTTACCCGGCGCCCGGCGACTACTCGCAGCCTGGCGGCTACCCGCCTCCGCCGGCTGGTTTCCCGCCGCCCGTCGGGGCTTATCCGCCCCCGGGTGGGTTTGGCTACCCGCCGCCGGTCGGCTATCCCCTCGGGGGTGGTTATCCGACTCAGGTCGGCACCAACGGGATGGCCATCGCAGCCTTGGTGTGTGCGTGCGTTGGTCTGGCCTGCTATGGGGTGCCGTCCTTGGTCGGCGTAGTGCTCGGCATCGTCTCGCTCAACCAGATCAAGCAAACGGGTCAGCAAGGCAGGGGCATGGCACTGGCCGGAATCATCGTCGGCGGCGTCGTCATCGCGATCTGGATTCTCTTCTTGATCATCGTCATCGTCGCTGCTGGAAACGACGCGCGGTACTCGTAGCGAGCAATCAGCAACCTTCGGTGCGGCCAGCAACCAGGGCGTATAGGCTGCCCATCCGACATCCGTTAGCCAAGGCAAGGATTCGCGAGATTGACGCGTTCGCATGTCGCGATGAAGTTCTCGTTATGGGGGTCTTTGTGAGCGACTTCTCAGGTAGGGTTTAGACCGCTCGTTCCCAGCTAACTTCACCTTTGGAAGGCGTCCATGACTACACCACCGCCACCTCCCCCAGGGAACTACCCGCCTCCTCCGCCGCCAGGTGGCGGATTTCCGCCTCCGCCGGGCGGTGGATATCCGCCCCCGCAGGGTGGTTTTGGGGCGCCGCCACCAGGGGGAGCGTTGCCGACCGACGCGTACACGCCGTGGCTGACGCGCGTGCTGGCGTGGCTCATCGACTATGTCCCGTACCTCATCATCGTCGGCATCGGTTACGGCATCGAGGCCGCGACTCAGGAGACGGTGTGCGTCAGCGACACGTCGGGCTACGACCTCGGTGACTTCTGTGCCACGGGTAACTCGACGTTGGGCGTCGCGGCATTCTTGATCTCGGTCCTGGTCGGGTTGGCATACCTCGTCTGGAACTACGGCTACCGCCAGGGCACGACTGGTTCCAGCATCGGCAAGTCGATCATGAAGTTCAAGGTCGTCAGCGAGAAGACGGGACAACCGATCGGCTTCGGCATGTCGATCGTCCGGCAGTTGGCGCACTTCGTCGACGGCGTGATCTGCTACATCGGGTACCTCTTCCCGCTGTGGGACGCGAAGCGGCAGACCATTGCCGACAAGATAATGACCACAATCTGTCTGCCTCTGTAACCATTGCCGTAACGAACGCCGGCCCGCGACGTCTCGCCGCGGGCCGGTCTCGTTGGCTGGACTTGACGACACGACCTCAACAGGAGCAGGAGCCATGACAAACCCACCGCCGCCTCCGGGTAGCTACCCCCCACCGCCGCCAGGAAACTACCCGCCGCCTCCGCCAGGGGGATACCAGCCGCCGCAACAGGGTGGTTACGGACCGCCGCCGCAGCAGGGTGGTTACGGACCGCCGCCGCAGCAGGGTGGTTACGGACCGCCGCCGCAGCAGGGTGGCTACCCGCCGCCGCAGCAGGGCGGATATCCGCAACCGGGTGGCCCGGGCGGGGTACTCCCGCCGGACGCTTACACCCCGTGGTTCACGCGCGTGCTGGCGTGGCTGATCGACTCCATCCCGATCTTCATCGTCATGGGCATCGGGCAGGGCATCGCCATTGCGACGGGTGAAAACGTTTGCACCAGTGCCGGTTACGATTACGGCGGGGCGTGCGTGTCGACCTACTCGACCATCGGTGTCCTGTTCTTGGGCGTGGCATGGTTGCTGTCCATCGCGTACGCCGTCTGGAACTACGGCTACAAGCAGGGCACGACGGGGTCGAGCATCGGCAAGGGCGTGATGAAGTTCAAGGTGGTCAGTGAGAAGACTTGGCAGCCAATCGGCTTCGGCATGTCGATCGTGCGCCAGCTGGCGCACTTCGTCGACGGCATCATCTGCTACATCGGCTATCTGTTCCCGCTGTGGGATGCCAAGCGGCAGACGCTCGCCGACAAGATCATGACGACCGTCTGCGTGCCCATCTAACGCCGACGTCGACGACGCCCAACCGGCGGACCGACGGTTCGCCGGTTGAGCGTCGGGTGCCTTCGCGATGCCAAGTGGCGGCACCGTTACCCTGATCGACGATGAGTGAGCAGCGTTCCAAGGCAGACGCCTACCGCGCCTATGGCCCAGCGACACGGGCAATCCACGCCGGCTTCCGGCCAGATCCCGCGACCGGTGCCGTCAACGCGCCGATCTACGCCAGTTCCACGTTCGCCCAAGACGGTGTCGGCGGGTTGCGCGGCGGCTTCGAGTACGCACGCACCGGCAATCCCACCAGGGCCGCGCTGGAGGCGTCGATCGCCGCCGTCGAGGGAGGTGCCTACGGTCGCGCCTTCGCCTCGGGGATGGCCGCCACCGACTGCACGCTGCGGGCGATTCTGCGGCCGGGCGACCACGTCGTCATCCCCGACGACGCATACGGCGGCACGTTCCGACTCGTCGACAAGGTCTTCACGAAGTGGGGTATCGACTACACCCCGGCAGCACTCTCCGATCTGGACGCCGTCCGCGCGGCGGTGACGGCGACGACCAAGCTGATCTGGGTGGAAACGCCCACCAATCCGCTGCTGTCGATCGCCGACATCGCCGCGATCGCGCAGATCGCATCCGCTTCGAACGCAAAGCTATTGGTGGACAATACGTTTGCCTCACCAGCGCTTCAGCAGCCCTTGGCGCTCGGCGCCGACATCGTGCTGCACTCGACGACCAAGTACATCGGCGGGCACTCCGACGTCGTCGGCGGAGCCTTGATCACCGACGACGAGGAACTCGACGACGCCTTCGCATTTCTGCAGAACGGTGCGGGCGCCGTGCCAGGGCCGTTCGATGCGTACCTCACGATGCGAGGTCTCAAGACGCTCGCACTGAGGATGCAACGGCACAGCGAAAACGCCAGTGCCATAGCCGAATTCCTCGTCGGCCATCCCGACGTCTCGACCGTGCTGTACCCCGGCTTGCCGAGCCACCCCAACCACGAGGTTGCCGCGCGGCAGATGAGTGGGTTCGGCGGGATGGTGTCGTTGCGAATGAAGGGTGGCCCCGATGCGGCCCGTCGACTCTGCGCGCGCACGGAGATCTTCATTCTCGCCGAGTCCCTCGGGGGGGTCGAGTCGCTCATCGAGCACCCCGCCGCGATGACCCACGCGTCCACTGCCGGTTCGCAATTGGAGGTCCCTGACGACCTGGTTCGGCTGTCGGTCGGAATCGAGGACGTCGCGGACCTGCTTGGCGACCTCGAGCAGGCGTTACGCCAAGGCTGACCGCAAGGCCGACGCGGTGACGGCCAAGTTCATCTCCGGCATCGCCGTCGCGTATTCGTGAACCCAACTGCCGCTCGCGATTTCGCTCGCACGGGCATGCACCCAACGCCAGCCGCGATCGTTGAGGCTCAGTAGTGCGCCGAGCCCGTCTGCCGCGTGCAGTATGGTGACGATGCCCGCCGTCGTCGGCGTCGGCGGATCGCGGTCGAAAAGGGCCGACAGCAGGGCGGACCTGGCAAGGCCCACCCGCTCGCGGCGGATCAATTGCCAGCTGCGCGATCTTCCTAACCGTTTCGCAGGCCCGTCGACCAGACCTATCTCGCCGAGTCGCTCGAGGTGGGTCGGCAATCCGTTCTGCACGCCCTTGCGCAGTTTGGCGATCGCGGCGTCGGGCCACAGCGGCTTCTGTTGCAGCAGTTGATAGGCCGGTTCGACGACGGGGTCGGTCGCCGCGCCTCCTGCAAGCGCGATGAGTCGTCCCGGCTGGACGGACTCTCCTGGCACTGCGGGCCGGACCCGACACGCGAACGCGAGGTCGAGTAGCACCGCTGCTGCAAGCACCTTCTCGTGGCGGGCACGCTCGAGGGCAGGCTCCAGCGAGGAGTTGTCGAGCAGCAGCAGAAGAAGGTCTTCGGCGATCTGCGCCATGAACGGACCGTAGATCAGACCGCTCGCGACGGTTGACTCAGGAGTGGTACGGCTCCGCCTTGACTAGCGTGACCTCAACCGTGTTGCCGCTGGGAACCTGGTAGCTCCGGGTATCGCCGACCTTGGCGTCGATCAGCGCCTTGCCGAGCGGTGAGCTCGGGGAGTACACCTCGAGCTTGCCGTCGTCGCTGACGCCCTGCTGGCGGGTGGCGATGAGGAAGGTTTCCTTGTCGTTCTTGTCGCCGTCGTAGTAGACGGTGACGACGGAACCCGGAAGCGCGACGCCGGACTGCTTGGGCGCTTCGCCGACCTTGGCGTTGTTCAGCAGTTCCTGCAGTTGGCGGATCTTGGCTTCCTGCTGGCCCTGCTCTTCGCGGGCAGCGTGGTAGCCGCCGTTCTCGCGGAGGTCGCCCTCTTCGCGGCGGTCGTTGATCTCGGCGGCGATGGCGGGCCGATTGGCGATGAGCTGGTCGAGTTCCTCCTGCGCCCGGTCGTGTGCTTCTTGCGTGAGCCAGGTGACCTGCGTGTCGGTCATGTCGTCGCGCTCCTGTCTTTCTAGGGGTTCTAGGTTCTAGGGGTTTGAGCTAGGTTCGAAAGTCTTTGGGTCGCTGCCGGGACGGCGGGCCGTGCATTGCCGCCCTCTGCGACGCGATCCCGCGTGTAAAAGCAGCAATACACGGTCCCAACAGGGAACCGTGTATCCGACCATGTTAGCACCGTCAGGTCAGCGGCTTTTCACGCTTTCGCCGTTCGAAGTTGGCCGACCAGTTCCCTGGCGGTCTCATCTCGTGCCGCCGTCAGGGGGCCACCAGGTAGCTGGGTACGTCGGTCCCGCAACCGTAGACATCGCCCATCGCCGGCGGCCGGCTGGTCTTGACCAGTGCGCTGACCTGCACGGTCGCTTGCGTCGAAGGAGGAACGAGCACCTCGCGTCGACCCGTCTCGCTACCGTCGATGGCGCGTGCCCTCACGATGCACACCACGGGCCGAGACGGGTCGTCGCGGGTAACCGAGATCGTCACCTCCACGGTCTGCTCGTCGAGCAGTCGGTAGCCAGCGAGGTCGCCCTTGACGTCGCCGGTGCCCAGCCGCTGGAAGGCGACGAGCGCAATCCCCACCCCGATGATCACGATGAGCGAAAAGAGGCCGAGCACTAGCAAGCGACGGGTGCGACGGGACAACCGCTGCTTGCCGTAGCGGGCGGTGGGACGCTCGATCATCGGTAGTTGGGTGCCCTTAGAACGCTCTGCGTGGGTCTGGGTTCGAACCGAACCGCTAGGACTGGAACTATAGGACCACCCGCGACGGTTGAAACGTCGCGAGACCATCGGAAGCAATCAGGTAGGGCACACGTGAGCGAACTGCGGTTGATGGCGGTGCACGCACACCCGGACGACGAGTCCAGCAAGGGTGCGGCGACGACGGCGCGTTACGCCGCCGAGGGTGCCCGGGTCATGGTGGTGACGCTGACCGGTGGCGAGCGTGGCGACATCCTCAACCCGGCAATGGACTTGCCCGAGGTGCACGGCCGAATCCACGAGATCCGCATCGACGAGATGGCTAGGGCCGCCGAGATCCTTGGCGTCGAGCAACACTGGCTTGGCTTCGTCGACTCGGGCCTGCCCGAGGGTGATCCGCCGCCGCCGCTGCCCGAGGGCTGCTTCGCGCTGGTGCCTCTCGCCGAGTCGACCGAGCGCTTGGTCCGCGTGATCCGCGAATTCAAGCCGCACGTCATGACCACGTACGACGAGAACGGCGGCTACCCGCACCCCGATCACATTCGGTGCCACGAGGTCTCGATGGCCGCCTACGAGGCCGCGGGCGACTATCGGCTCTACCCGGAGTCGGGTACCCCGTGGACCGTCTCGAAGCTGTACTACAACCACGGGTTCCTCCGGAAGCGCATGCAGCTGTTCCAGGACGAGTTCGCCAAGAATGGCCAGGAGGGGCCGTTCACCAAGTGGCTCAAGGACTGGGATCCGGAGCTCGACGTGACTGCAAGTCGGATCACGACGAGCATCGAGTGCGCGAAGTACTTCGCCCAGCGCGACGACGCGCTGCGTGCGCACGCCACGCAGATCGATCCGACGAGCTTCTTCTTCTCGACGCCGATGGAGTGGCAGCAGCGGCTGTGGCCCACCGAGGAATTCGAATTGGCCCGCTCCCGCGTCCCCGTCCAGCTGCCCGAGGACGATCTGTTCGCCGGTATCAACCCGTGACCGACATCGTGTTGGCGATAGCCGGCGTGATGGCCGACGAAACGCCCCGAGATACCGGACCCGACTTCGGCAAGGCCAGCCCGGTCGGGCTCGTCGTCGTCGTCATCCTGCTGCTCTGCACGTTCGCCCTGGTGTGGTCGATGAACCGCCATCTGAAACGACTGCCGGAGTCGTTCGACCCGGACCATCCCGAGGCCGACCAGGCCGTCGACGACGGCACGGTCGGCTTGGTCGACGGCCCAGCGGCCGGAGCCGCGCCGGCGGTGACATCGGATACAGAGACCGGGAACCCGCAGCGTGAGCCGGGCGGCTAACGAGCTCGGCGCGGCAACCAGCCCGTACCTGCGTCAGCACGCCGACAACCCCGTGCACTGGCGGCAGTGGACTCAGGAGGCGCTCTCTGAGGCGGCGTCGCGCGACGTACCGATCCTGTTGTCGATCGGATACGCAGCGTGTCACTGGTGCCACGTGATGGCCCACGAGTCGTTCTCCGACGACGAGGTGGCCGCGGTGATGAACGCGGGCTTCGTCTGCATCAAGGTCGACCGTGAGGAACGGCCAGACCTCGACGCCGTCTACATGAATGCGACCGTCGCGATGACCGGCCAGGGTGGCTGGCCGATGACGTGCTTCCTGACCCCCGATGGCAGGCCGTTCTTCTGCGGAACGTACTACCCGAAGGCGGGCTTCCTGCAGCTCCTCGCCGCGGTCGACGACACGTGGCGCACTCGCCGCGGCGAGGTCGAGCAGGCCTCCGACGAGATTGCCGGGGAACTGAAGTCGATGGCAGCCGGCCTTCCTGGAGGGGGATCACCGCCTGCGCCTGGCCTGTGCGACGACGCCGTCGCGAGCATCAGGCACGACGAGGACGTCGTCCGCGGCGGGTTTGGCCGCGCGCCGAAGTTCCCGCCGTCGGCACTGCTGGAGGGCTTGCTGCGCAGCTACGAACGGGCCGGCGACCGCGGGACGTTGGACACCGTCGAGCGCACCTGCGAGGCCATGGCCAGGGGCGGAGTCTACGACCAACTGGCGGGCGGGTTCGCTCGCTACAGCGTGGATGCGTCGTGGGTGGTGCCGCACTTCGAGAAGATGCTTTACGACAACGCATTGCTGCTGCGGGTGTACGCGCACTTGGCGCGGCGGACGGGAAGTCGACTGGCGCGCAGGGTTGCCCACGAGACGGGCCGTTTCATCATCGACGGGCTCGGCGCCTCGGACATGTTCACGTCGTCGCTCGATGCCGATACCGATGGCCAGGAGGGCTTGACCTACGTCTGGACGCGCGAGCAATTGTTCGACGTTCTCGGCGACGACGACGGGCTTTGGGCCGCAAAGACATTCGCCGTCACCGAGGCCGGGTCGTTCGAGCACGGAACCTCGGTGCTGCAACTTCTCGCCGACCCCGACGACGCAGCCCGGTTCGACCGTGTCCGAGCGGCGTTGTCGGCTGCCCGCAGCACCAGACCGCAGCCCGGCCGCGACGACAAGGTGGTCACCGCGTGGAATGGGTTCGCGATCACTGCGCTGACCGAGGCGTTCGTCGCCCTCGATGAACCCGAATTCCTCAGCGCTGCAACGGCATGTGCGGACAGGATCGTCGACCTGCACATGGTCGATGGGAGGCTGAGGCGGGCCAGTCTCGGCGGTGTCGTCGGCGATTCCGCCGCCATCCTCGAAGACCACGCCGCGTTGGCGACTGGTCTGCTGACGTTGCATCAGATCACCGGCGACTGGTTGTCGACCGCGACCGCGATACTGGACACCGCGCTGCAACACTTCGCCGATCCAAACCGCGATGGCAGCTGGTTCGACACCGCCGACGACGCAGAGCAGCTCTTGGTTCGCCCTTCGGATCCGATCGACGGGGCGACGCCCGCAGGCGCCTCGCTCGTCGCGGAGGCACTCCAGCTCGCCGCGCACCTAGCTCCGCCGTCGTCGGCCGATCGATACGGCATGGCAGCGTCGGCGACGTTGGCCAGCGCAACCCCGGTACTCACTAGGCTGCCGCGCTCGGCCGGCCACTGGTTGACCGTCGCCGAGGCGGCGGTCCGCGGGCCGATTCAGGTTGCCGTGGCGTGTGATTCACCAGGTTCGGAGTTGTTGGCGGCCGCGAGGGCTCTCGCTCCTGGCGGTGCGATCGTCGTCGGCGGGCCCGTCGATTCCTCTGAGCTGTTGCTTGGGCGCGACAGGATCGCCGGCCGCGACGCTGCGTACGTCTGTCGCGGCAGGACGTGTGACCTGCCGGTCACGACTGCATCGGGTCTCGCTGACGCCCTGCGCAGCTCCGTGTAGCGTGCCGCACATGTCGAGCCCCGAGCAGAACGCCGAGACCGTCCATCGCTACCTGGAACTCATCGGCAAGGGGCAAGTCGACGACGTCGTCGCGCTGTATGCCACCGACGCCACCATCGAGGATCCCGTCGGCGGTGAGGTGCACATCGGCCACACCGCGATCCACGGCTTCTACGCAAGCCTTCCGCCCAAGGCCGACACCGAGATCATCACGTTGCGCACGCTCGGCCACGAGGCAGCGTTCTACTGGAGCCTGACGATCGACTTCGGCGAAGGCGCGGGCGGTATGCGCATGGAGATCATCAGCGTCATGACGTTCGATGACGAGGGCAAGGTCGCGTCGATGAAGGCCTACTGGGGCCCGGAGAACATCGCCCAGCTCACCTGATCACCGCGATTCGTGCACGCTTACCCGCGCGCACCGCGGCCACGCGTGCACAAATCGCTTGGGGGTAGCTCTAGAAGACCGCGAACCACATCGCGATGTAGTGGCAGATTGCGGCGACGGCCGTGCAGGCGTGGAAGAACTCGTGATGGCCGAACGTCGTCGGCCATGGATTCGGCCACTTGAGGCCGTAGAGCACGCCGCCGATGGAGTACAGCGCGCCGCCGACGATCAGCAACACCACCGCCGCGACGCCCGCGCCCTCCATGATCGGCACGATGAAGAACGCCGCGACCCACCCGAGGAGCAGGTAGAGCGGCACGCCGACCCAGGCGGGTGCCGACGGCCAGAACATCTTCAAAAGAACGCCCGCGAACGCGCCGCCCCACACGATCCAGAACAGCACCATGCCCTGGTCGGACGGTAGGGCGAGCAGCGCGAACGGCGTGTAACTGCCCGCGATGAACACGAAGATCATCGAGTGGTCTAGGCGCTTCATCCACTTGCGCTTGGTCGGCGAGACCCAGGTGACGCGGTGATAGGTCGCGCTGACGGCGAACATCGCCACGATGGTGAACGTGTACAGCAGCGTGGCGAGGCCGGCGCGCGTTCCCTCCAGCGCCCACGACACCGAGACCAGGGTGGCGCCCGCGATGGTCGCGACGATCGCCGAGTAGAGGTGAATCCAACCGCGGGCGCGCGGTTTGCCGAGGAACTGTGCGACACCGTCGGCGACGGCCTCGGGGAGGTCTTCGGCGGGCTCACGCGTCGCGTGTTCGGGGTCTGGGTCGGTGGTATCGATCGAAGCGGACATCTCACCTCCCTGACATCCGTGGGGGCACTCGAAAGCCACAGTAGTCTGAATCGTTGTGGAGATCATTTCCCCGCGGCTCAAGGAACCCGCCTACCGGGTCTACGAGATGCGACTGCGTCAGGAGTTGGCGCGATCGAAGGGCGATCTCCCTCGGCACGTCGCCGTGTTGTGCGACGGCAACCGGCGCTGGGCTCGCGATGCCGGCTTCGACGACGTCAGCTACGGCTACCGGATGGGCGCCGCCAAGATCGCCGAGATGCTTCGCTGGTGCCAGGAGATCGGCGTCGAGATGACGACCGTCTACTTACTTTCGACCGAGAACCTGCAGCGCGACCCCGCCGAGCTCACGGCGCTCATCGAGATCATCACAGACGTCGTCGAGGAGATCTGCGCGCCAGCCAATCGGTGGACCGTCCGCACGGTCGGCGACCTGGAGCTGCTCGGAGACGAGACGGCGAAGCGGCTGCGGGACGCCGTGGAAAGCACTGTGGGCACGCCCTCGGGAACCAGCGCTCCGTTCCACGTCAACGTCGCAGTGGGCTACGGCGGGCGCCAGGAGATCACCGACGCCGTTCGCGCCCTGCTGAGCAAGGAACTGGCGAACGGGGCGACGGCAGAACAGCTGATCGAGTCGGTCACCATCGACGGGATCTCGGAGAACCTCTACACCTCTGGCCAGCCCGATCCCGACCTCGTCATCCGCACCTCGGGTGAGCAGCGGCTGTCCGGATTCCTGTTGTGGCAGAGCGCCTATTCGGAGATGTGGTTCACCGAAGCGCACTGGCCCGACTTCCGCCGCGTCGACTTCCTGAGGGCGCTTCGCGATTACACCCGACGGCATCGCAGGTACGGCGCCTGAGAAATGGCCGCGCTGTCCGCACTGGTGTTCTCCCTGAGCTGGTGGCTCGGGCTCTACCTAGTGGCGCGTGATCCGCGTAAGCCCGTGCTCGTGTTGGCCGCGGTGGGCTTGCTCAGTTTCGCGCTAGTGGTGGCGTTGGACGCGGTTCGGCTCACCAGCAGCTCGCACGCCGACCTGCTCGGCGAGGTCGAGGTGTATCTGGCCGTTGTGCCTGGGATCGCTTGGTGTGCAGTGCTTTTCGAACTCTCCCGCCGCCAGGACACCGACCAGAGCCGGGCGGGCGAGCTGGTCTTCGTCGGTGTCGTCGCCGTGCTGGCGTTTGGGGGCGCCGCGATGGCGGGTGGAGTGACGGGACCCATGCGACCGGGCCACTGGGTGATGTTCGCAGTGATTTCGGGCTCGACGCTCGCCGCCATGGTCGTCGCCGTGCGCAGGCAGAGTAGGCCCCGCCGAGTGCGTCGGGTTGCGGTCGTTGCGACCCTGTTCTTCGCGCTCGGCAACGAGATCCTGGTCATTCCGCTCGGCCTGGTACCGAGTTGGCTTGCGCTGGCAGGCACCGGGGGTGACCTCGTACTACTAGGGATCGCCGTCGCGCTGTGGGATGCATTCGACGAGGGCCAGGCGCTGCGGGCCGACATGTTCCGGTCGTTCATCGCGACGGGCGTCGTCACTGTGCTCTTCGGCGGCCAGGCACTCGTGGGCATGGCGGTGACGTCGGATCAGACCGCGCTCACCGTGCTGCTCTTCACCAGCGTCGCCATCGCGATCACGATCAACGTGCTCGCCGATCCGCTTGCCGGAATGCTCGACAGGCTCGCCTTCTCCCGCTCGCCTGCACTGCGCGCAGATCGCGCGACGTTGCGTCGCACCGAGGCCGCACTGCCGCTGCGATCGGCCAACCCGCTCGACGGCGTCGACGACGACACGTTCGTCCGGCTGACCCGTCGCGCGCTCGGGCACTACGGCGACCTTTCCAAGCTCGTGGCAAGTCCGCTGACCGCGCTGCCGACGATCGACGAGCGACTGGCCCGTCGAGGCGCCCCCGATCAACCCCTCGAACGGGCCAACGAACTCAAGGCGCTTCTCGCCGATCGCATCGCGGCGCTCAAGCCGCGCGACGGCGGTGACTTCGGCACCACCGAACAGTGGCGGCACTACAACGCCCTGTACTTCCCCTACGTCGCCGGGGTGCGGGCGTACGCACAGAACGCGACCGCCGCAGGTTTGGACCCGGTCGCCCGCAAGGCGTGGCAGTGGTTCGTGACCGAGGTGCCGCAGCGGTCGCTGCACAACTGGCAGAACGCGGCGGCCCGGGTCATCGCGGCCGACCTGCGCGGGACGCCCGTCGCCGCCGAGAACTAGCGGACGCGCTAGTACCGTTCGTGGTACCAAATTCGGTACCATCGGGAACATGCCGTCTCTCAACATCACGTTTACCGACGACGAACTGGAACGAGTTCGGACTGCTGCCGCCAGCGATGACCTGTCGCTGCGTGCTTTCGCGCATCGCGCTGTGCTTGACGCCGCCAGTGACCACAAGCGCAGAGTCGCGGAGGCGGCCCGCATCGTCGCTGAGCGGTCGGCCGAGCTGAACAGACGGCTTGCTTGACGGAGTACCTGGACCGCGACGACGTCCTGACCGCGGGTGCTGCAGCCGTCGGGCGGGCACCGGATGTTGCGGACTACGGCCTATTGGATGCCGCCGTTGCCCGGCCACGCGCCACCGCATTCGGGCTGGATGCTTATCCCGACCTCTTCACCAAGGCAGCCGCGCTGCTGCAGTCGCTCGCTCGTAATCACGCCTTCGTCGACGGCAACAAGCGGACGGCCTGGGCTGCGGCGTGGACGTTTCTCGCCATCAACGGGCGCCCGCTCGGTGAGTTCGACGTCGATGCGGCCGAGTCGTTCATGTACGAGGTCGCGACGCAGGGGGACGTGACGGTCGAGTACATCGCTTCTCGATTGGCCATTTGGCAGTAGTTGGCAGCGTCGTGCCTCGATCTGGCAGTGGCCTCTGAGCAGCATCGTTGGTGTCGACCGAGACCTCAACGACGAGGAGCCAGCCATGACAGCCATCGCCACGCGACCACTGCGGGACAGTTCTGATTCCCTACTCCGATTCGCCATGCGCCTCGACGCAACACTGTGCGCAGCCGTCGGATTGTTCGTCGCAACCCTCGCCGACCCGCTGTCAGGAGTGTCGGGCTTGTCCGCCACCTCCGAATGGATCGCAGGCGCTGGGCTCGTCGGGTACGGCGCGCTGCTCTACGCGTTGGCCGCGGTCCCACGGATACGACCGGTAGGAACTCTCATCGTCGTCGCGAACGTCGTGTTCGCGTTCGGCGTCATCGGGGCGCTGGTGGCCGGGGTGTTACCCCTCACCGGCACCGGTGTGGCAGTGATCTCGGCGCTCACTGCCGCTGCAATCGGCTGTGCCTATCTGCAGTACCTCGGAGTACGCCGTCTGGCGTGACTCCCGCCGACCGGTGCGGGGCCGCCCGACGCAAGAGGTTACGGCGAGCGGCCCGCACCGGCCTCTCTCATCCACACCCAACGAAGGAAACATTGAAATGACTGCAAACGCCGTGCGGCTTGCGACGACATCGGATTCGTTGCTGCGGTTCGCAATTCGACTCGATGGCGTCGTCGTCGCAGGCGTCGGCACCGCCATGGTCGCCTGCGCGGGAACCCTGTCGAGGCTGACCGGACTGCCGATCGCCGCCGAATACGGCATCGGCGTGTTGAGCATCGCCTACGGGCCGCTCGCGTTTTGGCTGGCCGCGCGACCCAAGCTGCGAGGGATCGGCCTGACCATCGCCAGGATCAACGTGGGCGCCACACCGGTGCTCGTCGCCTTGGTGGTAGGCGGCCTCGTACCGACCGCCACCGGCAGTGCGATGGCCCTTGCCGTCGGCGCGTATACGGCCGTCATCGGCGTCGTGCAGTACCTCGGTGTGCGTCGCATGCGGCACTGACCGTTTCCGTCACCGTCAATTTCGCTGTGCGTCGTGTGGCTTTGGATTATCGTCTCGGCTCACGGAGATGTTCAGGCCCATGGCTGGAGGTAACACGTGAACTCCGAACGCCCACACAGACACCGGCGCGAACAGCGGCGGACCAGAGTGGCCTTGGTCGGTGCAGGCGCCGTCGCGCTGACCGCGGTCGCATCTCAGAGCGTGGCGCCGCACGGCACGGGGGCGGACTCTCACCGCGCCGTCGTCACGGATGTCGCGCTGACCGCCTTGACACCACACGACGTGGTGCTTGCACTTGGCACCGTACAAATGGGCCTTCAGGAGGCGGGCAAGTTGCGTACCGCTGCGAGGATCAATGCGGTGCAACAGCTTTCGCAAGCCACGACCAGTGCGGTGACGGTGGCCTTGGACAACAACGACAAGGCGCGGGAGGCCATCGGCGACGAACTCGTCGTTGCGCTAGAGGTTTTGGCCGCACCCAGTCATGACGTGGTACTTGCGGTGAGCACCGTGCAGATGGGCTTTCAGGAGGCGCGGAAGCTGCGTACGGCTGCGAGGATCAATGCGGTGCAACAGCTTTCGCAAGCCACCACCAGTGCGGTTACGGTGGCCTTGGACAACAACAACAAGGCGCGGGAAGCCATCGGCGACGAACTCGTCGTCGCGCTGCAAGTGCTGGCGGCGCCGAAGACCGCCGCGGCGAAGGTCGATAAGGCAGGCGCGCAGACGGGCCGGCACGCCGCGGTGACCGGTGCCTCGCAGACGGTCAAGGCGCTGGCCAAGAACGTCGAAGCAGGTGTCAAGGCCTCCGGCATCGGCAGGCACAGGAAGGACTAGCGCTAAAGCTTGCGCAGACGCAACCGATTGATCGCATGATCGGCGTCCTTGCGCAGCACCAGCGTCGCTCGCGGCCGGGTCGGCAGGATGTTCTCGATCAGGTTGGGGCGGTTGACCGAATGCCAGATGTCGCGGGCGGCGAACACGGCTTGCTCGTCGGTCAGCGTCGCGTAGTGATGGAAGTGCGATGCCGGATCCGCGAAGGCGCCAGCGCGCATGGCGAGGAAGCGCGACACGTACCAACCCTCGATGTCCTCGATGCGCGCATCGACGTAGACCGAGAAGTCGAACAAGTCGGACACCATCAGCGCAGGGCCCGTCTGCAGGACGTTGAGGCCTTCGAGGATGAGGATGTCAGGGTGGCGGATCATCTGCTTCTGACCAGGCACGATGTCGTACAGCAGGTGCGAATACACCGGCGCGCACGCCTGGTCGGAACCGGACTTGACCGCGGTGACGAATCGCATCAAAGCGCGACGGTCATAGCTCTCGGGAAAGCCCTTGCGGTGCATGAGACCTCGTCGAATTAGCTCGGCATTCGGGTAGAGAAACCCGTCGGTGGTGACGAGGTCGACGCGGGGATGGTTCTCCCAGCGGGCCAGCAGCGCCTGCAGCACGCGGGCGGTGGTCGACTTTCCGACGGCGACGCTGCCTGCGACGCCGATGATGAACGGCACGGGACGGTCAGGGTTCTGGTGCGGCTCGCCGAGGAATTCCTGGGTTGCGGCGAACAGCCGCTGCCGCGCGGCGACCTGCAGATGGATCAAGCGCGCGAGGGGCAGGTAGACCTCTTCGACTTCCAGCAGGTCCAACTGCTCGCCAAGGCCGCGAAGCCCCGTCAGTTCGTCCTCGCTGAGCGCCAACGGCGTCGACATTCGCAGGGAGCGCCATTGGCTCCGGTCGAATTCGACGTACGGACTCGGCTCGCTGGGCCGCGGCATGCGCTCAGTCTTGCACTTACCGTAGAGCCCATGGACTCCGGTATGGACTCGACGACGTTGATCCGCGAGTATCTGCTCCTTGGGCTGCGCTTCGATCGCATCGAGGAGGGCTACGTCGACTCGTTCACAGGCGATCCATCGCTGCGTCAACAGGTCGCGTCGGAGCCCCCACCCGATCCCGCGGCCCTGGCCAGGCGCGCGAGGGAGTTGATGGCAGAGTTGCCTCGCGTCGATGGGCTGGCACCCGTGCGTGCCGACTACCTCGCTGCTCACCTGAAGGCGTTGGCCTGCGCGGGCCGCAAGTTCGCCGGGGAGGAGGTTGGGTTCGTCGACGAGGTGCGCGAGTACTTCGACGTCGACATCGCCAAGGGTGATCCCGACCGATACCGCGAGGCGCACGCGAAGCTCGACGAGGCCCTTGGCAGCACCGGTCCGCTTGCCGACCGGATGCAGGCCCATCGCAACGGCGAGGAGATCCCGCCCGAGCGCCTAGAGGAATGCATCTTGGCGTTTTCGAGCGCGCTGCGCGATCGGGTGCGGGCCGAGTTCCCACTGGCCGAGACCGAGACGGTCAACTACGAGATCGTCACCGACAAGCCGTGGTCGGGCTTCAACTACTACGAGGGTGACTACCGGTCGACGGTTGCCGTGAACGCCGACCTCAAGCAGCAGATGTCCAACTTGCCGCGGCTGGTCGCCCACGAGTCGTACCCCGGTCACCACACCGAGCACTGCCGCAAGGAAGCAGGGCTCGTCGAGCGCGACGGTCAAGACGAGCAGACCATCTTCCTGGTCAACACGCCGCAGTGCCTGATGGCCGAGGGCCTCGCCGACCTCGCCCTTTACGCCGCAATCGGGCCCGGGTGGGGTGCGTGGGCCGCCGACGTCTATGCCGACCTGGGCCTTCGCTTCGACGGCGAACGCGCTGAAGCGATATCGGAGGCATCGGCCGCGCTCGCCGACGTCCGGCAGGACGCCGCTCTGATGCTGCACGACGAGCATCGCGACGTCGATGACGTCGTGGCGTTTCTCCAGCGGTGGCTGTTGGTCAACGACGCGAGGGCTCGCCAGTCGATGAAGTTCCTGTCGTCGCCGCTGTGGCGGGCATACACCAGTACCTACGTCGAGGGATATCGGTTGCTGCACAACTGGCTCGATGCCCGGCCCGCCGAGATGAGCCTGACCGAGCGCTTCGGCCGGCTGCTCGACGAGCCGCTGGTTCCCTCGGCCCTGCGGGCATCTTGAGCGTTGGCCCCGACGCCGTTCGTGCGCCTGACGACGCGACACGCCGATTCCGCGTCGCCAGATTCACACCGGCGGAGGATGGGCTGGAGTTGGCCGACGTTTAGGCTGGAGGCATGGCTGCTGACTCCTCTGTGACATCCCCCGCCGCGCCTGGCGCCGAATATGCCGAGACCGCGAGCGCCGCATACCAGGCCGCACTGCAAGTCATCGAGTCGGTGGAGCCGCGAATCGCGGCGGCCACGCGCAAGGAGCTTGCCGACCAACGGGATTCGCTGAAGCTCATCGCGAGTGAGAACTATGCGTCGCCAGCAGTATTGCTGACGATGGGTACCTGGTTCTCCGACAAGTACGCCGAGGGCACCATCGGCCACCGTTTCTACGCCGCGTGCCAGAACGTCGACACCGTCGAGTCGGTGGCCGCCGAACACGCCCGCGAGCTGTTCGGGTCGCCGTACGCCTACGCGCAGCCGCACTCGGGCATCGACGCCAACCTGGTGGCCTTTTGGGCAATCCTCGCGACGCGCATCGAGGCGCCAGAGTTGGCAGAGCTCGGCGCCAAGCACGTCAACGACCTCTCCGAAGCGGACTGGGAGAAGCTGCGCGCAAAGCTCGGCAACCAGCGCCTGCTCGGCATGTCGCTGGACACCGGTGGCCACCTCACCCACGGCTTCCGGCCGAACATCTCGGGCAAGATGTTCCACCAGCGCAGCTACGGAACGAACCCCGAGACGGGCCTCATCGACTACGCCGCCGTCGCGGCGGCGGCCCGCGAGTTCAAACCGCTGATCCTGGTGGCCGGCTACTCCGCCTACCCGCGGCGGGTGAACTTCGCGAAGATGCGCGAGATCGCCGACGAGGTCGGCGCGACGCTGATGGTCGACATGGCCCACTTCGCCGGTCTGGTCGCAGGCAAGGTGTTCACCGGTGACGAGGATCCGGTGCCCCACGCCCACGTCACCACCACGACGACGCACAAGTCGCTGCGTGGCCCGCGCGGCGGTCTGGTGCTCGCCACCGAGGAATACTCGGCCGCGGTCGACAAGGGCTGCCCGATGGTGCTCGGCGGGCCGCTGTCCCACATGATGGCCGCCAAGGCCGTCGCGTTGGCGGAGGCACGTCAGCCCGCATTCCAGGACTACGCGCAGCGCATCGCCGACAACGCCAAGGCGTTGGCCGACGGTTTCCTCAAGCGCGGCGCGCGTCTGGTCACCGGAGGTACGGACAACCACATCGTGCTGCTCGACGTCACGTCGTTCGGGCTGACCGGACGCCAGGCCGAGTCGGCGCTGTTGGATTCCGGCGTCGTGACCAACCGGAACTCGATCCCGAACGATCCGAACGGCGCCTGGTACTCCAGCGGGATCCGTTTCGGCACCCCTGCGCTGACGACGCGCGGTTTCGACGCCGACGACTTCGACCGCGTAGCCGAATTGGTGGTCGACGTGCTCACCAACACCGAGCCCCAGGGTTCCTCCAAGGCCAAGTACACGCTCGCCGACGGAACTGCCGCGCGGGTGCACGCCGCTTCGGCCGAACTGTTGAACGCAAACCCGCTGTACCCGGGCTTGACGCTGTAGTCAGGACACGCCAACACCCCGATTTCAAGAAACATGTGAATTCGGGTTACAGTTACTTTTATGACAGACAAGCCCGTTGCCAACGCGCTGACCCTGGAACTCGAGCCCGTCGTTCAGGAGAACCTCGCTCGGCACATCGCGACCGAGGAACTCTGGTACGCGCACGATTACGTCCCCTTCGAGCAGGGCGAGAACTTCGCCTTCCTCGGCGGCAAGGACTGGGATCCGTCGTCGGTGACCCTGCCGAAGCCCGTCACCGACGCCTTGGAAATTCTCCTGATCACCAAGGACAACCTCGCTGGGTATCACCGCGAGCTTGTCGAGCACTTCATCCTCGACGAAAAGTGGGGTCGCTGGCTCGGCCGGTGGACCGCCGAGGAACACCTACACGCCGTGGCTCTGCGCAACTACCTGGTCGTGACCCGCGAGATCGATCCTGCCGCCAATGAGGACGTCCGCGTCGAACACGTGATGAAGGGCTATCGCGCGGATAGTCTCAGCCAGGTCGAGACGCTCGTGTTCATGACCTTCTTCGAGCGCGAGCATGCGGTCTTCTGCCGCAACCTCGCCGCTCAGATCGACGAACCGGTTCTGCGAGCCCTGGTCGGCAGAATCGCCAGGGACGAAGAGCGGCACGAGGAGTTCTTCGGCAATCTGGTCGCACATTGCCTCTCGTCGCAACGTGACGAGACCATCGCGGCCATCGCATCGCGCGCTGCGGCCCTTGGGCCGGTCGGGCACGACATCGACGCCTACTCCGACAAGCTTCGCGAGGTCGCCGACGCAGGCATCTTCGACGACGCTGCGCTGCGCAACGTGATCTACGACCGCATTGCACTGTGGGGTTTGAGCGACGTCCCAGCCCTCGCGGGCGTCGTCGGCGACTAGCGCGCCTTCGGTCACTTCAAGACCCCGGCGCGCCTGCCGCGCGGACATGCCGCACCGAGGGTAGCGTCGCAATCGATGGCTAGCGAATTGCTCTGCTATCCGGGCGGTACCCGTCGTTTAGACAAGAACGGGACCGGCCCCGGTCCTGGTACCGCGGCATCCGCCGAGGGAGTTCGTGCGGTGCCGCACGGGCCGAGGAGCGCCACGTGACTGAATCGTCCGTTCGGACTTATGTGCTCGACACCTCCGTGCTTCTGTCCGATCCGTGGGCATGCACGCGATTCGCCGAACACGAAGTCGTCGTCCCCTTGGTCGTCATCAGCGAACTGGAAGCCAAACGCCACCATCACGAGCTCGGCTGGTTCGCTCGACAGGCGCTGCGGATGTTCGACGATCTTCGCCTGGAGCACGGACGGTTGGATCAGCCCATTCCCGTTGGCACCCTTGGTGGAACGCTGCACATCGAGCTCAATCACAGCGACCCGACGGTGCTGCCCGCGGGCTTCCGCACCGACAGCAACGACTCCCGAATCCTGACGTGCGCTGCGAACCTCGCCGCCGAGGGCAAGCGAGTCACGTTGGTGACCAAGGACATTCCGCTGCGGGTCAAGGCAGGTGCGGTGGGACTTCCCGCCGACGAGTATCACGCTCAGGACGTCGTCACGTCCGGCTGGACTGGGATGGCAGAGGTCGAAGTATCGGCCGACGAGATCGATGCCCTCTTCGCCGACGGTGAGGTCGACCTAGAGGATGCGCGTAACCTTCCCTGCCACACGGGAATTCGACTCCTTGGCGGCAACTCGCACGCCCTCGGCAGGGTCAACGCCGACAAGCGGGTCCAGCTCGTCCGCGGTGATCGCGAGGTCTTCGGATTGCGTGGGCGCAGCGCCGAACAGAGGGTCGCGCTCGATCTGCTGCTCGACGAATCGGTCGGCATCGTGTCGCTCGGAGGCAAGGCAGGCACCGGCAAGTCGGCCCTAGCGCTGTGCGCAGGCCTGGAGGCGGTGCTCGAGCGGCGTACCCAGCGAAAGGTCGTCGTCTTTCGCCCGCTGTACGCCGTCGGCGGTCAGGACCTCGGCTATCTGCCAGGCAGCGAGGCCGAGAAGATGGGGCCGTGGGCGCAGGCCGTCTTCGACACGCTGGAGGGGCTCGCGAGCCCAGCGGTTCTCGAAGAAGTGCAGTCGCGGGGCATGTTGGAGGTGCTGCCACTGACGCACATCCGCGGTCGCTCGCTGCACGATTCGTTCGTGATCGTCGACGAGGCGCAGTCCTTGGAGCGCAACGTCCTACTGACCGTGCTGTCACGCCTGGGCGCCGGGTCGCGGGTGGTGCTCACCCACGACGTGGCCCAGCGCGACAACCTGCGCGTTGGTCGCCACGACGGCGTCGCTGCCGTCATCGAGAAGCTCAAGGGTCACCCGCTGTTTGCCCACATCACGCTGTTGCGCAGCGAGCGTTCGCCGATCGCTGCGCTGGTTACCGAGATGCTGGAGGAGATCAGTCCCAGCGCGCTGCCCTGACGCCACAGCGTGCACGGATCCCCAGTCGGTAGGCTGCCAGCGTGTCCAAACGCCCCGACAGCCGGTCGTGGTCCTACTGGAGAATGGTCATCGGCGTTTGCGCCGGGGCCGCCATCGTGGTGATCGGAGGGCTCACCGGTCACGTCAAGGTGGCGTCTCCCGCGGAGGCCGCCGACGAGGTCGACTGCGCCCTCGTGAAGTGCATAGCGCTGACGTTCGACGACGGGCCCAGCCCCTACACCGACCGGCTGCTGCAGATCCTGGAGGACAACGACGCGAAGGCGACGTTCTTCGAGATCGGCAACAAGGTGGCGGCCAACCCGGCTGGCGCGCGGCGCGTCGTCGAGGCAGGCATGGAACTCGGCAGCCACACGTGGGAACACCCCAACATGACGACCATTCCGCCGGAGGACATCCCCGCGCAATTCAGCAAGGCCAGCGACGCCATCGAGGCCGCGACGGGTCAGCGGCCGAAGCTGGTCCGCACGGCGGGCGGCTTGATCAACGACCAAGTGCTCGCCGAGGCGGGAAAGCAGGGCCTCGCCGACATCAACTGGGACGTCATCCCCTTCGACTGGGCCAACGACTCCAACGTCGGCGCCACCAGGTACATGCTGATGTCGCAGATCAAGCGGAACTCCGTCGTGTTGTTTCACGACACCTACTCCTCGACCGTCGACCTCGTGCAGCAGTTCATCCCCGTGCTGAAGGCCAACGGCTACCACATGGTGACGGTCTCGCACATGATCGGAGAGCGCGCGCCGGGAAGCACCTACGGCAGTCGCGACAACGGGCCGCCAGTCAACGAGCTTGTCGACATCCCCCCTGCAGAGATCCCGACCTTGCCCAACACCCCGTCGCCAGCGCCGATGCCGAACATCCCGATCACCGACATCCCTGGGGCGAACTCCGGCGGCTCGAACAACGGGGCATGACGAGCCGATGCATTCCAACGCGGCATTCGTCCTCACCGTTCTGGTGCTCTGCTACGCAGTAGTCTCCGGCCTGATCAAGCGGTGGTACCTTGCGCCTGCCCTGATCTTCGTCCTCTTTGGAATTCTCCTGGGGCCCTTCGGATTCCACGTGATCGACATCGGCACCGACGCGGCCATCTTCACCGTCGTCGCACAGCTGGCGTTGACGGTGATCCTGTTCAACCAGGCGGCTCAACTCGATCTCGCGATGGTATTCCGGCGACGCGAGGTGACCTTTCGACTGCTGGTGATCGGCATCCCCCTGGCACTCGTCCTCGGCACCGTCACCGCTCTGCTGGTGCTGCCGGTGATGCCCCTGTGGGAGGCGGTGTGCGTGGCGGCGATCGTCGCGCCGACCGAGGTGGCCCTCATCGATGCGCTGCTAGAGGACAAACGCATCCCCGAGCGGGTCAGACACGCCCTGTCGACCGAGAGCGGCTTCTACGACGGCTTCGCCCTGGCGGCTCTGCTCGCGGCGCTCGCGCTGGCCTCCGAACGCACCGACTCCGACGTGGGCCGCTGGAGTTGGTTCCTGGTGCGTACCGAAGTGGTGTCGGTCGTCGTCGGCCTCGCCATCGGTCTCGTCGGCGGACTCGTCATCGCGCGATCGCGAAAGCGCGATTGGATGAGCGACATTTGGGCGCAACTGGCGACGCTCGCGGTCGCGCTGGTGTGCTTCGAGGTGGGGGAGCGGTTGCACGGCAGTGGCTTCGTCGCCGCCTTCGCCGGTGGCCTCGCGTTCGCGTCCGCGGCGAAGCGCATCGGCGTCGTCACCGAGATGCAGGTTTCCGAGGCCGCCGGTCAGCTTCTGGAGCTGATGGTGTTCGCGATGTTCGGCAGCTACGCAGTGGTCGCGGGGTGGCGCGAAACCGGTTGGCGGGTCGTGGTGTTTGCCGTGGTGGCGCTGTTCGCGGTGCGGATGGTGGCGGTGAGCGTCGCGCTGTTCCGAAGCAACCTGGCCACCCGGAGTCGGGTGTTCATCGGGTGGTTCGGGCCGCGCGGTATCGGCACGTTGGTGCTGGGTGTGTTGATCGTCAATCGAGGCGAGATCGTGCAAGAGCATCTGATCACTCAGATCGCGGTCGTCGTGGTCACGCTGAGCCTCGTCGTGCACAGCCTCACTGCGTGGCCAGGGATCAGTTGGCTGGCGGGCGCTCCAGAGGAGGTCGCACCACCGGATGGCATCACCGCGCCAGATGCGACCCCGGCGCAAAGCCCTCCGTGATCACCCTGCGCAACTTGAACCGCCAACCGTCCTCTGTGCGAATTGCGATGTCGCGGTAAGTACCCCAGTGATCGAGCCCTTTCGTGCCGATGAACTGAAAGCACGCGTACGTCTTCGCGGTCCCGTCTGCGAGCGGCTCGACGTAGATCGAGCTGAGGTGATGACGGGCGGGGAGAAAGTCGGCGTCGACGAATTGCCCACTGGTGCGGGTGAATAGCCCGAGAATCTCGTCGGCGCCCGTGAACCGCTCACCGGCGATGTCCAGCACGCCGTCGGGGGCAAACAGCTGGGTCAGCCGTTCGACCTTGCCGGTGTCGGCCAGATACTGGTAGCTGGTCATCAGATGCGTGACGCCGACACGGATCTCGACCTCGTCGCTCATGGCTTGCGCCTAGCTGTCCAGGTCCTTCACCTTTGCCATCTTCAACACGTCGAGCCGCTTGTCGAGCTCCTCGGTCGAGAGCTTGTCTCCGATCAGGCCGCGATCGATGACCGTCTGACGAATCGTCTTGCGCTCCTTGAGCGCTTCCTTGGCCACCTTGGCGGCTTCCTCGTAGCCGATCGCCGAGTTCAGCGGCGTCACGATGGACGGCGACGACTCGGCGAGTTCGCGCAGGTGCTTGTCGTTGGCCACAAGGCCGTCGATGCACTTGCTGGCGAACAGCTTCGACACGTTCGACAGCAGCGTGAACGACTCGAGCACGTTGCGCGCCATCATCGGGATGTACACGTTGAGCTCGAAGGCGCCAGAGAGACCGCCGACGGTAACCGCCGCATCGTTACCGATGACTTGAGCGGCCACCTGCGTAACGGCTTCGGGGAGAACCGGATTCACCTTGCCTGGCATGATCGAGCTACCTGGCTGCAGATCGGGGAGCGCAAGCTCGCCGAGGCCCGTTAGCGGACCCGAACCCATCCAGCGGACGTCGTTGGCGATCTTGGTCAGCGATACCGCGATGGTCTTGAGCGCGCCCGAGGCCTCCACCAAGCCGTCACGTGCCGCCTGCGCTTCGAACGAGTCCGCCGCCGTTCGCAATTCGGCCAGCCCGGTCTGGTCGACGAGCACCTCGACGACCTTGGCTCCGAATCCGTCAGGCGCATTGAGCCCGGTGCCGACGGCCGTCCCGCCGATGGCGAGTTCGCCGAGGCGTGGAAGGGTGGCCTTGACCCTCTCGATGCCTGCTTGAATCTGCCGAGCGTAGCCACCGAACTCCTGGCCGAGGGTCACCGGCACCGCATCCATGAGGTGCGTGCGTCCGCTCTTGACGACGGTGTGCCACTGCCGCGCCTTGCTGGCCAACGATTCGTGCAGCACCTCCAAGGCCGGAATCAGGTGGCGCACGGCGGCTTCCGTCGCCGCGATGTGCGTCGCCGTTGGGAAGGTGTCGTTGGAGCTCTGCGACATGTTGACGTCGTCGTTGGGGTGGACGGTCACGCCGTTGCGGGCGGCGATGCTCGCGATCACCTCGTTGGCATTCATGTTCGAGCTGGTGCCCGAACCCGTCTGGAACACGTCGATGGGGAACTGGTCGTCGTGCAGGCCGTCGGCGATCTCGCCGGCGGCGGCAATGATCGCGTCGGCCTTATCGGCGGCGAGCAGACCAAGGTCCTTGTTCACCTGTGCGCAGGCTGCCTTCAGCAGGCCGAGCGCCCGGATCTGGGTGCGCTCCAGACCGCGGAACGAGATCGGGAAGTTCTCGACGGCCCGCTGAGTCTGTGCGCGCCAGAGGGCGTTGACGGGCACGCGCACCTCGCCCATGGTGTCGTGTTCGATGCGGTACTCGGGCTCGGCGGCCTTGTTGTCGACGACGCTGTCGGTGGACATGTGCTCCCTCGGTGTGAAAGTGGCGATGGGTGGTCAGGGAAGGGGATATGCAGCGGAGATGTCGCCGGTGAAGTCGACGGCAGAGTACTCGTTCAGTTTGGAGAGCCGGTGATAGGCGTCGATCATGCGGACGGTGCCGGACTTCGATCGCATCACGATCGACTGGGTGGTGCAGCCGCCGCCGAAGTATCGGACACCCCGAAGCAGGTCGCCGTCGGTGACGCCCGTGGCCGAGAAGAACACGTTCTCCCCTGACACCAGGTCCTCGGTGGTCAGCACCTTGTCGAGGTCGTGGCCCGCGTCGATGGCCTTCTGGCGTTCGGCGTCGTCGGTCGGTGCGAGTACGGCCTGAATCGCGCCGCCCATGCAACGGATGGCGGCCGCGGTGATGATGCCCTCGGGGGTGCCGCCGATTCCGGCGAGCATGTCGGTGCCCGAATCGGGCCTGCATGCCGAGATGGCACCTGCGACGTCGCCGTCGGAGATCAATCGGATCCTGGCGCCACTGAGCCGGACTTCCTCGATGAGCTTGGTGTGGCGGGGCCGGTCGAGCACGCACACGGTGACGTCGGCGACGCTGTAGTTGCGCACCTTGGCGACCCTGCGGATGTTCTCGCCGATGGGGGCGGTGATGTCGATGACGTCGGCGGCGTCGGGACCGACCGCGATCTTGTTCATGTAGAACACCGCCGAGGGGTCGAACATGGCGCCGCGCTCGGCGACTGCGAGCACCGAGATCGCGTTGGGCATGCCCTTGCTCATCAGCGTGGTGCCATCGACGGGATCGACGGCGAAGTCGCAATCCGGCCCGTCGCCGTTGCCGACCTCTTCGCCGTTGTAGAGCATCGGGGCGTTGTCCTTCTCGCCCTCGCCGATCACGACAACACCACGCATCGACACGGAGTTGACCAGTTCGCGCATCGCGTCGACGGCTGCCCCGTCGCCGCCTTCCTTGTCCCCGCGACCGACCCACCGGCCTGCTGCCATCGCACCCGCTTCGGTAACCCGGACCAGCTCGAGGGCGAGGTTGCGATCAGGTGCTTCTCGGCGCGATGGCGTCATGCGCAGATTGTCCCATTAGCGAGACCGACGGTGCGTGCTGGGATACTGGCGGACGTGATCCCAACGCCGGAGCCCATCCCGGCCCCGAAGCCAGCGAAGTCACGGCTACTGCAGGATGGCCGGGACATGTTCTGGTCGATGGCGCCGTTGGTCGTCGGCTGCATCGTGCTCGCTGCCCTGTTCGGCATGTGCTCGTTCGCGCCGACCGGTCCCGGAGTGGGGCCGACGCCAGCCTTCGATGCCCCCGCCGCGCTGAAGGCCGACGCCGCTGCACTCAAGTTTCCGATCCGCCTGCCCAAGCTGCCGGACGGCTGGCAGGCGAACTCGGGTGGCCGAGGCGGAATCGACGGTGGGCGGACGGACGACTCCGGCAAGCCTGCACGCGCGGTGACGTCCCGGGTGGGCTACATCGCGCCGACGGGGATGTTCGTGAGCCTCGTCCAGAGCAACGCAGACGAGCACTCGCTGGTCGCGTCGCTGGACCCCGGCCTGGTTCCGACGGGCACGCAGGACGTGGACGGCGTGCGGTGGATCACTTACGACGGAGCCCAGGACGGACGCCCGGTGTGGACGACGCGGGTGGTCGTGCCGAGCGGAGCCGCGCAGTTGGCGATAACCGGCGCCGCCGGTACGAATGAGTACCGTACGCTGGCCGTGGCTACGCAGACGCAGCCGCCTCTGCCGTCGAATTAAGCCCAAGCCGTCAGCTAGGAGCGTCCATGCCAGGATCCGAACCCGATGTCGCCGCGAGCACGGCTCCGGAAGCCGATCTGACCGGCTGGACCGTGGAACCGTTCACTGCGGCTGGCTACACCCACGACGTCTATCGCAAGGGTGATGGCCCGGGGGTGGTGCTGATCCCCGAGATGCCGGGGATCCACCCAGGTGTGCTTGCGCTCGGAAATCATCTGGTGGACCACGGTTTCACCGTTGCATGCCCGTCGCTGTTCGGCACCCCTGGCGCGCCGGGCATGCGACCCGGTGCGGTGCCCGTCATGCTGCGCGGTTGTGTGGCAAAGGAGTTCGCAGGCTTCGCGACGAACGCCGACCGGCCCGTGGCTCACTATCTTCGCGCGCTGGCGCGCGACCTCAATGAGAAGACGCCAGGCAAGGGCGTCGGCGTCATCGGTCAGTGCTTCACGGGCGGGTTCGCGCTGGCCGCAGCGGTCGACGACAGCGTGCTTGCTCCGGTGCTGAGCCAGCCGTCGACGCCGATCGGGCTGACGCCCAGGATGAGGCGTGATCCCGGGCTCTCCGAAGGCGAGCTCGCGGTCATCGAGCGTCGCGTCGCGAACGAGGGCCTGTGCGCGTTGGGCCTGCGGTTCAGCGGAGACATCTTGGCGCCCGGGGAGCGTTTCAAGACGCTCAAGGATCGACTCGGCGACGCGTTCGAGGTCATCGAGATCAACTCGGCGAAGGGCAACGAGCACGGGTTCGGCCGATCTGCGCACTCGGTACTGACCCTGGAGGTGCGCGAGGTCGACGGACACCCCGCCTACGAGGCGCGCAAGCGGGTGGTGGAGTTCCTCAAGGAGCGGCTGACGCCGGCTTAGCCTCCGTTTTCTGCTGTGTCGCAACCCGCTTGCGGGCCCGATCGAGCAACATCCGTAGTCGGCTCGGCTTCTTGGGTTCGTCGTCGTCGGGATCCGACATCGGAACTCCCTTGTACACGGCGAGATACACGCTGATCGTCGTGACGATGACGATCATCAGCACCGGGCCGATGATGATCCCCAGGAAGCCGAACATCGTGATGCCTGCGAACACCGCAAGCAGCATCAGGGCCGAGTCGAGGCGGGCTGCGCGCGGTACCAGGATCGGCCGCAGGACGTTGTCGATGTTGGTGACGACGAGCAGGTGCCAGACGATCACGAACATGCCGCCAAACACGTTGCCGAACAGGATCATTCCGATGCCGAACGGAATGCTGACGACGCCACCGCCCAGGGGGATGACGGACAGCACGCTGAGCAGGATCGCGAAGATGAAGAAGCCTTCGTGGAAGCCCGCGATGTAGATCGACGCCGCGCCCGCGATGCCCTGAGCCAGCGCGATGACGAACTGTCCGAGCACAGTCCCGCGGACCATCGCCCCCATCTTCGCCAGGTATAGATCCGTGATCTCCTCGCCGAGCGGGTTGAGCTTGCGGATCAGCGTCTGCACGCCTTCGCGGTTGGAGAGCAGCGAGACGAGGACGTAGATGAAGAGGACGGCAGACGTGACTACACCTGCGAGGCCGCCGAGAGCGCCCTGCAGGAATTCGAGGCCGAATTGGCCAGCGTGCTGTGCGAGCTCGGTCATCTTCTGCTGCAACAGTTCCGGCGTGACGTTGACGCCGTGCAGGAACGGCACCTTGTCCAGCACGTCGTTGACGACGGCGAGAGCGCGATCACCCAGCGAACTGAGGTCGGTGTGCGACACCCAGGTCGACACGCTGCGGACCATGGCGCTGATCTGGACGACGGCGAGCAGCACGAGAAGCGCCAGCGGAATGATCACCGCGCACAGTGCCGACAGCACCGTGAACGTAACGGACAGGCCCTTTCCGAACCGCTTTTGGAACCAGTCGAACAGCGGGTTGAACAGGTAGGCGAAGACGGCCGCCACCACGATGAGCATGAAGTACTGGCGCAGGAAGTAGGCGCCGAAGGCGAGCGCGACCGCGGTGGCGACGGCGAGTGCACGCTTCTGCGATGCGGTGAACTCGGTCATCCCGCCCTTGGTGGCCACGATTGCCAATCCTGTCAGGCTTCCGTGTTTGGCGTGCGGGTCCGGTTCACGACGACATCAGTTTGTTGACGTGTCCGACGATGTCGGGGTAGCGCTTCATGTGGGAACCGCCGTTGAGATCGAGCACCTCGCCCGTGAGCCACGACGCGCCGGAGGAGCAGAGGTAGAGCACCGCGGCCGCAATGTCTTCCGGTGTGCCTGCGCGGCCGAGCGGGGTGTTCTCCACGTACTCCTCTAGCATCCCGGGCACCAGCGCAACACCCGCGGTGAGCGGCGTGTGCACGAAGCCGGGAGCGATGGCATTGACGCGGATGCCTCGCGGTGCGAACTCGAGTGCGGCGACCTGGGTGAGCATCGACAGGCCCGCCTTGGCCGAGCAGTAGGCGCTCATGCCGACGGCGGGCTGGCGCGCGTTCAACGACGACATCCAGACCAGCGAGCCGCCGTCGACGAGGTGGCGTCCCGCGTACTTGGCGACTATCAGTGACCCGGCGAGACAGACGTCGACGACCGACCGGAACTGGTCGACCGGCATGTCGACGATCGGGCTGACGTTGCTGAAGCCTGCGGTGGCGACGACGACGTCAACGGGACCGTGATTCTCGAAAAGCCTTGCCACCGAGGCTTCGTCGGTGACGTCGGTCTGAGCCCAGCCGTGTGGTTCACCGAGTTCACCCGCGCGGACCTCGGCGCCCTCGGCGTTGAGGTCGGCCACCGTGACGCGGTAGCCGTCGGAGGCCAGGGCTTGCGCGCTGGCCCAGCCGATGCCCGATGCACCGCCGACGACGAATGCGGTTCTGATGCTCACGTGGTGCTCCGATCGGGTCGTGGGTCGGCCCATTTCTCCGCGATGGCGGTCCATGGGTCGGCGTAGGTTTGGGCGCTGCGATAGTAGGCGGCGCGACGGGTGGTGATGGCGCGTGCCAGCGGGGAGACCCCACGAAGCAACCCGCGCTTCCACCCCATCATCTCGGAGGCTTCGATGAGCATGTCTGACCACGAATGATGTTGGTAGCCAAGCGCTTCCTGGGCTCTTGCGGTGTCCATCCAATCCGTGTTGAACCAGCCCTCGTCATCATCGGGGTTGCCCTTGAGCCCGACGGGCAGTCCGTCCACCAACCCCAGTGCCGCGGCGAACGACGGCGCGACGTCGCCGTAGACGTGGCGATGCGAATCGTCACCGCCGATGAGCAACGTCTCACCGAGTACGTCCGCGGTGGTAGCAGCCGCGAAAGCCGTTGCGACGTCTCGCACGTCGACCGTCTGAACGCGATTGTCGATGGGCAACAGACTCTCGAAGTAGGCGTTGTCGAGCTTCAAGTAGCTTCCGAGGTCGACGCTGAGCACGCCGCCGAGGCGAAGAATCACCCAGTCCAAGGTCGATGCGCGGACGAGGGTTTCGGCCTCGACCTTGTGCTGGCCGTAGACGTCCGCGGGGTTGACGGGGGTGTCGGCGGTGAGCAAGTCTGTGAAGCGATACGGGTTGCGCGATCCGTACACCCCGATGCTGGAGGCCTGAATGAACCGTGGCGGGTTCGCCTGCTTCTGCGCGGCGGCCAACAGTGCAGCCGTGGCGTCGACGTTGACCCTGCGTGCGATGTCGCGGCGCGTGTAGATGAAGGGTGGAATGACCGCCGCCAAGTGGATGATCGCGCTGGGCGACACCGTCGCCACCAGATCGTCGACTGCTTCTGGGTCGGTGAGATCGGCGAACTGCGCGGTGGCGCCGGAGGGCAGACCCCCGGCGGCCTTCCGGTTGGCAGGGGTGTCGAGGTCGGTGGCGACGACGGCACGGGCGTCGGAGGCCAGCTTCCGTACCACCGCAGAGCCGACGAGGCCGAAGGCCCCGGTGACTAGTACCTTCATCCAGCTCCTCTGACGAATCTAGAACGTGTTGCAAGAAACGTTCGTCCAGCAGCCAGTTCTACACCAGGCCGCTCGGCTCATGGTCGCTTGATACAGCGGAAGCCTATGTGGCTCATGCCCGTGTCGATCATTTGTGGCCGCCGTGCGGCGGGGCGATAGCGCAGGCAATACGAGTCCGCGCACAAGAAGGAGCCGCCCTTGATCACGCGGCGCGGGACCTGGAACTGCGGTTGCGCCGGGTCGTAGGTGTCCTCGGCACAGCAGGGCGTGTCCACACGGGTCGGCCCAAACCAGTCGGTCGTCCACTCCCAGACGTTTCCCGCCATGTCGTACAGGCCATATCCGTTCGCGGCGAATCTGCCCACCTCAGCGGTGGTGCCGTAGCCGGTGTCGGGGAGGTAGGGAAACTCGCCGTGCCAGTAGTTGGCGAGTTGCTGGCCGGGGGCCTCCGGTTCGTTGCCCCACGTGTATGTGGCGCCGTCGAGACCCCCGCGTGCGGCGACCTCCCACTCGGCTTCGCTCGGTAGCGCCAAGCCCGCCCACTCCGCGTAGACGGCCGCGTCCTCGAACGCTACGTGCACGACCGGGTGATTCTGGCGTGCCTTCACCGACGAACGCGGGCCGCGAGGATGCCGCCAACACGCACCGGGCGTCCACGTCCACCACAGGTTCATGTGGCGGTAGTTCACGGGCCCCGACGTCCTGGTGAACACCATCGATCCCGGCTGCAGGTTCTCCGGTGGTGCTCCCGGGTAGTTCTCTGCGTCGAGGGGTCGCTCGGCGACGGTGACATAGCCCGTCTCGTCGACGAAGTCGGCGTACCGAGCGTTGGTCACCTGGTGGGTCTGCATCCAGAAACCCTCGACGGTCACGGCGTGGCTGGGTGCCTCCTCTTCGTAGTGTGCGTCCGACCCCACCGTCGTCGTCTGCGTGGGTATCCAAACTAGATCGTCAGCCACGCTGCACCGCCCGTCGTTGAGATCGCACTGACGGCGAAGAAGTGCGAGTAACCATCGCCAAGAGTGCGATCTCAACGTGATTGTCAGGCAAAGACGGTCGCCCAGTCGTTCTTCATGCTGACGACGGTCCAGCCCTCCGAGCTGGCAAGGTCCAAGGCCTTCTCCGCGCCCCCGACGTAGTCGAACTCGCGATCGGCGTCATCGTGAAGGATGAGAAGGCGCAAGCCGTGGGTGAATTCCAGCATCTCGATGTCGCCGTTGGAGTTGCCTGCGGCGAAGATGGGCCGCCGCCCAATGCGGCTCCACAACCGCGCCGGCTTGACGGGCCCGTCGTCGAGGAACTCGGGCGTCGCCGTGGTGTAGAGGTCTCCGTCGCGATAGACCAGGCCAACCGAACTGCCCACCACTCGCTCCGGCGGAATTCCGTACAGCGGCCCGGTGATTGGGCGCATGAAGTCACGCCCGCCGCCCGACACGATGTAGCAGGTGAAGCCGTTACCTTCCAGATAGCGCAGCAACTCCACCATCGGTGCATAACCGCACGCGGTGTACGGCCTTCCAAGCGTCGGGTGCTTCGCGTCGGCGAAGAATGCGTCGAACCGGCCACGAAGCTCATCGACGGTGATCTCGTGCTGCGACGTAAGTATCGCTGCGACAAGCGGTTTCAGGTCAGTGTCGTCACCCTGGTAGTGCTTGGTCACGGTATCGCCAAGCCACTTCAAGTCACCGGTATAGGCCGCCTTGTACGGTTGCTTCTCGCGCAGCGAGGGATCTGCCTCGGCCTGTTCCTTGAACCTCCGCAGTAGGAAGTCGAGTTGGATGTACATCGGTTTCTCACACCACAGGGTGCCGTCGTTGTCGAAGACGGCGACACGGTCTTCTGCCGCAACGAAATCCGGCCCACCTTCCGCGGTGACGCTACCAACGAAGTCGACGATCGCCGCCTTCGCAGAAGATCCAGGGCCGTCGGTCCAACTCTCCAACATCTAGTCGGCCGCCAGGAACGCGTCGAGCTTCTTGACGATCTGGTCGATGCTGAAGCTGGCGGGTGGATGCCGAGGCGGGAACTCCTTGAACGTGTCGAGGAACGCCGACGCCATCGCCGTCGCGTAGAAGACGAAGAAGTCCCGCCGCAGAAACCACTCGTAGTACGTATTCGACGTGACGTCGGCGTACTCGAACGGGTCGGTGCGCAGGTTGAACAGCTTGGGTACCCGCAGTTCCGTGAACGGCTCGGCCCAGATCTGCAGGGTGCCACGACACCGTTGTTCTGCGAAGACGATCTTCCAGTTCTCGAAGCGCATCGCGACCAGCTCGGCGTCGTCGTTGAAGTAGAAGAACCCGCGCCGCGGGCTGTGCTCGACCTCGCCCATCAGATAGGGCAGTAGGTTGAACCCGTCGATGTGGACCTTGTACTCGGTCTCACCGTCGGCACCTGCCCTATGGCCCTTCTTCAATTCGTCGCTCACGTCCGGATCGCCCGCGGCGGCGAGCAACGTCGGCAGCCAGTCGTGGTGTTGGATGATGTCGTTGGATACGCTGCCCGCCTTGATCTTTCCTGGCCAGCGGATCATCTCTGGCACCCGATAGGCGCCCTCCCAGTTGGTGTTCTTCTCGCTGCGGAACGGCGTTGTGCCAGCGTCCGGCCACGTGTTGCGGTGTGGGCCGTTGTCGGTGGAGTAGATGACGATGGTGTCCTCGGCGATGCCGAGTTCGTCGAGGACGTCGAGCACCGTGCCCACGTTGCGGTCGTGGTCGATCATCGCGTCGTGATACTCCGACTGCCACATGCCCGCCTGGCCCTTGCTCTCCGGCTTCACGTGCGTGTAGAGGTGCATGTGGGTGAAGTTGCACCACACGAAGAACGGGGTGTCGGCTTCATGCTGGCGCTTGACGAAGTCGACGGTGCGATCGGCGATGTCGTCGTCGATGGTCTCCATCCGCTTTGCGGTCAGCGGGCCGGTGTCCGTGATCGTCTGCTTGCCGACGGGGCCGAACTTCGGGTCGTCGGGTTCGGTCGACACCTCGTCGAGTGCCTTGCAGTCCATTACGCCGCGCGGCAGTGCCAGCTCGTAGAGCCTGGGGAACTGGTCCTTGTGCGGGTAGTCGAACTGCTCGGGCTCTTCCTCGGCGTTGAGGTGGTACAGGTTGCCGTAGAACTCGTCGAAGCCGTGCACGGTCGGCAGGTACTTGTTGAGGTCGCCGAAGTGGTTCTTGCCGAACTGGCCCGTCGCATAGCCCAACGGCTTGAGCAACTCGGCGATGGTGGGATCTTCGGCGGCCCAGCCGATGTCGACGCCGGGCACTCCGACCTTGCTCATGCCCGTGCGGTACACGCTTTGTCCACTGATGAACGCCGCGCGGCCCGCCGTGCAGCTTTGCTCCCCATAGGAATCGGTGAAGCGCATGCCCTCGCTCGCGATGCGGTCGATGTTGGGCGTGCGGTAGCCCATCATGCCGTCGCTATAACAACTCAAGTTGGTGATGCCAATGTCATCGCCCCAGATGACGAGAATGTTGGGCTTTCCGTTTGGCACGTCTACTCCCTCGTATCGCTTCCGAACGTCCAATCCCCGAACCGGGCCAACGCTATTCGGGTACGCGCGCGATTGTCGGGGCTTGGCGGAACTTCTCAGTCGATGCTTACGTGGGCCAACGGGGGTTAGGTCGCTGCCGCGCTCACGGGGGTCGAGCCCGCCGCCTTCATGCGGTCGTAGAGTTCGGTGTAGTAGGGCAGACACTCGGCCATCGCCTGCTGCGTGTTGAATAGCGGCTCATAGCCCAGGTCACGCTTCGCCTTGGCGATGGAGAAGTAGTTGTCAATGGTGATGCGCTCGACGCCAAGCGGTTCGATCAGCGGCTTCGGAATGCCGAAGCGGAAGTGCAGCCACTGCCAGACCTTCATCACGAACAACACCAGGCCACCTGGCACGCGAAGCGTGGGATACGGCTCGCCGCAAGCCTCGACGACGGGGCGGGCGAATTCGAACATGTTGATCGGCTCGCCGTCGTTGATGAAGTAGGCCTGCCCTGGCGCGGAACCACCGGGTACCAGGTGTTCGCCCGCGAGGATGAAGCCGTGAATCAGGTTGTGCACGTAAGAGTTGTCGAGTTTGACGTCCTTGCTACCGACGAGCACCTTCACGTGGCCGGCGAGCATGCTCTCGAACACCTTGCGAAACATCGTCTGATCACCGCGACCCCAGATTCCGCTTGGCCGGATGGAGCACGTCAGCATTCCGTGCTCAGCGTTCTGTTCCAGGACGAACTTCTCGGCGACCACCTTGGTCTCGGTGTACAGATCGTTGAATCGTTCCGTGTAGGGCAGCGTCTCGTCACCACCGGCGACGACCTGGCCGCCCATCACCACGCTGTTGGATGCGGTGTAGACGAATCGCTTCACCCCCGCGGACTGAGCGGCGTGCACCAGGTTCTGCGTGCCGCCTACGTTGACGTCGAAGCTTCGCTTGCGGTAGTCCGCGGTGACCGAGGCGCCGCCCATCAGATCGATGATGGCCGCGGTGTGGATGACGGTGTCGATGCCCGCGACCGCCTTGGCGACGTCGTCGGTATCGGTGATGTCGCCGACGAAGGTCTGCAGCCGGGGATGTTCGGCCAACGGGTAGACCACGCGGTCGAAGGACCGGACCTCTAGCCCTCGCGCGAGCAGTTCGGTCACCAGGTTGGCGCCGACGAAGCCGGAGCCGCCGGTCACGAGCACATGGCCAAGGTCAGTGGTCAGTGTTGGGTCACCCATGTCGGCCACGGTAACTGAAACGTGTTCTAGTTTTCAAGCCAACCGGTCAAATGCGTGTGGCGATCAGTCGTCTTCGGCGTCGTCGGAGGCCAAGGCCTTTTCGATCCGTTCGCGCGCGCCGGCTAAGTGCTGTTCGCATCGTTTGGCCAGCGCTTCGCCTCTTTCCCAGAGTTCCAGCGACGCGTCGAGATCGAGCCCGCCTTGCTCCAGCTGGCGCACGACCTCGATCAGTTCGTCGCGTGCGCGCTCGTACCCCAACTTACTAATGGGCTTCATGTCCTCAGGCATTCGGTGCTCCTTCCCCTTCGCTCACGGCAAGTACGGCGCCGTCGGCAACGCGGATGCGCAAGCGTGTCCCGGCAGGGGCGTCATCGACGGTGCGCAGCACCTGCGAGGGATCAGCGCCCGAGAGGGTTTGGACGACGGCGTACCCGCGGGCGAGTGTGGCCGCGGGGCCAAGCGTGGTCAGGCGAGCCGACAGATGCCCGATTCGCTCGGATTCCGCGTCGACCATGCGGGCGACGTCGCGTCGCGCTGCGGACCTCGCGCGGTGGACCTCGTCGGCCCTGGCCACCAACGCTTGCAGCGGCGCAGCCAGCACCGGGCGGCTACGCAACTGGGTGAGCGCGTGCTGCTCGCGGTGGACCCAGTTGCGGAGGGCCCGCGCACTGCGGCGCCGAAGGTCGGTCACGAATGCGTGCTCAGCCGCGGCGTCGGGCACGATGCGCTTGGCTGCGTCGGTGGGCGTGGCGGCTCGAACGTCGGCAACCAGGTCACACAGCGGGCTGTCGCGCTCGTGGCCGATGGCGCTCACCACCGGGGTCGTGCAGGCGGCGATGGCGCGGCACAGCGTCTCGTCGGAGAACGCCAGCAGATCTTCGAAGCTGCCGCCACCGCGGGTGATCACGATGACGTCCACGTGGTCGTCTGCGTCGAGTTCACGCAAGGCCTCGACGATCTGGGGTACGGCGTTGGGGCCTTGGACGGTGGTGTTGCGAATCGCGAAGTGGACTGCGGGCCAACGTGATTCGGCAACAGTAACGATGTCGTGCTCGGCGTCGGAAGCGCGTCCGGTGATCAGCCCGACCGTATCGGGCAGGAACGGGATCGGACGCTTGCGTCGCGGGTCGAACAAGCCCTCGGCCTCCAGCAGCTTCTCCAGCCGCGCAATCCGAGCGATCAGCTCGCCGATGCCGACTGCGCGAATCTCGAGGATGCGCAGGCTGAACGAACCGTTGCGGGTATAGAACTGCGGCCTGCCGTGCATGACCACCTGCGTGCCCTCGGTGAGCGGCACCGGAGCATTCATGACGACGTCCCGCGGGCAACTCACCGACAGTGACATGTCGGCCGCTGGGTCACGCAACACCATCCAGGCCGTCGATTGACGGAGTTTGAGCTCGGTGAGCTGTCCTTCGATCCATACCGTGCCGAGACGGTCGATGTACTTGGCGACGCGAGTGGCCACTGCGCGCACCGGCCAGGGGTTGTCGGGGGACTTGCCCTGCTCGGCCTCTGTCACTTGGCGGACGCGCGCGTGATCCTGTTGGCCAGCAGCGTCTGGAAGGGCGCACGCGAGCGCGTCTTGCCCTCGTAGGCGAGCAGCGTCTCCAAGTCGTCGACGCGCAGCGACGGAAGCCTGGCGCGCAGCTGCGCCAAGGTGAGTGACTCGTAGTCCAGCTCCTTGACGATCGCGGGGGCGGCCTTTGCGGCCGTCGGTGCCTTTGCAGGCTTGGTCTCGGGCACGTCCGGCTCGCCAGTGGTGTAGAGCGCGAACCGACCCTCGGTCAGGCGTTCGCCATTCTGCTCGGCGACGGGCTCGGAGGCGTCATCGTCGGCAGCGTTGTCCTCGTCGAACGTCGCCCACTCCGGCTTCTCCTCCTTGGGCGGAAAGAGCTGCTCGAGCGTCTCGTCCCCCCTGATCACCAGGTCGGCCACGTCTTGCTGCATCTTCATCACGAGCTGGGCGACCTGGCTGACCACGGTCATCGGATACATCAGGATCGTCTGCGGAAGTTTTCGGGTCTCGTCGAGCGCGGTCGCCGCAGCCCCCACCAACAGGCGGACCCCATACGGTGCAGTTGCCATGCGTGCAAGAGTACGGCTGGGCCGCCGAGGTGGCAGGCAAGTACCCTGAGAGGCATGGCTCCGACGATCAACATGGGCATTCCGGGTGCCTCCAGCTCGGTCGTCGACCCCGTGGTCGGCAAGCGGGTGTTGCTGGCCGAACCCCGTGGCTACTGCGCCGGCGTGGACCGTGCGGTGGAAACCGTGGAACGCGCACTGGAGAAACACGGCGCTCCCGTCTACGTCCGGCACGAGATCGTGCACAACCGCCACGTGGTGGAGACGCTGGCCAAGGCGGGCGCGATCTTCGTCGAGGACAACGACGAGGTTCCCGAGGGCGCCATCGTCGTCTTCTCCGCGCACGGCGTCGCGCCGACGGTGCACGAGTCCGCCGCGGCACGCGATCTCCGGGTCATCGACGCGACGTGCCCGCTGGTCACGAAGGTGCACAACGAGGCCAAGCGGTTCGCCCGCGACGACTACGACATCCTGCTGGTCGGCCACGAGGGTCACGAGGAGGTCGTCGGCACCGCTGGTGAGGCGCCCGACCACGTGCAGGTGGTCGACAGCCCGGATTCGGTCGCTCACGTCGTCGTCCGCGACGAGAACAAGGTCATCTGGCTGTCCCAGACCACGCTGAGCGTCGACGAGACGATGGAGACGGTGAAGCGCCTTCGTCAACGCTTCCCGAAGCTCCAGGATCCACCGAGCGACGACATCTGCTACGCCACCCAGAACCGTCAGGTGGCCGTCAAGGCCATGGCACCCGAGTGCGAACTCGTCATCGTGGTCGGTTCGCGCAACTCGTCGAATTCGGTGCGGTTGGTCGAGGTAGCACTCGGCGCAGGCTCCCATGCCGCTTACCTGGTGGACTACGCCGAGGACATCGACCCCACCTGGTTGACGGGTGTGACGACGGTCGGCGTCACTTCGGGCGCGTCCGTTCCGGAGGTCTTGGTCCGCGGAGTCCTCGAGCGGCTCGCGGACTACGGCTACGCGACGGTGCAGCCCGTGACGACCGCCAACGAGACGCTGGTGTTCTCGTTGCCGAGGGAGATCCGCGCCCCTAGGCACTAGCCGAGCCGTCGCTCTTGCTGATAGAGCGTAGAGCCATGACCAAACCGCTGGACGGCATCAAGGTTCTCGACTTCTCCGAGCACGGCTACGTGCCGTCAGCCGCGGCGGCGCTCGCCGACTTCGGCGCGAACGTCATCAAGATCGAACGGCCCAGAGGCGACGCGATGCGCGGCATCATCAGCAGTGGCATCGTGCCAACGGTCGACGGGTGCGACTACCTGTTCGAGTTCTGCAACCGCAACAAGCGGGGAATCTGCATCGACGTCGAAACCGACAGTGGGCGTGAGGTCTTCGAGCGCCTGGTGCGCTGGGCGGAGGTATACATCACCAACCAGCTGCCGCGGGTGCGACGCAAGCTGCGCACCGAGCCCGACGATCTGATGGCGATCAACCCGAAACTGGTGTACGCCAAGGGGCACGGTCAGGGTCAGCGGGGTGCCGACGCCGAGGCGGGCGGTTTCGACGGAGTCTCGTACTGGGCGAGAGGAGGTGTGGCACACGTGCTGACCGCTCCCGATGCCACCCATCCGGCGCAACAACGGCCAGCGATGGGTGACTTTCCGACCGGCATGTTCCTCGCGGGCGGCGTGTGTGCCGGGCTGGTGCACGTGTTGCGGACGGGCAAGGGCATCGTGGTGGACAGCTCGCTCCTGGCTGGGGCGACGTGGACGTTGTCGCCCGACCTGGCATATGCGTCGCTCGCAGGCGAGGAACTCACCATGACCGGTCGGGAGCCGATGTCTCCTCTGATGCGGCAGTACAAGACCGCCGACGGATACTGGATCGCGCTGATGATGATCGACGAGGGCCGGTACTGGACTCCGTTGATCGAAGCCCTCGACATCGACGGCTTCTCCCAGCACGGCGCCGACGCCGAATCCCGAAAAGCGGTGTGGGAGCGCCTCGCCGAGCGGATCGGTGAGGTGATCGGGGCGTTGGAACGCGACGTCCTCGCCGAGCGGCTTCGCGCGCACGCGTGCATATTCTCGTTCTTCGCGTCTCCAACGGACGTTCTGGCCGACGCCGCCACCATCGACAACGGCTATCTGATGGCGCACCCCACGCAGCCCGACCTGCGGTTGGCCGCCGCACCCGTGCAGTTCGACGACGAGCTTCCTGCGATCCGCCGTGGAGGGCCCACCCTCGGCGAACACACCCGCGAGATCCTGGGCGAACTCGGCTACTCGGAATCGGTCATCGGCGAATTCCTCGACAAGGGAGCAGTCATGGGCTGACAGTTGGCACTAGGGCGCCGTCGAGCTGTCCACCAACGCTTCCAACGCACGTGAGAACACCTCGCGCGAGCGCAATTTCGCCGTATAGCCGCGGATTTCGGCGTCGGGGTGAGGACTCGCGCTCAACTTGGCATTCGCGCTCTCCGCGATGAGCAGCCGACCGAGTCCCAGGGTCTGAACTCCCGCGAACACCTCCTGAGCGGTCTCGCGGTCCAACCCTGCGCGTTCGAATTGATGGATGCAGAACTGCACCAGCCGTCGACCGTTGGGACCGAGCTTCGACGTCAACAGCACCGATCTGAGGCCGGGAAACTCCAGCAATACGTCGACACCCGCCATGAACACCGACATCAGTAACTCGCGCCAGTTCCCCGAGTCCGGGTCGGGTAGCTCGAGCCTGCCGAGGACGTCGTCACCGACCATCCGGAGCAACTCGTCCTTGTCCTCGACGTGGTAGTACAACGCCATCGCCGAAACGTCCAGGCGACCCGCAACCGCTCGCATCGTCAGCTTGTTGACACCGACCTCGTTGATGATGTCCATGGCGGTCGTGACGATCCTGTCGCGGTCGACGGGTGTGCGGTCGCGGACCGTCCTCTTGCCAACCACGTGCCGTGAGCTTACGCGTACGGGGTGGATATCGGTGCGTCAGCCGTCGAGAACACCGTCTCCATTGCTCCTCGCGTCCGCAGTGAAATCCGGGGCGCGCTTCTCGCGATGCGCCGCAAGGCCTTCCTTCACCTCTGGCCCGCCGAAGCCGATGAACTCCAGGCCGAGCGACGCCTCGAACGCAGGCCCCGCCATGCGGTACCAGTGGTTCAGGCTGTGCTTGGTCCAGCGGATCGCCGACGGCGCGCCTGCCGCGAGTTGGGTAGCGATGCGGTTGCCCTCGGTGATGACGTCGTCGTCGTCCACGCACTTGGACACCAACCCGATGCGCTCGGCCTCCTCGCCGAGCAACTCGTCACAGGTCAGCAGGTAGTACTTGGCCTTGGCCATGCCAACCAACAGCGGCCAGCAGATCGCCGCATGGTCACCCGCGGCGACGCCTAATCTGGTGTGGCCGTCGATGATTCGCGCCTTGCGACCGACCACCGACACGTCTGCCAGCAACGCTACGACCAGGCCTGCGCCGACTGCGGGTCCGCGTACTGCCGAGATGATCGGCTTGGTGCACGCGATGATGTTCATTACCAGGTCTCGCGCCTCGCGCATGATCCTGACCCGGCTGGCGTAGTCCTCGATCATGTCGGCGAGCAGGTCGAAGTTGCCTCCAGAGGAGAACGCCTTTCCCGCGCCGTAGACGAGCACCGCACGGACACGTTCGTCCCGTTCGATGACCGGCCAGACGTCCGCAAGATCGCGATGCATCTGCGGACTGACCGAGTTCAACCCAGGGGAGTCCAGCACGACGTGTAGGACCCCGTCGTCGGTCTGCTCGAAGCGCAGGCTGGGGAAGTCTTCGTAAGAGTCGGCCACGTGGAGAGCATAGGATTCCAATCGCAGCGGCGACTTCGCAGTCGCGGTGACGTCCAGTCCGATCTGCGGGAGGCTGTGCAGCCATGAGTGGACAGGTCAGCGAGGCCAGCCCCGTCTCCTATGGCCGACGACTGTCCGATCTCACCGAAATGCATCCGGACGCAACGGCATTCATCTATGCCAGCGTCACCGGTGAGGAGCGGCTCGTCACCTGGCGCGAGCTCGAAGAGCGAAGCAATCGCGTGGCCCGAGCGCTCGACCGGCGCGGAGTCGGGCAAGGCGACATGGTGGTCATCGAGCTGCCGAACTCCGTCGAGCACGTCGTCTTGGCGTTCGCGGTCTTCAAGGTCGGCGCGTGTGTGTTGCCGCTGCGCTCGGATCTCCCTGGGTGGGAACGCGAGAGGGTGCTGGCGGTGGCGAATCCGGCCGTCGTCGTTGGCACGCGCGATGACGTCGGCTCCTGGCCGGTCGTCACGCCTTCCGAACTAGAGGATCCCGAACTGCCGACCGACCGACTGCCCGACCGCGTGCCCAACCCGGCGCGGGCGATCGCGAGTTCGGGTTCCACGGGCGTGCCGAAGGTGATCCGCGCCAGTGGGCCCGGCGTATTCGTTCCGAGCTCGATCGAGAACTCGGTGGTCACCACACTCGGCCAGCGCCCAGGCCAGGTTCAGCTGGTGCCTGCCCCGATGTATCACACCAACGGCTCGCTCATCACCTGGACCGCGCTGATGAGTGGTCAGTCCCTGATCGTCATGGAGCGCTTCGTTGCCGACCTTGCGCTGGAGCTGATCGAGCGTCACCGAGTCAATACCTTCACCGCCACGACGATCATGCTTGCGCGCATGGCGCGGTCGGCTGACGTCGACAAGCGCGACCTGAGCTCAATCGAATCGATGCTGCACGGGGCGGCTCCGTTGCCGGACTGGTTGGCGCGCTTCTGGATAGAGCGCGTCGGACCGGAACGCTTCTTCGTTGCCTACGGATCGTCCGAGAACGCGGGCACGTGCTTCGCGCGCGGTGACGAGATCCTGCAACGCCCTGGCACGGTGGGCCGCCCGGCCAACACCGAACTGCGCATCCGAGGCGAGGACGGGAGCGACCTTCCGCCAGGGCAGGTGGGCATGATCCACCTTCGCCGTCCTGGTCAAACCGAACCGGTGTTCGCATACGTGGGCGACGTACCGTCGGCAACGGGTGCCGACGGATTCACCGCACTGGGCGATCTGGGTTGGCTCGACGACGACGGCTATCTGTACCTCGCAGACCGCCGCGTCGACATGATCATCTCGGGTGGGGCGAACGTGTATCCCGCCGAAGTGGAGGGCGCACTCACGGAGCACCCTGGCGTCGCCGACGTAGTCGTGATCGGCCTGCCCGACGACGAGTGGGGCGAACGCGTCCACGCCGTCGTACAACCCGCCGACGTCGCGCGGCCGCCGTCCAGCGAGGAGCTGCGGACGCATTGCCGCGAGCGCCTTGCCGCATACAAGGTGCCGAAGACCGTCGAGATGGTCGAGCGCATCCCGCGTACGGAGGCGGGCAAGGTCAGGCGAAGCGACTTCGTCCGCGAACGCGCCTGAACCCCGTCTCGAGTGTCCGCGGCGCGACGTGCCAGACTCCGAAGATCGCTAAAGACTAATAATTGGTTCAAATCGTTGGAGGGGCCCATGGGAATTGGATTGACGGACGACCACCGCCAGCTCAGCGAGGTGGCCCGCGAGTTTCTCACGGCCCACAAGGCCAGGTGGGCGGCACGCGAACTCCTGGACGCAACAGAGGAGGCAAGGCCCGCGTTTTGGCAGGAGATCGCCGACCTCGGCTGGCTGGGCCTGCACGTGCAAGAGCAATTCGGGGGATCGGACTACGGGCTCCCAGAACTCGTCGTCGTCATCGAGGAGCTCGGGCGTGCCGTGGCACCTGGGCCGTTCGTTCCCACCGTCACCGCGTCGGCACTCGTGTCGTATGCCGGTACGTCCGAACAGAAGTCGCGGCTGCTGCCCGTTCTGATCGATGGCTCCGTCACCGCAGGAATCGGTGTTGGGGGGCACGTGGAGATCACCGGTGGGACAGCGGTCAGTGGAGAAGCCGGTGTCGTGCTCGGTGCCGGCCTTGCGGATCTGCTCGTGCTGACGGCCGGACCCGACGTCGTGCTCGTCGAACGCGACCGGGCGGGCGTCTCCATCGAAGTGCCCAACAATCTCGATCTGACCCGCCGCTCCGGCCGCGTCACCCTGACCGACGTGGCGATCACGTCCGATGACGTGCTGGCCGGGGCAAGCGGAGCGTTGCTCGCGCGGGCGAGGACGCTATTCGGTGCGGAAGCCGCCGGTGGCGCACTCGATTGCCTCGACTCCGCCGTCGAATACGCGAAGGTCCGTCAGCAGTTTGGCCGCACGATCGCGACGTTCCAGGCCGTCAAGCATCACTGCGCCAACATGGCCGTCGCCGCAGAGTCGGCCGTCGCCGCGGTGTGGGACGCCGCGCGTGCCTCGTCGGAGGACGAGGACCAGTTTCGGTTGATCGCCGCTGCCGCGGCAACCTTGGCGATGCCCGCATACGTGCGCGACGCCGAACTCAACATCCAGGTTCACGGCGGCATCGGATTCACCTGGGAGCACGACGCGCATCTGCATCTACGGCGCGCCCTGACCACCGCGGCGATCCTCGGCGGCGACGGGCCCGCCACGGACCTGTTCACGCTCACCGCAGACGGGATCGTGAGGGACAACAGTCTCGATCTACCTGCCGAAGCAGAGGAACTGCGCGCGGAGGTCGCAGGCGTAGCCAAGGAGATCGCCGCGCTGGAGAAGAGCGCTCAGATCGACGAACTCATTCGGACCGGCTACGTGATGCCGCACTGGCCCAAGCCTTGGGGCCTGGCAGCCGGCGCGGTAGAACAGCTCGTGATCGAGCAGGAGTTCGCGGACGCGGGGGTCAAGCGACCGGACTACGGCATCACCGGCTGGGTGATCCTGACCTTGATTCAGTACGGAACCCCAAGCCAGATCGAGAGATTCGTCGAGAAGGCGTTGCGCAAGGACGAGATCTGGTGCCAGTTGTTCTCCGAGCCCGACGCGGGCTCGGACGCCGCGGCGGTGAAGACGAAGGCCACTAGGGTCGACGGTGGCTGGAAGCTCAACGGGCAGAAGGTCTGGACCAGCGGTGCCCACCTGTGTGCCCGCGGTTTGGCGACGGTCCGTACCGATCCCGAGGCGCCCAAGCACTCGGGCATCACGACGGTCATCGTCGACATGCACGCTCCCGGCGTCGAGGTTAGGCCGCTGCGCATGATCACGGGTGGGTCGGAGTTCAACGAGGTCTTCTTCTCCGACGTGTTCATCCCCGACGAGGACGTCGTCGGCGAGCCGAACGCCGGATGGACCGTCGCGCGAGCGACGCTTGGCAACGAGCGAGTCAGCATCGGCGGCGGTGTCTCCAGCTTCGGGTTCTCCGGCGCCGACCTCGTCAAGATGGCCAACGAGCACGAAGGTCGGTTGGTGGACGGCAAGCTTCGTGTCGGTGAATACCTCGCCACGCATCATGCGTTGCGGTTGCTCAATCTTCGAAGCGCCGTTCGCCACATCGAAGGCGCAGGCCCTGGGCCCGAGGGCAACATCACCAAGCTTCTGCTTGCCGAGCACATGGGCGAGGGCGCTGCCATCGGCACCGCACTGCACGGCCCCGATGCAGCGCTCGTCGACGGCTCCGCAGCACTCGCCACCATGATGCTGCTCGCGTCTAGAGGAATGACGATCGCCGGAGGGACGTCAGAGGTGACGCGCAATCAGATCGCGGAACGGATCCTCGGCATGCCGCGTGATCCGCTGATCAACTGACCGGGGTCGGGTTCATCCCCAGTTGCGAAGGTCGTTGCCTATCAACACGTCCCACGGGTCCTCGGCCTGCATGGCCGTGCGGCCGAGCCGGCGCGCGTGGTGATTGGCGCTGCCGAACTCGTCGGCCCAGCTGTGCGCGCGCATGGTAGCCAACCACAGCTGGTGCTCGATGGTCACGCCGATCGCCCCGTGCAATTGATGGGCGACGGTGGTGACCGGACCGACCGCGCGCCCGACCGTCACCTTGGCCACCGTGACGGCGTAATCGGCTTCCGCGCTGTCGAAGCCATGATCGGCGGCTGCCGCAACGGCGAGGCTCGCCGCCGCGCGGGCCCGCTCGATTTCGCCTGCCATGCTCGCCAGCGAATGCTGCACCGCCTGGAACGCGCTCAGTGACCGACCGAACTGCGTGCGCTCGCGGGCATGCGTGACGGTGAGTGCCGCTGCGGCGTCGAGGGCTCCGATGATCTGGACGCTGCGTGCCCATGCGCCGCGTCGAATCAGTTCGTCGGCAAGGGTCGCATCGAGCTGGGTCATGTCGTCTGCGGCGGTATCGAACGCGAACGACTCACGCGGCTCGCCAGCGAGATTGTGGCCATCCACCAGTTCGGTCGGCTGGATCACTCCGACGTGCCAGCCCTCTTTCGTGCGCACGGCCAGCAGCGTCGCGGCCGCCGCCGCGGACCATGGAACGCCGCGTGCTGATCCGACGACGCGGCCGTCGACGAGTTCGGCGTCGGCGATCGCAACGGTCAGTGGGCCGGACTCTGGCACGTCGAGTCCCACCTGCGCACTGAGCCATCCTGCAAGCAGATCTGTTTCGGCGATCGGTACCGCGGCCGCATATCGTGCGAGGCCTGATAGCACCACTGCCGACTCGGTCGGTCCTGCGCCGAGGTCCGGGGTGCTGGTCAGCCGGGTAAGCCCGGTCTCCTCCAGATTGCGCCACAGTGCGTCATCGAAGGTATCCGGCAAAGTGCGGTGTCCGAGCCTTGCGTCGAACGAGCGCTTGCCGATGTCGCCGACGAGCTGGCGTAGGTCGGCGTGGTCGTCGTCGATGCTCGCCGTTTCGAACACGCCGCCCGCGAGTGCCGAGACGCTCATCCATGTACTCCGCTCTTCGCGCAAGCGCTCATCCATGTACTCCGCTCTTCGCGCAAGCGCTCATCGCAAACCCATCCCTCTCGCCACGACACCACGCAGCACCTCGTTGGTCCCACCCCGCAGCGTGAACACCGGCGCATGTTGTCGGGCATGATCGAGCAGCCTTCGCAGCGCGGGACGTTCGGGAGCCTCGGGGTCTACGTAGTCGAGCAGGTCGGCGACGAGCTCTACGGTCTGCTGCTCGAACCTGGTGCCCAGATCCTTCACCAGCGCCGCCTGGTTCGCCGCATCGCGGCCGTCGGACAGTGCCCGCGCCACCGAGATCGACAGCTGCCGCAGCGAGGCCATCCGGGCGACGAGGTCCCCGACGTCGGCGGCGGTGCGGTCGTCGGCGTCGTCGCCGAGTGCGCGAATCGTCGCCACGATGAGCGGTGCGGTGGAGAGAAATCGCTCGGGCCCGCTGCGCTCGAACGAGAGCTCGGAGGTCACCTGATGCCACCCCGCGCCGATCTCTCCCAACACGTCCGCGTCGGGGATGAACACGTCGTCGTACTGCACCTCGTTGAAGTGGTGCTCACCGGACATCACCACGATCGGGCTGATGGTCACGCCGGGGGAGTCCGTGGGAACGATGAATTGCGAGAAGCCGGCATGCCGCTTCTCGGGGTTCAGCGGGCTGGTGCGCGCGAACACCACTACCTGATGGGCTAGGTGGGCACCACTGGTCCACACCTTCTTGCCGTTGAGCAGCCAACCGCCGTCGGTCTGCGTCGCACGGGCCTGGGCTGCCGCGAGATCCGAGCCCGCGGTGTCCTCGCTCATCCCGATCGCCGAATAGAGTTTGCCCGCAGCGATTTTCGGTAGCAGCCGATGCCGCTGCTCGTCGTTGCCGTAGGCCAGCAGACCTGGCGCCACCTGCCGGTCCGCGATCCAGTGTGCGGCGACCGGTGCGCCGACAGCCAACAACTCCTCGGTCACGACGTACCGGTGAAGGTGGCTCAGACCATGGCCGCCGTATTCCTTCGGGATCGTCAACCCGATGAACCCCGCGTCGCCGAGGCGAACGCTGAAGTCCTCGTCCCAGAGACTCAGCCAGGAGTCGACGGTCGGTTCCCAGCCGTACTCCCTGCGGTCGGCGACCAAGAACTCGCGGATCGACGTCCGCAGCTTGGCAAGCTCGGGCTCGTTGGCGCCGAGCGCCTCGAAATCACTCACCTTGCATCACCCATGGCCACCATCATCCTCGTGCAGGCCGCAGGCCGCGCGTGCGGTTCCCCGCTCGCGGTTCGGTTTTTGCGGACACGCGCCGAACGCTCACCCGAACTGGTCCACACCATCAGAAAGCTAATGGATCACTAGGGCATCCTGCTCGTCGCCGAGGAGTACTTCGAGCAAGCCTTCGTCGACCGCTTGGTCGGAGACGGATTCGCCCGACCTCGTGGAGCTCTCGAAGATCGTGAACGACGTCTTGGGCGACGCTGCGTCGCCTGGCCCTCTGGTCACCATGTCGACTGCGCTGAAGACTGTCAGATGACCGAACTCGCGGTACTCCAGGCGGTTCGGCTCAAGGGCCGAGTGAACGTGGCCGACCTCGCGACCACGATCGGTGAAGACCCGTCGGCCGCTCGTCGACTCCTACCACACGGTGTGGTTCGAATGGCACGAGGAACTGATCGGGCTAGCAGGACTCACTCGCGAGGATGAGGCGAAATCCGGTCACGCTGAATAGAGTTCAGCCGCGCGGAGTCGGCGCAGAACGCCCCCAGCCCGCGTCGCGGGTCATGTCCTTGAGCAGCGGAACGGCCCGGTACGGCAGCGGCGTCGTCAATGCCAGCGTTGTCGTCGAATGCACGACGCCTGGGATGCCGACGATCTGCTCGACGAGTTCCAACAACCCGGCCTGCGATGCCGTCGCGACTCGGACGAGAAGGTCCTCGCGACCGGTGGTGGCGTGAATCTCCAACACGTGCGGAATCTCTGCGAGAGCGTCCACGATCGCAGAGAGCAATGCCTGCTGAACTTCCAGGCCGACGAAAGCTTGCATCGCGACGCCCGCCTTCGCGAGGTCGAACTCCGGCCGATAGCCGGATATCAGCCCACCGTCCTCCAAGCGGCGCAAGCGCGACTGCACCGTATTGCGCGAGATGCCGAGCGCCTGGGCCATTTCCACGATTCCGCGACGGGCGTCGGCCGCGAGCATTTCGAGCAGTTCGACGTCGAGCCGGTCGATGCTGAGCATTTCACTCACCCCAGACTGTCGTGGCCGATTCTAGTTGAGCATTCGGACCAGTTAAAAAGGTCATAGTTGACCCGATGTGTCACCAAAGTCACTGTTAATGGTACGTGTGCACCACCTACCGAGGACGGTGATCTGACATGACCGACCTACACTCCATCGAGCCGCTCGCGCTCCCCGACACCCTTGCGGCGCGCTATAGAGTTTCCTCCGGACCCGTGCTGCTGACCGGCGTCCAGGCCATCGCACGTCTGCTCGTCGAACAACACGAACGCGACCACCGCGCAGGACGACGAGTGGCCACCTTCGTATCGGGATACCAGGGCAGCCCGCTGGCTGGTCTCGATCAACTGTTGTCCGCCATCCCCGAACTACGCTCGCACCACGACGTCAGGCTGGTGCCGGGCCTCAACGAAGAACTCGCGGCGACCTCGGTGTGGGGAAGCCAACTCGAACTGCCCGCAGGAAACCGCTCGCATGACGGCGTCGTCGGCGTCTGGTACGGCAAGGGGCCCGGCCTGGACCGCTCGGGCGACGCGCTGCGTCACGCCGCGATGTATGGCGCGAACCCACACGGTGGCGCGATCGCCCTGGTCGGCGATGATCCCGCCGCCAAGTCGTCGACGGTTCCAGCGGCGAGCGAACGGTCGCTTGCGGCGTTGTCCATGCCGATCTTCTTCCCCCGCAACGCCGAAGAACTCGTCGCGTTCGGCCTGTACGCCATCGCGCTGTCGCGCGCCTCGGGATGCTGGCCCGCCATCAAGATCGTCGCCGACGTCGCCGACGGGCTGTGGACGCTGGCTCGCGACTTCTCCGACTTCGCCATCGACGTTCCCGCGATCGAGTGGGAGGGGCGTCCATGGACCTATCGGCAGCGCGTCCTCGCGGCGCCCCCGGACAGCGTGCTGGCCGAGGCTGACCTGTATGGGCCGCGGTGGGCCACGGTCGAGGCGTTCAACGCCGCCAACGAGATCGACCGAATCGAGGTCGATCCCGCCGACGCGTGGCTGGGCATCGTCGCCGTCGGTACCGCCTACGACTCGGTCCGCGAGGCGCTCGTCGACCTTGGCCTGTCCGAGGCTGACCTGGTAACGGCTGGAATCAGGATCCTACGGGTCGGGATGCCGTATCCGCTTGGCGCCCAACGCGTTCTGAACCTCGCCGAAGGCGTCGAGCAGATCCTCGTCATCGAGGACAAGACGTCATTCGTCGAGGCTCAGGTCAAAGACGTCCTCTACGGTTCGAGCCACCGCCCGCAAGTCCTTGGCAAGCACGACGGGGCCGGTCGCAGGCTGATCCCGCCCGACGGCGAGCTGACCGCAGCGCGACTGACGGCGCCGCTGCGCATGGTGCTGCGCAAGCGGGTGGCGCTGACACCCGCTCCACCGCCGCAGTTGGAGCTGACGGTCCTGCCTGCCAACCGCACCGCATACTTCTGCTCCGGATGCCCTCACAACCGATCCACCGTGGTGCCCGAGGGTTCACTGGCCGGCGGCGGAATCGGTTGTCACACAATGGTTACCATGTCAGCGCGGACCGATTCCCAGGTCACTGGGCTGACCCAGATGGGTGGCGAGGGAGCGCAGTGGATCGGCCAGTCGTCGTTCACCGACGTCGACCACATCTTCCAAAACCTCGGCGACGGAACGTATTTCCACTCGGGGCAGCTCGCCGTGCAGGCATGCATCGCCGCGGGAGTCAACATCACCTACAAGATCCTCTACAACTCGGCCGTCGCGATGACGGGCGCCCAACATCCCGAAGGCGGACTGAGTGTTCCGGAGTTGACGCACCGGCTCGTCGCGGATGGCGTCGCGAAGGTGATCGTGTGCGCCGACGAACCCAAGCGTCACGACGGCGCGTCGTTCCCTCACGGGGTGTTGGTGTGGGACCGTGACCGGCTGGACGAGGCGCAGCGTCTGCTGCGTGAGGTCAAGGGCGTCACCGTGCTCATCTATGACCAGCAGTGCGCGGCCGAGGCTCGGCGCAAGCGCAAGCGTGGCACGCTTCCTGCGCGTCGCACTCGTGTCGTCATCAACGAGGCGGTGTGCGAGGGCTGCGGCGACTGTGGTGTGAAGAGCAACTGCCTGTCCGTGCAGCCCGTCGAGACCGAGTTGGGTCGCAAGACGCGCATCGATCAGAGCACCTGCAACACCGACTACAGCTGCATCGACGGCAACTGCCCATCCTTCGTCACGGTCGAGCTGCCGGATACCACGAATACTGCTGGGCCGCTGCCAGTTCCACCCGAGGTCGGCGATCCGGTGCCGATCATGATCGCTGGCGTCCACAACGTCTTCCTCGCGGGAATCGGTGGCACCGGAATCGTGACGGTCAACCAGATTCTGGGCATGGCCGCGCTGCGCTCGGGGCTGCACGTCGACGGGCTCGATCAAACCGGCCTCAGCCAGAAGGCCGGGCCCGTTACGTCCCACCTCCGACTGAGGACCCAGCCCTCCGCGGCGTCAAACCGGATCAGCCCTGCATCCGCCGACTGCATCCTCGCCTTCGACCTGCTCACCGCCGTCGACGCGAAGAACGTCGCGCACGGCGACCCGCTTCGCACGATCGCGGTCGCATCGACGAGCAGGACGCCGACGGGTGAGATGGTGTACGACCCCACGATCGAATACCCCGCCGACGAGACGCTGCTGTCGCGGCTGGACGTTCGAACCCGCTCCCTGGTCACCTTCGACGCGCTCGCCGCTGCGGATCGGCTGTTCGGGAACACCGCCGCCGCGAACCTACTCGTCGTAGGCGCGGCCTACCAGGCCGGCGGAATCCCCACGAGCGCGAGCGCGATCGAGGAGGCCATCGAGATCAACGGCGTCGCAGTCGACATGAACAAGGCGGCGTTTCGCTGGGGTCGGGTCGCCGTCGCCAACCCCGGCGCGTTCGAATCAGCCACTACCGCAGCAATTGTCGGCCGACCGCGAGCCACGGACGTCGTCGACCGCCTCTTGCAGAACTGCCCGGTGACCGGCTCGCCGCGTGAAGTGCTAGAGCGTCGTGCTGCCGACCTCATCGATTACCAGGGGCGCAAGACCGCGGTCCGCCTGATCGACCTGGTCCAGCAGGTGTGGACGCGGGAGCGCGAGCTGTCGGAGCGCACCGAGCTTTCCGAGGCGGTGGCCAAGAACTACTTCAAGCTCATCGCCTACAAGGACGAGTACGAGGTCGCACGCATGCTCACCGACCCGACGTTCCTCGCCGCAGTCGACGACCAGGTGCCTGGCGGTCGCAAGGTCACCTACAAGCTGCACCCACCCGTGCTCAAGGCGCTGGGTCGCAAGAAGAAGATCAGCATGGGTCCGCGGACGCACGTCGCTCTCCGGCTGTTGGCGAAGGGGAGGTTCCTGCGCGGGACCGTCGTCGACCCCTTCGGCCAGACTCGGATGCGGCGGCTGGAGCGTCGACTCGTCGCGCACTACGAGGCGATGATCAGCGATCTACTGCCGGCCCTGACCGCAGAAGGCTACGACCGGGCGGTCACGCTGGCGTCGGCGCCCGAACTCGTTCGCGGCTACGAGGAAGTGAAGCTGCGCAACGTGGCGCTCTACACCGAGCGGCTGGCCGAACTGGGCGCGGCGTTCACACCGGTGAGCTGAGCTACGGACCGTAGTCCCGAGAGTCTGCGTCCGTATCGCGGGGCCTGCGCTGGCGGCTGCGCGGCTCGGGTGGCGGCTCGCCGTCGTCGGCGCGATACCGAACCCGGGACACCGGATGGTGAGTTCCGGTTCCGCTGGACCCGTTCCTTCCCGTCGGCGGACCCGCTGGACGTCCCTCGAACGGGTCGAACTCGGGTGCGCGACGGCGTCGCTCGGGCCGGTCAGACCGTTCAGTCCGCTCGCCGCGCAGGGGACGGTCAGGCCGTTCTGATCGGGCAGCTCGTTCGGACCGCTCTGGCCGTTCGTACGGGCTTCGACGCTCGCCGGGCGGCGTACTGCGCCGTGACTCCTGTGGCGGGTTGGCGCGGCTGCGTCTGCGCGGCTCGATCAGATCTTCGGGCGGACGCGCGGATCGCGGACGCTTGGGCCGGCGTTCGGGGCTCTCGATCGGGTCGACGGGCTCGACGAGTTCGGTGTCGGGAGGACGGTTGTGGCGCGAACGCGACGCGCTCGCCGTCTTGGCTGGTTTGGCCGAACGGCGGCGCGGCTCCGCCACCTCGGCAGCGGCCGCGCGCTCGGCTCGGGCTGTGGCGGTCCTGCGGCTACGTCGTGGGCTCTCCGTCGCCGACATCGTCGTCGTCATGGCCGCAGCGACCTTGCCGTCGACCCCGGCACTGGCATCGTGTTTTGCAGCGCGCCGCGAGACGGTACCGATGTACCACCGGGCCCCGCCGATCAGAACGACGGCGGCCGAGGTGAAGAACATCAGCGGGAATCGCTCGATCAGTGGATAGCCGCAGTTGATGATCAGATCCTTGACGCCCTTGACCTCACCGCCCGTGAGGACGAAGTAGGCAGAGGGGACCGTGAGGAACAGGACGAGCGGCGGCTGAATGACCGCGGTGAACACGCCGGACTGCCGCACTGCGAGAACGGCGGCGACGCACCCGGCGACATAGCAGAAGGCAAAGGCCGCAGTCAGCGACTTCCCACCCGATCCAGCGTCGAAGGCAAACCCGACCGCGGCAGCCGTCATCGCCAGCACTACAGCGCCCCACCAGGGAATTCCGGGCACATTGGGCAGCGCTGAGCGGTGATCGGCCGGTATTGGCGACCGCGCACGCGGTTCTGACACACGTAGACCGTACCGGCTATGACCCAGCGAGTGCTGTCAGCGCGCTCGGGCGTGCCCGTGAGCACTGCATAGACCGCATAGACTCCACTACCCGTGAGCCTCAATCTAGGAATCGTCGGGCTGCCGAACGTGGGTAAGTCGACGCTGTTCAACGCGTTGACGCAGAACGACGTGCTGGCAGCCAACTACCCGTTCGCGACCATCGAGCCGAACGAGGGGGTGGTGGCACTGCCAGATCCTCGTCTTGCGAAGCTCGCGGAAATGTTCTCCTCGGCGAAGATCGTGCCGGCGCCGGTGACGTTCGTCGACATTGCGGGAATCGTGAAGGGGGCATCCGAAGGTGCGGGCCTTGGCAACAAGTTCCTCGCCAACATTCGCGAATGCGACGCGATCTGTCAGGTCGTCCGCGTGTTCGCCGACGACGACGTCGTGCACGTCGACGGCAAGGTGGACCCCAAGTCCGACATCGAGGTCATCGAAACCGAGTTGATCCTCGCCGACCTTCAAACCCTCGAGAAGGCCATCCCGCGGCTCGAGAAGGAAGCGCGCAACAACAAGGAGCGCAAGCCCGTCCACGAAGCCGCCGCCGCCGCCGAGGCGCTTCTGAACGAGGGGACGACGCTGTTCGCCGCGGGCGTCGACGTGGCGCCCCTTCGTGAGCTCAACCTCATGACCACAAAGCCGTTCCTCTACGCGTTCAACGCCGACGAGTCGGTGCTCACCGACGATGCTCGCAAGGAAGAGTTGCGAGCGATGGTGGCGCCCGCCGACGCGGTGTTCCTCGACGCGAAGATCGAGGCGGAATTGGCCGAGCTCGACGACGAGTCCGCCATGGAGTTGCTGGAGTCGATCGGGCAGACCGAACGTGGTCTGGATGCCTTGGCGCGCGCGGGTTTTCACACCTTGAAACTGCAGACCTATCTGACGGCTGGGCCGAAGGAGGCGCGGGCGTGGACCATCCACCAGGGCGACACCGCACCCAAGGCTGCGGGCGTCATCCACACCGACTTCGAGAAGGGCTTCATCAAGGCCGAGATCGTCTCGTTCGACGATTTGATGGCGGCGGGGTCGATGGCGGCCGCGAAGGCTGCGGGGAAGGTCCGGATGGAGGGCAAGGACTACGTGATGGCCGACGGCGACGTGGTGGAGTTCCGGTTCAACGTCTGATCGGCAGCTGAACCGCTGGGCGGGTCTCGCAACCTCGGCTTGGACCACGGACGACTTGCGTTAGATCGGAACTTTGCGATTTGAAGCCGCGAAGTCCGGCAGGATAGCTATGGGTCTATGCGCCCGCCAAGCTACTCGAGCTGGTCGCCGAACACATCCGCGACGCGGTGCCGATGGCCAGAAGCGGGCACGTTGACGAAGCGCGTGTGAATCATCCTGGGTTTCAACGGTTTTCCTGCATCGCCAACACCCGGGGTAAGTCCCTTGGGGTGGTGGGGTTTCAGAAGGGGCCGGCCCGGGCTGAGGTCCGGGGTGTGTCGTTGACGGTGTTGGGGTGGGCCATCGCGTAGTGGTCAGTGAGTTACCGACCAAAGTGACTCACGAAAAGCACACACGACGCGATGACCCAGGATCATTCTGCCTTGCTTGCTCAGCTCGATGCGTTGAAGTCCGCCGATGCCGGGGCGGTGTTCGCCGAGTTGATCCGCGCTGGATTGCAGGCGCTGATCGAGGCCGAGGCCACCGAGACGATCGGCGCCGGCCGCTACGAACGCACCGGCGGGCGCGGTACGCACCGCAACGGGCACCGACCGAAAACGGTGTCGACCACCGCCGGTGACATCGAAGTGCAGATCCCCACGTTGCGCGTGGGCTCGTTTTTTCCCTCGCTGCTGGAGCGGCGCCGGCGCATCGACCGTGCGCTGCACGCGGTGATCATGGAGGCCTATGTGCACGGGGTATCCACCCGCAGCGTCGATGACCTGGTGGCCGCGATGGGCGTCGACAGTGGCGTCTCCAAGTCCGAGGTCTCCCGCATCTGCGCTGGCCTGGACAAGGAGATCGACGCCTTCCGCACCCGCAGCTTGACCCACACCCAGTTTCCGTACGTGTTCTGCGATGCCACCTTCTGCAAGGTCCGAGTCGGTGCTCACGTGGTCTCTGCGGCCATCGTGGTCGCCACCGGGGTGTCGATCGACGGCACCCGCGAAGTGCTGGGCACTGCGGTCGGTGACAGCGAGTCCTTCGAGTTCTGGCGCGAGTTCCTGGCCTCGCTGCGCGGCCGTGGTCTCTCCGGGGTGCATCTGGTGATCTCTGATGCTCACGTCGGACTGAAATCTGCTGTGGGACAACAGTTCACCGGCTCTTCGTGGCAGCGGTGCCGGGTGCACTTCATGCGCAATCTGCATACCGCGGTGTCGGCCAAACACGCCCCGGCGGTGACCGCGGCGGTCAAGACGATCTTCGCTCACACCGATCCCGAGGAGGTCGCGACGCAGTGGGACCGCGTCGCTGACACCCTGGCGGCATCCTTTCCGAAGGTGGCCGCGATGATGGGCGAGGCAAAGACCAACGTGCTGGCGTTCACCGCGTTCCCCAAAGCGCACTGGCAGAAGATTTGGTCGAACAACCCCATCGAGCGGCTCAACAAGGAGATCAAGCGTCGCGCTGATGTCGTGGAGATCTTCCCCAACCCGGCCGCGTTCCTGCGTTTGGCCACCGCCGTGGTCATCGAGGCCCACGACGAATGGCAGGTCACCCGCCGTTACCTCTCCGATGTCTCCATGGCCGAACTCCGGGCCGTCATCGCTAAGAAACACGCCGCGGAAGCGCTTGCCAAACAACACCAAATCGCCTAGCGTTCAACATGACTCGCTGATCACAGCGCGTGAACCACGCCAGATCCGAAGTCCACCAATCCGCGGGACGCTATCTGGGAGGCCCGCAGATCGACGAACGCGACATCGCCCAACGACACCAACCCAGCGGCGAAGTTCATCGCCTGCAACGTGCCAGGTAGCCGCACCTGACGTTTCGACCACTCCCGGTAGAAGCTCGAGAACATGACCTTGTTGAACCTCGGATCGGCGTAGCTGCCGACATCAACGCCGCGACCGTGTCATCCAGCCACGTCTTCGCTTCCGCCTTGGTACGGAAACTCTTCGACCGCTCGCGGGTGTCATCGTTGACATACTCTGCCAGCCACCCCAGTCCACGACCATGGCGCGCAGTCGGACCGCCCATTACTTCTCTGAATCATCCAGGAATCCGCCTCTCGTGCCCCTGGCCGCGGAGCTCCGGGGGCCCGTGAAAGGCGGGTACTGAATACGTCGCTGCCTGCTGATACCTTGTGTCATGCTTGGCTCTGTGGCGACGTCCTCAATGCTGGACCGTGAGGTCTACGTGTTCGCTGAAGTCGACCGACTGATTGGCTTAACCCCCGGCACGGCGAAGCGCTGGATAAACGGCTACGAGCGCGCTGGCGTCTACTATGAGCCCGTTCTGCGCGTGGTCCCTCGCGAAGACGACGCTTGGGTCACGTGGGGTGAGTTCGTCGAGGCGCGGATGCTGGCTGAATACCGCGACATCAAGAAGATTCGTATGGCTCGGTTGCGCGAGACCGTCGACGCGCTTCGCCAGAACTTCGGGCTTCAGTACCCGCTCGCTCACCTTAGGCCGTTCCTCTCGGTGTACGACCGCGAGGTCACCCTAGAAGGCGACGTTGTCGGTATGCCCGAGCACTCCGTCGCGGTTCGAACCGGCCAATTGCTTATCGGCGACGCTAAGTGGATCGCAGAGCGATCAGCGCTCGATTTCGATGAGCAGGGTGATCAGATCATCGCGGAACTTCCTGCTGATAAAGACTTTTCGGACATTGTGATCAATCCGGGCCGATTCAGTGGACAGCCGACCTTCGCCGGCACCCGGATCTCGCCGGTCACCATCGCAGGGATGGTGGAGGCCGGCGAGCGGCCCGAGGATGTGGCCGCTGACTATGGGCTGAGCCTGCAACAGGTCGATGACGCGAAGGTCTACACCGAGCGGTACCGGCTGGCCGCCTGACGGCCGGATCACACCCACATGGTCCAAGTCGAAGACGTCGTCTACGTCGTCGATGAGAACCTGCTCAGCCTCGGCAATGGGATGGTCGCCGTACGTCGCGACACTGCGCGATTCAGTCGTCCACCGATCGAGGAACTACTGCCCCGTGGGATCGATGACGTCGACTGGATTCCGATCGTCGGAGACCGCGGCTGGGTCATGATCACCAACGATCGACACCTGCGGACGCGGCCAACGGAGGCGACCCTGGCAATCGCCCACAAGCTGAAAGTGGTTCACCTGCACGGCAAGATCGGCAATAGCCCGGCGTGGGACCAGCTCATTCGGGTGGCCACGAGGTGGACAGACATAGCCGCTCGGCAAGCCAAGGACGGCCCCTGGTGGCTTTCGCTTCGCACCGGACCGCCCAAGCTCATGCAGTTCGCCCCCGGGGCCGTAGAGCCCCGTCGCTGATGCCACGCCACGCACGGACCGTGGGGTGTTTCTGTCGTGGTCCGCAGTCAGATCGGGCGAGCGCCCCTTCCCCCCGCTTCGATTATCTTCGCGTTGTCACGAAATGTTGATCAGTTGTGTGCGGCGATCGCCGCGCGCAACAACCGCGTGACATCCCTCGTCCAATCTCCGCATAACTGCTGCTTCTGGCAGCGAATATTTCGTGTCGTTCGGCGGTCCCGATGCGCCATTCTTGAAATGATGAGGACCGGCATCAACACCGACCCGCGCATAATCGACCTGTGCAAGCGGCAGGGCCGCTAAGGTGCGGCCGCATACGACGACTTCCTGCGACAGCATCCAGAGTTCGACGGATACCTCGACAGCGACGGGAGGGGTCGTCGACAATGCGTAGTTCCGCCGCTACACCCAAGATCAGGTCGAACGCCACGAACGTGAACGCCGCGCCCTAGCGGAACGAGATGGCGTGGGTGTGCGAGAACCACTTCGGCATCGAACCGAATGTGGGAGTGGCACATAGCATCGAGACCTTCGCCTGGGATGACGACGGGAACCTGCTCATCAAGACCTACTATCCGATGCCGGAAACCGTTGGTGGCGAGGCTGACCCATATGCCTATCCGTTGGAGAGGCAGAAGTAGTCGCGACCCGGCAGCGGCCCCGTCTGGGTGGTGCGTCAGCCATCATGGCCGAGCCGATGAAGCGGGTGTAAGCCAAACGGACGCCGTGGGGTCACTTCATGGGGACGTGGCGGGTCAGGAAGTCGACTTGGTCGGTGACGATCCCCTCGAAGTGCGGGTCCAGGTACGGCTCGAAGTGCGTGATGTCATAAGAGCGGACTTCGCCGTGGGGGATGCGGGCCACGACCTTCTGGGCGGTGGCGTAGGGGGTGACGTCGTCCTTGCGGGCGAGTTGGACCAGTGTCGGCGCGGTGATCTTGGCGGCGTTGCGGCCCGGTGAGTAGAACGGCATGCGTAGGGCGATGCGGGCTGCGACGTCGTTGGCGAGCAGTAGTTCGTCGCGCTTGTCCCCGGCCATTCTCATGACGAGGTCATACGCACCGGGGGACGTCATCATCGCGACCTCGCCTGGCGTGCCGATGGTCTTCACGCGATGCGGTTGCCGTCCAAGCGACGCACCGACCTGATCGCGCAGCGCGGCCACCGCCAAGCGCGAGACCAGTTTTGGCGACTGTGAGAATGCGGATGCCGGTCCGGTGACGTGGGGTACCTGGACGATGGCGGCGACCAGTTCACGGTCGTGTGCGGCCAGGTCCAGTACATGCCCACCGGCGAACGAGGAACCCCACGCCACCACGCGGCTGGTGTCGATGCCTTCGAGAGTGCGGGCGTAGGCGATGGCGGCCCGCCAGTCGGCGTGTTGTTTGGCGATGTCAAGGATGCGGCGGGGTTCGCCTCCGCTGGCGCCCCAGTATCGGTAGTCGAACACCAACGCGGCGTACCCAGCTCGAGCGAACCGTCCCGCGTAGGCGTCCAGGCGCAGTTCGCGGAACGCGCCGAAACCGTGGGCCAGAACGACGATGGGCGGATTCTGGACGCCATCAGGGCGATACAGCCAGGCGGCACATGGTGTGGCGTCGGACGAGAAGGTCACGTTGTGTCGGACGTAGCTACCTTGCTGAGTCACGAAAAACTCCTTGGGCAGATATGTTGAATGCCATTCAACTAAAGTTAACAGTGCCTTGAACGGCATTCAACATGGTGTGATCTAGCCGACCGATGGGAGGGCCTCATGGCGCGGAACAAGCGTCAGCAGGCCGCCGATGAGAAGCGTGCGGAAATCGTCGCGGCGGCGCGGCGACTGTTCATCGACGATGGCTACGAGTCCACTTCGATGAGCCGGCTGGCCAAGGAAGCCGGGGTGGCACCCAACACCATCTATTGGTATTTCGGGGATAAGGACGACGTGCTGATTGCAGTGTTGACCGCCGTCCTGGCCGACGTGTGGCCGCAGTATCAAGATGTCGCCGGCGAGCCGATTGCGGCTCGGCTGCTCTGGGTGTTGCGTCAACTCACGGAGATGAGCCGCCTGGTGACCACCGTCCATGCCAGGGTCGAGCACTCACCTGCACTCGCCGAATGGCATCGCAATTTTCATCTGATCACCGGCAGTGTGTTCCGCTACGAATTGGAGAGCGCCGGAGTTTCCACCCCGACCGTGGACGCCGAGGTGACGATAGGCATCTTCACCATCGAAGGGCTCCTCATGCACGATCACGGCGAAGCAGAGCAGCGAAGGATCTGCGATGTCTTGGCTTCGCGGTGGACTCTGACCGCATCCGCGTAGCCTCGAGGCTCAGCGCAGTCATCAACCGTGGTGCGCCGTCGCGGCCGTCATAGAGAAGGTCATCGATCAGGCCCTTGAAAAGACAGCGGCCTCCGACCGCGATTGAGCGGCGAGCTGTCGGCTCGCGAGCTTGTGAGGCGCCCTAGGGCTCGGAATCACGTTGCCTGCGTTCGAGTTTGCGTTGGACGGCTTCGCGAAGCGTCTCGTCGGCGTACTTGCGCCATCTCTTGCGTCGCCGAGTATGGAGCCGGTCTTCTGCCATGTCGTCGACATCGGGTCGGTGGATGCCGGTAGATCCTTGGAATGCTTGGCGATCGCGGTGCCGGTTGCCTCTGTTGACCCGACGTTTGTGGCGCGGGATGATCTTTCGCGGCGCTTTGTCGCTCTGGCCGTGCGAATTGCGACGGTCCTTGTCGTCGCTCAATTGCTTCTTTTCTTGCGGTGAGCGCCGCGCCGAATCCGGCTTCGTGCCAAGGGGTTTGGGCATGAGGACGACTTCGTCGGGTGCGCGGTTCTCGCCCTGATCCATGTGCCTCAGTATGAACGGTCACCAGTGCGCAGGCTACGCAATTTCGGCGGCTTGGCCATGCTGCCGCTGCGTCCCCGATGGTTCGGCACAGCGTCGTGAAAGCGCTGGCCGCGCAAGTCGGGCCGCGGTCGACGTGAACGATGACCCGCCCCAGCCTCGTCATCTGATGGCGGCGAACGCGAGATCAGCCGTCGGCTATACAGGTCGAACACGGTGGCCAGATAGAGCTTGGCGGACTCGGTGGGGAGTGTCAGCAGCCCTGGTCTCGATGTCCGAAGTGGTTCGGCTGTGTGGGCTGGTCGTCGTCGTCGAATCGTTGCCTCCGTGCGCAAATCTGCGCGGTTCCCTCTTCGCGACTGGCGATTCACCGGCAACGAGCCGCGGTGTCATGGATCGCAGAGTCCGCTTGATCAGCTCGGAGGGCGAGGCTAAATCCGAAGGCGGAGAACCACCCACTTCCGCCAGCCTTGGCAGCTTGTCGTATGCCTGAGTCGTTCCGCTCCTGTCGCTGAACAATCTCATCGTCCGCACCGACGGCGCGGTGTCCGTCGGTGCCTGCGTATTCGGCGCCGTGTGATCCGTCGAATTCAACAGCTCCATGTCAGTCGGCAGGTTGCTCGGTGGCGCCATGTCCGTAGATATCAGTTGCGCGAGTTTGTCGTTACCAGCGGCTTTGTCGGCCGGTGCGGCGAGAGCCATTAGTGGGGACTCGTGCACCGGGCCGGAGATAGCAAAGAGTGCTGCAGCGTTGGCGGCGCCCTCGCGGATTGCACCGGCGAGATCGCTGATCACCTTCGCAGGGTCCAGCGGCGGCACGAGCCGCGCCGGGGTGGGCTGCCACGGCGGGATGGTCCGGTCATAGCCCAGTTCGACCAGCACCCGGAAGAACGGCTCGACGACGTCGATCAACGGCTCAGGCACGCCCAGCGTGCGCAGCGGTCCGAACAACGGCAAGTCCTGCGTCTCGAAGAAGTAGTAGCTGCTGTCCCCGTACGTTCCCTGATAGGCCGGCGACGTCGTCGGATCGGGCGGCAGGCTGACATCGGAAAAGAACGGGTGAACGTAGACGATGCCCAGGAGCGCATTCAGGGTGGCGAATGGGTTGAGCGGATAGAGCGGGAAATCGGCGATGCCGTCGTACTGCCGAATGATGACGTCGGTGTGAAACTGGGTGTTAGTCGGCTCGGGGCCGTCGAACGTCCACCCGATTGGGACATGGAGGCCCGGAAACCGGGCGTGAAGACCGCCGTTGGGCACGTTCGGATCACCGGTCAACACGAAGTTGATATCGGGAGCAGCGGTTCCCTCTGGATACTGCTCGGCGAGCTTGCGTTTCATGACGTTCGCGACGTTCGCGCCTTGGTCATCGCCGAAGATCACTAGATGATCGTTGCCGGCCGCAGCCATCGCCGCCTCCAGATCGGCGACTCCCGCTTGGACCGATTGGTCGTACGTGAGGTCGAACAGCCCGGACAGCTTCCACAACGGATAATCTGGCCAACAATCTCCACCAGGTTGGGTGCAGCCCGGCTCCCCGAAACCCAGAAGTCCCAAGAACCGAAAGGCTCCGGTGAGAGGCCAAACCTCTGAGGGAGTGGTCACCGCGACGTAGGCGATGTCCTGACCGGGATGGGTCGGCGCGATGAACTGGTTCTTGATGTCCTCGACGTGGGCGTCATTCCACGTTGGGCAGCTAATCCCGCATACGAGTAGCGCCGTTGAGTCGGCCGACAGTTTCACGGCCGCCGACTGCGTGGAAACCGGCGCCGCCGCAACCGTCACCACCAGAGCGGCGACCCCGATCGACACCGTCACACGCGTGGCATGTCGCCGGACTGTCACTACTCCTAACGCGACGGCCAGTGCGCCAATGCGACCGATGTGCCTCGCGGCGCTCCAGTTGGATGTCGGGACGTGTCCACTGCGATCGGACATTTTGGGAATCCCTCTCTCGCATGGCTGCGTTGGTTGCGCGGTCTGACAACGGCGCTGGCACCGGGCCGCGTACCTACCGTCGAGGGGTAATACTGCGGCCGACCGGTTCGGCGCGCGTTAAGTAAGTGCGCACTGCAATTTTGTTTGCGACGGCGCGTTCTCACTGAATTGCGCCGAGTGTCGGTGGTGTTCGGCGATGGGCCCATCGCATATTCGCCAGCGTGTGCGAGCGGATCGATGGCGTCTCAGGTCAGAACTCGCCCATGGTCAAGCCTCGTCAGTTGTTGTCGCGACGTTCCTCACGCTCTGCATGCCAGAGCGCCAACATCGCTGCAGCCAACCCAGTCACGGCCCTGAATCGATCGCGAACGCGGGATCACCGCTCCTCATGAGTGCTGCGAGTTCCTCACGGGTGGTCGCACCGGTCTTGGCCATCGCCCGGTAGATGTGACTTTCCACGGTGCGCCTCGACAGCGTCAGGCGTTGGGCTATCTCGGGATTGGACAGGCCCCGACCGATCAGTGCGGCGATCTCGCGTTCGCGCCTGCTCAGCGGCAACGGCACGGCGGCCTCACGAAGCGCTAGGGTACTGGCGCCGCCACACTGCGCGGCGAGGGCTTCGGCTCGCGTGGAGCAATTCAACGCTGATCCGCGGCGCTCCTGCTTGCGATAGGCGAGCGCTGCGTATGCGGCAGCGTCGACACCCGCGACACGGTCGCCCATCTCCTCAAAATCTTTTGATACAGCTGCTAATTCAGCTGCATCGCTGCTGGCCAGCGCGGTGGCGAAACGTCTGGCTGCACCCACGCGAGGGCCCTCGACGATTGCCTCGAGGTCACGCAGACGAGGCGCGGATGTCGGGTCACCGAACTGCGTTGCCGTCTGCAGGCATACGACCTCGGCTGCGAATTGGCCGTTGGCGCGGGCATTTACGGCTGCGGTCAATGCGCTGCTTATCGCATCGCTCGCCGCGCCTTGACTGGCCGCTAGCCACGCCTGAGCCAACTGGCGCTCGTAGTCTACGAATTGACAGCTCGGGTGGCGGTGCTGTCCAAGGTGTGCAAGCGCGAGATTGGCCTTGTCGACCACGCCACGCATGGCAAGTGCTGTTGCGTAGGAGATTTCATACCGGTAACCGAAGCCCTGAAAGTCGCCCCTTGCGAAAAGGGGATTGACGATCGCTTCCAGCAGCGAGCACGCCTCGTCAAGGTCACCGCTTAGGAGGGCTGCGCGACCCGCGAGCGCGGTGTTCAGCAACGGGACAATCCCCGGTATGTCGGCCGCCTGATCGCGCACCTTCGTGGCCACCCGCCGAGCCTCGCTGATCCGTCCTGCCTGCCAGAGTGCCCCGACGTGTCTGTCACCAATCTGCAAGAGCAGGTCCGGAGCATCGCGATACTGAGCGACGAGGGAGTAGCCCTTTTCCGCCGCGGCCACCGCCTCGGTGATGCGGCCGCTGTCTCCATATGCCGTGACAAGCACCGAACTGGACCATTGAGGCGCTGTTCCGGGTAGCTCGTCGAGAACGAATCTCTCCGCTGCTTTCACCGCCTTGTCGGGCCTAGCCACACTCACCCAATAATGGGCGTACAGGCCGTGAACCCAACTACGGGTTCGCGCCGATGCGCTCCGCGACAGCTCGTCGATGAGCTTCTTCGCTTTCACGGGGTCGGCGAGCCCGACGAGCGTGTTTCCAGCCCGGGCGACGTTCAGAAGGATGTGATCGTCCTCAGTGAAACCGGTCGTGGGAGTGCGTGCGAGCATTTCGTCGCCCTGGCGTGGATCGATCCAGAAAAGCGCCAGCGCACGGGTGATGAACGCTGGCGCTCCAGCGCCCGAACGGATTGCGGCATCGGCCAGTCGATCGGCCATGGGCATGTCGGCGAACGAAAACGCGCCGTGGGCGGCCCTCGTGAGGAGTTCCGGGTCCGGTTCGAGATCGGAATCGATACTCAGCTCGGCGCGTCGCACCACGGTGCGGAGGTCGTCACCGTCGTCGGATCGGGCAAGTTCATCGGCGATTAGGCCGCGCAACCGCCGCAACCGTGTCTCGGCCGCGCGCTTGCGACGCACCTCGCCGTAGAGCGGGTGTGCCACTCGCACTTCCACACGGCCGTCGACGTGATCGAGTGTGATGAGACCCCGCATATCCGCCGCCTCGATCGCCGCCGGATCAACGATTCGCCTCAGCAACGAAAGGGCAATGGGTTCGCATACGGCCAGGACGTCGAGGACATCGCTTATCGACGCGGACAATGCCCCGATCCTGGACTCGATCACATCGACCAGGTCCGGCGGCACGACCGGATCGCCAGACCAGCGCCAAAAGCCGTCCTGTTGCACCAGTCTTTTCTTGGCGACCTCAATGTCGACGATGTTGCGCAAGTACAGCGCGTTGCCGCGCGTCAGTCGCCAGAGGTGCTCGGCTGCTGCCGATTCCAGCGGGCCGCCCAACGTCGCCGACACCAGCGACGCGGCTTCCTTGGCTGACAGCGGTTGGAGGTCGAGCCGGTAAAACGACTGCTCCTTCCAAAGCTCCTGAGTGGCAGTGGGAATCGGCTCACCGGTGCGCTGGGTGAGCACCACCTTCGCGGCCCGCCGCTCAATAATCTGGTGCACGACGAATGTCGATAAATCGTCAAGCAAGACCACGTCGTCGACACCGATGACAACCGTCTTACCCGGAGCCGCAGCACTCAGCGCTCGAATCGCGCTACTGACCAACTCAAGGCTGTCGCTAGACCTTCCGGCCCAGGCCACGAGTGCTCCCAACGGCAGAGACCGTGCCGAGGATGTTCCCGCTACCCAACGCACTTCGCATCCCCGCGATGCCGCGGCGTCGAGGGCTTCGCGGGCGATCCGACTCTTGCCGACACCGGCGGCCCCACGAATCAAGATGCCAGCCGAGTCTGGGTCCGACAATGCAGTTGCGATGAGGCGCATTTCCTCGGAACGGCCGACCAACGGCCACGTCAGCCACATTCGGATAGCGTAAGAGATGCAGTCGCAGCGCAGGGCATTTGTCAGACGACTAGCGCCGAATCCGTGCCGGAGTAGCGGCGGGGATCAGCGACTGCTTCGGAATCAGTGAATGGCCATACTGAGCCGCATGGATCACCTCTCGTTCCTATTCTTGGCGGCCATGAATTTCGCCTCTGCGATCCGAAGAATGCCGTCCAGCGCTGATTCATCGACGCCGATGTATTCGCTGATCACCTCGGGCGCCACACCGACATCCCTAAGCCGTAGCGCCAATGAGTACGTGAGCGGCAAGCTCCGCAAAGCTTGTTCACGGTCGCTATCTTGGTCAGCCACGGGCCAAGTGTGCGCGCGACGCGCTGCCCTGGGCTCAGTGCGCACCTACTTAACTCTCCGCGTCAACCCGCAGACGCACGTGCTGCTGGGCTTGCCGGCCGCGTCGGGTGCTTTGATCGTTCCGACGATGGCGTCGCGTCGACCGAGTACATCGCCACCTGGTGCTCGCTGGGCAACTCACTCGGCGGGATCTGTGACGCGTGGCCGACGGCCAGCGGGGAAGGGGCGGCTCTCGTAGGCCCTACGCCTACATCCGACTGGAAGGTGGACATGTCCAGCCCTCTGTTCACACCTGCATCACCAGCGGTGTCAGTGACCAAGCAATGAATCGTCCGATTGCCGACGCTGACCCATTCAATGCTCCTGTTGTCCAAAACCGTTGGAACCATTGCGTTTTGTGGCATGGTTGCGTGCGCCAGCTCAATGTGTAATTCGCGATGTGTGGGCCGATTGGGAGCGGGAACCGTCAGCGTTGCGTCGTTCGTCCAAATCATCGACGGAACGTCGCACTACCGGGCCTGACGTGCCTGGTTCGGCGCGAACGGGAAATCGTCTCCGACGCAACCAACTCTCGTATGCCTGCGGTGAGTGACGGCGAGGTGCGTGGTGCCCTTTTGCCGGCTATAGGGACCGATTCCGTTTTGACTGCTATCGGAGCATGCTCATTCTGTGAGTGGTGCGGGGGGCGGGTCGATCGGGTCGTCGTCGTCGGCGCTGGCATTGCCGGGCTGGCCGCGGCGTCGCGGCTCCGCGAGGCAGGCATCGACTACGTGGTGCTGGAGGCGCGCGACGGCATCGGTGGTCGACTGCACACCATCGACCTCGCAGGCGTACCGGTTGACCTCGGTGGGTCCTGGATTCACCACCCGATCGGCAGTCCGCTAACAGCCTTCTGGGACGAACACGCGATCGCCCGCGATCCCGGCGAACCACTCCCAGCGCTGTCGGTCTACGACCGGGCAGAGGGAAGGCTCCTCGATGCTGGCGAGGTCGATACGTCGTTCCACCAGGTCGTCGAGGCGTTCGGGGAGGTCGCCGAAACCCTGCTCGAAAGGCTCGGCCCAGCTTCCTCGGCACGCGACGGGATCGAAGGGTTCATCGCCGAGCGCGGATACGTCGGCACCGATGCACGACGGGCGCGTCAGGCGCTCATCTTCGACGTCGAGGCCGACGCGGGACACCTCGCCGATACCCAAACGCTGCGTTGGTTCAACGACGACGCTGGATTCGGAGGCGAGTCACTCGGTGACTTGCCAAGGGGCGGTTACCGATCGGTGATCGACGCGCTGGCGTCCGGCATCGACGTCGCGTTGACCACCGAGGTCGTATCGGTGGTGGTCGAAGCCGACGGAGTCCGCGTGGCTTGCGCCGACGGTTCCGTCGAGACGGGTCACATGCGATCGTCACCGTGCCGCTGGGCGTACTGAAGCGGGGGAGCCCGCGATTCGATCCGCCGCTACCGGAGCCAACGTAAGCTGCCATCGCCGCGCTGAGCTTCGGCCGCTACGAGAAGATCGCGCTCCGGTTCGAAACACCGTTCTGGCACGAGCACGGCATTTCGCACCTGATGGTTTATTCGCCCGACGAGAACGAGCCGGTCTTGTGGGTGATGGACCTGGAGACCTTCGGTGCCGGTCCGGTGCTGTGTGCGCACCTGGTTCACAGTGTGGCAGTCGACGTTGCGGACCGGCCGCCCGCGTACGCCGCGAGGTGGTTCGCCGATGTGCTGGCTGAGGTGGTCGGGCATCCGGTGCCCGAACCCGTTGCGGCAGCGGTGACTTCGTGGGCGCATGACTTGTTCGCCGGTGGCGTCTACACCAGTTGCGGGCTGGGAGCGGAACCAGAGATGCTCGACGCGTTGGGTCAGCCCTTCCACGGGAGGATGGTGCTAGCCGGAGAGCACACGCACTGCGAGCGCAACGGGTATGCCGACGGCGCGTACGCCACTAGCATCCGTGCAGCGAATTGGGTTGGCGCGTAACGCGTTCTATCGTCGTCGCCGAACCGGCGTGGGATGGGCGAAGTCGTTGACCATTGTCGCAACGAGCGCGAGCGGCATGCATGCCGCGTCGAACACCCTGCTGATGCGCCGCCGCCTCCTGCGGTACTTCGCGATCACGACGCCGCCGAAGCACAGCGCCGCGAGCACCACCACGATCCACAGCGTGGCCGCCGCCGCGTAGATCACTTCGACTACCGCCATGACGATGAGCGTGCAGTGCTCCAGTCGCGTGAAGGTCACGGGGAGGGCACACGTCGGCGGCTAATGGTGTGGCCATATACCCGCAATCGGGTGAGCGGATCCGGTCGGCACAACGTTCTTCCATCAGGTGAAGCGCAGCCGACCTGTTGGGATTCATCGTGCGTCGCGTGCTGGGCAGCGACAAAAGGTCTTAGTCGGCCCGCCGACCTCGGGGATGAACGTCGACGAGCCGATATAGCTGAGTGTGTCGACAGGCGGCGAGCGTTACACGCGATGATTTCGCAACGAAAAGGCAAGCGCCCGACCGTCAATGAAAAATGGTTCGGTTCGCCGACCTCGGGGGAATATCGACGAACCGAACCACTCTGTAGAACCGCCGAAATGAGCGAGAAATTCTGAATGTGACATATGGCTCAATGGTGTAACGCCTGCGGGGCGAACGACAACTAAGGAGATCGGTTCGTTACGGGACGACGGAGATCTCGTCGCTCAGGTCGTACCCGGGTGCGAGTGGGAGCCTGTCGCCGCTCCAGAACTTGCCGGGGTCGAACCAGTTCGAATCCTTTTCCGTCGCAAGCAGACCCATGTCCTCGTACGTGACGGCGACGATCTCCGCGCAGTACGCGGTCTCCAATCCGACGGAACGCTTCCTGGCCTTCTTTCGTTGGCTCAATTCGCGTACCTTGTCGTCGACGACGGGGATCCCGCGGGTGAAGTCGTTGGGCGTTGGTACGCGTCCGCGGAACCAGCGTGTCAAGACGCCTGCGGTGGTGGGGAACGGCGTTCCGTCCAGTCGTGCGATCGTGCGCAACATCTTGTCCTCCTGTTCGCGCGTGGCGAAGGGGGTCAGTTGGCGCAGCCAGCACTTCTGTTCGTACAGGCCCATCCATTGCTCCACTGCTTGGCGCGCATCGTGCAATTGCACGCCACGATGATGGGTGCCCGTCCACATGTCGAGCAGCTTCTGGCCGAGTTCCGCATGCCATATCAGTGGCGGCATGTCGTCGATCGCGACCGTCATCCCAACGTGATTCACCGGAGCGTTGGTCAGGGTCCGGATCGCGCGATCGGGGCCAGAATCGCCGCGAAACAACCAGATGTCACCCGTACGTGTCTCGGCCAGCGCGCGCTCTAAGGGGACCGTGTTGGCATTCACCAGCGAAGCTTAGGCACACTTTGACGCATGCGAGGTATATGGAAGTTGGTCGGACTGGCTGGTGTCGCCGGAGTCGTGGCGGGAGGTGTGCTCGTCGCGCGGGACCAACGCAAGCGCGAGGCCTACACGCCGGACGACATCCGGGCCAAGCTGCACCAGCGGCTGGCCGAGGCCAACGAGGCGTCGGCGGACTAAAGGGCGACCGCATACAGGCGCTGGGCTCCGCTGAAGCCCTTGAGCTCCACGTCGCGGCCGTCGTCGAACGCGATCTGGTCCTCGGCTGTGACGCTGTCGCGGACGGGCTCGCTGACGAGGATCTGGCCACCATCTGCAGCTGCCGCGACCCTGGCGGCCATCGCGACGTTGCGACCGAATAGATCGTCACCGCGTCGCACTGACTTGCCTGCGTGAATGCCGATCCTTACCCGGATGCCGTCGGGCCGCTTGCCGAGCTCGCGCTGGATGTCCACGCTGCATCGCACCGCCTCCGAGGCCTGCGCGAAGGCGATCATGAACCCGTCGCCCTGGCTCTTGACCACGTGGCCTCCGTGTCGCTTGACGTGGCGGCTGACCATGCGGTCGTGCCGGTCGATGAGCCTGACCCACGCTCGGTCACCGATCCGTTCGTTCAGAGCCGTCGACTCCTCGATGTCGGAGAAGACGATCGCGACGCGACCGTTCGGGGCGAGGCGGGCCAGGTCGGGACGTTCCACCTCGGCCCAGTCGGCGAGGTCTTCGATGTTCGACCTGACCGCTGCGCCGAACCCCTCCTTGCGCAGGATGTTCGCGGTCTGCCACATCGTCTTGACGGCCTGCTGACCTCCAGACAGCAGGGTGGCCCGCGTGTCGACCTTGCGCCGCAGTTCGGCCACTTCGCGCTTCCAACGCCGTATCTGCACACTCAGCACGGCGATGACTACCGCCTCGGCGACGGCGACGGCCATGAATGCATAAATCGCGATCGTCGGTCCCGTCACCGCTCAAGTATTGGATGCTGATCCCGTGATGCGCGCCGAGCCCCCCTATTACGAGAGTCGCTTCGTGCGGGCGAACCATCCGCACCGCCCGCAGGCGCTGTGGCTGAGGGAGACGTTGCTGCTGCCCACCGCCGGGGAATCGGTCGCCGACGTGTGGGTGATGGTGTTCGACCCAGAGGGTGCGGGGAACCGAGCGATCAAGGTCGCCCACCGCCTCGACGCGTCGGATTTTTCGTACGACGCGTGGACCGCGCGGATCGGTGAGGCCACGATCGACGACGTGGCGGTGATAGGCGCCCTAGAGGCTGACGGACACTCCGCGTCATGGGAGATGCGCATCGATCCTGGTGACGAGAAACCGGTAAAGCTGTTGACCGAGTGCGGTTATCGAGCCAAGTTCCCGACGGCCAAGACGACCGTTCGGCATCCGCTCGCGACGTTCGACGGCCATCTCACCCTCGACGAGGGCCGCCTCGACGTCGACTCCTGGATCGGCAGCGTCAACCACAACTGGGGTAAGCGCCACACGCCCGCGTATGCGTTCGGGCAGGTGTGTGGATTCGACGAATCGCCCGATGCGAGCCTCGAGATCGTCACCGCGCACGCGGCGGTGGGCCCGCTGACGTTGCCTGCGACGACGCTGTTCGTGCTGCGGCACGCCCGAGGCGAAGTCGCGGTTCGCTCGATTCTGGCCGCACGCCGCACCCATGGCACCTACGAGCCATTCACGTGGACGTTCGGAGGGCACAGCGGGAGAGCGACGATGGAGGGCGAGATCACCGCCGACCCCTCGGACGTCATCGGGCTCACCTATTACGACACCACGGGGCATGCCAAGTACTGCTACAATTCAGCGCTTGCTACGTGTCGAATAATGTTGCGGGACAGTGCCTTCGGCAACGTCGAGCTCGTCGCATCCCGGCGCGCGATGTTCGAGATCCTCTTGTCGGAGCCGCACCCCAGCGTGCCTGTGCTGACTACGTGAACGCCGCCGTCACCGTCGCCATGTCGAAGTAGTCCCGCCACACGGCGATCTTGCCGTCGCGCACCTCGAATACGCCCATCACGGGCAGGGCCACCTCGCCGCCGCCCTTCTTGCGCATCACGTCGGTCCGTTCGTTCATCACGACGTCACCGTCACCGACTTGGCGGTGTACCTGGAAGTCGATGCCGTCGAATGCGGACACGAAGCCTGCGATGAACTCCTTGATCGCATCCCGACCTTCGGCCGGGGGCATCGGAATGTTGTGGTAGACGGCATCTTCGGTGAACCACGTCGCGAGTTCATCTGGATCGGGGTCGGCCCAGCGCTTGCAGAAATCGGTGACCACTTGATCGGGGGAGCGCGTCATGGATAGATGCTCTGTGAATTCTCCAGAGTAGGCAAGGACCTAGAGTTGACCGCGACGAATCGTCAGGTGCGATGGCCAATGGAGAACGAGGTCGCCGCCCACCGGGGTGCTGTTCCACTGGGCGATGACCTCGTTCAGTCGCCGGTTGATCGACTCCCTCAGCGCCGGCGGGACGGCGACCGGGTCGGCTTCGGGTGCGATCGCTCCGCTAAACGCCAAACCAGCGAGTTCCTCGGACCTGCCGACATCGGATCTGCCCGCGCCGCCCAATCGACGAGATCGCTTGAGCTGCTGCGCCTTTCCCCGCTTTCCTGCGGAGGCGCGGAAGAAGCCACCGACGTCACCTCCGGCCGCGCACTGGCCGAAGATCCCCAGTTTCAATGCGGCCTGCTCTTCGACGACGAAGTGCGCGAGGTCGTGTGGCACGCGGGCATCGCCGGGAGCTAGCCGCACGGCGACGTCCCCGCCGACGTCGCGGGCTCCGTCCCGGATGAGTCCGATTCCGTATTGGCGATCGTTGAGTTTCCTGAACACCACGTCCACGGTTTGCATCTCAGCACGGCTGCCACGTCCCGATCAACGCATTTTGGCCAGGCGCAGTGAGGCTACGTAGATCAACGCCGCCACGGCTGCCGATCCGCAGGTGCTGAGGTCGACGCCGCCTGCGATGTTGGCCAGCGGGCCGACGTAGAGAGCGGTGTTGACGGTGAGCACGCCGAAGGCCTCTCGGCCGTCGCGCTGCGCCGCGTCGCCACCGACCTAGGCGTCACACCTGGCCTGGTCAGCCACTACTTCTCGTCGGCTGAGCAATTGATATCCGCTGCGTTTCGCACTGCGGCCGATGCCGATCTCGACGCTGCGCGCGCCAGGGTCGTCGACGTGCCGACGGCGAGCGTCAAGGTCGGCGCGCTGATTGACTACCTTCTCGACGACGTCAGCGACGAGGCGAGCGCCTTGTGGCTCGACGCGTGGAGTCTGGGTCGGCGCAATCCGACGCTGGCAGCCGAAGCCGCGGCGTTGACCAACGACTGGTTGGCCTTCATCGGCGGCATCGTGCGGGAGGGTCGCGAATCCGGCGAGTTCTCCGTCGCCGACGTCGACGTCTCTGCACGCCGCCTGCTGATCATGATCGACGGTCTCGGCGCTCAGAAGGTCATTCGCGAGGCCTCGGCCGACGAGCTGAAGCACATCGCGCGGTCGTACTTCGAGTCCGAACTCGGCTTGGCGGGGGCGCGTTAGCGTTTTCCCGAGGCACGCCGTCGCCAGACGCTCGTTCGTGCATCTGACGACGCGACACGCCGGTCAGACGTCGCGATCCGCACGAACGGGCTCGGGACAGCGCGAGAAACCCGTAGCTAGAAGCCCTCGGTCAACACCCGGTCCAGCGTGTCGACGTAGAAGTCCGCACCTTCTTCGTCAATGCACAACGGCGGCTTGGTCTTCAGGATGTTCTGATGGTCACCGGTCGGCTGGATGACGACGCCGAGCTCGAGCATCCGGTCGCAAATCGCGGCGGTCTCCTGCGCCGCGGGTGCCAACGTCTCGGGATCACGGATCATCTCGACCCCCAGGTAGAGCCCGATGCCGTGCACGGTGCCGATGATCGGGTGCTTGTCGCGTAGACCGAGCAGCCCGCGCTTCAGATGCGCACCGACGCGCAATGCGTTGCCTTGCAGATCCTCGTCGGCCAATACGTCCAGCACGGTGATGCCGATGGCGCACGACAACGGACTGCCCCCGGTGGACGAGAAGAAGTACCCCTGCGAACTGAACGCGTCGGCGACGGCGCGGCTGGTGATCACGGCGCCGAGGGGGTAGCCGTTGCCCGTCGACTTCGCGACGGACACGATGTCGGGAACCACGCCTTGTTGATGAAAGCCCCAGAACCACTCACCAAGGCGCCCGTATCCGACCTGAACCTCGTCGGCCACGGCCAGCCCACCCGCCGCTCGCACGGCAGCGTAGACGTGCCTCAGATAGCCGTCGGGGAGCGCCATTCCGCCGGCGTTTCCATAAACGGGTTCGCAGATGAATGCGGCGGGCGGCCGACCCGCGGCGACGAGTTCCTCGACCTGACGCACCGCGTCCGCTGCGTAGGCTCCGACGTCATCCCCGCGGGCAGCCCGATACTTGCCGCGAAAACTGTTGGGCGACTCCACCGTATGCACCCAGGCGGGGCGCGTCGTCAGCGCATTCGGATTGTCTGCCGTCGACGTCGACACGGCGTCGGTCGCGAACGTCCAGCCGTGATATGCCTCGCGGACGGCCACGACGTCGGGACGACCGGTCGACGCCATCGCCAGTCGAAGCGCCAAATCGCTTGCCTCCGAACCGGAGTTGACCAGAAAGACCGTATCCAATGGGTCGGGAAGGGTGGCAGCCAATCGTTCGCTGAACTCGACGACCGCCTCGTAGTTGAATCGTGAGTTGGTGTTGAGTCTGCTCAACTGTCTGGCGGCAGCGGAGGCGATGCGTGGATGAGCATGGCCCAGCACCGTTACGTTGTTGACCATGTCGAGGTAGACCCGGCCGGACGTCGACATCAGGAAGTGGCGCGAGCCTCGCTCGATCTGCGGCGGGCGCCGGTAGTAGTGCTCTTGGACGCGGGCGAAGCTATTGTCTCTGCGTTCCAACAGATCTCGGTCGACCGACGAGTGCGACGGTGCCAGCCCAAGCAAGGGGCTGGGGTCGCGGGTCAGGGCCAGCCAGCCAGGTGCCAACTCGGCAGTGGTGAAGGCAGGCGCGGGTGGTGCGCCGACGGGACGTATGCGGACGTCGAGCCACCGGTCCGCGGCGGCCGTTGCCAGTGGATGTCCGGCATCGACGCGTCCGGCAGCCGATACTGCCGCGACCCCCGTCAGCGTCAACTCGTAGTGCGTGCCGTGCAACACCACGGTGTCGCCACCGCGTTCGGCGACCTCGCCCGGCCACGGGGCCGTCACGCTCGCGGCGGTCGCAGGCCACAGTGCGATACCGGTCGGCACGACGTCGGGCGTGTCGTGGCTCAGTGCCGGGGCCCGACGCAGCTGCGGTTGTCCGAATGCGGTGGCCACCATCGCTGCACCGGATTGAACCGCAGCCCTTGCTAATTCGTCTTCGAGACCCGGCCGCAGCCACGCGGCGGGGGAATCGAATGCGTCGGAGGTGGGCGAGAGGTCCAGCGTCACGATCGAGGCGGAATCGAGACCGGCGAACAATGGGCCGCCAAATGCGGCGTCGGTGCCTTCTTGCATGCCGAGCGCCGTCCGAATGACCTCTGTCATCACGTCGACGGGAACGGACGTGGCCTGTTCGAACATGCGATGCTCGGCGTGCGACTGGTCCGTGAGGTAGTCGTTGTGAGGGTCGAGGACCTCCTGCTGCGCGCCGCTGACGATCAGCACCGCCGTGCGCAATACCAGAAGCGGCCACAGCGCGTCGGCCTCCGCGACGCTTAGTGGCCGGATTGCATGAAAAGCCTTGACGCCAGGCAAGATCGAGGTGGGATCCGAGCCAGGGTGACCCAGTATCGAGGACAGGGTGATCGCGAGTTCGGACACGGCCCACGTATCGGAGAGATCGCCGAAGTCGATGATGCCGTCGGGGTGCGGAACCTCGCCTTCCGTCCGCGTCACGACCACGTTCGCGTCGGTCAGATCGAGGTGCACTGCCTGGCGGGGGAGTTCGTCGATCAGCGGCGCGATGCGCGACCACGCCTCGATCGCCGCGGCGGTGAGTCGTTCTCGGTAGGCTTGGTCTGCAACGTGCGCGACGAGTGCAGTGACGACGTCGTGGCCGAAGCGGAGGTCCCACTGCAGTGCTCGGTCCAAACCGTCGTGACGAAAGTCGGCCAACGCCAGGCCAACCCGAGCCGCGAGTTCACCCATGCCCGAGATCACCGACGGCGACAAATAGCCCGTACCGACCAGCGTTCCGCCCGACAGATAGCGAAGAAGTCGTACGTGCGCGGTGCCGTCCAGCAGGTCTGCCACGGCCGTCGACACCTCACCGGCGAGGTTCGGCAAGGGCACCGCGACCCGAAGCGTCGGCTCCGATTCGGCGATCACCGTGGCGGCCGCGTCCTGTGCCGCGAGTTCGGTGGCGTTGAAGGCGGGGTTGGCGATCTTGAGCACGCCGAGCAGGCCGTCCGAGGAGTCGAACACCAGGAAGTTCTTGTCCTGGTTGCTACCAAGCGATTCGGCGCGCGCAGTGATGCCGTAGTACGTGGAGAGGAGCCTTTCTGCCTGCTCCTCGGTGACGTGTGGAGCAGGCAGCTCGGGCTGCTCCAGGAAGTTGAAGCCGGTCGTGGCGGTCACGTCGTCACCGCTTGACGAATTGGACAACGGCCTCGGTGAAGGCATCGTTGTCGTCGCCAGCGGCGGTGTGTCCAGCCCCCGGCAGCTCGACGAGCTCCGCGTGCGGCACCTTGTCCAGGAAGTCCGCGACGCCTTCGGGGCTGACCACGTCGGAGAGCTGCCCGCGGATCAGCAGGATCGGGATTTGGAGGTTGATGGCGGCCTGTTCCAGTTTCTCCATCCGAGCGAACGGATCGTCGTCTGGCTTGTTGAGAAACGCTGGGTCCCAATGCCAATACCACCGACCGTCCCGAAGGCGCAGGTTCTTCTTGAGTCCCTCGTTGCTGCGCGGACGTGGTCGATGCGGCAGATATTCGGCGATGGCGTCGGCGGCGTCGTCGAGGGAGTCGAAGCCATGGATGTGGCTGAACATGAAATCGCGGATGCGAGCGCTGCCGTCCTTCTCGAACCGGGGGACGACGTCGACGAGCACCAGCTTGGTGACGATCTCGGGGCCTGCCTCGTGCGCGGCGAGGATGCCCGTCAACCCGCCCATGCTCGCGCCTACCAGCACCACGGGTCGACCGATTTGGTACAGCACCACCAAGGCGTCCGCGCAGAGACTTTCGACCGAGTACTTGCCAGTGGGGGAGCGGTCGCTGTCGCCGTGTCCTCGGCTGTCCATGGCGATGACGTGGAAGCCCGCGTCGGCGAGGATCTGACCGGTCTTCTTCCAAGAGAATCGGTTCTGGCCGCCGCCGTGCAGCATGAGGATCGTCGGCAGGTCGGCAGCGGATTCGGACCCAGCATTCCATTCGTCGGCGACGAGGGCCAGGTCGTCTTCTCCGCGAAGCGTCACGGTTTGCGGTGCGCTGTTCGTTGTGCCCACGGACATCCTCTCGACGGCCCCTGGCCTCACGTTACCCAGGGCATTCTGCTGCTTGATCGACGGCATGGGCACGTTCGTCATGGCCGCGGACGTGGCTCTCGGGAGCGACACGTACTTTGGACCGGACGGCGGGCCACCCAAGAGCCGAACTCGAGCCCGTCGTGCCACTGAGGAGCGAACATGGCGGATGACACTGCCCCCACCGCCGACGAGGCTGACGAGGCCGACGAGGCCGAGGCGGTAGAGGGTGACGAGGTTGTCGAGGTCGTCGACGACTCGAGCGACACCGCCGAGGGCACTGCCGCGGTCGAGGGCGACCAGGTCGAGACGGTTGAGCGCCGGATGTCGCACCTTCGGCTGGCGACGATCTTCGGCCTGATTGCCCTACTCGCGGTCTCCGGGCTGGCCGGTTGGCTGGGTTATCGCGCCTACGACTCTCATCGAGCCGACGTCACGCGCAAGGACTTCTTGGCCGCAGGCAAGCAGGTGGTCCTAGATTTGACGACGATCGACGTCGATCACGTCGACCAACAGACCCAGCGCATCCTGGACTCGGCGACGGGAACGTTCTACGACGACTTCGAGCGGCGCGCACAGCCCTTTGCGCAGGTCGTCAAGGAACTGAAGTCGAAGACGGAGGGCTCGATCAACGAGGCCGGGGTCGAGTCGGCATCGGACACGGACGCGCAGATCCTCGTTGCGGTGACCGTGAAAACGTCGATCGCCGGACAACCCCCACAGCCGATTCGCGCCTTTCGAATGCGCATCTCGGTGCAGAAGATTGGCGATGACGTGAAGGTGTCGGAGGTGAAGTACGTCTCGTGACCGATCATGACGACGATGAAGCCACCGCGGTGAGTGAGCCCAAGACGGTGGAGGTCGCGACCGAGGAGGCGAAGAAGGAGCCCGAGACGGTCGAGTCCGACGCCGAGGAAATCGACGAATCGGATGCCGTAGACGTCGCAGGGAAGGACGAGCCTGCCAAAGAAGAGGCCCTCGAAGAAGAGGCCGAGTCCGAAGACCTCGAATCGCCTTCGAAGAAGCCGCCTTTCGAGTGGTCCAGGATCTTCGCGTACATCGTGCTTCCCGTCCTGGTGCTGGTGGTCGCACTGGCAGCGGCCTGCCTGAAGTACGTCGACACTTCGGTGCGCGACGCCGACGCAGCGGGCGCGCAGGCCGTGCGGGCGGCCAAGGACACGACCGTTGCGATTCTTTCCTACAAACCCGACACCGTCGAGAAGCAGCTCACGGACGCCCGCGGCCTGCTCACCGGTGACTTTCTCGAGTCGTACACCGAGCTGACCACGAAGCTGGTAATCCCAGGTGCCAAGCAGCAGCAGATCTCGGCGACCGCGAATGTCCCTCAAGCGGCACTGGTTTCGGCAGACCTCGAACACGCCGTGACACTCGTCTTCGTCAACCAGACGGTGACCATCGGGGCAAGCCCGCCGTCGGAGACCGCTTCGGCCGTGCGGGTGACGCTCGACAAGGTCAACGGCAAGTGGCTCATCGCCAAGTTCGACCCCGTCTAGCCTCGCTTCTTCATCGCGGGGTGCTGGCGTGCGACGAGCGGCAAGAGCAACTTGCGCGGTAGGAGCTTGGAGGCGGCGCCGGTGACTCTGTTGAGGACGCCAGGCACGATCACCGCTTGGCCCGCGGCGAGCCCGTCGACTGCGGTCTTTGCGACGACGTCCGATGCCACCCACATGCCCTTCGGCAGTGCGGCCTCGACCTCCGCATCGACGAAGCCAGTCCTCGCGTTGAACTCTGTCTTGACTGGTCCCGGGCAGAGAGTCGCGGCGACGACGCCGGTGCCTCGCAGCTCCTCGCCGAGAGCCTGCGTATAGGACAGTACGAATGCCTTCGCCGCGCCGTATGACGCCTGTCCGGGCACTGGGCTGAAGGCGCCGACGGAGGCGACGTTGAGCACGGCGCCGCCACCGCGCGACACCATGCCTGGCACGAATCGACTGCACAGGTCGACGACGGCCGCTACGTCGACCTCGACGAGGTTCAGCTCGGCGGCGGGGTCCGACACCGCGACCTTGCCAAGGGTGCTGAGGCCCGCGTTGTTCACCAGCACGTCGACCACCAGGTCGAGTCCGGCGACGCGATCGGGCAGCGCGGCCCGTTCGTCGGCCTTGGAGAGGTCGGTGGCCAAGATGTTGGCGGCCGAACCCAACTCGGCGGCGAGATCCCGTAGCTTGTCGGCCCGTCGCGCCACCAACACGACGTGTCGACCGCGACGAGCGAACTCCCGCGCAAGCTGTTCGCCGATGCCCGACGATGCGCCCGTGACGAGGACGGTGCCGTTGCTACTTGCGGCTGGAAGCATCCGCGCAGCCTAGCCTTGCCTGGTGTCCACACAGCGACTGACGCCCATCGATGCGCAGACGTTTTGGACGTCGGCCAAGATCCCCAACGACACGTTCCTGTTGTTCGGTTTCGCGGGCGTTCCCGCCGACCTCGGGCTGGCGATCGACGAAGCCCGAGCGCGGGCGAGCGCGTGCGACGAACTGTGCGTGCGGGTCGATGATCGCCGCGGATGGGCGTATCCGGCGTGGGCTCGACGCGACGTCGACACCACGCAGTTCGTCGTCCACGACCTCGTGGACACCAGCTGGGCGGGCTGCTTGGCGGCGGTGTGCGCGCTGATCGCCGATCAGGTCGACGCCGCGGTGGCGGCGTGGCGACTGCACCTGTTCGTCGGCGTGGATGGCGTCCCCGGTGTCGACGGGCCGGGCACGGTCGCGGTGTTGCAGATCTCGCATGCGCTCGGCGGCGGCGGCCGCACCTCGCAGTCGGCGGCGCTGATGTTTGGCCGCGTCGGCGTCATGCCCGAGGTCACGCCCTTCCGCGTGGGTGCGATGGCCATGCCGTTGCTCGGCATTCGGGCTGCCCGGGCTCATCGCCGAATGCTTGCGGACACCGAAGCCGGGCTGGTGCCTGCGCCCGCGTCGTCCTGTCCGGTGTTGCGGACGAACGACGTTCCATCGGGTGCGCGGGGTCTGCGCACCGTGGTCAGGGCACGCACCGATTTGTTGGGTCCGACCGTCACGGTTGCGGCGCTGGCGGCTATCTCCGAGGCGTTGGCCGGGCATCTCCGTGCGCTTGGCGACGATCCCGCGACCCTTGGTGCCGAGTTGATGATCGCCAAGGCGCCCCCGCGTCGGGCCTACAACCACTTCGGCACCGCGGGCGTCGGCCTTCATCCGGACGTGGTTCGCGCAGAGAGGGCAGACCGCATCGCCGCCGACGTCGATGCGCGCCGTCGACGCGCTGCGCACCCGGCGATGCGCGCGTCCGAACTAGCCTTCGCCGCTACGCCCGCGCCGTTGTTGCGTTGGGGGATATCGCAATTCGACCCTCACGTACGGCTGACGGCGGTGACGGGTAACACGGTGGTGTCGAGCGTGAACTGTGGCAGGGCCGACTTCTCGTTCGGTGGCGCGCCCGTCGTCGTCGCTGCTGCTTTCGCAGGGTTGTCGCCGATGATGGGGCTGACGCACGTCGTCGTCGGCGTGGGCGACACCGTCGCCATCGGCCTGCACGCCGCCGAGTCGGCGCTTGGTGGCCCAGATGGGTTGGACGCCTACGTCGCTCGGCTGGATGCGGCGCTGGGTTAGCTCCGCAAGGCGGCGATGCCGAGGTCGAGGGCGGCCTCTAGATAGCCGAGGTCCCCGGTGCTCAGCAACACCGAAACTCCGCCCTGGATGCCCGCGAGGAGTGCCGCCGCGGCCCTCGCGGAATCCACCGTCTCGGAGATCTTGCCCTGGCGCTGCATCGCAACCACGCCCGCCTCGATCTCGCCACGCCATTGCTCGATCAAGGCGGAGGTCACCGCGTGGGCTCCCGGCGTGCGTCCGATCTCGGACATCACGGTCGAAAGGGGACACTGCTGACCCTGTTTCCGGTAGCGCTCGACGACTACGTCGCGCCATCGCTGCCACGCCGCCCACGAGGTCAGCTGGCTCAGATGGGGCTGTTGATCGCTGAGCACGCGCGCCGCCTCCTGCTCGGCTACCGCTAGCAGTAGCTGCTCCTTGCCGCGCGGGAAGTAGTGGAACAGCTGGCTCTTCGACGTGCCGGTGCGCGCCATCACGTCGTCGAGGGTGGTGGCTACCGCTCCGTGCACACGGATCTCCGCGGCCGCGCCGTCGATGATGCGCTGGCGGGTCGCCTGTCCCTTGGCGGTAAATTTCTGGACTTGCGGGTCCATTTTCATCGGTCCAATCTTGGACTCATGAGTCCAAACGATACGCGGCTGACGGGCCGCACAGCACTTGTCACGGGTTCCACTGGCGGCCTCGGCGTCTCCATCGCGCACGCACTGGCGAAGGCGGGCGCATTCGTCGTCGTATCGGGGCGCAGCAAGGAACGCGGCGACGACGTCGTCGCGGCCATCCGCGCGGATGGGGGAGAAGCGGCGTTCGTGCTTGCCGACCTGGCGGCGGGCGACGCCGGTGTGCGAGCGCTGGCAGAGCAGGCCACGGCGGCGGTCGGCGGCGCACTAGACGTCTTGGTGAACAACGCCGCGACGTTGCTCGTGCCGAAGCCGACTGCGGACGTCTTCGAGCGGGATCTTCAAGAAGTGTTTGGCGTCAACGTCTTTGCGCCGTTCCTTCTGACGGGTCTGCTGGCGCCTGCGATGGCGGAACGGGGCAAAGGGGCCGTCGTCAACATCGGATCCGTTGCCGGTCTTCGCGGAGCGTCGGGCTCGGCGGTCTACTCGGCGACCAAGGCGGTCGTGCACTCGCTCACCAGGTCCTGGGCCGCCGAATACGGCCCTGCCGGGGTGCGAATCAACGCGGTGGCGCCAGGTCCGATCGCGACCGAACGCGCACTAGAGTTCGCCGATCACGTGGCTCCGGTGCTCGAGCGGATCCCTTCGCGGCGGATGAGCACGCCCGACGAAGTGGCCGCCTCGGTGGTATTTCTGGCCTCCGACGACTCGGCCAACGTCCACGGCGCCACGTTGAGTGTCGATGGGGGCTGGGCAGCGACGTGACACATCCCCTACATTCTGTTGGGTGACTGCTTACGAGAGCGCTGCCGACTTCGGTCTCCTCCTGCTGCGTGTGGTGCTTGGCCTGACCATGGCCGCGCACGGCTACAACAAGTTCTTCGGCAAGGGCGGCCTTGCGGGTACGGCCGGATGGTTCGACAGCATGGGCATGAAGCCAGGCATGTTCCACGCGCGGATCGCGGCAACCACCGAGATGTCCGCAGGCATTGGCTTGGCCCTCGGGCTGCTCACGCCGATACCTGCGGCGGGTTTCGTCGCCCTGATGTTCGTCGCCGCGTGGACGGTGCACAGGAAGAACGGATTCTTCATCGTCAAGGAGGGTTGGGAGTACAACCTGATCCTTGCCGCGTCGGCAGTTGGACTCGCGACTACTGGCGCAGGCACCCTGAGCCTGGACTACCTGCTGTTCCGCAGCAGTGGGCTCTACGAGTTCCTGCACGGCTGGAACGGCTTGGTGATCGCCCTTGTCCTCGGACTCGCAGGCGGCATCGGCCAATTGGTGATCTTCTATAGGCCACCCGCACCGAAGGCTGACGCCGACGCCGCCTGATCCGCGGCCCTTCGCGGGAGAAACCGACCCGGCGGAACAGGAACACGTTCTAGTCTTGCCCGCATGGGATTCTTGAAGCCCGACCTACCCGTCGTCGACTTCGGTGAGTGGATCAAGGGCACGCGCTCCGAGCGAATCCGCCCCCTGACCCGGCATTGGGCAGAGGTGGGCTTCGGAACGCCGGTCGCGTTGCACCTTTTCTACGTCATCAAGATTGGGCTGTACGTCCTTGGCGCCTGGCTGATCGCGATCAGCACGCCGGGGATCGACGGCTTCGCCAACGTCGCGCACTGGTACGCCGAGCCGATCGTCTTCGAGAAGGTCGTGCTCTACACCATGTTGTTCGAAGTGATCGGCCTCGGCTGCGGCTTCGGGCCGCTGAACAACCGATTCTTCCCGCCGATGGGCTCGATCCTGTACTGGTTGCGGCCCAACACCATTCGGCTGCCGCCATGGCCCAACCGCGTGCCGCTGACCAGGGGCACCGCTCGCACTCCGTTCGACGTGCTGCTCTATGCGGCGCTATTGGTCGTGCTCGTCGTCGCGTTGTGTTCGGGCGGCACGGGACCCGTCGCGGCACTGGGTACGACGGTGGGCGTGCTGCCGTCGTGGCAGATCTGGGCGGTCCTCGGCATCCTGGCCGTCACCGGTCTGCGCGACAAGGTCATCTTCCTGGCCGCGCGCGGTGAGGTGTACGGCTCGTTCACCGTCGCCTTCCTGTTCGCTGGCATGGGCGTCGACATGATCATCGCGGCGAAGCTCGTGTGTCTAGTGATCTGGATGGGCGCGGCCACCTCCAAGCTCAACAAGCACTTCCCGTTCGTGATCTCGACCATGATGTCCAACAGCCCGATGGTGCGCACCCGCGCGCTCAAGCGAGCGTTCTTCGAGAAGTTCCCCGACGACATGCGGCCGGGCAGGCTGTCGCGGTTCGTTGCGCACTTCAGCACCGCGGTGGAGGGTTTGGTGCCTCTGGTGCTGTTCTTCTCGCATGGCGGATGGCCGACCGCGATCGCCGCGACGGTCATGCTGATCTTCCACTTCGGCATCTTGAGCGCGATTCCGATGGGCGTGCCGTTGGAGTGGAACGTCTTCATGATGTTCTGCGTGCTCTCGTTGTTCGTCGGGCATTCGGGCACGGGGCTGGTTGACCTGACGACGCCATGGCCGATCGTTCTGTTCGCGGTCGTCGCAGGCATCGTGGTCCTCGGAAACCTGTTCCCGCACAAGATCTCCTTTCTCCCAGGCATGCGGTACTACGCGGGCAACTGGGACACCACCCAGTGGTGCATGAAACCGTCGGCCGACGCGAAGATCAGCAAGGGCCTGGTGGCGATTGCGAGCATGCCTCAATCCCAGGTGGAAAAGATCTACGGCAGCCCCGAGCAGGCGATGGTCATGCTCCACTCGGGCTATGCATTTCGCGCGATGAACACCCACGGCCGCGCGCTGTTCACACTCGTCCATCGTGCGATGGCCGACGGCAACGAAGACGACTATGTCATCACCGAGGGGGAGCGGTTGTGCAGTACCGCCGTCGGCTGGAACTTCGGCGACGGCCACATGCACAACGAACAGTTGATCGCTGCGATGCAGGAGCGCTGTCACTTCGAACCCGGCGAGGTGCGCGTCGTGCTGCTGGACGGTCAGCCGATCCACCGGCAGATCCAGCAGTACCGACTCGTCGACGCCGCGACGGGCGAATTCGAGCGCGGCTTCGTCCGGGTGGCCGACATGGTGACGCGCCAACCGTGGGACGACGACGTGCCCGTCGAGGTGACCTGGTCGCAGACCACCCAAAGTCACTAGTGATGTCACCTACCAACCAGTAGGTTGACCCATTGACCCCGCTGTTCTACCTTCGGTGGTAGTCACCGTACTGGTGAGAGATCCCCCAACCCACTCCGAAGGAGAATCCCCATGGCTGAAGCAGTCATCGTCGAGGCAGTCCGGTCACCCGTAGGCAAGCGCAATGGCGGCCTTTCGGGCGTCCATCCCGGCGAGCTGTCCGCTCAGGTACTCAACGGGCTGGTGACGCGCGCCGGAATCGACCCTGCACTCGTCGATGACGTGATCTGGGGCTGTGTCATGCAAGCGGGTGAGCAGGCCCTCGACATCGCGCGGACCGCGGTGCTCGCCGCAGGCTGGCCCGAGAGCGTGCCCGGCGTGACCGTCGACCGGCAGTGTGGCTCCAGCCAGCAATCGGTGCACTTCGCCGCCGCGGGTGTGGTGGCGGGGCACTACGACGTCGTCGTCGCCGGTGGCGTCGAGTCGATGTCGCGGACCCCGATGGGAGCGTCGCTGGCCAACGGCGGGCATCCGTATCCGGAAGCCTTCCGCAGTCGTTACACGGAGACGCCGAACCAGGGCACCGGCGCCGAGATGATCGCCGAGCAGTGGGGCTTCGATCGCATCGCGCTCGACCAGTACTCGCTCGGATCGCATGAGAAGGCCGCGGCCGCACAGGATTCCGGTGCCTTCGACGACCAGATCGTCGGCATCAAGGACCAGGACGGCAATGCCGTACTCAAGGACGAGGGCATCCGGCGCGGGGGCACCATCGAGTCGATTGGGAAGATCAAGCCGGCCTTCAAGGAGGACGGCGTGATCCACGCGGGCAACTCCAGTCAGATCTCCGACGGTTCGGCGGCGCTGCTGTTCATGTCGGCCGAGAAGGCAAAGTCGCTGGGCCTCAAGCCAATTGCCAAGGTGCACAGCGTCGCGTTGGCTGGTGCCGACCCCGTGATCATGTTGACCGCACCCATCCCGGCCACGCAGAAGGTGCTCAAGCGCTCCGGTCTTTCGTTGGACGAGATCGGCGTGTTCGAGGTCAACGAGGCCTTCGCGCCAGTGCCGTTGGCCTGGCTCAAGGACATCGGCGCCGACGAGAAGAAGCTCAACCCGAACGGTGGCGCCATCGCGCTCGGTCACCCGCTCGGTGGCTCGGGTGCGCGCATCATGACGACGATGCTTTACCACATGCGGGACAAGGGAATTCAGTACGGACTGCAGACGATGTGTGAGGGCGGCGGCCAGGCCAACGCCACCATCCTCGAACTGCTGTGACGGATGCTTCGGAGGCGTCTGCCCCCGCCGCTCTCACCGAGCGGCGGGGCAACGTTCTGCTCATCACGATCAACCGTCCCGAGGCACGCAACGCGGTCAACTCCGCAGTGAGCATCGCCGTTGGTGACGCCCTGCACGCCGCCCAGCACGATCCGGAAGTTCGCGCGGTGGTCATCACCGGTGCGGGGCAAGGGTTCTGCGCGGGTGCGGACCTCAAGGCAATCTCGCGGCGCGAGAACCTCTATCACCCCGATCACGGAGAGTGGGGCTTCGCAGGCTACGTCCAACACGTCATCGACAAGCCGACCATCGCGGCGGTCAACGGCACCGCCCTCGGCGGTGGGACCGAACTGGCGTTGGCAAGCGATCTCGTCGTCGCCGAGGAACGCACGATGTTCGGTCTCCCAGAGGTCAAGCGAGGACTCATCGCTGCGGCGGGCGGAGTCTTTCGGATCGTCGACCAGCTGCCGCGCAAGGTCGCGATGGAGTTGTTGTTCACCGGCGAGCCAATGTCATCGGCCGATGCCCTCGAGTGGGGGCTGATCAATCAGGTGGTGCCCGACGGCACCGTCGTCGACGCTGCGTTGGCACTGGCGCAACGCATCACCGTCAATGCCCCGCTTGCGGTTTGGGCGAGCAAGCGTGTCGCTGCCGGAGTCGACGACGGCGTCATCACCAGTGACGAGATCGGCTGGAGCAGGACCATGCGCGAAATCGGTGCGGTGCTGCGCTCCGAGGACGCCAAGGAAGGCCCGTTGGCCTTCGCAGAGAAGCGCCAGCCGGTGTGGCAGGCGCGGTAAGCAAGCAAAGGACTGTTGATGAAGCGAGTTGTCTTCGAAGAAGAGCACGAGGCCTTGCGCGAGAGCGCCCGTCAGTTCATCGAACGTGAGTTGGCGCCCAACGCCGAAAAGTGGGAGGCGGATCGGCTCGTCGACCGTTCGGTCTTCGTCGCCGCGGGCAAGTATGGCCTGATCGGGTTCAACATGCCCGAGGAATACGGCGGGGGCGGGTCGGATGACTTCCGGTTCAACGCCGTCATCGACGAGGAGATTGCACGCTACGGCGGCCCTGCGCCCTCGTTGAGCCTCCAGAACGACGTCGTCGCACCATATTTCAAGCACCTCTCGAACGAGGAGCAACTCAAGCGTTGGATGCCGGGCATCGTCAGCGGCGAGCTCATCCTCGCCGTCGCGATGACGGAGCCAGGCGCCGGTAGTGACCTCGCCGGCATCCGCACGTCTGCGGTTCGCGACGGGGACGACTGGATCGTCAACGGCTCCAAGACATTCATCTCGTCGGGTCTGAACAGCGACCTCGTCGTCGTGGTCTGCCGCACCGATCCCGAGGCGGGCCACAAGGGTTTCACCCTGCTGGTGGTCGAGCGCGACATGCCCGGGTTCAACCGCGGTCGCAAGCTGGACAAGATGGGTCTGCACGCTCAGGACACGGCCGAGCTTCACTTCGAAGACGTCCGCGTGCCCGCCGCGAACGTGCTCGGCAAGGAGGGCAGGGGCTTCTACCACCTGATGGAGAACCTGCCTTCGGAACGGCTGGGCATCGCAATATCCGCCATCGCCGGTGCGCGCGAAAGCTGGCGGCAGACACTGCAATACGCCAAGGATCGCAAGGCGTTCGGGCAGCCGATCGGCAGCTTCCAGCACAACCGTTTCCTGCTCGCCGAGATGGACACCGAACTCGACGTGTCCGAACAGTACATCGACCGGTGTCTTCAGGCGGTCGTCGACGGTGACCTCAGCGCGGTCGAGGCCGCCAAGGCGAAGTGGTGGTGCACGGAGACCGCCAAGAAGGTGATCGACGGCTGCGTTCAGCTGCATGGCGGATACGGCTACATGATGGAGTACCGCGTCGCGCGCGACTACGTGGACTCGCGCATTCAGACGATCTTCGGTGGCACCACCGAGATCATGAAGGACATCATCGGGCGCGATCTGGGTCTGTAGCAGGAACGACGGCGTCTGGTGTCACGCTGCGGTGGAAACGCAGCGTTTGCGATGCTCGGCACCACCCGAGGAGAGGGAGCTAGCCGCCAGCTTCCGGAGACGTCGTCGGCGTCGCAGCTGCCGGGGTGTACGGCTTGCCGGTATTGCTGAACGACGTCGTCGGCGCGAGGGGCTCCGGCGGCGCGTCCGGGTTCAGCACGCTGTCGATGATGTAGATCCTGGCGTTGGCAGTCTGGATGCCGCCGCAGACCACCTTGGTGGAGTCGTTGACCTTGATGTCGCCGTCCTTGCCGGACACCTTGACCTCCGCGCCCTGCTGAGTGGGCCGCTGACCTGCCACGTCACCGGGGCCAAGCAGGCCGAGGAACGCGTGGTAGTAGTCCAGCTTGGTCAGCGCAGCGGGGTCGGACTTCAGCGCCTCCAGCTTGCCAGGGTCCAGCGCCGCGAACGCGTCGTTGGTCGGTGCGAAGACCACGTAGGGGCCGTTCTCCAGTACCGGCACGACGTTCACCGCCGGGTTGAGGCCGCCGTTGAGCGCCGAGTAGAACGTGCTCACCGATGGAATCTTCGACAGCGCCGTGCCAAGAGGCATCGTCGCGAGTTGGACGAGTGAGGTCCCCGATGCGGCTAGTTCGGCGCGCAGGGGATCGCAATTGCCCTGCGGATCCGCCGGCGGCTTGACCGGTACCGGGTCATCCGCCTGCGCGGTGATCGCGAACGGCAGTGACACCACGAGTGCGGCGGCGGCAGCTGCCACCCCCACGGCCTTGCTGGTGCTTGTCTTCACGTAATGGCTCCTCAAGTTCATTCGAGCGTGTCGCTCTGAGCCCGACCCTCACGGCGACACCGGACGAATCGTAAATGCACCGGCTGCCAATCGGCAAAGCCACAGTGCGCACGACGGTCTTATCAGTCGGCATTCACCGCGTTGTTTCGCACGTTGAGACATAGCGCCGCCGCGAGCGCGCACAGGCCCGCAGCCAGGTAAAACGCCAGGTCGTAGTTTCCTTGGAGGTCACGCAACCGGCCCGCTCCCGCGGCGGCAACCGCGGCACCCAATTGGTGTGAGGCGAATATCCAACCGAATACCACCGGTGAGCGCGCACCGAAGAGATTGCGGCAGAGAACGATCGTCGGCGGCACCGTCGCCACCCAGTCGAGGCCGTAGAAGATGATGAACACCCAGGTGCTCGGCTCGGCGTGCGGTGAGAGCAGCGACGGTAACACCACGAGCGAAAGGCCGCGGCCCACGTAGTAGACGACCAGGAGCAGCCTCGGGTCGACGCGGTCTGTCAGCCAACCGGAGAACACCGTGCCCGCGACGTCGAAGATCCCGATGGTGGCGAGAAGTCCCGCGGCGACGGTGGTTGGCATGCCGTGGTCGTTCGCGGCAGGGATGAAATGGGTGCCGATGAGCCCGTTAGTCGTCATCCCGCAAATGGCGAAGCTGGCGGCCAACAGCCAGAACGCTGGCACCCTCGCTCCGAGTCGCAGACCGTCGAACGCGGCGCGGAAAGTGCTGGCGGGCACCTCGGCTGGGGTAGCGACGGCCGTGTTGGTCGCGCCGTAGGCGGTCAGGCCCTTGTCCTGCGGGTAGTTCCGCATGAAGACCAGCACCAGCGGGACGACGGAAAGCGCGGCAGCCGCGACGATGAGCGACGCCACACGCCAGCCATGTCGCTCCGTGACGACGGCGATCACCGGAAGGAAGATCAGTTGGCCCGTCGCGCTGGCAGCGGTGAGCACGCCGGTGACGAGGCCGCGACGCTGCTCGAACCATCTGGTGGAGATGGTCGCGACGAAGCCCATCGAGATGGCGCCCGTGCCGGTACCCACCAGCACTCCCCAGAACGCCACCAACTGCCAACTCGCGGTCATCGTCACCGAGAGGGCCGAACCGGTCGCGATCAGTGCGAGCGCCGCTGCCAGCACCGGGCGCACGCCGAACCGGTCCATCAGAGCAGCGGCGAACGGTGCGGTGAGTCCGAACAGCGTCATGTTGACCGACATGGCGAGCCCGACGACGCCGTGTGACCACCCGAACTCGTGATGAAGGGGATTCATCATCACGCCGGGCACCGAGCGGAAGCCCGCGGCCGCAAGGAGCGCGATGAAGCCAACCCCTGCGACCACCCACGCCCAGTGCAGGCGGGAAGAGCGCGCGGTCTGGCCTGCGGCAGTGACTGTCACCCGATCACTCTCTGGCCTGGCGGCCCAAAAGACTAGTGGCATGAATGCCACCATCCATCAAAAACATGCCAAAATGGGCGCATGCACCGGATCGTCGTTCTACTCGTCCCGCCCGTCGTGGGTTTCGATGCCGCGATCGCTCCGACGTTGTTCGGCGCAGCCGTCGACGCCGAAGGTGTCCCCTTGTACGACGTGACCGTGTGTGGGTTGGGTGACGGGCCCGTCTCCGCAACGACCGGATTCGACATCGTGACGGGCGCGGGACCCGACGTTCTCGCCACCGCGGACACGGTGATCGTCCCCGGCACTCAGTACCCGCTCGCGCGCGAAAGCGGAACGCTCGGGCCCGAGGTTCGGACAGCGCTCGACTCGATTCGTCCTGGCGCCCGTCTGGTGTCGATCTGCACCGGTGCCTTCATCCTCGCGGCCGCCGGGCTCCTCGACGGCCGGCCTGCGACCACCCACTGGAAGTTCGCCGACGCGCTCCGACGGTTGCATCCCGACGTCAGGGTCGACGAGCGAGTGCTGTTCGTCGACGACGGTGACGTGCTCACCTCGGCAGGCCTCGCCGCGGGAATCGACTTGTGTCTGCACATCATTCGCAACGATCACGGTGCCGCGGTGGCCAACGCCGTGGCGAGGTACTGCGTCGTCCCGCCTTGGCGCGAGGGCGGTCAGGCCCAGTTCATCGACCGACACCTCCCAGCTGCCGACGACTCGTCGACCGCCGCGACCCGCGAGTGGGCGCTCAGTCGCCTCGACGAGGACCTCACCGTGGAGCGTCTTGCCAGGCACGCCTGCATGAGTCCGCGAACGTTCAACCGTCGTTTTCGCGAGGAGACCGGTCAGGCGCCAGGCACGTGGATTCGGCACCGGCGACTCGACCGCGCCCGCGAGTTGCTCGAATCCCGTGACATGTCCGTCGACGAGGTCGCGCGCATGTCCGGCCTCGGCTCCGGCGGCAACCTCCGGCACCATCTGCGGCGAGGCGTCGGCATGTCACCGTCGAGCTATCGACGGGTGTATCAGGGCGTTTGAGCGCACACGGATAGCCTTGCGCGCATGCCATTGATCCTGTCCATCAACGGTCACGCGCCGGAGGCGCACGACGAGAGCTGGGTCGCGCCCAACGCGACCGTCATCGGCCCCGTCACGCTCGCGGCGCGGGCCAGCGCTTGGTACGGCGTGGTCCTTCGGGCGGAGTTCGAACCCATCGCGATCGGCGAGGGCTCCAACATTCAGGACAACGTCACGGTGCACGTCGACCCTGGCTTCCCGGCGACGATCGGCGCGGGTGTGAGCGTCGGGCACAACGCCGTCCTGCACGGCTGCACGATCGAGGACGGCTGTCTCATCGGCATGGGTGCGGTGGTGCTCAACGGAGCGGTCATCGGGCGCGGTTCGCTGGTCGCGGCGGGTGCCGTCGTCCCGCAGGGTGCCGTCGTCCCGGCCGGATCGCTGGTGGCGGGGGTACCCGCCAAGGTGCGCCGCGAACTGAGCGAAGACGAGGTCGCCAACAACCGAATGAACGCACGGGTTTACGAGCACTTGAGTGAGTTGCACCGCAAATCGGTCGAATAGCGCCGCCGCGGGTACATGCCTACGGTGAACAACTTGCGCATCCTCGTCACCGGGGCCACGGGCTACGTCGGCTCGCGGCTCGTCGCCGCCCTGCTAGAGGACGGCCACGAGGTGGTCGTCGCGAGCCGGAACGTCGAGCGCCTCGCGGACTTCGGTTGGTTCGACGACGTCAGGCCGGTGTCCCTCGACGCGGCCGACCCCGAGTCGGTCGCGAGCGCGTTCGGCGTCGCCGGCCCGATAGACGTCGTCTACTACCTCGTCCACGGCATCGGACAGACGGACTTCAGGAACGCCGACAACAAGGCTGCCGAGCACGTCGCTCGCGCGGCGAAGGACGCGGGCGTCAAGCGAATCGTCTATCTCGGTGGGTTCGTTCCCGCGGAAGGCGAACTCTCCGAGCACCTCATCAGCCGGGCCGAGGTCGCCGGGGCGCTCACCATCGACGGTGGGCCGGACGTCGTGTGGTTGGGCGCGGCGATCATCATCGGCGCTGGGTCGACGTCGTTCGAGTTGCTGCGCTATGTGGGCGATCGCTTCCTGTTGATCCCGATGCCCCCGTGGGCGCACAACGCGTTGGACCCCATCTCGATACGTGACGTCCTCTACTACCTCGTCGCCGCAGCCGACGCCGAGCGCGTCCCGGCAGGCTCCTATGACATTCACGGCCCGGCGACGACGACATACGGTGACCTCCTTCTGACCTATGCCCGGATGTCGGAGAGGTGGCGCACCGGGGTGTCCGTGCCGAACGTCGACATGCGACTGGTATCGCAGCTGGCCGCGTTGTTCGTCCCCGTACCCGGCGGCCTCGCAGCGGATCTCGTTGAGTCACTTGACTTTCCGATGAAGGCCTCCAATGACGGCCTGCGCCCGTTCGTAGCCGATCCGCCTGGTGGCCTCGTGAGCATCGAGGATGCGATCAGGCTGTCCCTTTCGAGCCGACGGCAGCGCCCCGTCAACGGTCTTGACGATCCGCATCACCTCGCCGACACCGATCCCGATTGGGCGGGGGGCGACATCATGCGGCTGCGTAAGATCGCCGCGATGGTGACGCCGTCGCACGCACGTCCGGCGCTGGGTCTGCTGTGCGCCGTACCTGGTCCCGTCGCAGGATGGTGGCGGACGGGCCTGGACACACTGATCGGACTGGCTCCGAAGCGGGCATCGTGACGGGGCTGATCTCCGAAATCGCCGCGATCATCTCCTCGCCGCCGGTCACGCACGAAGAGGCGCCGTCGCAGGTTCGCAAGCGGCGAATCGTCGTCGCCGTGGTGCTCGTGACCGGCGCGACGCTCCTCGGCTTCTCCTTGAGCCGAACGCCCGGTAGCACCGCCTTCTACGTCTTGACGCTCGCCCTGGCCGCGGTGTGGGCGTTCGGTGCAAGGCTGTCCGGTCCCGTACACATGGGGTCTGTTCAATTCCGCGGCCGAGACCGGCGGCCGCTGATCACCGGATCGGTGATCGGCGTCCTGCTCGGCGCCGTATTCATCGCGGGCGGCCTGGTGGCGAGGGAGATCGGCCCCGTCCGCGACTACATCGTCGAGGTGTTGAACTATGCCAACTACGGCACGCTGTGGTTGGTCGTCCTCATCACGGTGATCAACGGAGTGGCCGAGGAGCTGTTCTTCCGCGGGGCCCTGTACAGCGCGCTGGGTAGGTACCACCCCGAGATCGTGTCGACGATCGTCTACGCCATCGCCGTGTCGGCGGCGGGCAATCCGATGCTCGGGTTCGCGGGCGTCATCCTCGGCGCGGTGTGCGCCTACGAGCGCCGAATAACCGGAGGAGTGCTCGCGCCCATGCTCACCCACTTCTTCTGGGGGCTCGTCATGGTGCTCGCACTGCCTCCGATCTTCGGCGTGTAGCCGTTCGTGGCTAGCGCAGCGGGTTGGCGATCTCGTCGCGCGGCATACGGGCCGCCACCATCGAGACCGCCGCCAGCACGACCGGCGCGATGCCTGCGACGAGGAAGATCGTCTGCATCGACAGAACCATCGACAGCGGACCGACGATCGCGAACGACACCGGCAGGAAGACCAGCGAGACGAAGAAGTCGAGGCTCGACACCCGGCCCAACATCTCCGTGGGCACGCGCCGTTGCAGCAAGGTCCCCCAAATCACCGCTCCCGCACCGTCTGTCACGCCGACGACGAACACGGCCGCCGCCATCACGGGGAACGACGACGTCGCGCCGACGAACACCAACGGCAGCGAACCCGCGCCCCACATCACCATCATGAACGTGAGGTACCGCCGCGGCAGGCGCGCGGACGATACGGCCAACGCACCGATCGCGCTGCCGACGCCGAAGAACGCCAGGATGAATCCGTATGCCTTGGCACCGTCGGCGAAGCGCTCCTTTGCGATGAACGGCAGCAGGATCTCGATCGGCCCGAGGACGATCAGCACGAAGAAGCTAGCGAACAGCAACGTCCACTTGAGCCACTGGGTACCGAGTACGAAGGCGAAACCGTCTCGTAGATCACGTAATACGTGCGGACGCTCGACTTCGTCGCCGGATTCGGCTTCGTCGTCGGATTGGGAAGTGGCAGTTGCGGGGCGGGTGGCCACGAGAAGGGCGAGGCTGACGCCAAGCAACGTGGCCACCGCGATCGCGCCAACCGAGGGGAACGTCGCGGCGATCAACAAACCCGCGACCGCCGGGCCGATCGCCTCCTGAAACACTGGTCGCACCACGCCTTCGACGCCGTTCGCGGCCAACAGTTGGTCGGCGGGCAGGATCCTCGGAAGTATCGCGCTGTAGGCAGGGAAGAAGAATGCAGCAGCGACGCCAAGTGCGCCAGCTGCGATGGCCATGTGCCAGATGCGAAGTGCGTCAAGCGAACCGAGGATCGCCACGGCCGACACCGCGACGACGTTGAGCGTCTCGACCGCGATGATGATTCTGCGCTGCTCGATTCGGTCGGCGGCGATCCCGCCAACGGGAAGGAAGGCAACCAGACCGACGGCAAGACAGGTCGCCACCAGCGACAGCGAGGTCGGGTCGCTGTCGAGCGCGATGACCTGCAGCGCCATGACGACCGTCCACATGCCCTCGGCGAAAATCGACAGCGACACGGCGGTGATCAGCAGGCGGTACTCGCGTATTCGGAAGGGTGCGAGCACGCGCCAACGGCCGGGCGTCTCCGCCTGCGACTGCGTCTCCAATTCGGTACTCACGGCATCGATGGTGTCCCACGGACCCCCGCCGAGTCGAACGATTTTCCGGCCGCCGACGTCGACGCAGTGGCGCGACCTACTCGAACTTCACCGGCCAAACGTTGGTTTGGGCGAGATGTGGGTCAGGCGTCGGTGAACTTCGCTGGGCGACGCTCTTGGAACGCGCGCATGCCCTCGCGGAGATCGTCTGACTGAAGCAGCGCCAGTTGGCCTTCGGTCTCGCGGTCGATGGCTGCGTCCAGTTCGGTCAGGGTCGCGGCATTGATGGCGTGCTTGGTTCGGCGCAGCGCGACCGCGGGGCCCGACTTCAACGTGGCGAGCACCTTGTCCACTTCGGCCTCTAGCTCGGCTGCCGGATGGACGGCACTGACCAGGCCCGCGGCCAGCGCGTCGGCGGCAGGCAGACGTTCGGCAAGCAGAGCCAGCCGCATCGCCTTCGTCCTGCCGATCGATGCGGCCACCAGGACCGATGCGCCGCCGTCGGGCATCAGCCCAATCTTGGTGAACGCCAACAAGAAATAGGCTTCCTCGGACGCCAACACGATGTCCGCCGCGATCGCCAGCGACACGCCGATGCCCGCCGCAGGGCCGTGCACCACGGACACGACTGGCTTGGGGAGCGCCACGATGGCCTTGATGGCACGGTTCGCGGCGAGGAGTACGTCACCGGGCGTCATGGCTTCCGGACCGCTGCGTTCGGCAGCGCCGATCCCTGCGCCCGAACTGAAGCCGCGGCCTGCGCCACCGATGCGGACGACGCGCACCGCGGGGTCCTCGCCCGCGCGTTGCACGGCGTCGGTGATGGCTTCGAACATCGGCGCGGTCAGCGAGTTGAGGCTGTCGGGACGGTTCAACGTCAGTGCCAGCACGCCGTCGTCAAGTGCCACGGTGAGATCGGCGATCGAGGTGTATGACGGGGTGGTCGTCTCCGACATTTGGCGCCTGCCCTTGGGTTCGGCGAGCGACAAGGCCCGCAGCCGATTGACTTCGTTATACAAGTAAGCTTTGGCGGCGGTCAACCGTGATGTGCGGACGCGAGGAGCAAAAGGGCATGGGACCACTTGAGGGATTGCGGGTAGTTGAGCTGGCGGGTATCGGTCCTGGGCCGCACGCAGCGATGATCCTCGGCGATCTCGGTGCCGACGTCGTCCGCATCGAGCGGCCGGGCAAGCGCGCTGGTATTCAGGTCGATGCCAGCACCGACTACCTCTTGCGCAACCGTCGTTCGGTGGCCGCGGACCTGAAGAGCGACGATGGGCGCGAGTTGGTGCTCTCGCTGATCGCCAAGGCCGACGTGTTGATCGAGGGTTTCCGGCCCGGTGTCACCGAGCGGCTGGGCCTTGGCCCGGAGGACTGCGCGAAGGTCAACGACCGGCTGATCTACGGTCGCATGACCGGATGGGGTCAATCGGGACCGCGCAGCCAGCGCTCCGGCCATGACATCAACTACATCTCGCTCAACGGCGTGCTGCACGCGGTCGGGCGGCACGGTGAGAAGCCGGTTCCTCCGCTGAATCTGGTTGGCGACTTCGGCGGCGGTTCGATGTTCCTTCTCGTGGGCATCCTCTCGGCCCTCTGGGAGCGCGAGCGGTCGGGCCAGGGTCAGGTCATCGACGCCGCGATGGTCGACGGCTCCAGCGTGTTGTCGATGATGATGTGGGCGTTCCGTGGTCAGGGTCTGTGGAGTGACGAGCGCGGCGTGAACATGCTCGACACCGGCGCGCCCTACTACGACACGTACGAAACGTCGGACGGCAAGTACGTGTCGGTCGGTTCGATCGAGCCGCAGTTCTATGCGGAACTCCTCGAGAAGCTCGGCCTCGACGGTGAAGACCTGCCCGACCAGAACGACACGAGCCGGTGGCCGGAACTGCGTAACAGATTCACCGAGGTCTTTGCCTCGCAGGACCGCGACCACTGGGCGAAGGTGTTCGCCGACAGCGACGCCTGTGTGGCGCCCGTGCTGTCGTTCGCGGAAGTGGAGAGCGAATCTCACATCACCGAGAGGGACACCTTCTACCGCGAGCGGGACTATCTGTACCCCGCACCCGCGCCTCGGTTCTCCCGCACCGTGCCCGCGGCGCCGAAGCCACCCGGCGTTCCTGGCGCTGACAACGAGGCCGTACTTGGCGACTGGGTATAGTCCCAACCAACCAGTAGGTCGAGCAACCGCGTCGGCCGTCCGAAACAGTGCGAAGGGAATGCTCCTGTGCAGATCAAAGACGCCGTCGCAGTCGTAACCGGTGGTGCGTCCGGCCTAGGCCTAGCCACCACCAAGCGCCTGCTCGACGCCGGTGCCTCCGTGGTGGTCATCGACCTCCGCGAGGGCGACGAACTCGGGAAGCTAGGCGAGCGGGTGAAATTCGCCGCGGCGGACGTGACCGACCCGGAGGCCGTCGGCCAGGCTCTCGACCTTGCCGAGTCGCTCGGTCCGCTGCGCATCAACGTCAACTGCGCGGGCATCGGCAGCGCGGCCAAGACGCTCGGCAAGGACGGCCCATTCCCGTTGGAGTGGTTCACCAAGACCATCGAGGTCAACCTCATTGGCACGTTCAACGTCCTACGGCTGTCCGCTCAGCGCATCGCCAAGACCGAGCCGCTCGGCGAGGAGCGCGGCGTGATCATCAACACCGCGTCCGTCGCGGCATTCGAGGGACAGATCGGCCAGGCCGCGTACTCGGCATCCAAGGGCGGCGTTGTCGGCATGACGCTGCCGATCGCCAGGGATCTGTCCCGTGAGCTGATCCGCGTGTGCACCATCGCACCCGGTCTGTTCAAGACGCCTCTACTGGGCTCCCTGCCCGAGGAAGCGCAGCGCTCGCTTGGTCAGCAGGTGCCGCACCCGGCCCGGCTCGGCGATCCTGACGAGTACGGCGCGCTCGCCGTGCACATCGTCGAGAACCCCATGCTCAACGGCGAGGTCATCCGCCTCGATGGCGCGATCCGCATGGCGCCGAGGTAACCGCATGGGAATCACGACGAAGTTCACCGAGGTATTCGGAATCGAGCACCCGATCGTTCAGGGCGGCATGCAATGGGTCGGCCGCGCGGAATTGGTGGCCGGGGTGGCCAACGCGGGCGCGCTGGGGTTCATCACCGCGCTGACGCAGCCGACTCCTGCCGACTTGGCCCGCGAGATCGAGAGGGCCCGCGAGCTCACCGACAAGCCCTTCGGCGTCAACCTCACCATCCTTCCGACCATCAACCCGCCGCCATATGACGAGTACCGCCAGGTCATCGTCGATTCGGGCGTCAAGATAGTCGAGACCGCGGGCTCCAACCCCGCGCCTCACCTGCCGATGTTTCACGACAACGGCATCAAGGTGCTGCACAAGTGCACTTCAGTCCGACACGCGGTGAAGGCACAGAGCCTCGGCGTCGACGGCATCAGCATCGACGGCTTCGAGTGTGCGGGCCACCCTGGCGAGGACGACATCCCTGGCCTGGTCTTGATTCCCGCAGCGGCTAAGAAGATCGACATCCCAATGATCGCCTCAGGCGGCTTCGCGGACGCCCGCGGCCTGGTCGCGGCACTGGCATTGGGCGCAGACGGCATCAACATGGGTTCGCGCTTCATGTGCACGGCCGAGTCGGCCATCCATCAGAACGTCAAGGAAGCGATCGTCGCGGGCAGTGAGCTCGACACCGAGCTCATCTTCCGACCGCTGCGCAACACGGCCCGAGTGGCGAGCAACGCGGTGTCGCGCGAGGTCGTCGAGATCCTCGACAAGGGCGGTCAGTTCGAGGACGTCAAGGACCTCGTGGCAGGCAAGCGTGGCGTGAAGGTCTATGAGATCGGCGACCTGGACGCGGGCATCTGGTCGGTAGGCACCGTCATGGGCTTGATCGATGACATCCCGACCTGCGGCGAGCTCATCTCGCGGATCGTGAGTGAGGCCGAAGAACTAATCAACGGGCGTCTCGGCGGCATGGTCACGCCGTCGCCCGTGACGGCCTCCTAAGCCTGGCCATAGACGCAAAGACGCCGCCGACGCGATGGTCGGCGGCGTTCTTTGCCAATGAGTCAGCCCCGAGGGTAACCCCCGTTTACACCAAGCGCCCGAAGGCTTGGGTCAGACTGCTTGAGCGAGGTCGGGGAACTGCTCGGAGGTATCGCCCTCGATCAGAAAGTCCCCGTGATAGAGGGCCTCGAAATCAACTTTGATGACATCTGCATTGGTGTCGTCGATCCACATGTACTGGACAGTAACCATCACGATTAAGAGAACTTTGAGTTGCGTTTCGCAAAACCCTGGCAATTCTTACTTGCGGGTAGGTTCTCACGGCGCTGGCTTGTCCAAGTGTAGGGGGTTCACCCCGTTCAGCAAGACCCACGTGGCAACGGCGGCGGCAATTGCCACGAAGAACAGCGTGATGGTGATGAGTCCGGGCCACCGCGATCTGCCAAAGAATCGAGCATCGAACGAATAGGTACCTGCACCGGCAAGGAGCAGGGCAGATGCCCCGAACGCGGACACGAACGGCACGTTGAACGGCTCGGCCCAGAAGGCCGACGTCGACACCGTGGCGGCCCAGGCGTCGATCATCGCCGCCATCACCGCGCACGCGGCAATGGGTGTCAGCAAACCAAGAAGCAGACCGATCCCACCCGCCGTCTCGGCGGTCGTGAGCAGCCCTGCGGCGAAGGTTGGTGCCCGCCAGCCCGCACTTTCCATGAAGGCGGTGGCCGTGCCGAAGTCGAACGCCTTGATGAGGCCCGCCTGGATCATCGTGGCGCCGACGCCGAGCCGCAGCATCAGCAGGCCGAGGTCGGTCGGCGAGCTCCTTCGCGCTTCTGGCATGTCGCCGGTGGCCATGCGGTGAGCGTATTCGGCTTGAAGGGTGCTGTGGGTCTAGCTCTGCGCTGAACGATTCGCGCGTCCGCGCCGTGGTTCAGCGTGTGAGGGTTTGGATTGACGGTCGTAACTTATCGTTGATAAGTTATCGACGATACTACGACAGAGGGGCCGTCCCGTGCTGAGCAGAATCGCCCGAGTGTCGATCGCGATGCCACGCCGCATCGTCGCCGTTGCCGCCCTGTTGATGGTGGCTGCCGCCGTATTCGGCATTCCCGTGACGAAGAGCCTGTCGGCGGGCGGGTTCCAGGACCCCACGTCGGAGTCGGCGCAGGCGACGCAGCTGCTGGCCGACAAGTTCCATCAGGGCGATATGCAGATGCTCGTCACCGTGACGTCGCCAGACGGGTTCGACAGTCCCAAGGCTAAGGCGATCGCGACCAAAATCGTCGAAGGAGTGACTCGATCGCCCCACGTCGCGACGGTCACGTCGGCGTGGACGGTGCCGCCGCAGGCGGCGGCCGACCTGGTGAGCAAGGACGGCAAGTCGGGATTGATCGTCGCGGGCGTGACTGGCGGGGAGAACGACGCGCAGAAGTACGCCCAGGCGCTGGCCGACGAATTCGTCCACGACAGCGACGGCGTCACCGTGCGGGCTGGCGGCACCGCGATGGTGTACTCGCAGATCAATGCGCAGACCCAGCGGGACCTGCTGCTCATGGAGTCGATCGCGATACCGCTGAGCTTCCTGGTGATGGTGTGGGTGTTCGGCGGGTTGATCACCGCGGCCCTGCCGATGATCGTTGGCGGCCTTGCCATCGTCGGATCGATGTCGGTGTTGCGGCTCATCACGTTCACCACCGACGTGTCCATCTTCGCCCTCAACCTCTCGACCGCCATGGGGCTGGCGCTGGCCATCGACTACACGTTGCTGATCATCAGCCGGTACCGAGATGAGCTCGCCGACGGCTCTCCGCCGGAGAAGGCCCTGGTGCGCACGATGTCGACCGCAGGGCGCACGGTGTTGTTCTCGGCGACGACGGTTGGTCTCTCGATGGCGGCGATGCTGTTGTTCCCGATGTACTTCCTGAAGTCGTTCGCCTACGCAGGAATAGCGACCGTCGCCTTCGCCGCCGCGGCAGCCGTGATAGTCACCCCTGCGGCCATCTGGCTGCTGCGAAACCACCTGAACGCCTTCGACGTTCGGAAACTGGTCCGCCGCGTGCTGCGTAGGTCGGCGCCCGCGCCCAAGCCCGTCGAGAAGTTGTTCTGGTACCGGTCGACCAGGGTGGTCATGCGCCGCGCCCTCCCGATCGGGCTCGCGGTGGTAGTGCTGCTGTTGGCGCTCGGCGCGCCGTTCCTCGGCGTGCGGTGGGGCTTCCCTGACGAACGCGTGTTGCCGAAGTCTGCGTCGGCGTACCAGGTCGGAGACCAACTGCGCCAGGACTACGCGGACGACTCGTCGACGGCAGTGCAAGTCGTTCTTCCCGATGCAACGGGGCTGACGGCCGAGGCGCTCGAGTCCTACGCGGCCAAACTGTCTCGCGTCGCCGACGTTTCATCGGTATCGACGCCAAGCGGGACGTTCGTAGGGGGCGCCAAGACAGGACCGCCCAGCGCGGCAACTGGAATGGCCGACGGCAGTGCATTTCTCACGGTGGGCAGCACGGCGCCGCTATTCTCCGATCGCTCCGAGACCCAGCTCGACCGGTTGCACGACGTCGCGCCGCCCGATGGTCGCACCGTGCAGCTGGCCGGCATCGCTCAGGTCAACCGCGACAGCGTGCAGGCGATCACGGATCGTCTGCCTTGGGTGCTCGGCCTGATCGCCGTGATCACGCTCGGGCTGCTCTTCCTGCTGACCGGCAGCGTGGTGCTTCCGCTGAAAGCCGTTGTGCTGAACGTGTTGTCGTTGACGGCCGCGTTTGGTGCCCTGGTCTGGATCTTCCAGGACGGACATCTGAACGCCCTCGGCACCACCCCCACCGGGACGTTGGTGGCCAACATGCCGGTGTTGTTGTTCTGCATCGCATTCGGTCTCTCGATGGACTACGAGGTCTTCCTCGTCGCCAGGATCAGGGAGTTCTGGCTTTCGATGCATTCCGGCGATGGCGCCATCCCGTCCGGCAGGCATGCGATGAAGCTCGCGCGCAAGGACAACGACGAAGCCGTCGCCCTGGGTCTGGCACGCACTGGCCGTGTCATCACGGCGGCCGCGCTCGTGATGTCGATATCGTTTGCCGCGTTGATCGCCGCGCAGGTCTCCTTCATGCGGATGTTCGGCGTCGGCCTGACACTCGCAGTGCTCGTCGACGCAACCCTCGTACGGATGATGCTGGTGCCCGCGTTCATGCACGTGCTCGGCGGATGGAACTGGTGGGCGCCCAAACCACTGGTGTGGCTGCACGATCGGATCGGGTTCAGTGAGAGTGGCCCCGAAGACACCGTCGAATCACGGCCTGACCGCCGCGTCGTTGCGGCCGCGGAGAACCACTGACGTGACGCTGCCACTCAAGCGAAGGCGTGCCCGCCGCGGCGCGGGTGATCAGTTGCGCGACGAGATTCTCGACGCCACCACCGACCTGCTGTTGGAGACCGGGCACGCGAAGTCGGTGTCGATTCGTGCGGTAGCACAGCGTGTGGGCATCACTCCACCGTCCATCTATCTGCACTTCGTCGACAAGGACGCGCTGCTGGATGCGGTGTGCGCCAGGTATTTCGAGCAGCTCGACGAGGTCATGGCTCAGGTTGCCGATCAGCAGCCCTCGACCATCGAGCGGCTTCGGGCCCAGGGCATGGCGTACGTCCGCTTCGCGATGCAGACTCCCGAGCTGTATCGCATTGCCACGATGGAGGAAGGCAGGCCCGGCAGCGACGTGGACTTGACGTTGAACAGCTCGGCATTCGTGCACATGCGTGCGTCCATCGAGTCGCTGATGGCCGAAGGTATTTATCCGCCAGGCGATTCCACGATGGCGGCCCTCGAGCTGTGGACTGCGGTGCATGGTGTCACGGCGTTGCTCATCGCGCGGCCGTATCTGCCCTACGGTGACGTCGAGGCATTCGCGGATAGGGTGATGACGTCGGCGTGCGTCGGGCACATCGCGACCGGACTGATCGGACCCGACGCTTCGCCCCAGGATGCAGTCGAGCGACTGAAGAGACTTGCGAATGAGTGAGGCGACGAAATGACCGAGGCACCCGCGTCCATCGACAACCCATTCTTCGCGCGGCTCTGGTCGAGCATGTCCGCGCGCGAACCGGAGTCGATACGGAAGCTGCGTCGGGAGAACCTCGCTGGACTGACGGGTCGAGTGCTGGAGGTCGGGGCGGGCACGGGTACCAACTTTGCGCTCTATCCCACGACGGTCACCGAAGTCGTCGCGATCGAGCCGGAACTTCGGCTCGCGGAGCGTGCGAGACAGGCTGCAGGGGATGCGCCAATTCCCATCACGGTGTCGACGGAGACGGTGGAGCGGTTCGCCTCTGGCGAGCCGTTCGACGCGGTGGTCTGCTCGCTGGTGCTGTGCTCGGTAGCCGATCCCGATGCCGTTCTGCGACAACTATTCTCGACGCTTCGCGTCGGCGGGGAGCTGCGGTATCTCGAGCACGTCGCGAGCACGGGTCTCCGGGCGCACGTCCAGCGATTCGCCGACGCAACCGTCTGGCCGAGAATGCTTGGCAACTGCCATACCCATCGCGACACCGAGCTCTCGATCGTCGGCGCTGGCTTCGCACTGGAGAACCCCCGGCGGGAGTGGGTGTTGCCCAAATGGGTTCCGATGCCCGTGGCTGAGACGGCGATCGGTCGGGCGGTAAGGCCGGCGTAGGAATGGCTGCCGTCGGCCGGCTAACCCAACAGCGAGGGCAACCGCTGCATCAGGGTGGGGAGCGCGGTGGCGGCGGGCTCGCGAAGCGATACCGTCGCGTGGTCCGAGAACCCCGTGCGTTCCGGGTTGACCTCGATCACCGGGATGCCCTCGGCGAGCGCCAGTTCGGGTAGTCCCGCAGCGGGGTACACGACCGCGGACGTTCCCACGACGATCGCGAGGTCAGCTGCCTTCACCGCTTCCACTGAAAGGTCCCACGCGTCGGCGGGCAGAGCCTCGCCGAACCAGACCACCTTCGGCCGAATCAAGCCGCCGCACACGAGACACGCGGGCGGCTCGACGGCCTCCACGGGTTCGGGCATGGCGGGAAGGTCATCGTAGTAGGGGTGAGCGCAACGGTCACAGTGGAATTCGAACAGGCTTCCGTGAAGGTGGTACACCCGTGAGCTGCCCGCCCTCTCGTGCAGGTTGTCGACGTTCTGGGTGACGACGTGCACGTCGGCGTGGTCCTGCCAGGCCGCGACGGCGAGGTGAGCGTCGTTCGGCTCGACCGCCTTCATCATGTAGTGCCGCCACAGGTACCACGCCCACACCCGTTCCGGGTGTCGTCGCCAGCCGTCGGCACTCGAGATCTCGTAGGGGTCTACCTGCGCCCATAGGCCCGTCTCGACGTCGCGGAACGTGGGCACACCGCTGGCGGCCGATATCCCCGCTCCGCTGAAGACCGTGACTTGCACGTCACCCAAACTAGCCGGTTTGGGTGATACTGGGCACGTGGTGGATCTGGGGGAATGGGTTCGGGTGGATCCCGACGCCGCGAAGCCGTTGTTCGATCAATTGCGGACGCAGATCATCGCTGCAATCCGCGACGGCAGGCTGTCGCCAGGGACTCGGTTGCCGACCGTGCGAGTGCTCGCCGGTCAGTTGAACATGGCGGTCAACACGGTGGCGCGCTCCTACCGCGAGCTGGAGGCCGCCGGGATACTGGAAACACGGGGAAGGTTCGGCACTTTCGTTGCCAGGGCTGATCCCTCCGACTCGGCGATGGCCGATGCCGCACGTGCGTACGCGACCACCGCCAAGTCGCTCGGCGTCGGCAAGGCCGCGGCGCTTCGATACGTCGAGGCCGCGTTCACCTAGCCGAATCGCCTCGCGTTCAAAGGGTCTCGATGATGTCGTTCTTGAGGGCCTCTGCTTCGGTGCCGAAGACCGCTTGGACGCTGTTGCCGACCTCGATGACGCCCGCGGCGCCGAGCTTCTTGAGCCGATCTTGATCGACCTTGCTCTTGTCCGCGACCTCCATGCGCAGGCGGGTGATGCACGCATCGACGTTGACGAGGTTCTCGCGACCTCCGAACGCCGCGATCACTTGCTCGGCCTTGCTGTCGGTAACGGGTGCGGCGACTGCACCGTCCACCGTCACGGCGGTGGTCGAGTCGGCACTCTCGCTCAGGTTCGCTTGCTCCTCGGCCTCGAATTCACTCTCCGGTTCGCGCCCTGGGGTTCTCAGGTTCCACCGCGTGATCGCGAACCGGAACAGCAGGTAGTACACGACGAAGAAGACGAGGCCCATGACGATCAGCAATGGGATGTTCTTGGCGGCAGGCGCGGTGCCGTAGAGAACGAGGTCGGCAAGGCCTGCGGAGAACGAGAACCCGAGGTGGATGTCGAGCAGGTACGCGATGGCCAGCGAGAGTCCCGTTAGCAGCGCGTGGATGACGTACAGCGGGAACGCCACGAACATGAAGGCGAATTCGAGGGGTTCGGTGATACCGGTCAGGAACGCGGTCAGTGCCGCTGCCAGAAGGATGCCGATCGCGACCTTCTTCTGCTTCTTGTTCGCCACGTGGATCATCGCCAACGCGGCGGCGGGCAGCCCGAACATCAGGATCGGGTAGAAGCCGGCCGTGAACGCGCCTCCCGTCGGATCGCCCGCAGTGAATCGTGGGATGTCGCCGTGGATGACCTTGCCGTCTGCGCCGGGGTAGTTGCCGTAGAGGAACCAGACGTACGAGTTCACGATGTGATGAAGCCCGAGCGGGAGCAGCATGCGGTTGACGAAGCCATACACGAATGCGCCCAACGCTCCGCTTCCCGCGATGAAGGCGCCGAGGTGATTCAGTCCCGCATTGAAGATCGGATAGAAGTAGCTCATCGCGAACGCGAGGAAGAGGCACGCCACCGACACGACGATCGGCACGAAGCGCCTGCCGCCGAAGAAGCCTAGGTACGAAGGCAATTGGATGGTGTGGTAGCGATCGAACAGAAGCGCAGCGACCAGGCCGACCACGATGCCAGCGAACACGCCGTAGTTGATCTGGGCTTGTTCGCCCGCCTTGTCGACGACGCCTTCCAGCACGACCGGCGACATCGTCTTGAAGACTTGCTGCACGACCAGGTAGCCCACGACGGCGGCAAGGGCGGTGGAGCCGTCGGCCTTCCTCGCGAATCCGATCGCGACGCCGACGGCGAAGAGCAGAGCGAGGTTGTCGAACAGTGCGCCACCGGCGGCGCTCATCGCCTGGAAGAACGGGCCGATGACTGGCGCCTTGATCCTGCCGAGCAGATCGTCCTGGCCAAGCCGTAGCAGGATGCCCGCGGCGGGCAGTACCGCGATGGGCAGCATCAGGCTCTTGCCGAGGCGTTGCAACTGTGCGAACCCCGGAATTCGCATGCCCGACTTGGCCTGCACCCCTTCAGTTTTCGTCGTGTTGCTCATTCGCGGAACCCTCCTCTGCCGCCACGGCGCCGCCCGGCGCCGAAGCTGTGCGGAAGCTTAGACGAGAACACGAGAATTTGAGACCGTCTTGCGCCGACGCTCGTATTGTTGGTGCCCACGAGCTCGAGGAGGCACGACAATGGCCCAGACGTCAGTTCTCGCCCCGGTCGCCGGGCGTGCGGTCTTACTCGCGGACGTCCCCGACCCGGTGTTCTCGGCGGGCATGGTCGGCTACGGCGCTGCCATCGACCCGCCGCGCGAGGTCGTCGACGCGGTCGCTCCGGTTGGCGGCAAGCTCCTGAAACTGATGCCGCACGCCTACGTCGTATTGACGCCGGGAGGCGTCGGCGTACTCGTGCACCTTGGGTTGGACACCGTCGCGTTGAAGGGGGAGGGATTCACGACCCGCGTCAGCGAGGGCGACGACGTCACTGCCGGCCAGGTCGTGATCACCTACGACGTCCCGTTGATCGAGTCGAAGGGACTCAATCCCATCGTCCCCGTCGTGGTGATGGACGAACGATCACCGGACAACGTCATTCCGTCCGCCGCAGTCACCGGGGGAGCGGACATCGCTTCCGGGGCAAGCCTTTTCACCGCGAACAAGTAGATGGAAGTCGTCATCCTCGAGGATGTCAAGGACATTGGCGCCGTCGCCGCGGACGCGATCTGCGCGTTGGTCGAACGCAAGCCCGACGCGGTCCTCGGCCTGGCGACCGGTTCGTCACCGATGCCGATCTACGACGAACTCGCGGCCCGCTGCGATGCGGGCCTGGTGTCGTTCCGGCTGGCCCGCGGGTTCACCCTCGACGAATACGTGGGTCTGCCAGCGGATCACCCCGAGCGGTACCGCAACGTGATCGATACGGCCTTCGTGACGCGCGTCGACTTCGCGCGAGGCGCGGTTGCTGGCCCCGACGGTCTCGCCATCGACATCCCTGCGGCATGCGCGGCGTACGAAGATGCGATCCACGAGGCGAGCGGTGTCGATCTTCAGATCCTCGGCATCGGCACGGACGGCCACATCGGATTCAACGAGCCGGGGTCGTCGCTGGCGTCGCGAACTCGGATCAAGACGTTGACGCGACAAACCCGCGTCGACAACGCCCGCTTCTTCGGTGACGACGTCGAAGCGGTGCCGACGCATTGCCTGACCCAGGGCCTGGGGACGATCATGGAGTCACGGCACGTCATCTTGGTGGCGACCGGCCGTGGCAAGGCCGAGGCCGTTCATCATCTCGTCGAAGGCGCGGTGAGTGCGATGTGGCCTGCGAGCATCCTGCAGCATCACCCGCACGTGACTGTGCTGCTCGACGGCGCAGCGGCTCGTCGGCTTCAGCTCGTCGACTACTACCGCGAAACGTACCTGTCGAAGCCGGACTGGCAGGGAATCTGAGTGCTGCTCACGGTAGGCGAGCTGCTCACCGGCCGAGAACTGTTGCGGCCCGGATGGATTGAGGTGTCACGGACCGCTGGCACGATTACCGCGCTCGGCCTCGGTGATCCGCCGCGGCCTCCGGATCGAGAGCTCGGCGCGGCAACGGCGGTGCCCGGCTTCGTCGACACCCACGTGCACGGGGGAGGAGGCGCGAACTTCACCGTCGCGGCCGCCGCCGAAACGGCCACGGCCGTCGCACTGCATCGGAGGCACGGCACCACCACGCTGGTCGCCTCCCTGGTGACCGCGGGCCCGGCCGAGTTGCTGCGCCAGGTAAGCGAATTGGCCCCCGACGTTCGTGCCGGGCTCATCGACGGCATCCATCTCGAAGGTCCCTGGCTGTCGACTGCTCGCTGCGGAGCGCACCAGCCGTCGCTCATGCGCGATCCCGATCGGAACGAGATCGAGCGAATTCTCGACGCTGCGTCGGGCGCAGTCCGGATGGTCACGATCGCCCCGGAACGCGACGGCGGCATCGCGGCGATCGAGCAACTCGTCGATGCGGGCGTCGTCGCCGCCGTCGGTCATACCGAGGCGACCTACGAGCAGACGCGAGCGGCGATCGGGGCTGGCGCGACCGTGGGAACGCATCTGTTCAATGCCATGCGCCCGATCGACCGCCGCGAGCCCGGTCCGATCGTCGCGCTGTTGGAGGACGATCGGGTCACCGTCGAAGTGATCACCGACGGGGTGCACGTAGATCCGGCGATCTACCGACTCGTCACGCGCAGCGCGGGCGTCGACCGGGTGTCGTTGATCACCGATGCCATGGCCGCCACGGGCATGGCCGACGGCGAGTACGAACTCGGACCGTTGGCCGTGACCGTCGCGGACGGCGTGGCGCGCGTAGCGGGGACGCACACCATCGCAGGGAGCACCGCGACGATGGATCGGGTGTTCAGGTTCGCCGTAGAGCACGGTGGGCTTCCGCGGGACGAGGCACTGTTGGCCGCCGTGCGCCAGTCGTCGATCAATCCTTCTCGCGCGCTCGGACTGCCATGCGAGGGTCTCGTTCCTGGGGCTTGGGCCGACCTGGTGGTGTTGGACTCGAACCTCGCCGTGACGGGGGTGATGCGTCGAGGGTCGTGGGTCTAGCGCCCCAGCGACTAGCCGAATTCGAGCAGCGTCAGGGTGGGTCGAATCGCGTCGAACAGCGGAATCCGCTGCAGCGCCCACGAGACGGTGTTCAGGACGCGACCGCGGCCCGGCGGATAGATCACGTCGTGGACGGTCCGGATGCCTGGCACCGTGTCGACGAGCCGGGCTGCCTCCGACGGGGACATCGAGAACGGCATCGGCGGGATTCGATAGCGAAACGACGTCCGCATGCCGCGGCTAGTCAAGCCCGAAACCCACGCTGGCGCCACGTCGAACATCATCCGCCCACCGGGAAACCGCTTGGCGCATTCGGTGATCAAGCCCATCGCCTCGCTCGGCTCCAGGTACATCAGCAGTCCCTCCGCCGTGATGAACACGCCGTTGGTGCGGTCGACCTTGTCCATCCACGTGTAGTCCAAGGCCGACTCGGCGCACATCGTAACGCGATCCGAGTGGGGTAGCAGCTTGCTTCTCAGCTCGACGATGCGCGGCAGATCGACGGTCAGCCAACGGAATTGGTCGCTAACGCCACTGGCCTCGATCCGGTAGAAGCTGGTCTGCAAACCCTCGGCGATGGCGACAACGGTGGCCGCAGGATGGTCGACCAGGTACCTCTTGGTCGCATCGTCGAAGGCCAGTGCGCGCAACGCCATGTCTTGGCGACGGGCATAGCCGAACTTGGCGAAGTCGAAGTCGATGCCGTCGACGAGCTCGATGGCCATCGGATCGTCGATGATCGAGTCCGGTCGCCGCGCCTCGTTCGCGCGCACCTGCAGGGTCAGTAGGGCCGTCTCCGAGACGCCGGTCAGCGCTGCGTTCACCTTCGATCCGGGATTCACTTCCGCGAATGTACCGAAATCAGGGCTTCAGCAGCTTTTCCACCGTGCGAAGGTTGCGCGTCGTCGTCGTGGACTTGTAACGCTTCTTGCCCATCGTCTTTCCGATCGTGCTGTCCAGGGTGCCCTTCTTCGACACCTGCCAGTACACGACGCCCTTGCCGCGTGCGATCTTCTCGTCGGATCCAGCCTCGTCGGCCAGTGCGACCAGCTCGTCGAGCACGTCCGCATCGGTCACGAAGGTGACGTACGAGTGATGACCCTCGACCTCGCGCTCGAAGGGGAACGCCTCGGAGATTGCGCGGACGTCCTCGAGGTCGTAGGCCAGCACCCAGGCGTCGTAGCCGAACGTGTCACGCAGTGCGCCTTCGGCTTTCGTCCGTACCGTCTTCACGGAAGCCTTGCTGTCGAACAGCACGTTGCCGCTGGCGAGAATCGTCTTGACGTTGCCGAACCCTGCGTCGGAGAACGTGGCTGCGACGTCTGCCATCTTGAGGTTCACCCCGCCGACGTTGACCCCGCGCAGCAGGGCGGCATAACGAGTCATGGCCTCATGGTAGGAGTTGGTCGTACGCTTGCGACATGACCCGTCAGGTGTTCGACGACAAACTGCTGGCGATGATCAGCGGAAACTCCCTGGCGGTGTTGGCCACCCTCAAGCGGGATGGTCGGCCGCAGCTGTCCAACGTCTCGTACTACTTCGATCCCCGCGCCGTCGCGATCCAGGTGTCGGTGACCGAGCCACGCGCCAAGACCCGCAACCTGCGCCGCGATCCGCGTGCGTCGCTATACGTGGGGTCCGACGACGGTTGGGCGTACGCGGTGGCCGAGGGCGACGCCATGCTCACTCCTCCCGCCGCCGCGCCGGACGACGAAACCGTCGAGGGTCTGATCGCGTTGTATCGCAACATCGCTGGTGAGCATCCCGACTGGGACGAATACCGGTCGGCGATGGTGCAGGATCGCCGCGTTCTGCTGACCATGCCGATCACGCACCTGTACGGGATGCCGCCTGGCATGCGCTAAAGCGCGTCACGAACGTCGTCGTTCCACGCTACGGTTGCGGCATGGCCGATGAACCCGAAGACGAGCAGAAGCGCAAGTTCCGCGAGGCGCTCGAGCGCAAGAAGGCGAACTCGGCAGGCGGTACCAACCACGCCGACGGGGGTAGCAAGAAGTCGCGGGCCCACGGCCCCGTGGAGAACCGCCGCGAATTCCGGCGCAAGAGCGGGTAGCGGGCCGCCGAAACCGCACTGAGGGTCGTGAAGTCGTCGGGTCAACGACCGTCAGTGCGGTCTCGACGTCGACTCCTGAACCAGGATCGCTGCAAGACATATCGCCGACACAATTGCCACGGCGATCGCAAAGCTGACGCCCGCAGTGCGCAGCCCCAGATCCTGAGCCGCCAATCCCAGCCCGACGACGGGTAGCGAGATCCCGACGTAGGCGATGACGAAGTAGCTAGAGCTGACCTCGGCGCGGCGCTCGAGGGGCGTGCGCTCCACGACTGCGGCGAGGCCTCTGCTAAAGCTGATTCCCTGTCCAATGCCGGCCAGTACGGCGGCGGCGATCAGACCCGTCATCGACGAAATCTGAACGGCTACGGCAAGTGCGACCATGGCGAGCACCAGCAGCGCGCACCCGATGGCCATGGCGCGCGGCGGCGCCATCCGCCTCGCGACCAATTGGGCAGTCGCCGATGCAAGGAAGATCGAGCTGGCCAACGCTCCGGCCACCGCATGGTTGTGATTGCCGATGACGGTCGCGACGAATGACGGCGAGACCGACGTGAACAGCCCCATCACCGCGAAACCTGCGAACGCCGCAGTGCCCGCCGTGATGAAGATCGAGCGCGTCTCGGCGGGTACCGACAACCGCTGAAATCCGATGCGTCCGGCCCTCTCCGAGGTTTCCGGGGCCAGCAGTACCGCCCCTATTGCGAGGACCAACAGCACGATGTGGACGACGAACGGCAGTTGCAGGGGATGGGGGAGGTACTGGACCAGGGTGCCCGCGAAAACGGGTCCGAGCCCAAGGCCGCCCATGTTGGCCGCCGTCGCCACGGCGGCGCCACGTTCCCGCTGGTCGGCGGGCACCGCCTCGATTACGGCTGCGGTTGCGGTGCCCGTGAAGATACCCGCCGACAATCCGGAGAGAAGTCGTCCGACGAGGAGCAGCGGAACGTCGTCGGCCACCAGGAACACGACGGCGCTTGCGAGGCCGGCCACCGCGCCCGCGAGCAGCACCGGGCGTCGACCGATGGCGTCGGACCAGCGGCCGAACAAGAGCAGCGCCGCCAGAACCGCAATGGCGTAGCTCGCGAAGATCACCGTCGTCGTAAAGACCTGGAAGTGCATGGTCTCGGCGTAGAGCGCGTAGATCGGCGTCGGCAGCGTCGTGCCCATCATGACCGCCGCGAACGCATACGCCAGTAGTGGGAACCCGTACCTACGGGCCGGAGGCGTCTGCGCGGGAGTCGTCACGAATCGAGTCTGGGGCATGCGATGTCGAACACCGAATGCGCCGCGCCCCATCCCGAGATCAGTGCGGTGTGGCCTTCTCCGCACCGACGCCGGTGAGCGATCGCACTTCCATCTCCGCATTCACGGCAGGGTTGCCGCGATCCGACGACGACAGCGTGCCGACGACGCCAAGCAGGAATGCCAGCGGTATCGACACGATCCCAGGATTGGCAAGTGGGAACCACGCGAAGTCCGCGCCAGGGATCATCGCCGTCTTCGCGCCGGAGACCGCAGGCGAGAACACGATCAGCACCAGCGTCGAGACGAGGCCGCCGTACATGCTCCACAGTGCGCCACGGGTGTTGAACCGCGACCAGTACAGCGAGAACAGGATCGTGGGCAGGTTCGCGGCCGCCGCGATCGCGAAGGCCAGCGCGACGAGGAACGCGACGTTCTGACCGTTGGCGAGAATGCCGAGACCGATGGCGACGACGCCGAGTACGACGGCGGTTATCCGTGAGACTCGCACCTGTTCTTCCTCGCTGACACCGGTGCTCGACTTCAGCACGTTGGCGTAGATGTCGTGCGCGAAGGACGCGGACGCCGTGATCGTCAGGCCTGCGACTACGGCGAGGATCGTCGCGAACGCGATCGCGGAGATCACGCCGAGAAGGATCACGCCGCCGAGTTCGAAGGCGAGCAAGGGTGCCGCCGAGTTCTGGCCGCCCGCTGCGGCCAGGATGCGATCTGGGCCGACCAAGGCGGCAGCGCCGTAGCCCAACACCAAGGTGAACAAGTAGAACGCCCCGATCAAACCGATGGCCCAAACCACCGATCGCCGAGCCTCTTTCGCGGTCGGCACGGTGTAGAAGCGCATCAGGACGTGCGGTAGGCCCGCCGTGCCCAAGACCAGCGCGATGGCGAGCGAGACGAAGTTGATCTGCGACGTGAATGACCCGCCATACTGCGCGCCGGGTGCCAGTACGTCGCGGCTGGAGACACCCTTCGTCGTCGCTTCGGAGACGGCCTTCTGCGCCGAGCCAAGGATGTCTGACAGGTTGAGCCCGAACTTCGCCAAGACCACGATGGTCATGACGCCTGCTCCGATGATCAGCAACACGGCCTTGATGATCTGCACCCACGTGGTGCCCTTCATGCCGCCGACGAGGACGTAGACGATCATCAGGACCCCGACGATGGCGATGACGAGGGACTGCCCGCTCTTGCTCTTGACGTCTAGGAGCAGCGCGACGAGTCCGCCTGCGCCTGCCATCTGCGCCAGCAGGTAGAACAGCGACACCGTCAGCGTCGACGTGGCGGCCGCCATGCGTACCGGCCGTTGCTTCAGTCGGAAGCTCAGCACGTCGGCCATAGTGAATCTGCCTGTGTTGCGCAACAATTCGGCCACCAGTAGCAGTGCGACCAGCCACGCGACCAAGAAGCCGATCGAGTAGAGGAAGCCGTCGTAACCGTAGACCGCAATGGCCCCAGCGATGCCGAGGAAGCTCGCGGCCGACAGGTAATCGCCTGCGATCGCGATGCCGTTCTGCGGACCGGAGAACGATCGACCGCCGGTGAAGAACTGGTCGGCGGTCTTGTTGTTGCGGCTGGCGCGGATCACCACGAACAGCGTGATGACGACGAACAACGCGAAGATGCCGATGTTGGCGACAGGGTTGCCGACCGTGGATCCGGCAGCGAGGACGTTCACTTGCTCGTCTCCAATTCGGCCTCCAGCCGTTCGCGGATCGCGGTCGCCCGTGGGTCGAGTTCTCGGTTGGCGAACCGGACGTACAGCCCGGTGATGACGAACGTGGTGAGAAACTGCCCCAGTCCGATCAACAGGCCGACGTTGACGTTGCCCCAGACCTGAGTCGCCATGAAGTCGTGCGCGAACGCACCGAGGACGACGTAGATGCCGTACCAGACCAGGAAGAACGCCGTCATCGGAAAGACGAAGCGGCGCAATCGCGCTCGGAGTTCGGCGAATTCGGGGCTGGCTCGAGTGGCTAGGTAGAGCTCATCGTTGCGCTCGATGATGTGATCTGACGGGTGGTCCGTTTCTGGCACCGCGGCTCCTGACGTCGATGTGCAGGTTTGGTGATTCACACCCTACTGAGAGCTGGTTCACAGTTTGGCCGATCCCGCGGACTGGCCGAGCTATTGCACCCACTCGGTCGTCGCGTACGCGGATGCGCAGTCCGCCGACAAGGGTCCGACCTCTAACGACACGCTCTAAACTCATCAAGATGCCCACCCTGCAGCTGGTTCAAGATCCTGCGGCCGACGCGCTACTCGAGTCAAATCCGTTCGCGCTGCTGGTCGGAATGTTCCTCGACCAGCAGATACCCATGGAGGTCGCGTTCGCCGGGCCGAAGAAGCTGGCCGACAGGATGGGTCGCCTCGACGCCAGCGACATCGCCGCCTACGACCCCGATGCGTTCGTCGCGCTGTGCTCGGAACGCCCTGCGGTGCACAGGTTTCCGGGATCGATGGCCAAGCGGCTGCAGGTTCTCGCTCAGACCCTCGTCGACGAGTACGACGGTGACGCCGCGGCGCTGTGGACGGCAGGGGAGCCGGACGGAGCCGAGGTGCTTCGCCGGCTGAAGGCGCTACCCGGATTCGGTGACCAGAAGGCAAAGATCTTCCTGGCATTGCTCGGCAAGCAATACGGGGTGAGGCCGACGGGGTGGCGGCAGGCGGCTGGCGACTACGGCAAGGCGGGCACGCACATGTCGGTCGCCGACGTCGTGGACACCGGTTCGTTGGAGAAGGTGCGGTCGTACAAGAAGCAAGCCAAGGCGGCGGCCAAGGCCAAGGCGACCGCGAAGGACTAAAGCGGCGGGCCGTCGAACCGTTCTCGGGTAACGATGTCGTGCAACGGCTTTCGCTTCAGCTTCGTGACCTGGTGTACCGGCCTGCCCAGCGGCATCACGGAGGCAACCGCGTAGTCGTCGGGAATCCCGAGCAGGCTTTTCACCGCAGGTTCCCGTGCGACGGCCATCGTGGTCGGAACGCCTCCGAAGCCCTCGTTGCGGGCGGCGAGCAGGACGTTCCACACGAACGGATACACCGACGCGCCGCTGATCACCCCGATGCGGTCCAGGTTCTGGTCCGTCGCCGCCACCGCGCCGAGGTCGAGGCAGAAGACGAGCAGCACCGCCGCGCCGACCATCGAGGACACCATCGGGCTGCCATCGGTCGCCTCGACCGTCGCGTCGTCGACACCGCGTGCGTGCAACGGATTCCACGGTGACTCCCCGTTGGCTGATTGCGCGAGGTAGCGCTTGGCGCCCGGCAGGCTCAACTCGGTCAACTGCTGGCGCGTGGCCGGGTCGCGAACGACGATCACCCGGACACCTTGTCGGTTGCCACCGGTCGGAGCGAAACGGGCGTTGTCGAGGATCCGCTCCAGCACGTCGTCGGGCAGAGGTTCGTCGGTGAACTGTCTAACTGCCCCAGTGGTGCGCATTGCGTCGTACAGCTCCATGTCGAACATCATCCCGGTGTGGGATCGTGACTACATGGCAAAGACACATCTGAACTGTCCCTGCGGCGAGGCCATCACCGGCACCGACGAGGACGACCTCGTCGAAAAGGCTCAGACGCATCTGGCGGAATCGCATCCCGGGCGCGAGTACGACCGGGACATGATTCTGTTCATGGCGTACTGAGCTTCACCTAGCACGCCATCAGGGCACGACAGTCGAGCCGATCGTCGGCATGAACTGGCACTGCTTGTCGGTGGTGGTCACCTGACCGAAGATCGTCGACATCACGCTGCCAGACCCCGTATCGACGATCGCGGTGAGCGTCGTCGGTCCATCCGGGTTGATGTCGGCCTGCGGCTTGAGCGTGGCTCCGCCGGACTTGCCCGTCGTCAGGTTCACCCAGGTCACGTTCAGCGGAAGCTTCTGTTCGGCTGCCGGGCCCGGAGTTCCGATCGCCGTGAACACGTAGGCGGTCTGGCCAGGTCCTGGACCGGGCGATGGAATCGTTGCGGGACCCGCAACTGAAACTGCCGTCGCCAGAACGTTGCCTCCATCGGACAGGCAGCCGTTGCTGATCGACGGATACATGAAGTCCTGAGTGGTCGTGGCAGGCGGCGGTGCAGGCGCGGGAACGGGGTCGGGCGGTGGTGCGACGTCGCCGGCGGGCGCAGGCGCGGGTAGCGCCACCGGCGTTTCGTCGAGGACGGGGCCGACGGCGTTCGCCGGGTTGGTGCCCTGCGGTAGGTGTGCCGTCAAACCGGGAGCAGCACCTGCAGCGGGGACGTGGGCGACCTGCGGGTCGGCGACGAACTGGTTCACCGCCGCCGCCATGTCCCTCGAGTCGCCAGGAGCATTCGCGTTCCCCGCGAAGGCGGCGGCAGCGGCCATCAACATCGACGTCGCGTTGGCCGGATCATTGGCCGCCTGCTGGATGGCGGGCGCGAAGCTCTGCATCGCCTCGAGTCCGGGCGCCTGCACACCCGTGATCGGGATCGGAAGCGGTGCGGGGGGCTCTGCGTTGGCGACCGGGTGGCCGCCCAACGCGAGAGCGACCGCCGCCCCTAGTGCGGTCATCAGTGTTCTGGTCGATGGCATGGCTCTCCCGTTGTCGATGGCGGCTGTCGATCTAGGTTTCGTGCGTATCGGTTACGGCAGGGCGGCGGTCGGGAAGATCAGCGCGGGATTCGCAACCGCAGGCAATGCGGGCGCCGCGACGGCGGGTGGCACGGCGGCGGCAGCGGTGGCGGCGGCTGGGACGGCCGTTGCGGCCGCCTTTGCAGGCAACAGACTCGCTAGCGGCGAACCCGCTGGCATCAACGACGCGAGATCACCCGGGAAGTTGAGTTGTTGCGGAAGCGGCAAGGGCATTCCCGGCACCTGAGGCACCGTGACTTCGGCGGATGGCACCAGATTCTGTGCCGCCGCGACGGGGCCTGCTGAGGCGGGCGCTGCAACGGGCGCCGGTGCGGCCAGCGCCGCAGGCAGTGCGGCAGGTGCCGCGGCGGGCGGGGCTGTCGCTCCCTGGGGCAGATTCAGCGACGCGCTGGCCAGCGGCGGTGGCGTCGCGGGCGCCGCGGCGGCAGCGGGCGACGCGGTGGCGCCGAAGGTGGACGCAAGGCCCTGCAGGAGCATCGGCGCGTTGGCGGGCGAAAGTGCGCTGAGGAACGGCAGATTCGGCATACCGGGAATCGCGGGCGCGGGTGCTGGATCCGCCGCCGCGCTACTGCTGAGTGCGACGGCAGCCCCGAACGCGCACGCAGCGGCGAAAACGGTGGTGGTTAAGGCTTTTCTGGCGAAGCGCATGATTCTCCCAATTGGTTGACGGCCGCGGACGCGAGAAGCTTTGGCTCACGTCTGTCACCGAAGCTATCCAGTTACTGGAGTTACTCAAGTGACACGTGTGGCATTTACTGAACCGTTACTGCACTGACGGCGGACGGTGACCGCTCGCTAGAGTCGGGCGCATACGCACCCCATTCGCTCAACCTTCAAAGGCTGCTCGCCTCGCGACGCTGACACCGTGGCTGCTCGCGCTGAGCATCGCGGCGCGGCTGTTGATGTCGTACCTGCTCCCACACGGCACGAACTTCGTAGACCTGCACGTCTACGTCGGCGGCGCCGCAACGATCGGGACCAGCGAGCCGCTCTACGACTTCGTTTACGGCGACAAGACCCCCGACTTCAAGCTTCCCTTCACGTATCCGCCCTTCGCGGCCGTCGTCTTCTACCCGCTGCACTTCATGCCCTTCGGCGTGTTGGCCTTCGTGTGGCAGATCGGGATGATCGCGGCGCTGTTCGCCGTGGTCTCCGTGACCTTCCGTCTCCTCGGGTCGCCGAACCCGCGCGCCGCGATGGGGTGGACGGCCGTGGGCATCTGGACCGAACCGGTGCGCAGCACGCTCGACTACGGCCAGGTCAACATCCTGCTGGTGCTCGCCGTCCTATGGGCCGTGTACAGCACTCGGTGGTGGGTGTCTGGCCTGCTGGTCGGCTTGGCGGCGGGGGTAAAACTCACGCCGGCCGTGTCGGGGCTGTACTTCGTCGGGGCGCGGCGGTGGGGCGCTGCGGTGTTCTCGGCGGTCGTCTTCGCGGGCACGGTTGGCGTGTCGCTGCTGGTGCTCGGCGACCAGGCGCGCTACTACTTCACGACGCTGCTCGGCGACGCCCACCGCGTGGGTCCGGTCGCCACGGTGTTCAATCAGTCGTGGCGAGGCGGGATCTCGCGCATCCTCGGCCACGATGCCGGCTACGGCCCGATCGTGCTCGCTGCGCTGGCAGTCACGGCGGTCTTGGCGCTGGCGGCGTGGCGTGCCGTCGATGGCGACGACCGGTTGGGTGCGATCGTCGTTGTCCAGTTGTTCGGGCTGCTGCTGTCGCCGATCTCGTGGACGCATCACTGGGTGTGGTTGCTACCGCTGATGATCTGGCTTCTGCACGGTCCGATGAAGGACGCCCGAGGCGCGCGAGTGCTCGGATGGGGTTGGCTGGCGCTGTCGTTGGTCGGCGTGCCATGGCTGTTGAGCTTCGCGCAGCCGACCATCTGGGTTGTCAGCCGGCCGTGGTATCTCGCATGGGCAGGCCTCGTCTACATCGTGGCGGCGCTGGCCACGTTGGCGTGGATCGCGGTTACTGGCCGACGATCGAGTCGATGTCCCGAGCCATCTCAACGTCCTTCTCCGTGATTCCGCCCTCGGAGTGCGTGACCAGCACGAAAGTAACGGTCCGCCAACGGATGTCGATGTCCGGATGGTGATCCTTGGCCTCGGCGTGCTCGCCGACGCGGCGCACGGCGTCGATGCCGTCGAGGAAGGCGGGGAACTTCACGGAGCGTTTCAAGGCGCCGTCGCTGCGTTCCCAGCCTGCCAGGTCCGGAAGGGCGGCGTCGACCTGTTCGTCAGTCAATACGGCCATGTTCGTGCGCTCCTCACCATGGAAATCATCGAAAACCGTTACCAAATCCGACGATACTGCGTGGTCGCGACGTAGCTACGGGATCATGCAGTCGTGCAAGTGATGCCCGCTCCCGCAACCGGTAAAACGTCGCGCGATGGATGGAGGCCACTCTGATCGTCGTCGCCGGCGCCATGATCGCCGGCGGGAAACTCTTGGTGGCCCAGCGTGATCGGCCGCCGGAATTGGCAGGGATGTGGGAGCTGCCTGGAGGCAAGGTGGCTCAGGGGGAGAGCGAGGTCGATGCGTTGACGCGCGAGCTGCGCGAGGAGCTCGGCGTCGAGGTCGCCGTCGGCGAACGCGTGGGCAACGACGTCGACATCAGCGAGACGATGACGCTGCGTGCCTATCGCGTCACGTGCGTCGATGGCACGCCGCGCGCCGATGATCACCGCGCGCTGCGATGGGTCACCGCCGCCGAGCTCGAGGACGTGGAATGGGTGCCAGCCGACCGCGGCTGGTTGCCAGACCTCGCGGTGGCTCTCACTCCGACTACGGCGATCCGTCCGCAGACGGCCTGGTGCTCGTCCTCTTCACCACGCCACTGACTAGCTCCTTCGCGCGCGCTTGAAGATCTTCTCCAGTTCCTTGCCTCGGATGCCGTTTCGTTCGGCCTTGTGAACTTTGTTGATGACGACGGGGCAGCGCTTGCAACGAGGTTTGCTGCGACAGCACCTCTTCTTCGGTTTTGCGGCAGCTAGCTTGCTGAGGTTCACGTGATGAGGCTCTCTCGTTTTCGCGAATGGTTACCTGCGCTGCGACAATCACAAACGTGGATTTTCGTAACGTAGCAATCGTGGCGCACGTCGATCACGGCAAGACGACGCTGGTCGACGCGATGTTGCGGCAATCGGGGGCGTTGCACCACCGCGGTGACGACGTCGTCGAGCGCCTGATGGACTCCGGTGACCTCGAGAAGGAAAAGGGCATCACCATCCTGGCGAAGAACACCGCCGTGCACCGGAAGAACCCCGACGGCAGCATGACGGTGATCAACGTCATCGATACTCCTGGCCACGCCGACTTCGGCGGCGAGGTCGAGCGGGGCCTCTCGATGGTCGACGGCGTGTTGCTACTCGTCGATGCCTCCGAGGGACCGCTGCCGCAGACCCGCTTCGTGTTGCGCAAGGCACTCGCCGCGCATCTGCCCGTGATCCTCTGCGTCAACAAGACGGACCGCCCCGACGCCCGAATCGCCGAGGTGGTCTCCGAAAGCCACGACCTGTTGCTCGACGTTGCGTCGGACCTCGACGACGAAGCGCAGAAGGCGGCCGAGGACGCACTTGGTCTACCGACGTTGTACGCCTCGGGACGTGCGGGCATCGCCAGCACCACCGAGCCCGCCAACGGGGAGAACCCCGATGGCGAGAATCTCGACGCGCTGTTCGACGTGCTCCTCGAGCACATTCCGCCGCCGCAGGGCGATCCAGAGGCTCCGCTGCAGGCGTTGGTGACGAACCTCGACGCGTCGGCCTTCCTCGGTCGGCTGGCCCTCATCCGCATATACAAGGGTCGGATCAAGAAGGGCCAGCAGGTCGCGTGGATGCGCGAGGTCGACGGGCACCCCGTCATCACCAATGCCAAGATCACCGAACTTCTGGTGACCGAGGGCGTCGAACGCTCGTCGACCGACGAGGCCATCGCCGGTGACATCGTCGCCGTCGCGGGCATCCCCGAGATCATGATCGGCGACACCCTCGCCGACACCGAGCACGCACATGCATTGCCGCGCATCACGGTCGACGAGCCTGCGATCTCGGTGACGATCGGCACCAACACCTCACCGTTGGCGGGCAAGGTGTCCGGGCACAAGCTCACCGCGCGCATGGTCAAGTCGCGGCTGGACTCCGAGCTGATCGGCAACGTATCGATCAAGGTCGTCGACATCGACCGCCCGGACGCATGGGAGGTGCAGGGCCGCGGCGAGCTCGCCCTGGCAGTGCTCGTCGAGCAGATGCGCCGTGAGGGATTCGAGCTGACCGTCGGCAAGCCGCAGGTGGTCACCCGGACCGTCGACGGCAAGCTGCACGAGCCGTTCGAGGCGATGACGATCGACTGTCCCGAAGAGTTCGTCGGCGCCATCACACAGCTGATGGCCGGCCGCAAGGGTCGCATGGAGGAGATGGCCAATCATGCGGCGGGCTGGGTTCGGATGGACTTCATCGTGCCCAGCCGTGGCCTGATCGGCTTCCGCACCGACTTCCTGACGCTCACGCGTGGTACCGGCATCGCCAACGCCGTGTTCGATGGCTACCGGCCGTGGGCTGGCGAGATCCGGGCCCGTCACACTGGTTCGCTGGTGTCCGACCGAACCGGCAAGATCACGCCGTTCGCGCTGACTCAGCTAGCCGACCGCGGCCAGTTCTTCGTCGAGCCCGGTGATGACACCTACGAGGGTCAGGTCGTCGGGATCAACCCGCGAGCCGAGGACCTCGACATCAACGCGACCCGCGAGAAGAAGCTCACCAACATGCGGTCGTCGACGGCCGATGTCTTCGAGACGCTCGCCCGTCCTCTCGAATTGGGTCTAGAGCAGGCCATGGAGTTCTGTGCGGACGACGAGTGCGTCGAGGTCACGCCGGAGATCGTGCGGGTCCGCAAGACCGAGTTGAACGCCAGCCTGCGCGCGCGCTCGAAGGCGCGCGCCAAGGCCCGCGGCTGACGTGACGGTCAGTCCGTCGAACGCCAACCTTGGCCACCGAACACCGTCGTGAGCGGCGATTTGAAGGCGACCCAGGCGACGTCGCATGCGGTTCCGCGCTTCGACAGCGCTGTTGTCCGCGCGAAGCGCAGTCACACTTCGAGGGGTTGCGATATGTGGCATAGAGAGCCCGTGGTGGCATTGCACCGCGGCTCGATGTGCGTCTGCTCGCGGCGACGACGAGGTGATCGACGCCATTACGTAGATCGCCAGATCGGGTGTGGGAACCGCCGACAACATCGACACCGGATCACTATTGTCACTTCGCGAAATGGCGACTCGCACAGGTGGACTGACAGTCCGAGCTAGTTACCTTAATTAGGTCGGCACGTTGTTGGAAAAGTAGTGCGGCGAGACCTCAAAGAGGGCGGCGACGTCATTTACCAACGGCAGCTTGGGAGAAGCCTCGCCGTTGCAGTACCGGTAGAACTGCGTTGGAGAACGGCTCAGGGACGGATTTGCGTCGCACAGCAAGCCCCACAGTGTGTTGGGGTTCAAACGGGTTCGCTGCCCACGAAGGATTCGCGGCTCGCTGGATTCCATGAGGGCGCGCAGTTGCTTGGCGAAGAACACGTTGGCTGGATGATTCACCAGCATTGTCCAACCCCCGGCGGTCGCTGAATTCGGGCCCGCAGCTTTACCAATTGGCTTGGGCGACGGCACGTCCCCGGCACGGTGATCGCTCCCGCTAGGCTGGCGCGAGGTAGCGCACGCACGTGTGTCGGCGCCAGCGGCACTCTTCAGCGAGCTGAATGACGGGGTGGTCCTTATGGAGGCGCAAGACCAACGGATGCACTGGCATGAGGAACCGGACCTGACAACGATGCAAGTCCTACCGTCGGTCATCAGCAACAGGGTCGCGCACATCGGGGGGCATCGGCAATCCCAACGCCCCGCAAAACCCTTGCCCGGCAGGAGGCTAATCATGAACGACCCCGTCCTCGGGAACATCACCTTTACCGAAGTTCGCGGCTGGCAGGGGACCTATACCCACCCGTTCTTCGGACACGCCGTGACTGTGCCGCTCACGCTCGGCGGTTGGCACGAATCAGAGCCTCCAGAGCCAGGACAACGAAGCGCCGTGGAACACTTCAACGCGCGCAAAGACGAACTCTGTGTCGCTGCAGAGGACGCGATCTGGCGTCACTACCTCGAGCGTGCGCCAGAGCTTCGCGAGCAGTTCGGCGCCGGCGCCGATGAACTCATGCCCATCATCGATCACAAGAACCAGATCACGCGGTTGGTCAAACCCACAAATTTCTTTGTGCCACTGGCGTTCTCCGACGACCGCGTCATCGGAGTCTTGTACGACTGCACCTGGGAACCCGAACTCGGCCTAGCCGTAAAATTCGTCAATGAAACTATCGACGAAGTAGGCCCACAAGACATCGTGCTATGAGGTGGTCGTCCGCGAAGATCGATGCACCCTAACTAGAATGGAGACATGATCCGAACCGGAATCAGCCTCCTCGCCGCCGCCGTCCTCGGGGTTCTGGCCGGCATCGCCCTGTGGGTGGTTTCGGTGTTTGCCTTGTTCGCCTTGGGCTTTTCGTTCTACGCTGTCAACACGGCTCTGCCGGTGGCACTCCTCGCTGCCGCCCTCATGGCCGTGATTCTCTACCGGCGCAGCCGGATTCGTTCGCCGCAAACCCTTCGACTCATTCTCGCATTCTTCATCGGCGCCTCGGCGGTCCTGCTCTACGGCTGTATTGCAGTCGTACTCACCGCGCCACATACCATCGTGTTCTTGACCTGACACCGAGACCCGAGAAACCTCGTCCCGCAGTATCGTTGCGGTCATGGCCCCGCAACAAGGTACCCAGCTCAAGTCAGGCGCACTGGAATCGAGCCGCGTTGATCGGCGCTCGGCGGCAGCGTCTTCTGGGCCGTCGCGGCACAGATCATCAGCGCCTCACATGCCGCGGCGTCAGCTCCTCCGGGGTGTGCTCGGCCGCCGCGCTCGTCGTCACCATAGGACGCTCGTCGTGACATAGGAGTAGTCCACCAAAAACGCTGCACCGGAGTGCGCAACCATCCATGAAACAAGTCCAAATCAGCTGTGGGGGAGCTGCATTCGCACACCAAGGCGTCACAGCGACGAATTGGCTCTTGCCAAGGGCGGTGGACGACTGGAATCACACGCTGTGGCGAATCTCTGTCCCCCGCGCACCTCAGACTCGGCGAGGAAGGTCACCCGGCGGAGCGTATTGATCCAGGGGTTTTCGGCGCTCCCACCACGGTGCCGACCTCCATGCGTGGCCGCTCTCTGCGGTGGCGGCGCGATAGCGTTCGTCGAGTTTAGTCACAGCGGCCCGCAACCGGTGGGCACGTCGCCCACCGTTGCGCATCAGCCCTTCCAGCCGCGCACGAGCGTCGCCAGCCCCTCCAGGGCGCACCGGGTCACAACAAGGGCAATCGTCAGGACGGTCCGCCACGTACCCACCTCGACGCGCGAGGCGCTCGGTGTCCTCGACGCGCGTGCGCCACTCGTCGAGGTATCGCAGCGCAGCGCCATCCTTGCGGAGCTTTCGCTGACGGTGCGGGTTCATCCGCGCGGAAGGGCAACCGCCAATTGAGAAGATTTGTCCATCGACTACGTCGTGACGTGACGCTACCGCTGAAGCGACGACCGTGATGCCGTCGACCAAGACGATACATTCGCGCTCTGCGCGTGTCATCTTGCGGGACCGCGCGCCGCGAGCACCGCACGACCTGCACCGCCGTGGCCCCCAAGGACGTCTTCACCGTCCGCGCATAGGCCGCCCAGACACCCTACGTACTGCTGGCTAGTGCACGGTCGCACCAGGAAGACAGCAATTGCCCAGCTCGCAGACCTACGGAATGACCGACCCGCAACGGCGATGAGAGTCACGTTAAACAAGCCGCCCGCAGGTGCCAGAGGAAAGCGGGTCGGCCACACCGAGGAGAAGGCGGCATCATGACGCTCGATCAAGGTGGACTGTTCGACACCGTCGGCGTGTCGACGCGCACCCGGTTTCTGGAGTTTCCTGATACGCCCGATCACGGGCCATGGCGCAGCGGTGAGATCGAGCCATCGAGGCTGCCGATAACCTGAGTGGCGTGCCGACCAACTTGCGACGACTTTTCCGCGTCGCAAGCGCACTGGGCACCACGTTTCTGCTGATCGCGGGCTGCACCGTCAGCCCGCCCCCTGCGCCACAGAGCACCGAGACCGCCGAGAGCACGCCGCCCCCGCCGCCGAAGGCACTGCAGATCATCATGGGGATCGACTCGATCGGGGCAGGCTTCAACCCGCACCTGCTGTCGGATCAGTCGCCCGTGAACGCCGCGATCTCGTCGCTGGTCCTGCCGAGTTCGTTCCGGCCCATTCCCGATGCGTCGACTACGACGGGTTCGCGCTGGGAAATGGACCCGACGCTGCTGGTGTCGGCCGAGGTGACGAGCGACAACCCGTTTACCGTCACGTACAAGATCCGGCCAGAGGCGCAATGGACCGACAACGCGCCCATCGGCGCCGACGACTACTGGTACCTGTGGCGGCAGATGGTCAGCGAGCCCGGTGTCGTCGATCCTGCCGGCTACGACCTCATCACCGGCGTCCAATCGATCGACGGTGGCAAGACGGCCGTCGTCACGTTCTCGCAGCCGTATCCGGCGTGGCGGGAACTGTTCAACGACATCCTTCCCGCGCACATCGTGAAGGACATGCCGGGCGGGTTCCCTGCGGGATTGGCAAGGGTCATGCCTGTCACCGGTGGTCAGTTCCGAGTCGAGAACATCGATCCGCAGCGTGACGAGATCCTGCTCGCCCGCAACGACCGGTACTGGGCGGCGCAGGCCAAACCAGACCAGATTCTGTTCCGCAGAGCGGGAACGCCTGCGGCGCTGGCAGATTCGATCCGCAACGGGGATACGCAAGTGGCCCAGGTGCACGGCGGCCAAGCCACGTTCGCTCAGTTGGGTGCGATCCCCGACGTGCGTACCGACCGCATCGTGACGCCTCGCGTCCTGCAGCTGACGTTGCGTGCACAGCAAGCCACGCTGTCTGACTCGCGCGTGCGCAAGGGCGTCCTTGGATTGCTCGACGTGGACCTGTTGGCTGCCGTCGGGGCGGGCACCGACAACAGAGTGACGCTCGACCAGGCACAAGTCCGTTCGCCGTCGGATCCGGGCTACGTGCCGACGGCGCCGCCCGCGATGTCTCGCGACGCCGCGTTGGATCTTCTGAGGAGCGCCGGCTACACCATCGAACAGGTGCCACCACCGACCACGGCGCCGCCGACGACGGGCGCGCCGCCGCCAGGTGCTCCGCCACCGGCGAGCGTGCGCAGCAAGATCACCCTGGACGGCCAGCAGCTGACTCTGGTGCTTGGCGTGGCTTCGAACGATCCGACGTCGATCGCAGTGGCCAATACCGCCGCAGATCAATTGCGCAGCGCGGGAATAGCGGCGTCGGTGCTCGCGCTGGATCCGCCGGTGCTCTACGGCGACGCGCTCACTCAGAATCGATTCGATGCAATCGTCGGGTGGCATCAGGCGGGTGGAGACCTCGCAACCGCGCTTTCGTCGCGTTACGGCTGCCCCGCGCTAGAAGTGGCAGCCGTGTCCACCGCGCCAGCCACCTCGACGTCGACGACCACCCCCAGCCCGAGTTCGACGACCTCGCCGTCACGTGGTCCGTCGCCTACTACGACCCCGTCGTCCGCCCCGGCCACGACGACAACGCCCGCACCCGCGCCTGCGCCTGGCGAGCTGGTGCAGGCGCCAAGCAACCTGACCGGAATCTGCGATCGAAGCATTCAACAGAAGATCGATGCCGCACTCGACGGCAGCGAGGACATCGGCGAGGTGCTCGACGCGGTGGAACCACGGCTGTGGAACATGTCGACCGTGCTGCCGATCCTGCAGGACACCACCATCGTCGCTGCCGCGCCGAACGTCGTGAACGTCAGTCTGTCTGGCGCCGTGCCGGTGGGCATCGTCGGCGATGCCGGGAAGTGGATCAAGACGAGGTAGGTCTACTCGCTCGCTTCGACCTCCGCCGAGTCTTCGCGATTTCGATCGCGGAGCAACCGGATGCCGTATGCGGCGTATGCGGTGACCGCGAATACGATCAGAAGCCAGTACGGCGGTCTCGCCAACTCCCAAACGAACAACGCGGCCCATGCAGGCGCGCGCTGAGTTATCGCAAGCACGCCCGCGGCACAGGTCAAGGACACGGCAGCAATCTCGAGATGCACGCCGCCCACGTGGTTGAGAAGCAGCGTCGTCACCGAGCCCGCCGCGGCACCCGTCGCCAAGGCGGGAGTGATCATGCCGCCGACGGCGCCGGTCCGGAGATACAACGCGGTCAGTAGCGGCTTCAAGAAGAGGATCACGGCCGCCCCGGTCAGCGTGAGACCCGCGTTCACGCTGACCGTCAGGATGCTGCGGCCGTTGCCTGGAAGCTCGGGGTACCAGATCGAAGCGATGCCCGTGGCCAGGCCTGCCACCGCGATGGCGGGGATCAACGTCCATGACCGGATCTGCGGCTTCGGGCGGGCCAGCGACATCAGTTTGTCGAAGCCAAGACCCACCGCAACGGAGAGCGGCGCGATCGCAAGCGCCAGCACGATGAATAGATAGGACAGCGAGGCGTCGGGCCACTTCAGAGCGTGTTCGAGATGGGTGACGGGGGCGGCGACGGCGACGGCGAGGCTCGAAGTGATCAGAGCGGTCCCGACTGCCCGCGGATGCCACGTGCGGAGCATGATCCGGGCCGCGAACAGCGCGCCACCCAACGGCACGCTGTAGACCGCGCCGAGGCCTGCGCCCGCTGCGCAGGCAAGGAGAATCTCGCGATCTCGGGGAGTTAGCGACAGCCGGCTAGTAGCAGCGTCACCGAGGGCGGCGGCGAGTTGACGAGGTGCCCCTTCCCTGCCGAGCGATGCCCCAGAACCGACGAGCAAGACTTGAAGTCCGGCGTCGATGGAGAATCGCCAACGCGGGATCGCACGGTGCTCGGCGATGGTCGACGTCAGGCTGGGCACCTCTTCCCTGCGGCGCAGGATCCACCACCCGAGCGCGGCAAGGATGCCGCCGACCATCGGCCCGACGGCCCGACGCACGGGACTGCTTCCACCGACGCCAGTGAGCAGGGTGCCGAACGTGTAGTGGTAGGTCGCGTGTTCGATCCAGTGCAGTACCACCGTGGTCGCGGCGCCCGCAACACCAGCCAGAAGTCCGATGAGCAGAACCGCGCACGTGTACTCGAGGGTGCGCCGCGACACGAGGTCAATCTATCTTGTGCGCATGGAGATTCCGCGGTTGCTTTTCGTTCACGCGCACCCCGACGACGAGACGATCTCGACTGGAGCCACCATCGCGCACTATGCGGCGCTTGGCGCCCAGGTGAACGTCGTGACGTGCACGCTCGGCGAGGAGGGTGAGGTCATCGGCGAGCGCTGGGCTCACCTCGTCGTCGACGAAGCGGATCAGTTGGGTGGCTACCGCATCGGCGAATTGACCTCCGCGCTAACGGAATTGGGTGTAGACAAGCCCATCTTCCTTGGAGGTGCAGGGCGATGGCGTGACTCGGGGATGAAGGGCACGCCGCCGCGTGCCTGGCAGCGGTTCATCGATGCCGATTCGGAAGAGGCCGTCGGCGCACTGGTCGAGATCATCCGCGATCTTCGCCCGCACGTCGTCGTCACCTATGACCCCAACGGTGGTTACGGCCATCCCGATCACCAGCACGCGCACGAGGTGACGACGGCAGCGGTCGCGGCGTCGGGCGGATCGCTCTACCCCGGTGAGCCGTGGGCGGTGCCGAAGTTCTACTGGAACGTGATGGCGAACAGTTCGATCGAGGAGGGCGCGCGGCAACTGGCCGACATCGATCTGCCGCCGACCTGGTCACGCGTGTCGCGCGAGGAGTTCGACTGGGGATACGCCGACGCCGACATCGACGCGGTCATCGACGCGCCCGACAGTCGCGCCGCCAAGGTGGCCGCGCTTCGCGCCTACACGACGCAGGTCACGGTGGAGCCAGGTGGCCGAGCGTGTGCGTTGTCGAACGACTTGGCCGTGCCCATCGGAGCGAGCGAACACTACGTCCTCGCGGCGGGGGTGGCAGGGGAGCGCGACGACCGGGGGTGGGAGACCGATTTGCTGGCGGGCCTGAATCTCGGTTAGCAGGCCGGGATCGGGGTAGGCTTCTCCCGAACCACCTGCGAGGAAGGCATTGCGATGGACCCGGACCTGGATCCCAATCTGCAACATTGGCAGGACCGCCTGGACAGCTTCCAGTGGACGGTTGGCGCCATGGTGGGGTTGCTCGACAGCATCCCGACCTGAACCGACCATCCGTCGCCGCGGCGCGGTTGGCGATGCTCGCGCTGCTTGCCTTCGATGGCGTCCTATCCGCCGTCGCCGGAGTGTTGTTCCTCCCGATGTTCATCGGCACGATTCCGCTGCCAATCAGTGCGCTCGTCAGCGGCATCCTGAACGCTGCGCTGGTGTGGGCGGCGCTGCAATGGACGACCAACCCGCGCTTGGCCGCGCTGCCGCTCTGGGCGTTTCTCTTGACGGTCTTGCTGCTGACGTTCGGCGGACCGGGCAGCGACATGATGTTCGACGGGATCGCCGGCGCGGTCGTGATGGTGTTGTTCGGTACTGCGCCCCCGGCCTTCGTGCTGTGGCGAAGGGCGAACGCGGCTAGCTAGTTGCCTCGGGCTTTTCCTTGGCGATGCGGTCCTGCACCGGATGCGGCGCTGACGAGACCAGATCGCGAACGGCCGAGGTCATCTTGGCCACCATGCCGTGGACTCTCGGACGAGGCTGTTCGCCCGCCGCGTCTTGTTGGCCAAGGGTGCCTGCCGCTTGGGTGACGACCGAGTTCCTGGTCGCGGTCGTAGCCCTCCCGGTGAACTTCTGCACGAAGGTCGCGAGTCTGCCGTCCCTCCCCTTTTGGGCGATCGGTCCGGCGATCTGGAGCGCGGGCGCTTCGGTGCCCGTCGACACTGCGTCGACGAGTTTGTCAACGGGTCCTGGCGCAGCCGATGCCGTGGTCAGTCCGGTGCGACCTGCGAGGATGGGTGGACGCGGGAAGTTGGGAAGCCAGAAGTCCAATTGCTGGTTGCCGAACCGAATGAATGCGTCGACGGTGTCTCTTGCGACATTGTTCAAGCCCTGCGCGAAGCCGATGTTCAGGGTGAGGACGTCGGTGACGTTGAACACGATGCTTCGGGTGATGCTCTCGCCAAGGTTGTAGAAGATCATCACCTGCGGCGACAGCCATCCCACCCACGGAATCCAGCCGACGCCGTATGCGACCCATTCGAAGCCGTAGCGGACCCACTTCTCAGCGGTGAGGTAGGCGTTCTTGACGAACGAGTCGACCGAAGTAGGAGCTGGGGCAACGATGACGCCTGGCGTAGGCACCGGTGCGCCTGCGCTCGGCGGTACGACGATGCGCTCGATCCAATCACCAAGAAGCGTGGGCAGCGCCGCTACCGACAGGGGCTGCGATCCCGCCGCCAGTTCGGTCGGCATCGCCATCACGTGGACCGTCGCACCGGGTGTCGCGGTCGGTTGCGGTGCGGGTGCAGCCACCGACGGGACGAAGGCGATGGCTGCGGCGGTCATCGTCGCGACGCCGGCATTAAGGCAAGAGCGAACGGTCTTGTTCATGGCAACCTCGGGTCAGGTCGGCGTCGGTGTGTTGCTGAACTTACGCGCACGAAAACCCAACTGAGCGAACTTGGATATATGACGAATGACGTGGCGCATCGAAGAACGCGCGCCTGGTACTACTGTTGCCGGTATGCCAGGCGGCCTTGTTTCAGATCGTGAGACGCGCGGATGAATATCGGCGACACCGGGGTTACAGGGGAGTGGCTCTGAACCCCCAGCGCGGCACCGCACTGCCCGACCCGGTTTTTCCACCCAAGGCGCACGTGCCCAGCCCCGCCGCGTTGCGGCGGGTCTTGCGGCGTGCGCGCGACGGGGTGGCGCTCAACGTCGAAGAGGCCGCGCTTGCCATGACTGCGCGCGGTGACGACCTCGCCGACCTCTGCGCGAGTGCTGCCAGGGTGCGCGATGCCGGACTAGAGGCTGCCGGGCGACGAGGCCCGACGGGCAAGCTCCCGGTGACGTACTCACGCAAGGTGTTCATGCCCGTCACGCATCTGTGCCGCGACACCTGCCACTACTGCACGTTCGTGACGGTGCCCGGCAAGCTTCGCGCTGCAGGCATGGGCATGTACATGGAGCCCGACGAGATCCTCGACGTCGCCCGCCGCGGTGCCGACCTGGGTTGCAAGGAAGCGCTGTTCACACTCGGCGATCGGCCGGAAACTCGGTGGCCGGAGGCGAGGCAGTGGCTCGACGAGCGGGGTTATGACTCGACGTTGGACTACGTGCGGGCGATGGCCATCCGAGTGCTAGAGGAGACCGGCCTCCTGCCGCATCTGAACCCAGGCGTGATGAGCTGGTCGGAGCTGTCGCGGCTCAAGCCGGTCGCACCGTCGATGGGCATGATGCTGGAGACGACGTCGCGCCGTCTATTCGAGACGAAGGGCTTGGCGCACTTCGGAAGTCCGGACAAGGATCCGGCAGTGCGGCTGCGCACGCTGGACGACGCAGGCAGGCTGGCCATTCCGTTCACCACCGGATTGCTCGTCGGGATCGGTGAGACGCTGACCGAGCGTGCCGGGACCATGCACGCAATTCGCCGTTCGCACAAGGAGTTCGGGCACGTCCAGGAAGTCATCGTGCAGAACTTCCGGGCCAAGGACCACACTGCGATGGCTGCGGTGCCCGACACCGGCCTCGACGACTTCGTGGCGACCATTGCGGTGACTCGCCTCGTGCTAGGCCCAAAGATGCGCATCCAGGCCCCGCCGAACCTGGTGTCGCGCGACGAGTGCTTGGCTCTCGTGGGAGCCGGAGTCGACGACTGGGGCGGCGTCTCTCCGTTGACGCCCGACCACGTCAACCCCGAGCGGCCGTGGCCTGCACTCGACGAGCTGGCCGACGTGACCGCCGAAGCGGGATACGACCTGGTTCAACGGTTGACCGCCCAGCCTCAGTACGTGCAAGCAGGCGCAGCCTGGATCGACCCGCGCGTGCGCAGCCACGTCGACGCGTTGGCCGATCCCGCGACGGGGTTGGCGCTCGACGTCAACCCGGAGGGCAGGCCCTGGCAGGAGCCCGACGAGGCCGCGGAATCGCTGGGCCGGACCGACCTGCACACCGCCATCGACACCGAAGGACGCTTGACGGAGACCCGCAGCGACCTCGACAGCGCGTTCGGTGACTGGGAGTCCATCCGGGCGAAGGTGGAGGAGCTGGCCGCGCGCGCACCGGATCGCATCGACACCGACGTGCTCGCGGCGCTGCGCTCCGCGGAGCGAAACCCGGCAGGCTGCAGTGACGACGAGTACCTCGCGTTGGCGACCGCCGAAGGGCCAGCCCTCGATGCGGTTGCAGCGCTTGCGGATTCGTTGCGGCGCGACGCCGTCGGTGACGACGTGACGTTCGTCGTCAATCGCAACATCAACTTCACCAACATCTGCTACACCGGCTGCCGGTTCTGCGCGTTCGCCCAGCGCAAGGGTGACGCCGACGCCTTCTCGCTGTCCACCGACGAGGTCGCGGAACGGGCCTATCAGGCGCACCTGGTGGGCGCCACCGAGGTGTGCATGCAGGGCGGCATCGATCCCGAGCTGCCGGTCACCGGATACGCCGATCTCGTCAGGGCCGTCAAGGCGAGGGTGCCATCGATGCACGTGCACGCGTTCTCGCCGATGGAGATCTCCAACGGAGTAACCAAGAGCGGCACCAGCATTCGGGAATGGCTGACGAGCCTTCGCGAGGCCGGCCTAGGCTCCATCCCTGGCACGGCCGCTGAGATCCTCGACGACGAGGTGCGGTGGGTGCTTACCAAGGGCAAGTTGCCTACCTCGGCATGGATCGAGATCGTCAGCACCGCACACGAAGTCGGGCTGCGCTCCAGTTCGACGATGATGTATGGCCACGTCGACACCCCTCGACACTGGGTCGGCCACCTCAACGTCCTTCGCGACATTCAGGACCGCACTGGCGGGTTCACCGAGTTCGTGCCGCTGCCCTTCGTCCATCAGTCCTCACCGCTCTACCTTGCGGGAGGTGCTCGACCGGGGCCGACGCACCGCGACAACCGGGCGGTGCATGCCCTCGCGCGAATCATGTTGCACGGCAGGATCCCGTCCATCCAGACCAGCTGGGTCAAGCTCGGCGTCGAGCGGACTCAGGTGATGCTCAACGGCGGCGCCAACGATCTCGGCGGCACGTTGATGGAGGAGACCATCTCGCGGATGGCAGGCTCGGAGAACGGTTCGGCCAAGTCAGTCGAGGAACTCGTCGCCATCGCCGAGGGCATCGGCCGTCCCGCCCGTCAGCGGACTACGACGTATACGCCGCTCGCTGCCTGACGCTGCCCACTGTCGTACGATCTTGATCGTTCTGCGGCAGTCGATTCGGTGCACGAAGCGACTCGCAGTCGCTGCCAGACAGGAGGCACCGTGGAGTTCCTCGTCACCATGACAACCAGCGTCCCGCCGGGTACGTCGGACGAGACCATCGCCGACGTCCGGCGGCGGGAGGCCGAAAACTCCAAAAGGCTTGTGGCCCAGCGAAGTCTGTTCCGCTTGTGGCGGCCTCCGTTGGCGCCCGGCGAATGGCGCACACTCGGCCTGTTCGCCGCAGCGAACGCCGACGAACTCGAAACCGTCCTCGCTTCGATGCCTCTGCGGATCTGGCGCACCGACGAGGTGGAGCCACTTTCACCGCATCCGAATGATCCGGCACTCGTTGGTGTGGGAACGGGCAGCGAGTTCCTCGCCACGATGGTCGTCGCAGTCCCCGACGGAACGACGGAGGCTGCGGCGCAGGACAGGTTCGGCCGCGAAGCCGAGCGCGCCCGCGAACTTGCCGATCAGGGACACCTTCGGCGATTGTGGGCGCTCGATGCGCCCGTTGCCGTGCACCGAACGCTGGGGCTGTGGAACGCCAGCGACCCCGTAGAACTCGGCACCATCGTGGAGGCGCTGCCGCTCCATCCATGGATGACGGTGGCGACCACGGAGTTGTCACCTCACCCCAGCGACCCGGCCAGGTTGGCTTGAATCGGCCAGGCGACGTCGAGGACTGATCCGAAATCGTGCGGCGTGGTGAACTTACTGCCAGGCTCGCCCGTGTACGAAAGTGACCGTCGCCGTCGACAAGCCAGGAGCACCATGACCACCATCGGCGGATTGCCTGCCCACGCCCTGCTCGTGCACGCCGTGGTCGTGCTAGTCCCATTGCTCGCGCTGCTCGAGATCTCGTGTGCGCTCTGGCGCCCTGCGCGGCAACGGTTGGTGTGGTTGGTGCTTGCGCTCGGGATCGCAGTCATGGTGGTTACGCCGTTGACCGCCGCGGCGGGTCAGTGGCTGTACGACCAGGACCAGCAGCATCAGCCCATCACCGACATTCACGCGGAGCGGGGTGAGTGGATGAAGTACTTCGCCATCGGCTTGCTCGTCGTCGCGGTCATTCAGGCGGTGCAGCACTGGCGGGAATCGCGGTCGAACGAGCCAACACGCGTGCTTGCCATAGCCGCCGCAATACTGGCGATCCTGGTCGGGGTGTCGTCGATCGTGGTCGTGGTGTGGATCGGGGACGCAGGCGCCCATGCCGTGTGGGGCGGCGGCTGAGCGTGACATCGCCCCAGACTCACACCGCCGACGGACGGCCCCGCGCGCGAGGGGCGGGCATCGAATTACAGGGCCTGCCAGGGCAGCTCAATGCGATCACCGACGTACCAGGCGTCGAGGTCGGAACCGTCACGCTGATCGAGGGCGATGGGCCGATGCAGGTCGGGCGCGGGCCCGTGCGAACCGGCGTCACCGCAATCCTGCCTCGCGGACGCGACGGCGTCGGACGACCATGTGCGGCGGGTTGGTATTCGCTCAACGGCAACGGTGAGATGACGGGTACGACCTGGATCGAAGAGGTCGGAGCGTTCAATCTCCCCGTCGTGCTGTCGAATACGCATGCGATCGGCGCATGTCATACCGGCGTGGTGAGGTGGGTGAACCGAGTCAACCCGCGGCTCGCCCGTCAGTGGCTACTGCCCGTGTGTGCCGAGACATGGGACGGCTACCTCAACGACATCAACGGTGGTCACGTTCGACCCGAACACGCCGAGGCGGCACTCGATTCAGCTACGCCGGGACCGGTCGCCGAGGGTTCGGTCGGCGGCGGTACCGGCATGAACTGCTACGACTTCAAGGGCGGCAACGGAACCGCCTCCCGAGTCGTGCAATACGGCTCGCACGCCTTCACCGTGGCCGCGTTCGTGCAGGCGAACTTCGGCTCTCGTGGCGAACTCACCGTGGCAGGCCGACACGTCGGCCCATCGCTCGCCGACGACAACCCGCTCGACTCCGACTGGTTCGCCGCCGACCTGGGCCTACGGCCGCCACCGGGTGCGGGTTCGGTGATCGCGGTCGTGGCGACGGATGCGCCGCTACTGCCAGGACAGTGCAAGGCGTTGGCCCGCCGCGTGCCGCTCGGACTGGCCAGAACCGGCACGACGGGCAGTCACTTCTCCGGCGACATCTTCCTAGCGTTCTCGACCGCCGACGCCGACGGACTCGAAAGTGGATTTCCGATCGGGCCGCCCGCCGACGACGAGTTCGGCACTCTGAGATTCGTGCCGTGGGGGCGGATGGACGATCTCTACGCCGCCGTCGTGCAGTCCGTCGAGGAGGCGGTGCTCAACGCCCTCTTGGTCAACGAGGACATGGTCGGCCGCGACGGGCATCGGTCACCGCGGTTGCCGGTCGATCGATTGCTGCGACTGCTGGAGTGAAACGGACGCGGTCCGAGTGTCCGGTGTTTCGTGTATCACATCTCCGGGCAGTCCTAGACGATGAGCACAGACCAGCAGCAAACCCAGAACGATCAGCAGGCCAAGGATCAAGATGGCCGCGAGATGACCGAGAAGCCCGAGGTCACCGACGAGCACAGGGCGAAGGCCAAGGAAATGGCCAAGGTCTACAACGAAGACCCGGTAACCACGACGATGCCGGGCACCGGCGGTGCGGTCTCCGGAACGGCCGTCACGGGCTGGGTCGACGAGAAGGACAAGGGCCACGTCGAAATGAGCGCTCAAGAGGGCGACGTGGAGTTCCGCAAGACCGAGGAGTATCGCAAGCAGAAGGCGGAGCGCGAATAAACCGGACTGAGGTCCGGAACAAATGCGGACCGGGGTCCGTTTGGTTTCAATGAGGCGCTGACAGTCGGCGTCCGGAGCCAAGGAGACAACCATGACCGCAGTCGTATCGACCGAACTCGCCACGGGAACGTGGGCCATCGACCCCGCCCACTCGTCGATTGGGTTTGCGGTGCGCCACCTGATGGTGAGCAAGGTGCGGGGCACGTTTGGGTCGTTCAGCGGCGCGATCGTCGTGAACGAAGACGGTACGCCGACGGTGAACGCCGAGATCGCGATCGACTCGGTCAACAGCGGCAACGAGCAGCGCGACGCGCACCTCAAGGCCCCTGATTTCTTCGACGTCGAGAAGTACCCGACCGCGTCGTTCGCATCGACTGGTGTGCGGGCCGATGGCGACGACTACGTCGTCGAAGGTGACTTCACCCTCAAGGGCGTTACCAAGCCAATCGAACTCAAGCTCGCGTTCAACGGCACGAATCCCGGAATGGGCCACGGAGAGGTCGCGGGCTTCGAGGCCTCGGTCGTGCTCAACCGCAAGGACTTCGGCATCGACATCGACATGCCACTGGAGACCGGTGGCACAGTCGTCGGCGAAAAGGTGACCATCACCCTCGAGATCGAGGCGCTCAAGCAGGCCTAGTCCTTCCCCCAAGCCGCCCGACGTCGAAGCCACGGCGAGATTTCACCGAATCTCTCGCCGTGGCTTCACGTTTGCGAGGTTGTGGCCTCTTCAACCCCATCGCTACCAGGCGATGGCTCCGTTGACGTCGAAGAAGCCCCCGCTCGGTCCGTCGGGGCTCAGTTCAGCCATCCGGACGATGATCTCCGCGCCCTCCTCGACCGTTTGCGTGCCGGTGTTGTGATTGAGGTCTGTCTTGGTGTAACCCGGCTCGACTGCGTTGATCCGAATGCTCGGAAAGGCTTTCGCGTACTGGACGGTGATCATGTTCAGTGCCGCCTTGGACGATGGATAGGCGACGGCGGGATAGAAGTGTGACCTCGACTCCGGCCTGATGAGCTCCCGTGTCAACGCCAGTCCGCTGCTCACGTTCACGATGACTGGGGCATCTGAGTGTTCGAGCAACGGCAGGAACGCGTGCATTACCCGCACGACGCCGAAGACGTTTGTCTCGAAGAGCGTCTGCAGCGTCTCGGCCGTGGTGTCCTTCGCAGACACGAAACCGCCATCAGGGGTGCGCCCCTCGACGCCGGCATTGTTGATCAGCACGTCGAGACCTCCGTCGGCTTGAATTTGCTTGGCGGCGGCCGTCACCGACGCATCGTCGGTGACGTCGAGCTCGACGAATCGCGCCCCTAGCCGGTCCGCGGCTGCCTGGCCGCGGTCGGTGTCCCTGGCGCCGACGTAAACGGTGTGGCCTGTGGTCACCAGTCGACGGGCGGTTTCGTAACCAAGACCCTTATTGGCTCCGGTGATCAGTGTGGTCGTCATGACGTATCTCCTTGCGATTGTTGGGGTTTCGTCGGTTGAGCCATTCGAGAGCTTCGGTGATCACGGCGTCGGCCGACTCGGGGTGGTCATCACCGGGCATGTCCGGGTCGACCGGGTATCCGCGATGGCCGAAGTAGTAGGCCAGCATTCGATAGCTGGCCCGTAGCTCGGCCATCTCGGCGTGGTCGATCCGGATGAGCTCGCCGGGCATCACCGGGGTGAGCGTGTCGCGTTCGTAGATCGTCGACAGATCGCAGATTGCGTGTCTGCCTGCGCGACGTTCCAATCGATAGATGCCGCGGGCATAGCTGACCAAATCGGCTTCCACACCGTGTATTTCGATACGAAATTCGATCGCCATCGGCGTCGTCACCACCGCACGCTCATCGCGCAGATGCACGCTTGGCAACGACAGCCGGTGTCTCGCGTGGTCGCCGCTGGCCGCCATGTCGCGTGATGCGTCGGCGAAGTCCCGGCCGCTGCCGGAGAACCACATCGACCGGACCCGCGAGTCTTCGTGGTAACAACTCGCCATCTGCTGCCACCACCCGCGATCGCGCCCTTCCCGCTCATGTGCGATCACGCCGATCAAATCGGCGACCGATTCATCCACCGTCCCTACCTCCTTTCGGTTTGCGCATCGGTTGGTGCGCTCACGTCAAGTTTCGAAAGGCATGCGGCGTCGTGGGTAGGCCTAGATGATCCTGAGGTCTGGCAAACCCACCTTGAGTATTCTCAGCTGGTGACTAGAGGTGACCCACTCGGTGAGTACCTCAAGCTGCGACGCAACCAGGTCCGTCCGGCCGACGTGGGCCTGGTTCCCGGTCCGCGACGACGCGTGCAAGGGCTGCGCCGCGAGGAACTGGCCGCCCTGGCCGGCATCAGCACCGACTACTACCTGCGCATCGAACAGGGCCGCCACGCCAACCCATCGCCGCAGATCCTCGACGCGCTAGCCCGAGCGCTGCGGATGGATCACGCCGCAACCGCACATCTGCACGAGCTCGCCCGTGTCGGCGACCGCGGACGGCGTGTGGACGCCGAGCACCTTCCCGACGGTGTCGCCACGCTTGTCGATCAGCTCGGCGTGCCCGCCCTGGTTCTCGGCAGATGCCTGGACTGCCTCGCGTCCAACCCGCTCGCGCGGGCGCTGTCCCCGAACTTCGCTCCGGGACGAAACGTGTTGCGGCAACTGTTCTTGGATCCCAGCGAGCGGCTGCTCCACGCCGACTGGGACGACGCCGCCGCTGGCGTCGTCGGTGGTCTCCGGCAGGTCGCGGGCGGTGAAGTCCCAGACCCACGCCTGGACGTAATCGTGGACGAACTCTGTTCGCAGAGCGAAGAATTCGCGGGACTCTGGGCACGTGCCGAGGTTGGGTATCGGCCTGCGGGCGCCAGCCACTTGCGCCACCCGCGCCTGGGCGAGCTGCATCTGCTGCGGAACCGATTCCTCGTTCCGGACTCCGGCGGGCTTCATCTGCAGATCTACCATGCACCGCCTGGCTCCGAATCGGCCGGCAAGCTCGCGCTCCTGCGAGCCGAAGCCTAAAGGCGTGCTGCGAGTTCGGTTCCTTGCCGGATCGCCCGCTTGGCGTCGAGCTCGGCGGCGACGTCGGCGCCGCCGATCACGTGCGGTTCGATGCCTACCCGCCGCAGACCGTCGAGCAGATCGCGCACCGACTCCTGCCCAGCGCAGACGATGACGTTGTCGACGGCGAGTACACGGCCCCCGGAGCGATCGCCGCCGAAGCTTATGTGCAGACCATCGTCGTCGATTCTCTCGTAATTCACACCCGAAAGTTGTTGCACACCTTTGGCCTTCAGCGACGCGCGGTGCACCCAGCCGGTGGTCTTGCCAAGGCCCCTGCCTTGTGCGCCCTTGGTTCGCTGCAGTAGGTACACCTCGCGGGCTGGCGGCAGCGGAATGGGTGTGGTCAACCCGCCGCGCGCATCTTGCGGAGCGTCACGAGGGTCGAGGATTCCCCACTCGGTCTTCCATTCCTTGACGTTCAGCGTCGGAGACTGGTCGGTCACCAAGAACTCGCTCACGTCGAAGCCGATGCCACCCGCACCGATGATCGCGACCGTCTTGCCGACTGGTTTTCCGAGTATCGCCTCGGCGTAGGACAACACCATCGGGTGGTCGATCCCGGCGATGTCGGGAATCCGGGCGGCGACGCCCGTCGCCAGTACCACCTCGTCAAACCCGGCGAGACCGTCGACGTCGGCGCGCACTCCGAGGCGTACGTCGACGCCGTGCTTCTCGACCATTCGCGTGTAGTACCGAATGGTCTCGTTGAACTCCTCCTTGCCGGGAATCCTTCGTGCCAAGTCGAATTGGCCGCCAATGGCCTGCCCTGCCTCGAAAAGCGTTACGTGGTGGCCGCGTTCGGCAGCGGTTACGGCCGCGGAGAGGCCTGCGGGTCCTGCGCCGACAACCGCAATGCGCTTCGTCCGCCTGGTGGGGCCGAGCACCAACTTCGTTTCGTGGCCTGCTCGCGGATTGAGCAGGCACGACACCGTCTTGTGCACGAATGCATGGTCGAGGCACGCCTGGTTGCATGCAATGCAGGTGTTGATCTCGTCGGCGGCGTCCTCGGCGGCCTTGCGCACCCAGTCCGGATCGCTCAGCAGGGGGCGGGCCATCGAGATCAGCTGCACGTGGCCGTCGGCGAGAATCTGCTCGGCGGCTTGCGGCATGTTGATCCTGTTGGACGCGACGACGGGAATCTTCACCTGCTCGGCAAGGGCGTTGGAGACGTCGACGAAGGCGCTGTTGGGCACCGAGGTCACGATGGTTGGCACGCGCGCTTCGTGCCAGCCGATGCCGGTGTTGATGATCGTCGTGCCCGCTGCCTCGACTTCGCCTGCCAGCGCCACGATTTCGTCCCAACTCTGGCCATCTTCGACGTAATCGGCCATGGAGAGTCGGTAGCAGATGATGAAGTCCCGGCCAACCGCCTCGCGGGTGCGTGCCACGATCTCGACCGGCAGCCTGCGCCGTTTCTCTGCCGTGCCACCCCACGCGTCGGAACGCTTGTTGGTGCGCGGCGCCAGGAACTGATTGAGGAGATAACCCTCGCTACCCATGATCTCGACGCCGTCGTACCCCGCTTCGCGGGCCAAGACGGCGCACTTCACGAAGTCGCGGATCGTGTCGTCGACGCCGCGGGGGGAGAGCTTGCGCGGCCGGAAGGGATTGATGGGCGCCTTGATCGACGAGGCGCTGACCGAAAAAGGATGGTACGCATAGCGTCCCGCATGCAGGATCTGCAGCAGGATCTTGCCGCCCTCGTCGTGCACGGCCGACGTGATGCGACGATGACGCCGTGCGTCGGAAGACGACAGCATCGAGGCAGCGAACGGTAGCAACCACCCAGCGCGGTTCGGGGCGTAGCCGCCGGTGATGATGAGGCCGACGCCGCCGCGAGCTCGCTCTGCGAAATACGCTGCCAGCCGGTCGATGTCGCGCGCCCTGTCCTCCAACCCGGTGTGCATCGAGCCCATGATCACCCGGTTGCGCAGGGTCGTGAACCCGAGGTCCAGCGGGGACAACAACTTTGGGTAGGGGTTGCCGGTCACGGTGTGCCCTTCAGTGCGGCTGCCACTTCGTCGAGCCAGTCGATCGACCCTTCCTCGGCGCGGATTCCGCCACGCAGTACCAGGTACTGGTGCAGCGATGCACCGTGCAACGTGGAGGGATCGGGGAACTGTCGCTTGGCCAAGCCCAAGTACGTGTCGAGCAACTCGGCGCGTTCGTCGCGCAGGGAAGCGACCTGTGTACGAAGCGCGGTGAGCGACGAGTCGTCGGCATGGGCGACGCCCCGAATCTTGACGGCCAGCTCGCGCGTACGAGAGTCGGTCACCGAACTGCCGCGGCCGTGCAACGGTTCGGCGATCCAGCGCGAGAGTTCGCCGCGGCCTGCGTCGGTCACGCGGTAGACCTTCTTGTCGGGTCTGGCTTGTTGTTCGACGACGTCGACGTCGACCCAGCCGTCGTTCTCCATCGAACGCAACGTTCGGTAGATCTGCTGGTGGGTCGCGGCCCAGAAGTAGCCGATCGTTCGGTCGAAGCGGCGGGCCAGTTCGTATCCGGAGCCCGACTGCTCACTGAGGCTCACGAGGATCGCGTGGGGGAGGGCCACGGCGCCAAGGTAAGCGCTACCGACGGTCCTATGCAACTTGTTGCATTGAGCACGTATTCGGTCGTGTTGCAACTGGCCGACTTGTATATGCAACGTCTAGTATCAGTTACCACTCGCCACCCCTATCGGGGCGGCGGGGAAGTTAGGGCACACTGAGACAGCCGTCCAAGTATCGACACCGCATACTTGGCGACGGCTCCTCGGGGCCCACCAGGCTGAACGCAAGAACTGACCGGCAGCCCCACTGGACAGGAGAGACATCTAGTGACGTACACCATTGCCGAACCCTGCATCGACATCAAGGACAAGGCATGCATCGAGGAATGCCCCGTCGACTGCATCTACGAGGGCGCACGCATGCTGTACATCCACCCCGATGAGTGCGTGGACTGCGGCGCCTGCGAACCGGTGTGCCCGGTAGAGGCCATCTACTACGAGGACGACGTTCCCGACCAGTGGTCGGGCTACACGCAGCACAACGCGGACTTCTTCGCCGAACTGGGATCGCCCGGCGGCGCATCGAAGGTCGGCCAGACCGACAACGACCCGCAGGCCATCAAGGACATCCCGCCGAAAGAAGAGGACTAGCCACGGCCATGCGGCTATCGGCGTCGCTGCCGGTATTTCCGTGGGACACGCTGGCTGACGTCACTGCCGCCGCGCGGGCTCATCCCGACGGCATCGTCGACCTTTCGGTGGGCACGCCCGTCGATGCGGTCGCGCCGATCATCCGCGACGCATTGGCCGCCGCCAGCAGCGCGCCCGGATACCCCACCACCGCAGGCACGCCTGCGTTGCGCGCCTCCGCCGTCGCCGCGCTGCGTCGTCGGTACGGAATCGACGGTCTCTCCAACGACGCAGTTCTACCGGTCGTCGGTACCAAGGAGCTCATCGCGTGGCTGCCGACGTTGATGGGCCTAGATGGCGACGACGTCGTCGTCATCCCCGAGCTGGCCTACCCGACCTACGACGTCGGCGCACGGCTCGCTGGCGCTCAGGTGCTGCAGGCGGACTCCTTGACGCAGCTCGGCCCGATCAGGCCCAAGCTGGTGTACCTCAATTCGCCGAGCAATCCGACTGGCGCGGTGCTCGGCGTCGATCATCTCCGCAAGGTCGTCGGCTGGGCCCGCGAGCGGGGGGCGCTGATCGCCTCCGACGAGTGCTATCTGGGTCTGGGCTGGGACGCAGAGCCCCTCTCGGTGCTGCATCCGGATGTGTGCGACGGCGACCACACGGGTCTGCTCGCCGTGCACTCTCTGTCGAAGACGTCGTCGCTGGCTGGCTACCGCGCCGGGTTCGTAGCAGGCGATCCCGCGGTAGTCGCCGAGCTGCTCGCGGTGCGCAAGCACGCCGGGATGATGGTGCCGTCACCCATTCAGGCCGCGATGGTGGCGGCGCTCGACGACGACGCGCACGAGAAGGAGCAACGCGAGCGCTATGGACGGCGGCGCGACCTACTGCTGCCCGCCGTTCGTGGCGCCGGGTTCACCATCGAACACTCCGAGGCCGGACTGTATCTCTGGGCGACGCGTGGTGAGCCGTGCAGGGACACAGCCGCATGGCTTGCCGAACGCGGAATCCTGGTGGCGCCGGGCGAGTTCTACGGACCTCGCGGCGCCAAGCACGTGAGGATCGCGTTGACCGCGACCGACGAACGGATCGACGCTGCGGTGGCGCGGCTGACTGCGTAACGAGCTTGCCGTTCGGCGCTAGGGGGCTAGACGCGCAGGCTTAGCGAGAGCAGAAGCCGCGCATCGGGATCGGCGAGCGAGGCGCCGAGGTAGTCCTCGATCTTCCGCACCCGGTAGCGGACCGTGTTGGGGTGGACGTGCAGAAACTGTGCCGCGGCCGCGACGTCGCCGAAGCTGTCCAGGTAGACCCGCAACGTCTCGGCCAGCACGGAGTCCTTGTCGCGCAAGGCCTTGACGCGCGGGTCGACGAGTCGCTCGTCGGCGCCGATCATCGTGACGATCTCGTCGAGCAACACGGTGGTGCGCGCCTCGGCGAGCGAGGTCACCTGACCGATCGCGCTCGGGTGGCGTTCGGCGCTGTCGAGCACCCGGTCCACTTCGACGCGGGCTGCGGCGACGCCTGCCAAACCCGTTGTGGGCGTACCGATCACGGCCCGCAGCTCGAGCCCAAGCTCTGCCCGCAACGCCGCGATGGTCCCCCGGATCCACGACGTCACGGCACCCTTCCCGTCGCTTCGCTCGCCCCGGACGGACGCCCTGCCCGTGTGGGGAAACAGCACGTACACCCGGGAGCCGCGTGCGACCACCTGGGCGTCGGGCCGGAAGGCGCTGGCACTCAAGGCCATCACGTCGACGAGCCGGCTGGAGTCGTCGCCCGCCACGGTGAAGCCGATGACGGCCGTGCGTCCGTCCGGCGTGATGCCAAGCTCGCGTGCCGTTGCGACGACGTCGACGTCTGCGTCGCGGAACCCGAGCAATTCCTGCACTCGAACGGCGTGAGTCGACGGTGTGGCCGCGAGCCTTCCCAGGATCCTGGCCGCGAGTACCGCAGCACCTCGCAACACCTCGTCGGTGTCGTCGGCAAGCGGGCGGGATCCCTGTTGGACCCAGATGGTGCCTGCAAACGTCGAGGGCCGGCCTGCGGCGGAGGGGTTGAGATGGATGCCTACCGCGCGACGCGGTTGCAGGCCGAGTTCGGGACGCGCATCCACGCTCACCACGTCGCCTGCGCGCACGGCGTCGAAGATCCCCCACCGACCGATCCACTCCAGGTGTTCGGTGGGCCCGGCCCTGCCGAGGATCGACGCTCGTCGAAGTTCGTCGGCCTCGTCGTTGGATGCGGAGTAGGCGAGTACGTGGGATTGTGCATCCTCGATGCTGACCATTCCTCTGGTGCGGTCGGCGATCGACTGGGCCAGCCCGAACAGGTCGGTGCCCGAGTCATCTTGAGGATCGGTTCGGCGATGTTCGAAGACGTGGTCGATGAGGCGGTAGAGCCGCTCCCAGCGGGCGAGCGGTTCGACGGCCACCACGGCCGTACCTGCCTTGGTCCCTTGCCTGATGACGGCATCGGACGGTTGCTTGACGAAGATGGCCACCGGCGTGCGGGGGGAGGACTGGCGCACCAGCCACGACAGCACCTCGTCGTCGCCGACGCCAAGCAGGAGGAACACGTCCGCCGACACCGATGCGGCGGCCAAGCCCAGCCGAACGTCGTCGGAATCGATCAGAGCCGCCGACGCCACGGGGAGATCGAGTCCCCGAGGTGCGTTGACGAGGGTGACCATCGTGGAGTCGAGCGCAAGGAGCAGTTGACCAAGGCTCACTCCACCAGCGCTCATGTTGTCCGATCCTACTAGCGATGCCAAAAAGTCTGGCGTATCGGCCAACGGTTATGCGGGGTGCCGCGCGGGAACCTTATGGTCATGGACGCGATCACCAACGTGCCGATGCCAGCCAACGAGCCGGTTCACGAATACGCCCCGAACAGTCCCGAGCGTGCGCGCCTGACCGCCGCTCTCGACGCGCTAACCTCCTCCGACCCCGTCGACTTGCCGCACGTCATCGGCGGCAAGGACGTGATGGGAAGCGGCGACCGCATCGACGTCGTTCAGCCGCACCGCCACAACGCGGTGTTGGGCACGGTGACGAATGCCGGGCACGCGGAGGCTGCCGCGGCCGTGGACGCCGCGATTGCCGCCAAGGAGGCGTGGGCGAATACGCCGTTCGACGAGAGGGCCGCGGTCTTCCTGCGTGCCGCCGACCTCCTCGCAGGCCCATGGCGCGAGAAGATCGCCGCCGCGACGATGCTCGGCCAGTCCAAGACCGCATACCAGGCCGAGATCGATGCGTCGTGCGAACTCGTCGACTTCTGGCGGTTCAACGTCGCGTTCGCGCGCCAGATCCTTGCCCAGCAGCCAATCAGCGCACCGGGTGTCTGGAACCGTACCGACTATCGCCCGCTAGAGGGCTTCGTCTATGCGATCACGCCGTTCAACTTCACCGCGATCGCTGCCAACCTCCCGACCGCGCCCGCGTTGATGGGCAACACGGTGGTGTGGAAACCGTCTGTCACGCAAGCACTCTCGGCGTACTTGACGATGAAACTGCTCGAAGCGGCCGGCCTTCCGCCTGGCGTCATCAACCTCGTTGGTGGCGACGGCCTCGCCGTGTCCGACGTCGTCCTGAGCGACCCTCGGCTCGCGGGCATCCACTTCACGGGGTCGACGGCCACCTTCCAGCACCTGTGGCGGGAGGTCGGCACCAACATCGACAGGTATCGCACCTACCCGCGACTCGTCGGCGAGACGGGAGGCAAGGACTTCGTCGTCGCGCACGCCTCGGCACGGCCGGACGTGTTGCGCACGGCGCTGATCCGCGGTGCATTCGACTACCAAGGGCAGAAGTGCTCCGCCGCATCGCGAGCGTTCATCCCTCGCTCGCTGTGGAAGCAGATGGGCGACGACTTCCTCGGGGCCACCGCAGGATTGACCTACGGCGACGTCACCGACCTCTCCAACTACGGCGGCGCGCTCATCGACGCTCGCGCGTTTGCGAAGAACGCCCGCGCTATCGAGCGGGCGAAGAGCGCACCTGGCGTCACGATCGCCGTTGGAGGCGAATGCGACGACAGCGAAGGCTATTTCGTGCGGCCGACGGTCCTGCTGTCGGACGACCCGACCGACGAGGCCTTCTCATCGGAGTACTTCGGCCCGATCCTCGCCGTGCACGTATACGACGACGAGCGATGGGACGACGTTCTCGGCGTAGTCGACGGCGGCTCGAAGTACGGATTGACCGGCGCAGTGATCGCCGACGACCGATCGGCCGTCCTCGCGGCCCAGGACCGGTTGCGGTACGCGGCGGGCAACTTCTACGTCAACGACAAGCCAACGGGTGCCGTCGTCGGCCAACAGCCGTTCGGCGGATCCCGCGCGTCTGGCACGAACGACAAGGCCGGTTCGGCGCTGAACCTGCTCCGCTGGACGTCGGCCCGTTCCATCAAGGAGACCTTCGTCCCGCCGACGGAGCATGCCTATCCGCACATGGGGGTGAAGTGATGCCCGGCGTCTTCGACAGGGTGGCGCGTCCGGCGATCCTGGCGGCCAGCCGATCAGGCGGCCTGCGCCGGATGGCCGAGCGCATGCCGGTCACCCGCGACGTGGTGCATCGGTTCGTGCCGGGTGAGACGGTGGCCGATGCCCTGGATTCGGTTGCAGTGCTGCGGGATTCCCGACGGTTCGTCTCCATCGACTACCTCGGCGAGGACGTCACCGACGCCGAAGCCGCAGACACCACCGTCCGGGCCTATCTGGAACTTCTCGACGCGCTCGGTCGGCTCGACGAAGCCGACGACGTCCCGCGCAGACTCGAGGTGTCGCTCAAGCTCTCCGCACTTGGCCAGGCGCTGCCGCGCGACGGCGAGAAGATCGCACTGGAGAATGCGCACACGATCTGCGAGAAGGCCCGCGACGTGGGGACGTGGGTCACCGTCGACGCCGAGGATCACACCACCACGGACTCCACGCTGTCGATCGTTCGCGAGTTGCGTGGCGACTTCGAGTGGCTGGGAACGGTTTTGCAGGCCTATCTGAAGCGCACTCACGCGGACTGCGAGGAGTTCGCCGGCGGTGCCGTCGACTCCTCGCGCGAGCGCTCGTCGGGCGGTGCCCGGATTCGGCTATGCAAGGGGGCATACGACGAACCCGCGTCCGTGGCCTACCGGGACCGGTCCGAGGTCACGGATTCCTACCTGGATTGTCTGCGAGTGTTGATGTCGGGCTCGGGCTACCCGATGGTGGCCTCCCACGATCCAGTGATCATCGGCGCAGTACCCGCCATGGCTCGCGAATTCGGCCGGGGTGCAGAGGATTTCGAGTACCAGATGCTATACGGCATCCGCGACGCAGAGCAGCGCAGGTTGGCCGACGGTGGCAACCACGTCCGTGTCTACGTTCCGTTCGGGACCCAGTGGTACGGCTACTTCGTGCGGCGGCTCGCCGAACGGCCCGCGAACTTGACGTTCTTCATGCGGGCACTCGTCGACTGACGGATTGGACGCAGCCTCCCAGCATCGTGTCCTAGGCTGACCATGCCGTGAGGAGGTGCGCATGACGGTCACCGGCCCCGGTGCAGAGAAGCGACGAGTCGACGGATTCGGGCGGCTCGATCTCGGCCTTCGACAGGCGAGCGAGTGGTATCTGTGGGGGCCCTATCTCAGTGAGCGCCAGTGGGGCACCGTTCGCGAGGACTACAGCGCGGACGGCGACGCCTGGACCTACCTGCCGCACGACCACGCTCGCTCCCGCGCCTACCGCTGGGGGGAAGAAGGTCTTGCGGGCTGGTCCGACATCGAGCAGCGACTCTGTCTTGCGCTGGCCTTGTGGAACGGCCGTGACGCGACGTTGAAGGAGCGGGCATTCGGGCTTACCAGTCACGAGGGCAACCACGGCGAGGACGTCAAGGAGTACTGGTGGTATCGCGATGCGGTACCCAGCCACGCGTGGAACACCTGGCGATACCACTACCCGCAGAAGGCCTTCCCGTACGACGACCTCGTCGCGGAGAACGCGCGCCGCGGGAGGCTGGACCCGGAGTACGAACTCCTGGACACCGGCATCTTCGACGGCGACGAGTACTGGGTCGTCGACGTCACCTATGCCAAGGCCGACGCATGCGACATCCTGATGACGATCGACGTCACCAACGCCGGGCCCGAAACCGACGTCCTTCACGTCTTGCCCACCCTCTGGTTCCGGAACACTTGGTCCTGGAGCGAGGAGAAAGAGACGCCACCACGGCTGTCCGCGACCTCCGCCGACACCGTGACGCTCGAACATCCTTTCCTTGGCAAGCTCGAAATGGTTTGTGACACAGACCCGCTCGGCGCGCCGCCGGAGTTGATCTTCTGCGAGAACGAGACGAACGTGGCACGGCTCTACGGCACGGAGCCGACGACGCCGTGGCCCAAGGACGGCATCAACGACCACGTCGTCTCGGGCGCCGATACCGTGAACCCCGAGCGGCGTGGCACGAAGTGTTCGGCGTGGTACCGACTGACCATCGCACCCGGCCAAACCACGCGGCTGCGGCTGAGGCTAAGAGCCAGCGACCCCCAATCATCAGGTCTTTCAACCGACTTCGACTCCGTGCTCGACGAGCGTCGCGCCGAGGCGGACGAGTATTACGCAGAACTGACCCCTGCGCAGGCATCGACCGACGAAGGGTCCGTAATGCGCCAGGCCTTCGCCGGCCTGCTGTGGAGCAAGCAGTTCTACCACTACGACGTGGCTCGCTGGCTCGACGGAGATCCCGGCCAACCGCCGCCACCGCAGGGACGCAAGTACATCCGCAACGGACGCTGGCGCAACTTCGAGGCACTCGACATCATGTCGATGCCGGACACTTGGGAGTACCCGTGGTTCGCAGCATGGGATCTTGCGTTTCAGTGCGTGGCACTGACGCACGTCGACCCCGCGTTCGCGAAATACCAACTAAGCCTTCTGTGCCGGGAGTGGTTTCAGCATCCCAACGGTGCACTGCCCGCCTACGAGTGGGACTTCAGCGACGTGAACCCACCGGTTCAGGCCTGGGCAGCGCTGGAGATCTTCGCGATCGACGGCGGTCGCGACATCGACTTCCTCAGCCGCATCTTCGACAAACTCCTGGTCAACTTCACGTGGTGGGTGAACCGCGAAGACGCCGACGGCTCGAACGTGTTCGAGGGTGGGTTCATGGGGCTGGACAACATTGGGCCGATGAATCGTTCGCATCTGCCCATCGACGGCGTGCTCGAGCAATCCGACGCGACGGGTTGGATGGCGACCTACGCGCTGTGGATGGCGATGATCGCCACCATCCTGCACGTCTCTGGTCATCGTCCCGCGGTGGATCTCGTGCAGAAGTTTCTCGAGCATTTCGCTGCGATCTCGGAAGCCCTTGACACCGTTGGGGTTTGGGACGAGCAGGACGGCTTGTTCTACGACCGGGTCTTGATGCGCGACGGTAGCTCGGTGCCGCTGAAGGTGCGTTCGATCGCCGCCGTGATTCCGCTCTTGGCGGTGGCCGTCGTCGACGACGAGGCGTTGGACCTTGCTCTGGTGACCAACAAGCGCTTCGCCAGCTACCTGCGTCGACAGCAGGATCGCCGCGATGACGGACTCCCCGCTGGCGGGATACTGGAAGGCAAGAAGGAGCAACGGCAGACCCTGGTCGGAATCACGAGTCCCGAGCGGGTTCGGCGGTTGTGCGACAAGCTGTTCGACGTCAACGAGTTCCTGTCGCCGCACGGGCTGCGTTCGCTGTCGGCGTACCACCGCGAACACCCCTACGAGGTGGAGATACAGGGCGTCCGCGCGGGCATCGACTACGAGCCCGCTGAGTCGACCACCCCGATGTTCGGAGGCAACTCCAACTGGCGCGGACCGGTGTGGTTCCCACTGAACTACCTCATCGCCAGGGCGCTAGAGCGCTATCACGAATTCTTCGGCAACGACTTCACGGTCGAATACCCCACCGGCTCAGGCGACTTCGCCACGCTCGACGCGGTAGCGTGCGAGCTCTGGAAGCGGCTGGTCGATCTGTTCCTGGTCGACGACGGTGGTCGCCGACCGTGCTTCGGCAGCGTCGAGCGCTTCCAGAGCGATCCGAGGTGGTGCGATGGCGTGCTGTTCTTCGAGTACTTCAATGGCGACGACGGCGCTGGTCTTGGCGCCTCCCACCAAACGGGCTGGACCGCGCTGGTGGCCGACGTCATACGCCGTCGGCACGGCACGCTGCCGACCGTCAACGACATCATTGCCAAGGTCATGCGCGACCCCGCTCAGCCTTCGACGCCTGACTAGGTCGCTGGGAACGCCGCGACGTCCATGACGACGTCGCCGTCGCACGGGCCTCCGTCGATGTCGGTGCGCCACACGCCGCGCAGTGACTTCCCGTCGGGTTCGGGCGTGTAGTAGGCCACCGAGTGCGCTGGCGCCCACACCTTGGGAACCCCCTCGCCCATGAAGCAGTCCCACTGCCAGTCGTAGACGTGCACCCAACGCGATCCGTCCCACGTGTACTGCGGTGGCTGCGGCAGCGTCGGGTTCTTCGGTTTCGGGCCGTTGACGACGGTGGCGATGCACGCCGTCGCCGAGCATTGGGTAACGAACAGATAGTCGTCGCTGAACGTCGGTTCGGGTTGTCGCGCCGCCAGACTGGTACCGGTCTTCTGTGCGGCGTAGCGGACCAGTGACCAGGTGCCGGTCCACCCGGGAAGCACCGCCGAAGCGCCAGGTGCAAGCGGGGTCGAGCCGAGCATCACGGCGACCAGGGCAGTCGCCAGGCGACGCAGGGGCATCCGACGAGCGTAGGCGTGGCGGGCTGGAACACCTCGATGAAACGCCGCGAACCCGAAGGCTCGCGGCGGGCGGCCCAGAGGTTAGGCGGGGTAGTTCTGGCAGGTGCTCGCCAGCGTGAGGATCTTTGGCGCATTCACGGGATACCGGGCCTCAGCCTGTTCGTACATGCTCCGACGCTGCTCGGGCCCCGCGTTGATCAGGTTGTGCAGAAACCCGACCGCCAAGGGGTTGTTGAGGATCGTCGCTGCGAGCTCGGGCTCGGTTTGGTTCATCGCCTCGACGACCTGGTCGTATGTGCAGGTCGAGGTGAGGAGCGGCGTGATGTCTGGGTCTGCGGATGCAATCCCGGTTCCAGCGATCATCGACAGTGCCAGCCCCCCGGCGACGGCAATCAATCTGGTCGTCAACGGCATTTCGTAGCCACCTTCCAGTCCCCGACGGTGCCCGACCGGCAAGTCGCCAATCCTTATACAGCTCTTAATATTTGGTGACACCAGCGGCCAGTCTAGCCGTTGCCGTCGGCGAGGCGTAGCAACATCCATCCTGCGATCGACTGAGCGTCGGTGATCATGCCGCTCAGGATCATTTCTTCGATCTCATCATCGGTGAACCACGCGCTGCGCATGTCCTGCTCTTCGGGTTCGCGTTCGTGGGGCCCCTCCTCCAGCCCGGTGGCGAGGAACACCCAGCCGCGCTGACTGCTCATCCCCGGCGCAACGTCCAGTTGGCCTAGTGGCACGACCGACTGTGCGCGTAGGCCGGTCTCCTCGCGCAGCTCACGCCGGGCGAGCTCAGCTGGCTCCGGCTCGGCGCCGTCGAGTGTCCCAGGAGCCGTTCCTTGCGGAAACTCCCACCGCCGCAACCCGATTGGATAACGGAACTGCTCGACGAGCCGGAATCGATTGCCGTCGCGCGCAATCACCAACGCGTAGGCGGGCTTGTCGATCACCCCGTAGATGCCGTAGCTGCCATCCTCGCGACGGACGTCGTCCTCCCGCACGGTCATCCAGCGATTCCGATACACCTCACGGGATGCGACACGCTGAAAAGGGTCCACGCCCCAAGTATCGCCGAAGCCCGGCCGAGTAGCCTCGCTCGTGTGCTGCTGGACTCGCTGAACCCCGCGGCCGTCGCCGCAGGCCATGACCTTGCGGATGCCGTGCGGATCGACGGGACGACGCTCAGCCGCAGCGATCTCGTCGGCGCCGCCACCTCGGTGGCCGAACGCATCGGCGGCGCGCGCCTCGTCGCGATCCTGGCCAGGCCTTCAGCGACGACGGTGCTCGCCGTCACCGGCTGCTTGATCGCAGGGGTGCCGTTCGTGCCGGTGCCCGCCGACGTCGGTGCCACCGAACGCAGACACATGCTTACCGACTCCGGCGCCCAAGGGTGGCTGGGCGAACGGCCCGCAGACGACGAGCTCGAGGGGCTGCCGCACGTGCCGGTGCGGATGCACGCGCGGTCATGGCACCGGTACGCCGAACCGCGACCCGAGGCCACCGCAATGGTGATCTACACCTCGGGAACCACCGGGTCGCCGAAGGGCGTGGTGCTGAGCCGTCGCGCGATCGCCGCCGATCTCGACGCGCTCGCCACGGCGTGGCAGTGGACGCCCGAAGACACACTGGTACATGGTCTTCCGCTGTTCCACGTGCACGGGCTGGTGCTCGGACTGCTCGGTTCGCTACGGGTGGGGAACCGGTTCGTGCACACCGGCCGGCCCTCGCCTGCGGCGTACGCGGAGGCGGGCGGGTCGCTGTACTTCGGCGTCCCCACGGTCTGGACGCGGGTGGTGGGCGATCCCGACTCGGCGCGCGCGCTCTCGTCGGCCCGGCTCCTGGTGTCTGGCAGTGCAGCGCTTCCGGTGCCCGTGTTCGACGGCCTGGTGCGGCTCACCGGACACGCGGCGGTCGAGCGCTACGGCGCCACCGAGTCGCTCATCACCGTCAGCACCCGCCCCGACGGGCAGCGGCGGCCCGGGTGGGTCGGGTTGCCCCTGCAAGCCATGACGACACGGTTGGTCGACGAGTCCGACGCGCCGGTGGCCCACGACGGAGAGAGCATCGGCCGCCTCGAGGTGCGGACGCCGACGATATTCGACGGATACCTGAACCGTCCCGATGCGACCGCAGAGGCCATGACCGCCGACGGCTACTACCGCACCGGCGACGTCGCGGTCATCGACGGCGACGGCATGCACCGCATCGTCGGTCGCGAGTCGGTCGATCTGATCAAGTCCGGCGGTTACCGGATCGGCGCGGGTGAGGTCGAAACGGCGCTGCTCGGCCATCCCGGTGTCGCCGAGGTCGCCGTGGTGGGGGTGCCCGACGACGACCTCGGGCAGCGCATTGTTGCGTTCGTCGTAGGGGACGCCGATCCGCAGGCGTTGATCGACTACGTGGCGCAGCAGCTTTCGGCGCACAAGCGCCCGCGCGAGGTGCGCAAGGTCGATGCGCTGCCCCGCAATGCGATGGGCAAGGTGCTCAAGAAGGAGTTGGCGAAATGACGCTGGTATTCGACGAAATCTGCGTGGATGCCCACGACATGCGGGCCCTTGCGGGGTGGTGGTCGATGGTCCTTGGCTGGCCCGCCGAGGACACCGACGACGGTGACGTTCTGCTGCGCCCGCCGCCGGGGCAGGGGCCGCCCTGGCTGTTCATCGCGGTGCCCGATGAGAAGGTCGTCAAGAACCGCATCCACTTCGACTTCCGGCCCGACGACCAAGCGGCCGAGGTCGACAGGGTCATTGCGCTGGGTGCGCGGCAGGTGGACATCGGTCAGATCGACGAATCCTGGGTGGTGCTCGCCGATCCCGAGGGCAACGAGTTCTGCATCCTCGCTGCCGAATAGACGGTTAGGACCAAAACTGGTTCCACTCCGCGCAGTCGGCGGGCAGCGTACGGATCGCCGTGACGACACCCTCCGACATCTCGTAGACCGTGTTGACCAACATGTTCAACGATCTACCGTCGCGGAGTGCCAGCGTCCTCTCGATCGCCACGACGAACTGTTCGCCGCCGAGTATCTCGATGATTTCGGTGCCAAGTGTTCCGTCGGTCATCTTCCAACACTCGGTGATGTGTGCGGCGATCGCTGAGGGGCCGCGGAATTCGCCCCCGCGGGAGTTTCCGCCAGGTTCCACCCAGACGGATTCGTCGTTGAAGACCGCGAGCGCCCGATTGGGGTCGTGGTCGGCCATGGCCTGATACATGTCTGTTATCACTTGACGATTCGATCGGGTCTGCGTTCTCAACCCATCAATACTTCGAAGGAGGTCCACTTCACTCTTTCTTGCGGATCGGTTAGCTGTCTGTGCGGATGCATAGGTCGGCTACTTTGCGGGGGGTTGCTTCTCTGTCAGGATAGCGCATGTGAAGACTGTCTATGGAGTTAGCTGGATATTGACTCAACCGAAGGTGGACAGTTGCCCCTAGGAGTCGGTTCGCGAGTGGCGATTACGACCAGAACTCGTTCCATTTCTGGCAGTCGAAGGGGAGCACGCGCACCTTGTGGATGACGCCGTCGGTCATCTCGAAGACCGTGTTGACCAGCATGTTCAACGCCATCCCGTTCCGCAGGCCCAGAGCCCTCTCGACGACGACGACGTAGCGCATGCCGACCAAGATCTCGAGGACTTCGCTGCCGAACGTCGAGTCGGTCAACTTCCTGCAGTGGATTGCGTGCAGGGCGATCTCCACGACGCCACGGAAGACGCCACTACGTTCGTTGCCGGCGGGCTCTTCCCAGACGGTGTCGTCTGTGAAGCAGGCGTAGGCGGGTCCGCGGTCGTGGTCCTCGAAGGATGCGTACAGGTCCTCGATCGCCTGACGATTTGTCTTGGTTGGCACCATCTGTCCCTCTGGGTTCTCCAAGGAATTACAACACCGATTCATGGCAAGGGTGTTTGCGGTGGGTGTGTTACTTGTCACTTAGGTCTGTTTGCGGTGGCGTTGGCGCAGCCACCGGGCCGTGCCTACGCGATCTTACGTGATGGTCAATTCGATCCTACCTGTTGGGATCATGTTAGTTAGCTGGAATTTTTTTCTCGTCGGCCGGCAGTCGCTCGCAGGTAGGCCGATGAGGAGTTGAAACCGCCGAGACTCAGCGGTGCCACGCTCGTCAAACCATGCCTAAGCGCGATGCGCTCTCCGATGAAGCGTTGTCACTTTTGCCGAAAGTGCCAACTTTGTCAATGGTTGTTTACTTTGCGTGCAACGCTGACCATCACGGAATCATCGAACTAGAAGATGCCGCATCGCGCTTGGTCACCCGGCGACGAACCTAGCCGCAATGCTTGCGGGAGGCGATGCAGCAACGCTTGCACGGAAGTTTGCGAGGTTTGCGAAGCCGTCAATTCAGGGCGACCGCGGCGTCATCCTCTGATCGTCCGTGGGGTCGATCCGATAGCCGCGCAGCAGCTTTCGGGCGAGTTGGGCGCGCTCACACGAGCATCTGCTCGACGTGCGACCCGATGACCGCAGCGAGCGTTTGAGCGCAGCGCGCACATCGCAGAAGGGTTACTCGCACCGTGCGGAGTCGCCTCGCGGATGGCAGGCGATGGGTAGGGAGTCGCGACCCTAATTGGCGTGCAGAGCCTCGTTCAGCGTGATGCCGCTGCCGTCGCGGGCGACGACCTCGACCGCCCCCGACAACGAGTTACGGCGGAACAGGAGGTTGCTCGCCCCCGACAGATCGCGGGCCTTGGTCGTCGTGCCGTCCGACATGGCTACCTTCGTTCCGCCGGTGACGTACAGCCCCGCCTCGACTACGCAGTCATCGCCGAGGGAGATGCCGACGCCGGAGTTGGCGCCGAGCAGGCAGCGCTTGCCGATCGAGATGACTTCCTTGCCGCCCCCCGACAACGTGCCCATGATCGAAGCGCCGCCGCCGACGTCGGAACCGTCGTCGACCACCACGCCCGCCGAGATCCGGCCCTCGACCATCGACGTCCCGAGCGTGCCGGCGTTGTAGTTCACGAACCCCTCGTGCATCACGGTCGTCCCCGACGCCAGGTGCGCCCCGAGTCGCACTCGATCCGCATCCGCGATCCGGACCCCGGTCGGCACGACGTAGTCGACCATGCGAGGGAACTTGTCGATGCCGTACACGGTGACTGGCCCACGCTTGCGCAAGCGCGCACGGGTCAACTCGAAACCGTCCACGGCGCAAGGGCCTTGGCTAGTCCACACCACGTTGGCGAGCACGCCGAACATCCCGTCCATGTTCGCGCCGCGTGGGGCGATCAGCCGGTGCGACAGGAGGTGCAGTCGCAGGTACGCGTCGTAGGCATCGGCAGCGTTGTCGTCAAGCGAGCCGATGGTCGTGCGAACCAGTACGGTGTCGACGTCGCGGGCGTCGTCGTGACCTTCTAGCGCGGCGAGGGCCTCGGGGACTTCGGCGGTCGACAGCTTGATCGTCCCCGGCTCACCGTCCTCGGAGAGCTCGGGTTCGGGGAACCACGTGTCGAGAATCGTTCCGTCGGCCGCGATGGTGGCCACGCCGACGCCTGATGCGGAAGTCACGCTGCCAAAGGTTACTGGAAGTCAGGCGGCGGAACTGCGCTCCGCGGCGAGCAACGTCGCTGCGGAAGCCAACGCCGTCGTAGATCGGGTGGAGTTGGTGGGTCCGTCTACTCCGACGATGTGACGTGGCGTCGGGAGCACCCTCTAGCCTGGTAGTCGTGCTGGACTTGAGGGCAGATCCGATCGCGCTGACCGCGGCGTTGGTCGACATCCCGAGTGAATCGCGGCACGAGCAGCGCATTGCCGACGAGATCGAAGCGGCACTGCGCGAGCAGACGACCGGGTTCGAGATCATCCGCAGTGGCAATGCGGTGCTTGCTCGTACCAATCTCGGCCGGCCGTCGCGGGTCCTGCTGGCCGGTCACACCGACACCGTTCCCGCCGCGGGCAATCTGCCGAGCCGGCTCGATGGCGACGAACTGCATGGCTGCGGTACCTCGGACATGAAGTCGGGCGACGCGGTCTTCCTGCACCTCGTGGCGACGGTCGCCGAGCCTGCCCACGACATCACTGTGGTGATGTACGACTGCGAGGAAATCGAATCCAGTGCCAACGGCCTGGGCCGCATCGAGCGCGACCATCCCGACTGGCTCCGTGCGGACGTCGCGATCCTTGGTGAACCGTCCGGCGGATACATCGAAGCTGGCTGCCAGGGCACCATCCGGGTCGTCGTGAGCGTGGCGGGCGCCCGCTCGCATTCGGCGCGAGCGTGGCTGGGCGACAACGCCATTCACAAATTGGGGCCCGTCCTCGATCGGCTCTCCACCTATCGGCCTCGCAACGTCGACATCGACGGGTGTACGTATCGCGAGGGATTGTCGGCAGTCCGCATCGACGGCGGCGTCGCGGGCAACGTCATACCCGATGCCGCGTCGGTGACGGTCAACTTCCGGTTCGCACCCGACCGCAGCGTCGAAGAGGCGTTACGTCACGTCCACGAGGTCTTCTCCGGACTCGACGCACTCGACTTGAAGATCGAACTGACCGACGCCGCCGCGGGCGCGTTGCCTGGCCTGACCAAGCCCGCCGCCGCCGCGCTCGTCGAAGCGGCTGGCGGACAGGTCCGTGCCAAGTACGGGTGGACAGACGTGTCCCGATTCGCCGCCTTGGGCATCCCAGCGGTGAACTACGGCCCCGGTGACCCGAACCTTGCGCATCGCACCGACGAGCGGGTGCAGTTGTCCCAGATCACCGCCGCCACCGACATGCTGCGGAAATATTTGGTTGGCTGACGCCGCTACCATGGTCGGCAAGAGCCGTCGAGACTGAGGTGGGCCGAAGACATGGTGGGAGACGACATCTCCGGGTGACCCGGAGTACGTCCTGATCGTCCCATCACGTCGCAATGTGCGGCGTCTCCAAGAAGAGACCATCGCATGTCTTCCATCGTTCTTTCGCATCTGTCCTTCGCGTGGCCCGACGGCACTGAATTGTTCTCCGACCTCAGCTTTGGCATCGCTGGCGGTCGCACCGGACTCGTCGCGCCGAATGGAACGGGCAAGAGCGCTCTGCTCGCGCTGATCGCTGGTGAGCTGGCGCCCACCGCTGGATCGGCCACCGTCGACGGGTCGCTCGGCTACCTTCCCCAGACGTTGCCCTTCGCGGACGTCGGAGCCGAATGCACCGTCGCCGACGTCCTCGGCGTCGCACCCGTCATCACCGCACTCGACGCCTTGGCAGCAGGTGACGCCAGCGACGAGGTGTTCGCGGCGATCGGCGACGACTGGGACCTCGAGGACCGATTACACGCACAGCTCCACCGACTCGGTTTGGGCCACGTCGCGATGGAGCGACGGTTGACAACCCTCAGCGGTGGGGAGGTAGTGTCCATTGGGCTTGCCGCGCAACTACTTCGGCGCCCCGACGTGCTGTTGCTCGACGAGCCGACGAACAACCTCGACGGCGATGCCCGCCGCCGCCTCTACGGAGCGCTCGACGACTTCGGGGGAACCTTGCTCGTCGTGAGTCACGATCGCGCCCTCTTGGAGAGGATGGATCGCATCGCAGAACTGCGTAGAGGTGAAATCGCCTTCTACGGTGGGTCCTTCACCGAATACCAGAATGCTCTCGACGTGGCGCAGCGGGCGGCAGAGGCCGACGTGCGCGCAGCCGAGCAACTGCTGAAGCGCGAAAGGCGGCAGATGCAGCAAGCTCGAGAACGCGCCGCGCGACGCTCCAGCACCGCCGCCCGCAACGTCAGGGACGCCGGCCTGCCAAAGATCGTGGCGGGCAAGCTCAAGCGCGACGCCCAGGAGTCGGCTGCAAGGTCGGACGAGGTTCACGCCAAACGCGTCGAGGGTGCGACGGCGCGGCTCGGCGATGCCGAACATGCGGTGCGCGACGACGACGCCCTCGTCATCGATCTGCCAGACACCGAAGTACCCGCGGGGCGAACAGTTCTGGTGGCGCGGGGGCTTCGCGTGAGCAGGGGCGGACGAGAACTGTTCGGCGGCAACGGTATCGACCTCGACGTCCGTGGGCCCGAACGCCTCGCCCTGATCGGCGCCAACGGTGCTGGCAAGTCGACCCTGCTGCGGATGCTCAGCGGTGAGCTCCTGCCCGAGTCGGGTGAAGTTGAGCACGCCGACGGCCGCACCGCGTATCTGTCCCAGCGGTTGGACCTGCTCGATTCGGCACGTAGTATCGCCGACTGTCTGGCAGAAGCTGCGCCTGGTCTGTCGCATACCCGACGCATGCACAGGTTGGCCCAATTCCTGTTCAGCGGCAGCAAGATTCACCTTCCCGTCGCGGAACTATCGGGCGGCGAGCGCCTGCGGGCCACTCTGGTGTGCGTGCTCAACGCCGAACCCGCGCCGCACCTCCTGCTGCTCGACGAACCGACGAACAATCTCGATCTGGTTAGCGTGCGTCAGTTGGAGACTGCGTTGAACGCCTATCAGGGCGCTTTCGTCGTCGTAAGCCACGATGAGCGCTTCCTAGAGGCGATCGGGGTGCAGCGGCGGTTGGTACTCGCCGACGGTCGCCTACGCGGATGACTGCTGAGGCCGAGTTTGCGCGGGCTGTGCGGGCCTCAACGTGCGCTCAGGGACCGGGCCCTCGCCCTTGCCGCCGGCCTCGGCCTTGTCGCGGGGCGGCGGTGCACCCTCGCCCTTGCCGCCCGGCTGGGCCTTGTCGTCTGGTCGGGCCTTGTCGTCTGGTCGGGCCTTGTCGTCTGGTCGGGCCTTGTCGTCTGTCTCGTCCACCTTTTCGCCAAGAGGACCGCCGGCCCCACCGGCGCCGACCGCCGACTGCACGATGCCCTGCACACCCTGCATGACCTGCAGGGGGATCTGCGCAAGACCCTGCACCGACTGGGCGAGTGTCTGTCCGAGTTGCCCGACCTGCTGGCCCACCTGGCCTGCGATCTGGCCAACGCTATCGGCGCCACCGGCACCACCGCCGCTGGTGCCCGAACCCGCTCCGGCCGACCCCGCGCCGCCCGGGCCACCGCCCGCAGAACCTGCTCCCGCACCACCGTCGCCACTCGCGCCGGTACCACCCTGCTGGGCCTGGAGAGCCTCCGCGGCCGCCCTCAGCTTGGCCGCACCCTCGCGGTCACCATGCTCGTACATCTCGATGGACCTGGAAACCAGATCCGAGATCGTCTGACTAGCGGTCTGCGTGATACCGAGCACGGCCTCCCTGCTGGGCAGAACCGAACCCAGGGCAGAGGTGACGCCGAGAGCGACCGGGCCGTGCGAGTTCTCGATGCCCAGGACGTCCGGGGCAGTGCCCACCACCTGGAGCAGGCGAGTGGCCACTTCACGGTGGGTCTGCTTGATGTTGCGTATGGCCTCGGTGTTGGCGTAGAGCTCGCCGCCGTCATTCATGTCGGGTCTCCGTAGGTCAGAGGATTGGCCTCGTCCATCGTATGGCGGTCGGCTTCGGGTCACTGACACCAACTTGACCCTGCCGACGATCGTTAGCCGCGAGCTACGGCTGAAGATCCGCCGCTCGCGCCGACGCGTCCGCGGCAGCACCCGACATCCCGATGGCCGCGAAACCGTCTGCCACCACCGCCAATGCCGTTGCATCGCTGGCAGTTTGGGCCTTGGCATAGTCGAGGGCCAACCTGCCAACCGCACAGTCGACATCGAGCCGCTCGATCGCATCGGCAGCATGAGCGTCGCCGAGGCGCACCGCGTCGAGTAGTGCTCGCAGGGCTACTGCCGACTGTCCGCCGCGTTCTGCCGCCCGAGCCGCTTCCCTCGCCGCCTTGATCGCGCCGGGACCGTCGCGGCGCGCCGCGCATGTCCACGCCTTCGCCAGCGACAGCTCCGGTGCGAACAACATCGACTTCAGGCCATGGCGTGACTCCGCCTTGGCCACCATCCGGCCCGCGTCGGAGATCCGACCCAGTTGACCGAGCGCCTGCGCCAACAACATCCACGCCAACGGACCCCACGAATAGCCCGTCGGCGCGAGCGCCGTCGCCGCACCCTCTAGCAGGTCCACCGCGCCCGCTGGGTTGCCTCGGGCGATCAGCACGTCGGCGACCAGTACCTGGCCGATCGCATGACCTGGCTGCGGCGGCTGCGTGGCGTCGTGGAGTTCGCGTGCCAACAGCTCGGCGCGGTCGAGCTCACCAGCCATCACCAACGCCGTCGTCTGGCCGAAACCGCTGGTGAACCGCAGAAGACCGGGGTGCCCGGCCGCGATCGCCCGCGCCGCCAGATCGTCGACGTCGTCGAAGACGCCCATCCTGGCGTTGGATAGCGCCGCCGCAGCGGCGGCCCATCCGATTGCCTGATCGTCGGCCTCAGGGGAGTCGAGCACGTCGCAGGCAATCTGAATCGCTCGCTGCGGGCTGCCTGCGTTCATCGCGAAGGTGCCGAGCAGCGCGTCGAGCGTCGCGCCCGCCGGCACCGACGTCACCCTGCCCCGCGTCGTCCGCAGAAAGGCGGTGGCCTTCTCCGGCTGGTCGAGCATCCAGAACTGGTTGGCCGCCCTCGGCAACGCCCACGCCATCAGCTCGGCTTCCGTCAGCGCCGACGGGTCGACCGCTTCCAGCACTTCGTCGGCGTCGCGTCCGCGTCCTTGCCAGGCCAGGGCCTGTGCGAGGGTGAGACGGGCCTGCAGTGACTCACCGCCCTTCAGCGCACCACGGCTCAGTTCTTCCGCCGCCGCCAGGTCGCCCCTACCCAGAGCTTCCTCGGCCGCGGCGATTCCTTCGAGCACGGCGGAAGTGTATGGCCGTCGGCGTGGCCGCCATTGAGGAACCCGAGTACCTTGCACCCGTGTCCGCCGAAAGCCCGCAGGATCGAGATTCCAACCGACCGTGGGCGGTGTGCGTCTACTGCGCATCCGGCCCGACCCACCCCGAGTTGCTGGCGCTGGCGAACGAGGTCGGTGCTGCCGTCGCCGACCGCGGCTGGACGCTGGTGTCCGGGGGCGGCAACGTATCGGCGATGGGCGCGATAGCCATCGGCGCGAGGGCTCACAACGGCCGAACGATCGGCGTGATACCGAAGGCCCTGGTCCACCGCGAGGTTGCCGACGTCGACGCCGACGAATTGATCGTCACCGAAACCATGCGTGAGCGGAAGCAGGTCATGGAGGACCGCGCCGACGCGTTCCTCGTGCTACCCGGCGGCATCGGCACGCTGGAGGAGTTCTTCGAGGCGTGGACGGCCGGATATCTCGGCATGCACGACAAACCGCTGGTCATGCTCGATCCGTTCGGCCACTACGACGGCCTGCTGACGTGGCTGCGCGGGCTGATCGACACCGGTTACGTCGGGGATGCGGCGATGGATCGCATGATCGTCGTCGGAGACACCCAAGCGGCGATGGCGGCGTGTGCACCGGCCTCGTGATGGCGGTCACCCGCGCGGATAGGGTTGTTGCTCATGAGCGACCAGAACTCCGGTACCCGTAACAGCGTCGGCCTGCTCGACATCGCCACTCGCGTCCCCGGTCTGCTGATGGACTCCCCGGCGATCGTGCGCGGCGTCGTGACCGGCTTTCTCGCACGGCCGTCGGCGAAGACGTCCATCGGCAAGGTCTTCCAGGACCGCGCAGCACGCTACGGCGACAAGGTCTTCCTCCGGTTCGGTGACGAGTCGCTGACCTATGCCGAGGCGAACGAAACCGTCAACCGCTACGCGGCGGTGATGGCAGCGCGGGGCGTCGGGCACGGCGACGTCGTCGGCATCATGCTGCGCAACTCGATCGACCCGGTACTGCTGATGCTCGCGGCGGTGAAGTGCGGCGCGATCTCCGGAATGCTCAACTACCACCAGCGCGGCGACGTCCTCAAACACAGCCTTGGCCTGTTGTCGGCGACGTTGCTGGTCGCCGACACGGATTTCATCGAGCCGATCTCCGACAGCGGCGCCGACACCGACGGCCTGCTGACCGTCGACGAGTTCAAGCAGCTCGCCCAGACGGCTCCTACGAACAATCCGGCCACGACCACCGCGGTGCTTGCCAAGGACAAGGCCTTCTACATCTTCACGTCCGGCACGACGGGCATGCCAAAGGCCAGCGTGATGACGCACTATCGATGGCTGCGCGCGCTCGCAGGCTTCGGTGGTCTCGGCATGCGGTTGACCAGCGACGACACGCTGTATTGCTGCCTGCCGCTCTACCACAACAACGCGTTGACGGTCGCGCTGTCGTCGGTGCTCAACTCGGGTTCCACACTGGCGCTTGGCAAGTCGTTCTCGGCGTCGAAGTTCTGGGACGAGGTGATCCGCTACGACGCAACCGCGTTCGTCTACATCGGCGAGATCTGCGCCTACCTGCTCAACCAGCCGGAGAAGCCGACCGACCGCAAGCATCGCGTTCGGGTCATCGCGGGCAACGGACTGCGACCGGCGATCTGGGACGAGTTCACCAAGCGGTTCGGCATCGCGCGCGTATGCGAGTTCTACGCCGCCAGTGAAGGCAACACCGCATTCCTCAACGTCTTCAACGTGGACAAGACGACCGGCATCTGCCCGTCGCCGATAGCGTTCGTCGAGTACGACGACGAGACTGGGGGACCGTCGCGCGGGGACGACGGTCGGGTCCGCAAGGTCAAGGCCGGTGAGCCGGGGCTGCTGCTGTCGAAGGTGAGCAACTTCCAGCCGTTCGACGGCTACACCGACGCCGAAGCGACCGAGAAGAAGCTCGTTCGCGATGCCTTCAAGGAAGGCGACGTGTGGTTCAACACCGGTGACTTGATGCGTTCGCAGGGGTTCGGCCATGCGGCGTTCACCGACCGCCTCGGCGACACGTTCCGATGGAAGGGCGAGAACGTCGCGACCACCGAGGTCGAGGCCGCGATCTCGCTCGACCCCCAGGTCGAGGAGGCCACGGTGTTCGGCGTCGAGGTCGAGGGCGCAGGCGGCAAGGCAGGCATGGCCGCGATTCAGCTCAAGGAGGGTGAGGAGTTCGACGGCAAGGCGCTGGCGAAGGCCGCCTACGAACACCTCCCCGGCTACGCCGTGCCGCTGTTCGTGAGGATTACGAAGGAACTGGCGCACACCTCGACGTTCAAGAGTCAGAAGGTCGACCTTCGCAAGCAGGGCTACGGCGGGAACACCGGCGAGGGCGACGAGGACGCTGGACAGATCGAGGATCCGATCTACGTGCTGGCCGGTCGCGACGAGGGCTACGTCGAGTTCTACGACGACTATCCCGCCGAGGTCGTGGATGGCAAGCGCCCCAAGAACTAGGGCTTCTCGCAAGTAGCCTGGACTACGTGACGTCGACGTGCTCCGGCCGCTTCCTCGGCCGTCCCGTGGCAGGCGACCGCGCCCTGATCATGGCGATCGTCAACCGAACGCCGGACTCGTTCTACGACCGCGGGTCCACGTTCTCCGACGAGGCAGCCAAGGCGGCTGCACACCGCGTGATCGAGGAGGGGGCAGACGTCGTCGACGTCGGCGGCGTCAAAGCAGGCCCAGGGGGGCCGGTCGGTATAGACGAGGAGATCACCCGTGTCGTGCCGTTCATCGAATGGCTTCGCGATACCTATCCCGACCAGCTGATCAGCGTCGACACCTGGCGCGCTGCCGTGGCCAAGCAGGCGTGTGCGGCAGGGGCGGACCTGATCAACGACACCTGGGGTGGTGCCGACCCGGAGCTACCCGCCGTCGCAGCCGAATTCCGAGCGGGGCTGGTGTGCTCGCACACCGGAGGAGCGGTGCCGAGGACGCGACCGTTTCGGGTCAACTACGGGTTGACCGAGCACGGAGTGGTCGACGACGTGATAGCCGAAGTGACCGGAGCCGCCGAGCGGGCAGTTGCCGCCGGGGTGGCCCGCAATGCGATCTTGATCGATCCAACCCACGATTTCGGCAAGAACACTCACCATGGTCTTAGTTTGTTGCGCCACGTAAAAGATCTTGTAAATACCGGATGGCCCGTACTGATGGCGCTGAGCAACAAAGATTTCGTCGGGGAGACTCTGGGTGTGGGCTTGACCGAACGCCTGGAGGGCACCTTCGCCGCGACGGCACTTGCCGCCGAGGCCGGTGCCGCGATGTTCCGGGTGCATGAAGTCGGACCCACTCGGCGCGTACTGGAGATGGTCGCGTCGATACAGGGAAGGCGTCCACCGACGCGGACCGTGAGGGGACTGGCATGAGCTTGACACCTGAACTCGACGCAGCCGACGCCGTAGAGAACCACCGCTGGCTCACCGATCACACCTGGCGCAGGCCGAAGTGGACCGTCGCCGAGCTAGAAGCAGCAAAGGCGGGCCGCACGGTTTCGGTCGTCCTGCCCGCACTCAACGAAGAGGAGACCGTCGGTTCTGTCGTCGAAACCATCACGCCGTTGCTCGGCGGTCTGGTCAACGAGATCGTGGTGCTGGATTCTGGGTCGACCGACGACACCGAGATCCGTGCGCTCGCCGCGGGTGCCAAGGTGATCAGCCGCGAGGTTGCGCTGCCCGAGATCGCCCCGCAGCCGGGCAAGGGTGAGGTGCTGTGGCGCTCGCTCGCCGCAACTACGGGTGATCTGGTGGTGTTCGTCGACTCCGACCTCATCGATCCCGACCCGATGTTCGTTCCCAAGCTGCTCGGTCCATTGCTCACCACCGACGGCGTCCATCTGGTCAAGGGCTTCTACCGTCGTCCGCTGATGGTCAGCGGGCGCGAGGACTCCAACGGCGGTGGGCGGGTCACCGAGCTCGTCGCGCGGCCCCTGCTTGCGGCGCTGCGTCCGGAGTTGACCTGTCTGCTCCAACCGCTCGGCGGCGAATACGCGGGCACCCGCGAGCTGCTGACCTCCGTACCGTTCGCACCCGCATACGGCGTGGAGATTGGGCTGCTGATCGACGCCTACGACAAGCTGGGACTGGACGCCATCGCCCAGGTGAACCTCGGCGTGCGCACACACCGCAACCGGCCGCTGACCGAACTTGCTGCGATGAGCAGGCAGGTCATCGCCACACTCTTGTCACGCTGCGGCATCCCTGATTCGGGCGTCGGCCTCACGCAGTTCTTCGCCGACGGCGAGGACTACACGTCCAGGACGTCCTCGGTGTCATTGGTGGACCGCCCCCCGATGAACACGCTGCGGCCCCGCAAGACCTAGCCTTGCCGCGTCCTGTGTGCAGATGCGTCGGTCCCCTCAGGCAATATCAATGACGTGACGCTCATTCTGCTGTACCTGGTGGTCCTGATCCTGGTGGCCGTCGTGCTGTTCGGTCTCGGCAGCGTGCTGTTCGGCCGTGGCGAGCAGTTGCCGCCACTTCCGCGTGCCACCACCGCAACGGTGCTTCCTGCGTCCGACGTGACCGGGATGGACATCGACGCCCTCAAGTTCACCCAGACGCTGCGGGGCTACAAGACCAGCGAAGTCGACTGGGTGCTCGACCGCCTAGGCCAGGAAATCGACGTCCTGCGCGGGCAGTTGCATGCGGTTCGAGCGTTGCACGGCGTCCAGCAGGGTGCGCAACCAGAACAAACCTCCGCCGATGGTCCGTTCCGTGAAGAGGGCGCACACGTCCTTCACGATCACGCGGACGAGTCATGACAGAGCCCGACGACGACGGTCGGGTGCGCTGCGGGTGGGCGTCGTACTCTGGATCGCGCTCCGCCACTGCCGATTCCAAGCTGTACCGCGAATACCACGATTCGGAGTGGGGCCAGCCGCTGCGAGGTAGCCAGGCGTTGTTCGAGCGATTGTCGCTGGAGGCGTTTCAGAGCGGTCTGTCATGGCTGACGATCCTCAAGAAGCGGGAGAACTTCCGGAAGGCGTTCAAGGGGTTCGATCCCGCGAAGGTCGCCAAGTTCACCGACCGAGACTTCGAGCGACTGATGGGCGATGCGGGGATCGTGCGCAATCGAGCCAAGATAGAGGCGACCATCGCCAACGCGCGGGCGTTGAGGGCGCTCGACGTCGACTTCAGCGAGTTGCTGTGGTCGTTCGCTCCGGCGTCGCGACCGCGTCCCGCCGACTTGTCCGACGTGCCCGCAACCAGCCCCGAGTCCAAGGCTATGGCAAAGGAATTGAAGCGACTTGGCTTCGCGTTCGTGGGCCCCACGACCGCGTACGCGTTGATGCAGGCGACGGGCATGGTCGACGATCACATCGCGTCATGTTGGGTGTCGACCGGGGCGTCGACGCGGCCGTGAGCACCTTGGCGGAGGGCAAACAAGTGCTCTTGGCAGGGTCTTCGCACACCCACTGCCGCCGATAGGGAACAATGTAGAAAGTTCAGAAGCAGTTCAGTGCCGGGAGCTGTCGGTGGTCGCCCAAGGGTAGACACTCTCGGTCTCGACGGATCCGCTGACGCGGGACGGCACGTGCGGAGGGAGCACTCGATGGCGGCGATGAAGCCCCGGACCGGCGACGGTCCACTGGAAGCAACCAAGGAGGGGCGAGGGATCGTTATGCGAGTACCACTGGAGGGCGGCGGGCGCCTCGTCGTAGAGCTGACCCCAGACGAAGCCGCTGCCCTCGGCGACGAACTCAAGGGCGTCACCAGCTAGCGCACGCCGTACCTACGCGGTGCCCGATAGCTCCGCTCCGCTACGCGGTGCCCGATAGCTCCGCTCCGCTACGCGGTGCCCGATAGCTCCGCTCCGCTACGCGGAAACCTTGCGATAGATCTCGAGAGTCTGCTCGGCGATCTGTGCCCAGGAGAACTCCGCTATGCATCGCTCTCGGCCTGCCGCGCCGTACCGTCTCGCTCGGTCCGGGTCGGCGACAAGCTCGTTGACGGCGGTGGCGAGCGCCTTCTCGAACGCCTCAGCGTCGTTCGCGTCATAGTGGACCAGCAAGCCGGTTTCGCGGTCGGCCACCACCTCGGGAATCCCTCCGACGTCCGACGCGACGACTGCCGTGCCGCACGCCATCGCCTCGAGGTTGACGATACCCAGCGGTTCGTACACCGACGGACACACGAAAGCCGTTGATGCCGAGAGGATTTCGCGTATCTTCGGCGTGCCAAGCATGCTCTGCACCCAGAACACGCCTGAGCGGGCGGCCTGAAGATCCTCCACCGCGCCCTGCACCTCTGCGGCTATCTCTGGGGTGTCGGGTGCGCCCGCGCAAAGGATCAGCTGGACGTCGGGGGCGAACTCGTGCGCCGCAGCGACGAGGTGCGGTACTCCCTTCTGCCTGGTGATCCTGCCGACGAAAGCGACGATCGGCCGCGTCAGGTCGACGCCCAGTTCTGCGAGCACCGAATCTCGTGCGTCAGGCTCGACGGGATACCAGACGGAGGTGTCGATTCCGTTGCGCACCACGTGCACCCGATTCGGGTCGAGCGCCGGATACGTTCTCAGTACGTCCTCGCGCATCCCCGAACTGACCGCGATCACGGCGTCGGCAGCCTCGACGGCGGTGCGTTCCACCCAGGACGACACGCGGTAGCCGCCCCCGAGCTGCTCGGCCTTCCATGGCCGCATCGGTTCGAGTGAGTGAGCAGTGAGCACGTGGGGTATGCCGTACAGCATGGAGGCGATGTGGCCGGCCAGGCCGGTGTACCAGGTGTGTGAGTGCACGACAGTCGCCCCGGCGGCGTCGTTGACCATGACGAGGTCGGCCGACAGCGTGGTGAGCGACGCATTGGCTCCGGCAAGTGCAGGATCGGGTTTGGCCACGATCGCGGTGTCTCGCGGCGCGCCCATGCAGTGCACGTCCACCTCGCAGAGACGTCGCAACTCTGCGACCAATTCCGTGACGTGTACGCCTGCGCCGCCGTACACCTCTGGCGGATACTCCCGCGTCATCATCGCCACTCGCATGGGTACGACGCTAGTGGAACGGCGCAACTCGGGAGGCAGCTGCGCCAATTGCGTTGACCGGCAATCCGACATAACACGCCGCCAAAAGCTCCAATGCCTAGCCGCGGCCCGTGACGGCCGATAGGTTTGACACATGAGGGAATTGCCGCACGTACTCGGCATCGTCCTTGCCGGAGGTGAGGGCAAACGCCTCTATCCGCTGACGGCAGACCGGGCAAAGCCCGCGGTTCCGTTTGGCGGCGCGTACCGGCTGATCGATTTCGTCTTGTCCAATCTGGTCAATGCGCGGTATCTGCGGATCTGTGTTCTGACGCAATACAAGTCGCACTCGCTGGACCGACACATCTCGCAGAACTGGCGACTGTCGGGTCTGGCCGGGGAGTACATCACGCCGGTTCCCGCTCAGCAACGCTTGGGCCCGCGTTGGTACACCGGGTCGGCGGACGCAATTCTGCAGTCCCTCAACCTGATCTACGACGAGGATCCCGATTACGTGGTCGTCTTCGGAGCCGACCACATCTATCGGATGGATCCCGAGCAGATGCTTCAGTTCCACATCGAGAGTGGTGCGGGGGCGACGGTCGCGGGCATTCGCGTGCCGCGGGCGGAGGCCACGGCGTTCGGGTGTATCGACGCCGACGAGTCGGGTCGCATCCGCGAATTCGTCGAGAAGCCGGCCGATCCGCCCGGCACCCCCGACGACCCCGAGGCAACGTTCGCTTCGATGGGCAACTACATCTTCACCACCAAGGTGCTCGTCGACGCGATCCGGGCCGACGCGGACGACGACCATTCGGATCACGACATGGGCGGCGACATCATCCCGCGACTGGTACGGGACGGCATGGCGGCGGTCTACGACTTCAACGACAACGAGGTACCCGGCGCGACCGAGCGCGACCACGGGTACTGGCGGGACGTCGGCACGCTCGATGCGTTCTACGACGCACACATGGATCTGGTGTCGGTGCACCCGGTGTTCAACCTCTACAACCGGCGCTGGCCGATCCGCGGCGAGCCGGAGAACCTCGCGCCCGCCAAGTTCGTCAACGGCGGTTCCGCGCAGGAATCAGTGGTCGGCGCGGGAAGCATCATCTCGGCTGCGTCGGTCCGCAATTCCGTGCTATCGAGCAACGTCGTCGTGGACGACGGTGCGATCGTCGAGGGAAGCGTGCTCATGCCCGGCGTACGAGTCGGCCGCGGCGCTGTGGTGCGCCACGCGATCCTGGACAAGAGCGTCGTCGTCGGACCCGGCGAGCACGTCGGTGTCGACCTGGAGAGGGACCGCGAGCGGTTCGCGATCAGCGCGGGCGGTGTCGTCGCGGTCGGCAAGGGCGTCTGGATCTGACCCCCTGGCTTGGCGGCCTGTTCAGGCGGCGTCGCAGCCTGCACGTATTTCGGTTCGATGCCGCGCAACACCGTTGGATCGGCGTCGGCTCGCATGAAGCGATTGGTTCCGAGGTCGATGAACTGACGGTGTCGACCTTCAACATCTGGTTCGAGAGTTATTACGCGGCGAAGCGCTACCCGGCGATCGTCGAGCTCCTCGCGCGGGATGCCCCGGACGTCATGGCATTTCAGGAAGTCACCGCCGATGCGCTGACGGTGTTCTGCGAGCAGTCCTGGATCCGGGAACGCTACTGTCGAGTCGCGGTGACGGGTCGTGGCGTCGGCAATTACGGCATGCTCGTGCTGTCACGCATTCCCATTCGTCGGGCGACCTACATCCCGCTGCCGACGCGAATGGCGCGCGGAATCGTCGTCGCCGAACTCGACGTCGGCGGAAGCGGACTCGCCGTTGGCTCAATCCACCTGGACAGTGGGAAGACGTCTGCACCTCTGCGGGCGAGACAGATGGCGAAGACCTTCCGTGCGGTGGCCGAGCACGAGAACGCCGTCCTGGTCGGCGATTTCAACATGCGTGACAGCGAGAACGATCAGATCGTCGGGCCGTTCACGGACGTATGGCCGGCGCTGCGCCCCGACGATCCCGGCTTCACCGAGGACACCTCGATCAACCTGATGCGTTTCGACAGCAAGAACAAGCACCGCCACGTGCGCTTCGACCGCGTGCTGCTCAAGGGGTCGGGGTGGGCGGCAGCGGACATCGGCCTGATCGGAACCGAAGCCATCGCGCCCGATCTCCCGCGGGTGTTCCCGTCGGATCACTTCGGCGTGCGAAGCCGACTGGTTCGCCGTCAGCGGTCTGGCTGAACCTCACGACGCTTGCGGCGACGACGCAGGAGCGACCATCCCGCCCACGCCAACGCGACGAGAGCCACCACGACCAGTAGCGGCAGCAGGATGGCGATGAATACCAGCCCGATGCTGGTGACGTCCTCGATCGTGCTCAACACGGGTGCGGCAACCCCTGCCGTCGCGACGTTGGCCACGGGTCGCACCGCGGTCTTGGTCAGCGAGACGACCAGCGCGGTGACGACCCCGATCGCGATGGGGATCCATTGGCCCGACGTCACGAAACTGCCAGGGTCGGCAACGGCGGCGGTTTGTGCGGCGGTGCCGGAACCGAAGACGATGCCGCCCGCCGTCGGACGGACGAAGGTCTGGATAGCGTCGTTCACACTGTCGAGTGCGGGGATCTTGTCGGCGACGATCTCGACGACCAGTAGCACCGCCACGATCGCCATGACCCAGCCGTTCTCCAACCAAGTCCAGCCGTGGGGGAGCGTTACGAGATGGGTGAAGCGCGCCAGCAGGCCAAGGGCCAACAGCGGGATGTAGGCGTTGAGTCCTGCGGCCGTGGCCAGCCCGAAGCCGGTGAGCAGTTCCACGAAGTCAGTATGCGGCCGCGTGATCGAATCTCATCGACGCCGCTTGTGGTCGTCGCTATGGGGCCGCTCGTGCGGCGGGACCTTCGGCGTGTTCACTACGGTCTTGCCCTTGCCAGCGACGGTGCTGAGCGCGCGCCGGCATCGGGGGCATATCGGCTTGCCGGTATTGTCGACGGTCCAGTTCTTGCCGCCGCCGGGGCAGGGGTGCTCGGTCATGTTCTCGCCATCATGGCATCTCGCTTGATCGAGGGGTTTCGAAGTCAGGCGGCGCGTGGCCAGTAGCGGTCGATGATCAGTGGTGGTGGTCCGGGTAGTGGCGGTGCGTGGGAGTGGTGCACCGCGCCGGTCGGGGTGCTGAATCGTGCGGTGTGGGTGCCGGTTTCGGTGGTCGTGGTGCTCACCTGCCAGCCGGGGGCTTGTTTGGCGTAGTTGCAGGCTTCGCATTC